>Ga0268258_10000005_pt1 | contig 453581 bp, 447 predicted proteins | sample AgamicAsSfrz_FD_200255 | JGI IMG/M metagenome (GOLD analysis project Ga0268258, IMG submission 200255) | Agave microbial communities from Guanajuato, Mexico - As.Sf.rz (v2) (version 3) | ecosystem: Host-associated > Plants > Phyllosphere > Phylloplane/Leaf | place: Guanajuato, Mexico... | reverse complement strand
CAAATCGATTCTGTCACCCATCAGAACGCGCAACTGGTTCAGCAGGCGGTCATTGCCGCGAATGCGCTGGAAAAACAAACCCGGCGGCTCACGCAGACCGTGGCTTTCTTCACTACGGCTTGATAAAAGGGATAAAGTTGGGGCCGTTATATTACCGGCCCCGCCTTCTTCGCCGTAATTTCTGCGAAAAAATCTATGATGTGAACCACGCGCAATTACCCGAGCGTTTAATAGTACAGCGTGGCACTTTTCGCTCATATTTGGTTTAACGATTTTATTATTTCAGAAGCGAAATGCGATATTAACTCATCGCTGTGTTCGGATAGTAACGAAAAACGGGGGAGTTCGAAGATAAGACGCTCTCTGGTTGGCTCGAAATAGTCGGGAACATTCGGTCCTGTCTCTACGCAGCACTGAGCGAATCCCCATAAGATATCGAGTATTTCAACCGTAAGTAACTCATCTGCGCTATCAAGGATCTCTAATATAAATGGAAGGGCAATATATCCTGCTGGCGCCATAGAAACATGCTGATGACATAGTCCGCACCAAAGCTTATGACTGGCGGTCTTTGCTCCTCGTGATCATCAGATGCTAATTGTAATAATAGTTCAGGAACATCATTTGCGGGTCCATATGCTGTATAGGATGAATTCCAGTTTACTGCATAAATTCTGTCCTCGAGTGATGTATTATTCATCGATAATTTCCTTTACTATTAATGAGCATAGTTAATTGATTGTTCCACATTAACTATAAGTATCCCTGCAAACCGGCCCATCCACTTTTAGAGATCTTCCGACATACTAATTATGTCCCCGTGAGGAGATCGCCATGCGTAAGCCCGATTCACTGAGTTAGTTCACTGAAGCACGTTTTCGTTACATTACCCTCCCCCTTATGACGGCAATTTTAACACTTTCCGGGTTCCACTAACGGCATGTCAGCATCCCGCCATCGGAGCCATCCCCCATGATGTCAGCGCCAGAGGATGGTGCTCCTGACATTTCAGACTGACCTGCACCAGAAGATCGGAAGTGTCTGGATTATCAGTATCCAGTACGATTGAAATAGTCATTTACCGCCGTGGTAAGCATATGATGTAAAAGCCAAACACCGGCATACACAGATATTTTGCCATGAAAATTTTATTCAAATCCCTGCTGATCGCTGTTGTCTTATCCTCTGTCTCTGCTCATGCGGGCACCACAATCTACCATGATGGCGATACAACTTATGTGGACAGCGACAAGGGCAGCACCACTTATAAAAAAATAGGGGACAGAGTTTTCGGTAGTGATGGCAGCAACACCTACCAGGCTGGTAACAGGACCTTTAGAGAAAATAAAGACGGACCTACAATTTCATATTACGAATCTGCCGGCATAATTTTCGGAACCGATGGCAGTAGAAAGCAAACCATTGGCAAATATACTTACATTACCGACGCAAACGGCAAAACCCAGACTTGTTATGACGAGGGGCCCCGGACGTTTTGTAACTGAACACGACCAGTTGCTGGTTTGACCTAATCTTCCCCTGCTCCTGTGCAATAGTGCCAGGACTGACACAGACCGGCACGATGCCGGTCTGCTGCACAGGATCGTTTGCTATATCATTACCCTATACGGAAACCCGGACGGACCGGGTGCGTTCAGTTCTGCGCTTTTTGTATCGCGGAAAGGTTCTGCTGTGATGAGGGTGAATACCGTGATGTTTTTCGGTGTCGCGTTCTGTGCCGGCATCACAATCAGGCCAGGTGTCCCTGGACAGCCCCAGCGCATCATTTTTCCAGGACCGCCATTCTCATCTTTCGGGCTCTGCTCTTCCGCCAGCTTCCGGACAGCGGCCTTTTCCTGAACTTTTTTCATTTTGATTGATGAAAACCCCTACGTCACACGTTTCTTCATTGAATCATACTTTTCCTGGTTCGCCAGCCTTGAAATGCTGTGAATCATGCTACGATTGTGTTTTGCCAGCAGGACGCTGGATTTGTATAACATACCGTAATCAAAAAGCTTACCTGTCTGCCAAAGGGAATTACCGGATGTCCACTCAATGTAATGCTGACCGGTGCTGAGCCATGCCAGCATCCGGGTACAACACAGAGCACACGACGGAAATCAATACGCAGGCCGTAACCTGGCTGGTGCGATTGACCTCGGGTGATATCACCAGCGATGAGCTGGCCGCTTTTGAGCGCTGGCGCCGCGCCGACAGCCGCCATGAAGCCGCGTTGGTCGATGCTCGCAGTCTGTGGGTCAGCATGGGAATGTCGCTGGAAAACTACTATCAGCCGGATGCTCTAAGCGGTATATCTCCGCATGAGCAGGCACGGCGCCGCTTCTGGCGGTGGCAAATTATGCTGCCCACTGCGGGCCTGCTGTTATTCTCGGCGATAATGACCCAAAACTGGCTTTCGCGCTGGCAGTACGACCACTACACTTCCAGCGGAGAGCAGCGCATGCTGTCGCTGGATGACGGCAGCCGCATGTGGCTGGATGCTGACAGCGCGGCGGATGTGCGGGTGAATTCCGGGCAGCGCTTCGTACGCCTGGCTCGCGGTGAAGCCTTTTTTGACGTGGTACATAACCCGTTGCAGCCGTTTATCGTTGATGCTGGCGTCGGGGAGGTGAAAGTGCTGGGCACCGCCTTTGGCGTGCAGCGCGACGGTGACGGTATGGTGGTCACAGTGGAGCGTGGCAGAGTAGAACTGAGCCGCAAAGATCATCCTGATATGCAGCTCAATACCAATCAGCAAACAGAACTACACGGCGGGCAGGACAGCGTAAAAATTACCACGGTCAATGCCAGGCAGGTTCTCTCCTGGCATCAGGGGAAACTGATATTTGAAGAGCAGCCGCTGGGGACCATTCTCACCACCCTAAAGCGCTACGATAAGCGGGTGATTGTGTTTAACAGCGATCGCCTGGCCGCCATTAAGCTTAATACCATTATCGATATCAACCATCTCGACGACTGGTACGACGGTCTGCAGAAGTCTCTGCCGGTGAATATCAGCCGGGTAGGTCCGGTAGTCTGGCTGCGTGAGCGCAAGTAAGCGCTAAGGTCACAGCCTTAGCGCGCCGCTATCAGTCTCGATCCGCCATCGCCAGCTCATTCAGTTGCTCCATGCTCAGCAACTCCCAGCTTCCCCCTTCATGTAGTCGCAGCGCCTTGCGGTGAAAGCGCATTACGCTTGGCCGGTGCCCGACGCTGATCCACGCCGTTCCTGCTTCTTCCAGCAGTTGATACAGCGCCGCCTCGGTCTGCAAATCGACAGCGCTGGTAGCCTCATCCAGAAACAGATAACGCGGCTTAATCAATAGCATACGGGCGAAGGCAATTCGCTGCTGCTCGCCCAGCGACAGCACGCGTGACCAGTCGGCAACCCGATCCAGCGGCCCGTGGCGGGCCAACAGATCACCGAGGCACACCTTTTCCAGCAGCCCCGCCAGTTCGCCGTCACTGACTGGTGACTGTGCAGCGGGATAGCATATTTGGCTACGCAGATCGCCTTCAAAGGTATAGGGGCGCTGGGGCAGGAACAGGCAGGCCCCCATCTCCAGCGGCAGCGTCACGCTACCCTGCCCGTTCTGCCACAGCCCACCGATAGCACGCAGCAGCGAGCTTTTCCCCACGCCGGTACGGCCAACGATAATCAGGCGGCTGTCTTCCGGCAACTTCAGGTTGAGGTTTTGCACCAGCGACTGCTCACCGCCGGGCGTTTTCAGGCTAACGTTGCTCAACTCAATGGTTTTACCGGGCTTCATGACCAGGTTATTTTTATCGTCGACCTGAGCTTCCTGCAACCTGAGGAAGGTTTCGTGTATTTCCGCCAGCCGCACCACGTTCGGCACGGTCTGGCTGAGTAACGGAATATAGGTGGTCAGCACCGACAGGCTGTTGAGGAGCATAGTGGCAGAGGCGGTTGCCTGCGCAATGCTGCCGTAGCTGATATCGCCACGGAAATAGACCGGAACGAGGATAATCAGCGGCAGATAGTTCCACACCTGGCCAACGCCCTCGTTCATCAACTGCATATAGATGCTGTAGACATTTGCCCGCATCCGTTTGCGGATGGCGTTCAGCAGTCGGGTAATGATATGCTCCACCTCCACCGCTTCTCCGCGATAAAACGCAATGTTCTCAGCATTATTCCGCACGTGGGTCAGCCCATAGCGTAAATCAGCTTCGGCCACGGTGACATCGAAGTTTTGCTTGATGGTTGGCCGGTTGATGTAATACATCGCCACCGCCTGGAACAGCGCAAATCCGATAACCCCAAAGAACATCGGGGTGGAGATGCTCATCATGATAGTGGTCTGTATGCCCATATCCATCAGCGAACCAATAAACTGGCGGGGGAATGCGCCCACCGTGCCGCAGAAGGGTTCCACCTCCTGCTGAATACGCTGGTCAGGATTATCGATCTTCTCATCCTGCAATATATAATAATAGGCGTGACGGTAGAGATAGTTGTCCATAATGTATTCTGTCAACCAGCGCCACCAGTGCATCGCCAGCATCGAATCAATCAGCTGCTGCACCATATCCGCGCCAAAACGCAGCACGCCGAACACCGTCAACCAGGTAAACAACTCCCAGTAGAGATCGGTCCGTTTATCCACCAGCGCATTAGTGACATCGGTGGTGAGCTGGGTAAGCTTTGCTCCCGCCAGACTGAAGCCGCCCATCATCAGGCAGAGAATGCCCACAGTCAGCCAGGATTTCCAGGCGTCTTTGCGGGTCCAGTATGGTGCGGCCAACTGCCACACGCGGCGGAAGAACAGGCGATTTAACCGGTGCCGGTTTTGATCGTTTTTTAGTTCCGATAACATCACAGCCATCCGTTATGCCCTTCAAAAAATAAGAGGATCAGACCGCCCGGGCCTGAATATGATATGAAGCTGCATCATCCCCCTGCTGTTCCGCTTCACTGTGATGCGTCAGCCGCCACTCGCCGTGGGCCATCAGGTGCAGCTTTTGCGGATGGAACTGCATCAGCGTTTCGCGATGCCCGACGCTGATGCAGGTGATTTTCGCCTCGCCGAGCGCGAGATAGGCCAGGTGTTCTGTTTCCACATCCATCGCGCTGGTGGCTTCATCCAGAAACACATAGCGCGGTTGATGCAGTAAAATACGGGCAAACGCCACCAGTTGTTGTTCGCCCAGCGACAGTACTTTCCGCCAGTCTTTAATGCAGTCCAGCCCACCCTGCTTCGCCAGAAAATCCGGCCTGCCAAGGCGGGTAAACGCCTGTTGGATGAGCCGGTCATCCCCGTTTTCTGTCGGTTTCGGGTACAGCAATTGGGAGCGTAAATCGGTGAGGACCATGTAAGGTTTCTGTGGAATAAACATCATTTGTTGATGTGGCGGCAACTGTATCTCACCTTTGCCGCGCTGCCACAATCCGGCAATCGCGCGCAGCAGCGAGCTCTTCCCTACCCCAGTCTGTCCGACAATTAACGTATGCTGGCCTTCGGCCACACGCAGGGAGAGGTCACGTACCAGCTGCTGCTCGCCGCCGGGTGTGGCAACATCAACATGTTCCAGAGTGACAATCTCCCCTTGACGGCAATGAATGTGAGTCTCCTCGTGGGTTCTCTGCGGATCGTTTAGCTGATTGAATTTTTCCTGGATCTCGGACAGCCGCACCACGCTCGGCATGGTGCTAGTCATAGTGGGAATGAAATTAGAGATCACCGACAGGCCAGATAGCACCATGGCCGCCGCCGCCGCAACCTGATCGATAGAACCATAGGCCACCTTGCCGCTGAAGTAGAGCGGCACAACAAAAAAGATTGGCAGCAGGCTGAAGATCAGGCCCATCACCTGATTCACTACACTCATGCGGATGCCGTAAAAAATCATCGTCATTTTGACCTTCGCCACATCGTGTAGCCGTTGATGCAGTCCCTTTCTTTCGCTGTTTTCTCCGCGATAGAAAGCGATAGTTTCCGCATTGTCACTCAGGTGCATCAACCGCGATCGCATGCGCGCCTGAGCCACGGTCAGATCCCAACTCTGCTTAATCGTCGGGTTATACAGCCACATTGACACCAGCGTATTCACCCCGGCATAAATCACCACCGCCCAGAACATATTTGGCGATACCTGAACAATAATGTTGGCCTGTACCGCAATGGTCATCAGCGAGCTGAGAATAAACTGCGGTATGCCAATCACCGTCTGGCACACCGACGGCACCTCCTCCTGCAACCGTTGATCCGGGTTATCGATAAACCCGTCTTTCTCGATTTCGTAGTAGGTGCGGTTGTGCATATAGGCATTCAATAAATGCCGTGTCATCCATTTACGCCAGTCCAGCAAAAGCCATGAACTAAACCAACTGGTCATCTGCACCGCCAGCGTCTGCATCAGACCGACAAAGGTCATCCAGATCATGATGCGCCAGTAAATGCTCTGTTTCGCCACCAGCGCATTAGTGGAGTCTGCCACCAGATTGGAGATATAGCCGCCAACCAGGCTGAAGGCTGCAGCGGAGGAGAGCAGCATCGCCATAATTGCCCACGCTTTCCACGCCTCAAGGCGGCACCAGTATGGCGCGCTTAGCGTATAGAGCCGACGAAAAAACAGCGCGTTCAGTTTGTAGCTGCGGGCAGCAGCGGGTTGTTCATCAACTGACATTGCAAATATCCACACGATTTCCAGATACCCAGAGAACGAGTAAGGAGCCGTAAATCCACAAACGTGCAGCCAAATTGTGGAAAAGCTTTACCTGACTCGTTCTATCGGCACTGACTTTTTTCGATACATCACCTGTTTTGGAGCCTGCATGAACGACGTAACGACGGCCGTCCCCACTCTGACGGCCACGCTGCCCGAGATCCCCTTTCAGCGCTTTACCCTCGATAACGGCCTGACTCTGCTGGTGTATGAAGATGCCAATTCACCGACTGTTGCTGTCCACCTGGCCTATGGCGTAGGTGCGAAGGATGAGCCCACCGGCCGATTTGGTTTTGCTCATCTTATGGAACACCTCATGTTTTCCGGCAGTGCGGCACTGCCGGGCAGCTATATCAGCCACCTGGAACGGGCAGGAGCAGAAGGGCTAAATGGCGTGACCAGTGCTGATGTCACCCAGTTTTTCCAGTCGGTGCCGCCGGGATCGCTGGATTATGCGCTGTTTGCCGAATCGGATCGGATGGGATACCTGCTTGGTGGCCTGGTCCCGCAGGCACTGGAGGTACAGCGGGATGTAGTTACCCGTGAAATGGAAGAAAACGAGCTTCAGCCGCTGGGGGCTGTACAAGGACTGATCCTGCGGCATCTGTTCCCGGAGAAGCATCCTTATGCCCATAAAGTTGCAGGTGAACGGGCTGATTTACAGCAGATTAGCTTTGCTGATGTAAAGGAGTGGTACCAGCGTTATTACCGGCCCAATAATGCGGTAATCACTCTGGCTGGCGCAATTACCCCCGAAGAGGCGCGGGAAAAAGTACAACGCTGGTTTGGCGACATCGCGCCGGGCGAAACACGGGAAACTGTGCAGCGCTGGCTACCTGAGCTCAGGCATGAAAAACGCCTGCACCTGCAGGATCGCATTGATAACCAGCTGCTACGAATCTGTTGGCCAATCCCACCCTACGGTGAGAATGACACTACGGCGCTGGAACTGTTTGCCGGGGTGCTGGCCGATACTGCCTTGTCGCCGCTGGTGATCCGACTGATGGTCGATAATCAGTTTGCTACCGCAATATCAGCCTTTGTTGAATCCGGCATGCTGGCGAGCTATTTCAATCTGCGCATCGAACTACACCCGGGCGTCAGAGCTGACGATGTGGAGCATCACACCATGGCGGTATTGGAGGAGATGCAAACCACGCCGCTGAACCCCGATCTGCTCCAGCACAGCCAGCAGTTGCTGCTGGAAAACTCACGGTCTGACTGGGCCGATCCCCTGACGCTTGCCGCAGCTCTGGGGCGACATGAACACTTGCCAAAACGCGCCGAAGGTCTGCGCCAGCGCGTGGTCCAGGCGCTGAATATGTCTGCCGAAACTGTAGTCGCGGCGGCACAGCGATGGTTAAAGCAGGGGCGGCTGGTCGTGCAAGTCGATCCGTTTACCGCCGTGACCGGCAACCATCATCCTGCGCCAGCACGTATAGCTCCGCCAATTATTATCGCGCCGCTAGCTCCTGTGCCTGCGGCACAGCGGCGAGTACTGTCAAACGGACTAAATATCGTCGTCATTCCTGCAATTCAGCAGGGATTGCTTAGCGCCAGTCTGATCGTCGAAGCCGGATCGCAGTTCGATCCGCCGGAATACAGTGGCCTGGCACAACTGGTCGCAGGACTGATCGCCAGCAGGGAAAACGACGGTATAACCCTTGAACAATGGCTGTGGTCGCAGGACGCGGGCATGGTACTTGACGTCGGTGTGGGCAGTATCGCGCTCAGAATGCAGATGCCGGAGCCGAGCGCCGAACTGGTTTTCCATCACCTGAGTGATGTACTGCGCCGCTCGCCAGCCTCGGCGGAGAGCATTGAAGCACATCGCGATCATTACCTGCAGGTGCTAAACGATCTGGACAGCGCAGCATGGGCCCTGCCTGCCATTTGTTTCCCTCCGTCACATCCGTTGCGCCGCCCGGCGTTTACCCAGGGCACCGCCGCCAGCCTGGCACTAATCACGCCCAAGGCGGCGGATGCGTTTTATCGGCAACACTATCAGCCACACAACGCCACCCTACTGCTTTGCAGCTCGCTGCCCATTGAGCGGCTGAGCGCGCTGCTGGAACGCAGCCTGGCGCAGTGGCAACCTGCAACTTTGGCGGCCCCAACACCACCAGCCATTCCCTCTGCCGATACCGCTGGCTCACTGTTGCTGATCGATAACCCCACAGCGGCAGTGACGACGTTAATGGCGTGGTTTGTACTGCCGGGCATCGGATCGCCACACGATGCCGCTGTACAGTTGATCCATCCTTTACTGGTCACCAGCTTTGCTTCGCGCATTAATTTTTCCCTGCGCGAAGTGGATCGCCTGACCTACAACGTGACGCCGCTCAGCCAGTCACTGCCAGGCAGTCGCCTGCTGGGCTTTGAAATGACCCTGGCTGCGGAAAATACTCTGGCAGCGGTTAAAGCTATCCGCCGCGAATGCGATGCACTGCTGGGCAATCGACCGCTTACCCGGGAAGAGATCCTGGGACTTATCCAGATAGAACAGCTACGACTGAGCCGACCAACAGGCAGTGATTATGAAGCACTATGCCGACAGGAATCGCTACTGCGTGAGGGACTAGCAGAAAATTACCGTCAGCAACTGATGGATTCTCTGACTGCACTCAACGAGGTTCAGATCGATCCTCTGCTACGCCAGGCAATCGCACCAGGATGTGGAAAATGGCTTATCGAAGGCCCGGTAACCGCCGTAGCTGACAAACTAGCGGACATACTCGCGCTGCCTGCCGGGTATTATCCCCATAATCCCGAGGCGCTTTATAAATAAATTCCTTCACCACACGTTTTCCGTTGCGATGTTTTCACCGCTAATTCGTTTTCTCTGAGATAACACTAACTCATGACTGGAATCACACTTTATGGCATCGAAAAACTATCACTCCTGGCTGATGCTGGCGGTGCTGGGGGGAAACCTGGCGGGCACCTCATCCACGCTGGCGCAGCAATCTTCACCAGCCGGAGACAACGCCAGGCAGGTACAGCGATATAATTTCAGCATTCCTGGCGGCGGTTCGCTGGCCGAGGCGCTACTGGCCTTTGGTCAGCAGAGTGGCCTTCAACTCATTGTGCCAAGCGAACTGACCAACGGGCTTTCGAGTGCGGGCTTCAGCGGCAACTATTCGGCTGATGACGCCCTGCGTACGCTGCTGTCGGGCACCCCGTTGAGTTTTAAATATGTCAACACCAATACCATCCAGATCTATAGCACCGCACAGACCTCAACCGACGGTACCGAAGTTTTAGGTACGGTTCAGGTAGATGGCGCGCTGGATCAGGGCAGCGACATCAAAGGTGTTAATGGCAGCACGGACATTACCGCAACCGAAGGGTCCGGCAGTCTGAATGGCGGCATGCTTACCGTCGGTTCCAAGGGAGCAACCAGCGTTAAAGATACGCCACAGTCGGTCAGCGTTATAACCAGTGAAACCATGCAGCAGCAAGGTATTCGTACCTTGAACGATGCGATGCAAAAAGGCACTGGCATCACAGTGCAACAGGGCAATAACTCGCGCGAGAAAAATTTTTACTCGCGTGGATTTCAGATCACTCGAGCCAGCATCGATGGTGGATCGCCGATCGATATCACCGGCGGCACCAACTATAACAACCGCTTTTCTCCTTCTTTTGATATGTCAATGTACGATCACGTGGAGATCCTGCGCGGTGCCGACGATCTGTTTAACGGTTTCAGCACCACAGGCCCGGGCGGGACTGTTAACCTGGTACGTAAACGCCCGCTCGATCACTTTCAGCTAAAGTACGACGGCTCGGCGGGCAGTTGGGATAACTATCAGAACTCGCTGGACCTTACTTCTCCGCTGAATGACGCTGGTACGCTGCGCGCCCGTGCCGTCTTAACCCGCAAAGACAGCCACCATTTTTACCGCACGGCAAAAGATGAAAATACCGTGGCCTACGGCACGTTGGAAGCCGACCTGACGTCATCCACCTTGTTAACCATAGGCGGCAGCTATCAGCGCATTCGCGGCGTACCACTTACTAACGGCCTGGAGCTTTACCCGGATGGCAGAGATCCCCATTTCAGTCGCAAAACGGCGTGGGTGTTTCCCTGGGAAAAGTCAGACTCCGATACGCGTGAAATCTTTGCTAAGCTGGCTCAGAAAATTGGCGACCGCTGGAACTTCAACCTGAACTATACCGGGCTGTATCAGCGTAACAGCACTATTTACTCTAATGTCGCCGGAAATATTATGCCGGATACCGGCTTGTTCTCAGCCGAGCCCATCTCCGCCGACGGCAGCAATAGTAATAACAAACAGTTCTCTTTTGACTCCACGCTGACCGGAGAGTTTGACGTCTTTGGCCTACCGCAGAAGCTGACTTTCGGTGGCAATTATTCCAAAGAAAACTACTGGATGACCTCCCCCGATGCTGCCAGCATGGTCAACGGCTGGTTCGGTACCACTGGCCCGATAATGGACCCGTGGCACTGGGATACCTCGGTGCCTGAACCGTCAATTCCGGCGGGCTATTATGCGTATATGAGCAGCGGCTCCTCAGTAAACTGGGGGATGTACTCGCAACTGGTACTTACCCCGTGGAAACCACTGCACTTTGGCCTCGGTCTTCGGCTGAACGCCTATAAAAGTAATACCCATACCAGTACCGCCAGCGATCAGAGCGACATCAGCGAATCCACCCGTAAGTGGGAAAGTCCTTACTACTCGGTCAGCTACGATATTAACGATGACCTGAGCTGGTACGGCAGCTACACTAAAATCTTCATCCCGCAGAGTAATATGATCGCACCTTCAGGACAGCAGATCGATCCGGAGACCGGCAGTAATCTGGAGACCGGCCTCAAGTACGCCCAACCGGGAGGTCTGCTGAATGCGTCGCTGTCGCTGTATCAAATACGTCTGGTGAATCAGGGGCAACTGATCGGCGCTGATTCTGTAAATCTGGGCGGCGGACGTACGGGCTACTACCGCAACGCGCCGGATGCGAATATCAGCAAGGGGGTGGATCTTGAGATCACCGGTACCGTACAGCCGTGGTGGCAGACCTCGTTAGGATATACCTATAACTTTAACAAGACCTCTGATCTATCGTCGGACGGACTTAACGACAGCATCACCACCTTCACACCAAAGCACACTATTAAATGGTGGAACGACTTCCAGTTTAACAATGCCGGGGAGACGTTAAGCAAGTTCAGCTTTGGCGTTGGCGTACAGGCGCAGAGCAAGACCAAACAGATTGGTAGCTGGTACGACGATGATTTTAACCAGCACAACTACAACGCCAATACTGCATTCTATGCCGTGTATTCCGCCAGAATCGGCTACGCTATTAACCGCAACTGGAGTGTCGCCCTGTTGGGCAATAACTTGTTCGACAAAACTTACTACTCCACCGTCGGCAACTTACACGGCGGCTACTGGTACGGCGATCCACGTAACTTTGTGCTGTCAATTAGCGGGACCTTTGACTAACCAACTTATCGCCTGCTGCTGCACCCCGAATCATGATTCGGGGTTTTTTATGCGCCGGAAACGGCACAAAAAAAAACCTGCCCCGGGAACTGATGCCGATCGGTGAGGATAGATGGCGTCATGCCCGCAGGCAGGTTTTTGATTTCAGGTCATTATGCAGCGTCAGGCGCCTGCTTCATCAATTGCAGGAAACGCGTTCTGAATACCTGTATGCGCTGCGGCTCTCCCGCCGCAAAATCTTCGTTAAAAAGCGCTTCTTTCTGCACATAATCAGCAAACTCAGGTGACTGCTGCCGCCATTGCAAATGCAGCGTTTCTAATGCGCCTTCTGATTCCTCCTCCGGGATTGCCGCCAGTTGTGGTTCAATCCACGCCCAGCGTCGATCCGCCATCGCCAGTTCATCCCTGCTCCAACCTGCGTTAATTTGCTCCAAATGGAACTGGATCTGATACCAGTGATGCTGAATAGTACTCGTCGCATGCGTATCGTTGAGCGCCGACGGCGGCGAAAGGATAGACAGCAGAGAACAAAGATGCTGTTCAAGATCCTGCCCACTCTGGCAAGAATCGTGATGTTCTCTGGCTTCCTGTTGAATCTTCAGCCATACCTGCCGCGGTGTCTCCCGCCCGGTCAGATAGTGGTGGGTCAGTTCAATCCAGTGTAGCCGTAGCGTATTCAGCGAAGACGAAAGCACTGCAGGCCAGCGGAGATCCGCATCTTCCAGCCACTGCACCAGTAAATGCAGTGGAACATCGCCGTAGGCTTTTCCGCTCGCCAGAACGGCGATCAGTTCGTCGATCTGCTGCGGGGTGACAAAATCGAGAACCTCCAGCCACAGCGCCAGTGCGGGTGGCAGGCCGGAAACACGTTCAAATACATCCAGCGATTCCTGTCCTGCCAGCACGTAAGGTGCGGTCAGCAGATCTTTCGGGCGCGGGAAGGCATAGTGAGAGATTTCAGCGGCCAGTGCTTTCTCTTTCAGGCGCCCGGTCAGGAACCTCCGCAGTTCGTCGTCACCGTAGAAAGATGGCCAGGGGTGTACCTCGGGCACCACCACTTCTCCCTCAGATTCAATTACAATCCCTTGCGATCTCAGCCAGTTATTAAGATCTGAAAGTGAATCCACGCCCACTTTACGCGCCACTTCGCTACCGTTGCGGAACAGGAGTAGCGTAGGGATACCGCGCACACGGAAACGCGGCAGCAGATGTTCATACTCCTCCACGTCCAGTTTAGCCACCGTCAGTTGCCCTCCCGTTGCCGCCGCCACTTTCTCCAGCAGCGGAGCAATAGCCAGGCAGGGGCTGCACCAGGGAGCCCACAGATCCAGCAGCACTGGCTGCTCAGCATGGTTCAGGGCATCGTCCAGCGTGCGGTCCGTCAGGTTAATAATGAGATCAGACATAGTAACTCCATGATGTTGGAAAAAGGGCTGCGCGTTGTGCTGTGGTCATGCTTAGTCATAAAGCGCATCGCCGCCGTCGTTGATAACGTGCAGATTGCCGGGGAACATCGCGGCAAGTTTTTCCCGGAACAGACTGGTATCCCCGGCAATCACCCAGGTCAGCCGTTCAGGGGAGAACAACTGCTGTGCCAGATCGTTAATCTGCTCCAGCGTGATTTCGCCGATACGCTGCTGATGAGTCTGCCAAAAATCATCGGGCAACTGACTGCGCAGCAGCCAGGAGATCATATTGTTCAGTCCGGACAGGCTTTCGGCGCTACTGCTAAAACCCAGCAGACTGGTACGGCGAACCTCTGCCAGCTCATCCGCCGTCACCGGCCGCTCGCCGATCAAAGCCCGGTATTCCGCCAGGATTTCACTGATGGCATCGCAGGTACGATCGGCCTGGACTTCGGTTTGTACGTAGTGAACCCGCTGTTGAAAATCGTTAATCAGTCGCCCTTTTACGCCATAGGTCCAGTTTTTATCTTCCCGCAGGTTCAGGTTAATACGGGAGGTAAAACCGCTGGCGAATACTGCGTTCAACAACTCAAAGCCGGCTTCATCGGTGTCGCTAACACCCGGCAGCAGTGAAGCTGCGGCGATGGAGGTTTGCTCTGCACCGGGGATATCAAGAATCCAGACACGGGGATGCATCGGCGGGTCTGCCTGCGGTATCGCAGCATTATCCATTGGTAGCCCCGCCAACTGCCCTACTGAGGTATTCAGTAGCGGCAACAGCACGTCCAGGGTTATATCGCCGGTGACAACAAGTGTGGCCCCCTGGACATTAAGCAGTTGCGGTAGAGCCGCCATTAACTCGGGAAACGTGGTCTGTGTCAGCCCGGCGTGGGTGCCTTCTGACCCGCCAGGCACCCGGCAAGGATGACCTGCGGGATAGAGCAGGCCCGGCAGGACGCGCACGACCAGCGCACTGGCAATCTGCTGCTGTTCGGTCAGCGCATCAAGCTGGATTGCTCGCTGCCGCTGGAAATCTTCCTCCAGCAATACACTATGCGCCAGGCGATCGCTGAGCAGCGCCAGCGAGGCAGGCAACTGCGGGCTGCGACAGGAGAGCAAAAGCGAAAAGTGTCGCAGCCGCCGGCGTAGCTCCATGCGGCAGCCCAGATCGCGGCAGGCCTGGTTGAAGGAGAAAGCATCCCGTTCACCGGCTCCGGACTGGTTAAGCAGCTCGCTCAGCAGTTGATGCTGACCGGGTCGCGGTAGCGCAGCTGTAGGCAACAACAGGTCGAGGTAGATATCGTTCTGACCATGCCGTTCCAGCAGCACCAGTCGAATGCCGTTAGCCAGCCGGGCATGCTGCACCTGCGGCAACACCAGTGGCACCGGAGGCTGGATTGCTGGCGGCGGCGTGCGCTGGGCGGCGGTTGCCGTTTCATCCGTTCTGGCGGTGAAGGGTTCTATCTCCAGCGTATAGTGCGGGCGGCTCAACCAGCGCCGGGCGACCTGATGCAGATCGTCAGGCGAGGCATTGTCCAACTGGCTGAGCTGCTGGCGAAAGGCATCGGCATTGCCCAGCGTCACCTGGCAAACCGAGAGCAATGCGGCTATCTGCGCCGAAGTCTTATAACTATCGCGGAACAGGTTAAGTGCATCATTCTTCACCTCACACAGACGTTGGTCATCGCATGGCTGCGCAAGAAAAGCGTACACTTCCTCCAGCAGGCTCTGCTCCAGCGCGGACAGCGCCTGTCCTTCAGCAACGGTAGCACTGATAATAAACTGGCTGCACAATGCACCGTCAGCGACCATAGCCTGCACACTACTGGCTATCTCCCTGACGTACACCAGATTTTTGACCAGTACGGAAGACAGCCCTGATGCGAGATAATCCGCCACCAGCGACAGTAACGTGGCATCCGGATTACCTGCCGGAGGAATGTTCCATACCAGTTGCAGTGTACCGTTGGCGACTTTCGCCTGGTAGCGATCGCGGCGCTGCGGAGTGATATCGGCGATCCAGCTTTCAGGACGGGCCAGCGGCTGTCCGGCAGGAATATCGCCAAACCAGTGGCTGACTTTCTCCCGCGCGGTAACGAGATCGATATCGCCGCACAGCGCGAGCACCGCATTAGAAGGCGTGTAGTATTTCCGGAACCAGTGCTGCACATCTTCCAGTGTAGCGGCTATCAAATCCTCTTTTTCACCGATAACGGTATGGGCGTAGGGATGCTCAGCGGGGAAACAGCCCCGCGATTTAAACTCGTAGAGCTTGCCGTAGGGACCGCTCTCGGTCTCCAGTTTTTCGTTGAGCACTACCCGCCGCTGCTGATCCAGCGACAACTGACTGATGCTGTCGCAGAAATGCCCCATACGGTCCGACTCCAAAAACAGCGCATAGTCAAACGATCCTGTCGGCACAGTGGCGTGATAGGTGGTGCGATCGGTGCTGGTATAGGCGTTGAGGTTGCTGGCTCCAGCATGAGTCATCTTTTCCAGAAAGGAACCGGGTGCATGTTCGCTGCCTTCGAACATAAGATGCTCAAAAAGATGGGCAAATCCGGTCATCCCTGCGAGTTCATCTTTAGAACCAACCTGGTAAATTAGCTGATATGACACCAGCGGCACATCGCGGTTTTCTGCCACGATAACCGTTAGTCCGTTATCCAACGTGAAGGTACTGGTGGGGAAAGCGATATCGGCCAGAGGCTCGCGCTTATCCGATATGGGTCGTGGCCTGTACTGCGTTGTCAAAATCTATCCTCTCTCGGTTATGCATGACATATCAGAATGCCGCTCAGCGGCATTCAGGGAAGACCCATTCAGGGGCCGGACGAGAGAGAAACGACTGAACAACAGAATTTTCGCAGCCGGTAGTAAAAAATATTTTCTGTTGCCGGCTCATCACCTTCATATACAGGCGCTGGCGCTACCGGCTGATTCAACAAGAATAATTATCTGGCCATTAATTTTAATTTGGCAAAAAAAACTAAAAATCACACGACATTAAAAATATCGAGTTTTTTTGCTGCGGCGGGTGATGAAAACGGCAGGTAGGGTCGTTTTCATCGTATCACCACAGCGTGCAGTGCTGACCTGCGGTATTCCGAATGATTTATGCCAGTGTAATGAGGAGTGAATGAGCGTGCATACCAATTCTGAAAAATCTGACGATGCGTCGGGTGCGGCAAAAATCCGCGTCAACTTCAGCTTACCATTGCTGTTATTGATCGCAGCATCGATGGCCGTACGGGCTGAACCGCAGGCCATTCCGGTCAATGCGGTTTCCGCCAGCGCCACCAGCGAAAGTATTCAGAGTCCAGTTCAGCCACACCTTATCCCGGCAACCACCGAAGCTACACAACCCGCTGGTACAACACGACCTGTCGTCACCGCAGCCGCAAAACCGCCGATGCTGACAGACTTTTCACCGCTCGCCCTCTATCACCACGCGGACCGGATTGTAAAAGCGGTGATCCTGATCCTGATTTTTTCCTCCGTACTCAGTTGGAGCATCTGGTCCGGTAAAACCCTGGAGTTGTTGGTGCGTGGTCGCCGCCTGAGAAAAAATCTCCTGCTGCTGACCGGTAAACGCTCGCTTCACCAGTGTGGCGAACTCTCCGCGAAGAGCTGTGAACAAATGCGCCAGGTTGCGCTGAACGAGTTGGATCGTGCGAATGATCGCCTGTCGACTCAAGCGGTACAAGCGCTGCGCGACCGCGTTGTCGCCCTTATCCAGCGCATTGAAGCCGCGGAAGCGCGCCTGGCCACACGGGGTGCCAGCATCCTCGCCACCACCAGCGCCGTTGCGCCGTTTATCGGCCTGTTTGGCACGGTTTGGGGTATTATGCACAGTTTTATCTCCATCGCGCAGTCGCAGACCACCAACCTCAGCGTGGTTGCACCCGGTATTGCCGAAGCGCTGTTTACCACCGCGCTGGGGCTGGTGGTCGCCATTCCGGCGGTCATCCTCTACAACGTTATCGGTAGGCTTATCACCGGCTATCGCCTGCTGCTGGCCGAATCGATGACCCTGACCCTGTGCCTGCTCAGCCACGATCTGGATGCGCTGGAACAGAACTCTCATCCTCTTCTGACGAGAGCATCATAGCTATGGCCTTCTTCTCTCAATCCGCTGGCGGCGACGATCTGAACGCGCTTGCCGAGATCAACGTTACGCCAGTTATCGACGTGATGCTGGTGCTGCTGATCATCTTTATGGTAGCGGCGCCGCTCTCTACGGCCAATATTCCGCTGGATCTGCCGTCAACAACCTCCAGCCAGCCGACGCCTGCGCCGGAGCCAATTACCGTCAGCCTGAAGAGCGATAACCAACTGTACATCGGTGATAAACCGGTGAGCCGGGAAGATTTTATCGCCGATCTGGATGCCGGAACCCACGGCGATAAGGACGCGCGGATTTTCCTGCGGGCAGATAAAGATATCGACTATGCACGGCTGATGACCTTTATGGATCTGCTGCGCGATGGCGGCTATACCAAAGTGGCATTGATTGGCCTGCCCAGTGAGGCGGCGGGGAATCATCCATGACCAGCTTTATTCTCAATAATGTCCAGCCCCTGCGCGTAAAGCCGCGTGGAGAAAAGCTATCGTGGTCAATCGGTCTGCTACTGGCGGTTGCTGTACATCTGTTAGTGCTGATATATCTGCTGCGGAAACCGCCGGCACCACCGATGGTGATGCCCAACCCGGCAGCGGCACCGATGTCGGTTATTATGGCGGTGATGCCAACCACCTCGCAGATTTCCAGCCAGGAAAGCGTTGCACAGCAGGCTAGCCAACCCGATGAATCAGAACCGCCACCTTCGTCCGCCAAACTGGATGTGGCGGCGAAAGAAGTGAAAAACGCCGAGGTCAAAGCGGTGGTCCACGACAGCAAGCAGAGGCCGAAAGCGGAGGCTAAACAGCCAAAACCACAGCGAACCGTTAAGCCACGCGAAGTTAAACCACTGCCCAAAAAAGTTGAGGTAAAAAAACCGGCATTAATCACCACGCCGGACTCAGTGCGCAGCAACAGCAGCGAACGGCTTTCACAACAGAATCAGGCCCCGCAGGTCGGCGCCGCCAGTAATCAGGCCGCCACGGAGAAGCAGAACTGGCAGTCGATGATCCTCGCCCAGCTTCAGCGCGAGAAGCGCTATCCCGGCTATGCGCTGCGGATGAAACAGCAGGATACAGTGATGGTACGCTTCACTATCGACCGCAATGGCAATGTACTGGAAACTGCTATTGAGAAAAGTAAAGGTTATGTTACGTTGGATCGTGAATCGCTCCAACTGCTGGAGCGAGCATCTCCGCTTCCAAAACCACCGGCCAGCGCGTTTACGCAATCGGATAGAATGGTATTAGTGGTGCCAGTTTCATTTTCTATTCGCAATGTTTGACTGAAGCCTAAAATAAAATTACCGCCATCGTCGTAATGCGAAGGTGGCGATTTTTTATCGTCTGCGCAAAAGTGAATAAATTTAAAAAATGGGAGTGAGAAGTTTTACTGGATAAATAAAATAACAAGAATGGAATAAAGAATAAAAGGGAAGTGATAATCTATTTTAAATTACGACTGATTTTTCAGCAAAACTTCCCGACAGTGCAGCACTGCTTTAACCGCATATTTCTCTACCAGGCTACGGGATACGCCAAGCTTTTCTGCTATCTGTGCATGAGTCATACCCTCAACGCGGCTCATGTAGAGGATTTCTCGAGACTTTTCAGGTAAAGAGGATAAAGCATCATCTATCTCTTTTATTTGCTGCTTATAATGCAGGTTTTCTTCCGGGGTTGGCATGTAGTTTTCAAATAGCTCAAAAGCGCCTTTGAGTAGCTGGCTACGGCGTTGTTCGGTACGAACATAGTCCGTTGAGGCATTCATGGCGATGCGAATCAAATAATTTCGCGCGTCGTCATGAGTCGGAAACTGATTAGCCAGATTAAGTATGCGAAAATAAATATCCTGCGTCAGATCCTGAGCAACCTGCCGTGAACCGGTGCGATAGGTGATTATCCGCTGCAATGTCGGATGGAGATCAACAAACACATCGAGAATATTATGAGTTGCTATCACCGTTATAACTCCAGATGGACAAGGATAATTCAATATTAAACTAAATATAAACGAATTCAGCACACGACACTAATAGTATTTCCATATATAGATACTCTGAGAGTGAGTAAAGATTCGCGAAGATTTGGACATTGAGGAAACGGTATGAAAAGTACGGGCTGACAAAGACAGCCAGGATGTCCCTCTCTCAGCGCAAGTTCTGCCACATTTATAATGGGTATTTTTTCAGAGGAACAGCATCATGAACGCGATAAAAGTCATTAGCATCGATCTGGTTAAATCAGTCTTTCAGATCTGCGTCTGGATGAATGACGGGATTGCATTTACCTGTAAGGTTTCCCGAGCTAAATTGCTGGACTGCATTCTCCAGTTTCCTGCCGGTTTGATCGTTGGAATGGAGGCTTGTGCAACTTCACGTTCCTGGGGCACACTTTTCAAACAATGGGCTTTCCGTCCAACTTATCCCCACCCAGCACGTAAAAGCATTGACGCATCACCCAAAAAAGATGCGAATGATGCACTGGTAACTTGTGAGACGGCCTGTCAATAGACCCGTTTTAGTTCCATGTATTTTTTGAGTTCCCGGCCAAATAATGGTGCTGTCGGTATTTCTCCAGTATCAGATAGCAGGTGAGGCCACCTGAATTACAAAAAACGAGATCTGATGTTGATAGCTATACATGTGCCTGATAATGGTTGAATTGGTTGATTTTTGCTTCCTGAATACGCCAGTCAAATCTGCCTTTCCGTTAATTTGCACCCGACATCTCGTTGATTAAAGCACGGAGTGGGATTACTGCGGTCCACAGTTCTGGCAAACAGTGAAAGACAGAACGAATAAGAAGGCCTGCGTAAAGAAAAATGTGTCGCGGCGAGTGATGCGAATTACCTTACAACAAACACAGGCAGTGAAGAACAGCGCCGGGCGGATTCCGGACGCGGTGAACCGACGCCATTGCTACGAAGCCTGATCCGGCTGCACCTCAGGCCATATGATAGCCTGTGCAACAATCACATCCTGCCCATTAAACGTCGCGGCGGGGGAACCATACAGTTGATAACCAAGCGCCAGCGCTTCTGAAACCCGATGACAAAATTTAGCGTCATCCTTACCTGTCAGGAGACGGTAACGAGGAAGACCATCCGGAGGTTCATGGCCCTTATTTTTTATTTCTGGATTGTCATGGTAGTACTCCTCTTTCAAATTTAGCCTGTTAGGCTCTGTCGTTATTCTCATCTTCACAAAACCGTAAAATACCACGATGGCCAGTCTGACCACAAAGCTCACGGCATGTTCAAATGCATTGCCCGGGTAATTGCGCGTGGTTCACACCATAGATTTTCTCCCGGCAATTTCGGTTAAGGTGCATGTCCGGATGCTGGAGGAGTGGAATATCGAATCAAGAAGCATTTTAAAATGCTCTCGTATTGTGAAAATACACGTATCAATAATATTGAGACACCGATCTGAAGGAACGATAAATCGTGCCACTACAGACTGTGGCAAACTGGAATCTCAGACTAAAGGCAGCGTAACCATCACCTCCAGCCCGCCGCCTGCCCGGCTGTTGACGCTGAGATCCCCGCCATGCTGCCGGGCAATCTGGTGCGCGATGGCTAATCCCAGCCCGGAACCGTTATGCCGGGCGGCAGTACCAGCTCCGCGATGAAAGGGCTTGATAATCAGCAATAAATCCTGCTCTGAAACACCGGGACCGCAATCGCGTACCGCAATTTTGGCGACATTTTGTTCCCGCCAACTGGCGACCTCTAATCCAGTCCGGCCATATTTGGCTGCGTTTTGCATCAGGTTTGTCAGCAGGCGCATCACGCTGACGGGGCGGAAAAGGAACACCGGCAGCGGGGCAAGGTTCAGGCTAAAGTTCTGTCCCAGCCCGGTAAAATCATGTGTCAGCTCGGTAATTATCTGGTTGATGTCACCGGGCTGAGTTAACTCCGTTGCACTGCCACGGGCATAATCAATAAATTGCTGAAGAATGTTATCAACGTCATCAAAATAACGACCAAAATCATCCTGGGTGGATTTCCCCTGCTCACGCATTGCCAGCGACAGCCTCAGCTTGGTCAGTGGCGTTCGCAGATCGTGAGAAATACCGGCCAGCATCTGCGCCCGGGTATTCTCCATCTCAGCCAGACCATCCAGCATGTGATTAAATGTCAGGCTGACCGTCTTGATTTCAGTCGGCCCTTCTGGCGATAAGGGACGCGGCCATCCTCCCTTTCCGACGTCAGTTGCGGCCCGAGCCAGTGATGTCAGTGGCCGGTTGATGCGCCGTTGCAGGGCATAAGCGGTGAACAATGCCATCAGGGACAAAACGACTGACAGCAAAATCGCGCTTATCAGGCCAGAAAGATGGTCCGAAGGCTCCACGGCCAGCGCAATCCAGTACGGCTGCCCGGCGGTGTTCACCTTCACCCATAATTTTTTTCCGGGTGCCTGCTCCCAGCGCAACTGAATGCCCGCCGGAAGTTGCTGATGCAGACTATCAAGAAAGACTTTCAGATAATAACGACGATAGAACCCAGCCAGTCCCAGCGTGGGTATTTCTATGGAATGCTGTGGTGGCTGAGCAACGCCCTGCACCGCCTGCACATAGCGATCACGATCCCTGGCTGGCACCGTTGCCAGCAGCTTATCGAGCATTACGATCTGCGAGGCAATCAGCGAGGCGGCGTCATTGACCCGGGGTTTCTGGATAAAAACCAGAAACACCGCCAGCGTGGTGAATTGCGTCAATGTTACCAGCAATATCAACAGGACACTGTTGCGTGCCAGCAGGGAGCGAGGCCAGAATTTTTTCACGTTTCGCTATCTACAATCAGCATGTAACCCATGCCCCAGACGGTCTTCAGCCAGCGGGGCTCGGAAGGTTGCACTTCAAGTTGCTGGCGCAGGCGTAAAATCTGCACATCGACGCTTCGGTCCAGCGCTTCATACTCGCGTCCTCTGGCGCGGTTCAGCAGATTCTCCCGGCTGATCGGCCGGTTAGGCGTGGTAGCCAGCGCAATCAACAGATTCATTTCAGCAGAATTTAGTGCCAGCGGTTGATCTGCGCGGTAAAGCGTCTGACGGGTGATATCCAGGCGGTAAGGGCCAAAACAGACCTCTCCCGAACCGCTGGGTGTTTCACCACGCTGCAACGCCTGCCGCCGGAAGATTGCTTTAATACGCGCCACCAACTCCTGCGGCAGGAAAGGCTTGGCGAGATAATCATCAGCGCCGGTTTCCAGACCAATCACCCGGTCTATCGGGTCACCGCGCGCAGTGAGCATCAGGATAGGCAACGTGTATTTCGCCGCGCGCAGGCGGCGGCAAACGGACAGACCATCTTCCGGTTCCATCATCAGATCCAGCACCAGCAGATCAAAAGGTTCACGCTGCAAATACCGGTCGAGTCGCGCGCTGTTTTCCGCCGTTCTGACTTCAAACCCCTGATCGCTTAAATAGCGTTGCAGCATGCTGCGCAGTTCATTTTCATCGTCCAGAACGAGGATTTTCTTCGCCTTATACCCGGGTTTCGCGTCACTCATAAATCATTCCCCCGACTGCGTCGCGCCTGCCAGGCCTCTTGTGCACGTTGCAAAACGACATAAAAACAAGGGACTAACAGAATGGCAAGCAAAGTCGCTGACAACATTCCCGAAAAAACGGTAATCCCCAGTGATTTTCTGGCGCTGGCGCTGGCACCGCTGGAAAAGATCAGCGGTACTACGCCCAGGGTAAACGCCAGCGATGTCATGATAATCGGCCGGAAACGCGTTCTGGCCGCCGTCAGTGCAGCATCAATGATGCTACTACCGGCCAGGCGCTGCTGACGGGCATATTCGACAATCAGGATCGCATTCTTGGCGGCAAGACCGACGAGCAATAACACGCCAATCTGAGTATAAAGATTGTTAGCGATATTCAGCGCTAACAATGTGATTGCCGTACCTGATAAGGCAAGTGGGACACCAAGGATTACGCTGACAGGTAACCAGTAGCTTTCATATTGTGCCGCCAGCACCAGATAAACCAGCAGCAGCGACATGGCGAAGGCAATATAGATACGGTTTCCGGCCACTTTTTCCTGATACGACATATCGGTCCAGGACAGGCTGATATCCGGCGGCAGAGTGGCTTTAGCCAGTGTCTCCAACGCCTGCATCGCTGCCCCACTACTGTAACCCGGTGCGGGCATACCGGTGAGCGTGGCAGCCGGGTTGAGATTATATAAAGAAGCAACAGCTGGCCCCCGGGTCGGGGTGAAACTGACCAGTGTCGCCAGCGAAACCGGCTCACCGCTGGCATTTTTTACCGTCAGTGCGGAGATTTGCTGTTGCAGCAGACGCTGATCTGACTGCGCCTGCACATAAACTTTCACGCTATGGTTCTCGCGGGTGATTTGATTGACATAGCTGGCACCAAGATACTGTTGCATCGCATCAAAGGCATCACCGGGAGATACGCCCATCGCTGCCGCGCGCGTTCTGTCCAGCGTGACATTGATCTGCGGCACATCAGCGCGCAGTGTGCTGAACATGCGCGACACTTGCGGCAGTGCCATCGCCTGTCGGGCAAAATTGTCACTCACCTGCTGCAGATGTCTGTAATCACTTTTCCCGTCATTCTCGCTCAGGATCATCTGCATACCGCCGCCGTTACCGACGCCCTGAATCGGCGGCGGCACAATCACCAGTGCATTGGCATCGGGAATTCCTGCCAGCTGTTTATTCAGGTTGAGATAGATTGAACGTAAATCCTGGTTCCTGCCACGCTGGTTCCAGGGCTTCAGGGTGATGTAAATCAGCGCCGCGTTGGACAAGGACGCATTATTGTCGAGCGGTGACAGTCCACCGATGACCACGACATGATCTACCCCAGGCTGCTGATTCAGCACGCCCTCTACCTGTTGAGTAACATTGGCGGTTTTTCCCAGCGAAACTGCGTCTGGCAGTTGCAGCGATACCAACAGGTAACCCTGGTCTTCCAGCGGAATAAATCCGGTAGGAATTTTGAGGAAGGCAGCTAACGCCAGCACGATCATCACCATGCCACCGATAAGCGCCGCTTTGCTGTGGCGGATTAAGCGGCGAACACCGTTGAGATAAACGTTCTCCAGCCAGCCGAAAACCTGGTTGAACTTCCGGTAAACCCAGGGCCTGGTTCCCTCTTTCACTGGTCGCAGCCACTGTGCGCTCTGCACCGGTTTCAGCGTCAACGCATTAAGAGCGCTGAGCAAGGTCGTCACGGCAATCACCAGCGCAAACTGACGATACATCTGGCCGCTAAGCCCCGGTAAGAAGCTGGCCGGGAGATACACTGCCACCAGCACCAGGGTGATAGAAATAATTGGCGGCAACAGCTGGCGCATGGCACGCAGCGTCGCCTCGCGCGGTGTATATCCCTGTTCTATATGATGACTCACGCCTTCGACCACCACGATCGCATCATCAACCACGATACCGATCGCCAGCACGATGGCAAACAACGTCAGCAGATTGATGGAAAAACCCATCAGGTAAATGGCACCGAACGTGCCGATAAGGGTGACCGGTACCGTGGTGGCGGGTACCAGCACCGCCCGCCAGTTTTGCAAAAATGCCACGATCACCAGTAAAACCAGCAGACCGGCAATCAACAAGGTGCTGTAGACGTCATCGACTGAACTCTGAATAAAGTTGGTGGTGTCGAATGGCAGTGAATAGTGCATACCTGCCGGCAGTTGGGTTGACATTTTTTGCATCTCTGCAGCGACTGCTGCGCCAACGTCCAGCGCATTGGCATCCGGTAACTGTGAAATAGCAATCCCTGCTGCAGGTTTACCGTCCATGGTGAAAAATTGCGAATAACTCGATGAACCCAGTTCGGCATGGCCGACATCCTGTAAACGCACCAGCCTGCCACCATCCTGGGTGCTGCTTTTAATAACGATCTGATTGAACTGGCTGGCATCGGTCAGCAGGCCATTAACGTTAAGCGTCAGTTGCCTCTGCTGGCCACTGTCGACGGGTGGAGCGCCCAACTGCCCGGCGCTGACGCTGCGGTTTTGCGCTTTGATAGCGCTGATGACGTCATCCGGTACCAGGCTGTATTGCTGCATACGCACCGCATCCAGCCAGATGCGAATGCTGTAATTTCCGGTACCAAACACCGTGACATCACCCACGTCAGGTATGCGCGCCAGTGAGTCGCGCAGATGATTAGTGGCGTAGTTGCTCAAAAACAGTGTGTCCTGAGCCGGGTCGCTCGATTGCAGGCTATACAACTGCAAAATGGCCGTTGATCTTTTACGCACCGTTACCCCCTGCTGCTGCACCGCATCCGGCAGTTGGGAAAGCGCAGCCTGGACACGGTTTTGCACCAGGATTTGAGCCTGGTCGCTATCGGTGCCGATAGCAAAGGTGATATTCAGGGTATAGGTACCATCGTTGCCGGTGGTGGATTTCATATACAGCATGTTCTCGACACCATTTACCTGCTGCTCAATGGGGAACGCTACCTGCCCCTGCAAAGTCTGTGCATTGGCTCCTGGATAGTGAGTCACCACCTGAACCGTCGGCGGAGTGATGGGGGGATACTGCGACACCGGCAACACCCATAACGCAGCAGCGCCGAGGATCAGGATAATCAGTGACAACACATTGGCGAAAACTGGCCGGTCGAGGAAGAACTTAATCATGCTGGCTTTGCGCCTCGTTGCTGACGTTCACCTTTCTCCCCAACAAATCCGGACGGGCAAAGGTCAGGACGCGTTGCGTGTTGTCAATTGCGCTGAGCAAAATGACATGCTCACCGCTACCAGGAGCCGTTTTAACACTAAGGCGGCTAACCGTGCCATCCGCGGCAACCGGGAAAATACTGTCGCCCTGCACTGCCGTGGCCGGAAGTTGCAACTGGCTCACTGGCGCTGCCGCATGCAGAGTGACCTGGACAAACATACCCGGTAGCAGGTTAACTGGCGGCTGATGCAGAGTCGCGCGCAGGGTGATATTGCCGCTGGCGCTGTCAAGCTGGTTATCGACAAAATCGATGGCGGTATGCAGAGGCTCACTTAGTCCGGGAATGGTGATATCTAACGGCTGATGCGCGACAGCATCGCTGCGTGCGGCGATAATGCCAAAACGCGTCGCGTCTGACTGATTAAGGCTGAAAGTGACATACAACGGGTCGATTTTATTCAGCGTGGCTAACACGGTATTACCGCTGGTACCCACCAGATTACCGACATCAACGGTGCGCCGCCCGATGCGTCCGGTGAAAGGTGCGGTAATACGCGTATAACCAAGATTAATTTGCGCAATATCCCGCTGTGCCAGGGCCTGATCTCTGGCGGTTTGCGCGTCCTGCAAGGTTGACAAGGAGATAACGCGTGACGGATAGAGTGCCTGGTCGCGGTCGGTTTCACGCTGGGCATTTATCAGCGTGGCCTGATCCGAATTAAGCTGTGCCTGTAAGGCAGCCGGGTCTAACGTAAACAACACTTGTCCGGCCTGTACCAGGTCGCCGTCTTTAAAATTGACAGATTGCAGCGTCGCAGCGACGCGCGCTGCAATCTGCACCTGCTCTGAAGCACTCAGTGTCCCGGTGACGGTAATTGACGAGTCAAATGTGAGTTTTTGCGGCACGCTTACCGAAACCACAGGAACCGACTGCCGGGGAGCGTTTTCCTGTGGCTTACAGCCCGCCAGAAAACAGCCGGCCATCAACAACAGTCCATACCCGCATGTCACACTAAGCGTCTTCATGGATAGCGCGTTCATGGGGTTGATTATTTTTTCGCAGCCATAAATGCACTGAGTTGCGAGAGGGTGATATAGCCATTTTTCGCGGTATCTATTTCTGAAAAGTGCCGGGCGACGCGTGGCATACCAACCTGCGCCTCGGCCAGAGTCAGTTTTCCATCATGATTGGTATCCGCGGCAGTAAAGCGATTTTGCATACGTTGTGCGAGGCTATCCGCCGGTGCTGCGCTGGCAGCACTGATAAAGACGAAACCTGCAGCCAGCATCAGGAACTTTTTCATTTATTACCTCGAGTTACCGTTAATGAGAGCGTATCGGGAAAAGCAGAACCTCACGGAAAAAGAATATAGAAAAGCCAGCCAGGAAGGGTTTCTGAATTGTTCCAGACTTATGTCATCGCATGTCATGGGAACACTGAGCTGACTCCCGCTCAGTTCAGGATGCGCGGCGTAACCACGTTGGCGGAGATGTGCATTAAGGAGATGATTGGCACCAGGTTGGGAGATGCAAGCGCGCAATCGCTTCGTCACTGAGTTTTTCGGGGAAGGTCATCAGCGCGCATATTGAATTTGCATGCGCCACAATTAACGCCGTTTTACCGACTCGTAATTCAGATACCACTATCTGTTGCCAGTAAGGAGGTATCCGATGCGGGTCACAGGTTGATGTGATTATTCGTATAAGGATGCTTCACCTGCTGGACGGGTTTTAAACCGGCGGTGCATCCACAGGTATTGTTCAGGGGCACGGAGGATTTCATTTTCGATGATTTTATTCATGTAACCAGCTGCGACGACCTCGTCGCCCTCGGGATAGCCTGATAACGGATTACTGATATACATCTGATAACCTTTTTTATCGCTCCGTCGGATCATGCTAAGAGTGATCAAATCTGCGCCAGCGAGTTTTGACAGTGCATATGTTCCATTCGTCGTGGCTGCATTTTTTACGGAGAAAAAGGGAGCGAAAACGCTGCCCTTAGGCCCATAATCTTGATCAGGTGCAAACCACACAGCTTCACCGGCCTTAAGAGCATGAACAAAGCCAGATAAATTACGTCGATTAATCATCGCTTTATTTGAACGCATACGCCCTTTTGTCTGAACCCATTCCATCAATGGATTATTGTGTGGGCGATACGTTGCCATCATAGGATGACATAACCCCATGACTCTTCCGCACAATTCAAGAGACATAAAATGAATCCCGACAACCATTACCCCTCTGGTTGCATTGGTCAGGTTTTCAACCCCTTCGACATCAAACCATTTCTTGACTCTCGCATCGCTCCAGAACCAGGCCATGCCCGTTTCCATCAGTCCCAGACCGAGAGAAACAAAGTTTTTATTGACCATCTGGCTTCGGGCAAATGTTGTCATTTCGGGAAAGCAGAGCTCAATATTTTTAATCGCAATACGTTCCCGGCGTTTCAGAAAGTGTCTGGATATTTTTCCAAGACCAGAGCCCAGAATATGTAAGACCGGGTAAGGAAGTTGAACTATAAGCCACAGCAGGCCCAAACCAGACCAGGTAAACCAGTAGCGGGGATAGAGTAAATTATGATTAAAGGGTTGTGACATAAATTTCCTTAATGCTAATGAAAGTTGTAACGCATAAGGAAAATAATGAAGAATTCGTCTTTAGCGATACACATCGTTTTAGACAGTTGCAGACTGTTTAAATTCAGAAAATAAAACAATCCTGCAAGTAATGGTAAAAAATATGGAGAACCGGGAGAAAATAGTGAAGCAGTAATTTTTTTGCCATAAATTTATGGGTTGATTATTGGCATGCAGGAAGTTGTCTTCTGGATTCATCATCCTCAGGATACTCAAAAGCGAAAAGGTGAATTTGGGTAAGGTTATAAAACCATAACCTTTTCGTTGAATAACTTCGCCCGGTTTGAAACATACCCCTGATATTTCACGAATAATTGCATAGTGGTCATTATTAAATCTGGCCCGGTGGATACCGGATACAGAAAGATTGACCTGCCTGTCTGTGACGGCTGTTCGAAAGGATATCTCCTTCAATAAAAACAGATTTAACAGATTTCATCATCATAGCCTCTACCACAGCAGTATAAGAGAAATGTTGTCATTCCCGGCATCGTTTAGATTAAGTTGCGGGGCTGATAAGCCCCCAATATATCCGCATTCTGATGGTCTGAATAATAGCCAGCAGGCAGAGCACCAGATATTGAAAATTGAATGTCTGATTTATGATACAATACCCTTCCATGAGAAATTTATGATGAAATCAGAAGACACCCTTGACTGGTACCCGGCACAGTTGCCGCCCGTGAAAATTATTCTTGGTGAAGCCGTGCTGGCTGTGGGTAAACAGGGCCGACCGATTAATACCCGAACGTTGCTTGAATACCTTCAGGTTATGCAGGGCAAGCAAAAAAGGCGGGATGACAAAGTCGCCATGCAAACTGCGATTGATGTTCTCAGGGATAATCAGCGCATTAACGGCAGACGTTAATGCGCGTCTGAAATCAGTATCCGTTCTGAATGATTTCAACCGTATGGTTTTGGCCATCATCCCGCAGTGGGATTCTGTCATCAGGGAGGAGAACGCCATCCAGCGTAACCCGATATTCTCCTTCGCCGCGTGAGACACTAATCTGATAATGGCTTTCGCCATATTGATATCTCATAGAAAAAGACGGCCACTCATCTGGCAACCGGGCATGAACAGTAAAGGCAGCACCGGAGCGTTTTATCCCCAGTAATTCATCAGTAAGTAAACGCAAGGCCCAGCCTGCGGAACCGGTATACCAGCTCCATCCTGCTCGTCCGGTATGGGGAGCGACACTGTAGACATCAGCACTCATGACATAAGGTTCAGCTTTATAGATCCCGACCGAGTCCGCATTCAGGGTATGATTTATCGGGTTGAGCATTGACCAGAGTTGCCAGGCGCGTTCTGCATTCCCCATTCGGGCAAATGCCATCACTGCCCAGATAGCGCCATGTGTATACTGTCCCCCGTTCTCCCGCACTCCGGGCAGATACCCCTGGATGTAACCCGGATTAGGACCGTGCCCATCGAAAGGAGGTGTTAAAAGCTTTATCAATCCCCCCTCATTATCCACAAGGTGCTTATCCAGTGCCTGCATGGCCTGCGCGCAGCGAACCGGGCTTGCGGCCCCGGACAATACAGACCAGCTCTGTGCAATCGCATCAATCCGGCAGTCCTGCGAGGCTTTCGATCCCAGGGGCGTACCATCGTCAAAGTACCCGCGCCGGTACCATTCGCCATCCCAGGCATGGGCTTCGAGATTGTTTTGCAGGCGCAGGGCCTGTGAACGGCACATCGAGGCGACAGTGTCATCCTGCCTGCGCTCCGCCAGCGCTGCAAACCGCTGCAAAATATCGTACAGGAAGAAGCCCAGCCAGACGCTTTCACCTTTGCCTTCGATACCTACCTGGTTCATCCCGTCATTCCAGTCACCTGCCCCCATCAGCGGCAGGCCATGCTCTCCGAACCGCAGACCATGTTGAATCGCTTTGACGCAGTGTAACCAGAGTGTCTCTTCGGTGCCGCTGATGACCGGCGTGTCATAGACAGACTCCTCACCAGGCTGAAGCGGACGTCCCTCCAGATAAGGGATGAGGATTTCCAGGGCATCCTTATCCCCCGTCGTTTCAACATAGTGGCAAACGGCAAGTGGAAGCCACAGGTAGTCATCAGAACAGCGGGTACGAACACCGTTGCCATGTGGAGGGTGCCACCAGTGTTGCACATCTCCCTCGATAAATTGCCGTGATGCACACAGTATTATCTGTTCACGCATCCGGTTCGGATCGGCATGACTCAGTGCCAGTGTATCCTGCAGCTGATCGCGAAAACCAAATGCGCCGCCAGACTGATAGTAACCACTGCGGGCCATAAGACGACAGGCGACTGTCTGATACATTAGCCAGCCATTAACCAGTAAATTTACGGAAGTGTCGGGGGTGTTAACCACGATTTTATCGAGCACATTGTGCCAGTGGTTGTGAACCCGGTTTAGCTCCTGGCGGACCGTATTCTCATTCATATAATGGGCAAGCGTCTCCTGAGCACGTGCGTGATTTTCATCTGCGCCGAGGATAAAAATAAACGTCCTCTGATCCCCATCAATTAATGTGACCGCCGATTGTACCGCCCCGCAGGGATCCAACCCTGCCCCCGTCTTACCCGAAAGTTTGCGCAGTTTCATAGCCGACGGATCGTGCAGGGAACCATTACGGCCGATAAACTCGCGACGGTCGCCTGTCAGTGAACAATCATTACCGCTGACGGCAAAAAATGCAGTACGCCCGCCACCGTTATCACCGTAAAAATTGTTCGCCAGCACCCCGCAGCCGCCAGGGATACTGGCCGCCTGTGTCACAATGTGAGGTGCTGAGCGCGTTCGGGCTCCACCGAGTGTCCACTCCACATAGCCAGTGACAGAGAGTTTTCGTGTTCGTCCCGAAGTGTTACTGAGCGTCAGGAACGCCAGTTTTACCGGCGCCTCTTCGGCAACCAGAACCGTCAGCTCGCTGTCTATACCGTTCTCACGATGGGCAAAAACACTGTAACCAAAACCATGGCGGGTCAGATAATCACCGTGTCCGCGAACAGGCAAAGCCGTCGGTGACCAACACTCACCGCTCTCTTCATCGCGCAGATAAAACGCCTCGCCGCTGCGATCGCTTACCGGATCGTTCTCCCATGGTGTTAACCGGTATTCATGCGCATTCTCATACCAGGTGTAAGCCTGTCCCGCCTCTGAAATCACGCTGCCAAAACGGGAATTTGCCAGTACATTTGACCAGGGTGCCGGTGTCAGCGCATTTTCCCGCAGGACAATCTGGTACTCCCGACCATCCTGCGAAAATCCACCGTACCCATTGAAATGGCTTAACTGACTGATGTCGGGGATCCAGTCCGTATGTTGATTACGCTCCCGCACAGCACGCGGAACGAATGCTCTTACCGGAGGTTTCAGGGTATGAATACGCTGGTTAAGCTGCTCATTAATTCCACCTGCGCGGTCATCAAGATAAAGACAGGCCACGCTCATCAAAAGCAACTTATCCTCAGCGGAGAGGTGCTCACCGTTACGGACGAAAAGCCCGCCCGTTTTATCCAGCAGGCTGGCTTCAGACCCGGCATAAATTAAATCCATAATCTTATTTTGTAATCCCTGCTGGTAGCCGCCGGGGCTGTTATTCAGGATCACCAAATCAACATCCAGTCCTTTCTGTCTCCAGTACCGGTGTGCCTGAATCAGTGTGGTAACGGAGGCGATACTTTCCTCACTGGTAATACTAAGCAGCACTATCGGCAGATCACCTGAAATTGCCCAGCCCCACAGACCGGACTGACCACGCCGGTTACGGCTGATCACCTGACCTTCGGCGCGCAACTCCTGGACAGGGTAAAGCACTGCGCTGGCGAGACGATTAAACAAAGTGGCATCATCTTCACTGGCGTTCATCTGGCGTAATACCACCAGACTGTGCGACCAGGCCAGTTCAAAGACGCGATCGGCAATAGGGTAATCGCGATATTTCTCCAGCAACGCCAGACTCTGCTGGCGGGTATCGCTGATACCATAAATGATATCAATCGTGACCGGCTGCCCCGGCTGCAGAATGATGGTGTTGCGTATCGCCAGTATAGGGTCCAGTACTGGCCCCGACGTGTTGCTGAGCGGCCCTCCGCCCTCTATTGCCAGGGCATCAGCAGGGGTTCTGCCACGACCAAGAAATTTTGCCCTGTCCGTTTCAAACGAGACGTTATGACGGTTATCGCCATGCACCACCATCATGTGAAACAGGCAAGGACTCGGTTCATCCGGTGAGCGCGGGCGCCGGTGGCAAAGAATAGCGTCACGCTCAGGATTCAGCTCAGTCTGAATAAACAAATTGCTGAATGCCGGGTGTGCCAGATCGCTGGCATCAGGCGCCAGTACCACTTCGGCATAGGTTGTCAGCGCCAGGGCTCGGGGCTGGCGACCACGATGAATCAGTGTGAGCCGTCGCAGCTCAATATCATCCTCAGGGGAGATCACAACCTGAGTTTTGACGCTGAGCCCAGCGAAGGTTCGTCTGAATTCAGCGCTCGCATCGGTGAAGATCACTTCCTCGTCGTGTTCGCTGGCGTTGCCTGTCGGCTGCCAGGTATTGCTCCACACGTCGCCCGTCTGCATATCGCGGATATAGCAGAATGTTCCCCAGTTATCACGCGTGGTATCACTGCGCCAGCGCGTAAGAGCAATATTATTCCAGCGACTGTAACCTCCCCCTCCCGCTGTCAACATCAGATGATAATGGCTGTTGGACAGCAACTGAATATCCGGGGCGGGTGTGTCCACCCCATTGAAAATTCGGGGTTCATAGCGAACGGGTTTGACCCTGCCCTCATGAGATTCAAAATGACGGCGTGGGCTGTAGAGATCGACCGCATCCGGCACGCGCTCCTGTAACAGCAGACTCGCTGACCGGAAAACTGTACTGGACATGAATCGCTCAGCCATGGGGGCACCAAGCAGCACATGGGCCAGCGCCTGAAAAGCCATGCCCTGGTGATGTGCCATCCATGACTGCACAACCGCATAGAGCTGACCGGTTGCGAGGCGTGAGGGGGTATAGTCCAGCGCTTCGTAAAAACCGTATTCGCCACGCGCACCATTTTTTTGCAGTCTGAACAGATTCTCACAGGCTCTCTGTGGTGAGACTATCAGCGCCAGCAGTGTGGCGTACGGGGCGACAACCATGTCATCGGCAAGTCCCCTGCGCAGACCGAGCCCCGGCACGCCAAATGCCTGATATTGATAATTATGCTGAACATCAAAAGCATGATAACCAGACTCTGAAACGCCCCATGGTACCCCGCGTTCTTTCCCCCAGTGAATCTGGCGCATAACCGCCGACTGACTCATCTCATCGAGCAGACTGCCAGGCCAGGTGGGCATCACCAGATTCGGCATCAGGTATTCAAACATAGACCCGCTCCATGACATCAGGGCAGTTTCATTATCAATCGTGGTAAACAGCCGCCCCAGCGCGTACCAGCTTTTAAGAGGCAACTGATTAGTCGCAATGGCGAGAAAACTGGTCAGGCGGATTTCAGATGGCAGGAGATCATAATGGCTCTTATCAGGTGTATTCGTGTCACAGTTATAACCGACACTGAGCAGACTGGTTGTTTCGCTGTACAGAAAGGCGAAATCCATCCGGGCATGCTCATTCAGCCGCTGTTCAAGCTCGGTGATAATATTCAGTCGCATCCGGGCCTGCTCCGTCGCTGACGCCGGAGGTGTTCCCTTACCGGTAAATGTCGCACGGGCAAGCTCGCTCAGAGTCGGCAGCGGCTGTTCGTTCCAGGAAGCAGGTAACCAGCCAAGCAGCAGCGACCACTCATGGCAAAGCTGTACCAGTTGATGCTCCAGGTGCCCTGCCCAGCGCATCTGAAGAGGAGACCCCTGATGACATTGCGTTGTCAAATGGTTGCACTGGGTGCGCATTTTTTTCAGCTCGCTGAAAAACGCCTGCGGAGGTAGCAACACCGCGCTCAGGTAGTGTTTGCGCAGCAGTCGCAGGCTATCAGGCGGGTTCTGGCCCCACTGTTTTTCCAGAATATCCAGCGTATCGTTCACTCCTGCCAGTATCCGTTGGATGTTTAAAACGGGCTGATGACGCATGGCGGACAGCCCTTCACGCAGTGTCAACAAATGCCCCGCCATGTTTCCGCTGTCGACGCTTGAAACATAGCGTGGGCTGAGGGGGGCCAGCGTACGGGTGTCATACCAGTTATAGAGATGGCCCCGGTAATGCTCCATTTTATCCAGTGTGTCGAGGGTGAGCGACACGCGCCGAAGCACCTCTCCACCGGGCAGGTAGCCAAAATCCCAGGCCGTCAGGTTAGCCATAAGGGAAAGGCCAATATTGGTAGGAGAAGTACGATGGGCCACCGTCGGTTGCGGTATTTCCTGGTAGTTATCAGGTGGAAGCCAGTTTTCTTTTTCTGTGGTAAAGGTCTCAAAAAATGCCCAGATTTCACGGCTTGTCTGGCGTAACAACTGTTTTTGTTCCTGATTTGGCGAAAACACCTTACGCACAGGCTGGCGACTCAGCCAGCTCATCAGCAGTGGTGCCAGACACCATAACAAACCGATCGGCAATGCAATCGCCAGCAGTGGCGGCGCATATTGTCCGGTCAGTATTATAAGCGTCACGCCACCTGCAACATTCAGCCACATCGCCTGATAAAAACGCGCAACAGAGGGTTTGTCCTGATTGCTGTCCAGGCTGTGACTGACCCACTGGCTGAGGTGACGCCTGCTGACCCCCAGTCGCCATAGCGTCACGGCAATTGCCTTGAGCGAATATCCGGCTTCATGCGGCAGTACCGCAAAATTAAGGCCGATGCCTGACAAACGCTTCAGCGCGCCTGCCCCCACCAGTAACAGATGCGGCTTCAGGCGACGACGCAGAGGTTTATGCAGAAAGTTGTGGGCGATGCTGAGGATTGCAGGTAACAGCCATATCAGTGCCAGTACGCCAAGCCAGTAAAATGGATTGGGTACCCAAATCAGGGAGAAGAACAGCAATACCAGTAAAGAAGGTGCGACCAGACTGCGACGCAAATTATCGAGTAATTTCCAGTAAGAAAGTGTGGACAGCGGGTTCTTATCCCGGGTTCCATCAGTTTTTCTGACGCGTGGCTTCAGCCAGTTAAGCAGTTGCCAGTCGCCCCGGATCCAGCGTGAACGACGCGCGACGTCCGAAAGGTAATTATTGGGGTACTGCTCGTAAAGTAAGACCTCACTCAGTAGCCCCGATCGTGCATAGCACCCTTCAAGTAAATCATGGCTGAGAACCAGATTTTCCGGGCATGTGTTGGCAGTGGCCAGCACAAAGATATCGACATCATAAATCCCTTTACCGACGAACGATCCTTCCCCAAAGAGATCCTGATAGATATCCGAAGACATCATCGAATAAGGATTATTACCGGGCACGTTACTGCGTATGGCGGCATAACGTCCCTGACCGTTGCGTGGTATCTCCTCCGCGAGGCCGGGTTGCAGAATGCCGAATCCTTTAATGACCCTCTGGCGTAGCGGATCATACTCTGGCTTATTCAGCGGATGCGCCATTGTCGCGACCAGCTTGTGTGCCGTATCGCGCGGCAGCACCGTATCACTGTCCAGGGTAATGACGTATTTAATGTGACCCGGTAAAAGATGAGCTGGTATATCCGCAACACTGACGAATTGAGTCCCCGGATGACGCAACCAGCTGTTCAGCAACGCCAGTTTTCCCCGCTTGCGTTCATAGCCCATCCACGTTCCTTCAGAGGGGTTCCATTCAGGTTCCCGGTGTAGCAGATAGAAACGTGGGCGGCTGGAGGGATAGCGGCGATTAAGCGCCTGCATATCGGCGATAGCCTGTCTGAGCAGAGCGTTATTTTCCGGCGAGGGTTCATTCTCAGAATCAGCGAAATCGGTGAGCAGAGCGAACCTGAGATTTTCGTTTTGATTCCCCAGCCAGCAGACTTCAAGGCTGGTGAGGAGCTTGCTGAAACTATCGTGGCTGGTCAGCATGCAGGGAATAGCAATCATGGTTGCGCTGTCAGCAGGAATGCCGGTTGAAAAATCCATCCCTGGCAATGGATGAGGAACGCGAAAACGGGTGGTTGCGTCACTGAGCAAATCACTCATTAACTGAGTTAAAGCGATAATCAGAGGCAATGCCACCGCGATCAACAGCCAGTCTGCGCCCTGCAGAGCAGTTTCGTGCAAAACTGCCGCTGTCGTTGCTGTTGTCAACAACGCCAGGCTTCCAAGCCAGGACAACAGAGTTATTCTGTTGAAACTGTGCCGCAAACGTATGAGCCTGGAGGTGTCAGCCAACAGATGAATCTCCAGCTGCTGTCGACCTTCGCCCGCCAGATAATAGCCAACGTGATGTTCCTGTGTGTCGGGAGCACTCTCCCCCGAAAGCGCCAGCACCCTGCCCGCAACCTCAGGCTCACTGAGACCACTGTCTCTGGCAAGGATCTCAACAACGTGGCGGTAATGATCCCGGGTATTAAAGTGCATCCGGGGATAGATACCGGCAGGATCATTGCGTAATGCCTGTTCGACGACACTGATCGTTTCGGCGAAATCAGCCCAGTCCGTTTCGCTCAGTAATCGCAGACCCGCGATGCTGTTACTGACGGATAGCTGGCTGGCGGCAAGCTGTTGATTGAAGCTATGTATGAGAATGTCGGTGGTGACTCCCTGTTCCCGGAGGCACTGATCAACCCAGGTAAGAGGTAACGACAGCGCGTTGCCATGTCCCTGCAGGCGCCGCACCAGCTCTGCGACAAACGCACTGGTTAACGGAGGACGAGAGCGCGCCATATCGGCCACCACCATGATTAAATCACCAGGCTCGTTCTCTGCACATTCGAAAATCCTTGTTATCCACGTATCTGCCAGGTTTCTGTCCTGCTGAGCTTTTATCACTTCCATGCTGATACGACGAAGATTTTCAATCAGCGCCAGGCGCAGCATCCCCGGCAAGGCCCAGACTTCACCTAATGTCAGCGGTGCCACCTGTTGATAGGCGGTGAGGTAGCTGGTCAGACTGGCGGTATCCCAGCGGCCATCACCGTGAGCAATGGCCTCTGATGCAATATTGTAAATTCGTGGACAATTCAGCGGTGACATCAGCGACGGGAGACCTTTGCCAAAGCTTTTCGGCAAGTGCTGACGGACAGTGCGGATTTGCTCCTCAATCAGATAATAATTGTCCAGCAACCATTCCCCTGCGGGCATGATACTCGTCTTTTTACCCGCGTTAAGCTCATAGCAGTTTTGCGTGATGACGATCTCATTGTCGGCGAGCCTTTTCAGCAGGTAATAAGGAAGTTTATCCGGCGATAATTTATGTGTGCGCGCCAGTTTCTGACCGTAGCGTTCCATCTGGGCAGTCGAAAAGAGCTCTGACCGCGGATTGCTTTCACCGTCAGGATCGTTCGCCGAAAACGTCATGTTTTCTGCGTCATTCGTAGGAATACGGGAGTGGTTAAACCACGCTCTGGGGTTCATTTTCATAGCGTTGCTCTGATGCGACGTTAGCGCGCAGGAGCAGTTGCGAAATCAGTTCAGAAACGTTCTCTCAGGATGGGCGTAAGGCATCAGGGATTTAACAGCTGCTGGAATTTAACTTAGGTATAAAATGTGGGCTCTGTCTGAGATTTTTCGGTCGGACTAGCGTCGGGAGATAAACAGGGCTTTACACCCTGGGCACATCATGGCCTGATTGCGACGGATTTTTGACACCGGTTGAGCTGATTTCAAGCCACAAACAGGGCAAGCGGCAGTGGCGGTAGAAGCACCGCTGAAGAGTTTCATTGCGTAATCGATAATGGACATAATCATTAACCTTTCAATGAATGAGCCTCACCGTATCACACTTGGTTAAGTTTTAATCTATTTATTTTGGTGCACTGAAATTCAGGAAAGATAGATGTTCGCAGCCACAGGCCCCCTGGGACCGTGAATCCGACAAAATTCAATACGGCTTCCTGGAATGGGTAATTCCGATTCGCGTGAATTAACGGCTGAAATATGAAGCAGAACGTCTTTTCTGCCATCTGAAGGGGTGATGAAACCTTTACCGCTGAGAATGTCAAAACTTTTGACAATTCCTGTCATTTTATGGGACAAGTCAATTCCTTATTGAAAACACGCAAAGACTATACCCTGAAAAAATTATATTGCCACTTTTAATTTTCCTTGCAGGACCTCTGGATGGCTAAAATATAATTTGCTTATTATGACTTCCCGTGCCTTAATGAATCCCATCAGTTCGATGTACAAACGAACGTTAAACATTTTCCGGGCAGTCCTCATTACCAGGCGTTATCGCTGATATCCCCTCTTTTGAGTCCATACGTTTAATACTATACGTTTACTATCAATACTATAATTTGTGACGGGAATCAGTATGACCTCAAGAATTAAAGGCCTTGTAAAATGGTTTAATGAAGACAAAGGTTTTGGCTTCATCTCTCCTCTTGATGGGAGCAAAGATATCTTTGTTCATTTTTCAGCGCTTAACGGAGACAACTTTAAAACCTTATTTGAAGGGCAGAAAGTTGAATTCGCAATACACAGTGGAGACAAAGGTCCTGCTGCGGCAAACGTAATACTTTGCGATAAATAAATCTTTGTGGGTCTGCGACAACGATGAAGGATTATTCCTGAGTAGACAGATCCATAAATTAATTTAGCGAAAGGCAGTTTATTCTTAATATCAGGTCAGCATATTTTTGCACATCGATGAGTGTGCTGACCGATGTGATGAAGTGCAGGTCTGCTGCATGAAAAGTCTAAAAGCAGAAGCTAACTGCTTGTTAAATAATAAAGTGCGTAAGAGGTCAGGCAGCCTCCGAAAGCATCACGTCCTTGATTCTATCCTGTTTTAATTTTCTTTAGCTTTCAAAATTAAAAAAAAGAAAATTACCAGACTTTTGTAAATATCACATAGTCCGCGCAGGTTGATCACAAAAAATTATCTCCTCTATCGAAGAGATTGCCTTATGGAAAAAACCAACAGATGATAAAAGTCCTTGTGTTTTTTAATGCTGAATCCTGTAAGGTCATGACCGTTCTTGAAGGTATATCCTCTATTAAGCAGGAATATCCAAACGGTGAAGAAACTCATCTTCGGATTATGTCAGCAGGTTTTCCTTCTTTGACCGGAGATCATGGTGTTGTTCACGTGGCTTCTGACAGGGAATTGACTTCTCAGGAGATACTTGATGCTGCCAGGAAATATTTATAGCATTTCATTAAGTTCTCTGCTTCACATTTAATTGCGCACGCTCACTTACCCTATTCAACAGATACAACTAAAAAAAATGAGTAAAAACCCTTTATCGCCTGCTAACTGCAGGCTTTTTTTATAACACATTCAAAATTTTATAAGCGCTTACCCTGAGAAGTGAAAATGACTCTTTGTGTACTGACAAATTGTCGATATCGCTCTAATCCCCTTCATGCTATCTTGCCTTTTATGGTGAATCCTCCTAAGCGGCGGGGCTAATTAACCTGATGACACTTTTGCTGGAATGTTCATCATGCACGACTGAAGCAGCGAGCCATGGGGGGTTACCCAAAGGCTTACCGGGAGGCACCCGGCATCATATGTATAAGCCCCTGCAGCAATGCGGGGGCTTTTTCACAAATATGACCGGTATAAATTCAGAAAGCCGGTTGATGTGGGATCAGTACGGCTGACCTATATTAATAATTGTGCTCACCGTATCACCAAAGAATGTCAGTCGACTCAGGATAATACCTGAAAGTGCAATGATAACCGTTGCAATGGAAACTGACGCTTTCTGGCGCTGACAGGACAAGACGAGTGTTAGCGCGAAACAGATTAAGCCGGACCAGAAAAAAGGAGATGAGCTCCATTGTTCTGCGGTCATACGTGCAATCGTTCCACCGCTGCGCCAGATAACCGGTGCGATAACCATGGCCAGAATCAGCAACACCAGCCCCTGGCGTAAGGGGGAAAGTGCCGGAGACTTATCCAGCAATGGGAGCATTGCCGCCCCCATTACCCATGCCGTTAACAGGTAGAGAATCATCGGCAGCCCGTTATTGATGGCGATCATTGCGGGTGCTGCATATGTCAGTCCCTGCACTGCAATCAGAACGATCCCCATCACTGCCGCTGCAATCACGGTCACGACTTTTCCATCGGTGAACAGTGCCAGCGCAATCGTGACGGCAAAAAGGCTTGCTGCCAGAATTTCTCTGCTCAGCCATGAATGTCTTAAGTTAATAAAAGCATTATAGCCATGGAACGGATCGGCCAGATGGAAGGTTGCTCCAATCAGGGATATGCCCAGGACCACGCCCGTGATAAACCATGACCTGCGCTGCGGTATATCACGGTTATAAATGCGCCGCCAGGCAAGAAACAGGGCCATTCCGACAGACGTCTGGCTCAGCGATGTAAAGAAAACCAGTGGTAACTCATAGTGTTCCATGATTATTCTCCAGCCTGATGCGGTGTGCGGGGCATAATGAAGCGGGTCCCGGGGTTCAGGGATGGCATAACAGGGTATCCGGGGGGATACTGTATGGCATTTCCGGGGGCACCCTGTCCATCCAGATCTATCATGGTTAATGCACCGACAGGGCAAGCATCAATGCAGGCTGTTTGTAAACCTGCATCTAACCGTTCATAACACATACTGCATTTTTCAGCCTTATGAGTGACTTCGTTAAATCTGGGGGCACCATAAGGACAACTGCGCAGGCAGTTTTTACAGCCTATACAGCGAGCAGGGTCATGTACGACGATACCATCTTCGCGCAGGGTATAGGCCTCAACCGGGCACGCATCCAGACAGGCGGGATGCTCACAGTGGTTACATGCCAGTGAGTAGAAAGCCCTTTCTTCGTGCGGATAGATGGAATTCCCCAGCGGGTAGACATAGCGCCAGAAAAGATCAGGCTCCAGTTGATTAAAACTTTTACAGGCCATGGCACAGCCACGGCACCCGATACATTTTTCACTATCGACCAGGAATGCACGTCTCATGCTTTTGCTCCTTGTATCGATTTATCCTGTGCTGGCATTTTTGTTAACTCTATATCAGCAAACTGACAATGGATGGCGGAACCCGGTGAACCGGTTTTCATTTGCCCCATGTCTGATGAGGTATCATCGACCACATTCTGAACGTTAAAACTCTTTTTCGGGAACCAGGCCTCATACATCACCAGCATATCTTTCGGTACGTTCGTAGTGAGTCTGGCCCTGACAGTCACATCACCAATGCCATTAAAGACACGAACCCAGTCCAGTTCCTTGATACCCTTGCGTTGTGCCGCTGCGGGATGGAGGTAAACAAATGGTTCCGGGTAAAACACCTTCATCCAGTCCAGATTAATGAACTGTGAATGGATGCCAAATAATGCATGCGGAGTAAAAAGCTGGAATGGATGGGTCTTCGCCCTGCCCGGTTTATATTCAGGTAAGCGTGAGTGGCCGTTCTCCTGACTCAGCGTCGAAGCAAATTCGTATTTACCGGATGGTGTTTTGAACTTGAAGTCGTGCCAGGCCGCAGGATGTGGCAGTTTAGCTTTGACAGGGCCATTGAGCAGTTCTTCCCAGGATGAGATGCCAAACAGTTTGTAGATCCCATCGTTAAATTCTTTCGCCACCCATTCTTTACCGTCAATCTCCTGCGGGAATGTACAGGAGCCAGGAGACAAGCGATTCATGGTTCGGGAGAGTGCCGCCGCTATCTCAATATCCGATTTCGACTCATACATTGGTTTAATCGCCGGCTGGTTAATGGTTAACCAGTAATGCCAGTACGATACCGAGACATTCCACTCCTCCATTTGGGTTGTGGCAGGTAAAACAATATCGGCCTGCTCCACGGTTTTATTGAAAAAATGGTCCACGCACACCACCATCTCCAGCTTTTTGAAAGCCTTGAGCATTTTATTATGATCAAAATCCTGTGATAGCGGGTTCTTACACGCCACCCACAACATACGAATGGGCGGATCATTCGTGTCCAGTATGGCCTGCGCGGTTTTGTTTATATTCACACTGCGGTCGGTATAACTGGCTTCCGTTTTTGCCGCAAAATCAAACTCCCCTTTTGGTCCTTTTTGTCCGGTAAACCCAACCGATCCCTCAGGTTGTTTTTGCAGCATGGCGTGATAATTGAATCCCCAGGTATAAAGGTGACCATAACGTGCGCCTCCCCCTTCCAGACCGATATTCCCCGTCATGGCGACCAGCGCATCAATGGCACGCACATTTGCGCCACCATTGATATGGCGTTGCATACCGTAACCGATCCAGATAGTCGCTGGTTTTACTGCAGCAAAATCTTCTGCAAGCTGACGAATGGTGTCGGCAGGAAGGCCGCACTGCTCCGCTGCCCACTCCAGGGTGATGTTTTCCTCTAAATACTGTGCAAAATCAGAAAAACCGACGGCATACTGGGTAGTAAAGTCTTTATCCACCAGACCGTTGTCTAATAAGTGGCGAGCCATACCCAGCGCCAGCGCGCCATCGGAGGCTGGTTTTATCCGTAAGTACAAATCGGCTTTGGCTGCTGTCTGCGTCAGGAGGGGATCAATGACAACCACTCTGGCGCCACGCTCGCGCGCCTGATAGATGTATTTCATGCTGTGCATGGAACACCAGGCAGGGTTAGCGCCCCAGATAATGATGTACCGGGACTTGACCATATCTTCGGGATCGTTACACCACATATCCCCCATGTCATAGCTCTGGGCATCAATTCCTGCAGGCCAGCAGGGAGTGCCGACAAAACGGGTGGTGTAACCCAGCGAGGACATCATGCCTTCAACACCGTAATTAAGAATGCCCAAATTACCTGAATATTTCGTGAGGCCCAGTCCCAGAAGCGAGCCATCTTTCTTTTTAATCTCCAGAATTTTGCTGGCAATGCGTTCCATTGCGTCTTCCCAGGAGATGCGACGCCATTTACCGGAACCCCGGCCATCCTGAATCATCGGGTATTTAATCCGGTCAGGACTGTAGACCCGGCGGGGATAGGTCAAACCTTTTATACAGGGTTGACCATGCGTGAAAGTCGACTCTTTTGCTCCGTCAATATAGTGGATGACACCGTCTTTAACGTGAGTTCTCAGGCTGCAGGTGTCATAGCAATTGCGGGGACAGGAATTTCGATAAAGGGTGTAGTTATCAGGATTGTAAGGTATCGGGGGCTGTGCTGCAGCCCGGCGAGGGGTCAACAGCCCGCCTGGCAGGCTGGTAGCAACGCCTGCGATGGCAAGATTTTTGATAAAGCGCCGCCTGGCGGGGGAATCAGGTGTGTCAGTCATGGAGAATTCTCCGCTGTAAATCGAAAAACCAAAGCGAAAGTACGTCAGCAACTGAGTCAATCAGCGGCGTTGATACATGGGCTTTGATACGGGTAATAAAGTCCGGCAACCATTTACTCAGGTGCTGATGCGTCAGCCAGTTCAGTACTTCTCTCTGTTCTGGCGTCAGTTCAGGTAACGATACCAGTAGCAAACAGGCCTCAATTTCATAACTAATTGAATCATCAGGAAATTGATTTTCCAGTGAAACTTCGAAACCCAGTTCGTGATAACACTTGCGTATTTCGAGCGTACTTTTTCCCATCACTTGCGGCTCTGTATGCAGATATACGGAAGCATAAGGCGGAGCCAGCAAAGCCATGGGACCTACAAATAGACGGTTAAAATCGTATTCGACTTCAAGCCAGTCCCCGGAGGAAGGGATCGCGGGTAACCCCGGCTGGCGCAGGCATAAATCCTGGAGTCTGTTACTGATTTCAGCCAGTGAGCCTGATTGCGGGAAAGCAAAAAAGTCGCGGAGACAGATCCCTGTTGCTATCCATTCTTCACGAGAGAAGGACACGGTTAAGGCCGATAAAGAGGGAGGAAGTGTTTCACCCTGCTCTTCCCTGTCTGAAGAAAAAAACATATGAAATATCCTATATGCTTAAGAATAATCTCACTGTAAAACTACCGGCAGAGGATGTTTTTTGATCATGGATACGTTTTTATTGTTTTTTTGAGGCCAGGAGGATAAATCGTCACACAGTGTGCTGACGCTCACGATTAAAGCGTGGAGCAGGTCGCGATGAGTTCAGCAGATCATCTGTAGCCGCTCATTTGGTCACCGCATCACTCAATATAGCGATATGTATCAGGCAGGGTGCGCTTATGCGGAGCGTGCGACGGAGAAACTCCAGGCTGGAAGAAAACGCTGCTGCGTAATAAGCGTTTTTATACGCGCCAGCCCACATGACGAAAATAAAACCTTCTATAACCCGCAGGCCAGCGGCCGGCTGACTATTCCCAAGAGGCACCGTCTGGTTTGCCGGTCAGGGCATTCAAAAAAGCTGGGCCATAAAGCGAGAGATGCTATCGCCGGGTTATACAACACGCTACGTTGATTTACCGATCGTCAAATAAAAACGCTGTCGATATATTTATACAGGCGTTCTTTCAATCTATTTATTTAAGATCAAAAAGAGATAAACATTATTCTTATTAAGAGACAAAAATCATTCTCTTTGTATTATTAAACAGGTTTCCCGATCTGAAAATAACATTCACTACGTAATGGAGCTACTGAGATGAGAGTTGTCGTATTTCAAGGACAATATGGTATTTTTAAACGCGAAGGTTTAGACCTTTCTATGCCAGCGGTACAAAGTTGTTTGGGGTTGTATGCATTATCCGATCAGCACGATTACTTGCTATGCGCGCATTTTGATACGGCTCTGGCGCTACAACAGAACCTGGAAGATATTCAATGCGCGCTGGAGCGGAAAGGGATCAGTATGAAAAGCCTGCACGGTATGGTTTTTGGTGGCGACGGAAAGCAGAGCTACCTGCGCTGTTCTTCACCCAGTAGCGATATTGGCAATACCATTGTTAATTTTATAAAAGCCCGGGGCGGCACCGCTGAATATTCAGCCCAGTATTATTCCGGTGTGATTCCCCAAACGTTTAACTTTTACTACAAACGACGTTACGGGATCACTGAAGGCCGAAACGCCAGAGATTTTATGGGCGGTCATCAGCAGGCCGAAAATATCGCCAGACAGCGGATAAAACTCAGGCCGTCGGAGTATTCGCCAGCGCAGGCAAAAATGACGGATATTAGTCACTTATATTAAACAGCGGGTTCCATGCAGAAACCCGCCAATGAAAGGCAACACGAAAATCACGCCAGACCATCAGCGGCTGCGTTTGGCGTGGCGCTCCCAGTTATCCTGTTTTGCCTGCTCCGACTTACGCAACGCCACATAGCAAGCACCGTTGCCACCATGATGCGGCAGCGCCGCACAAAAGGCCTGAACATCATCAAACTCGGTCAGCCAGCGCGCCAGATAACTGCGCACAATATTCGGATGCGAGCCATCTTCCCGCCCTTTGCCGTGAATGATGAGCACATTACGCAGACCATCAAGCCGCGCCTGGTGCATAAAGCGGAACAGCATCTGGCGGCATTGCTCAACCGGCTGGCGTAGCAGATTAAGGCTTGCCTGCTGGCTGTATTTCCCCTGCCGCAGCTTATCCAGCACGCCGTTCTGCAACCCTTCGCGTTTAAACTCCAGTGGCGTACCAAGAGGGATAATGTCAAGAAAACCGGTGGTGAGAAAATTATCGAGCTGCAGGGTATCGATACGCTGCTGCGCGCGAGGATTAGGTGTTCGCTGCCAGTGTACATCTGCACAGCGCTTCAGGGGCTGAACGTCCTCCATGGCGTCAAGAAAAAGCGATTTGTCGTCAGGGTTCATCAGGCACTCCTCCATCAACTTCTGCTCATGTACTATAACGGGCGTACCCCGCCCCTACAATGGCTCTCGAGGATTTACCTTAAGTCGGACAAACAGTTAATGTTCTCGCCTGTTTAATTGCAGCCAAAAACCATAATAAATTTGTGAGCACAAATTTAACTTAACTAAAATTATTATCGCACTGGCGACCTGAATTTTAGTTAAATTATCGTGAAATCAATCACCATTTCTTACTGGAAATATTTACGCGCATCGCTATAACTATATTTACCGCACACGGAGGACACTGCAGGAAATAACGAAAGGAAGCGTCATTGTGTGTACTGTAGAGCCTGACGGATGTCGGCAGGCTCTATTTTTTTATCAGCGGGAATAGATAATATATGATCTATTAGATAACGACACATTGTCTGTTTATTATTCTGTTCCTCGCCTTGACATAGTGGAATAAACGTACTTTTGGGGTATGGTGGCACAGCAAGTCGTCTGCTAGGATTGGCGAACTTTGCCGCGGTTAAGGACGCCAGATGTTAACGTTACTTGAGGACAAAATATCCACCCCGCTTGGCCCGCTATGGATAGTGTGCGACGAAAGTTTTCATCTGCGCGCCGTGGAGTGGGAAGAGCACAGCGATCGTATGAATAAGCTACTGGATATTCATTATCGCAGTGAAGGCTATCAACGCATCGCCGCAACAGATCCTGGCGGATTGAGCCAGAAACTGCAGGACTACTTTGATGGCGATCTGACTGTTATCGACACCCTCCCCACAGCGACCGCTGGCACCCCTTTTCAGCGTGAAGTATGGCAAGCGCTGCGCACGATCCCGTGTGGCCAGGTGGTGCATTATGGCCAATTGGCAAAAACGCTGGGACGCGCAACGGCGGCGCGGGCTGTGGGAGCCGCCAATGGTTCAAACCCGGTCAGTATTGTCGTACCCTGTCACCGCGTCATCGGCAGCAATGGCACCCTGACCGGCTATGCGGGCGGCGTACAGCGCAAAGAGTGGCTGTTACGCCATGAAGGCTACCTGCTATTGTGAGAAAAAGCGCATAAAAAGGCTTTTTATCAGGACGTATTGCGATAAAAACCTTAACGAAGTGAAGGAATTTCAACGAGATGATGTAGATTCATTTCGTTGAGGCTCGCCCGCCTGTTTTAATAATCGTGAATTGACGTTTTACCAGACTTACGTGCTCAAGAAAAAGATGTTAAAATTGACAAATATCAATTACGGCTTGAGCAGACCTATGATCCCGGAAAAGCGAATTATACGACGCATTCAGTCAGGCGGATGTGCAATCCATTGCCAGGATTGCAGCATTAGCCAGCTTTGTATCCCTTTTACTCTCAATGAGCACGAGCTGGATCAGCTCGACAACATTATTGAGCGTAAAAAGCCCATCCAGAAAGGTCAGACGCTGTTTAAAGCAGGGGATGAACTGAAATCGCTGTACGCTATTCGTTCCGGTACGATTAAGAGCTACACCATTACCGAACAGGGCGACGAGCAGATCACCGGGTTCCATCTGGCGGGCGATCTGGTCGGCTTCGACGCGATTGGTACCGCTCATCATCCCAGCTTCGCACAGGCGCTGGAAACCTCGATGGTCTGCGAAATCCCGTTTGAGACGCTGGACGATCTCTCCGGCAAAATGCCGAACCTGCGTCAGCAGATGATGCGTCTGATGAGCGGCGAGATCAAAGGCGATCAGGATATGATCCTGCTGCTGTCGAAGAAAAATGCCGAAGAGCGTCTGGCGGCGTTTATCTACAATCTCTCACGTCGTTTTGCCCAGCGTGGCTTCTCACCGCGCGAGTTCCGTCTGACCATGACCCGTGGCGATATTGGTAACTATCTGGGGCTGACGGTAGAAACCATTAGCCGCCTGCTCGGTCGTTTCCAGAAGAGCGGAATGCTGGCGGTGAAAGGTAAATATATCACCATTGAAAACAGCGATATGCTGGCGCAGCTGGCTGGCCATACGCGCAACGTCGCCTGAGTTTTTTCTCCTGCCTTCAGACCTTTTGCCGGACTGTGTAATTTTCGTGATTTATTGATCTGGCAAAAGGTTTTCCCTGTTTCATTCAGTGCTTATAGGTTATCTTTTATTTACAGACTGTGGTGACAGATGTAAGGAGACCCTGTATGGCTAAGTATCAAAACATGTTGGTCGCCATCGATCCTAACCAGGACGATCAACCAGCATTACGGCGTGCTGTGTATTTGCATCAACGGATTGGTGGCCGCATTAAAGCCTTTTTGCCAATCTATGATTTCTCTTACGAAATGACCACCCTTCTGTCCCCCGATGAACGCACCGCTATGCGGCAAGGCGTTATCAGCCAGCGTACCGCGTGGATCCGCGAGCAGGCGAAATTTTACATCGATGCGGGCGTGCCGATTGAGATCAAAGTGGTCTGGCATAATCGTCCCTTCGAGGCCATCATCCAGGAAGTGATTTCCGGCGGTCATGATTTATTGCTGAAAATGACCCACCAGCACGATCGGCTGGAATCAGTTATTTTCACCCCAACGGACTGGCATTTGTTGCGCAAATGCCCTTGCCCGGTATGGATGGTCAAAGATCAGCCCTGGCCGGAAGGTGGCCGCGCCGTGGTGGCGGTCAATCTCGCCAGTGAAGAGCTGTACCACAATTCGCTGAACGAAAAGCTGGTCAAAGAGACGTTGCATTTGGCCGAACAGGTCAACCATACCGAAGTGCATCTTGTTGGCGCTTATCCTGTTACGCCAATCAATATCGCCATCGAACTGCCGGAATTTGATCCCAGCGTGTACAACGACGCTATTCGTGGTCAGCATCTGCTGGCAATGAAAGTGCTGCGGCAGAAATTCGGTATTGATGAAAAATTGACGCATGTAGAGAAAGGGTTACCGGAAGAGGTGATCCCGGATCTGGCCGAGCACTTACAGGCCGGGATTGTAGTGCTGGGTACCATCGGGCGAACCGGGATTTCTGCGGCATTCCTCGGTAATACGGCCGAACAGGTAATCGATCATCTGCGCTGCGACCTGTTGGTCATCAAACCGGATGATTATCAAAGCCCGATCGAACTGGACGACGAAGACGATTAAATAAAAACCCGCCATGAAGTGAACCCCATTTGTTGGAATATCCAGCTTTCGGGGTTCACTTCAGCAGCGGATTTTTTATACTCCCGGTTCACCGCGCTGCTCAGCCGCCGGGTTTTCTACCGCCAGCCCACCTTTTACTACCACGCACGGCAGCGCCAGCGCGATCCCCTCTTCTGCCAGCTTTTCCATAATGCGGATATTAATTTCCTGCTGAATATCCATGTACTTGTTGTAATCCGCCGTGTTGACGATATGCACGACTTCAACATTCAGCCTGTCGGCAGCGAATCCCTGAAAATGTGCGCGGTCAAACTTCGTTTCACCCACGTCGGTAATGATGGCCTGCACCATTTCACTCACTTTCCGCAATTTGTCCGGCGGCGTACTGACGGCCAGACCGAAGGTGAAAACGATACGCCGCGTCTGCATGCGCTTATAGTTATGCAGCGTTTGTTGCAGCAAAATCGCATTGCCGCAGACGATTTGCTCGCCGCTCAGGCTGCGAATACGCGTGGTTTTAAGACCAATATGCTCAATGGTGCCGGCAACATCGTTAAACACCACGAAATCGCCAATTTCGAAGGGCTTATCGAAGCCAATGGAGAGCGAGGCAAAGACATCGCTGAGGATGGTCTGCACAGCCAGTGCAATCGCAATACCGCCCACACCAAGGCTGGCAACCAGCGCGGTGATATTGACGCCCGCGTTTGCCAGAATCGACAACAGCATGATGGTCCATAGCATCATGCGCAGCAACAGACCGGCAATCACCATAGTCACCGGATTTCGGCTTGCACCAGGCGTATACATCAAATGACGCATCCACGACACCACGCCCTGATCGAACCAGATGGCAATCTGAATCGCCAGCACTAAAAACCAGGCGTGTCCGAGGGTATTAAACAGGCGGTCGGGAAGATCGATGAAACGCAGACTGAAAAGTAATGCAGCAATAAAGAGCAGGAATTGACTGGTACGGCTGAGCATATCGACCAGCACATGCTGCATTTTGCCAACGCCACGCTGTTTCTCGCTCCAGTTATGCGCCCCTTTCATCACCATCTTCAGTAAGCGCGTAAACAGCCAGTAGACCACCAGCGTGACCACTACCACTGTCGCCAGACCTGCCCAGAATGCGGGCGACATCAATAAGGATATAAAGTCAAAATGAGGCAAAAACGTCATCCTTCCTCCACATAAAAACATGAAGAAAGAAGTATAGTCGCTCTGCTCATGCTGGTTACGGGCAAAAAAATACCGCTCCAAAGAGCGGTATGTATAAGCGGTATAACTTACAGCGCTTTGAGGATAGCATCGACGCTGGCTTTGGCATCGCCAAACAGCATCTGCGTATTCTCTTTGAAGAACAGCGGGTTCTGTACGCCAGCATAGCCGGTGTTCATCGAACGTTTGAAGACAATCACGTTCTGCGCTTTCCACACTTCCAGCACCGGCATCCCGGCGATGGGGCTCTTCGGATCGTCCTGAGCCGCCGGGTTAACGGTATCGTTCGCGCCGATCACCAGCACCGTATCGGTATCGGCGAAATCATCGTTGATCTCATCCATTTCCAGCACGATGTCGTACGGCACTTTCGCTTCCGCCAGCAGCACGTTCATATGGCCCGGCAGGCGCCCGGCGACCGGGTGAATACCAAAGCGCACTTTCACGCCGCGCGCGCGTAGTTTTTCGGTGATTTCCGCCACCGGATACTGCGCCTGCGCCACCGCCATACCATAGCCCGGGGTGATGATTACCGAGTGCGAATTTTTCAGCAGCTCGGCAGTCTCTTCCGCGTTAATTTCGCGGTGCTCGCCCACTTCTTCATCGCCGCCGGATGAAGAACCGTCGGTGCCAAAACCACCGGCAATCACGCTGATAAAGGAGCGGTTCATCGCCTTACACATAATGTAAGAGAGGATCGCACCCGACGAACCGACCAGCGCACCGGTCACGATCAGCAGGTCGTTGCTGAGCATAAAGCCCGCCGCCGCTGCTGCCCAACCGGAGTAGGAGTTCAGCATGGAAACCACCACCGGCATATCCGCGCCGCCAATGGACGCCACCAGATGCCAGCCGAACACCAGCGCGATGATAGTCATCAGCAGCAGTGCCAGAACTTGCAGGCCGACGCTGTCGGTACGGACAAACACCAGCAGCAGAACAAAAGAGACAACCAGCGCCGCAAGGTTCATTTTGTGACGATGCGGCAGCATCAGCGGTTTAGAAGAGAGCTTGCCGCGCAGCTTGCCGAATGCCACGATGGAACCGGTAAAGGTCACCGCACCAATAAAGATACCGAGGAACACTTCGGTCAGGTGAATATTTACCAGCACCGGTTCCAGGCCCGCATCGTGATACAGGTAGCTGTTAAAGCCGACCAGCACCGCCGCCAGACCAACGAAGCTGTGCAGCACCGCGACCAGTTCCGGCATCTCAGTCATTTCTACTTTCTTCGCCAGGCGAATACCGATCGCGCCGCCGATGATCATGGCCACCAGAATCCAGGCAACGTTGCCGGTATCCGGGCCAAAGATGGTGGCGATCAGCGCAATCGCCATCCCGGCGATACCGAAGTTATTGCCCTGCTGGGAGGTTTCGTGCTTAGAAAGCCCCGCCAGGCTGAAAATAAACAGGATCGCGGCAACAATGTATGCAGCAGTAACTAATCCTCCAGACATTTGTTACCCCTTAGTTCTTCCGGAACATTTTCAGCATGCGCTGAGTGACGGTGAAACCACCAAAAATATTAATGCTGGCAATCAGTACCGCAATAAAGCTTAAGAAGCTGACCCAGCCGCCATGGCCGATCTGCAACAGCGCGCCAACGACAATAATGCCGGAAATCGCGTTGGTTACCGACATTAGCGGCGTATGCAGCGCGTGCGACACGTTCCACACCACGTAATAACCCACCACGCAAGAAAGCGCGAAGACGGTAAAGTGGCCAAGGAACTCTTTCGGCGCGACATCCGCCAGCCAGCCAAACAGAATGATCGCCAGCGCCATCAGCGCATATTTACGCCACGGCGAGGCCGGTTTGGCCTCTTCTTTCGGCGCAGCTGTCGCTTTTGGGGCTGCCTGCGGCTGCGCGGAAACCTGAATCGGCGGGGCCGGCCAGGTGATTTCGCCGTCGCGAACCACGGTCACACCGCGCACCACGACATCATCAAAGTTAACCACTACGTTGCCGTCTTTTTCCACGCACAGCAGTTTCAGCAGGTTAACCAGGTTGGTGCCGTAAAGCTGGGAAGACTGCGTCGGCAAGCGGCCTGGCAGATCGGTATAACCAATCACTTTTACGCCGTTGGCCGTAGTGCTGATTTCATTCGGCACGGTGTATTCGCAGTTACCGCCATTTTGCGCCGCCAGATCGACGATCACGCTGCCCGGCTTCATGGAATCGACCATTTCACGGGTAATCAGCTTCGGTGCCGGTTTACCAGGGATAAGCGCAGTGGTGACAATGATATCGACATCTTTCGCCTGCGCGGCAAACAGTTCCATCTCCGCCTTGATAAAGGCTTCGGACATCACTTTTGCATAGCCGTCGCCGCTGCCGGCTTCCTCTTCGAAATCGAGTTCGAGGAATTCGGCGCCCATACTTTGCACCTGCTCCTTCACTTCCGGACGGGTGTCGAACGCACGGACAATCGCGCCAAGGCTATTTGCGGCGCCGATGGCGGCCAGACCGGCCACACCCGCGCCGATAACCATCACTTTTGCTGGCGGAACTTTCCCTGCCGCAGTGATCTGCCCGGTAAAGAAGCGGCCAAACTCATGCGCGGCTTCAACAATGGCACGGTAACCCGCGATATTCGCCATTGAGCTGAGCGCATCCAGCGACTGCGCGCGCGAAATACGCGGTACGGAATCCATCGCCATCACTGTCACGTTGCGCGCCGCCAGCTTCTCCATCAGCGCAGGGTTCTGCGCAGGCCAGATAAAGCTGACCAGCGTCGTGCCAGGATTGAGCAGAGCGATCTCTTCATCATCCGGCGCGTTCACTTTCAGGATCACGTCGGAATGCCAGACGTTGCTGCTATCGACTATCGTTGCCCCTGCCAGAGTAAACGCATCGTCATCAAAACTTGCCAGCTTGCCCGCGCCGCTTTCAACCGCAACGCTGAAACCCAATTTAAGCAATTGCTCGACCGTTTTCGGTGTCGCCGCAACGCGGGTTTCATTGGCCAACCGTTCTTTAGGTACACCAATACGCATAGTTTTCCCTTCCATCGGATTTAGATGATGGTTTGTCAGTCGTCCCGGAGGCGTTTTACCTCTGTTTTCACAAAAGCCCCGGAAAATAAAACAGTAACAAACTTTCTATAACCTACTGAAAATAACGCCTGTGATCCACAGCCGAAAAAGAGAAATTGTGCTTTTATCCGCGAATATGAATGGTAGAGGGATTCTGGCAGGGTTATTTTCCTTAAATTCGCTATAACAGGCCGATATTCCGCTCAAGCGAAGCGGCAAAACACGATTAATCTCCAGCGAAGAGTCGTCATTTAACAATGTATTAACGTTAAAAGTTGTATGCTATATCGCTTTTGCTGGTCAAGCGTCTGTTTTTTCAACATATCACTAAAGGTTATCGTTATTTGCCTCCTCACCGCACACTCAGTGAAAAATGACGCAGACAGTAGCGCTGTTTAAATGCAATAATCACCGACGTTTTCCCAACAACAACACCAGTTTATGGTTTGCGCAAGGCGAAGGACTATTTTTATGAAGCTTAAGTACACCCTCCTGGCGTCAGCTCTTTTATCTGCCACAGTGATGACAGCGAACGCAGCCACGGAGTTAACACCGGAGCAAGCAGCGGCAGTAAAACCCTACGATCGTGTCGTCATTACCGGTCGATTTAATGCCATTGGCGATGCCGTCGATGCGGCATCCAAACGCGCAGATAAAGAAGGCGCCGCAGCATTTTATGTTGTAGATACCTCTGATGCGGGCAACAGCGGCAACCAACGCGTCACCGCCGATCTCTATAAAGCCGACGCACCAAAAGCAGAACGTCCGGCCTTCCGCGTGATCAACGGCGTAACAGAATTACCGAAAGATGTCGCCATCGCGCTTGAGCCGTACGATACCGTCACCGTTCAGGGCTTCTATCGCACGCAGCCTGAAGTTAACGATGCCATCACCAAAGCCGCCAGCGAAAAAGGCGCCGCGTCTTTCTATATCGTTCGCCAGGTCGATGCGAACCAGGGCGGCAACCAGATGATTACCGCTTTCATCTATAAAGCCGACGCCAAAAAACGCGTTATTCAGAGCGCCGATGCTATTCCACGTGATTCCGAAGCGGGCCGCGCTGCGCTGGCTAAAGGTGGTGAAGAAGCGAAGAAAGTGGAAATCCCGGGCGTTGCCAGCGATGCAACTCCAGGCGTGGGTATTGGCCGTTTCTTCGAAACGCAATCCACTTCCGGCGGGCGTTACAGTGTCACACTGCCTGACGGCACCAAAGTCGAAGAGCTGAACAAAATCACGGCTGCACAGATGGTACCGTTCGACAGCATCAAGTTTACCGGCAACTACGGCAACATGACGGAAATCTCCTATCAGGTTGCTAAACGCGCCGCACAGAAAGGCGCGAAGTATTACCACATCACGCGCCAGTGGTCAGAAAGCGGCAACAACATGACCATCAGCGCCGATCTCTACAAGTAAGCGCATTCCTGAATCAGGCGGCTACGGCCGCCTTTTTTTTCGCTTTTTTTCCGCTTTTTCGCAAAATTGTCACCGACAGCATTGCATGCCCTCACGACACTCCGTAAAATCCCGCGCCTCAGTGATATCCACCATATTTATGCGCCACGGCAAAATAATTATTCTGGATTAGCCGTATTTGTTGACAGGATAACAATGGAAAAAAAACTAGGCCTTAGCGCTTTAACTGCGCTGGTTTTGAGCTCCATGCTCGGCGCTGGCGTATTTAGCCTGCCGCAGAATATGGCGGAAGTCGCCAGTCCGGCGGCATTGATCATCGGCTGGGTGATCACCGGCGCGGGAATACTGCTGCTCGCTTTTGCGATGCTGATTTTGACCCGAATCCGCCCGGATCTGGATGGCGGTATTTTTACCTATGCCCGCGAAGGGTTCGGCGAGCTGATCGGCTTCTGCTCGGCCTGGGGATACTGGCTGTGTGCGGTTATTGCTAACGTCTCTTATCTGGTGATTGTCTTTTCCGCGCTGAGTTTCTTTACCGATACTCCCGCGTTGCGTCTGTTTGGCGATGGTAATACCTGGCAATCGATCGTCGGCGCGTCTGCGTTGCTGTGGATTGTTCACGCGCTGGTCCTGCGCGGCGTGCAGACGGCGGCAAGCATTAATCTCGCTGCCACGCTGGCGAAACTGGTGCCGCTTGGATTGTTTGTCGTACTGGCGGCGCTGGCGTTTAACCTCGACAAGTTCCGTCTGGACTTCAGCGGCATCGCACTCGGCGTTCCCGTGTGGGAACAGGTGAAAAACACCATGCTGATCACGCTGTGGGTGTTTATCGGTGTGGAAGGCGCCGTGGTCGTGTCAGCCAGAGCGCGGAATAAACAGGATGTCGGTCGCGCCACTCTGCTGGCGGTGCTGGCGGCGCTTACGGTCTACCTGCTGGTCACCCTGCTTTCGCTCGGTGTGGTTCCACGTCCGGAACTGGCCGAAATGCGCAACCCGTCAATGGCCGGGTTAATGGTCAGGCTGCTCGGTAGCTGGGGTGAAGTGGTGATTGCCGCCGGATTGATTATCTCCGTGTGCGGCGCGTATCTGAGCTGGACCATTATGGCCGCCGAAGTTCCGCTGCTGGCGGCGACGCATAAAGCCTTTCCACGCATTTTTGCGCACCAGAATAAAAACAGCGCGCCAGCCGCCTCGCTGTGGCTGACCAACAGTAACGTGCAGATCTGTCTGGTGCTGATCTGGCTTACCGGCTCGGATTACAACACACTGCTGACCATTGCTTCAGAGATGATTCTGGTGCCCTACTTCCTCGTCGGCGCGTTCCTGCTGAAAATGGCCCGTCGCCCGCTGCATCAGGCTGTCGCCATTGGCGCCTGTCTGTACGGACTGTGGTTACTGTACGCCTCCGGGCCAATGCACCTGCTGCTCTCCGTGGTGCTTTACGCGCCAGGCCTGCTGGTCTTTATGTATGCCCGCCGCACGCACGAAATGACCGACGCGCTGAAACAGCGGGAAAAAGCACTGATCGGCCTGCTACTGATTGCTGCTGTTCCGGCAACCTGGATGCTGGTGCGTTAATGGGTGCGGCTCCAGACAAAAATTAGCAGCCAGGCGCTGAGGCACCAGCACACTACTGCGCAGCCCAGCGCGGCTTTAAAAAACAACCCCATAATTTTCCCTTTAATACTTTAACAACAACGACCTACAGCATAACTGAGCGCATATCGTTTAGAAAAGAGTAATGGCAGCTTACCGCAAGGCGGTGTATGTTTACGTTTTTATCGATAACACTGGCATATGAATAAGATCGTTTTTGTGGAAGACGACCCGGAAGTCGGCGCACTGATTGCGGCTTATCTGGGCAAACACGATATGGATGTCATTGTCGAACCCCGCGGCGATCGCGCCGAAGAGGTGATCGCCCGTGAAAAACCGGAGCTGGTGCTGCTGGATATTATGCTGCCGGGTAAAGACGGTATGACGCTGTGCCGCGACCTGCGAAGCCAGTGGAATGGCCCGATTGTACTGCTCACCTCGCTCGACAGTGATATGAACCATATTTTGTCGCTGGAGATGGGCGCAAACGACTACATCCTCAAAACCACGCCACCTGCGGTGCTGCTGGCCCGGCTGCGGTTGCATTTGCGACAGCGTACTGGCGTCGCGGCGGAACCTGCATCCCCGTCGCTGAAACAGCATAAAGCCATCAGTTTCGGCACATTGTCGATCGATCCGGTTAACCGCCAGGTACTGCTGGCAGGCGAGCAGGTTTCGCTCTCGACGGCGGATTTTGAGCTGCTGTGGGAACTGGCAACCCACGCCGGACAAATCATGGACCGGGACGCACTGTTGAAAAACCTGCGCGGCGTCAGTTATGACGGCATGGATCGCAGCGTCGATGTGGCAATCTCCCGACTGCGGAAAAAGCTGCTCGACAGCGCCACCGAACCTTATCGCATCAAAACCGTCCGTAACAAAGGCTACCTGTTCGCGCCGCACGCGTGGGACAACTGAAGCTCTTAACCAGGTGTCACGATGAAAAAACTGTTCGTCCAGTTTTACCTTTTGCTGTTCGTCTGTTTTCTGGTCATGACGATGCTGGTGGGTCTGGTTTATAAATTTACCGCCGAGCGCGCGGGACGTCAGTCGCTGGACGACCTGATGAAAAGCTCCCTCTACTTAATGCGCAGCGAACTGCGAGAGATCCCGCCGCATCAATGGGCCAAAACGCTGAAAGAGCTGGATCTGAATTTGTCGTTCAATCTGCGCATTGAACCGATGAATAAATTCACGCTTGAGGAACACGCAGCCCAACGGCTGCGCGAAGGCGATATTGTGGCGCTGGATTCTGAATACACCTTTATTCAGCGCATTCCACGCAGCCATTACGTGCTGGCTGTCGGCCCGGTGCCCTATCTCTTTTTCCTGCATGAGATGCGTCTGCTGGATATGTCGTTGATGGCGCTGATTGCCATCTCACTCGCTTTTCCGGTGTTTATCTGGATGCGCCCGCACTGGCAGGAGATGCTGCGGCTGGAATCTGCCGCGCAACGTTTTGGTGAAGGCCATCTTGAAGAACGTATTCATTTCGACAGTAACTCCAGCTTTGAGCGGCTCGGCATCGCCTTTAACCAGATGGCCGATAACATCAATGCGCTGATCGCCAGTAAAAAACAGTTGATTGACGGTATCGCCCACGAGCTGCGCACGCCGCTGGTCAGGCTGCGTTACCGGCTGGAGATGAGCGATAACCTGAGCGAAACCGAACGCGCGGCGCTGAACCGTGATATCGGGCAACTGGAAGCATTAATTGAAGAACTGCTGACCTATGCCCGGCTCGATCGCCCGCAAACTGAGCTAAAACTCACTACCCCGGATCTGCCCGCCTGGTTTCACAGCTATATGGATGATGCCCGCAGCATGAACCCGCAACACACCTTGTTGCTGACCGCCACACCGGGCGAAGAGTATGGTGCGCTCGATATGCGCCTGATGGAGCGCGTGCTGGATAACCTGGTAAACAATGCATTGCGTTACAGCCAGCAAACCGTGAGGGTCACCTTACAGCGCCAGGGCTCGCAGGCCAGCATGACCGTGGAAGATGATGGTCCAGGCATTGCGCCCGAAGAGCGCCAGCGTGTGTTCGAGCCTTTTGTCCGCCTCGATCCCAGCCGCGATCGCGCAACCGGCGGTTGCGGCCTGGGGCTGGCCATTGTGCATTCAATAGCCCAGGCGTTCGGCGGCGAAGTCAGCTGCTCACAAAGCGAGTTGGGTGGCGCGCAATTTACTTTTAGCTGGCCCATCTACCACCACATTTCACTGCCCTCCTGAACCATAGCGGCACAGTGGCCGGATGCGTGCACCTGTGCTATAAATTAAAAAGTATGTTGTAACTAATGGAGAAACCAGGATGGCAGCGCTGGATCTTATCGAACGTCTTAACACCACTTTTCGGCAGCTTGAACATGAACTCGGCGCATTGAAAGCGGCGCTGGCGGAGTGCCGTCTGATGGCCGGGCGCGTCTTTACCTTGCCGGAAATTGCCAAAGGTGCGGAGCACGATCCCCTGCCTGCTATTCACGTCAAACAACATATTGGCCGCCGCGCGGCAGAGCTGGCGCTCAACCATTACACGCATCTGTTCATTCAGCAGCAGTCGGAAAACCGCAGCAGCAAAGCAGCGGTGCGGCTGCCGGGCGTACTGTGTTATCAAACCAATGAGGCGACTCGTCAGGCGCTGGAACAGCGCATCAGCGCGATCAATTCGCTGAAACTGGCCTTTGAACGGATTGTTACCGTGGAATCCGGGCTGGTGCCCGCAGCCCGTTTTGAGTGGGTACATCGTCATTTACCAGGTCTGATCACCCTCAATGCCTACCGCACGCTGACGTTGATTCATTCTCCCGCCACCATTCGTTTCGGCTGGGCCAATAAACACATCATCAAAAACCTCACGCGCGATGAGGTGCTGGCACAACTGGAGAAAAGCCTGAAATCACCGCGCGCTGTTTCCGCCTTCACGCGGGAGCAGTGGCTGGCGAAAGTCGAACAGGAGTACAACGATGTTGCCGCACTACCCAAACAGGCGCGGCTGAAAATTAAACGTCCGGTGAAGGTACAGCCGATTGCGCGCATCTGGTATTCCGGTTCACAAAAGCAGGTGCAGTACGCCTGCCCGACACCAATGATTGTGCTGATCTCAGAGGAAAATGGCGGGATGGTGCCGGATATTGGCGAACTGCTGGATTACAACGCCGACAATATACAGCACCGTTTCAAACCGCAGCCGCAGCCGCTAACGCTGTTGATCCCGCGGCTGCACCTCTATCTGGCGGGTTAGGCCTGTTTCATGCTGCCGACCATCGACTCCGGGCGTACCCAACTGTCAAACTCGGCCTCGGTCAGATAGCCGAGCGCCAGCGCCGAGGCTTTCAGCGTCAGCCCCTCTTTATGGGCTTTTTTGGCAATTTCCGCCGCTTTGTCGTACCCGATATGCGTATTCAGCGCCGTCACCAGCATTAACGACTCATTGAGCAACTGGTCGATACGCACACGATTGGGCTCAATGCCCACCGCGCAATGCTCGTTGAAACTCTCCATTCCGTCCGTCAGTAAACGCACCGATTGCAGGAAATTATGGATAACCAGCGGGCGGAACACATTCAGCTCGAAGTTGCCGGATGCGCCGCCAATATTGACCGCCACATCGTTGCCCAGCACCTGGCTGCACAACATGGTCATCGCTTCGCACTGCGTCGGGTTAACTTTGCCTGGCATGATCGAGCTACCCGGCTCGTTTTCCGGAATGGCGATTTCGCCGATACCGCAGCGCGGGCCGGAAGCCAGCCAGCGCACATCATTGGCGATTTTCATCAGCGATGCCGCCAGCCCTTTTAACGCGCCGTGAGCCTGCACCAGCGCATCACAGGTGGCCAGCGCCTCGAATTTATTGGGCGCAGTGACAAACGGTTGTTGCGTGAAACTCGCCAGCTCTTTCGCCACACGCTCTGCATATTCCGGGTGCGTATTCAGCCCCGTGCCTACGGCAGTGCCGCCCAGCGCCAGCTCGCTTAAGTGCGGCAAACTTAATTCGATATGCTTCAGGTTGTGTTCCAGCATCGCGACCCAACCGGAGATCTCCTGGCCAAGCGTCAGCGGCGTTGCATCCTGTAAGTGGGTTCGGCCGATTTTCACAATGTCAGCGAAAGCGCGGGACTTCTCCGCAAGCGTGTTTTTCAGCACCAGCAATTGCGGCAGCAGATGTTCGCGCACGCCAATCACCGCCGCAACATGCATCGCGGTAGGAAAAACGTCGTTGGAGCTCTGGCTTTTGTTTACGTCGTCGTTGGGATGAATTTTGCGATCCATACCGCGCACGCCGCCGAGGATCTCGCTGCCACGATTCGCCAGCACCTCGTTCATGTTCATGTTGCTCTGCGTGCCGGAGCCGGTCTGCCAGATGGCGAGCGGAAACTCATCGGGATGTTTCCCCGCCAGCACTTCATCTGCCGCCGCGATAATCGCGCGGGCCTTCTCTTCAGGCAACAGCCCCAGATCCTGGTTCACCTTCGCCGCTGCACGCTTGGTCAGCGCCAGCGCGTGGATCAGCGAGACCGGCATCTTCTCGGTGGAAATACGGAAATGCTCCAGCGACCGCTGGGTTTGCGCGCCCCACAGTTTATCGGCCGGAACATCGATGGCGCCCATCGAATCTTTCTCACTGCGATGCGTTGTCATTACTTTCTCCTTGGCTACAAAGTGGTGTTGAGTGCTGACATTGCTCACCTGCAAACAAGTAAAAGTATTGATGCTATTTATGATGTTGTTTACTGCTTTGTGCTGAAACAGGTCTGTCGGAGAGCGGCAGCCCCGAAAAAAACCGCCCCCAGGGGCGGTCTGAATCATTTCACACAGCGGGCGCACTGGCCGGACTGGATCTGCTGGAAGAAGTCATTGCCTTTGTCATCAACAAGGATAAAGGCCGGGAAATCTTCCACTTCAATCTTCCAGATGGCTTCCATTCCCAGTTCCGGATAAGCCACGCACTCCAGATGCTTGATGCTGTTCTGCGCGAGGATAGCCGCCGGGCCGCCAATGCTGCCAAGGTAAAAACCGCCATGTTTATGGCAGGCATCCGTCACCTGCTGGCTACGGTTGCCTTTCGCCAGCATGATCATGCTGCCGCCCTGCGACTGCAACTGATCGACGTAGGAATCCATCCGCCCTGCGGTGGTTGGGCCGAGGGAACCAGAAGCATAACCTTCCGGCGTTTTCGCCGGGCCAGCGTAATAAATCGGGTGATTTTTCACGTACTCCGGCAGATGCTCGCCGCTGTCCATCAGCTCTTTCAGTTTCGCATGCGCAATATCGCGAGCGACAATGATCGTACCGCTGAGCGACAGACGCGTGGAGACCGGGTACTGCGACAACTGCGCCAGGATCTCTTTCATCGGACGGTTGAGATCCACTTTCACCGCCTCGCCTTCACCCGCCTGGCGCAGCGCTTCGGGAATGTATTTACCGGGATTCTGCTCCAGCCGCTCCAGCCAGATCCCTTCACGGTTGATCTTGCCTTTGATGTTACGATCGGCCGAACAGGAAACGCCCATCCCCACCGGACAGGATGCGCCGTGGCGCGGCAGACGGATCACGCGAATATCATGGGCAAAGTACTTGCCGCCAAACTGCGCGCCCAGACCGAGATTCTGCGCTTCCACCAGCAGTTCCTGCTCAAGTTGCACATCGCGGAATGCCTGGCCGTGCTCATTACCTTCCGTCGGCAACGCGTCGTAATATTTGGTTGATGCCAGTTTGACCGTTTTCAGCGTCGCTTCCGCCGATGTACCGCCAATCACGAACGCAATGTGATAAGGCGGACACGCGGCCGTACCCAGGGTGCGCATCTTCTCAACAAGGTAATTTTTCAGCTTCGCCGGGGTGATCAGCGCTTTGGTTTCCTGGTAGAGATAAGTTTTGTTGGCCGAACCGCCGCCCTTGGCAATACACAGGAACTTATATTCATCGCCGTCCACGCTGTAGAGATCGATCTGCGCTGGCAGGTTAGTGCCGGTGTTGACCTCTTTGTACATATCCAGCGGCGCATTCTGCGAGTAGCGCAGGTTATCGTTGATAAAGGTGTTATAGACGCCACGGGCCAGCGCGGCTTCATCGCCGCCGCCGGTCCATACGTTCTGCCCTTTTTTACCCATGATGATCGCCGTGCCGGTATCCTGGCAGGTTGGCAGAACGCCGCGCGAGGCGATCTCGGAGTTGCGCAGGAATTGCAGCGCGACATATTTATCGTTTTCGCTGGCTTCGGGATCGTCGAGGATATCGGCAACCTGCTGCTGGTGCGCCGGGCGCAGTAAAAATGCAGCATCGTGGAAGGCATGTTGCGCCAGTAGCGTCAGTGCCTGCGGGTCAACTTTGAGGATTTGCTGACCGTCAAACTCGGCAACAGAAACATAGTCACGGCTTAGCAGATAGTATTCGGTCTCGTCCTTTCCGAGTGGGAAAGGATCCTGATAGTAAAAGGGTTTATTCGACATTGTTCTCTCACTTACGGCACGATCTGGTTATTGTTCAGGCAGCCATTCCCTCTGCCTGTGTTAAAGCGAGTTACCATATCCTACACAATTTTTTAACAAAAACTGAGACTAATACGACTTTTTATCCCCGCAGGTTACTTCTGCCGGGTTTGTTGCTTTAATGACGCCAGTATTTCATTACTTAGAAAGGGCTTGATAATGCAAAAACTCATCAACTCAGTGCAGAACTACGCCTGGGGAAGTAAAACTGCGTTAACGGATCTCTACGGCGTGGCGAATCCGCAAAACCTGCCGATGGCAGAGTTGTGGATGGGCGCGCACCCGAAGAGCAGCTCAAAAGTTCAGGACGCCAGCGGTCAGACCCGCGCGTTGCGTGACGTGATCGAGCAGGACAAAAACCGCCTGCTCGGCCAGGCAGTGGCAGAGCGTTTCGGCGAACTGCCGTTTTTATTTAAAGTGCTGTGCGCCGACCAGCCGCTGTCGATTCAGGTTCATCCCAACAAGAAAAACTCAGAAATCGGCTTTGCCAAAGAGAACGCCGCAGGCATTCCGCTGGACGCGGCGGAACGTAACTACAAAGATCCAAACCATAAGCCGGAACTGGTGTTCGCTCTGACGCCGTTCCTGGCCATGAATGCCTTTCGCGAGTTCTCCGACATAGTCTCTCTGCTGCAACCGGTCGCGGGCGCGCATCCGGCTATCGCCCACTTCTTGCAGGCGCCGGTCGCTGAGAGATTGAGCGAGCTGTTTGCCGCGCTGCTCAACATGCAGGGTGACGAAAAATCCCGCGCGCTGGCGGTGCTGAAATCCGTGCTGGAAGAAAAACAGGGTGAGCCGTGGCAGACGATCCGCACAATTGCTGAATTCTACCCCGATGACAGCGGCCTCTTCTCTCCACTGCTGCTCAACGTAGTGAAACTGAATCCAGGCGAAGCGATGTTTCTGTTCGCCGAAACGCCGCATGCCTATCTGCAAGGCGTGGCGCTGGAAGTGATGGCGAACTCCGATAACGTTCTGCGCGCCGGATTAACGCCGAAATACATCGATATTCCGGAACTGGTAGCGAACGTCAAATTCACACCGAAACCAGCCGCCACGCTGCTCACCGAGCCGGTGCGTCAGGGCGCGGAGCTGGATTTCCCAATCCCGGTTGATGATTTTGCGTTCTCGCTTCACGATCTCTCCGCCGCTGAAACCACGCTGGCGCAGCAGAGTGCGGCGATTGTCTTTTGCGTGGAAGGCGAAGCGGTGCTCAGCAAAGGCAGTGACCGTCTGGTACTGAAACCTGGCGAGTCGGCATTCATTGCTGCTGATGAGTCGCCAGTGGCCGTCCGCGGCACCGGGAGAGTGGCGCGCGTGTTCAATAAAAGCAACTAAGTTACTGAACTTTTTAATAAGGGTTGCTAAGCTTGCTGTAACCTATTTCGACAGTCCAGGCGGCCACCACCGCCTGGTTTCATTTTTTATGGATAAACACTATGAAAAAAACGTTGGTTGCCGCAGGGATCATTGTTGCACTGGGTGTCGTCTGGACCGGCGGTGCCTGGTACACGGGAAAACAGCTTGAAAGCCGTCTGGCGGAGATAGTGAACGACGCCAATGCGCAGATTAAGCACAACGCGCCGGAGGCCAACGTGGAGCTTTCCGCGCAGGATTATCAGCGCGGCCTCTTCTCCAGCCATTTTACGCTGCATATCAAGCCAGTTGATGGCGCCACCAATACCTGGCTGAAACCGGGCCAGAACATTGTTCTGCAAGAAACCGTCGATCATGGCCCCTTCCCGCTGGCGCAGCTTAAGTCGTTCAGCCTGGCCCCGGCAATGGCCTCTGTGCATACGCAACTGGTTAATAACGATGTCACCAAAGCACTGTTCGACATCGCCAAAGGGGAATCGCCGTTCTATGCCGAAACCCGCATTGGCTACAGCGGCGATACGCGCAGCGATATCACCCTGCTCCCGCTCAGCTCTGAAAAAGAGGGCGAGAAAGTCGCCTTCAGCGGTGGCCAGTTCCGTTTCAGCGCGGACAAAGATGGCAACGCGCTCACCCTGAGCGGAGAGGCGCAGAGCGGGCTGGTTGATGCTGTGAATGAGTACGGACAGCGCGTGCAACTGTCGTTTAACCAACTGAAAACCGATGGCAAAAGCGAAATCGCAGCTTTTGATGAGCGCACCGGTAGCCAGAAACTCTCACTCGATAAACTCTCTATTTCGGTGGAAAACAAAGAGCTGGCCGTGCTGGAAGGCATGAACTTAACGGCTAAATCCGACGTGGCGGATGACAAGAAAAACATCAACAGCCAGCTCGATTACACCCTTAATAGCCTGAAAGTTCAGGGCCAGGATCTGGGCAGCGGCAACCTGACGCTAAAAGTGGGCCAGATCGACGGCCAGGCGTGGCATCAGTTCAGCGAGCAGTACAATGCGCAGACGCGCGCGCTGATGGCGCAGCCGGAAGTGGTGCAGAACCCGGAACTCTACCAGCAAAAAGCGACGGAAGCCTTCCTCAATGCTGTACCGCTGCTGCTGAAAGGTGAACCGGTGATTACCGTTGCGCCGTTAAGCTGGAAAAATGCCAAAGGCGAAGCCACCTTCAATCTGTCACTGTTCCTGAAAGATCCTTCCACCGCCACCGGCGCGCAGCAAACGCTGGCCGACGAAGTGGATCGCACGGTGAAATCGCTGGATGGCAAACTGCTGATCCCGGTGGAGATGGCCACCGAACTGATGACCCAGGTCGCGAAACTGGAAGGTTATCAGCAGGACGAAGCAGCAAAACTGGCTAACCAGCAAGTTAAAGGGCTGGCGGCGATGGGCCAGATGTTCCGTATCACCACGCTTGAGAACAACAATATTCTCACCAGCCTGCAATACGCGAACGGTCAGGTGACGCTGAATGGCGAAAAAATGCCGCTCGAAGAGTTTGTCGGTATGTTTGGTCTGCCGTCGCTTCAGCCCGCACAGCCGGACAACGCCGTGCCCCCGGTGCCGGAAGTACCGGCAGCGCCGCAACAGTAATCTCTAACCCCTCTGCGGAGGGGTTAATTTTTTGCCAGACAGCAACGCACCTCTCAGCATCAGCGTGTACAACTCATACAACTCGGTGATATATATACGCAATATATTTCAGTTCCCTCCCATACCGCTGATTTTGTGAGGCTGAATGCGTAAAATGGCGTATGAAGATCTTGTCGATACGGTGCTGAAAGACGCCGTTATGGCATTGCTGGCGTCAGAGAGTAAGATCTCTTTCGCCACGCTTGTGCAGCAACTCCACCAGCATCTGCAGGAGGCGTGCGATGATGAACGACACCACGCGCTTCAGGCGGCTATCCGTACCGTCTACCTCTACCAGAGCAGCAATACGCGCCATACCAATCCGTTTCCGTTAACCGGGCTTTCAGCGCGGAATAATCTGCCCAGACATTAACCCTGCGGGCAAAAAAACGCCTTCGCGACAGGCGAAGGCGAATCGAGGACACATTTTTTTGATTACAGATCGTCGGGCGTTTTCTGCACGACCAGCTCTAATGCATTGCGATAGATATCCTGTCTGACCACATCATCTTCTGTTTCCAGCAGCCCGATCAGCGCCAGAATCAGATGCTTATTACTGACCTCTACATTCTTTAACTGCAGGTTATGCATGATCTCGTGGATTATTTCCTTTTCCGCTTCATAAGTGCGCGCATCTGTTCCGAAATACGCATTAAGTTGCTCTTCTGTGGTTGTCGTCTGCATAGTAATCCTGAATAAAAAAGAGAGCCCGGCCTCCACGGTATGGCGGGAGGGTTCTGATTCGACAATAAAAAATAGTCACGCTTTTTCACCTGTGCAACTTAATTACATAACAATTTTTTATCTATTTCCCCTGGCGACATTTTTTACCGGCATAAACTCCACACGCCAGAATTTGAAAACCGTTGCGCTTAGAGCTTCTGCGCCACGGCGTCTATAAATGAATGAGTTTTTTTGACCAGCAGGAGGAAAGAATGCCAGTAGTGGTGATTACCGGAGGGACAGCAGGTGTGGGGCGCGCAACGCAATAAACTGGGTAAAAAAGCCCGTCCGGTGGCACCTGTTTTCCAGCCGGAGACGGCCGCACGCGACATCTATCGGGCCAGCCAGCGGCGCGTGCACGAAGTCTGGCTGGGCAGTTCCAGTATTCAGTCCATTGCCGGGAACATGCTTTTCCCCGCCCTTTTTGATCGTCTGCTGGCGAAAAAGGCCAGGGGCGGCCAGACGGAAGAACAACCGCCGATTACCTGGATGCGCCGGTTGATGACCTGCATCATGCGCTCGGCCGCTTTAGCGATGAGGCCAAAACACATACGCTGAGCGAAAGCGCCGATCTGCCCGGCAAAGTGGTTGTTACCCTGCCCGGCCTGCTGGCGTTAGGGCGTTTTATGCGTCGTCGCTGAGGTCCGGATTTTTCACCACGCCGAACCAGCGGTAACCATATCCGGCCAGTTCAATGTCGCGCGGATGGCGCGTGCAGTCCGTCGCTGAATAGGCTCTGTCGGCCAGGCATTCTGTTAGCTCAACATTGCCGAATGCGCGGAGATTTGCCGTCACACTCTGGCGGCAAAAATTCACCAGCATCAGTAAGCTCTCCCCAGCTGCCTGATAAAACAGCCCCAGCACAGCGGGATTGCTGGTATCCAGCACCTGATAATTGCCCGAGCCGATCTCCTTTAACCCCAGCCGGGTGCGCGCCATATCGCTGACGCGTCGCAGCAACGAGTTGGCCTGCAACTGCCCGGCACCAACATTGATTTTTTGGTAGCGAAAAGGACCGCTATCGACCGGCGAAACCAATAAACGGTCGGCATCCGCCGTTGAAAAACCGGCAGCATGCGTACCGGACCACTGCATCGGCGTACGGACAGCCTGACGTTCTGGCAAACGCAAATCATCCCCCATGCCGATCTCATCGCCGTAACGCATCACTGGCGTGCCGGGAAGCGAAAAGAGCACCGCGTGCGCCATCGCAATCCACGCGGTATCACCTTGCAGCATCGGCGCCAGCCGCCGCCGGATGCCGCGTTGATAAACTCTCATCTCCTCATCTGGCGCAAACGCCGCCATCACCTCTTTCTTCTCTTCATCACTGAGACCGTCGAGATCCAGTTCGTCATGGTTACGTAGCCAGTTGGCGAAACAGGCGCGTAGCGGCGGTGCAGGGATTTCACGTAACGCATCCGCCAGCGGCGTGGCATTCTGCCGGGCGAGCGCCAGGAAGAAGTGTTTATTAATGTTGAAACTCAGCAACATATGCAGCCGATCATTGTTGCCGAAGTAGTCGGCATACTCATCAACAGCGACATCCACTTCCCCCAGCAGGATGGTTTCAGGCCTGCGCAACATGACAAAATCACGCAGATGGTTCAGAAGCCAGTAACCTTTATCAGCATCGCCACCACCGGCCTGCTTCACCATGTGCGATGCCGCATCAAGGCGGAAACCAGAGACGCCAAGCCGCAGCCAGAAAACGATAATGCGTTCGATCTCTTTAATCACCTGTGGGCACTGAAGATTCAAGTCGGGCTCGTGGCGATAAAACATGTGTCGGTAATACTGCTGCGCGGCCTCATCCCAGCTCCAGACGCTCTCTTCGACGCCGGGAAACATCGGATCATCATCCTCTTCTGGTGGCTCATCAGCCCAAATGTAGTAGTCGCGATAAGGGGAGTGTTTATCCTGCCGGGCCGACTGAAACCAGACATGCTGATCGGAGGTATGCTGCAAGACAAGCTCAATAATGACATGGATCCCCAGATCTTCCGCCTCTTCCAGCAGTAAGACCATATCGGCGATATCGCCAAAACGCGGGTCAATTTGCAGGTGATCCTGCACATCGTACCCGCCATCAAGAAACGGAGTGAGATAAAAAGGTGTTAACCAGACGCCCGTCGCGCCCAGGCCGCGAATGTAATCCAGGCGGCGGCGAATACCCTGCAAATCACCGCAGCCATCGCCGTTCCCGTCCAGAAAAAAAGGGGTATCAATCTGGTAGATGACAGCATTTTTATACCAATCACTTCGCATCCGACGCTCCTCTTGCTGCTGTTCGCTTACAGAGTGAAGGATAGATGTTTTTCTCGCCCGACAGGCCGCAGCAGCGCGGTATTCATGGAATCTGAAAAAAACAGGCAATCTGCGTTACGTGCGCCACATCGCACCAAAAATCGGAGAAATCTTTACCCTGTGCGCTTTCGGCTTTGGCCTTTGCGAACTAAGGATTAGTGATGACGGTAAAAACCGCCCAGAAAATAACATTGTGGGAATTTTTTCAGCAATTAGGTAAGACATTTATGTTGCCGGTCGCCCTGCTCTCATTTTGCGGGATCATGCTTGGCATCGGCAGTTCACTGAGCAGCCGCGATGTGATTACGCTCCTGCCATGGCTTGGCCACCCGCTGTTGCAGGCAGTGTTTATCTGGATGAGCAAAATCGGCGCATTTGCCTTTACCTTCCTGCCGGTGATGTTCTGTATCGCCATCCCGCTGGGGCTGGCCCGTGAAGATAAAGGAGTTGCGGCGTTCTCCGGGTTTGTCGGTTATGCGGTAATGAATCTGGCGGTCAATTTCTGGCTGACGGCAAAAGGGGTTGTGCCCACCAGCGATGCGGCGCTTCTCAAAGCGCATAACGTGCAGAATGTGCTGGGCATTCCCTCCATTGATACCGGCATCCTCGGCGCAGTGATTGCCGGGGTGATCATCTGGCGGCTGCATGAGCGCTTTCATACGCTGCGCCTGCCGGATGCGCTGGCTTTCTTCGGCGGTACGCGTTCGGTACCGATTGTCACCAGCATTGTGATGGGCATGATTGGCCTGGCGATCCCTCTGGTCTGGCCGTGGTTTGCGCTGGGAATTAGCGGGCTTGGGCACATTATCGATCGCGCTGGCGAGTTCGGCCCGATGATTTTCGGCACCGGTGAGCGGCTGTTGCTCCCTTTCGGCCTGCAACACATTCTGGTCGCGCTGATTCGTTTTACCGAAGCGGGCGGCACCATGGATGTGTGCGGTCATACGGTCAGCGGCGCGTTAACCATTTTCCAGGCACAGCTTGGCTGCCCGGAAACCCACGGTTTTGCCGAGAGCGCTACGCGTTTTCTGTCGCAGGGTAAAATGCCGGCTTTCCTTGGCGGCTTACCGGGCGCAGCGCTGGCAATGTATCACTGTGCAAGACCAGAAAACCGCCATAAGATTAAAGGCTTAATTATCTCCGGCGTGATTGCCTGCGTGGTCGGCGGCACCACCGAACCGCTGGAGTTCCTGTTCCTGTTTGTCGCCCCGGCGCTCTACCTGCTCCATGCCCTGTTAACCGGTCTTGGTTTCACCGTGATGGCGGTGCTCGGCGTAACTATTGGCAACACGGACGGCAATATCATCGACTTTATCGTTTTCGGCATACTGCATGGCATGGCGACCAAATGGTATCTGGTGCCGGTCGTTGCCACCGTATGGTTTGTGACGTATTACGCGCTGTTCCGTTTTGCTATCACCCGCTTCAACCTGAAAACACCGGGGCGCGAGATCGACACGGCCAGCGAGGCGAACAGCGCAACGACAAGTGCGCAGGGGCAATCGGGCTATAATGTCCCGGCTCTACTGAACGCGCTCGGCGGCGCAGAAAATATCGATTCGCTGGACAACTGCATCACCCGTTTACGTCTGGTGGTGAAGGATATGTCGCGCGTGGACGAGGCCGCCCTGAAAGCGAACCGGGCAATCGGCGTGATTAAAGTTAATCAACATAACCTGCAAGTGGTGATTGGTACGCAGGTTCAGTCAGTGAAAGATGAGATGGTGCAGTTGATGCGCGCACCGCAGGCGGTAGCCCAGACGGAGGCAGGATAAAATGACAGACACAACCTCTTTCGATTTTGCCACCCCAATCGATCGCCACGGAACCTGGTGTACGCAGTGGGATTACGTTGCCGATCGTTTCGGCCACGCCGATTTGCTGCCTTTTACCATCTCCGATATGGATTTCGCCACAGCACCCTGCGTCATTACCGCCATGCAGCAACGGCTGGCGCACGGCGTGCTGGGCTACAGCCGCTGGAAAAATGACGATTTTCTCGGTGCGATTGAACACTGGCTGGCCAGCCGTTTTAACTGTCCGTCAGATCGGGAAACCTTTGTTTACGGCCCATCGGTGATCTGGATGATCGCCGAGCAGATTCGGCAATGGTCGCAGCCTGGCGATGGCGTGGTGGTGCATACACCCGCCTATGATGCGTTCTACAAAGCGATCGCAGGGAATCAGCGCCAGATGTTTTCCGTGCCACTGGAGCGTAACGATGCAGGCTGGTACTGCGATATGACGCGTCTGGAAGCGGTGTTAAGGCGCCCGGAAAGCAAAATTCTTCTCCTGTGCAGCCCACACAACCCAACCGGCAAGCTCTGGACACGGGAAGAGCTGGAAACCATGGCCGCGCTGTGCGAGCGGCATAACGTCAGGGTGATCAGCGATGAAATCCATATGGATATGGTCTGGAGCCAGCGTCCACATATCCCATGGCATACCGTGGCGCGCGGCCCGTGGGCGCTGTTTACCTCGGCGTCAAAAAGCTTCAATATCCCGGCGCTGACCGGCGCATGGGGAATGATTGGCGATGCGACGTCGCGCGAGAACTGGCTGGATGCACTGAAAAACAGTAATGGTCTCTCCTCACCGGCGGTGTTATCCGTGGTTGCGCATATTGCCGCTTACCGCCAGGGCGCGCCATGGCTGGATGCTCTGCGAACGTATCTGCGCGCCAATCTGGAGTATATCGCCAGCCGGTTAAATCAGGCGTTCCCGTCGCTTAACTGGCACATCCCGGAATCAACCTATCTGGCGTGGATCGATTTACGTCGCACTGGAGTGGACGACGATGCTCTGCAAAAGGCGCTGATTGAGGAGCAAAAAGTCGCCATTATGCGCGGCGATGTTTACGGCGCGGAAGGTCAGGGATTTATTCGTTTAAATGCCGGTTGCCCGCGAATAAAACTTGAGCGCGGCGTCGAAGGATTAATTGCCGCATTAACATCGCTAATGTGATGTCTACGTTTGTCAGCACCAATGCTTTTTAGGCGGCTGAAGAGATTACGTTCACCGAACACCGATAATATCGGCCATTGCTCAAAACAGAGTCGCCTGCAGGCGGCTCTGTTTTATCGCTAATAATCGCGGAATATTACCCAATGCTTCCGCTCAGGCAACTGACAGAAATGATAGTGGATCAACCATAAAATTGGGTTGTTATTCTCCGCGAAAGCCTTTTCATTCAGGGATTCATAAATTTAGCTGTATTTTTAATAGCTTATTGAGCTGTGGTATAATGGTATGCACTTTAGCAAAAATAAGAGTGCGACCATGATAGATCCAAACCTGCCACTAACTGACATCCATCGCCATCTCGACGGCAATATCCGCGCCCAAACTATTCTGGATCTTGGCCGCCAGTATAATTTACCCCTGCCCGCGCAAACGCTCGACGCGCTGCGTCCGCATGTGCAGGTCACCTCGAACGAACCCGATCTGGTCAGTTTTCTGGCGAAACTCGACTGGGGCGTAAAAGTGCTGGCTTCGCTGGATGCCTGCCGCCGTGTGGCGTACGAAAATATGCAGGATGCGGCCCTTAACGGCCTGCATTATGTCGAGCTGCGTTTCTCTCCAGGCTATATGGCCATGACTCACAACCTGCCGGTTGCTGGCGTGGTGGAAGCGGTAATTGCCGGCGTGCGTGAAGGCAGCCGCGATTTCAACGTCCAGGCGCGGCTAATCGGTATTATGAGCCGCACCTTTGGCGAAGCCGCCTGTTTGCAGGAACTGGAAGCCTTACTGGCACATCGCGACGGGATCACCGCGCTGGATCTGGCGGGCGATGAGCTCGGCTTCCCTGGCAGCCTGTTTCTGTCGCACTTTAACCGCGCGCGGGATGCGGGCTGGCGCATTACCGTGCACGCAGGCGAAGCAGCCGGGCCGGAGAGCATCTGGCAGGCAATTCGCGAACTGGGCGCCGTGCGTATCGGCCACGGTGTCAAAGCGATTAATGATGCGGCGCTCATGGATTTCCTTGCTGAGCAGCGTATCGGCATCGAATCCTGCCTGACGTCGAATATTCAGACCAGTACCGTGCCTTCGCTCGATCGCCATCCGCTCAAGACTTTCCTTGAACATGGCATTCTTGCCAGCATTAACACTGACGATCCGGCCGTGCAGGGTGTGGAAATTGGTCATGAATATCAGGTTGCGGCACCCGCAGCAGGGCTGAGTCGCGAACAGATTCGCCAGGCGCAAATCAACGGGCTGGAGATGGCGTTTCTCAGCGAGCAAGAGAAACAGGCATTACGGAAGAAAGTGGCAACCGCCTGAAACAAACCGCTCACGCAGCGGCGTGAGCGGTCAATTGTCAGGTCAGGCTCAGAGTGGCGCGATGTTTTGCGGACTCAATCCCCAGTTCGATTAACTCCATAATCTGAATAGCCTGGCTGGCCGGAACCGGGTTTTCACCGACGCCATTAAGCGCATCGCGAATCGCAGCATAGTAGGCCGGGTAGTTGCCCGGCACGGTCAGCCAGCTCTCTTCCCTGCGTTCTTCGCCTTCCACGCGCGTCAACACGCCGTCGCGCATATCGTAGCCCCAGTCAGCCTGCGGCAAACGCGCGCCATTTTTCAGGCACTCTTCCTGCGGATCCAGACCATATTTCACATAGCTACCACGACTGCCGTGCACAATGTAGCGTGCCGATTCCGCCGCCGCCAGCAGCGTACCATGCAGCACCACGCGGCGTTGCGGGTAAGTCAGTACGGCATGGAAGTAGTCGGTTGATTGTGCACCCGGACGCAACTGCGCCAGATCGACCATCAGCGATACCGGCAGACCGAATAAATTGACCGCCTGATCGAGCAGATGCGGACCTAAATCGTACCAGATGCCGCTGCCCGGACCGCCCTGTTCGCGCCAGCGGTTGCGTACCTGCGGACGAAAACGGTCAAAATGGGATTCAAAATAGGCCACCTCGCCCAGAGCGCCGTCCGCCAGTAGCGCTTTTAACGTCAGAAAATCACTGTCCCAACGCCGATTGTGGAACACAGACAATACGCGCCCAAGACTACGCGCCAGCGCATCCAGTTCGCGGGCTTGTGACAGTGTCACTGTAAAGGGTTTATCCACGACCACATGCTTACCGGCTTCCAGTGCCGCTTTCGCCAGCGGAAAATGGGTATCGTTGGGCGTGGGGATCACAATCAAATCGATTTGCGGATCGTTGAACAGATGTTTCGGTTCAGAAACAACCGGCACGACGGGCCAGTCAGCTTTGACTTTTGATTCATCACTGCTGGAAATAGCCGCCAGTTCCATCCCTGGCGTTCCGGCAATCAGCGGCGCGTGAAACGTTTTACTGGCATAGCCATAACCGACTAAGCCAACACGGATCTTATCACTCATATCATGGCCCCTCCTTTTAGAGCACTTATTTGACACCATCTGTCGGATGGCGACAACCGCTTCCTCTATTCATAAATTTCATGAATGATTTAGTCCCATTACGCCCTGGTTTCCGGTCGAAAAATCTGCTTAAATCTGCAACCAGCGCCTTTTCGAGACATGATGGCGTTTTTTATACGTGGATTAACATCAGGGAGTTGTAGAAGTATGGCCGGAATAATCAATCGGATCATTGAACTAATGGGGTGGGTGGTGCTTGGCGTATCGACCGTTCTTTTGGTTTTCGCCAGCCATATCGATAATTATCAGCCCCCGGAACAGAGTATTGTGGCGCAGAAAAAATAATAACGAAAACTCCTGGTAAAGAGAGTAAATGCTTATTGCCAGCGGTGGTGAAGAACGTTAATCTTCTTCTCCGCCGCCGTTCTGGCATCTGTTTTCATTCGAAAAGAAAACTCTTAATTTAATAGTAGAGCTATTTACGTTGCGATAATAATAATGTTTATTATTCGAACGAATTAGCCCCATTTTATTTACGCCTCTTTCAATATATGGATAACCCACGACATGACCGTTCAGGACTATTTATTAAAATTCCGCAAAATCAGTTCGCTCGAAAGTCTGGAAAAATTGTTTGACCACCTCAACTACACGCTTACCGACACTGCCGAAATCATCAACATGTACCGCGCCGCCGATCACCGCCGCGCTGAGCTGGTCTCTGGCGGCCGCTTGTTTGACATTGGGTGCGTTCCACGCTCTGTCTGGCGCTACGTGCAGTAACGCCTCTGGCATTTGGCGCGTAATGCTTTATACTCGTCGCCCGGCGAAATAAATGCATTACATTAAAGCCTTAACAGAGGAATACACATGACGACAACGCCTGCAGAACGAATCGGAGGCTGGTTACTTGGCCCTCTGGCCTGGTTGCTGCTCACGTTATTAAGTACTTCTCTGGCATTAATGCTCTATGCCACCGCACTATTAACGCCACAGACGGTCGCGGCGCTCGGCGCGCAAACGCTGAAAGAAAACGTTTTGTGGTTCGTTTCATTCGCCTTTGCTATCGCCATCTGGTATTACACGTTCTGGCTGGTGATCGCCTTTTTTAAGCGCCGCCGCAGCGTACCCAAACACTTTATAATCTGGTCGTTAATTTGCGTCCTGCTGTCGCTGAAAGCGTTCGCTTTCTCTCCCGTTTCCGACGATCTGGCGGTGCGACAGCTTCTGTTCCCACTGCTTACCGCTGCGCTGATGGTGCCTTACTTCAAGCGTTCTCAACGCGTGAAGAAGACCTTTGTTAATCCGTAATAACCTTACAGTTATCCTGTTGTCGCCCGGTGCTGTTTGACCGATAATAGGCGGCTTTTTTATTTTCAGGCCAAATAATGACAGATTATCTGCTGCTATTTATCGGGACGGTGCTGGTCAATAACTTCGTACTGGTGAAGTTTCTTGGCTTGTGTCCGTTTATGGGCGTTTCCAAAAAACTGGAAAGCGCCATGGGCATGGGTCTGGCGACCACCTTTGTGATGACGATGGCGTCGGTGTGCGCCTGGATTATCGATACCTGGGTTCTGATTCCGCTGGATTTAGTCTATCTGCGCACGCTGGCGTTTATCCTGATTATCGCGGTCGTTGTGCAGTTCACTGAAATGGTGGTGCGCAAAACCAGCCCGGCGCTCTATCGCCTGCTGGGGATCTTTCTGCCGTTGATTACCACCAACTGCGCGGTGCTGGGCGTTGCGCTGCTGAATATCAACCTTGGTCATAATTTCATGCAATCGGCGTTATATGGCTTTGCCGCCGCCGTTGGCTTCTCTTTGGTGATGGTGCTGTTCGCTGCGATCCGCGAGCGTCTGGTGGTTGCTGATGTGCCCGCCCCTTTCCGCGGCAATGCGATTGCGTTAATCACTGCGGGCTTAATGTCTCTGGCCTTTATGGGCTTTAGTGGTCTGGTAAAACTGTAATGAGTGCAATTTCAATTGCCGTTGCAGCTCTGAGCGTGCTAGGGCTGCTGTTCGGCCTCATTCTCGGTTACGCATCCCGCCGCTTTGCGGTTGAGGACGATCCGGTCGTTGAACGTATTGATGAGCTGCTGCCGCAAAGTCAGTGCGGCCAGTGCGGCTATCCAGGCTGCCGCCCTTATGCAGAAGCAGTGGGCATCAACGGCGAAAAAATTAACCGCTGCGCGCCGGGCGGCGAAGCGGTAATGCTGAAAATCGCCACGCTGCTGAATGTCGATCCGCAACCGATTGACGGCGATGCCAGCGCACAGGAGCCGGTACGGATGCTGGCGGTTATTGATGAAAACAACTGCATTGGCTGCACCAAATGCATCCAGGCCTGTCCGGTCGACGCCATCCTTGGCGCCACGCGCGCCATGCATACGGTGATGAGCGATCTGTGTACCGGTTGCAATCTTTGTGTGGATCCGTGCCCGACGCAGTGCATTGAATTGCGTCCTGTGGAAACGACCACCGCGAGCTGGAAATGGGATTTAGAAACCATCCCGGTACGTATTATTCCTGTGGAACACCATGCTTAAGTTATTTTCCGCTTTCCGAAAAGAGAAACTGTGGGATTTTCACGGTGGCATTCATCCGCCGGAGATGAAAACGCAGTCTAACGGCACGCCGCTGCGCCAGTTACCGCTGGCGCAGCGCTTTGTCATTCCGCTAAAACAACATATTGGTGCTGAAGGCGAGCTGTGCGTCAGCGTCGGTGATACGGTGCTGCGCGGCCAGCCGCTGACGCGTGGTCGCGGCCGGATGCTGCCAGTGCATGCCCCGACGTCGGGTACCGTTATCGCTATCGCTCCCCACTCCACCGCTCACCCTTCAGCGTTGCCGGAGATGAGCGTCATTATTGCAGCTGATGGCGAAGATCGCTGGATCGAACGTGATGGCTGGAATGACTACCGCGCACACAGCATTGACGCGTTGCTCGAACGCATTCATCAGTATGGCGTCGCGGGGTTAGGCGGCGCGGGCTTTCCGACCGCCGCCAAACTGTATGGCGGCGGCAATAAAATTGAAACGCTGATCATCAATGCCGCCGAATGCGAGCCGTACATTACCGCTGACGACCGGCTGATGCAGGATTGTGCCGCGCAGATTATCGAAGGTGTGCGTATTCTGGCGCACATTCTTAAACCGCGTCAGACCCTCATCGGGATTGAAGATAATAAACCGCAGGCCATTTCGATGATGCGTGCGGTGCTGGCCGACAGTCATGATATTCAGTTACGCGTTATTCCAACCAAATACCCGTCCGGCGGCGCAAAACAGTTGACGCAGATCCTGACAGGCAAACAGGTGCCGCACGGCGGTCGTTCTTCGGATATCGGCATCCTGATGCAAAACGTCGGCACGGCCTATGCGGTGAAACGCGCAGTGATTGATGGTGAGCCTCTGACCGAACGCGTCGTCACGCTGACCGGCGAAGCCGTCACCCGTCCCGGCAACGTCTGGGCGCGTCTGGGGACGCCAGTGCGTCATCTGCTTGAACATGCGGGTTTCTGTCCTTCCAGCGAACAACTGGTCATTATGGGCGGCCCGCTGATGGGCTTTACCCTGCCATGGCTGGATGTTCCGGTAGTCAAAATCACCAACTGTCTGCTGGCGCCATCTGCCAGCGAAATGGGTGAACCGCAGGAAGAAAAAGGCTGTATTCGCTGTAGCGCCTGTGCCGATGCCTGCCCGGCAGATTTACTGCCGCAGCAGCTTTACTGGTTCAGCAAAGGTCAGCAGCACGATAAGGCCACCGCGCATAACCTCTCCGACTGTATCGAATGCGGTGCCTGCGCCTGGGTTTGCCCCAGCAATATTCCGCTGGTGCAATATTTCCGCCAGGAGAAAGCGGAAATTTATGCCATTGCGCAGGAAGAGAAACGCACGATCGAAGCTAAAGCGCGCTTTGAGGCGCGTCAGGCTCGTCTTGAGCGCGATAAAATTGCCCGCCAGCAGCGCCACAAACAGGCCGCGGTGCAGCCTGGCGCTCAGGATCAGCAGGCTATCGACGCTGCGCTGGCCCGCGTGCGGGAAAAACAAGCTACCGCCACGCAACCAGTGGTGATTCAGGCTGGCGCCGAGCCGGATAACCGCGATGCCATCGCCGCCCGCGAAGCGCGCAAAGCGCAGGTTCGCGCCCGCCAGGCAGAGAAAGCACAGCTCGCTGAAGCAAACACGGCAAGCGGTGAAACGGACGATCCGCGCAAAGCGGCTGTCGAAGCCGCCATTGCCCGCGCGAAAGCGCGTAAAGCGGCGCAGGCTGAATCCCCGGTTGTCGAACAACCGCCGGAGCAGGCACCTGTCGATCCGCGTAAAGCTGCCGTTGAGGCAGCAATTGCCCGAGCGAAAGCGCGCAAAGCGGCGCAGGCTGAATCCCAGGTTGTCGAACAACCGCCGGAGCAGGCACCTGTCGATCCGCGCAAAGCCGCTGTCGAAGCCGCCATTGCCCGCGCGAAAGCGCGTAAAGCGGCGCAGGCTGAATCCCCGGTTGTCGAACAACCGCCGGAGCAGGCGCCTGTCGATCCGCGTAAAGCTGCCGTTGAGGCAGCAATTGCCCGAGCGAAAGCGCGCAAAGCGGCGCAGGCTGAATCCCCGGTTGTCGAACAACCGCCGGAGCAGGCACCTGTCGATCCGCGTAAAGCCGCTGTCGAAGCCGCCATTGCCCGCGCGAAAGCGCGCAAAGCAGAACAAACTCAGGCGCAGGTAGCGGTAAATGAGGCATCACCGGTTCCGCAGGCCGCCAATGATGATCCGCGCAAAGCGGCTGTCGCCGCCGCCATCGCCCGTGTTCAGGCTAAAAAAGCCGCGCAGCAAGCTGTTAACGAGGATTAAATGGTTTTCCGAATCGCAAGTTCCCCCTATACCCATAACCAGCGTCAGACTTCACGCATTATGCTGTTGGTGACGCTCGCCACCGTGCCTGGCATTGCCGCTCAACTGTGGTTTTTCGGTTGGGGAACCCTGATACAGATCATTCTCGCCATTGTCAGTGCCCTGGCAGCGGAAGCGCTGGTGTTGTCGCTGCGTAAACAAAACGTGGGCGCAATTCTGGCGGATAACTCGGCGCTGTTAACCGGCTTGCTGCTGGCGATCAGTATTCCCCCTTTCGCGCCGTGGTGGATGGTGGTGCTGGGTACGGTGTTCGCCGTCGTTATCGCCAAACAGTTATATGGCGGGCTTGGTCACAACCCATTTAACCCGGCGATGATCGGTTACGTGGTACTGCTGATCTCCTTCCCTGTGCAAATGACCAGTTGGCTGCCGCCATACGAAATCGCCCATACCGTGCCGGGTTTTATGGATGCGGTACAGGTGATCTTCAGCGGGCATACTGCAACGGGCGCCACCATGGAAACCCTGCGTATTGGCATTGATGGCGTCAGCCAGGCCACACCGCTGGATACCTTTAAAACGTCACTGCATGCGGGTCACAGCGTTGAGCAGATCCTGCAATACCCGATCTACAGCGGTGTGCTGGCGGGCGCAGGCTGGCAGTGGGTTAACCTTGGCTATCTGGCCGGCGGGCTGTTCCTGCTGTGGCAGAAGACCATTCGCTGGCATATTCCGCTGAGCTTCCTGCTTTCGCTTGCGGTGTGCTCCACGCTTGGCTGGATCTTTTCCCCGCAATCGCTGGCTGCACCGCATCTGCATTTACTCTCCGGCGCAACCATGCTGGGCGCTTTCTTTATTTTGACCGATCCGGTAACGGCCTCCACTACCAACAAAGGGCGGCTGATTTTTGGCGCGCTGGCGGGTTTGCTGGTGTGGCTGATCCGCAGTTTTGGCGGCTATCCGGACGGCGTCGCCTTTGCTGTACTGCTGGCTAATATCACCGTACCGCTGATTGACTACTACACGCGTCCTCGCGTGTACGGGCATCGATAAGGAGTCGCCATGCTAAAGACGATGCGTAAACATGGCGTGACGCTGGCGCTGTTCGCAGCGGGTTCTACCGGCCTGACAGCTGCCATTGATCAAATGACCAAAACCACGATTGCCGAGCAGGCCGCGCAGCAACAAAAAGCGCTGTTTGATCAGGTGATCCCCGGCGACAGCTATAATAATGCGCTGCAACAGAGCTGTTATCTGGTAAGCGATCCAGCGTTAGGTAAAGGCCAGCATCATCTGTGGATCGCTAAAAAAGATGAGCAGCCGGTGGCGGCAGTGATTGAAGCCACGGCACCCGACGGCTACTCTGGGGCAATTCAGTTACTGGTCGGTGCCGACTTTTCCGGCACCGTACTGGGTGTGCGCGTGACTGAGCATCATGAAACGCCGGGGCTGGGCGATAAAATCGAACTACGTATTTCTGACTGGATCACGCACTTTTCCGGGAAGCGAATTGAAGGTGCCACCGACCCGCATTTTGCGGTGAAAAAAGATGGCGGCGATTTCGATCAGTTCACGGGAGCCACCATTACCCCGCGCGCCGTGGTCAATGCGGTTAAACGCGCGGGTCTGTATGCAACGACGCTGCCTGAGCAGCTTTCCCGTTTACCGGGTTGTGGAGAGTAAACGATGAGCGAAGTAAAAGACGTTATCGTCCAGGGGCTGTGGAAGAACAACTCCGCGCTGGTGCAGTTGCTCGGGATGTGCCCGCTGCTGGCGGTAACCTCCACGGCGACTAACGCGCTGGGTCTGGGGCTCGCTACCACGCTGGTCCTGACGCTGACCAACTTGTTTATTTCGCTGTTGCGTCGCTGGACACCCGCAGAGATTCGTATTCCTGTTTATGTGATGATTATCGCGTCCGTGGTCAGTGCGGTACAGATGCTGATTAACGCTTACGCTTTTGGTCTGTACCAGTCATTGGGGATTTTTATCCCGCTGATCGTCACCAACTGTATCGTGGTCGGGCGCGCTGAAGCTTTCGCCGCGAAAAAAGGCCCGGCGTTATCGGCGCTGGATGGTTTTTCCATCGGCATGGGGGCAACCTGTGCGATGTTTGTTCTCGGCTCGCTGCGTGAAATCCTTGGCAACGGCACCCTGTTTGACGGCGCAGATGGTCTGCTCGGCAACTGGGCCAAAGTGCTGCGTATTGAAGTATTTCATACCGATTCACCGTTTTTGCTGGCGATGTTGCCGCCCGGTGCATTTATCGGTCTGGGCATGATGCTGGCCGTGAAATATCTGATCGATCAAAAAATGAAAAAGCGCCGGGAAGCCGCTGCTGCTATTAGTGACGCTGCGCACTCGTCGCCCGGGAAGGCATAATGAACAAAGCAAAACGGCTGGAAATATTAACCCGTTTACGGGAAAACAACCCACATCCGACCACCGAACTCAATTTCAGTTCGCCGTTTGAACTGTTGATCGCCGTGCTGCTTTCCGCCCAGGCGACCGACGTCAGCGTCAATAAAGCCACCGCGCTGCTCTACCCGGTTGCCAATACGCCAGCCGCGATGCTGGCGTTGGGCGTTGAGGGCGTAAAGCAATACATCAAAACCATTGGCCTGTTTAACAGCAAAGCGGAAAACGTGATTAAAACCTGCCGTATTTTGCTGGAAAAACATGGTGGCGAAGTGCCGGAAGATCGCGCCGCGCTCGAAGCACTGCCGGGCGTCGGGCGTAAAACCGCCAATGTGGTACTCAACACCGCCTTTGGCTGGCCAACGATTGCCGTCGATACACACATTTTCCGCGTCGCCAACCGCACGCGTTTTGCGCCCGGTAAGAACGTTGAGGAAGTGGAAGAGAAGCTGCTGAAAGTGGTACCGGCAGAGTTTAAAGTCGATTGCCACCACTGGTTGATCCTGCACGGGCGATACACCTGCATCGCCCGTAAGCCGCGCTGCGGCTCTTGCATTATCGAAGATCTCTGCGAGTACGACGACAAAGCCGAACTCTGACCGCCGTCAGAACGGCCGGAATACCGCCAGCAGAATAATCACTGCCACCACGACGATAATCAATGTGGTGGCATTGCGCACAGCGCCAGCCCCCTTCACCGCCTCACCTGCCGCCATCCGGCGTATCGTTGCAGAGAGAAAGCCGTGCAGCCCGGAAAGTACAATCACGGCCACGATCTTCACGACCAGCCAGAGATGCGGAAACTGACCGTGAGCGATAACCATTATCGCCCCGGCAATCCACAGCAGCAACATCGCGGGGGTGACGACTTTGCGGCTCCAGCGACGTACCGCCAGCAGCAACCCAGCCGTTGAGGTTTTATCACTTTGCAGCGCGCTCCAGCCGGCAACCACAGCCATCACCAACATGCCGCCAATCCAGACGATGGCGGAGACAATATGTAACGCATTGAGCCACGGGTGAAAGTTCATTATTTGACTCCAGTAGAAAGGGACAGGCAGCAGTCTGCCAGCAGCGCGGCGGGATGTCATGAACAATGCGCGGCATAACGTTAAAAAAGCCATGGTTATTGCCTTTTTACAGTATGCGGAAGCAATGAAAATTGGCAGAACTTGCTGATTTTCAGCAGATAACTGATGTGATATTACTCACATCTCTGCACATTGCCCATCAAGTCGAATTAATGTTCGAAAAATGATGAATTGGACAAATAATCGTTCACTTATGCGTATTCATTAAGACTTATCATTTTTTTAGAAGAAAAAAATACAACCGCAGTGTGATTATACTGACATTGCTAATGTGATGTTAAAAAAGAAGTTTATCGCCGGGAATTTCAGACCGTAGCGCAAAGTTTAGCCACTTATTTTCAAGACATATAACCATTAATGTTTGATAAACCAGTCCAATACACTACATTATAAGCAAAATAGCAGAACATATAGCTAATGACGTAATCTTACCCTATGATCCCAGTGGAAAAATCCATCTTTATTACATTGGTAAAATTTAACTCTGAATAACAAATACAATTACCGAGTAATGTAATGACAGAGATCTATGTAACAGAATATGTCAAAGGTATTGCCTGAAAGCCCAGGATAGTGAACATTACCCGCCGTTTCCCCTCCCAATATAACTATAAGCGTGATGAACTCTGGTTATTACGCGCTGAACACCCCCGTTAATATGGGATGTAAAAAAAGAGGTATATGTGTCAACTGCAAACAAACCAACCGAAAGCGTTAGCCTGAATGCTTTTAAACAACCGAAAGCGTTTTATCTGATTTTCTCGATCGAGTTATGGGAACGTTTTGGTTACTACGGCCTGCAAGGGATCATGGCCGTTTACCTGGTAAAACAGCTGGGTATGTCCGAAGCGGACTCGATTACGCTGTTCTCTTCCTTTAGCGCGTTGGTCTACGGCCTGGTCGCTATCGGCGGCTGGCTGGGCGATAAAGTCCTCGGTACCAAACGTGTGATTATGCTGGGCGCGATTGTGCTGGCGATCGGCTATGCACTGGTGGCATGGTCCGGCCATGACGCCGGTATCGTCTATATGGGTATGGCGGCTATCGCCGTCGGTAACGGGCTGTTCAAAGCCAACCCGTCTTCCCTGCTCTCTACCTGCTATGCCAAAGATGATCCGCGTCTGGACGGTGCATTTACCATGTACTACATGTCCGTTAACGTTGGCTCCTTCTTCTCTATGCTGGCAACGCCGTGGCTCGCCGCGAAGTTTGGCTGGAGCACGGCATTTGGTCTGAGCGTTGTCGGTCTGCTGATCACCATCGTTAACTTCGCCTTCTGCAAACGCTGGGTGAAAAATTACGGTTCAAAACCGGACTTCGCACCGGTGCGCATGGGTTACCTGCTGGCGACCATCGTCGGTGTCGCCGTGCTGATTGCTATCGCAACCTGGCTGCTGCACAACCAGGGGATCGCCCGTATGGTACTGGGTGTTGTTGCGCTGGGTATTATCTGCATCTTCGCGAAAGAGACGTTCGCCCTGCAAGGCGCTGCACGTCGCAAAATGATTGTGGCCTTCATTCTGATGCTTCAGGCGATCGTTTTCTTCGTCCTGTACAGCCAGATGCCGACGTCCCTGAACTTCTTTGCCATTCGCAACGTTGAACATACCCTGTTTGGCATCGCGTTTGAGCCGGAACAGTATCAGGCGCTGAACCCGTTCTGGATCATTATTGGTAGCCCGATTTTGGCCGCAATCTACAACAAAATGGGCGATACGCTGCCGATGCCGCATAAATTTGCGATCGGTATGGTACTGTGCTCCGGCGCGTTCCTGGTTCTGCCGCTGGGCACAAAATTCGCTTCCGATGCCGGTATCGTCTCCGTGAACTGGCTGATTGCAAGTTACGCGCTGCAAAGTATCGGTGAACTGATGATCTCCGGGCTGGGCCTGGCGATGGTTGCGCAGCTGGTACCGCAACGACTGATGGGCTTCATCATGGGTAGCTGGTTCCTGACGACTGCCGGTGCGAACATCATCGCAGGTTACGTCGCTAACCAGATGGCAATCCCGGAAAACGTGACCGACCCGCTGATGTCACTGGACATCTACGGTACTGTCTTCCTGCAGATTGGTATCGCCACAGCCGTGATTGCGGTGCTGATGATCCTGGCTGCACCGAAGCTGAACCGCATGACGCAGAGCGACGACAACGTGCGTGAAGCGTCGGAAACCGCAACAGCGTAATTGCTGCGGGGAACACGAAATATTCAGCCGCTAACCCAGGTTAGCGGCTTTTTTTTTATTCCGCGACGTAATAACCTAATGCCCGAAATTAACTATAAGGAAAGCATAATGAAACTGTTTTACAAGCCCGGAGCCTGCTCGCTTGCATCGCACATTGCCCTGCGTGAAACCGGTAAAGACGTGACGCTAGTCAGCGTCGACCTGATGAAAAAGCGCCTGGAAAATGGCGACGACTTTTTTGCCATTAACCCGAAAGGCCAGATCCCTGCGCTTCAGCTTGATGACACCACGCTGGTGACGGAAGGCGTGGCAATCATGCAATATGTCGCCGACAGCGCACCGGACAGCCAGCTTCTGGCGCCGGTCGGTACGTTGCCGCGCTACAAAACGCTGGAGTGGCTAAACTTTGTCGCGACCGAGCTGCATAAAGGCTTCACGCCGCTTTTCCGCCCGGATACGCCTGAAGAGTACAAACCGACGGTTCGCGCTCTGCTGGAGAAAAAGCTGCAATACGTGGACCAGTCCCTGGCGAATAGCGAGTGGATCAGCGGCGCGCGCTTCACTATTGCTGATGGCTACCTGTTTACGGTGCTGCGCTGGGCGCGCGCAGTGAAACTGAACATGGAAGGCCTGAGCCATATCGACGCGTACATGGCGCGTGTTGCCGCTCGTCCGGCCGTTGCGGCCGCGATGGCAGCGGAAGGTATTCAGTAAGCACTGATGGCCCGCGTGCGTTTGCGCGCGGCATTAATGCCAGTAAGAGAAAGGCGGGAAAATCCCGCCTTTTTTATTACAGCAAGGTTGCGCTGAACAGATGTTCCGGTTTCGCGATCCTGTCCTGCGCTGCCACCACTTGCAGTTCGTACTCCTGCATGCCCTGAGTGGTCAGCATAATTTCATACACCGCAGCCGTTACATGCTCCAGCGCCTCACGTACCGATGCACCCTGCAGCAGCTTCACCAGTAACAGCCCGCTGGTGACATCGCCGACGCCAACCGGCTGACGCGCGCCGAAATCGACCAGCGGACGGCTGATGTGCCAGGCTTCCTGCGGCGTCACCAGCAGCATCTCAAAACGATCCGCGCTCAGACCGGCGCGCGCCAGATGTTTCACCAGAACAATTTGCGGCCCTTTCGCAATCAGTTCACGCGCGGCAGCGACCGCTTCCTGCACGCTATTCACTGCATGTTCGCAAAGGATCTCCAGCTCAATCAGATTAGGCGCAATGATATCGCTGGCCGGTAACGCGTGGCGCAGATGGAATTCGGCGACGCCCGGCGCAACGATGCACCCTTTTTCGGGATGCCCCATCACCGGATCGCAGAAATATTTCGCCTGCGGATTGGCGGCTTTTACCTGACGCACGATACCGAGAATATGTTCGCCCTGCTCCGCCGACCCGAGATAGCCGCTTAGTACCGCGTCACAGCGCTGTAGCTGATCAATAGCGGCGATGCCCTGCACAATCTCCGTCAGATGCGCGGGCGGCATGACGCTACCGGTCCATTTGCCGTACTGGGTGTGGTTAGAAAACTGCACCGTATTCAGCGGCCAGACATTGGCGCCAAGGCGGCGCATCGGAAATTCAGCCGCACTGTTCCCCGCATGCCCAAAGACCACATGCGATTGAATGGCGAGGATGTTCTTCATTTTTGTAGCCTTGCAATGACGGGACGAAAAAGAAGGGAGTGATTTCTCACTCCCCGGGATATGACGTGAATTATTTCCAGCAGATCAGGCAGTAATTTTTCTTACCGCGACGCAGCAGCGTGTAGCGACCAAACAGGCGATCGCTGTCGGCGAAGGTGTATTCCGGATCGGACTGTTTTTCACCGTTGATGGTGACCGCATTGGAGGCGATGGTTTTACGCGCCTGGCCGCGGGATGGTTGCAGCTCGGAATCGACCAGCGCCTGCATCAGATCCGCACCTTTTTCCATCTCGACCATCGGCACGCCATCCTGCGCCAGCTGTTCGAAATCCGCTTCGCTCAGATCGCTCAGCGTGCCGTTAAACAGGCTTTCGGTGATGCGTTTTGCGGCAACCAGCCCCTCTTCGCCATGCACCAGTCGCGTGACCTGCTCGGCCAGCACATACTGTGCGCGCGGTGCTTTACCGCTGTTCTTGTCTTCTTCTTCCAGCGCGTTAATTTCGGCGATATCCATAAAGGTGAAGAATTTCAGGAAGCGATAAACATCGGCATCGGCGGTGTTGATCCAGAACTGGTAGAACTTGTACGGGCTGGTTTTCTTCGGATCCAGCCAGACCGCGCCGCCTTCGGTTTTACCGAATTTGGTGCCGTCAGCTTTGGTGATCAGCGGAACCGTCAGGCCAAATACCTGATTCTGGTGCAGACGACGGGTCAGGTCGATACCGGAGGTGATGTTGCCCCATTGATCGGAACCGCCGATCTGCAACGCCACGCCGTGCAGCTTGTTCAGGCAGGCGAAGTCGTAACCCTGTAACAGGTTGTAGGAGAACTCGGTAAAGGAGATACCGACATCATCACGGTTCAGACGCTGTTTCACCGCTTCTTTGTTAATCATCTGGTTAACAGAGAAGTGTTTGCCGATATCGCGCAGGAAGGTCAGCACGTTCATGTTGCCGAACCAGTCGTAGTTGTTCGCCGCAATTGCGGAGTTGTCACCGCAGTCGAAATCGAGGAACGGTGCCACTTGCCGGCGGATTTTATCCACCCACTCCTGCACAGTCTCTTCGGTATTCAGTTTGCGCTCGGTCGCTTTAAAGCTCGGATCGCCAATCAGCCCGGTAGCGCCGCCTACCAGCGCTACCGGCTTGTGGCCAGCCTGCTGGAAGCGTTTCAGGCATAACAATGGAACGAGATGCCCCAAATGCAAGCTGTCTGCGGTGGGATCGAAGCCGCAATAAAGCGCGATTGGCCCCTGCGCCAGTCGCTCTGCTAACGCTTCCTCATCCGTTACCTGAGCCACCAGGCCCCGCTCTTGCAATTGTTTAATCAAGTTACTGCTTGCCATCAAATTCTCCATGTATAAAACGGAACTGCACCTTTGCCGGTACACGACTTTTCGCCAGATGCGAAAGGATACTTCAGGGGGGCAGATAGCATAAAGCGCCGGAACACGGAGTACCAGCGCTTAACGCAACATTTTTCAGGGATTACGGAGCGAGACGATCAATTTTCCAGGCGTCATTTTCACGCTGGTATAAAAAACGATCGTGCAGACGGTTAGCGCCGCCCTGCCAGAACTCCATCTGCTCAATGCTGACGCGAAAACCTCCCCAGAAACTGGGCAGCGGAATTTCGCCCTGCTGGAACTTTTGCTTCAGTTCAAGAAACTTGCTTTCGAGGATACCGCGCGCGGAGATACGGCTGGATTGTTTAGAAACCCAGGCACCGATTTGACTGTCGCGCGGGCGGCTGTGAAAGTACTTCACCACTTCCAGCGTCGATAAGCGTTCTGCTTTACCGGTTACCATCACCTGACGTTCCAGCATATGCCACGGGAACAGCAGACTAACCGCCGGATTATGCTCAATATGGTGCGCTTTACGGCTACCAAGGTTGGTATAAAACACCAGCCCTTTTTCATCATAATGCTTGAGCAGCACGATGCGCTGATAGGGCTGACCGTTTTCATCTACCGTTGCTACCACCATGGCAGTCGGATCGACGAGCTGGGCCTCGCAGGCTTGCCCTAACCAGCGTTCAAAGAGTTTCAGCGGCTCTGCTGGCAGGTCGTTGCGGCGCAGACCGCCTTTTGTGTATTCACGGCGCAGATGCGCGATTTGCTGCAATTGATCGTTATCAGACATGGCGTTAGCAAAAAATAATCATCAGGGAGGGCTATTATGCGCCCCCCTGTGAAAATCTCAACGCTCTGGAATTAACTGACAGTTATTCAGCACGATGCGGTCGCGTTTATAGACCGTCGCGCCGTTACCTTTCGACCAGAAAACATAAACGCCATCAGTATAGCGCGCGCCGGATGCCGATAACCCTTGTTGCAGCGTCAGTAGCTTGTCATCCCAGACGAAACTGGCCTGCTGGCGGGTACGGTTAATTTTCACGGTCAGGGGTTTTTCATCGCACTGGTAAACCAGCGTGTCGGTATGCATCCGTTCAACGAACTGGTTGTAATAACTACACCCGGCAAGCAGTGCGGGCAGGCAGGCAATCAGCAGTTTTTTCATTGGGTATCCCTGGACAGTCCTGGTCACGGAGGGCGAAACGCCCTCCTTAAATCCGGTCAGTCTAGCGATGTAACACCAAAGTAAAATTCGGTTAACTCTGATTCTGGCGCGGGTTCGCCGGATAGATGGCGCCAAGTACCGTCGGCGCAGAAGCACCGGTCACCGACGGCAGATTGCCTGGTAACCCGGCGAGCGTTCGCCATGCCAGCCAGGCAAAAGCCAGCGCTTCCATATCATCACCGCTGATCCCCGCGTCATCCGTAGTGGAAACTTCGATACCCGGCAGCAGCGCCGCCAGACGCGCCATCAACAGCGGATTACGGCTGCCGCCGCCGCACACCAGCAGACGTTCACAACCGCCGCTCAGCAATACCTGTTCGGAAATGGTCACCGCCGTCAGTTCCGTCAGCGTTGCCTGGACATCGCTGGCGCTAATACCCGGGAAATGGACCAGGTGGCGCTCAAGCCAGCCATAGTTGAAATATTCGCGCCCGGTGCTTTTCGGCGGTATTGCCGCGAAGTAAGGATCGCTGAGCATATTTTGCAGCAACGGCAGCACCACTTTCCCTTCGCTTGCCCACTGAGCGTCTTTGTCATATGGCTTGCCCTTTTGTCGCCAAATCCAGGCATCCATCAGCATATTACCCGGCCCGGTATCATAGCCTCTGACCGGTTGACCGGGGATTAACAGCGACAGATTGGCAATGCCGCCAATATTGAGCACCATCCGTCGTTCAACCGGATGCGCCAGCAGCGCGTGGTGAAAAGCCGGAACCAGCGGCGCGCCCTGTCCACCCAGCGCCATATCGCGCCGACGAAAATCGCCGACCACCGTTACGCCAGTACGAGCGGCAATCTGATTGTTATCGCCTATTTGCAGCGTATGCGGTGCAACTCCCGTTGGTTCATGCCAGACCGTTTGCCCGTGGCAGCCAATCGCCACGATATCCTCCGGGTGCAGATGCTCGCGATCCATCAACGCCAGAACGGCATCAGCGAACAGTTTTCCCAGTTGCGTATCCAGCCGTCCCAGTTGTGAGAGCGTGAGCGGCTGCCCCTGGCAAATCGCGAGGATCGCCTCTTTCAGCGGCAGTGGAATAGGAAACGTAAGGCTTGCCTGCTGCGCGACCATGTTCTCATCGATGGCCGCCAGCACCACATCCACACCGTCCAGACTCGTTCCCGACATCACCCCAATGTAGCGACCCGATTTCATGCGCCTTCCTTAATTTGCGTAACTCAGGAGCAACACTCCACCATAAAGCAACCATTAACGCTATCGACTACAAACACTTTTTAACAATCCTGCCGTTTTACACTCAGTGAAATCCCATCAGGTCGCGTTTATAATCGCTTCGTTTAAATCTGGTTAAACAGACACCGGGTATTATTTTTGCCAGGATTAGGCAGAAGATACGACCTGGCATTGTAAAAATGCCATATAATTTAACCATGATGGATGCTCATAAGAGCATTTCATGGTGAACAGGAGATTCATAAATGATGTTACGTGCACTGGCAGTTTCGCTGATTGGTTTAACGTTGGCTGGTTGTGTCAACAACGATACGCTTTCCGGTGATGTTTACTCTGCCTCCGAAGCCAAACAAGTGCAAAATGTCACTTACGGCACCATTGTTCATGTCCGTCAGGTGCAGCTCCAGGGCGGCGATAACAGCAACGTTATTGGCGCGATTGGCGGCGCAGTGCTTGGTGGTTTCCTCGGTAATACCGTGGGTGGCGGCACTGGTCGTTCTCTGGCTACCGCAGCAGGCGCGGTTGCAGGCGGCGTAGCGGGTCAATCCGTTCAGGGTTCGCTGAACAAAACTCAGGGCGTTGAGCTGGAAATTCGTAAAGACGACGGTAACACCATCATGGTGGTGCAGAAACAGGGCAATACCCATTTCTCTGCTGGCCAGCGCGTCGCGATGGCCAGCAACGGCAGCCAGGTAACGGTCTCTCCGCGCTAAGCCGGAGGCTGGTTGTTGCAGTTGCGACCACCTTCAGACATAAAAAAAGCCTTGCGATGCAAGGCTTTTTCAATTCAATCCCGCGACTGTAGCTCAAGGATATTTTGCTCCAGCCGGGCAATCATCTTGATTAACAGATCCAGTTCTTCCGCAGAGATCCCGGAAAGAATTTCACCCCGGGTTTTGCGAATTACTGTCTCCATTTCATCGATAATCGGTGCTGCTTTTTCCGTCAATTTGATCCGTTTTGCCCGGCGATCGCTGGCGCATGTCTGGCGAGAAATAAGACCTTTCTCCTCCAGTTGGTCAAGCGTACGCACCAGCGAAGGCTGCTCAATGCCAATCGCTTTAGCCAGTTGAATTTGCGACTGCTCGGGCGGCAACTGATGAATATTGTGCAGCGTTACCCAGTGAGTCTGCGTTAATTCCAGAGGTTTCAGGCGATGGTCAATCAAAGCGCGCCATACGCGCACTAAGCGTGCCAGATCAGAACCTAATGGCGATTCCAATTTCATCTCCTTATAATTAGCTTGCTAACTTATTATACTCATTTTAAAATAGTTTGCAGTATTTGTATTGGTAAAACAAATGTATTGCTGTCCCGGACAAGTAGTTTGCGAAGTCGCTCCCAGCTCTGACGTGGCATCTTTATCTCTTTTCTTACCGTTAAGCCCTGCCCGGCGATCCGTTTGACTGTACAGGACCCATAACCGTGAAGTGGAATTCGAGTTCGCTGGATTTACCCCTCCAGGACCTGATTTTCGGCGCATCAGTCTATTTCCCGCCTGTTTTTAAAGTCGTGATGCTTGGCTTTCTGCTGTGGCTTGTCGCCCACCGTTTGTTGCGTGAGTGGATCTACGCTGGCGAGATCTGGCACCCCATTCTGATGGATCTTTCCCTGTTTGTTATTGCGCTGAGTCTCGCGCTCGGCTTGCTCATCGTGTGGTAATTATGCATCTGAAATCCCTTAAATATTTCTCCACTTTGCTGGTACTGGCCGTGGCCATTGTCGCGGCGTGGTGGATGTGGAACTACTACATGCAAACCCCCTGGACGCGGGATGGGAAAGTTCGCGCCGAACAGGTCAGTATTACGCCGCAGGTTTCCGGCACGATTACCATGCTGGCGGTGAAAGATAATCAGCTCGTCAAAGCCGGGCAATTGCTGTTCCGCATCGATGACACGCCATACCACATCGCCGTTCTGAACGCCGAAGCGCAGTTGGCAAAAGCGCAAACCGATCTGGCAAAAGCCAGTAATGAAGCCAACCGCCGCCGCCACCTGTCACAAAATTACATCTCCGCAGAAGATCTCGATACCGCCAATATTGGTGTTAAAGCTGCACAGGCGGGCGTTGCAGTCGCCGAAGCGCAGCTCGCACAGGCAAAATGGCAACTGGCGCAGACCACCGTCAGCGCGCCGGTGGATGGCTGGGTCACGAATCTTTCGGCGCGCACAGGCAATTACGCCACCGCCGGACAGCCAGTCTTCGCCCTTGTCGATAGCCATTCGTTTTATGTCATGGGTTATTTTGAAGAGACCAAACTGCGCCATATTCATGAAGGTGCCGCCGCGAAAATCGTCCTCTACAGCGGTAATGTTACGTTACAGGGTCACGTATCCGGTATTGGTCGTGCGATCTACGATCAGAGCGTTGAGACGGACAGCGGCCTGGTCCCGGACATCAAACCAAATGTACCCTGGGTGCGGCTGGCGCAGCGCGTGCCGGTACGTATTCAGTTTGATAAATTACCCGACGGTCTGACGCTGGTTTCCGGCACTACCTGTACCGTGGCAATTGGCGAACAACCATGAAATCCCCTGCCTGGCTGTGGCAAAACCTGCCGTGGGTGAAAGCCACGCCTGCGCAGTGGCGCTATGCATTGCGCAACGGGGTCGCCATGTGTCTGGCGCTTACGGTGGCTTATTATCTCGATCTGGATCAACCCTACTGGGCGATGACGTCCGCCGCAGTGGTCAGTTTTCCCACTGTTGGCGGCGTGATCAGCAAAAGTCTTGGCCGTATTGCCGGTAGCCTGCTCGGTGCCAGCGCCGCGCTGATTATTGCCGGGCAAACGCTGAATGATCCGTGGTTGTTTCTGTTTGCCATGGCCGGCTGGATTGCCTTTTGTACCTGGGCTTGCGCGCAATTTACCAATAATGTCGCTTACGCATTTCAGCTTGCTGGCTATACCGCCGCGATTATCGCTTTCCCGGCGATCAACATTACCGATACCACCGAACTGTGGGATATCGCCCAGGCGCGCGTGTGTGAAGTGATTTTAGGTATATTGTGCGGCGGTTTTATGATGATGGTGATGCCCGGCACGGCGGACGGCGTCACGTTACTGGTGACATTAAAAAAGATGCATGCCCGTTTGCTTGAGCATGCCAGCCTGCTGTGGCAACCGGAAACAACCGATGCTATTCGCGCCGCCCATGAAAGTGTCATCGGGCAGATTCTTACCACCAATCTGCTGCGCATTCAGGCTTTCTGGAGCCACTACCGTTTTCGTCGGCAGAACGCCTTGCTTAGCTGGCTGCTGCACCAGCAACTGCGTATGACCAGCGTGATCTCCAGCCTGCGCCGCATGCTGCTTAACTGGCCGGACGCGCCAGCCAATTTGCGCCCGACAGTAGAAGAATTATTGGCCGCGCTGGCCAGGCCGAACGCGGACGCGCTGACCATCGCCAGGATAATCGCCCCTCTTGCGCCTGGCGAGCAGGATGATTACCGCCACCACGCATTCTGGCAGCGCTTACGCTATTTTTGCCGCCTCTATCTGGACAGCAACCGCTGGCTGGCACGTGTCGAGAACGCAACGCCGATCAGTGTCTATACGCCGCCGCGCAGCCCGGCGTTAATGCGCTATACCGATAATGCCGAGGCGCTGTGGAGCGGTATTCGTACTTTCTGCGCGCTGGCTCTGGTGGGCGCCTGGAGCATTAATACGCAGTGGGAATATGGCGCGGCGGCGCTGACGCTGGCGGCAATCAGCTGCGTGCTCTATTCGGTGTCGCCTGCGCCTTTTAACTCGCTGACGCTGCTGCTGCGCACATTGCTGCTGCTGTCGCTGTTCAGTTTTGTGGTGAAATTTGGCCTGATGGTGCAGATAAGCGAGCTGGGTTCATTTTTGCTGTTCCTGTTTCCGCTGCTGACGACCATGCAACTGCTGAAATTGCAACTCCCCAAACAGGCCGGGCTGTTGGGACAGTTGATCGTCTTTATGGGCTCGTTTATCGCGGTGACCAATCCGCCTGCTTATGATTTCGCCGATTTTTTAAATGACAATCTGGCGAAAATCCTCGGCGTTGCGCTGGCCTGGCTGTTGTTTGCCGTGCTGCGCCCGGGTTCCGATGCGCGCAAAAGCCGCCGCCATATCCGTACATTGCGGCGTAATTTTGTCGATCAACTCAGCCGGGTACCGCAACTGAGCGAAGATGCGTTCGAGTCCGTGGTCTATCATCACATCAGCCAGTTGAGCAACAGCCAGGATGCGCTGGCGCGGCGTTGGTTATTGCGTTGGGGAGTGGTGCTGCTGAATTGCTCGCATGTGGTGTGGCAACTTCGCGAGTGGGAAATTCGTTCCGATGTGCTGGCAAACGTGCGTGATATCTGCATTGCGTTATTGCGCGATGTAATGAGTGAGCGTGGCGTTCAGCAACGAACGCTGTCCGCCACGCAGGCGGAGTTACAACATATTTGTGTGACGCTGGGAAAACATCATCAGCCTGCGGCGCGCGAACTGGCGTCGGTTATCTGGCGTCTTTACTGTTCGCTTTCCCAGCTGGAACAAGCGCCGCCCGAAGGCACGCTTATCGAACGAATCACTTGATGACGCCACAGGCATAACGCGCCCCGCCTCCGCCCAGCGGTTTTGGTTGATCGGACATATTATCGCCGCCGACATGAATCATCAGCGCTTTATCTTTCACGTCATCCAGCTTTTTCAGCCGCGGTGCCATCACCGGATCGGTCGCTTTACCGTCGTTATTGACTACCAGCACCGGCAGATCGCCTAAATGTCCGACGCCCTCCGGCCCTTCATGTTTACCCGTATGTTGCGGATCAAGGTGGCCGCCTGCAGCCTCAGCGGCAGAGGCTTTCCCCTCCTTCATAGCGGGCTCACAACTGCCTTTCGCGTGGACGTGAAAGCCGTGCTCGCCAGGCGGCAGGGCTTTCAGATCCGGCGCAAATTCCAGCCCTTTGTCCGTTTCACTGATTTTCACGCTGCCGATCGACTGCCCAATGCCCTGGGCAGTGACGAGATGCATCTCGACGTCTTCACTGGCGGCCTGCGCCCCCGTACAGACCAACAGCGCCAGCATTGCCAGACTAAAACGCTTCATATGACCTCCTTTGATATACGTTTACCCTGTCAGTTTAAACCAGGATGAACGATTTCACCGGGAGGCCTTTGCTTATGGCACGTCGTAGCCCAACGCCGCTTTGCGGATGCGGAACCACTGCTGGCGAGTCATCTGCAGCTCCAGCGCGCCAAGCGCTGATTTAACGCGTTCAATTTTGCCGGAACCGATAATCGGCAGCGGCGACGATGGCAGACGCATGACCCACGCGTAAACCACCTGTTCGATAGTTTCCGCGTTCAGCTCGCGTGCAACATTCGCCAGCTCATCGCGCAACGGTTGAAAAGCAGGATCATTAAACAGGCGACCGCCACCCAGGCACGACCAGGCCATCGGGCGAATGCGCAGTTGTTGCAGTTGATCCAGTGTGCCATCAAGAAGCAGCGGCTGATGTACCGGGGAGATCTCCACCTGGTTGGTCGCCAGCGTAAACGGCAGCCGCGATTGCAACAGTGAGAACTGCGCCGGGGTGAAGTTGGAAACGCCAAAGTTGCGCACTTTACCGCTCTGGTGCAGATGCAGGAACGCCTCTGCCACTTCATCGGCATCCATCAGCGGGTCGGGACGGTGAATCAGTAGCAGATCGAGATGATCGATAGCCAGATTACTCAGCGACTGTTCCGCGCTTTTGATGATGTGGTCGCGATCGGTGATGTAATGACCAAGCACATTTTCCGCTTTTGCGGTGGTCGCAATACCGCATTTGCTGACGACTTCCATCCGCTCACGCAAATGCGGAGCCAGTTTCAGCGCATCACCAAACGCGGCTTCGCACTGATAGCCGCCATAAATATCGGCATGATCGACAGTCGTGATGCCCAGATCGAGATGTGCCTCGATAAAACTCACCAACTGGCGCGAGGACATATTCCACTCCATCAAACGCCAGTAACCCATCACAAAACGAGAGAACTCCGGGCCTTGCGGCGCAAGAGCAATACGTTGAACCATAATGGTATCCTCAAAGGTCATTTTCCTGTGAGTATACGCATTTTCAGGATCAAAAAAGTGAAGGTTGCTGAGGTTCTTCCGGGGGAAGGGATTTGTTTGCGCGCATTTTGCGCAGCCAGCGCTGACGGCACAGGCGGAGCACCTCTTGCTTTTGTCCGTCGCTCATATTTTGCCAGTTGAAACGCTCATCGCGGCTACGCATGCAGCCACGGCAAAAGCCCCGCTCATCTGACTGGCAGATGCCGCGACACGGACTCTGGACAGGAAAAAACTCCAGTTGTTCAGGCACGGTCGTCTCCGTTAATGCATGCACTCTCTCTATTGAAGACTGCTCATTGATAACGTGCAAGCCCTAAAGCGCATTGATTGCCACTTGCAGTGGACCGATCGGTCTAGTAGAGTGGCGCGATGAGCAGAAATACCGAACACGACACGCGCGAACACTTACTGGCTACCGGCGAGCAACTTTGCATGCATCGCGGGTTCACCGGTATGGGCCTGAGCGAATTATTGAAAACAGCAGAAGTGCCGAAAGGCTCGTTCTACCACTATTTTCGCTCAAAAGAGGCGTTTGGCGTGGCGTTACTTGAGCGTCACTATGCGGGTTACCACCAGCGGCTGGCTACCCATTTCGCCAGCGGGCCGGGAAATTATCGTGACAGGCTGCTGGCGTACTATCAGGAGACACTGCATCAGTTTTGCCAGCAGGGGATTATCAGTGGTTGCCTGACGGTGAAACTCTCTGCGGAAGTGTGCGATCTGTCGGAGGATATGCGCGCCGCGATGGACAAAGGCGCAAGCGGTGTTATCGCCCTGCTTGCGCAAGCGCTGGAAAAAGGGCGAGAAGATCGTAGCCTTACCCTTTCCGGCGATGCGCTGACGCAAGCGCAGGTGCTGTATGCTTTATGGCTGGGCGCCAATTTGCAGGCCAAGATTTCTCGCAGTGCCCTGCCGCTGGAAAGCGCGCTGGCGCATGCGAAAAACATTATCGCTATTCCTGTGTAATATCAGGCTTTTTTATTTCACATTTTACTAGTCGACCGGTCTATTCAGGAGTTGTTATGTCCAGTAAATTATTCACGCCGCTGAAAGTGGGCGCAATTACCGTTCCAAACCGTGTTTTTATGGCTCCACTGACGCGTCTGCGCAGCATTGAGCCGGGCGATATCCCGACGCCGCTGATGGCGGAATATTACCGTCAACGCGCCAGTTCTGGCCTGATCATCAGCGAAGCCACGCAAATCTCCGCACAGGCGAAAGGTTACGCAGGCGCGCCGGGCCTGCACAGCGCCGAACAAATCGCTGCGTGGCAGAAAATTACCGATGCCGTACACCGTGAAAACGGCCGTATTGCGGTTCAACTGTGGCACACCGGTCGCATCTCACACAACAGCTTGCAACCGGGCGGCGCAGCGCCTGTCGCGCCTTCGGCTATCAGCGCGGGCACCCGCACTTCGCTGCGTGATGCTAATGGTAACGCTACCCGCGAAGATACCTCTATGCCGCGCGCACTGGAGACCGCCGAAATTCCGGGTATCGTTAACGATTTCCGCCAGGCCGTTGCGAATGCGCGTGAAGCGGGTTTTGACCTGGTCGAACTGCACTCTGCCCACGGCTACCTGCTGCATCAGTTCCTGTCGCCATCTTCCAACCATCGTACCGATCAGTACGGCGGTAGCGTGGAAAACCGCGCCCGTCTGGTGCTGGAAGTGGTTGATGCCGTGAGCAAAGAGTGGGGAGCCGATCGCATCGGGATCCGCGTTTCGCCGATTGGCACATTCCAGAATGTGGATAATGGCCCGAACGAAGAAGCGGATGCGCTGTATCTGATTGAAGAACTGGGTAAACGTGGGATTGCTTACTTGCATATGTCCGAACCGGACTGGGCGGGCGGCAAGCCATACACCGATGCGTTCCGTGAAAAAGTGCGTGCGCGCTTCCACGGCCCGATCATCGGCGCTGGCGCTTACACAGTCGAGAAAGCAGAAGCACTGATCGAAAAAGGTTTGATCGATGCCGTGGCATTTGGTCGCGCTTATATCGCCAACCCGGACCTGGTGAAACGTCTGCAACTGAAAGCGGAACTGAACCCGCAGCGCCCGGAAAGCTTCTACGGCGGCGGCGCAGAAGGCTATACCGATTACCCGTCTCTGTGATCCTCGGATTGTTCATTTGATAGCGGCGGGTTTACGCCGCTATACTAAAACGATGTTTCTAACTGGAACGTTAATTCATTTATAAAAGAGGACATCATGCGCTTACTTCACACCATGCTTCGTGTTGGCAACCTGCAACGCTCCATCGACTTCTATACCAAAGTGCTGGGCATGAAGCTGCTGCGTACCAGCGAAAATCCGGAATATAAATACTCGCTGGCCTTTGTGGGTTACGGCCCGGAAACCGAAGAAGCGGTCATCGAGTTGACTTACAACTGGGGCGTCGAGAGCTATGAGCTGGGCACCGCCTACGGTCACATCGCGCTGAGCGTGGAAAATGCCGCAGAGTCCTGCGAAGCGATCCGCAAAAACGGCGGTAACGTAACCCGCGAAGCGGGTCCGGTTAAAGGCGGTACCACCGTTATCGCCTTTGTTGAAGATCCGGACGGTTACAAAATCGAACTGATCGAAGAGAAGCACGCCGGTCACGGCCTGGGTAATTGATCCCTTCGGGCGCACTTTGCGCCCGCTGTTTTACATCCCTTCGCAAAATTTGCCATAATGCGCTGCCATTTTCCCGTATCAAGAGATCCTGATGTCCGATAACGCTCAACTTACTGGCCTGTGCGACCGTTTTCGCGGTTTTTATCCTGTCGTGATTGATGTTGAAACTGCCGGCTTTAACGCCAAAACCGACGCACTGCTGGAAGTCGCCGCCATTACGCTGAAAATGGATGAACAAGGCTGGCTGATGCCTGACAGCACCCTGCATTTCCACGTTGAGCCTTTCGAAGGCGCGAATCTGCAACCGGAAGCGCTGGCCTTTAACGGTATTGATCCCTCGAATCCGCAGCGCGGCGCGGTAAGCGAACATGATGCGCTGCATGCCATTTTCAAAATGGTGCGTAAAGGCATTAAAGATCAAAACTGCAATCGCGCGATTATGGTGGCGCATAATGCCACCTTCGATCACAGCTTTATGATGGCCGCCGCCGAACGCGCGTCGCTGAAGCGCAATCCTTTCCACCCGTTTGTCACCTTTGATACCGCATCACTGAGCGGGTTGGCGCTGGGGCAAACTGTGCTGTCAAAAGCCTGCGCCGCCGCGGGTATTGCCTTTGACGCCTCGCAGGCGCATTCGGCGCTGTACGATACGGAACAAACCGCCCTGCTGTTTTGCGAAATCGTGAACCGCTGGAAGCGTCTGGGTGGATGGCCATTGCCGCTCGCCGATGATTCACAGGCATAAAAAAAGCGACCGCAGGGTCGCTTTTTTATTGGCGGAAACTTATTCCGCAGCCGGCTCGTCTTTATGGTTTGCCGCCGCTTCTTTAATCAGCGATTGCAGTTCGCCGCGCTGATACATCTCAATGATGATATCGCAGCCGCCGACCAGTTCGCCTTCAACCCACAGCTGCGGGAAGGTTGGCCAGTTAGCGTATTTTGGCAGTTCTGCGCGAATGTCCGGGTTTTGCAGGATATCGACATACGCGAAACGCTCGCCACAAGCAGACAGCGCCTGCACAGCCTGGGCGGAGAAGCCGCAGCTCGGCAGCTTCGGGGAGCCTTTCATATACAGCAGAATCGGGTTTTCAGCGATTTGACGCTGGATTTTCTCAAGGGTTGTGCTCATTGTCTTACTTCCTTCAACTTCTTCTACGGCTGAGATCTGACATTGTAACGGTTCAGACAAGCAACGGAAAATAACATTTTATTCACCGTTCATTATTTTATCGTCTGTCACGTAAAGTTGCCTTAAAAATATGACTTAACCCAACTTGTCCTGCTCAACTCTTAATCGTCATAGAAACGTTTTGCTGCTTTTTTTTGCGCTTGCTAACGAAACGAAGTTATAGATGCAAAAACAGTATTAACTTTTGTGCTTTTTATGGATTAGAATCGACGGGTTTTGAAAAACCATACGCAGGCATATTATATGCTTGCCTTAACAGGGGATTGCTCAGTGGCGCGGATACCAAAAGCTTCGATCACGCTCTGTGCTTTGTTGTTCACCACGCTTTCTTTCACGCCATTGGCTAACGCCTCTGAACAGGCGCGAGCATCGGCCGTGCAAAAATCGCATCTGGCGAAAGCATCCGAACGTAAGAAAAAAACCACATCACAAAAAACATCAAAGAAAAGCAGTCGCAGTACGGCAGAAAAAACCACCAGTAAAAAAACAGCGGAACACAAGAAGTCACCGGCTAAGAAAAAAGTTTCCACCAGCAGCAAAGCCAGTCAGATTACCTCGCGTCGTAACAAAACCAGCCAGTTAAAAACTACAGAAGTCGCCTGGACGGAAAAATGCAGTACGCCGCGCAAAGGCCGCAAGCCTCATTGTGTCAAAGTCAAAAAAACCACGACCATTGCTGAGGCACATAAAGTACGTATCCAGAAAGCCCAGAAAACGGCGATGTCGAAACTAATGAACCAGATTGGTAAACCTTACCGCTGGGGCGGCACCTCGCCGAGTACCGGTTTTGATTGTAGTGGTCTGGTCTATTACGCCTATAAGGATTTGGTGAAATTCCGCATTCCGCGCACCGCCAACGAAATGTATCACCTGCGTGATGCGTCGCCGGTGAATGTGGCGGAACTGGAAAGCGGCGACCTGGTATTCTTTCGCACGCAGGGTCGCGGTACCGCCGATCACGTTGGCGTGTACGTTGGCAACGGCAAGTTTATCCAGTCTCCGCGCAGCGGCCAGGATATTCAGGTCACTTCCCTGAGCGAAGACTACTGGCAGCGCCATTACGTCGGCGCTCGCCGCGTCGTTACGCCGAAAACCATTCGTTGATCCCATCGCCTGTCGTCATTGCGACAGGCGATGTTCTCTTTTTCCCGTCCCCGCGATTTGTTACTCTAAGCCTCACACTCAATAGGGTTATTGGGTGTATTAAAATAATGAAGGAGAGTAGCAATGTCGTTCGAATTACCTGCATTACCGTATGCAAAAGACGCCCTGATGCCGCATATCTCAGCCGAAACGCTGGAGTATCACTATGGTAAGCACCATCAGACTTATGTCACTAACCTCAACAACCTGATCAAAGGCACCGCCTTCGAAGGCAAAACGCTGGAAGAGATCGTTAAGCACAGCGAAGGTGGCGTGTTCAATAACGCCGCTCAGGTCTGGAACCACACCTTTTACTGGAATTGCCTCGCGCCGCACGCTGGTGGTGAGCCGACTGGCGAACTGGCCGCTGCGATTGCTAAAGCCTTTGGCAGCTTTGCGGAGTTCAAAGCGCAGTTTACCGATGCCGCAGTGAAGAACTTTGGTTCAGGCTGGACATGGCTGGTGAAAAAAGCGGATGGCGGGTTGGCGATTGTCTCAACGTCCAATGCGGGAACCCCGCTGACGACGGATGCGACACCGCTGCTGACTGTCGATGTCTGGGAACATGCTTATTACATTGACTACCGCAACGCCCGTCCGAACTACCTTGAACACTTCTGGGCGCTGGTCAACTGGGCCTTCGTGGCGAAGAATTTCGCCGCATAAAACAAAGGAGGGGCATTGCCCCTCCTCTTTTTACTCGACTGCCGCACAGGCTCGTTCCGGCCGGGAGCGCCCGGAAAACAGCACCACCATCAGCCCAAGCCCCGCAATAATCGCCCCCATCACCGGGACAAAATCATATCCCAGGCCGCCGGAGATCACCGCGCCGCCCGCAGCCGCACCGAGTGCGTTACCGAGGTTAAAGGCACCAATGTTCACTGAAGAAGAGAGTCCTGGCGCTTCATGTGCGACGCGCATTACACGCATTTGCAGCGGCGGAACCACAGCAAAGGTCGCTGCGCCCCAGACCACCATGCTGATAGCCGCGCCTACTTCGCTGCGGGCCAGGAACGGAATAGCCAGCATGATGGCAATCAGCAGGATAAGAAAACCTTTCAGCGTACCGGTTACCGAACGATCCGCCAGTTTGCCGCCAAGGTAGTTGCCAATCGAGAAACCGACGCCAATCAGCACCAACATCCCGGTAACAAACACCGGCGTAGCATCAGTAATGGTGCGCAGCACCGGCGAAATATAGGTATAAAGCGTGAACATCGCGCCCGCGCCGAGCACCGTCGTCAGCAGTGCCGACAGCACCTGTGGACGAACCAGCACGGACAACTCTTTGCGTACATCCGGACGTTCGCCCGTTCCGCCGCCAGGCAGTGAAAAGTAGAGGCTCAGCATGGCAACCAGACCCAGCACGGCGGTCGCCATAAACGACATGCGCCAGCCGATGGTTTCACCCAGCCAGGTTGCAGCAGGCACACCGCCAATATTGGCGATAGTCAGCCCCATAAACATGGTGGCGACGGCGCTGGCTTGTTTCTCTTTTGCCACCACGCTTGCGGCAACAACCGATCCCAGACCAAAGAAGGCGCCGTGGTTGAGGCTGGTAACGATGCGCGCCAGCATTAAGGTGGTGTAGTCCGGCGCGATTGCCGACAGCACATTACCCAGCGTAAAGATCGCCATCAGGAAGATCAGCGCGTTACGTCTGCCACGGTGCGACAGCAGCAGCGTCATCAGCGGCGCCCCCACCATCACGCCAATCGCATAAGCGCTAATCAACATCCCCGCCGCCGGAATGGAAACATCGACGCCACGGGCAATAACGGGCAGCAATCCCATCGGGGAGAACTCCGTTGTACCTATCCCAAAGGCGCCAATCGCCAGGGCAAGCAGAGGGAAATTTACTTTCATCGTTTGACTCCGAAAAAGCCGTGTCGGTTGGAGACACTGTCGCAGAAGTCAAAAGTATGACAGCAATCACAAAAAACAGAAGTTAGCAGAATGACAAAAGATTATTGCAGAAGTGATAACAATGGCGGGGAAAGCCGAGGGAGAAGGCTCTCCCTCGTGCCAGATCAATGCAGCGCGGCGGTCAGCCCACCGAAAACAATCAGGCTCAGAACAATGACGGTAGTGACCAAAGAATACTTCAGATCGGTGCTCATCAATTTTTCTCCATTTTCATTTCCCCACAAAAAGTGAGTTTGCGCATTTTTGCACAAATAATCATAAAAATCTTGCAGGAATTAGGAGGAGATATGTTTTAGCGCTTCCCCTTTTGCTCAAGATAAGACAAAATTCGACGCTAAATTTATTAGCGTACCGGCCATTGACTCCCCTCCTGACGTTTAGTGTCTTTTTCCCGGCGTACCGCACTCACTTTGCTGGGGTTCAGGGTGATGGAAGGCAAACGTTTACCTTAAGTATTATCAGGAGCTTATGATATGGTCTGGAGTGATTTCTGATGGCAACGATTAAAGACGTCGCGAAACGAGCAAACGTTTCCACTACAACCGTATCACATGTAATTAACAAAACGCGCTTCGTCGCTGAAGAGACTCGCAACGCCGTATGGGCGGCGATTAAAGAGTTACATTACTCCCCCAGCGCTGTGGCACGTAGCCTGAAGGTCAATCACACCAAATCGATCGGTTTACTGGCCACCAGCAGCGAAGCCGCCTATTTTGCCGAGATCATCGAAGCCGTAGAGAAAAAATGCTTCCAGAAAGGCTACACCTTGATCCTCGGCAACGCCTGGAACAGCCTTGAGAAACAGCGCGCCTACCTGTCGATGATGGCGCAAAAACGTGTCGATGGCCTGCTGGTGATGTGCTCCGAATACCCGGAGTCGCTGCTGAGCATGCTGGAAGAGTACCGTAATATCCCAATGGTGGTGATGGACTGGGGCGAGGCGAAAGCCGATTTTACCGATTCGGTCATTGATAATGCTTTTGAAGGCGGCTATATGGCTGGCCGCTATCTGATTGAGCGCGGACATCGCGATATCGGCGTCATTCCAGGCCCGCTGGAGCGCAACACCGGCGCAGGCCGCCTCGCCGGTTTTATGAAAGCGATGGAAGAGGCGATCATTACCGTACCGGAAAACTGGATCGTGCAGGGCGACTTTGAACCGGAATCGGGTTACCGGGCGATGCAGCAAATCCTCAACCAGTCCCACCGCCCTACTGCCGTGTTCTGCGGCGGCGATATTATGGCGATGGGTGCGCTCTGCGCGGCGGATGAGATGGGGCTGCGCGTTCCCCAGGATATTTCGCTGATCGGCTATGACAATGTGCGCAATTCCCGCTACTTTACGCCCGCACTGACCACCATCCATCAGCCGAAAGATTCGCTGGGCGAAACGGCGTTTACCATGTTGCTCGATCGTATCGTCAACAAACGCGAAGAGTCGCAGTCCATTGAAGTCCATCCGCGTCTGATCGAGCGTCGTTCGGTGGCGGATGGTCCGTTCCGCGACTACCGCCGTTAATCACACCCTGCGGGGGCCGCTACTCCGGCTCCCGCAACCATTCGCTGTTCAGCGTCTCACTGTCCCCCAGATACTCCAGCAGCCAGTTCAACGCCGGTGATGCGTCATTTTGTTGCCATGTCAGGCAGCAGGCCGCATCCGGAAACGGGTTCTCCAGTTCCAGCGCCACCCAGTCGCCGCTGTCCAGCCGCGGACGCGCGAAATGCGCGGGCACCATCCCCACACACAGCCCGGCAGAAAGGCAGGCTTCTGAAGCGGACCAGTCCGGCACGATTACCCGCTTCTGGTTATCCAGCAGCCAGGTAATACGTTTTGGCAACGAGCGCGACGTATCTTCCTGGATCAACGAAGGCCAGTTGCGCAACGTTTCATCGCTTAGCGGGCCGGGCATTGATGCCAGCGGATGGCGGCTGGAGACCACGCATTTCCAGCTCAGCATGCCCATATCACGAAACGCGTACCGTCCACCGACCGGGATCGCCTGGGTCGCGCCAATCGCCACCTCAACGCGGCCATCTGCCAGCGCATCCCAGACACCGTTGAACACCTCCTGGTAAACCTGTAACTCGACATCGTTAAAATGTCGGTAGAAATCGACGATCAGTTGCCGTGTTCGTGCCGGTTTCACAATGTTATCCACGGCAATCGCCAGTTGGCCGCGCCAGCCGTTGGCGATCTGTTGGCACTGCTGGCGGGTGATCTGCATTTTTTTGATAACAGATCGCCCCTCTTTTAAAAACCAGCTTCCGGCGGGCGTTAACTCCACATCCCGATGACGGCGTTCAAATAACGGAACCGCCAGCCACTCTTCGAGTTGGCGCACCGTATAGCTCACCGCTGAAGGTACGCGGTGCAACTCCTGGGCGGCACCGCTGAAACTGCCGTTGCGCGCAACAGCATCAACCACTTCGAGTGAATATTCTGACCACATAATCTGCCTGCAAAAATTTTGAAACCACTGCGCAAATATTAGCGTTTCACAAGCAGGAAAGCACTCCTTACACTCGATAGCCCTGAAGAAACAACAAGATGAGAACTCAAATGCAACCTGGAAAAGGATTTTTAGTCTGGCTCGCGGGATTAAGCGTGCTGGGCTTTTTAGCCACCGATATGTACCTGCCCGCGTTTAGCGCGATACAACAAGATTTGCAAACCTCCCCGGCCATCGTCAGCGCCACGCTGAGTTTGTTTCTGGCAGGCTTTGCTGTCGCACAACTGGTATGGGGCCCCTTGTCGGATCGCTATGGCCGCAGACCTATTTTGTTGAGCGGGCTGACTATTTTCGCACTTGGCTGTCTGGGAACATTGTGGGTACGGGACGCCAGCCTGTTACTGGCGCTGCGTTTCGTACAGGCAATCGGCGTTTGCGCCGCTACGGTTAGCTGGCAGGCGCTGGTCACTGACCACTATCCGGCACACCGCGTTAACCGTATCTTCGCGACCATTATGCCGCTGGTGGGCCTGACGCCTGCGCTGGCCCCCCTGCTGGGTGCCTGGATGCTGGCGCACTTCTCCTGGCAGGCGATTTTTGCCACTCTGCTGGCAATAACTCTGGTGCTGATGGTGCCTGCCTGGCGGTTGAAAGCGCCCGCCCAGCCTGCTGCGCTGCATGAACAGCCACTGACCTTTTACGATCTGCTGCGCAATAAAGCATATCGCGGCAATGTCATCATCTACGCTGCCTGCTCGGCCAGTTTTTTTGCCTGGCTGACCGGTTCGCCGTTCATTTTGCACGAAATGGGTTATGGTCCGTCAGTAATTGGTCTGAGTTACGTACCGCAGACCATTGCCTTCCTGATTGGCGGTTATGGTTGCCGCGCTGCCTTGCAAAAATGGCAGGGTTCGCGCCTGCTTCCGTGGCTGCTGAGCGCCTTTGGATTAAGCGTGATTGCCACCTGGATTGTGGGTTTGCTGCCGCAGACATCACTGACCGCACTGCTGATCCCGTTCTGTTTTATGGCAATGGCCAACGGCGCCATCTATCCTGTTGTGGTAGCACAGGCGTTACGCCCGTTTCCCCAGGCGACTGGCCGCGCAGCCGCGCTGCAAAATACGTTGCAACTCGGGTTGTGTTTCCTGGCAAGCCTGGTGGTATCAGGGCTGATTGCCACACCGCTGTTTACCACCACCACTGTAATGGTGGCGATGGTGCTGCTGGCCGCGTTTGGCTATCGCCAGCAACACCAGCGTAATACTGAAACGGTAAAAGATGAGGCTGTCCCCTCCTCTTCGCACGGATGATTATGTTAGCGACTATCAACAGTTAAGTGATTAGTTTGCTAACAGCTTTAAGTTGAATCACCTGATATTGAGGCCTATACTAATTTTCGGTTTTTAATAAATACGATAAATATTATGTAGTAACGGGCACCGGATTGTGCCCGCCATTCCAGGGACGGCCTTTCGGCAAGGGTCATCTCCCTTCCTCTGTTCTACGTCGGATATCAGCCTCACGGCGAAAACCGTGAGATTTCTCACAAGCCCGAAAAAGCGACTACGCTGTTTGAAGGTTCAGATCACTACGAGTGATGGAGAAGTTATGAGTTCATCGTGTATAGAAGAAGTTGGCGTACGGGATGATAATTGGTTCCGTATAGCAAACGAGTTACTGAGCCGCGCAGGTATCCGCGTTAACGGTCCCGCTGCTTCAGATATCCAGGTGAAAAACCCGGATTTTTTTAAACGCGTTTTACAGGAAGGGTCGCTCGGGCTAGGTGAAAGTTATATGGACGGTTGGTGGGAATGCGATCGTCTGGATATCTTCTTCACCAAAGTGCTGCGTGCCGGACTGGAAAAACAGCTTCCGCACCATTTCAAAGACACACTCCGCATTGCCGGAGCAAGATTATTTAATCTGCAAAGTAAAAAACGGGCCTGGATTGTCGGTAAAGAGCATTACGACCTTGGTAATGATCTGTTTACCCGCATGCTGGATCCGCAGATGCAATACTCTTGCGCCTACTGGAAAGACGCAGAAAATCTCGACGACGCACAACGGGCGAAATTAAAGCTTATTGGTGAAAAACTGAAGCTGAAACCCGGTATGCGCGTGCTGGATATCGGCTGCGGCTGGGGCGGGCTGGCACAATTTATGGCACAGAATTACGGTGTCAGCGTGGTCGGCGTAACAATCTCGGCGGAACAGCAAAAAATGGCGCAACAGCGTTGTGAAGGGCTGGATGTCGATATTCGCCTGCAGGATTATCGCGATCTGAATGAGCAGTTTGACCGCATTGTCTCCGTCGGGATGTTTGAACACGTGGGGCCGAAAAATTACGCGACCTATTTCAGCGTGGTGGATCGCAACCTTAAACCGGACGGAATTTTCCTGCTGCACACTATCGGTTCAAAACGCACCGACCTCAATGTTGACCCCTGGATTAACCGCTACATCTTCCCGAACGGTTGCCTGCCTTCCGTACGCCAGATTGCCAACGCCAGTGAATCACATTTCGTGATGGAAGACTGGCACAACTTCGGCGCCGATTACGATCGCACGTTGATGGCATGGTACGAACGTTTTCTTGCCGCCTGGCCGGAAATTGCCGACAACTACTCTGAACGCTTCAAACGGATGTTCAGCTACTATCTGAACGCCTGTGCAGGCGCTTTCCGTGCACGTGATATTCAACTGTGGCAGGTCGTCTTCAGCCGCGGTATCGAACACGGCCTGCGCGTTCCGCGCTAAAACAAAAAACCCCGGCAAGCCGGGGTTTTCTTTACTCTTCGCCGCTGATGACAGCGGCTTCTTTTGCCGCCAGCACACGCTCAACGGTATCGACCACGGCCTGCGTTTGCGGATCGATCTCAATATTGACGCGGTGGCCCAGCTTTTTCTCACCAAGGGTGGTGCGTTGCAGCGTTTCCGGAATCAGATGCACACAGAAACGGCTGTTTGTCACCTCACCGACCGTCAGACTAATACCGTCTATACCGATAAATCCTTTATAGAGGATATATTTCATTAAGGCCGGATCCTGCACTTTAAACCAGATCTGGCGGTTATTCTCGGAGGTGAGAATTTTAACGATTTCAGCGGTCGTCATAATATGGCCGGACATTAAATGGCCGCCAATCTCATCGCTGAATTTTGCTGCGCGCTCAACGTTTACCCTATCACCAATATTTAGCTCACCGAGATTGGTAATACGCAGCGTCTCTTTCATCAAATCGAAACTAATATGGCTGCCATTAATGGCCGTCACGGTCAGACAGCAACCATTGTTAGCAATGGATGCACCGGTCTCAATTCCCTCCAGCATCGTTTCAGGAAGCTCAACAACGTGGGTGCGGAAATTCGGTTTATCCTCAATTGAAACCAGTTTTGCCGTACCCTGTACAATACCCGTAAACATACTTACCACTCCTGTTCCATTCCTACGGCTCAGCCGTGTTCTTTACGCACAATAACAGGTGAAAATAGCCCATGCCAGTCTCATTCACCCCGCCGCTGCTTTTCCCGCCAGGCCGGTGATAAGATAAGCGCCCCGCTCCAGGCGCGGTAATAATTTTGCTTTATGGTCAACATGGAAAAAAGAGGCTGTAGCAGGTAATATTTATGCGCATGCCGCATCTTTCACACTGCGGCATTCTTGTTAGCACAAGGAAAACTCCTTCCTGATAAGCCGTTCCATTCTTTCTTATAACAACAATATAAAGGTGTTCACGTGCAGAAGTATGTAGCAGAAGCGCGTCAGTTACTGGCCCTTGCGGTGCCGGTTATTTTCGCGCAGGTGGCCCAGACCTCTATGGGCTTCGTTGATACGGTGATGGCGGGTGGCTACAGCGCCACGGACATGGCTGCCGTCGCCATTGGTACCTCAATCTGGCTGCCAGCGATCCTGTTTGGACACGGCCTGCTGCTGGCGCTAACGCCGGTGATTGCGCAACTTAACGGTTCAGGGCGCCGCGATCGCATCGCACATCAAATCGGTCAGGGGTTCTGGCTGGCAGGCACCGTCTCCATTCTGGTGATGGTGGTGCTGTGGAATGCCGGCCATATCATTCGCGCGATGCACAACATCGACCCGGAGTTAGCCAACAAAGCCGTGGGTTACCTGCGCGCGCTACTGTGGGGCGTGCCCGGTTATCTCTTCTTCCAGGTACTGCGTAACCAGTGCGAAGGCCTTGCCCGCACCAAACCCGGCATGGTGATGGGTTTTCTCGGCCTGCTGGTCAATATCCCGGTGAATTACATCTTTATCTACGGCCATTTTGGTATGCCAGAGCTGGGCGGCATCGGTTGCGGCGTGGCCACAGCCTCGGTGTACTGGGTGATGTTTATCTGTATGCGCATCTGGGTGAAACGCGCCCGCGTCATGCGCGATATTCAGCAGAACCAGCGTTTTGCGAAACCAGATATGAACGTACTAAAACGTCTGACGCAACTCGGCCTGCCAATTGCGCTGGCGTTGTTTTTTGAAGTCACGCTGTTTGCGGTGGTTGCACTGCTGGTGTCGCCGCTGGGTATTGTCGATGTCGCCGGGCACCAGATCGCCCTCAACTTTAGTTCGCTGATGTTCGTGCTGCCGATGTCGCTTGGTGCGGCAGTGACCATTCGCGTCGGTTTCCGCCTGGGGCAGGGATCAACCCTTGATGCGCAAATCGCAGCGCGCACCGGGCTGATGGTTGGCGTCTGCATGGCGGTGGTCACGGCGATTTTCACCGTGCTGCTGCGCGAGCAGATTGCCCTGCTCTATAACGATAATCCGCAAGTCGTGGCGCTGGCATCACACCTGATGTTGCTGGCGGCGATTTATCAGATTTCTGATTCGATCCAGGTCATTGGCAGCGGCGTGCTACGCGGATATAAGGATACGCGCTCCATCTTCTTTATCACGTTTACCGCCTACTGGGTGCTGGGGCTTCCTTCCGGCTATATCCTGGCGCTGACTGATTTAGTGGTGCCAAGAATGGGACCGGCCGGTTTCTGGATGGGCTTTATCATCGGCCTGACGTCTGCGGCAATTTTGATGATGCTGCGGATGCGCTTCCTGCAACGCCAGCCTTCCGCCCGGATTTTGCAGCGCGCTGCGCATTAACAGGCCAGTAGCCGCCGGATGGCGGCTACTTTCCCGGCGTTTTGGTTAGTTGTTCCGCAATCGCGTGAATTCAGGAAGAAATTTGCCATTTTCCCCTTGCCACATCTCCGGGCTGCCGCTAATATTCGTCCCCGTTGTCAGCCACAACACTGCGTTCATAGCTCAGTTGGTTAGAGCACCACCTTGACATGGTGGGGGTCGTTGGTTCGAGTCCAATTGAACGCACCATTCTCTCAGTGCGTCCGTAGCTCAGTTGGTTAGAGCACCACCTTGACATGGTGGGGGTCGATGGTTCGAGTCCATTCGGACGCACCATTCTTAAGTTTCCTTTTTACTTCCCTTGTTTTATCGCTGCGTTACGCAGCAGACCGCCAACGCGGCCTGCCGGTGTTTTACGTTTACGCGCTCAGCGTTTTCATATCGATAACAAAACGGTACTTCACGTCGCTTTTCAGCAGGCGCTCAAAGGCGTCATTGATCTCATCCATCCGAATCAACTCCGAATCCGCCGTAATGTTATGTTCACCGCAGAAATCGAGCATTTCCTGAGTTTCGGCAATACCACCAATCGCGGAGCCGGAAACCGAACGGCGACCAATCAGCAGCGGGATGGTGTTAATGGTCGGTTCGAGTTCGCCCAGCAGCCCAACAAATACCAGCGTGCCATCCAGCGTCAGCGTTGACAGATAGGCATTGATATCGTGGGTGTAAGGCACGGTATCGATGATCAGCTCAAACTCCCCGTGTACCGCTTCCATCTGTTTCGCGTCTGTAGAGAGCACCACATGGTGCGCCCCCAGACGACGGGCATCCGCCTCTTTGCCCGGTGAACGGGTAAATAGCGTCACTTCCGCACCCAGCGCATGCGCCAGTTTCAGCGCCATATGCCCCAGCCCGCCAAGGCCGATCACCGCGACTTTACTGCCTTTTTTCACGCCCCAGCGGCGCAGCGGTGACCAGGTGGTGATCCCGGCGCACAGCAGCGGTGCGACAGCTTGCGCATCGAGGTTCTCCGGGATGCGCAACACAAAATCTTGCGAGCAGACGATCGATTGTGAATAACCACCGAATGTAGGACGGTGATCGTGCCGGTCAATACCGTTATAGGTCTGGACGTTCCCCTCTTCGCAATACTGTTCCAGCCCCTGTTTGCAGGGGTTACATTCACGACAGGAATCGACCATGCAGCCGATGCCGACTAAATCGCCGGGTTTGAATTTACTGACACCCGCCCCCGCAGACACAACGCGACCAATAATTTCGTGACCCGGCACGATGGGATACTGGCTGAACCCCCAGTCGTTACGGGCCTGGTGAAGATCGGAATGGCAAACGCCGCAATAAAGAATATCAATCACCACATCATCTGCCCGTGGGTCGCGACGCTCAAAATGGAAAGGCGCCAGCGGGGCTTTATTTGACTGTGCGGCATAGCCGAGGACTTTCATCGTCATGGTTGTTCTCCGTTTATTCTTCAGGCTTGATACAAAGGTGATAACACCCGATTGTGATCCTGTTGTTGCTCCCACACCGTCGTTCAAGTATGGCGCGTTGCAGTATCCACCGCCGTCCGATCGCACGCTTTGCACTTTCTGTCATCGGAAAACAAAAAGCCCTCCGCAGAGAGCTTGATGTTAAAGAACTTTACTGAGGAACGCGGCGGTCCGGGGATTGGTGGGCGCGGTGAAAATCTTCTGCGGCGGCCCCTCTTCCTGGATCACGCCCTGGTCGATGAATATCACCCTATCCGCCACTTCGCGGGCAAAGCCCATTTCATGAGTGACGATCACCATCGTCATCCCTTCCGTCGCCAGCGTTTTCATCACCTGCAATACATCACCCACCAGCTCCGGATCGAGCGCCGATGTCGGCTCATCGAATAGCATAATCGCCGGATTCATCGCCAACGCGCGGGCAATTGCCACGCGCTGCTGTTGCCCGCCGGAAAGACTCGCCGGCCAGGCATCACGTTTATCGCTCAGCCCGACTTTCGCCAGCAGGTTCTCCGCCAGGGCAACGGCCTCAGCGCGTTTCATCCCCTTCAGGTTCACAGGCGCCATTGTCAGGTTGTCCAGCACTGTCATATGCGGGAACAAGTTGAAACGCTGGAAAACCATGCCGACGCTTTCGCGCAGCTTGTTGATATCGGTTTTCGGATTGTGGATCGCAAAGCCGTTAACCTCAACGACACCTTCGCTCACCGACTCCAGGCCGTTCATACAGCGCAGAAAGGTACTTTTCCCCGAGCCGGACGGCCCAATCACGCACACCACTTCTTTCGGCTTGATATCGCAAGTGATGCCGCGCAGCACATGGCTTTCGCCAAAATGTTTATGCAGGTTTTTAATGTGAATCACTTTTGCCAAACCTCTTTTCCAGTCGATTAACCAGTTGCGCAAGCAGGAAGGTGATCACCCAGTAGACCAGCGAAATGGTCAGATAGGGTTCCCAGTAGGTGGCATACGCACCAGAAACGGTGCGGGCGGCATAGGCCAGATCCGCAAGACCAATCGCTGACGCCAGTGATGAATCTTTAACAATAGCAATGGCGTTATTACCCAGCGGCGGCAGAATGCGACGGAACGCCTGCGGCAGGATCACTTTGCGCATCGTCTTCCACCACGGCATACCCAGCGCACGGGAGGCTTCCATCTGCCCGCGATCGACAGACTGAATACCCGCGCGGAAGATCTCCGACACGTAGGCTCCGGCATTGAGCGTAATAGCGACGATACAGGAGAGAAAAGCGCCATAGTCGGAGCGCAACCCTCGCGCCAGATCGCTGCTCATGATCCCACTGGTCACCAGAATGCCGTCACGCGGGTTAATGAACAGCGGCACCAGCGCAAAGTGTACGACCATAATCTGCACAAACAGCGGCGTACCACGAATAGCGCTGACATAAAAACGCACCGGAAATTGCACCAGATAGCGCAATACATATTTCCACGGCCCATGTTCAGCCTGCGCCATGCGGCCAAGGCCGAGCGTGAGGCCCCAAAGCGTGCCTAAAATAACGCAGATAATCGTGCATTTGATGGTCATCCAGGCGCCTTCCATAAATAACGGCGCGTACTCCTGGATTATTTCCCAACGGAATCCCGACATAAGTCATTCCTGAAAAAATGACGGCTACCGGAATGTTCACGGTAGCCGGAATAAAAAAGAAGCGAAGTGTTATTGCGCGGGCAATTCAGGCACGTGGTCGTCAAACCAGGTTTTATAAATTTTGGCGTAGGTACCGTCAGCCACAATTTTCTTCAGGCCGCTGTTAATTTTCGCCTGCAATTCGGTATTCCCTTTTGCCACCGCAATACCAAAATATTGACGTTCAAACTTCGCGTCAGGTACCAGTTTGAACTGTTTTTCCGGGTGCTGTTTGATGTAATACTTCACCACGCCCACATCGCCCACGGCCGCGCTGACGCCATCTTCGAATAACTCTTGCAGCATCAGCGGCGTGTTATCAAAGCGTTTAATCGCCGTGCTGTTTTTCCCCAACACGTCTGAAACCACGATATCGCCGGTGCTGGAGTTCACTACGCCGACTTTTTCATCTTTCAGTGACGCCAGAGAGGTCACTTTTGAGCTGGCCGGAACCACGATCGACTGCTCCGCCGGGAAGTAAGGCGCGGAAAAATCAACCATCTGTTTACGTTTGTCCGTAATGGTAATGCCGGAAATAATGATGTCGCGATCGCCGGAGCCCAGCGTGGCGAAGATCCCTTCCCACGGCGTGTTGATCAGCTTGATATTAAAATCCTCGGCTTTGGCGATGGCTTTAATGATGTCGATATCAAAGCCTTCTAACTGCTTCTGGCTGTTTTCAAACTCGAACGGACGATAAGTTCCCCCAGCGCCCACCACGTAAGTTTGCTGGGCAGCAAACGCACTGCTCGCCAGCGCAGCAAAAAGACAACCTGCCTGCATCCACTTCCTGAACATACACACCACCTTTTTATGCAAATTATGTGCATAAAAATACATATAAGCCGCTATGTATGCAATCTTTATTGTATACAATCAATAATCTGTCATTGGGTTATGCTACAACCAGAGATTCAAGGTTCGGAAAGTCCACTTTCAGCGTCCAAACAAGACACCGGAGAGTTACGCAATGAATCATATTGTGCCTGATAGCGCTTTTTTGCATGAACTGGCCGATGCGGCAGATCAACAGACACTGCCGCGTTTTCGCGCGCAAACCAATCTGCATGTCGGCAGCAAACCCAAAGAGGGGTTTCGCTTCGACCCGGTAACCGACGCCGATCGCGAGGCGGAGCGTGTAATGCGCGACATCATCACCGCCCGCTATCCGGAACACGCCATTATGGGCGAAGAGTTCGGGGTGACGGGTTCTGGCCCGTTGCAGTGGGTACTGGACCCGGTTGATGGCACGCGCCCTTTTCTCTGCGGTTTGCCGGTCTGGGGAACGTTGATTGGCCTGACAGTTGAAGGCCGCGCGCGTATCGGCATGATGGACCAACCCTTCACCCGCGAGCGTTTCTGGGCCGATGGCGAGCAGGCGTGGCATCAGGGGCCGCAGGGCACGACGCAGCTACAGACGCGCCGGGGAATCGCGCTTGAGCAGGCCATTTTCCACACCACCTCGCCTGAACCCGTGTCGCGTTTCCCGGCAATCAATTTTGCTGCGCTGGAAGCGAGTACGCTGATGATCCGCTACGGCGGTGAATGCTACGCGATGGCCATGCTCGCTGCAGGGCAGATTGATCTGTGTCTGGAATATGCGTTGCAACCATATGACATTGTGGCGCTGGTCCCCATTATCGAACAGGCAGGCGGCGTGGTGACAACATTAGACGGCGGGAGACCGGAATCGGGCGGTCATATCCTTGCTTCCGGCTGCCCTTTTTTGCACGAACAGGCATTACGTATCCTCAATCGCTAAATAACATCGCTAAAACGTTACAGCGTGCACACTTAACGTGTTTCACTTGTTGATATTTTATACGTTCAAATTTGTGAATCCGGGTCGCAGATTACCCCTGCTTTTATCCATTTGGCGGTAAAAGTGCAATTTTGGCGGTAAATCTGCGGATTTTATTTTTGGGCGAACTTAACACGTTGATAACACTTCGTTGTGAAACTGCACAGATGATTTTTGAAACACCGTTTTCATTTTCCTTTTCGCTGAAAATTGGCGTATAATGCCGACCTATTCACTCTTGAATGGTTTCAGCTGATTGAACTGTAAAACACCAAACTTAAATCATACTTTTCCCTGTTGGGCTGAAACTCAGGCACACATTACTCTGCACGCTTTTTTGATGTCACCTATCCTTAGGCAGTGGCATCGCTCTTTTCGTAACACAGGTTTGACTCCGGGGCCATTGCGCGCCAGCCGGAGCGTGAATTCCCAATCCTTCTCAACTCAAACTTAAAGACCAGAACTGTCATGAAAAAGACCAAAATTGTTTGCACCATCGGTCCGAAAACCGAATCCGAAGAGATGCTGGCGAAAATGCTGGACGCGGGCATGAACGTCATGCGTTTAAACTTCTCTCACGGTGACTATGCTGAACACGGCCAGCGCATCAAAAACCTGCGCAACGTATTGAGCAAAACCGGTAAAAAAGCGGCAATTCTGCTGGACACCAAAGGCCCGGAAATCCGCACCATCAAGCTGGAAGGTGGCAATGACGTCTCCCTGAAAGCGGGTCAGACCTTCACCTTCACCACTGACAAATCCGTGGTCGGCAATGCCGACACTGTTGCTGTGACCTATGAAGGTTTCACCAATGATCTGAGCGTCGGCAACACCGTTCTGGTGGACGATGGTCTGATCGGCATGGAAGTTACCGCAATCGAAGGTAACAAAGTTATCTGTAAGGTTCTGAACAACGGCGACCTGGGCGAAAACAAAGGCGTTAACCTGCCAGGCGTTTCCATCGCGCTGCCGGCGCTGGCTGAAAAAGACAAGCAAGACCTGATCTTTGGCTGTGAGCAAGGCGTTGATTTCGTTGCGGCATCCTTCATCCGTAAACGTTCCGACGTGGTTGAAATCCGTGAGCATCTGAAAGCGCACGGCGGCGAAAACATCCAGATCATCTCCAAAATCGAAAACCAGGAAGGCCTGAACAACTTCGACGAAATCCTCGAAGCTTCTGACGGCATCATGGTTGCTCGCGGCGACCTGGGCGTTGAAATCCCGGTTGAAGAAGTGATCTTCGCGCAGAAGATGATGATCGAGAAATGTATCCGCGCGCGTAAAGTCGTTATCACTGCGACCCAGATGCTCGACTCGATGATCAAAAACCCGCGTCCGACCCGTGCGGAAGCAGGCGACGTAGCGAACGCCATCCTCGACGGCACCGATGCCGTTATGCTGTCCGGTGAATCTGCAAAAGGTAAATACCCGCTGGAAGCCGTTGGTATCATGGCGACCATCTGTGAACGTACCGATCGCGTAATGACCAGCCGTCTGGACTACAACAACGACAGCCGTAAGCTGCGCATCACCGAAGCAGTTTGCCGTGGCGCCGTTGAAACCGCAGAAAAACTGGAAGCACCACTGATTGTGGTAGCGACTCAGGGTGGTAAATCCGCACGCGCAGTGCGTAAATACTTCCCGGATGCGACCATCCTGGCGCTGACGACTAACGAAATCACTGCCCGCCAACTGGTACTGAGCAAAGGCGTTGTCCCACAGCTGGTGAAAGAGATCTCCTCTACGGACGATTTCTACCGTCTGGGTAAAGAAGTAGCGCTGCAGAGCGGCCTGGCCAGCAAAGGCGACGTCGTAGTGATGGTTTCCGGCGCGCTGGTTCCGAGCGGCACCACAAACACCGCCTCTGTCCACGTTCTGTAATAATAACCAGACAATTTAGACTGTTTAAAAAAGCGCCCTCGCGGCGCTTTTTTTATATTTCCGTCTCCAGCTTAAATAAAAAATCAAATCGGATTTCACTATTTAAGCAGCACATTATCTAAGATGAATCCGATGGAAGCCCGATGTTTTAACACACATTTTTTAACCATTTATTCAAAGTCGGTGCTTCTTTGAGCGAACGATCAAATTTAAGGGTATTCCCATCAAAAAAATATTCTCAACCTAAAAAGCTTTGTGTAATACTTGTAACGCTACATGGAGATTAACTCAATCTAGAGGGTATTAATAATGAATCGTACTAAACTGGTACTGGGCGCGGTAATCCTGGGTTCTACTCTGCTGGCTGGTTGCTCCAGCAATGCTAAAATCGATCAGCTGTCTTCTGACGTTCAGACTCTGAACGCTAAAGTTGACCAGCTGAGCAACGACGTGAACGCAATCCGTTCCGACGTTCAGGCTGCTAAAGATGACGCAGCTCGCGCTAACCAGCGTCTGGACAACCAGGCTCACTCTTACCGTAAGTAAGAGTTCCTGTAATGAAATGGCGCACATTGTGCGCCATTTTTTTGCCTGCGATTTACCCCTTCCCTGCTCCTACTGCGTTACCGTTTCTGCCGTTTCCGTATTCATGGCTGCCGCTTTCGTGCTGTTTTGCACCGATAGCACGCTTTCAGGGCTTGCTGCCTGCTTTGCCGCAGGGATTGTCACCGGATAACCTGCACGACGGTACAGCGCTTTATCAATCGCGACTTTGTCGCCGCCCGCCTGGCTAATAAACGACGCCAGCGTTGGGGAGAAGGTTATCGGCAGCGTCTGGGTATTCTCTTCCACCGTCTGCGACAACGGGCGATGCACCTCAATATAGTGCCTGCCGTCCGGCTCAACCGCATACTTCACCGGCTCGTTGATGATAGTGACCTTTGTTCCCACCGAGACCTGGGCAAACAGCGCAGCGATGTCCGGCGCGTTCATACGCATACAGCCGGAACTGACGCGCAGCCCGACGCTGTCCTGCGCATTGGTGCCATGAATAAGATATTCGCCGTGACCTATCCCCAGACGCAGCGCAAAGCGCCCCAGCGGGTTATTGGGCCCGGCAGGGATTACTGGCGGCAATTCAATACCGTTCGCCAGTGAGCGTGCGCGGATGCCCGCTGTCGGTGTCCAGGTTGGATTAGGTATTTTCTGGCTAACCTTCGTCACAGACACCGGCGTTTCCAGCCCTTGCTGACCAATACCAAGGGGATAAACCTGAACGCTGTTTTTACCCGGCGGGAAATAATAAAGCCGTAGCTCCGCAAGATTGACCACAATACCTTCCCGCGGCGTATCGGGGAGCAACATTTGCGAAGGAATAGTGACCACCGTTCCCGGTTTTGGCACCGGGGCAATCGTGTCATTAGCTTCAATGATCAGCATTGCAGCGGTATCAAAATGACGGGCGATAGTTTGCAGGTTTTTATCCCCCGCCTGCACGGTGTACGTCTGGTTTTGACCGATGATACGGCTCCCGTTTCCCGGCAGGGTATATTCCGCCGCATGAGCCACCGAAAGAGCGCTAATCGCGCCAAAAAGACAGAGAGCTATCAAAGACACGCGTTTCATTGTCGTTCCTGTATTCACTGGCAAAACGCCAGAAAGCTGAAAACCAGCGAGGCGAAAAAACGCCTCGCATAACAGAATGAAAGCTTTTCTTTGAGTTTAGCTAATGTTGGCAGCTTTGGAGCGGATTGCGCGGATCATTGCTTCCAGTCCCTGCGAACGAGAAGGCGTGAGATGTTGTGTCAAAGCGAGTTTTTCGAACCACGGACGAACATCAAACGCGACGATGTCCTGCGGCGTCATCTGCTGGTAGAGCGCAAAAACGATGGCAATAAGCCCTTTAACAATCGCGGCATCGCTGTCGCCCGCCAGCTCAATCACGCCATCGTCATTACGATGCATAACAATCCAGACCTGGCTTTGGCACCCCTGGATAATGTTTTGCGGGTTATGTTCCTCGGCGCTCAGCACCGGCAACCGCTGTCCCAGCTCGATAATATAAAGGTACTTCTCTTCCCAGTTGGCACAGCGGGCAAAATTGCGCAGCAATTTCTCTTTATCGGGTAATGCGGCCATTCTCGCCTCTTTCGTTAGCCCAACAACTGATGAATACGTTTCAGGCCAGCCACCAGACGATCCACCTCTTCTTGCGTATTGTACATGACCAGCGAAGCACGACACATCGCAGGCACATTGTAAAACGCCATCAGCGGCATCGCGCAATGATGCCCGGTACGAACGGCAATACCGTAATTGTCGAGGAAACTGCCGACATCATAAGCGTGATGTTTACCAAGGTTGAAGGCAATTACCCCCTGACGCTGCGCCGGGCCGTAGAGTGTTAAATCCGGCACCTCCGCCAGCGCCGCCAGCGCATAACGCATCAACGTCTGTTCGTACTCGCCAATCGCCTCAAAGCCCAATGCGGCCACATAATCGATCGCCGCACCCAGCCCGATAATCCCGCCAGTATTCGGCGTCCCGGCTTCAAACCGCCACGGCGCTTTCGCGTAGGTAGTGCCTTCCGTCAGGCTGACAGTGGCAATCATTGAACCACCACCTTCCCACGGCGGCATAGCCTGCAAAATATCCTCTTTGGCGTACAGCACGCCAATGCCGGTCGGGCCATACAGTTTATGCCCGGAGAAGACATAGAAATCGCAGTCCAGCGCCTGTACATCAACCGGGTGATGCATCACCGCCTGCGCGCCGTCCACCAGCACTTTCGCGCCCTGCTGATGCGCTAGCGCGATCATCTCCGCCACCGGGTTTTCCGTCCCCAGCACGTTAGAAACCTGGGTGATCGCCAGTAGTCGCGTGCGTACATCCAGCAGTGTCGGTAGCACCTCTAATTGCAGAGTGCCATCCTGATTAAGCGGGATCACACGCAACTGCGCCCCCACACGTTCACACAGCATCTGCCACGGCACGATGTTCGCATGGTGCTCCATCGCGCTGATGATGATATTGTCGCCGGCACGCACCTGGCTGTTGCCCCAGCTATTGGCAACCAGGTTGATCCCTTCCGTCGTACCGCGCACAAATACCAGCTCTTCCGGCAGACGCGCATTAAGAAACGCCGCCGCTTTCTCACGTACCTGTTCCATACGCTGCGTCGCTTCCGCGCTGAGGGTATGGATCCCCCGATGCACGGCAGCGTAACCGTGGCGATAAAACTCCGCTTCGGCATCAATGACCTGATTCGGTTTTTGCGCGCTGGCAGCGCTGTCGAGGTAAGCCAGCGGCGTTCCGTTCACTTCACGCAGCAGCACCGGAAAATCGGCGCGTACCGCGTTCACGGGAAAACTCATGCTACGCCCCCTGCCAGGCGCTGACTGATACGCGCCAGAACCTGTTGTTTTAAAGCTTCGTCGCGAATCACTTCCGTCAGTTCAGCGGCAAAAGCATGGATGATCATTTTCTGCGCCGCCTGCTGGTTAATGCCACGCGAGCGCAAATAAAACATCTGTTCATCATCAATACGGCCAACCGTTGCGCCATGACTGCACTTCACATCGTCAGCATAAATTTCCAGTTGCGGTTTGGTATCCACTTCCGCCAGACGTCCTAACAGCAGATTGTTGTTGGTCATCTGGCCGTCGGTTTTAATCGCGTGTTGCGCAACATTGATTAAACCGTTGAACACCGCCCGTCCTTTATCGCTGACAATAGTTTTATGTAACTGGCGGCTGTTGCAGTAGCCTTTGTTGTGCTCAAGCCAGGTGCGGATGTCGCACACTTCCGATTTCACCGGCATCGCCAGGCTGTTGATATTAAGCTGCGTATTTTCACCATTCAGCTGCGTACTGGTGTTATGGCGCAGCACCAGGCCACCCAGCAGGAAGCTATGGCTGTCAGCCGCCGCATCGGCTCCCAGCAGAAGATCGTTATGCGCAAAGTGATAGCTTTGCGGGTTTTCAAATGCCAGTTTCACATGGTGCAAATGCGCATTCGCCGCCACATTCATCGTCAGACGCGAACCGGTAAAGTGCGGCTGTTCGCTGAGGCTGACATAGTGCTCATAAATCGTCGCTTCAGCACCCTGCGCCAGTTCGAGATGATGGCGATAGTGCGCGGTGTTCATCTCCTCGCCTGCCAGCCCCTGCGTAATATGCATCAGCAGCAAGGGTTTCGCCGGGCGTTGATTGCGCGCGACCTGAATCCACGTCACGTTCTGCGCCAGGCTTTCAGTCAGGTGCAGGAACATCTCCGGTTGCACCGGCGCGGGCAGAGAATGGCGCGCGTCGCTGAACGTCACGTCAAAACCGGAACCAGCCGTTTCATCGCTTAACTCTGCGCTGAATTGCCCATCGACAAACACCAGCCTGATGGCATCTACCGGCAGCGCCAGCGCGTCACGCTGCGCGGTATTTACCGTGGCGCTCGCGCTAACAAACTGGCTGTTCAGTAAGCCATCGAGCGGGGTGTATTTCCAGTTCTCCTGTTTGCGCGTCGGCAGGCCTAAGCGCAACATTTGTTGCAAATGTTGTTGCGCCACTTCCGAGCGCGCGCCGCCCCGGGTTTCGAACAGGTGATGCCACTGTTGCAGCGCGTTACTGCTGTTCGGTAAGCCAGCCATAGCCCTGCTCCTCCAGTTGCTTAACCAGCGTGAAATCGCCAGATTTCACGATGCGCCCCTGATACAACACATGCACAAAGTCGGGTTTGATGTAATCAAGAATACGCTGGTAGTGCGTGACGATAATAAAAGCCCGTTTCTCATCGCGCAGGGCATTCACCCCTTCAGCAACGATTTTCAGCGCATCAATATCCAGCCCGGAGTCGGTTTCATCAAGAATGCAGAGATCCGGTTCCAGCACCGCCATTTGCAGAATGTCGTTACGCTTCTTCTCACCGCCAGAGAAGCCGACATTCACCGAACGGGTCAACAGATCTTCAGGCATCTTCAGCAGTTTGATTTTATCTTCCATCAGATCCTGGAAATCGAAGCGATCAAGCTCCTCTTTGCCGCGATATTTCCGCACTGCATTCAGTGCCGTCTGTAAAAAGAACTGATTGCTGACGCCGGGAATTTCTACCGGATACTGGAAGGCCATAAAGACGCCTTCACCGGCACGATCTTCCGGTGACAACTCCAGCAAATCTTTGCCTTTAAACTCCACGCTGCCGCCGACGACTTCATAATCTTCACGCCCGGCGAGGGTTGCAGAGAGCGTACTTTTCCCGGAACCGTTCGGCCCCATGATGGCATGCACTTCACCAGGACGAACGTCCAGACTCAAACCGCGCAGGATTGCTTTATCTTCAACGCTTACCTGCAAATCTTTGATACTTAACATTTATTATCCTTTAATTCTTAACCGACGCTGTGTTCAAGGCTGATAGCCAGCAGTTTTTGCGCTTCAACGGCAAATTCCAGCGGCAACTCGGAGAAGACGTCTTTACAGAAACCGTTAACAATCATTGAGATAGCATCATCCTCGCTGATACCGCGTTGCAGGCAATAGAACAGTTGATCTTCACCAATGCGCGAGGTTGTGGCTTCGTGTTCAAGCTGGGCGCTGTTATTGCGGCATTCAACATACGGGAAGGTATGTGCACCGCAGTCCGGGCCGATCAGCATCGAATCGCACTGGGTAAAGTTGCGGGCATTCGCCGCTGTCGGCATGATTTTCACCAGCCCGCGATAGCTGTTCTGGCTATGCCCGGCCGAGATCCCTTTCGAAATAATGGTCGATTTGGTGTTCTTGCCGATGTGGATCATCTTGGTGCCGGTATCGGCCTGCTGATGCCCGCTGGTCAGCGCCACGGAGAAGAACTCGCCAATGGAGTTATCGCCGCGCAGAATGCAGCTCGGATATTTCCACGTAATGGCCGAACCGGTTTCTGATTGCGTCCACGACATCTTGCTGTTTTCGCCTTCGCACAGCGCGCGCTTGGTGACAAAGTTAAGAATGCCGCCGGTGTTGTTGTCGCCGGGGAACCAGTTCTGCACTGTGGAGTATTTCACTTCGGCATCTTTGTGGATGATCACTTCCACTACCGCCGCGTGGAGCTGGTAGCTGTCGCGCACCGGCGCGGAGCAACCTTCGATATAGCTGACGTAACTGCCTTCATCGGCCACCAGAATAGTGCGTTCGAACTGGCCGGTTTTCTCCGCATTGATACGGAAATAGGTGGACAGCTCCATCGGGCAACGCACGCCTTTCGGGATATAAATGAACGTGCCATCGGAGGCGACAGCAGCATTCAGCGCGGCGAAGAAGTTATCGTTCGACGGCACAACTGTGCCGAGGTATTTTTTCACCAGCTCCGGATGATCGTGGATAGCCTCACCGAACGAGCAGAAAATAATGCCCTGCTCCGACAGTTTCTCGCGGTAAGTGGTAGCAACGGAAACCGAGTCGAAAATGGCGTCTACCGCCACTTCTTTCCCTTCACGCACGGGTACGCCCAGCTGGTTAAACGCGGCTTCCACTTCATCGGTCAGATAGGCATTCGCGCCCGTCTGTTGCACTGCACCCGGCTGCGAGGCGCAAGTGTCATCGCAATTACCGCAGGACGGGGCCGAATAGTAGCTGTAGTCCTGATAGTTCAGCTTGTCATAGTGCGCTTTCAGCCAGTGCGGCTCTTCCATTTCAAGCCAGGCGCGAAAGGCACTCAGGCGGAACTCCAGCATCCACTCCGGCTCGTTACGTTTCGCCGAGATCGCCCGCACGACATCTTCATTGATGCCTTTCGCCAGCTCATCGGTGGTTAATTGCGTGAAGAACCCCTCTTTATAATTGAGGTTACCGGTCCAGATTTTGACATCGTCAGTTGCTTCAGTATTACGAGACATAGTACCGCCTATACCCCAAAGCTTTCGCCACAGCCGCATTCATGCTGGGCTTTCGGGTTATGAAATTTGAAGATCTGATTTAACCCTTCACGTACATAATCCACTTCCGTGCCGTCAATAAAGGGCATCGCCTGAAGCGGAACGTAAAGGCGCGCGCCTTCGGATTCGTACAGCAAATCGTCGGCATTCGGTTCCGTCACCGTATCCAGCACATAACCAAAGCCCGCGCAGCCGGTCTGCTTAATGCCGAGCCGCACGCCCAGCACGCCGGCCTGTTTGCTGACCAGCGTACGAATATGTTCAGCAGCGGCAGGCGTCATGGTCAGCCCGCGCCACGCAAAATCTTCCGGATTAAATGATTCCATCGCATTACCTCACATCACCAGATTCGAAGGGCTTGATGCTATGTTAGTGATAATAATTCTCACTTCAACCTCTTTCCCGCAGGGTTATTCCCCCGGTAGCCCCTTTTTTGGCTGTTGCTATAAGCATAGACGTTGCTGAAAGGCATTACAGATAAGTGAAAAATTGTTTAATAAATTGATAAATAATGACTTTAAATAGCCAGCCGCAGACAGTCCGGTGAAAAAGATAAGATGTATAGGCAATACCTATTTTTGAGATAGGATCGAAAAAAAACGTCGCATTAAAAACGTAGCGGATTATCAAAAAGTTATCGGCATCACCGAACTGATGCACAGGCCCCACTTTTCCCCCTTCATCTTCGACAATCGCCATAAAATCCATAGTGGTATGAACATAAATCGCGATGGAAGAGACGGCGCCATTTCCGGGAACGCATTGCTCACGGCTTAAGACGTTTCTCTGCAATTAGGATTTTCTCAGCCGACGTGGCGAAAATATCTCCTGTAAGATATCGCCTGGTTTAAATCCGGGCAGCGCCCTGCAAACATGGAGAGAGTTAATGAAGGCAACGATGTCATATTTAGATACCGGTTCAGGATTTCCCGTTTTACTCGGCCACAGTTATCTGTTCGATAAATCGATGTGGTCACCGCAGATTGAAGCTCTGGCTAAACAGTTTCGCGTGATAGCGCCGGATTTATGGGGCCACGGCGATTCTCCCGCCCTGCCCGCATCAACAACGTCGCTGGCGGATCTGGCCGCCGATCATCTGGCGCTGATGGATGCGTTGCAGATTGAGGAGTTCGCGGTGGTGGGGTTGTCCGTTGGCGGCATGTGGGGAGCCGAACTGGCCGCTGCCGCGCCGCAGCGGGTAAAAGCGTTAATGCTGTTTGATACTTTTATCGGTGATGAAACCAGTGAAGCGCGCGAGCGCTACTTTGGCATGCTCAACGCCATTGACACCGCCGGTTTCATTCCGCCCGCTATGCTGGATTACATTGTCGGGCAATTTTATTCGCAGCATGCCGCACCGGCGGATGTCCAGCGGCTCACCGCGTATCTCTCTTCACTCACAGCGGAACAACTGCGCGGCAGTATCGTTCCGCTCGGTAAACAGATTTTTGGCCGCCCGGACAGGCTGTCAGTGCTGGATTCCATTCGTTGTCCGACACACGTTGCCACCGGTGAACTGGATCTGCCGAGGCCGCCGGTCGAAGGTCGTCTGATGGCAGAAAAACTGGGCTGCGATTTCACGCTGATCCCGAATGCTGCGCATATCAGCAACCGCGAAAATCCCGGGGAAGTACTGAGCTTGATTGAGAATTTCCTCTCCAGACATTTATAACCTCCGTGATACTCCACTCCCCGCAGATGGAGAGTGGAGATCGCACGGTAAGTACACCGGTTTTAGTTCCACGCACTTTTTTTGACGTACAGCAATACCGTATAAAAATACCGTGACCAAATTTTGTTATTTTCGGGGCTCATCACACTTGTTGTTTGCATACGAAATTCATTAATCGCAACTTTGGAAAAGTTTATTACGCTTTCTGAGCAGATTTATCTCTTTAAGGCTTTGCCTCTCAGGGGTACGCAAACGCAAGAGTGATATTGCCTTAAAATGTCATTTTATTTTTACTCTCCGCTTTTCTGCGCCGATATACATATTAAAAATACATGTTTATGGACATCATCCATGACAGAAAAAAGATCAAAAAAAATGAACAACGGATCGCGCCGAGTGAGGCAGTAACAAGCCACCCTCCGGTCGAAAAGCGGTGATGTGCGCTAAAGTTTACACTTTTGGCAAATCACTCCGCAGGCGATAAGAACGCATTAATTTGCGTTGAGTCCACTTTCCTGTCCAAAAACAAGGAGATAAATAATACAAAACGCAAATCATTAGTTGATAAACCTGACACAATAAAAATACTTAAAACAAAAGGCCACCTTTATTTATAGATTTAAGCGATCATTTTAATAATAGTAATAGATACAGACTATCGAAAAGAGAGGATCGATCATTCAAAACAATTTTCAAAGATTATGATTAGTTGTGTAAAATTGAAAAATTATATAGTGGTTAGACCTGTTCTTGTGAGTGGGGAGCTGAATCAGGGATAATGAATATAAAAACACTCGAAATTGCGGACAAAAAACTTAGCGTTACTGCAGAGTTCAAACCCGTCATGCACCTTTCTGGAAAAACTATTTTCCGCTACGAAGTTCTTGCCAAAATTTATAATGCCAGCGATCGTTGGCTTTCAGTGGAACAATCCTTCGATATTCTTGAGAGAGAAACCATTAAAGCCATTAGCGATTTTTTGTTTGAGACCGTCTGCGAACTGCTGAAAATGAAAGAAGGCATCACGGTTTCATTCAAACTTCCCGCTCGGTTAATGAATGATATGGCGTACCTTGCCAGCCTTTACCAGCAGTGTGGGCATCATCACGTATCGCCGCAACGCATTGAGATTGAGATTGGCGAGTGGCTGACTGATATGCCACAGAGGCCTCGTCAGGCGTTTTTACAGCAGGCGAGAACCTATGGTTTTATGCTCTCGTTAGATGATTTTGGCGCCCGGGATGAAGCCGCCGACAGTCTGCGGCTGTTTCGCTTTGACACAATTAAACTCGCGCGAACGCTGGTCTACGGAATTGCCGCCAGCCCGGCAAAATTATCAACACTTCACAATTTGATCGACAAGGTGATCCCGGCAGGCACACATGTAATTTGCGAGGGTGTGGAACGTTCATCCGACCTTGCTCTGCTCAGCCGCTACAGCCATATCGGCATCGAGGGGTACATTTTCTCTCCCCCTTTAACCTTCAGTCAGTTGCGGCTGCTGGAAGACTTTTAACCTTACTGCCCTGCGTCTTTACGCGTACAGATGATAGCTTTGTCATCCGTGTGTTTGCTGTCCGAAAAGAAGAAGGCTTTTTTACCGCTGGAGAGCTGCGTGATGATGTTGATAGCGACCCAGTTGGTCTGGTTGTTCTGATCCTGGCTGTCGGTATAAATCAGCGAGCGACCAGTATAATCGTCAGAGATATTGAACGGCTTCTCTTGCGGATTGGTATAGCGGTGGCCGTTAACGGTAAGCCCTTCAGGCTCAACAACAGCGGTATATTCATCGCAGGAGAGGTTGATACCAGCGGCGAACGAACATGCGGAAAAGAGAGTAAAACTGCTGACCACAATAAACCTGATCATAAGCATCCCGAGTCAATTTTAACGCAATGATAATACAGCGCCCCGAAGCCGGGACGCAGAGAAAAGAGATCAGTTATAGAGCGAAGGTTCACCGAGCGGACGGGTTTTGAAGCGGCGATGGATCCACAGATACTGTTCCGGCGCGCGCAAGATTTCGCGCTCAATCACTTTATTCATATAACTGGCTGCCGCAAACTCATCCTCGCCAGGATAATCATTTAATGCAGGACCAATATGCAATGAATAACCTGAGCCATCGGTTTTGCGCACCATCGTCACCGTCAGCATTTTAGCGCCCGACAGGCGCGAAAGTACAAACGTGCCGTTGGTAGTGGCGGCATTTTTCACCGAGAAGAATGGCGCGAAGGTACTGCCCTTGCGGCCATAATCCTGATCCGGCGCGAACCAGACAGCTTCACCCTGTTTTAACGCATTCACCAGCCCTTTCAGGTTACGGCGGTCGATCATATTTTTATTTGAACGCATACGTCCACGCGTCTGTACCCACTCCATCAGCGGGTTGTTGTGCGGGCGATAGGTGGCCATCATCGGCTGGCACAATCCCATCACGCGGCCGCCCAGCTCCAGCGACATGAAATGCACGCCGACAACCATCACGCCCTGCTCGCTGGCCTGCGCGGCCTGTAAATGCTGGTAACCTTCAACATCAAACCAGCGGCGCACGCGCTTATCTGACCAGAACCATGCCATGCCGGTTTCGATTAACCCCATACCCAGCGACATAAAGTTTTTGGCAATCAGCGCATCACGCAGCGCTTCGCTCATCACCGGAAAACAGAGTTCAAGATTACGGCGCGCAATACGTTCGCGACGCTTCAGAAAACGGCGGGAGTGATGTCCAAGCCCTGCGCCAAGGCGGGCCAAAACGGGATAAGGAAGTTGAACGAGCAGCCAGAGCAAAGCCAGGCCGACCCAGGTCACCCAGTGGCGCGGGTGTAAAAATGAGAGTTTAAACGATGTCATCACTGTTACCTTAAAGCCTAAATTCAGTAGCGCTTAAGGAGACAATGAATCACTTCATCAGGTCATTATGCGTTACAGCTATTCGCCGCGGCAGAAGGTGCCGAAACGGTACATCCAGTGCCACGCACTATAGCACGAAGCGTTAAAGGGAGATGGAGAGAATAATGAAGAAAAGGTGAATATTTTCGGCGGATTGCTTCCGCCGAAACTGGTCAGACAATTGCAGTGGTCAGACGGGATGAGCAGCAAAGCCGCGACTGTTCATCAAACAGATCGATTTGCCAGACCTGATGACGTCCGCCCGTATGTAGCGCATGGCAAACGCCGCGCACCCGGCCGCTGCGCACCGAACGCAAGTGGTTGGCATTCACCTCCAGCCCGACCACTTTTTGATCCCCTTCGGTGCATAAATAACCAGCCACCGAGCCAAGCGTCTCCGCCAGCACGACCGACGCACCGCCGTGCAGCAGGCCAAACGGCTGGTGCGTGCGTTCATCTACCGGCATGGAGGCTTCCAGCGCATCATCCGTGATGCGCTCAAAACGAATATCCAGCAGACCAACCATATTGCCGTCGCCCATGGCATTGAGCGCTTCCAGCGTGACTGCACGTTTCCAGATCATCCCAGTATCTCCAGCAAAGCCTGTAATGGATGGCGCACCCCGTTACCCTCAACGCGCTTCACCTGGCTACGGCATGAGTAGCCGGTCGCCAGACAGCGGTTACGCGGCAGACGCTGTATCGCCTGGTGCCAGGAAAGCTCATAAATGCCCAGCGAACTGGCGTGGTTCTTCACTTCGTGGCCGTAAGTACCAGCCATACCGCAGCAGCCCACGCTGACATTTTCCAGCTTCGCGCCGAAACGAGCGAAGATCGTCGCCCACTGCCCCGTCGCGCCCGGCAATGCCGTCACTTCGGTACAGTGGCCAAACAGATACCACGGTTCACCGCTCACCGCGCGGGCCTCGACATGCTCCAGCGCCGCAGGCAACCACTCATGCACCAACTGAACATGGAAATCACCGCGCTTATCGCCCAGCGCCAGTTTGTACTCGTCGCGATAGCACAGCACCAGCGCCGGATCGACGCCCACCATCGGCATTCCCAGTTGTGCCACGCGATTGAGGAAATCAGCGGTCTTCTGCGCAGTTTTGGCAAAGCGATTGAGGAACCCTTTAATGTGTTGCGCCTTGCCGTTCGGCGAGAAAGGCAGCACCACCGGCTCAAAGCCGAGTTTCTCCACCAGCCGCACAAAGTCAGCCACCACCTGCGCATCGTAATAGCTGGTAAACGGATCCTGTACCACCAGCACCGTTTTCGCTTTCTGCGCCGCATTGAGCTGTTCAAGCTGCTCCAGCGTCATATTTGCCGTGCGGTGACCCACCATCTGACGCTGCAGGGAGGGCACCGACAGCAGCGGTAAATCGACCATGCCGATATGTTTGGCCGACAGCGAACGCACCCACGGCTGGCTCATAAAGAAGTTAAACGTCTTCGGCGCCCGCGCCATCAGCGGCGCATAGCTTTCTACCGTAGCAACCAGATGATCGCGCACCGGGCGCAGATAACGGCTGTGATAAAGTTGCAGGAAGCGCGAACGGAATTCCGGCACATCGATTTTAATCGGACACTGCGTGGAGCAAGCTTTGCAGGCCAGGCAGCCGGACATCGCCTCTTTCACCTCGTGCGAGAAGTCATACTCGCCACGCCGTGCATGCCAGCTGTTGCGGGTACGCTCAATCAATGTACGCAGGCTGGCGCGTTTCTCCGGCAGCTCTTTTTCCAGTTTCAGCGGATCAACGCCGCGATCCGCCAGCAAGCGCAGCCACTCACGTACCAGCGTCGCGCGCCCTTTCGGTGAATGGATTCGGTTGGCAGAAATCTTCATCGACGGGCACATCGGGCTTTTCACATCAAAGTTAAAGCACAGACCGTTACCGTTACACTCCATCGCCCCGCGCCATGAAGTGCGCACCGCAATAGGAATTTGCCGATCCAGAGTCCCGCGTTTCACGTCATCCACCTGTTTCATTGGCGCATCCACGCCCTCCGGAGGACAAATTTTACCGGGATTCAGGCGATTCTCAGGATCGAATGCCGCTTTGATTTTTCGCAGCTCGCCATAAAGCTGAGCGCCGAAAAAGGCCGGGCTGTACTCGGCGCGGAACCCTTTCCCGTGTTCCCCCCATAGCAGACCGCCATATTTCGCCGTCAGCGCCACCACCTCATCAGAGATGGATTTCATCAATACTTCTTGCTGCGGATCGCACATGTCCAGCGCCGGACGCACGTGCAACACCCCGGCATCCACGTGACCAAACATGCCATAGCTCAGACCGTGGCTGTCCAGCAGCGCGCGGAACTCAACGATATAATCCGCCAGATGTTCCGGCGGTACGCAGGTATCTTCAGCAAACGGGATCGGTTTGGCCGCCCCTTTAGCGTTACCCAGCAGACCGACCGCTTTTTTACGCATCGCATAAATGCGCTCAATCCCGGCCAGATCCTCGCAAAGCTGCCAGCCAATGACCCCGCCTTCACCGTTGGCCATCAGCGCATCCAGCCGCTGGCACAGCGCCGCGACCTGACCGTCAATCAATTCCTGATCGTCACCGGCGAACTCAACAATATTCAGGCCGAGCAGCGTTTTATCCGGCACATCGGTAATCAGCTCTTTTACTGAATGCCAGACGATATCTTCCCGTGCCAGGTTCAGGACTTTCGAATCCACGGTCTCTACCGACAGCGCGCGCGCTTCCACCATAAACGGCGCATTGCGCAAGGCGGAATCAAACGAGTCATATTTGATGTTCACCAGGCGACGCACTTTCGGTAGCCGGGTGATGTCGAGCCGCGCTTCGGTGATAAACGCCAGCGTTCCTTCCGACCCGGTTAACACGCGGGTAAGATCGAACTCCGTCATCTCATCATTAAAGACGTGACGCAGGTCGTAGCCGGTCAGGAAACGGTTCAGTTTCGGAAATTTATCGAGGATCAACTGGCGATTGTCGCGGCAGCGTTCAAGTACGGTTTTGTAGACGCGACCAATTGCCGTGTTGGCCTTGCCCAGCGTTTCCGCCAACGCCACCGGCATCGCCTGCGTGTCGAGAATATCACCGCCCAGCAGCACCGCGCGCACGCCCAAAACGTGATCGGAGGTTTTACCGTATACCAGTGAACCCTGACCAGAAGCATCGGTGTTGATCATTCCGCCGAGCGTCGCGCGGTTACTGGTGGAGAGCTCCGGCGCGAAAAAGAACCCGTAAGGTTTCAGGAACTGGTTAAGCTGATCCTTAATGACGCCCGCTTCAACACGCACCCAGCCCTCTTCCGGGTTGATCTCCATGATGCGGTTCATATAGCGGGACATATCGACAATGATGCCCTGGTTCAGTGCCTGTCCATTGGTGCCGGTGCCGCCGCCGCGCGGCGTAAACACCAGCGTGCGGAAGCGTTCTTCCGCCGCAAGACGGGTTATCAGTGCAACATCGGATGTTGAACGGGGAAAAACGACTGCATCGGGTAATAACTGGTAAATACTGTTGTCTGTCGCCATCGTCAGCCTGTCGGCATAATTCGTGGCGGTATCACCTGTAAAACCTTGCTGCTCCAGTGCTTGCAAAAAATTCAGCACCAGCTGAACAACGCCGGGTGCCTGGGAAATCTGTGGGATCATTATGCTTGACCCTGCCTGATGGTGAGTGTTGTGAATAGTTAATCGTTTGCTTTAAGCATGCATCGTTGTATCACATTTTTTTCTTATACGCCCAGAGAATTGCAGGCACAATCGGGCTGGGCAAACGCGCTGAAATCATTAATCATTATCACGGGCGTCTTCCTGCAACGCCCACTCTTCAGCAACTTAATAAAGGTGTGTAAATCATATGGTTGATCTACGTCAGTCCAGGGATGTGCCGCAAGTGATGCTGTCGGTACTGTTTTTAGCAATCATGATTATCGCCTGTTTGTGGATTGTTCAGCCCTTTATCCTCGGTTTTGCCTGGGCGGGAACCGTAGTGATAGCCACCTGGCCGTTGCTGTTACGTCTGCAACGCCTGCTATTTGGCCGACGCTCGCTGGCGGTGCTGGTGATGATGTTGCTCTTAATCCTGCTGTTTATTGTTCCCGTTGCCCTGCTGGTGAACAGCCTGGTGGACTCCAGCGGCCCGGTTATCCATGCCATTACCACCGGTTCGATGTCACCGCCCGATCTCGCATGGCTGCACAGCATTCCGCTGGTCGGTGAAAAGCTCTATAGCGGCTGGCATAACCTGCTCGATATGGGCGGCACCGCGATCATGGCGAAACTGCGGCCTTACGTTGGCGCAACCACTACGTGGTTTGTCGGCCAGGCCGCGCATATTGGGCGTTTTATGCTGCACTGCGGCCTGATGCTGTTATTCAGCGCCTTGCTCTACTGGCGTGGTGAGCAGGTTGCGCAGGGGATTCGCCATTTCGCCGTTCGTCTGGCGGCCAGGCGCGGCGATGCGGCGGTACTGCTCGCCGGTCAGGCTATCCGCGCGGTGGCGCTGGGCGTGGTCGTGACCGCGCTGGTGCAGGCGGTTCTGGGCGGAATCGGGCTGGCCATTTCCGGCGTCCCTTACGCTACGCTGCTCACCGTCGTGATGCTGATGACCTGTCTTATTCAGATTGGGCCATTGCTGGTGCTGGTTCCGGCGATCATCTGGCTTTACTGGAGCGGCGATTCCACCTGGGGTACCGTGCTGCTGGTCTGGAGCTGCGTGGTCGCCACGCTGGATAACTTTATCCGCCCGGTGCTTATTCGCATGGGCGCAGACTTACCGCTGATTTTGATCCTCTCCGGCGTCATCGGCGGGCTGATCGCATTTGGTATGATCGGCCTGTTTATTGGCCCGGTGCTGCTGGCCGTCTCATGGCGTCTTTTCTCCGCATGGGTGAATGAAGTACCCGAACCGACCAGGCGCCCAGAAGATATATTGAATGACGAGCAAAATTCGGGAGCCTCTTCCTGAAATAGTCTTAAGGCGGGGTAGCCCGCCTTAAGTAATTATTAAGCCACACTTATCATTTAAGATAATAAAATCTGGTCAGACCCCTCTGTAGCCCGCAGAATGCGGCATCTTCGGCATATATTCTTCAAGACTATTAAACTAATGAGACGAATCTGATCGACTCAAAAAATCAGCATGCCTACTATAAGTCCACGGTTATAAATCAACACCTTGGTTTATAAGCATGGAAATCCCCTGAGTGAAACAACGAATTGCTGTGTGTAGTCTTTGCCCATCTCCCACGATGGGCTTTTTTTTCACCTCAAAAACGTCACTTCGCATTACCGGCCACCGCGCATGTACCATTATCAAGCGCTGCGCCAACAGGCAGATAATCTAACGCTAAATGTACTGCGCTGACGTCCCGGCCATCACAGGCCCGTATATGATCATTATACGAGGCGCAGCCGTTGAGCACCGTACAGGCCAGTACAGCAATAACCATCAATAAACTTTTCATGCAAACCATTCCAGATAATACAGGTGAGTCAACATTGCATTTAAAAAAACGCACGCTGATGCAAAACAAAAAAATTAACGACTAAAGAGAGTTGGAGAAGTAGAAATAAATAGCAGAGATCGCGTAAATCCTTATCCCACTCTGCCAGCAAACAGATTGTGTTGCGCCAGAATATGATCAACCACATTGCGTAACCTTCCCTGCAACGCCATATAAGCCCGGCGATCGCCCGCGTAATTCACCCACATGGCACCTTCAGGTTCCACTTCCACAAAGCCTGTTTGCCCATTACAAATAAAATGAACGTAATGCCGTTCATGGTTTTTTTTCATATTACATTGCCTCGAAACACGCCGCTTAAATAAAGCATGAAATACTATGCGGGATAAATAAAAGTGAACGAAAGGGATTATATTCAGGGTAATTATCAATACAATAAATATATTCAGGATCGCGGCACAAATAGCTTACGATCACACGCATAGCTTACGTTTATGTGAGAAATAAAGTGGGCTTGTTATTTCTCACATGTATTTGTTATCTGCATGCTAACCAGAAAAACAGCCCACCTGGCGATGGGCTGCGGTTTGCTAGCGGTTGATTTCGCAGTGGCTCATCATCCTCCATGCGGCTGGCAGCACCCGCGTTTCACCGGTAACATTCACCGTTGCTGTCGCGCGTATATCTCCCGATGACGCGCCAGCCCGCAACTCAAACTCCCCCGGCTCGACGATGCGCTTGCCGTCGCGCCGCGTGAAATTGAGCATATCCACGGGCAGCGTAAAGGTCAGCGTTGCGGATTCTCCTGGCGAAAGGTCCACGCGCTGGAACGCTTTCAGCTCCTGTACCGGCCGCACCATCGAAGCCACTTTGTCGCGCACGTAGATCTGCACAACCTCGCCGCCGCTGCGTTCGCCAACATTGGTGACCCGAACCTGCAATGCGATCTCGCCATCAATAGCCACTTCCGGCGTTAACAACACCAGAGGCGCGTAATCGAACTGCGTCCAGCTCAGGCCGTAGCCGAACGGGTAGCGGGAGCCAAAATGGAAGGCGAACGGCGTCCCGCCGCTTTTCAGTTTGTGGTTGTAATAATAGGGCATTGCGCCCGCGCTTTTCGGCACGCTCACCACCAGCCGTCCCTGCGGTTCCGCGCGGCCGGTCAGCACATCGGCAATTGCGTAGCCGCCCTCCTGGCCCGGCGCCCATGCCATTAACCAGGCGGCGACACGCGTTTCCAGCCCTTGCAAGTTGTAAGGGCGCCCGCCGGTCATCACCACCACCACGGGTTTACCGGTCTCTACCAGTGCCTCAAGCAATCGCTGTTGTACGCCCGGCAGCGAAAGACTGTCCGTATCGGAGCCTTCACCCACCGTGCCGCTCTGGAATAGCCCGGCGAGATCGCCCACACAAGCAATCACCACATCGCTCTCCTGCGCTGCACGCACTGCCTGCGGGATCAGGCTTTGATCCATGGAAACCGGCGATTGCTGCATCGGTTTGCCGGAGGCATCGCCCGGGAAAACCGGCGCTCCCGCCATGCGTTTTTCAATGATATGGCAACCTTTCGCATAGCGAACATTGCCCTCGCCCAGCGCCTGGCGCAAGGCTGTCAGCGGCGTGGTAACCTGCGAGGTCTCTTCCAGCATATCGCTGATGATCAAATGTACCGGGAAGCTGTAACCGCTGAGCAGGGCCAGCGGATCGTCCGCTGTCGGGCCAACCACCGCCACTTTTGCTGCTCCTCGCAGCGGCAGAATGCCGTTGTTCTCCAGCAGGGTCAGCGAACGGGTTGCCACGTCACGCGCAGCCTGCCGCGCCGCATCAGACTGCAACACGATGCGACGCTCATCCGTATAGGGCTGTTCGAACAGCCCAAGGCGGAATTTAACCGCCAGCACGCGGGCGACAATTTCATCGATCTTCGCCATCGAAATCAGTCCGCGCTCAACCGCCTCCGCCAGATGACGGACGCAGTCATCTTTCGGCAATTCAATATCCAGCCCGGCGTTGAAGGCTAATGCCGCCGATTCTGCCGCATCATGACTGACGCCGTGATGCTGATGGAGCAGGCTGACGCCGCCATAATCGGCAACAATAATGCCATCAAAGCCCCACTCTTCGCGCAGCAGCGTGGTCAGCAGAAAATGATCGCTGTGCCCAGGTTGATTATCGATGTCGTGATAAGCGGGCATCACCGAACCGGCTTTCGCCAGTTTGACAGCCATTTCAAAGGGCAACAAAAAGGTGTCGTTAAGTTCGCAAAAACCCAGATGCACCGGCGCATGGTTGCGCGCGCCTTCGCTGAAAGAGTGGCCTACGTAGTGTTTAAGCGTCGCCAGCATATCGCCCCGCTCGCCCTGCAACCCCTCAACATAAGCGCAGGCCATCACGCCCACCAGCCACGGATCTTCACCAAACGTCTCCTCGGTGCGGCCCCAGCGCACATCGCGCGAAACATCCAGCACCGGCGCCAGCCCCTGCTTGCAACCGGTGCTGCGCGCTTCTTCGCCGATTTGCTGTGCGGTGCGTTTGATCAGCGCCGGGTCCCAGGTCGAACCATAGTTGAGCGATGAAGGAAATAGCGTGGCGTCTTTGCACAACAAGCCCACCAGGCACTCTTCGTGAAACAGCGCCGGGATCCCCAGCCGCGTCTCTTCTACCATGGTTTTTTGCAGCCGGTTAGCGGCTCTTACGCCGCTTTTCGCATCAACAATATGCGTACCGAGCGGACGGGTAATCTGCCCGATACCGCGCGTTAACCGTTCCGCCAGCGCCGCCTGGGCACTGACGCCAGCAAATTCGTCGCTCAGATCGCTGCGTTCACGGTGCTCGCCATCTTCTGACAGCACCAGCCACAACGCATGCATCTGGGCGAATTTCTCTTCCGGTGTCATCCTGGCAAGCAGATCGGCCACGCGTTCGGAAACCGGGCGGCCAGGGTCCTGATAAATTGCGCTCATCGGGTCACTCCTGTGTTACTGAAATCCGGGGAAGTTTGTGGGGTTGTCACTGAATTGCTGGCGTCGCGTTTGCGGATCAGTTCGCGGGCAATCGTGTTGGTCAGCTGGCTATTCAGTTTGTAGCGGGTAAGCAGCAGCACCATGCCAATAAATAGCAGACACGGGATCAGCGTAAACAACGCATTGATAGTGGTCAGTACGCTGGCCGTTTGCTGCGCCTGATTTGGTACATAATCCACCGCGCCCAGCACCCAGCCAACAACGGCGCCGCCCAACGCAAGACCGAACTTGATGGCAAACAGCGCCGTCGAGAACACCAGGCCATCAAGGCGTCGCCCGCTGCGGTGCTCTTCGTAATCCACCACATCGGAAAACATGGTCCACTGTAGCGGCGTGGTGAGATTCTGAATAAAGCTGAAAACAATGTTGAGGCCGAATATAAGCCACACTTGTGTGGGCGGAATGATAAATATCAGCGCGGCAAACACCACAAAGGTAATGATGGTCCACTGATAAGCACGAACACGATCAAATTTCCCTAACAAACGTGCGGAGAATAATGCGCCAAGCAGCGCTGCAATCATGCCGGAAACAATAAAAGTAAAGACCATTTCCGGGCGCTGTAATACATATTTGACGTAATACATAGTTGCCGAACCGCGCGTAACCACAGCGGTAAGCAGTAAAATATTAAACAGAAAAACAATGCGCCACTGGCTATTTTTCGCCAGTAATTTGAGATCGCTGAATATTGATCCTGAGCTGTCATTATGCGGCGTATAACGCTCACGGGTCATAAAGAAGCAGCCGAAGAACAGTAAAATACCCAGCACGCCCATCATACTCATAGCGTAAAAATAGCCCTTCTGATCGTTACCGTTACCGAGCTGCGCCACCAGTGGTAACGCAATCACCGTCACGATCAATCCGCCGATAAACGACAGGCAAAAACGCCACGATTGCAGCGAATGGCGCTCCTGCGGGTCCATGGTCAGCGCGCCGGGCATGGCGCAGTACGGTACATTTATCGCGGAGTAGATAAAACTCAGGATCGCGTAGGTCACGCAGGCATAAATGATTTTTGCCGTTGGGCCCGCATCCGGCACATAGAAAGTGATAATGCAACTGACGCCAAACGGAATCGCAAACCACAGCAGCCAGGGACGGAAACGTCCGTGACGGGTTTGCGTGCGATCGACCAGTGCGCCAATACAGGGATCGGCAAACGCATCAATCACACGCACCACCAAAAACATGGTGCCCATAATAGCGGCGGGTAAACCAAAAACATCGGTATAGAAATAAGCGAGAAACAGTGTGGCCGTTTGCCAGACCAGCGCGCTGGCCATATCGCCGAGGCCATAACCTATTTTATCTTTGGTACTAAGAACAGAGGTGAGGGTCATTTTTTATCAGCCTTGTGAGGTGAAAATGGATATTTCAACCTGACGCGAACAGGGCTTCGCGCCGCTTACTACAGGCTAAAGTATTAGAAGAAGCGCTCACCCGGACAATTGTGATAATTACCAGGCTTTTTACGTTTTTTAGTAATTGTGATCGCCGACGAGTTAGCGGCTAAAATAAAAAAATCCCCGACATTGTGTCGGCATCCGCATGCCAGACAATAAAATAAAATCAATAATAATCATAAAGATGCAATAAATACTGATTATGCAACCAGTATTTATTTAGTGCATTTTTTCTCAATTCAGGCTAATTTTGTCGTCTCAGTCCCCCACACAGCACCCCACAGGACACCAGTAAGGAACGACATATGGCTTTTTACACGGTAGAGAAAAGAATCAAATCAGACGGCACCCTGCGCTACCGTTGCACTGTTGGGGTGAAAAAGGCTGGGAAATATATCTATCGTGAGAACAGGACATTTGGAAAATTGTCTCTCGCAAAAGCCTGGGGAATAAGCAGAGTTTCGCATATAGAAAACGATGGGATCCCTTCCGATGACCAGTCACCAAAAGTGACGCTGGGTGAGCTTATACAAAAATACACAAACCACCCCAACATAAAGTACGGACGTTCAAAAGCGGACGTACTAAAACTGATATCCAGATCCCACATAGCGAGCACTCCTGTTTCTGATTTGTCACCAGCAGCCCTCATAGAGCACTGCGAGCAGCGCCGTGCCAGTGGTGCAGGTGCCGCGACGGTAGCGCAGGATCTGGCTTATATTGGTTCTGTCCTTAAAGCGGCTAAACCGATTTTTAATATTGAAGCAGACCTGCGGGCATATAGCCTGGCCAGGCAAAACCTTACGCAAATGAAAGTCATAGGGCCAACACAGAAGAGAAGTCGGCGCCCCACGCGCGAGGAATCGGAACAGATTATTGCTGGCTTAAAAAACAGAGAAATGACTTCCTATAAAAAAGTCCCTTTCTCTGACATTTTTTTATTTTCCATACTCACCTGCATGCGTATTGGGGAAGTTTGCAGAATTCAATGGGAAGATGTTGATATGCAGCAAAAGGCTGTTCTGGTCAGGGACAGAAAGGATCCGAGAAAGAAAGCCGGAAACCACATGCTGGTACCCTTACTTGGGGAATCCTGGGATATATTGCAAAGGCAACCCAAAATCTCCGAGAGAGTATTCCCCTTTCACAGTCGAAGCGTTACACAAACATACCGCCAGGTGCGCGATAAGCTGGGCATAGAAGATTTACGCTATCACGATTTACGCCGGGAGGGCGCCAGCAGGCTATTCGAATCAGGTTTTACCATTGAAGAAGTAGCCCAGGTCACAGGACATAAGTCACTGAATATCCTTTGGCAGGTTTATACCGAACTTTTCCCTAAATCGCTTCATGTAAGACTGGAGCAACTGAAAAAAGAAAGGCTCGGACAGGATTAAAGCTTTACCAGATAGTCCTTTTCAGGCCCTTTGCCATACTATTTAACCGTATTAGCTCAGATTTGAGCTGATACAGCTATGGTACAGAGCCAAACCTAATCTGACCGGCAGCTCTGTGCTAGCAGCGGAATTTGCTAAATCAGTGTGTGTTAATCAACGGGAAGCAGATCACTGTTTAAACTTGATGAGTGATTAATAGATTTATCATTAACGTACAGAAATCTTAAAAATTGCCGATAACGCACTTTTGATTTCTGGAGAAAATACGTGTCTTACATAACGTTACTCGTCACCTTTCTACCTTATCTGCTGAAGTTGCTTTCATTTTATATTTCCTCAGGTAAAGACAGAGACAACTTGCTCGACAAGTTGCGACAGGAACTTCATCAGAATCCACCGACGCCTTTTATCGTTGAGTCTCTTTCAGCTAAGCTGCATCGATGGAGACCACTTGCCGCATCAGAGTTGCTTTATATTTTTCATCGTGATAATGCATGGCTACTATTCCGATTACTGGCCCCTGCTCGTCGTGGGATTATCATGATAAAGCTCTCTGGTAGCGGTGAAAGCTACCGTTTTTGCTATAGCGGACTGTATGCTTTCAAAACCGCCAGACTTCTCATTCTAATTTTCTGTGCGTCTCTGGCTGCCTATTTTCTCTATAATGCCATCGGAATTGAGACAACAATGCTAATGAGTATCAAAAATGGCACTTTTGCCGGATATAAAAGCTGGGAAATTGTAAAACTCAGCGTTGGCATAGCTTCCTGTATACTTGCTTACTGCATGACAGCTTTTCACGCCGTGTCGATCCTGTTTGCAGCGTTAAGAATTTACGCTCTTAATACACTTCTTCATCCAAACCTTCCAGAGAACCAATTCAGATTGAAAAAATGGCTGATGAGCTTGGTAATGCTGTTGATCACATATCGCAGGCAGACTTAAAGCTAAAAGTAGACGCTTTTGTCGCAATCAAGCGTAAGCCATTCGCCGGAACGCTGGCACACCTGACCGGCTCCCCTATGATTAAGGATAGCGTTGCATCGCCCCATTGGACTCACAGCTCAAAACAGACTGTCAGATTTGATTGTGTGCGCCAGTGAAAACCGTCAGCTAATACAATTTAACCCTGCGACACTCGTCTGTGGGTGGAGGTAATTTAATACCTTGGATAGTCAGCAGCATCACGTGCCAGCATACGTCGTGATGCTACAAGATCATAACAACCAAGGTGTTGTCAGTCATACAACCAGCGACCCGCTTTGGCCGACTCAATAATCATTGCTACCGTTAGTGGTTTTATTTCTATCTCTGGTTTTTTCTGCCAGAACGGGTATTCATATTCAATATAATTACGGGTATCCATGTCGCTGTAATCAATATTGAAATGAGTGAACACGTCCAGGAGCATATCTTCCGCATCTTCCGGAACAAGCCGGAAATCATCGTTAAGCGTCCAGTCTTTGGTAATTTGCTTGTATCCGGGCTTAAACCAGTGTGCTCTGATGGGGTAGCGCTCCATCAGATAATCAATTACTTCTTTTTCGAAATCGCGATCGTCCATTAAAAATACGTCCATTGAATGCGGTCCTGAGGTCTGGCGATGAGATTGTATTGTGTTCGTGTTTTGCTCATCACCTGCTGGACAGCCACTAAGGCCATCGCGTACCCAACGTAAGGAATATACCTGCCAACAAAGGTAGCAATCTTATTCGAGGGAACCATTTTAAGAGAACGGAGTTTCCCCACGGGTGCCAGTGGCCGCCAGCCGAATGGGAAACGGGCATCTCTTAAAATCTTCCTGCTGACGATTGAGGCAATGCTGGTTCCCGGCGTATTCTGCCCCGCCGCCAGCTTCCCTGAAACCGGTATGTATGGCTGCCCGATAAGAACCATTGCAGCAGATGCAACATCTAAACCAAAACTGTCCGCGAAGTTTTCAAGGAAGATAAGGTTAAATAACTCACCAGCGGATACATTAGTATGCCCGTGATAAAAGTAAGTTCCATTAAGCTCTTCCACCGTGTCCATCAGCTTCATCCTGTTGAGGGTCTTACTGGATGAAAATACTGATAGAAAATTGCCATAGTGTCCAGTCGTTGATTAACGAACCAACAACCCGAACCACCAGGCAACCGCCCCCACTCGCATAAGTTTTGATGCGGCAACCCGGATCAGCTCAGTGCATTCAGCACCATATTCCCGTCAGTAAAAATATGCTCGTAATACTTCCCGTTTTGCTGGCTGTGCCATCGCCAGCGGATGCCGATCTGCCTGCCATAAAAGGCCGAATAGTCGTACCATCCGTATTTGATATACATCTCTGTGCCGGTGCTGCTGGATGATAATTGGCTTATCCAGTCGCGCGGCGGCGGACAGTGGTTGGACGGGTTAACCGCAGCGGTCACGCCATTCATCCGGGTAAGTGCAGGGTTACTCATGGCGCGGGCATCTTTCTCATCAACAAAGGCGTTTCCGGGGGTGACCGCCGCAGCGGCGCCAACGGTAAATGGATTGAGAAGAAATCGGGATAACCACCCGCCTCCCGAGCCAGAAGATGAGCCACCGCCAAAGCCAAGCAGGCGCCCACCGATTTTCAAAGCGCCAGCGGTGCCTGCGACACCACCCGCCGTAAGGAGAGCCTGTGAAACACCAGGGTTTTCTTTGATAAAACTATTAATGACATCAAGAACTGAATTAACGATCGGCAACAATTTACTGCCCATTGAGTAAGCGAGCACCTCAAAATTGCGGCTTAAATCCGCCATTTCGTCGTTAAATATTTGAGAGTTTTTTAATAACTGAGCATCAATTTTATACGGGTTTGCGTCTGATTTTGCTTGCGACTCACTGAGGAATTTTGGCCCCATCTCCAGCAGACGAGTAATCGGTGAGTCACGCCCCAGCCCTGCACCTTCCTGCAGGAATGCTCGTTGATCGCGATTCATCTTCTGATAAGCATCGGACAGATACTGTAACCCCTGATCCGGAGCCATATTCGCGAATTCGCCAGGGTTAAACGCACCGTTCCAGTACGCCTTATCATTCAGTTCTCCGTACCGGGCTTTGCGCTGTAAATCGGGGATCATTTTAGCGATATCGTGCGCAGCATCAGGAGAAAGATTAAGCCGTCGCATAGCCATCTCCAGACCCTGAATCTGGCGGATCGTAAAACCGGTATTATTGCTGAGGCGCTGCATTTCCAGTGCAGAATTAGCAACACCACTGGTGAGCGCTTTCATGCCCATCCCAACACCAGCAATGGCGGCAAGTTGAAGCATTCCATCGGTGACGCTTTTTATGGCGGTGGCGCCTTTCTCGAATGATTTTGCATCGGTTTCAAGGCCAAGCGAGACTAACAGGGAATCAATGGTTCCAGCGTTTTCCGCCATTACTGTTCTCCGGGTACAAAAAAACCCGCAAAAAGAAGCGAGTACGAGTTAAAAATGGGATTCATATAAGGTAATAATAAGTAAACAAGGTTTCATATTGACAATAAAATCTTATTTACTTATTATTACCTTATACCAAGATGGTATGGCTCTTTAAAAACTGAGGGATTATGGTTCAGGTTAGTTGGTCAAAACGGGCGCTAAAACAACTCGCAGCGATTGACACCAGATACCGTAAACGCATCAAGGACAAAGTGGGTGAATTGACCGACTTTCCCGATGTGACACTGGATCTGAAAAAACTCGAATCATCTGGCAAGCAGTACAGGTTAAGGGTTGGCGATTACCGCATTATCTTTGAGTTAATCGACGGCACACCACGAGTTTGCGAGATACTCGAAGTCAAGCGCAGAACATCAACAACATACTGAGGCGGGGTTATCCCGCCTGAATCCCTGAGTTAAAGAGATTTCGCCAACCGAAATTAAATGTTGGAGTGACATATGAGCATACAGGTTATAAACGACAGAAACGGTAACCCCGAGTACGCCGTGATCCCATACGAACTCTATCAACGCCTGATTAAAAACGCTGAGGATAACTCCCTTTATGAGAGCATCCCGTACAGCGCGGCTGACGATGATGACGTCACCATTCCTCATGAAGTGGTTAGCATCCATATCGATCAGGACGTGAGTATTCAGGCGGCGTGGAGAATCTTCCGTGGGCTGTCCCAACGAGAAGTTGCCGAATCACTCGGCATCACTCAGGCAGCGGTTTCACAACTCGAATCACCGGACACCAGACCACAGAAACGCACCAGAAATAAACTGGCCGAACTGTATGGTTGCAAACCGGAACAGTTGATTCTGTAACACATAGCCCGGAGTGCCGGGCTATCTCGTTTCTCTTTGTCTCTCAAACTGTTCAATCAGATCATCAAGCACATCGTGCATGGCCTGCACATCGTCTATCGCATACGTTCCGTCGAGCATATCCGACCATTTCGCCAGAGGCGGGCAGGCATCACCCGCCCCTACACATGGACGCCACAGAAACCAGTCTTTGACGGTTACTGAATGATCGGCGTTGCCCCTGCGCCGTTTTCGCTCTGTTCGCTGAGCTGCCAGAAAGGGCCGACATTCTCCTTCAGTACCCGGCCAAGCAGCAGCAGGAAGTTATGTGCGGCATCCTGAAAGAGGTTTTCAGCCACCGGCACACCATCAGAATCGCGAACAATCTTTCCTTTCACGATACACAGCTCTTTCAGCCGGGCTGTTTTCACGCCATCCAGCGAAGCCATGGCAACGGTAATGCCCATCGGGGTTACCCCCTCCCCCAATAGCGGCAGCAGGCCAGCCTGCGCAGAAATCTGCAACATTTCCACCTGGTCTTTTGCCGATGCGGTCACACCGCTGTACGTCGCGCCATCGATTTCAATTTCAATTCTGCGCCCCATCAGGTTTCCTCGCTGTCTGCAAATTCAAAAATAAACTGCTCGTCACTGACACTGGTTTTACCACCGCGCCCCATAGAGCCGCGGTTCACCAGTACGCCATCAAACCCCATGACAGTTTCTGCCGTGCCCGTCTGGAAAAACGTGAAGGAGGCATCTACGCCCGTTTTTGCCACTGCCAGAATCTGGCGCACCTGATCACAACCGGGGATCAGGTTAATGGTGAGGCGCTTCGGGCGCGTCTGACTGTCCAGGCGAACCGACGTTTTACCGATACCGCGTTCCAGTTCGCCAAAATCCTGCATCATGCCGAACTGGAAACGGTTAAACATGCGGCGGTCACGATCTGTACCCATGCCGGTCATGACGTTCATTAGCCCGTCAGAAGTCACGCGAATACGCGGTTTTCCGCCGTACTGGTTATTGCTCATCGTTAAACCCATCCCCACCCGGTGCCGCCACCGGAAATTAATTCGATCTCGATTGCATCCATGAACGTGTCGAGGATGTCGTCATTTTTGTGGCTGTCATCTGCGGAGAAATCGGCGCACTCGGCCAGAGCAGGCAATACCCAACTGGTTTGTGCTGCTGGCGTACCATCCCAGTAAAAAACCTGATTGACGGGCTGGCCATCGTCGGTCATCAATGCCGGAATGAACACTTTGCCGGTTTTGATCTGAGGGACGCTGTTCAGGCAGCGAACCAGCTTGTTCTGCCCGGCGCCACGGGGGATTTCCAGCACAGGGATCGATTTACGTTTTTTCAGCGTGGTAATCAGTCCCTGCCCGGCTTGTTTATCCTCAATGCCCATATGCCGAAGCGGTGCCGGGCGTTTCGGATTGTATGGTTTCCATTTTTCCCACAGCGCTGTTGCCTGCTGTAGCAAATCCTCCGGATCCCACCTGCCACGCACACTGTCGATGAGGTAAAGATTGTTGTCTGTCCCCATACGTTGATAATGAGGTTTCGGGGCTGTAACCGTCCGAATACCAGATCATCAATTTTGCTGGCCATCATGCGGTGATGCCAGTTAACCAGCAGGCGATCACCCTGCAACAACTCAAACCAGAGGCGGGTGAAATTCAGGAAGGATTTTTCGCTTTTTGACTTAAGGGCGACACGATCAGGAAAATCGAGGTCTTCCCACTCGAGTAGCTGCGACATTTTTCAATCCCGATTTTTACCCTTTTTTGGGGCTATTTAACATAATGGACGTTACCCGAACAGCGGGATTGGCACTCATGGCAAATTCGCCACGAAAGCGTTAAAAGGACAGGTTTTCCCGGGGATGAACAGGTATTTTTAGCAATAACATTTTGATAACAAATCACCAGTATTACGATCCGGTTAAAATGACAGACAAAACCCGCTTTTTACCCTGTTTTCTCTTTTCTGCTTAATCCAGATCGGGAAGTTGTTTTTCTAATGCCGCCTGCGCCTTCGCGTAATCTTCCGGCGTGTAATTAACCTGGTTGATGGGGCCGCCGTCAGCACCAGTCAGTTCAGTGCGGTTTTTCAGCATGCCAAGATGCTGCGCCACCATTTTCAGGGCTTCATCCTGATTGCGCATCTGAACTTCCAGGCCGAAGCGCCCTTCTTTTACCCCGGCGAACAACCGACGCGCTGCGCCGTGCAAATCGCGAGTATCGTGAAAAAATGCCCTGCTTACCCCCATACCGTTACAGCGAGGGCATTCGGGATTCGGATCAAGGGTGGCATCGAACCCGTAGCCTCCGTCATCGCGCGGAGCGGCTTTTTTCTTTTCCTTTGCCTCTGCACCGGCTTCCTCAAATTCCACCGCGTCGCGCCACTGATACTGGTGGCCGAATCCCCAGCAATGGCGGCAGCACAAACGGCGATGTTCGGTGATTTGCGTTGCATCTGCTGTCGCAAGTTCCCACCACATTTTCAGCACGGCGTCCTGCGTGATTTGAGTGCGTCGCTCTCTCGCTGCCAGGGCATCGCGAATCGCCCGGCTCACCTTATCGTTTCTGTACATTCGCGAGGCTGCGACATACGCAGTGTTCCCCTCGCCTTTTCCACCAGCACGCTTATAAGCCGCCACGCGATTCATATCGATGAGGTACTCGCTAACGAACCGGGCCTGCATGTCGTTAAGCCCGTATTCATCAGGGTTTAAAGTCCATTCATCGGCGGTGTTTTCAGGTGGCAGGCAATTTGAATCAATTTGATTTTCAATTTGGGGAATTGGAATTTCTGCACTGTCTTGCGCATGCGCAGTGCGCAATTTCTTCTGCGCAGATTTTTGCGCACTTTGCGCAGTAGGCTTTTTAATATATCGACGAGCTGATGCGTAATTCAGTCCCTGCGCTTCACACCACTCTTTCGGTGATATTCCGTTTTTGGCATGTTCGGCGAGAAACTGGTTTTGCAGAGATCCCCAGTCCGGTTTTGCCATAGTCATTTACCTTTCTTACGCCATTACGATGAGGCTGCTCATTGTGATGGCAATAAAAAAACCGCCCAAAGGCGGCTTGTCTTCGCAATCTGAACAACACAGCAGTTCTCGCCCAATTGACCGGGACGATAACAGACTAATGCTACTTAAGAAGCCGGTTTGCAGCCTCAACGATGTCGTGTGACGTCAACTCTCTGTCAGAGGCGACACAAAACTCCGTATGATCGCCAGTTAGCGAATGAACTCCGGCATACATAATTTTGAGGTGAGCTTGTTCACCATTCGGATATTCGCGAAGTATCGTGGTAACGCCCTTTACGACGTTTTGAACCATAACAGGCTGTGAATTGAAGAACACCAGTACGTTTTTCATAAGCTTCCTGTGTTGAGAAAAAGCCACAATGAGAGGCCTTTGTTTAATATCAGCAACAGGCAAGTACACAATTCTTGCGACTCGCGCATTCTGTAGCGCTAATAACCGCTGTCCTTCTGTGTTGCCAAGACAGAGGTTGACTGAGTCTATAGGGTCTGAAAATTTTCACACGGGAAAGGGCGAGATGATGGCAATTCTTCTGTATTTCCTGGCATAGACGTTCAATAACGCTCTCAGCGTGGTTTTTAACACTGCGAGTTTTGCTGGCTCTGTTGTAACGCCCACTATCCTATGGCGACGTCATCAGGCACGTCTTCCGCTTTCACCGCGAAGATTGGTGCGCCAGGATATTCATCTTTTTCAACGGCAGAAATGTCGTCTTTATCGAACCACTTTTCCTGTGCGCGACCATGAGCAGCTTTGCAATGCACCTGGTACTGATTGCAGTGATTCATGCTTTTGCGCGAGTTGCAGTCGTCCTGCAAGTAGTTCACTTGCCCGGTGATGGCGGGGATTCAGTCTCTGAATGAAAAACCAAGGATTACTCTTATTGCTGCCGCTTACACTTGCCAATCTGGAGTTATGTGCAATGTTTAAATCATCCTGACGTGATGGTTCCTACCCACACCAGGGAAACGCTCAGGGATGGGCTTGCTGTAGATGCTTAAAATTTCAGATAAACGAAATATTTCTCCATTCGCCCTCTCCGGAGGGCTATTTTTATTTATGCCGCTGATTCTCTATATCCCGGATGCCTGCAAAGTTGTTGTTCCCCTGTCCGAATATGCCGTAAGCCGCAGGCCTTCAAACTGCTTAATTAGCGCGATCCCTTTATTGCTGATTTGCATCATCTACCCCTGCTTTTCTGGCTGCGAAGCGTTTAATGAAGCCGCCGATAAAATCCGTCCCTACATAGCCAATAAACACGCTGGCGATGTACGACAGGTTTTTAGCCAGGCCGAAGAAATCCAGCAGGTCACGGGCAAACCAGGCGATCATCGCGCACATGGTGGCATCGATAAGCGTTTTCATGATTGGGCCGCCGTTATAGCGCCCCCTGAGATACGCCATTGCAAACGCCAGCATTGCGCCAATACCCTGCTCTTTTGCAGCCAGTAGAGCAGCAATGAAATCTTGTTTGTAAGGCATTTTCATGGTCTCTCACCTCGCTTGTGTGCGGGTGCTGTGCGTGTAAGGGATTCAGGCCAACGGGCTGCATTTAACAACGAGCCATCTGATGTTGATTCCCGTGGCCTGAAAATGAAAAAACTCGCCGAAGCGAGTTTTCAATATGTCCCCATATGACATGGGCTGTTGGCTGTAGAGCTGCAATCGTCGGTTGGTTCGGTAAAGTTTGCTACCCGAGTCTCAATATCAGCTAATTAGCTTCAAATCAGCCTGACGATGCTTTTTCTGATCTTGATAAAAGTTTTCGTGAGGTCCGATACTTAAAAGATAAAGCTCCAATTTACTCTCAACCCAACTATATCCTAGCAAGGTGAGGCGATTATTCAGGTGAAACTTGTGCACACGAAGAAAACTTAAATCCCCTTTCTTCAGCTCTCCTATTTCTGGATTACTGATGATGAGATCAATTTCATCTTCAATCACTGCACACACATCTTCAGGGAGTTTATCTAGCGTTTTTTCAAAACGCCGAGATTGAAAAACTTCAATTTCATTTTGTGGTTCGTTTTCGTTCTGTTCTACGGACATATCTTGAAACCTTCTGGTTAGAGACTTCTGCTTGCGCCAGTAAAGTTTCGCTGATGAAGCTATAAGATAAATCAGGATTATCTTCAGCTATCCGACCGATTTTCGCCCAGTGCTCAATCTGTTTCGGAATGCTGCGGCTCGCCGCATCGGCATGAACTTTTGCGTCGCTAACAAAGTCATCATCTAAACGGATGCTTGTAGCCATAATATTTTCTCTCGTTTCTGTCGGTTTCTTCGGTTTCTTCGGTTTCTTCGGTTTCTTCGGTTTCTTCGGTTTCTTCGGTTTCTTCGGTTTCTTCGGTTTCTTCGGTTTCTTCGGTTTCTTCGGTTCATCTAACCGCAGTCAGTATGCGACAAATTGTCGCACATTGCAATTTTTTATCGCGCCATCAAGCTTGAGCATGTGATAAGCATATAAAGCATGCCACAGCGCCGATGAATCCTTTGTTTAATATGATTAATTTTTGAATACGGAGATAAACGCGGTTATATCCAAAATTGTCTGATTGAAACGTTCATCTTCGAGTTCAACACCTATCGCCCTCCTTCCGAGCGCGAGCGCTGCCTTTATCGTCGAACCCGAGCCCATAAAGAAATCAGCAACGAGATCACCAGGTCTGCTGCTGGCGTTGATAATGTCCCTCAGCATGTCCGCCGGTTTTTCGCACGGGTGTTTGCCCGGGTAGAACTGTACCGGCTTATACGTCCAGACATCGGTATACGGAACCGCGGCGGTGACAGCAAAGTGCCGCCGGAGCGATTTATATTCGTCCACCAGCTCGCAGTATTTACGGTTGAGTGAATGGTACGTGGCCACCAGTTGGTGATGAGGTTGAATCAGTTCGCTACGCTGGTGCTTCTCTGTGGCTATTCGGGTGAATAACGCCTGCAACTTTTGGTAATCCACCTCGCCCGGCAGTTGCCACTGGCTGGATCCGAACCAGTGCGAAACCATGTTTTTCTTACCTGTGGCGGTGGCAATTTCTTTCGATGTCACGCCGAGTGAGATACGGGCGCTCTGAAAATACTCAATCAGTGGCGCCATCAGGCTTTGCTTTAATTCCGTACCTTTCCGTTCGTAACCATCGTCTTTCGGTCTGTACGGCCCCAAATAATGCTCTGCGAAGAGAACGCGCTCGGTCGCCGGGAAGTAAGACCGCAGGCTTTCTTTATTACAGCCGTTCCACCGGCCAGAGGGCTTTGCCCAGATGATGTGATTCAGCACACTGAACCGGCGGCGCATCAGCAACTCAATATCTGCTGCAAGACGATGGCCGCAAAACAGGTAGATACTGCCTGAGGGTTTGAGTACTCGCCAGAATTGTGCCAGGCAACCGTCGAGCCACTTTAAGTAATCCTCGTCCCCTTTCCACTGATTATCCCAGCCGTTCGGCTTTACCTTGAAGTAAGGCGGATCGGTAACAATCAGGTCAATGGAATTATCAGGGAGGGTTTGTATGTAATGCAGGCAATCAGCATTGATTAACTCAATACTGGATATTTTTACAGTATTTTTCATAGATCAGTAAGCGGGACTCTGGTAGGCTCACTATGCTTTTGCGCTAAAGCAGTGGGCCGTGGTTCGCTTGTGATCTCAGACATGAGCGAATGGCTGGTCGGGTGCGACAACACCCACCAGCCGCCCATTTTCACAGCAGGAAGCCTCCATTACTGGAGGCGCTTATAACATCCGAATTGATAATGCGATAACCCCGCCATAACCAACTGAGTCAGTATCAACTGGCAGCGTTCGTGTGAAATATGTACCGCTTCTGCTACTTCCCCGGCAGTGGCAGGAGATAACGTCAGCGCACTTAGAACAGCCCTCGCTGTTTCTGTCATATATTGCTGTTTTAGCATGTCTTTTTACCCTTTCTGATGCCGTGACACACAGATAACTCTGGTTCGATGCGCCAGCAAGAAGTAAATACGTCAGACATAAAAAAACCCCGCCGCTGCGAGGTTTTATAATCTGGTCGACAATCAAAGCTATGACGACGATATCAGATTTACACGAAATATAGCCATTTTAATCTACTTTTGCAACACTATGCTGATAATTAGTCGCTATTTGTTTCGATCGTGTTTTCGATATACTCAAAAGAGACATCTGATCGAGACGCAGAAAGATAGTGCGCATGGCGAGCCAGTGAGCAGTAAAAGTTTTCGACCAGTTTTTATCTTCAACCCCTACCAGCAGCGCCAGGTCCTTATATTGATAAACAGCACTCCCAGCTAGTTCGGATTTAACGTCCTGCGCTGCCAGCCAGATTAATGCCTGGAGTCGCCCCAGCGTTTTACCGGCGATCTTCTTGCCGGCGAGCTGCGCCGTAAACTCACCCCACGCCCAGCGAGTTATTTCGACCTGGTATTCGAATCGGATATTTTCGCCGTAGTTCCAGAGTAGCCACGCTTTCTGATGTTCGTCAACAGACAGCACAGCGCGGCGCCACGACGCGGTCGCAAATTCCATCGGCTGCACCAGGGCAATTGATGAGCCTTTCGCCAGTGACTGACGCCCCTGAATTGGTGGGTTGAGCAGCGTTATCCACTTCTCCGTTTCTTCGTCGTAAATTCTGGGCTTCTTCCGGCGATAAGTGTTCGTGTCAAATTGTGCATTCTCAAGCCAGGCCAGTAACTGGCCTTTTGTCGCCCCGCTCAGGTCAGCCATTGCGGTTATCAGTTGCTGTCGGATGTATGAGAGATTTGCAGTCATGCGACGGCTCCTGTTTTCTGCTGTGTGCGGGAATGGTGCTGGCGCGCCGGTGCAAGCGCGCGGAGGATGGATTCTTTTTCGTAGCGGTGTTTTTCGGCGGCTGTCATGTTTTCACCAGCCCCTCTTTCTTCCAGATGGCAAGCGTGCGCATTACACCTTCAGCGTGCATGAGTCGCAACTCGTCGCGGCTGTATTCGGTTTTTACGCGCCCATCGATGACATCATGACAGCAGCTACAGGCGATCGCCGCCTGTGTATCATCCGGCTTAATGCCCGTGCCGCAGGTTCCCGCCAAGCGGTAATGCGCCAGTACGCTTGTTTCGGGATTACCGCTACAGATACCGGGGATACGAACCTGACATTCGCGGCCGCGCGCCGCTTTTCGTAAATCAGCCAAGGCGACCTCCCCACGGGCGACCGCGTTTACCGTTTTGTTGTTCGGGAAGTCTGGCGCTGACGGTCCAGGTAATAAAATCAGGATTCAGGCTGCGCTCAACTTCAACGCCGCGGCGCCGGTATTGTTCCACCAGTTCGTCGGCCTGTTGCGTGGTGCATTCGGTGTGCTGGAACCAGCTTTTTCTGGTCATCATCACGCGAAGTTCATCAGTTGAGACGCAGCGTTTTCTGCTTCTTGCTGCGAGCTAAATGAACTGGACAATATCCAGCGCCAGAGGACATCCAGCGCGGCTTTGTAGAGCTGCTGGAACTCGGTTTCATCCATGTTGCCAAAAGCAATACTGCGGGGATGTTTTCGAAGCGTGCCGTCCGGCAGCTCGATGGCGTCATAATGCCCTGCTTCTACAGTCACCCACGCGCGGTACGCATCGAAGGATTTGCAGAGGCTGATCCCGTTGGTGATGCGGCGATTTGCGACCTGTGACAGATACTGCTCAGCGGCATCCATCAACGCCGCTTCATTTCCACCGTAGGAAGCGAGGAATTTTGCATACCCTGTCACCAGTCGGCGTTCGTTGGACGAAATAGCGCCGCCGGTTGGCTCCCAGTATTCAAAACCGAGATTGAGCAAAGCGAAGAATCGGCGGTGAAAGGCCGGATTGCGTACCAGCTTGATGTCGGCTGACAGCACCGCACCAAGCTTACATTTTGAATGCAGAAAATCTCTGGTCTCCGGCGTCGCCGGGATCAGTATCCCTGAGGAATGCTTGATAAGTTGTAGCTGCGCCATAATGTCCCCATCAGGCGCATAAGGTTGTCAGTTGTTCAGACTGACGTGAGCATTATGGATGGTTGCTTATGGAAAATCAATTCAGTGGTAATGGGATAAATTGATTACTAATATGTCTCATAATCTTATTGTTTTTGTAAGAATTAACCATGTATGGTTCTGGGTTAGATGCTCCTAGCGGAAATATTGAACTCTAACAGACTTTATTGATCGTGACTGCTGTAACATTATGGAGGAATGAATGAGTGATGCTGAGGGAGGCCTACGGCTTCTGACTCCTGGGGAAATCGCATTAGCAAGAACGGTTTTCGAAAGTGCGATCGCTTATCCACGTGTCTGGATTCATCATGACAGTTATTTCCCTTTTAAACTACAGGGAAGAAATACTGCGATGAGCCCCAATGGTGAGCTTTATTTCCGAGATTGGTATTGTGACGATTTTTCAAGAATGTCATTCCAATATCAACACCTTTTTATCCATGAAATGGCTCATGTCTGGCAATATCAGAGTGGGGTATGGGTTAGAATGCGTGGTCTCGTTAGCGGATTTGTTAGCTATGAATACACTTTTGAAGATGGCAAAAAACTTCTCGATTACCGATTAGAGCAACAAGCACAAATCATAGCAGACTACTTTTTACTCCGTAAGTTTGGTCTCAAACTCTGGCTTGACAGACGAGGGCCAGACCGCGAAGTTTCTTATGTTGGGCCGGTTGATTCTCAGCTAAATATTCATTATCAAAAAGTACTCGAAGGATTTCCACTCAAATGAAGACAATAAACAGAGTCGTTATTATATCCATCCTGTTACTTTCAGGTTGTACAATGGGAGATAATCTTGATCGGCGTTATACAAAAGAAACAACTGTACCCGTTCAAATCAGGAATCAGGATGTGTGCCTTTCTCTGCCAATACAATCGGATGAGCGAATTATCTCGGCTATTACCTACAATGTAAAAAGCCCCCAGGAGCAAATGATATTCCCTCAAAACAAGCAAGCTACATCCGGTCTTTTTTGTATCGCACCAGATGAATATAAATTCGCCCCAGGCCAAGAATATATTATTTTTATCGAAGTAAATAAAGCACAAGAAAATGAATCGGACAATAAATCAACACGAAAAGCATTTAGCGCTACATTTAACATCGTCAAAAGCGGCGATGTTTTAACGGTCAAATAAAAATGACAGAAAATAATAAACATGCCCGTACTTAGTAAGGCGGGCAAGTAGTATGATAGATACCGGCATACATCAATTATCTGCGCAACGACAGCAATCTTGGCAGTGACGTTAGAAGAACAAACATAAGAGTAAGGAACCTTCAGTAATGAAAAAGCTTCTGGTTTTAGTTTCCCTACTGCTGGCATCTAATGCTTCGCTGGCTGCCGCTGCTACTGATATTACGTCGAATAAAGATGTAGAAGCCTGCATCCAAAAATTCGGTGAAAATAACAGCGAATGTCTGGAAGACCTCAGCGATAAAACAGACGATGCACTGAACAAAGCATACACTGATAAGCTTAAAGAGATCGAAGGGTTCGATTATACCCAATGGTGGATGGGCGATGAGGATCGCAAAAAGCGTATGATCGATACTTTCAAGAAAAGTCAGAGTGAATGGTTAAAATACCGTGACGATTACTGCAATGTAGTAACAACTGGAGCTCAAGGCACACACTCCCCGGGAGCTGCTTTTGCTGGGTGCAATATAAACATGAACAATCGACGCATTAATGAAATACAGATGATTCAAATAAAGAATAAATTAGTTAGCGCATTCTCATTTCAATACTTTGCCAATCCCCGGCTTGGTTTTATAAGCACCGTTAACTTAAGCCGGGGATAACACTCAAACAATGCTTGATGAGTTATAGCTGCGCCATAACGTCTCCATCTGGCGCATAAGGTATCGCCGTGTGTTCAATCCGACGGCATTAATATTATGGCTGGTTGATTATGGAAAATCAAAGCAGTTTCATATGGTTTTTGCTGTAGAGATCACTGCGGACATTATTCCTTGATAAGGCCCTCTGTAATCATCAATGAAAAAATATCCTGAAAGTCTATAGTTGCCTTTGAACCATGAAAAGTCACCATACCCACTATCATTGAAAACTATAGTCAGTTGAAATCCATGACTGTTGAATACGCTGGGTTTCTCACCTTCATTAATTGAATCAAATGGTTCCGTCCAAACAGAAATCCAGACAGCATTTCCATCTTTTTCTTTATTTGCCTCGAAATTATCACCGTCAAGATCTATGTTCAGGTAAACTTTTTTGTGCTTATGCTTGCTAATAAATTCTTCAAGTTTTTTTGCTTCATTTGAAAACTGTCTTACAAGGCAAACTGAGTTTCTTGGATTAACTGGTGGAAAAGAGATCTCCTTGGTGGATGAAAATGCTTTATAAGCATAGTAACAACTCGCCAAAGAAACAATCACCCCGATGAAGCTCAAAATATTTGCGAGCAATTTTCTCTCCTCAATTATCGCTGGCTATTCTGTTGAACAATTAAAAATCCTCTATATCCCCTCCGTATTCGAGAGGATTATATATTATTTTATAAAGACTTGCTCACTGTAGCAGCCATCTAGACTCATTGAGCGCGTCAGCGACAAGCAGGACGAACATCACGGCATCGAATGGATTAGGCATCATTCAGCTTCCTTGCGAAGAAATTTGATGCCATAGCGACCAATGCGCCACTCTTTCACATAGCCATTTTGTACAGAAAATGGACGAGGGCGTTTCTTGCGATCGATGACATTAATCCTATAACCAAATACTCGTATGAAGAAACCGCTTTCCCGGCGCGAATATTTAATTACAGGATGCCCTCCTCTCTGAAATTTAGAATAAAGCAGGGCAGCCAAAACACCAATGCTCCATAGAATGCATATGCGCTGATATACTGATGCCATCGCCCATCCATTAACTGTCGTCAATTCAGCAAAAGCGGCAAAAGAAAAAACAATAGCTAGTGCTATGCAGACTGATTTAATCACTTCACCCCTCCTGCTCTGGTGTTGATTTTATATGCAGTCGCGACTCGCCGTCTTTCAGGTCCTGCCACTGTCTCGCCATGTTCACTTTCAGTTTCGCTTCCATCGCTGCGGTGATTTCTGTGTCGTTGATTCCGGCGCGACTCTGCGCATCCCACAGCAGGAATTGCATATCAGCCCATTCGCTTAAATCACCACGAGCTGCGGCGGCCTCGATTACTTCCCTAGCCAGATGCTTGAGGGAACATACCGAGCCAATACTACCAAACATCGCCAAGGACTATTCTGTATGTGCGGCCCGTACAGCACAACGAGGACCGCAAATTTTTCATCAGTAAGCTGTTGGCAGACCTGCGCCAAACCGATGAGCAATTGCGCAGTAGCTGGCAGCACATAGCACGCTGTGTGCTGTGATGCAGCAATAATTTACTGAATTGTCATACCCGCGCACTCCCGAAAATTTTGTGTACCTGATAGCCCTGCCAGTTTTTGCGGCAAATGTCCGCTATCGGCGTTGTTTCCACCGGACATCCAGGTTCTTTAACCTTTATCCGCCAGCTCTTCACAAGGCGGTACTCTGGATGGTGCGGCTTGAGCCATTTGTGAACCGCTGGCTGTGATACATCGCATATGTCAGCAAGGCGCTTTTGGCTACCGACAATCTGTAAAGCACGCTGAATAACTAAATTCATATTTTTTACCTTCATCGGTATTGAACGGTCGAAAGATAACTCAAGTTATCTACGCTGTCCATAACCTTTGTTATTTTACAAGTCATAACCATGGTTATAAATTGAATCTATGAAAACTTTTTCCGAACGACTCACAGCGGCAATGACCGCTGCAGGCCTATCACAAGCACAGCTAGCTGAGCTTGTAGGCGTGTCTCAACCTGCTGTGCAAAAAATGGCATCTGGTAAAACAAACGGCAGTAGAAAAATGGTTGAGCTTTCGCACGCACTTGGAGTTCGACCTGAGTGGCTATCAACTGGAAGTGGGCCAATGCGCCAAGATGGTCAGCAGCCGTCTGAACCGCCTGCGCAACGCGATGACGTTTACCGACTTGAAGTTTTAAATCTCACCGTCAGTGCCGGGGCGGGTGTCGTAAACAGCGAGTTCGTAGAGGTGCTCCGGTCAATGGAGTACGCGCCAGAAGATGCGCGGATGATGTTTGATGGCAGAAAAGCCGACCAGATACGAATCATCAACGTACGCGGTGACAGCATGTCCGGAACGATTGAACCTGGCGATCTTCTGTTCGTCGATATCAGCGTAAAAAACTTCGATGGCGATGGCATCTACGCGTTTCTATACGACGATACTGCACATGTTAAACGCCTACAGAAGATGAAAGATAAGCTGTTAGTTATCTCCGACAACAAGATTTACTCACCGTGGGATCCGATTGAGAAAGACGAGATGAACCGAGTGCTTATCTTCGGGAAGGTTATCGGCAGCATGCCGCAGACATACCGGAAGCATGGGTAGATAACGTTCCAGTATCAGTAGAAACATATCGCCGCAGCAACAGTATCCAAGTGAGCAATAACATTTAATAAAATAATTTTATATATCAAGGAATTAGGATGGATAAATTATGTTTTCCACCCCTTCTTCCCCCTGGATTTCATGACCTAGACGACATCAAGGTCAAAGCACTGTGTGTAGATGCTTTTCCGGAGTCCGTAAGAAGAAGTATGCTATACTGTAAATATATACAGCTTCTTAGCGATATTAGGTCGATCAACAAACAGTTTCCATGTTTTATCGAGGTTTGGATTGATGGGTCCTTCACGACGGAGAAGCCAGAGCCAGATGATATTGATATCCTTTTGGTAATTGATTATTTGCACTTAAATTCTATCCCAGCGATGTTTCAACCGCAGATAGAAAAACTTCTCAATAGGAACTTCATCAAGCACAATTACTATATCGATCTGCTTTTACTGTATAAAAACTGCCCTACAAGTGACTTTGAAGAAGACCGAATGCATTGGAGGGGAGTGTTCTGCCACGATCGGGAAGACACACCCAAGGGGATAGCGAGGCTGTCATTATGAACGAGAAAAACAATATGATTTCCTTAAAGGGGCGTATTCAGTTCGTTCAAAAAAAGCTTGATGACATTGCCGCACTAAAGGAAATGAGTTTTGCTGATCGTCTTATGCAGAACAACATGGAATCGTATATCAGCGATCTCCAAGCCGAGCAAAGAGCTATCGCTAACAAGCACCCCCTGCAGGATTTCATGGAACTTCGCCTTAAAGGTGTTTTGGTTGATTTTGGTTCAATTCCTTTAGAAATCCTTTCGGTCATTTCTAGCAACCTAGCCGCACTAGTACAAAAGGCAACACATCGAATTGGTTCAGGAAAAGACTCTCGCCGCGTTCCAAATGAGGTTAAAAACTCCCTAGACCTGAGGCTGGCTGATCTTGCGCCGGGCTCGACTAAACTCGGGGTTACCTTTTCAACAGGTTCATGTGAACTTGTTGAAACCGTTTCGAGTCAAGCAGTTAAAGAGATATTCGCACTACTTTCCGCTTCAGATGAAGAAACATTTTTAGCAAAAATTGGTGAAATTGGATCGCAGTCTGTCGCCAATCTCAAAAATATTGTTGATGAATGCGAAAACAATAGTCTGAATTTTGATCTTACATGGGTTGGCCCTCTTAGCGATGGTGTTCAAAAGATCACTATTACATCTGAAGGTATTAAGCGACTCACTAGTCGACTTACCATGACGAAAATAACCAAGCTCCCAGACGAATACATTTCTGGTGAACTTGCCCTTTTGTCAATGTATGGAAAATTAGAGATCGCAAGCGATAGTGGGAAAATAAAAGCTTCATATCCTATTGATATGCTTTCCGAAATACAGTCGAAACATAAAGTTGGCGAGTATGTATCCTTAGTTGCCAGCGTAACAGAAATCCATAATGAACGAATCGGCTCTTCTCGCCGAAACTATATGGTTAAAAGCATTAGTTAAGTTGATACCCGGCCACCGCGCCGGGTTTTTTACATCACTTCTCGCCAAGCTCCCGCACAAACGCCTTAATCTCAGACCATCCGATTAGCACTGAACCGGCAAAGAACCCATAGCAAATGAAAGCGCCGAATGGAGAATCTCCGCCCTGCTCCAACTTGAATGACGCCCCCAGAAGCATTACGCCAAACATAAAAAGCAATCCCTTCAGCAGCCTCATAACCTGTCTCCTGATTAAACAAACCGATCTTACTCACGGAAGCTAAAAAAATAAATTCCTTTTGTTATTAGCCATCTATAACTTATGCGTTCAAAATAATAATTTAAGTTATTGCAACAACAAATAACTTTAGTTATCTTTAGTTCATCCAAACGAATGGCAGCAACGCCACTCACCGCACAGCAATGCGCGCATAAGGTTTTCCAATGTTCCGCCAGCCGGGCGACAACGGCAAAGGATGAATATGAAAGGCAACACGAAGAAAACTGAGATGTTCGGGTTTGGCGCTTACTGGACGCGCCTTTTTGAGACACAGCAGAAACCCTTGCAGCTTCAAAGCTCGCGTCAGGATGGCGGCACAGGGATGAACAGTCCGGAAGAAAAACATATGCACCATCTTCGCCGGAAGGTGAACAGAACAGGCGGTGTGCCTCGCGGCAGGATGAATAAAAAAATGTACCGCCTGGGCTGGAAAAGTGAATGCCGCAAAGACCTTATTCGAGCGACTCAATAGCTTTCAGGGATAGCGGCTGTTCTTGCTCAGGTACGAATCGAACCTTAACCAACTCTGCCAGCCGTTTTTTTACAGATGGGTCAGTGCTAGTAATGACAAGGTCATTAATTTGTTCCGAGAGCATAAACCAACCGTGTTCATCGCAGACATAAACCACGGATGGAACCTCCCGGATAGTGGGTTGATTACCGCTGATGTTAACAACCTTACTTACATGCTTAAACGACGTAGCTGCTTCACCGCAGATCGGGCACGGCTTGGTTACTGATTTCATAGTCCGTCCTGGATGGCTGTGTAGGTACTCCAGCATACCACCGGGCCTGATGTGGTTAAAAGACAGGCATCAACAGGGGGAAAACCAATGATTAACCAGCACTACGGCACGATGCACATCATTCGTCAGTGCGTGGCGCCAGGCATGCTGGCCATGCACAAGGCCCACACCTGGAATGTCTCAGCCGTTCGCGGCAAACACGTCTACCTGAGCACCATGCGTGAAGCAACGCGCATCAGCGATTGCCTGGTAGAGGTTCTGTTAAACGGGAAAGGTGATCCAGTGATCAAAGAAAAAACACCCACAGGCGCGAAATGCGCTTACTGCGGCAAGCCGCTCACGGCTGAAACCACAGTTAAAGAAACCATTCTGTTCCGTAACGGCGCGCAGCTCGCCCGCAAAGAAAATGAATACTGCTCTAAACAGTGTGCAACCCATGACCAGTGGGCGCATGAAGGTTAATTAACCGACGAGAAAACCAAGGAGTATTTATGCAAATCATTACAGCTCAAACGGAAATTAAAATCATTAATCAAGATGTCGCCCTTTTCAATTGTGAAAAGAAAGTAAGCGGCATTATTCACACCCCGTCGTCAAAAGAGGTGACCGTTATTCTCGATGGCGGTTATGTGCTGGGTAAGTTTGATTGCGCCCATTGCGCAGTGAAGGCCATCGCACTGCTGGCGCTCAGTATTTCAGACGCAGATAAAGCCAAGTTCGGCAGTTATCGCAACTACAAGCGTGAATTTACTGAAGGGGTTTTGCGGCAAGTTCATTGAGCAAAAGCCCACGCAAGGTGGGCCAGCCCTTCCGGTGTACCGACCAAAGCAAACCGGAACTTTTAACACTAATAAACCGCAGGCGGCTTAATCAGCGCCGGGGATTTTATCACCCCAAAATAAGGATCTGGTATGGAATTCTTTTATTTAATTAAAGCAACTCAGAAATCAGGCAAGCCGAGTGCAGTTGTCTGGTTCAGTGCGAAAACCGAAGCCCGTGCAAAATTGCAGGTACAGGTAATTCTCGAAGATAACGAAATCGCTACCGGACGCGGCCACGATTATCAGTTGCCTGTACTGACTAATTTTCCTGTAGTTGACGATCTGCCAGCAGAAGAAGTTATCGACTTCTCCTGGTGCGATCGTTATACGCTTACGGATGATGGGCGCACCTGGCTGCCTGTCGTGGTTAATCAACCAGCACCAGAAGAAAATGACGGCTCTGGCGATATCGCAGGCGCAACGCCGGATGAACTTGCCGCGGCGACGGACGTAGTTGAGAAATTCCGCGCGCAGAACACACCAGAGCTGATCACGGTAGCTTCTCTTCCATTCCGTCAGCGTCTGCTGGCGCAGTTCATCACTGACAAAGAATACGCTTATCACATCGACACCGAGCAGAAGAAGGCCATTCTCAGGCTCGAAATGGACGTTGATAACAGCTATGTGCAGAACCTGTTACTGGCAGCAGAAAACGAAGCGCCGCTGAAAGACGTCAAAGAGTATGACCTCTGGAAATTGACCGACGCCATTAAACAGGTATTCCCTGTCGATGCCAAAACACCGGAGCTGGGCGTGATGTGCCAGTTCATCAGGGTGTGGCGTGAAACTACTTACATTGATCGCGGATTGTTGGTTAAGGAATGGGCCAAAGGCAACCGCGTTTCGTCAGTCCACCGTACCGACACTGGCACGAATGCGGGCGGCGGCATTGCCACCGATCGCAATCCTGACTATGAGCATACGCTGGACACTCTGGATATTGAGATCGCGGCGGCAACAATGCCGATGGATTTTGACATCTATAACATTCCAGGGTCAGTTCACCGCCGTGCGAAGGACATTGTCGCAGCCAAAGAAAGCCCGTTTAAAGAGTGGTCGGCGGCGCTACGCAAAACACCTGGCATCCTCGATTTCTCCCGCGCTGCTATTTTCGCCCTCATCCGCAGCGCCACGGAAGATGTGCATCACTTCCCGGTCAGCTTACAGACCTATATCAACGCAAACCTCACTGAGCATCAGCATGACAAACCGACGGCTGAAACCATTGCTGCGGCTCGCCAGATAGACAGTGCTGCTGTTGTCGCCGGGGTGATTCAGGGTACCGAACCGGCTGAAAGCCTCAATAAACTTGCCACTGAATTTGCTGTTGTGGGGAAAGCGGCAGCCGAAGCTGCCCGCGTGTCGGTGAGTGAAACGTCCGGGCAGCCGGAGGTGAAAAAGCTGGGCGGCGGGATGTTTTCCATTGATGGCCTGATCGGCAACACAACCCAGACAAGCGTGCAGGAGAATGCCGGCGATGTGCAGATGGAAGAGACTTTCCAGATCGAAGACCAAAATAATGCTGCGCTGCCGGGAGGCGAAAGCGTGGATCTCGCTGGTACGCAAACAGATACCCTGAGCACCCACGACATTATGGCCGCTGCTGCCCCGCTGATGGCTGCCGCTGTTGCCGGGCCGGAAAGTACCCAGCCGTTACAGGACGAAGAGCAACAGCATGTAGCAGACGCAACACCGGAACCTGAATACCCGGCATTCTTCGAACCTGGTCGCTACGAAGGTTTGCCGAACAACGTTTACCACGCGGCAAATGGTATCAGTAGCACGCAGGTGAAAGATGCCCGCGTCAGCCTGATGTACTTCAACGCGCGCCACGTTGCCAAAACCATCGCCCGCGAACAATCGAAGGTGCTGGATATGGGGAATCTGGTGCATGCGCTGGCGCTTCAGCCCGAAAACCTTCTGGCTGAATTCAGCATTGAGCCGGAGATCCCACAAGGTGCATTCACCACCACAGCAACCATCCGAACATTTATTGACGAGTACAACGCCAGCCTGCCGCCGCAGCTGAGTAGCGACGAAATCAAAACCCTACTTGAAGCGCACAACGCCACCCTGTCCGCGCAACTGCCGCTTGGCGTATCTGTTGACGAAACAGGACAAAGCTACATGGCGCTGCCGGCAGAATATCAGCGCATAGAGGAAGGCCAGAAGCAAACTGCTACGGCAATGAAGGCCTGCATCAAAGAGTACAACGCCACCCTGCCCGCCCCGGTTAAAACCAGCGGCAGCCGTGATGCGCTGCTCGAGCAACTGGCGCTTATACATCCCGACCTGGTGGCGCAGGAAGCGCAGAAACCCGCGCCGCTGAAAGTATCTGGCACGAAAGCGGATTTGATTCAGGCGGTTAAAAGCGTCAATCCCGATGCGGTCTTCGCCGACGAGCTGCTGGATGCATGGCGCGAAAACCCGGAAGACAAAATTCTGGTCACCCGCCAGCAAATGGCAACGGCTAAGGCGATTCAGTCCGCGCTGCTGGCGCACCCGACCGCCGGGAAGTTCCTCACCCATCCGGGGCGCGCCGTTGAAGTGAGCTATTTCGGGTTCGACGACGAAACCGGGCTGGAAATCCGTGTACGTCCCGATCTTGAAATCGATATGGGCGGCATCCGTGTCGGCGTAGACCTGAAAACGATCAGCATGTGGAACGTCAAACAGCCAGCTTTGCGGGCAAGACTGCACAGGGAAATTATCGACCGCGATTACCACCTCAGCGCGGCCATGTACATGAACACCGCAGCACTGGATCAGTTCTTCTGGATTTTCGTCAACAAGGATGAGGGCTATCACTGGATCGCGATTGTCGAAGCCAGCCCGGAACTCATCGAACTTGGCGCGCTGGAATACCAGACCGCCATGCGCGCTATCGCGAACGCATTCGACACAGGCGAATGGCCTGCGCCGGTTACCGACGATTACGCCGACGAACTGACCGACTATGACCTGCGCCGCCTTGAAGCGCTGCGCGCACTGGCAAACGCATAAGGGGGGATCATGGAAAATACAAATGTTGCAGTGACAGACCAGAGCGCAATTGTTAACTCAAATATCGCGCTTTTCGACTCGCAGTACCTGAACGCCATCAGCGCTTTTGCGCAGATGATGTCGCAAGGGGCTGCAACTGTCCCGCGTCACCTCCAGGGAAATGCGGCGGATTGTATGGCTGTAGCGATGCAGGCGGCGCAGTGGCAAATGAACCCGTTCGCCGTAGCGCAGAAAACACACCTGATTAATGGCGTGCTGGGTTATGAGGCGCAGCTCGTCAACGCGGTGATCTCCCGTAGTGGCGTGCTGGCTTCTCGTTTCGAATATGAATGGTACGGCCCGTGGGAAAAGGTGATCGGCAGATTCAACATCAAGAAAGGTGAGAAAGGCGAATACCGGGTTCCTGGCTGGAGCATGGCGGACGAAGAAGGGATCGGCATCATCATCCGCGCCCGGCTAAAAGGCGAGGAGCAATACCGCGAACTGGATTTACTGCTGGCGCAGGCACGGGTTCGAAACTCAACCCTGTGGGCGGATGATCCACGCCAGCAGCTTGCTTACCTTGCGGTTAAGCGCTGGGCGCGACTCTTCTGCCCGGATGTAATCCTTGGCGTATACACACCGGATGAGCTTGAAGATCGTCAGGAAAGAGTCATCAACCCAGACCCGGCACCACGCGTAAGCGTCCAGGAGATTACTGAGAGCGAGCCACAAAATCAGACGGTGATCGATAACACTGATGGACAGGAAAACAAAGCAGAGGCATTCCGCGCGCGCATTGATGCCGCTGAAACACTGGAGGCTGCTACTGCTGTCGGTAATCAGATTAACGAGGCGAAAGCAGCTCTCGGCACAGCCCTCTTCACGGAACTGAAAAACAAGGCAACGCGTCGTTATCACCTGGTCAACAACCGGAACAAGGTTGAGGCGGCGATTAATTCTCTGCCATCGCCCGGCGAACCCGGCGCGGCGGAACAGTTTGCCGCCGTGGAGCGTACGCTTTCCGCAGCAAAACGCCACCTGGGCGATGATCTGTACGAAAAATACAGCATCACGCTCACCGACATGAAACCCGAATACGTTGGCTAATCGACGCCGGGAGGGGCAACTCTCCCGCTCTGGAGGATTTATGGAGCGAGAAAACTGGAGTGTCGAAGATCTGGCGCTACTCGCCAGGCACGGTAATCAGTCGGTGGCCGAGTTGACCGGGAGGGATATCGAAGAGGTACGGGCACGGCGGCTACAGCGCAACATCGAAATTAACTGCTGGGACAAATTTGATCCGGAGCGTGCGCATGAAGCTGATTAACCGAAGCAGCAAAAATTCACCGCTGGCACGACAGGCATGCGACGCGGCTCTGGCATCGCATGTTGAGAAATTTGGCCCATACGGGCGCCACGACAAAACGACGACTTACACGGTTATGGTTGAAGGCGTGAAAATTACCGTTGAAGTGGTCAACCGCCCGGCAAGCTATGTTGCGACGGCACTGACAGGAAGGCGCCGTATACGCTCACTTGTAAGCCGTGGAATAAATTCAGAGCGCGAGGAAGTATGAAAATCAGGACAAAAGACAACGAGGGCCACTACTTCCGGGAAGTGGTTAATATGAAACATGGAGCCACTGACGTGGCCTGAGTATGGTGTGAGGTGGGTATGAATACGATTTTTTTATTACTGGCTGAATTTGAAACAGCATCAATACCTCTTGCCGATGTATGCGAAAAATACTTTGGCATGAAGTCAGCGACCGCTGATAAAAAAGCTGCGTTGGGACAATTGCCTATCCCAACGTTCCGGGCTGGCGAAAGCCAGAAAGCGCCGCGGATGATTCATATTCAGGATCTCGCCGATTACATAGAGAAACAAAGGGCGGCAGGAAGAGAACTTTTTAAACAAATGAACAGCTAGTGACATGCCGGGCTTCGCCCGGCTTTTTCGTATAGTTTGATGCTATTCCTTTATATTTTACCACAGCCCGGCACCCCACAAGCACCCCATTAGAACATAAGGCAATGATAAATATATAATAAACCCCGACATTGTGCCGGGGATTTCCTTCAGTACGTTATTTTTTCAGTTCAGCAAGCGAGAGCCATGTCTGCACCACGGTGTCCGGATTCAGCGACAGACTGTCGATGCCTTCATCCATCAACCATGCGGCGAAATCTTCGTGATCCGAAGGCCCCTGGCCGCAGATACCGACATATTTGCCATGTTTTTTCGCCGCGCGAATCGCCATCGACAGCAGGGCTTTCACCGCCTCATTACGTTCATCGAACAGTTCGGAAACGACGCCGGAGTCACGATCGAGGCCCAGCGTAAGCTGCGTCATATCGTTGGAACCAATCGAGAAACCATCAAAGTGCTCAAGGAACTGCTCCGCCAGCAGTGCGTTGGACGGAATTTCGCACATCATAATGATCTTCAGCCCGTTCTCACCGCGTTTCAGTCCCTGGCGCGCCAGTTCATCAACCACGGCTTTCGCCTGCTCCACGGTACGAACGAACGGGATCATGATCTCAACGTTTGTCAGCCCCATCTCGTTGCGCACGCGTTTTACCGCTTCGCATTCGAGCGCAAAGCAGTCGCGGAAGCTGTCGGCTACATAACGACCCGCCCCACGGAAACCGAGCATCGGGTTCTCTTCTTCCGGTTCATAACGCTCGCCGCCGACCAGATTGGCGTATTCGTTCGATTTAAAATCCGACAAACGCACAATCACGCGCTTCGGCCAGAACGCCGCGCCCAGCGTGGCAATCCCTTCCGTCAGACGACCGACGTAAAACTCAACCGGCGAGTCAAAACCTTTCATCATCTCGCGAATTTCGCTTTGCAGCTTCGCTTCCTGATCATCAAACTCCAGCAGCGCGCGCGGGTGAACGCCAATCATGCGGTTAATGATAAATTCCAGGCGCGCCAGCCCGACACCTTCATTCGGCAAACAGGCGAAATCAAAGGCGCGATCCGGGTTACCGACGTTCATCATGATCTTCAGCGGCAGATCCGGCATGGTATCGACGCTGGAGCTTTTCACGCTGAAATCGAGCAGATCGGCATACACATAACCCGTGTCGCCTTCGGCACAGGAGACAGTTACTTTTTCACCGGTTTTGATACGTTCGGTCGCATCACCGCAACCTACCACCGCCGGGATCCCCAGTTCACGGGCGATAATCGCCGCATGGCAGGTTCGACCACCACGGTTGGTGACAATCGCAGCCGCCTTCTTCATGATCGGTTCCCAGTCCGGGTCGGTCATATCGGTGACCAGCACATCGCCCGCTTCAATCAGGTTCATTTCGCTGATGTCGTGGATCACTTTAACCGTACCTGCGCCGATGCGATGACCGATAGCGCGGCCTTCAGAGATGATTCGCCCTTGCGCATGCAGCGTATAGCGTTCCATCACCTGTCCACGGGAGCGCACCGTTTCCGGACGCGCCTGCACGATAAACAACTTGCCGGTATGGCCGTCTTTCGCCCATTCAATATCCATCGGACGACCATAGTGTTTTTCGATTTGTACCGCCTGTTTGGCCAGCGCCTGCACATCGGCATCGCTCAGCGAGAAGCGATCGCGATCGGCCTGCGGCACATCTTCAATCTGTACCTGTTTACCGTGTTCCTGCGTGGGCGCATAAATCATGCGGATCTTTTTCGAGCCCATCGTGCGGCGCACAATCGCCGGACGGCCAGCCGCCAGCGTCGGTTTATGCACGTAGAACTCATCGGGGTTGACCGCGCCCTGCACCACCATCTCGCCCAGCCCCCACGCAGAGGTGATAAATACCACCTGGTCGAAGCCGGATTCGGTGTCAATAGAGAACATCACGCCGGAAGCGCCGATGTCCGAGCGCACCATACGCTGCACGCCCGCAGAGAGCGCCACGCCGCGGTGGTCATAACCCTGATGCACGCGGTAAGAGATAGCGCGGTCGTTAAACAGCGAAGCAAACACGTGTTTAACAGCCACCAGCACGGCGTCATAACCCTGAACATTGAGGAATGTTTCTTGCTGACCGGCGAAAGAAGCGTCCGGCATATCCTCCGCCGTCGCCGAGGAGCGTACGGCAAACGAGGCCTGCGCGTCATCCTCCGACAGTTTTGCATACGCATCATGAACCGCTTTCTCCAGCTCCGGCGGGAAAGGCGTATCGACAATCCACTGGCGGATCTGTGCGCCGGCTTTCGCCAGCTCAGAGACATCGTCAATATCCGTGTTATCCAGCAGCGCATAAATACGTTGATTTAAGCCGCTCTGTTCAAGGAACTGGTTAAACGCATCGGCGGTGGTCGCGAACCCATTCGGCACGGAAACTCCCACGCCTGACAGGTTAGTAATCATTTCACCAAGGGAGGCATTTTTGCCCCCAACTCTGTCTACATCATTCATGCCGAGTTGGTCATACCAAAGCACCAGCGGAGACGAGCCATTGTTGGACATCGAAACAATCCTTTTGTGATATATGAATGGGTAAAATCTCAGACTGCGTATTAATCTTGGCATAATTAATTCGCCGGAAAAAACGGTGAATCGTGTAAGCAATTCCAGATTATGGTTTTTCGGACAGATTCCCATCAATTAATCACGCGGCGAGAATATCTCTTTTTAGAATATCCTTATTTTTCATACGCCATCAAAAAAAGTGAACCCTGTAGTTCATAAAAAATAAAAACACCATTTCATTTTAAAAATGAGAAAAAGGAGATACGCACAATGAAGATTTTAATTTATGCTTTCATAGAATTACGTATGAAAGTCAGGATGGGTTAAATGGACAGTTCTGTTGATCGCCACGTGTTTTATATTTCTGATGGAACCGCTATCACCGCTGAAGTATTGGGCCATGCGGTGATGTCACAATTTCCGGTCGCCGTCAGCAGCATTACCCTGCCTTTCGTGGAAAACGAGAGCCGCGCCCGCGCCGTCAAAGATCAGATTGATGCTATCTATCAGCAAACGGGCAACCGTCCATTGGTTTTTTATTCCATTGTGATCCCCGAAATTCGCTCTATTATTTTGCAAAGCGAAGGATTTTGTCAGGACATTGTTCAGGCGCTGGTTGCCCCATTACAGCAGGAATTAAAGCTCGATCCTACCCCGATTGCGCATCGCACGCATGGGCTTAATCCGGGTAATTTAACTAAATATGATGCGCGTATTGCCGCAATTGATTACACACTGGCACATGATGACGGTATTTCGTTGCGCAACCTCGATCAGGCTCAGGTCATTTTACTGGGGGTATCGCGCTGTGGAAAAACCCCAACCAGCCTCTATCTTGCGATGCAATTCGGTATTCGCGCAGCGAATTATCCCTTTATTGCCGATGATATGGATAACCTTGTACTTCCGGCTGCGTTAAAACCGTTGCAGCATAAATTATTTGGTCTGACCATTAACCCTGAACGCCTTGCAGCAATTCGTGAAGAGCGGCGGGAGAACAGCCGGTACGCTTCTTTGCGACAGTGCCGCATGGAAGTAGCGGAAGTAGAAGCGCTTTATCGCAAAAATCAGATTCCCTGTCTTAACAGTACCAACTACTCAGTTGAAGAGATTGCGACCAAAATGCTCGACATCATGGGACTGAACCGCCGCATGTACTAAGCGTGGCTGCACCAGTTTTCTGGCTGCGGATTGCCCGGAGAACAGGCGGCATAACGACGAAAAGCGATGTTTGCGGATATTTAAAAATAAGTGACATATCAAGAGAGATGTCACTTATACACATATCAACAATGCGAGATCATTGCAGTTAATAGGTTGCTATTAGATGAATAACAGAAGTGGAGAGAGGCACAACAGCCCTGCACCAACCACGCCAGCACCTGCTACACCAACCCCTACAGCACCGACCACACCAATAGCGCCGAGCGTACCCACCACGCCAATCGCATCAGCCGCGATGCCGCCTAACAATCCCATCGACAGGCCGGTGTCTCCAAACGAATAATGATCTTCACCTGGAAGCATCATATCAATCAACTTACCAATACCGCCCCCCAGCATAGCACCCGCTACGGAGAAAAGAATTCCACCTGAAGCATATTGCATTTCATGAGTTGTAAGTTCTTTCATTTCATTATCCTTAATATTAATTGTTCATTTATACATAAAACAAATAAGAATACCATTTTGAAATCAATAAAATAATTTCCAATGACCAATGATACTCTTTATTGTTTATGCATCACCCAAAATCACCAACAATAATGATAAGTGCATTTTTGGACGTATTACATCACGGATGGTCGATAAGAAAATATGGACACTTCGTAATATTAATGAGCCGATAAGAAATCATAAATCAATAATTGTATTTTACTGTGGGGAAGTCCCCCACAGTAAAATTAGCAGCAACTCACCTTCCGTGGCGATTTATGATTTACTTTCTGAAAATATTCATAATACTGGTGAAAAGATTCAGGCTGGTTTCAAGCACAACGCCGATGCCCTTACCAATGTTACGCCCTAAATCAGTTGCGAAAGAACTTTTCCCGCCAAAGGCCGCATCAATCACAATACCAATGCCTTCGCCGAGCATACCCGCAGCCAGAGAGATCAAGCCTGCACCGGATACGGCCTGCATTTCATCATTGCTGAGTTGTTTCATCAAATTCCCCTTAATCTTGAAACAATATTTAAATATTCAGCTGAAAAAAAATAGGTTTCAGCTTTCTGGAGCTATCACATGACAACTCCAAATTCTTTTATAAAATATGCTTAATAGTATCTGCCAGCGATGAATGCATTGTCCAGAAATAGAATTAGATATTTTTCCTAAAAAACACTTAAAATGAAAATCATACAGAAATTTAATATTCTTTCTTGCCACATGATTTAGCAATCATTTTATAACAGTAAGCATAGCGCGGATACATTTATCAAATATATTGTACGAAAAGAAATTTCCGATAATAATTCCGAAAAGCGGAAATAATAGATAGTGTTCAGTTTGAAAATAATTACTATCTGACACGACTGGCGATCACACTGTAGAAGACAAATCACAGCAAAGCGTGCTCAAAATATGCTCACTCAAAATGTATTACGCTCATTATTGTACTAACAAGCTAGTACACTGATTCATACTGCGCTATGATATCTGCCACTGAAGTAATGCGCTTCGCGGCCATACTTGAAATAAGCCGCGATTGGTTTATGGTGTGCGCATCACTTCCGGCATTCCTGCCGCTGAAGCACCTAATTTTGAGACGCTTGATGAACAAAACCGATGAACTTCGCACTGCGCGCATCGACAGCCTGGTGACACCGGCTGAACTGGCGCAGCGTTATCCTGTTAAACCTGATGTTGCCGAACATGTTATTGCATCCCGGCGGCGAATAGAAAAAATCCTCAATGGCGAAGATCGCCGTTTACTGGTGATTATTGGCCCCTGCTCCATCCACGATTTTGATGCGGCGGTAGATTACGCGCGTCGCTTGCAGACGCTGCGCGAGAAACATCACGCTCAGCTTGAGATCGTGATGCGCACCTATTTTGAAAAACCGCGTACGGTTGTTGGCTGGAAAGGACTGATCTCCGATCCGGACCTGAATGGTAGCTATCGCGTTAATCATGGTCTTGAACTGGCGCGCAAGCTGCTGCTCCAGGTCAACGAACTGGGTGTGCCAACGGCGACTGAATTTCTCGACATGGTAACAGGGCAATTTATAGCCGATCTGATTAGCTGGGGGGCGATTGGCGCGCGCACGACGGAAAGCCAGATCCACCGTGAAATGGCGTCAGCGCTCTCTTGCCCGGTCGGTTTTAAAAACGGCACCGATGGCAATACCCGCATCGCGGTCGATGCGATCCGCGCCTCCCGCGCCAGCCATATGTTCCTCTCGCCGGATAAAACCGGGCAGATGACCATCTATCAAACCAGCGGTAATCCTTACGGGCATATCATTATGCGTGGCGGTAAAACGCCGAACTATTACGCCGAAGATATCGCCAATGCGTGCGATACGCTGAGCGAGTTTGATCTGCCGGAATACCTGGTGGTGGATTTCAGCCACGGCAACTGCCAGAAACAACATCGACGTCAACTCGATGTCTGCGACAATGTTTGTTCGCAGATTCGTAACGGTTCGACCGCCATTGCTGGCGTGATGGTAGAAAGCTTCCTGCAGGAAGGCACGCAGAAAATTGTCAGCGGCCAGCCGCTGGTTTATGGGCAATCCATTACCGATCCTTGCCTGGGCTGGGACGACAGTGAATTGCTGCTGGAGAAACTGGCGGCCGCTGTCGCCACCCGCCTCTGATCGCATCCCGCCGCCAGGCGGCGGGATCCTCTTCCCCTACTTTATCCAGGGGGAAATCGCGAAATGTTACAGAACACCCTTGCTACCAGCTGGCATATTATTGATAATGATTATCATTGTTGATAATAAGCAACCTTGAAACAGTTATGTCGCATACGGATAGCACGACTGCCGCACTCATCGCTTCGCAGGAAAAACCTACCCATATCAGCCCGACCGATCGTCGCATCAACAGTCAACAGCTACTGGGCGAAGAAGGCCGGGTGGTGATTGAGCATAAAGGACAGCAATATCTGCTGCGTCAGACCCATGCCGGGAAGCTGATTCTGACGAAATGAACCGGTTTAACTCGAACAACTGACCTCCAGCCGCTTTCCCCAGTCCGGTGGGCGGCTGACATAATCATCGTTACGATCGCGAAACGGCTGGCGCAGCGCTTCATGTAACTGCGCCAGTTCACTGGCGTCGCCTTTCTCAGCGGCATCAATCGCCCGCTGTGCCAGCCAGTTGCGCAACACCAGCGCCGGATTCACACCGGACATCAGCTGTTGCCGTTGCGCATCGTCAACCTGCTCCTGTTGCAGACGCATCCGGTACTGAGCAAACCAACGGTCGAACGCCGCACGATCGATAAATTCATCGCGCAGCGGCGAAGAGACGCTCTGCTGCTCCGTCTGGCTGAGCAGACGGAAGGTACGCGTATAATCACTGCCCTCACGCGCCATCAGCGCAAACAGTTCCGTCAGAAGCTGGTTATCGCCTTGCTGCTGCGTGAGGAAACCAAGCTTACCGCGCATCAGCACGCCATATTCTGTCAGCAACAGATGTTGATAATCATCCAGCGCACTATTCAGCGCCTCAATGTCAATAAACGGCGACAGCGACTGCGCCAGACGTTGCAGGTTCCACAACGCCACTGCAGGTTGATTATCGAAGCTATAACGCCCTTGGTAATCCGAGTGATTGCAGATAAATGACGGCTGATAATCGTCGAGGAAACCGAAGGGGCCGCAATCAATGGTCAACCCGAGGATCGACATGTTGTCGGTATTCATCACACCGTGCGCAAAACCGACCGCCTGCCAGCGGGCAATCAGCGTGGCAGTGCGTCGGACGATATCGCGGAACCACAGCACGTACTTATCGGATTCATTCTGCAAATGCGGCCAGTGGTGGCGGATGGCAAAGTCGGCCAGCTGGCGCACTTTTTGCGGTTCGCGCCGATAATAAAAATGCTCGAAATGGCCGAAACGCAGATGGCTTTCAGCGATGCGCATCAGCATGGCCCCCTGCTCGCGGCTTTCACGCATGACCGGTGTATCGCTGGTAACGATGCTCAGCGCGCGGGTCGTCGGAATGCCAAGATGGTGCATCGCCTCTGATGCCAGACTTTCTCGGATGGTTGAACGCAGAACTGCGCGTCCATCGCCCATGCGCGAATAAGGCGTCAGCCCCGCGCCTTTCAGATGCCAGTCGCGGGTAGTGCCATCCGGCAGTTGTTGTTCACCGAGTAAGATCCCGCGACCGTCGCCCAGTTGCCCGGCCCAGACACCGAACTGATGTCCACTGTAGACTTGCGCCAGCGGCGACATGCCCGGCAGCAATGCTTCGCCGCCCCAGACACCGGCACCCGATTCGGGATGAAAAAGCGCATCCTCCACGCCCAGCTCCTGCGCCAGTGGCGCGTTGTGCCAGATCAGACGGGCATTGTGCAGCGGTGTCGGAGATAATGCAGTGTAAAATTCTGGCAGTTCATCACGCCAGCGGGTAGTAAAAGACAGGGTCATGGTTCCTCCTGCCTTTAGTGTAGTGCCAACCACCAGGTTTAAACACCGGCGAAAAGCAGGGCTATGAGTGGATCAGCGATGTGATCTGCGCAGCGTTGACTGGTGGCCATAGTGCCCCTTGCATTGCGCTGAAGTGAAAAGGTTCCGCCCGCTTCAGGGCAGATTCGTCATCAATGCCCGCAATCATCATTGACTGACAATAGGGACTTATCTGCGAAACGATCGCCCGCATAAAAGGTTCAAACGAAGGAGATGCTAATCGTTGCTGAACAAAATTTTTATCTAATGCGACACGTTTAAATAACCCGTCAAAAATGGCTTTAGTCGATGCCGTTCCGACACCAAAATTAGCCAGTACCAGCGGATATTGTTTCGCCAATAGAGACAGAGAAGGATCCTCTTTTCCTTTATTTAAATTGAGGAAATTCTCATTTATAGTAAATTCCAGAAAAGGGAATTTAGCCACGCTGGCAGCCAGCGTCTCGTCGGTAAGTAAGGCTTCAACAATAGCCGGGGAAATATTAATCCAGGCAATTAATTGATGTTGTAATAAAAAGAGCTGACAGGCCTCTATTAGCGCCAGTTGCTCCTTAAAAAGTTGCAGCATTTCATCAGCCTGCAGGCGCGGGGAAACCAGCTCTGCCGGGGCGCGGACATTACTGTCTTTCCCCACAAAGTTAACGATAACTTCCAGCCCCTGAAGCATTCCGTTACTTTTTCTCGCTGGCTGTAATAAAAGCTCCGGGTGATATGTATCATCAAGCAAAATGATCATTGTGCCAGTCCCGCGTTAAGGGTGATATCCGGAATGGCTAAACACAAGTAGATGAATTCCAGGCTTAATGATTTTAGTGAGGTTAACTCCATTTTTATCCCATTTTATATTTGGCTTCTCCTTTATTAGGTTGCTCACTAATAGTCTTTTCGCCAGATTCAATGTCCACTTATGATAATTAATATTCTAAAAGATAATTAGTGGAAACATCCTGGTTTAACAAATTTTTGCCACGACTGCGCAGCGCTTAAATGCGCCGCGCCTGCCAGAAATTTTTCCGCCAATAGACGTTATCCAATGAAGAACGCATCACGCCGCGGCTGGTAGACGCATGAATAAATTCATTGTCAGTATCATAAATTCCAACATGCAGCCCGCTTTCGCCGGAACCGGTTTTGAAGAACACCAGATCGCCAGGCAATAGATCATCTTTGTCGATTTTCGTGCCGATCTCAGCCTGCTGACGTGTTTCGCGCGGTAGTTGAAGCGCAAATTTGTCGCGGAAAGTCATCATCACAAACCCGGAACAATCGACGCCTGAACGCGTCATACCGCCGTAGCGATACGGTGTACCTCGCCACTCGCTCAGTTGATCGTTCAGACCCGCGATCACCGTGATCGAATCCGACAATCTTGGGTTAGGTGGCGGAGCGCGATGAGAACTACATCCTGCAAGGAACAGTGCCGCCGCCAGAAGAAACCAGATACGCATTCTGGATCTCGCCTCGTACTTTATTTTTATCGGAATAATCTACCGTGTGAATCAGTTGCGTGGCAAGTCACCTTTTCGTCACGTCGCCGGGATCAGCACACGATGCCCGTCTACGTCGAAACGACGAAAAGCCATACCGTAAGCTTCCGCCAGATGAGCAGGCGTCAGCACCTCTTCTTGTTTGCCGCTACCCAGTAGCCGCCCGGCGCTCAGCAACCACACCTGCTGTGCATGGCGCAACGTATGGTTGAGGTCGTGGCTACTCATCACTACGGTCACGCCACCGCTCGCCAGCTCCGCTATAAGCTTGTCCAGCGCAGTCTGTTGCGCTACATCAAGGCTATTCATTGGCTCATCCAGCAACAGCAACTGCCCGGAGGGATTCACCTCCGGGTGGATCTGTAAAATCACTGCGGCCAGCCTCACCCGCTGCCATTCACCGCCAGAAAGTTGATTGACTCTACGGCTAAGCTTGTCACCCAGCCCAAGCTTAGCGGCAATTTTCCCCAGACTGTGGGTTTGCGCTGTGTCGCGCTGATGCAACAGCAAATAGTGCCAGACTGGCATAGCAAAAGGCGGCGTCTGCTGCTGGGCAAGGTAAGCGCGATGTTGCGCCAGCGCCAGGGCGGGCCATTGTTCCAGCGGACGGTTGTTCAACAACACCTCGCCCTGCCCGCCAGATAGACCAGCAAGCCGGGAAAGTAGCGTGCTTTTCCCGGCACCATTTGGTCCGACCAGATGCAGAATCGCCGCCCGCTCAACCGATGCCGTAATCGGCCCCAGCCTGCCCGATTCTCCCACATTTTGCAGTTGCAACAGCGCTGACATTATTTCGTCAAAGCCTGTTTAACGGCCTGTTGCAAAGCCGGATCTTCCGGGGTCATATCCGGTGAGAAACGCTGAATCACCGTACCATCGCGGCCAATGAGGAATTTTTCGAAATTCCACAAAATATCACCCGGCTCTTTCGGCGCACGGCCTTTACTCTCCATACGCGCATAGAAACCGCTGCCTTCCGGCGTAACAGCAGACGGCGCGGCAGCGATCAATTTTTTATACAGCGGATGACGCGCGTCACCATTCACTTCAATTTTGCTGAACATCGGGAACGTCACGCCGTAAGTCGTGCTGCAAAAAGTTTTGATCTCCTCTTCCGAACCCGGCTCCTGGCCAAGGAACTGGTTGCAGGGAAATCCCAGCACCGTGAAGCCCTCACCGGCGAGCGTTTTTTGCAGGTTTTCCAGTTGCTCATACTGCGGCGTCAGGCCGCATTTAGATGCCACATTGACGATGAGTAATACATTACCGCGATAAGTTTCCAGCGTGGTCTGCTCACCATCAATGGTCGTGACTTCGGTATTCAGAATATCCTGTTGCATAGCGTACCCTTTGTTGATGTTATGGATTTCAGGCTTCACGCCCGACCTTTAATAATAACCAGATAAACACCGGCGCACCCAGCGTCGCCGTGACGACGCCGATGGGTAACTCAGCGGCACTGAGCGTCAGCCGTGCAACAATATCAGCGAACAACAGCGCCACCGCCCCCGCCAGCGCGCAACCAGGAAGCAGCACCCGGTGATCGGTCAGCCCGCAGAGACGTAAAATATGCGGGATCACCAGACCAATAAAGCCAATAGCTCCCGCCAGCGCAACGCTGACGCCTACCATCCAGCCCGTTGCCACCACCAGCAAATTTCGCCACAGCCATAGCGGCAGCCCCAACTGCCGGGCGGATATCTCACCCAGCGCCAGAACGTTCAGCGGTTTTGATTGAAAACAGACCCAGATCATCGCTGGTAGCAACGCCACCATCAGCCAGCTTTGTTGCCAGTCGACCCCGCCAAAACCGCCCATCATCCAGTACATAAGCTGGCGTAAATCGAATGAGGTAGAAAAGTAAACCGCCCACGTCATTAACGCTGTACAAATAATGCCAAGCGCTACGCCAGCAAGCAGCAGACGGCTGGTGGTGAGATGACGCCGGGCGAAGCGTAGCAGAATAAGCGTCACGATCAGCGCTCCGGCGATGGCGCACACACCCAGCGCCCAGCCTGGCAACATACCGCCGCCCAGCAGTACAGCGGCAATCAACCCGACGCCCGCGCCACTGGAGACCCCCAACAATCCCGGCTCCGCGAGCGGATTTTCAAAAAGCGCCTGCATCACTGCGCCGCAGAGCGCCAGCGCGGCACCCACCAGCACTACCGCCAGCGTACGGGGAAGACGAATTTGCCAGACAAAGAGCTGACCATCAGGAGTAAACCAGCCGCCTGGCGCGATCCATTGCTCGCCCGCACAGAGGCTAATAAACACAGAGAATAATAAAAGCAGCAATAATCCGCCAAGCCAGCGGCGATTTCGTTGCTGTTGAAGATGAGCGTATGCCAGCATGTTAACCGTTTTACCGTCAGTCAGGTGGCTGATTTTATGATTGATGCCGGGCGCTGAAAAGAAAAAAGGCCGCAGTGCGGCCTTTTTAGTTAGTTCATATCATTCAGCTTTGGGCGAAGCGTTTTCAACACGGCTCTTCAACTTCTGGCCGGGTCTGAAGGTCACCACGCGCCGGGCTGTAATGGGAATATCTTCGCCCGTTTTCGGGTTACGCCCCGGACGTTGATTTTTGTCGCGCAAATCGAAATTGCCAAAGCCGGAGAGTTTTACCTGCTCACCGTTTTCCAGAGCACGACGGATCTCTTCGAAAAACAGCTCTACCAGCTCTTTTGCGTCCCGCTTGCTAAGCCCGAGCTTATCAAACAGATATTCTGACATTTCAGCTTTTGTAAGCGCCATAGGTTCAATCCCTCAATGATGCCTGGAATCGCTCTTTTAATGCCTCTACACATCTGGCAACGGTAGCGGCAATCTCCTCTTCTTCGAGTGTACGGCTGGTATCCTGAAGGATCAGGCTAATGGCAAGGCTCTTATACCCTTCCGCTACGCCCTTACCGCGGTACACGTCAAATAAGTTTACGCCAACTACCTGATTTACGCCAACTTTCTTACACTCGGCCAAAACATCTGCTGCGGGCACATTTTCAGCCACAACAACAGCGATATCACGACGGTTCGACGGGAAGCGTGAAATCTCCTGAGCCTGAGGAACCACGCGGTCTGCAAGCGCATTCCACTCCAGTTCAAACACCAAAGTGCGGCCGTTCAGATCGAGCTTACGTTCCAGTTCAGGGTGCACAACACCAATAAAACCAATACGTTTATCTTTCAGATAAATCGCCGCAGATTGTCCCGGATGGAGCGCCGGATTCGTTTCTGCGCGAAATTCAATGGCGGATAATTTGCCAGTCAGCTCCAGAATAGATTCCAGATCACCTTTCAGGTCGAAGAAATCCACGCTGCCTTTTGCCAGATCCCAATGTTCTTCATAACGGTTGCCGCAAATGGCGCCCGCCAGCATGACATCCTGACGAATACCAAGATTTGCCTGGGTATCAGGGACAAAGCGCAGACCCGTTTCAAAAATACGCACGCGGCTCTGCTGGCGGTTCTGGTTATAAACGATAGTGCCCAACAAACCAGTCCACAGTGACAGACGCATTGCCGACATTTCGCTGGAGATCGGGCTTGGCAGGATCAACGCTTCTTCGCCCGGGTGGATCAATTGCTGCAATTTCGGATCAACGAAACTGTAGGTGATCACTTCCTGGTAGCCTTTGTCGTTGAGCATGGTTTTCACACGCTTCAGCGACAGATCCGCTTCACGGTGTTCGCCCATGACCAGACCGGCCTGAACCGGCGCATCCGGAATGTTGTTGTAGCCGTAAATACGCGCCACTTCTTCCACCAGATCTTCTTCGATTTCCATATCGAAACGCCAGCTCGGCGCAACGGCCAGCCATTCGTCCTGGCCTTCAGTGACTTCGCAACCAAGGCGCTTCAGGATATCGCTGACCTGCTCATCGGCAATATGATGACCAATCAGGCGATCCAGTTTGCTCCGGCGCAGACGAATGGTCGCACGTTTCGGCAGCTTAGCTTCATTCGTGACATCAATGATTGGACCCGCTTCGCCGCCGCAGATATCCAGCAACAGGCGAGTTGCGCGCTCCATGGCTTTGTACTGCAATTGTGGGTCGACACCGCGCTCATAACGATGTGAAGCATCAGTGTGCAGACCATGACGGCGTGCACGACCAGTAATAGAAAGCGGATTGAAGAAAGCGCATTCCAGCAGTACGTTCTGGGTTTCGCTGTTCACGCCAGAGTGTTCGCCGCCAAAGATACCGCCCATCGCCAGCGCTTTGTTATGGTCAGCAATAACCAGCGTGTCCGCGTTCAGTTTCGCTTCGCTGCCGTCCAGCAGCACCAGGGTTTCGCCCTCTTTTGCCATGCGCACCACGATGCCGCCTTCAAGGCGATCGCGGTCAAACGCGTGCATCGGTTGACCCAGTTCCAGCAGAACATAGTTGGTTACGTCCACAACCGCATCGATTGAACGAATACCGCAGCGACGCAGCTTCTCTTTCATCCACAGCGGAGTTGGCGCTTTAACATTGATGCCCTTCACTACTCGTCCGAGGTAGCGCGGGCAGGCATCGGCGGCTTCCACTGCGATCGGCAACGTGTCGGTAATTGTCGCGGCGACCGGCGAAATTTCCGGCGCCGTCAGCGGAGACTGGTTCAGTACCGCCACATCGCGCGCAACACCAATGATCCCTAAGCAATCCGCACGGTTCGGCGTGACGCTGATCTCAATGGTATTATCATCAAGCTTCAGGTATTCACGGATATCGGTGCCGATCGGCGCATCTGCCGGCAGTTCGATAATGCCGTTGTGATCGTCAGAAATACCGAGCTCGGAGAAGGAGCACAGCATGCCTTCTGACGGTTCGCCGCGGAGTTTTGCCGCCTTGATTTTGAAGTCACCAGGCAGTACCGCACCCACTGTCGCTACGGCGACTTTCAGGCCCAGACGGCAGTTCGGCGCGCCACAGACGATGTCCAGCAGGCGATCGCCGCCAACATTTACTTTCGTCACGCGCAGTTTGTCAGCGTTCGGGTGCTGGGCGCACTCCATCACTTCGCCAACCACAACACCATGAAACGCCCCGGCAACCGGCTCCACGCCGTCCACTTCCAGGCCAGCCATGGTGATTTGCCCTGACAGCACTTCACTGTCAATGGCTGGATTGACCCATTCGCGTAACCACAGTTCACTGAATTTCATTGTTTTGCCTGCCTTTATTTAAACTGTTTGAGGAAACGCAGATCGTTTTCGAAGAATGCGCGCAAATCGGTAACGCCATAACGCAGCATGGTCAGACGCTCCATCCCCATGCCAAATGCGAAGCCGGAGTAAACTTCCGGATCGATTCCAACATTACGCAGTACGTTTGGATGCACCATGCCGCAGCCCAGCACTTCCAGCCATTTGCCGTTTTTACCCATTACATCGACTTCTGCAGACGGCTCAGTGAACGGGAAGTAAGACGGGCGGAAACGAATCTGCAGATCTTCTTCAAAGAAGTTACGCAGGAAGTCATGCAGTGTGCCTTTCAGGTTAGTAAAGCTGATGTTTTTATCCACGATCAGCCCTTCCATCTGATGGAACATTGGGGTATGCGTTTGGTCGTAGTCGTTACGGTAAACGCGTCCGGGGGCGATGATACGGATTGGCGGCTGCTGATTTTCCATGGTACGAATCTGCACACCAGAGGTCTGGGTACGCAGCAAACGAGTCGCGTCAAACCAGAAAGTATCGTGATCCGCACGTGCCGGGTGATGACCCGGAATATTCAGCGCGTCAAAGTTATGATAATCGTCTTCAATTTCCGGGCCGGTGGCGACGGTAAAGCCGAGCTCCCCGAAGAAACTCTCGATACGATCGATCGTACGGGTTACCGGGTGCAATCCCCCATTCTCCACGCGACGACCCGGCAGGGAGACATCGATGGTTTCGGCAGCCAGACGCGCATTCAGCGCAGCATTTTCCAGATCCGATTTACGGGCATTCAGCGCTTGCTGAACCTGCTCTTTTGCTTCATTGATCACTGCCCCGGCAGCCGGGCGCTCTTCTGGCGGCAGCTCACGCAGGGTGGTCATCTGAAGGGTCAGGTGCCCTTTTTTGCCCAGGTATTCGACGCGGACGTTGTCCAGAGCGGCGACATCTGAAGCATCGTTAATGGCTGCCTTCGCACTGGCAACCAGCTCTGCGAGATGTGACATGGTTTTCCTCGTTATATGACGATATTTACAAACGGCAGATACAAAAAAAGCCTCCACAGGGAGGCTTTCTGGCGCTGTTTTCCGTTTCTTCTTTCACGCGCTAGCCTCCCGGATTCAGGTGCTAAAGTAAAAAAAGAAGCGGAAAATAGCAGCATTCATGCTTGCGTTACCTTAACAGGGTAAGTGGCGGCGATGGGCTATTGAAAACACATCACTGCAAAATGTCAATGTATTGATAATGTTAAAGCAAAAGAGGGAGCCAAGCTCCCTCTCTTAAACTGGCTTATGCCAGAGCTGCTTTCGCTTTTTCAACCAGTGCAGAGAATGCCACTTTGTCGAATACGGCGATGTCAGCCAGGATCTTACGGTCGATTTCAACAGAGGCTTTTTTCAGGCCATTGATGAATTTGCTGTAAGAGATACCGTTCTGACGTGCTGCTGCGTTGATACGTGCAATCCACAGTTGACGGAACTGACGCTTTTTCTGACGACGGTCACGATAAGCGTACTGACCAGCTTTGATAACAGCCTGGAAGGCAACACGGTAAACGCGTGAACGCGCGCCGTAGTAACCTTTAGCTTGTTTCAAAATTTTCTTATGACGTGCACGTGCAATCACACCACGTTTTACGCGAGCCATATGCTCTCTCCTGTATCTATATTCTTAAAAAAGTTAAAAGGTTAACGACTTATGCGTACGGCAGGCACGCGATTACCAGACCCAGATCGCCTTTGGAAACCATGGCTTTCGGGCGCAGGTGACGTTTACGCTTAGTAGCTTTTTTGGTCAGAATATGACGCAGGTTAGCGTGCTTGTGCTTAAAACCACCTTTACCGGTTTTTTTGAAGCGCTTAGCAGCACCGCGTACGGTCTTAATTTTTGGCATTTTTTAACTTCCACTTCGCATTGTTAATAAACGAAACAAAGGCGAACTAAACCCGTGAGCCTGTGGCCCATAGGTTTAATTACTTGATGGCCTTACTGTTTCTTCTTCGGAGCAAGCACCATAATCATCTGGCGGCCTTCGATCTTCGTTGGGAAGGATTCGACAACTGCCAGCTCATTCAGATCGTCTTTCACGCGATTAAGCACTTCCATACCGATCTGTTGGTGGGCCATTTCACGACCACGGAAACGCAGTGTGATCTTGGCCTTATCGCCCTCTTCGAGAAAGCGAATCAGGCTGCGGAGTTTTACCTGATAGTCGCCTTCATCTGTACCAGGTCGGAATTTAATTTCCTTAACCTGAATAACTTTTTGCTTCTTCTTCTGTTCCTTAGAAGATTTGCTCTTTTCATAGAGGAACTTGCCGTAATCCATTATACGGCAAACGGGCGGCTCGGCGTTAGGGCTAATTTCAACTAAATCAACCCCGGCTTCTTCAGCTTTTTCCAGAGCTTCTCTCAGACTCACAATACCAAGCTGCTCGCCTTCCAGACCTGTTAAGCGAACTTCCAGGGCGCGAATTTCGCCATTGATACGATTGGGACGCGCCGTTTGAACTCGTTTTCCGCCTTTAATACTTTATTCCTCCAATTGTTGAAGACTGCGGCTGCGAATCTCTTGCTGCAGCTGCTCGATAACATCATTTACGTCCAGGCTCCCCAGGTCTTTACCACGGCGGGTACGCACGGCAACTTTGCCGGCCTCAACCTCTTTGTCACCGCAAACCAGCATATAAGGGACGCGACGTAAAGTGTGCTCGCGGATTTTAAAGCCTATCTTCTCGTTTCTCAAGTCCGCTTTTACACGAATGCCCGCATTTTGCAGTTTACGCGTCAATTCGTTAACGTATTCAGACTGTGAATCGGTGATATTCATGACCACTACCTGCACCGGCGCCAGCCAGGTCGGGAAGAAGCCAGCGAACTCTTCAGTCAGGATGCCGATAAAGCGCTCCAGAGAACCAAGAATCGCGCGGTGAATCATCACCGGAACCTGACGTTCGTTGCTTTCGCCTACATAAGAGGCGTTCAGACGAGCCGGCAGGGAGAAATCAAGCTGTACTGTACCGCACTGCCATGCACGATCGAGGCAGTCATATAAGGTAAATTCAATTTTCGGACCGTAGAATGCGCCTTCACCCAGTTGGAATTCAAACGGGATATTGTTCTCTTCCAGCGCAACTGCCAAATCCGCCTCAGCACGATCCCACATCTCATCGCTACCGATACGTTTTTCCGGGCGAGTAGAGAGTTTGACGACGATTTTCTCAAAACCGAAGGTGCTGTACATATCGTAGACTAAACGAATACATGCGTTCACTTCATCGCGCACCTGCTCTTCCGTACAGAAGATATGGGCGTCATCCTGAGTGAAGCCACGTACACGCATCAAACCATGCAGCGCGCCTGACGGCTCATTGCGATGGCAGCTACCGAACTCAGCCATACGCAGCGGCAGATCGCGGTAGGATTTTAAGCCCTGGTTGAAAATCTGTACGTGACCCGGGCAGTTCATCGGCTTGATGCAGTATTCACGGTTCTCGGAAGACGTCGTAAACATCGCATCTTTGTAGTTGTCCCAGTGGCCGGTTTTTTCCCACAGCACACGGTCCATCATGAACGGGCCTTTCACTTCCTGATACTGGTACTCTTTCAGCTTAGAGCGAACAAATGTTTCCAGTTCACGGAAGATAGTCCAGCCATCGTTATGCCAGAAAACCATACCCGGAGCCTCTTCCTGCATATGATACAGGTCGAGTTGCTTACCGATTTTACGGTGATCGCGTTTTGCCGCTTCTTCCAGGCGTTGCAGATAGGCATTCAGCGCTTTTTTATCTGCCCACGCGGTGCCGTAGATACGCTGCAACATCTTGTTGTTGCTGTCGCCGCGCCAGTAAGCCCCTGCTGTTTTCATCAGTTTGAAGTGATGACAGAAACGCATGTTCGGCACGTGCGGACCACGGCACATGTCGATGTATTCCTGGTGATGATACAAGCCCGGCTTGTCATCATGCGCAATGTTTTCATCAAGGATGGAGACTTTATAGTTTTCGCCGCGTTTGACAAAGGTCTCGCGCGCTTCCTGCCAGCTCACTTTTTTCTTGATGACGTCGTAGTTGGTTTCGGCGAGCTCATGCATACGCTTTTCAAGCGCGTCGATGTCTTCCTGGGTCAGGGTGTGGTCAAGATCAACGTCATAATAGAAGCCGTTATCAATAACCGGGCCAATCGCCATTTTGGTATTCGGCCACAATTGCTTGATCGCATGGCCTAACAGGTGCGCACAGGAGTGACGGATAATTTCCAGACCATCGTCATCTTTAGCGGTGATGATGGCGAGGTTGGCGTTACTGTTGATTACATCAGAAGCATCAACCAGTTCGCCATTAACGCGCCCAGCGATACAGGCTTTCGCCAGTCCCGGACCGATATCCAGCGCAACATCCATAGGGCTTACGGCGTGGTCGTAATGGCGTTGGCTGCCATCAGGAAGAGTAATTACAGGCATTTCATTTCCTTATTTGCAGTGGTGCCCCACACGAAAGAGCACATACAAAATTAAATAATGTATTTATATCAGCACGTTAAGAATGTTTATTTGCTTCACTCTGCAAACTGTGCACACCAGAATGTACGAAAGCCTGGCTGTGCCCATCCCCACCTGTTGATAACGCCCCACAATAGTACACGGCATCGCGGCGACATAAAAGCGTGAACAGAATCATATTCCTGGCGTACATCGCAGGGATCATGCCAGTCACGTCATCATGGCGCGATAACAACAATAAATTCGCCGTCAATGACGTTCCCATAATACGGACAATTATACCACTCAGCCGTTTTATATGCGCTACCGCAAAAAATATAACGAATTCACATTTCATCCATCATATCCTCAATTTCACATGATGAAATCAAGCGAAAAAATATTCATCGTTTTACTGTAATAACTAACAAACCTGACTGAATCATTTTTACCGTCTTGTGATCTCATTAGAACAAATGACGGGAGTGTTTATTGTGAATAAGGAAAAGAGTAATCATGATGCAACACACAGCAATAGAAATGCCTGTCGGCAAATTTAAAAAACTAAGAGCACTCAACAGACGGCGTAATTATCTTATAAAAAAAATACGTATGCTGTTACGCATTTATATTGCAAAAATGCTATGGGACAGTCCTGCCCGAAGCGAACTGAATTTAATCTCAGCGAGAAAAGTTCTGTTGATGCGCAACGAAGGAGCAATCGGCGATGTCGTCGTCGATTCCGCACTGGTTAAATGTCTGCACGAGTCAGGATATATCGTTGATTTTCTGCTGACAAAATCAAACAGCCAGGTAATGCGCTATAATCCCCGCATTCGCCATATTTACGAGGCAGAGGATGTCACTTCTGCCAGCTACCTCAAAAAATTCACCCATAATGTCCCCCGTTCTGTGATTACTGAGTTAGCCAGTAATAAATACGATATTGTTATCGACCCCTCCCTTTTTGATATTCCGGTACATCGGTTGTTGTTATTAAGGCAAATAAATGCCAAAGCAGTATTAGGATTTAACAAATGGCCCTCTATTAACCATTATACAAAATCCTTTGATTTTGATTGCGCAAACTTGCATGTCAGCAAAACCTTTTCCTGCATCGCTGACTGCATGCAGTTAGATAAAAAACAACTGGAAACTTATGACCTGCATATCCCACAGGATATTTATGCTGAGACACAACAATTTCTGGCAGCCATCGAAGGCCGTAAGATTATCATTAATATCTTTGCCGGTAATGAGGATCGCTGCTTATCCCAGACTCAGCTTGCAGTAATTATTGAACAGTTGCAGATCGCGTATCCTGCGGTAAATATTATTTTGCTCGATCACCGTAAAGAGATCCACCTGCCACTCCCCGACAAAGTCGTCATAAATCCCTTTAAAACCCTGCATCATGCAATGGCTCTTATTGCGCAAGCCGATCTGATTATCTCGCCCGATACTTCGATCGTGCATATGGCGGCAGCCTGGCAGAAACCGCTCATTGCTATCTACAAAGATGTACGGCTCAACAATCAGCTTTGGGCGCCGGGATACGAAAACGCAAGGCAGATCATCATCAAATGTGGAAAGGTGCATCAAAAGCAGGATATCGCCAGTTTAATCATGGCGGAAATTGATCCCGCCCGATTGAGATAACGCATTTCCTACGTGAGTTGTCAGTTCACAGCAACTGGCAATTCAGTAAGTTAGCTCCCGATACCTTCACATCAGCGGCAACCTCCCACCACGTTTTCGGCCTGCCGCAGAAAAAAACGTACAAAATGGAATTTCCGGGATATAACAGCAAGTGAGTGCTTTTTATTCACTCCAGCGTGGCAGCTCCGCACGTCTGAAAACAGGATATCCATAACCGGCAGTGATGATTGTTATTGTGAAAAAATGTTTCAAAATTAATCGCATAGCATGCGTTTAATCTGATTTTTAGTGGCCACCTTGACACAACAGTACCACTGGCAGTCTAGTTGGCTTCCCATTAACATCTAACTCAATGATAAAGCATGGCAATCGTTTATCCCGTTATCATTATCGCGCTCCTTGCGATCATTATTTTTTCGTTTTATAAGCACCGCAGCATGAAATCAGCAAGAAGCTTACCGGGTCGTCATAAAAAGCGGCGCTGACGGCGCCAGGCTGCTTTGAAGGACAAACTCGCACTCACAAAAGGCACGCGCAAGCGTGCCTTTCTTCATTATTTATCAGGATTGATACCCCAACGCGCGAATCACTGTTTCCATTGCTTCCTGCGTTAATGCAGAACGCGTAACTCGCTTATTTGCCAGCATCGTTCTGACCACGCCAGCAATGACAACATGCTTTGGCTCCTGTCCCAGATCGCGCATCTCGAGCACTACCTTCCCCACCACCCGGCACATCTCCTCGTATAATGCCTCATCTTTGGAATTCCCCATTGTTCCTCCGGTTGTTGTGGTTTTTTGCCTGGCTTAATCGGTATCAGGATAGGGATAAACACTCCCTTTGTAACCTCCTGCAGACAACTTCCTTCACTTTCAATCGGATGCACATATATTAAACTGACTTGTAAATTTACCTTAAAGTTACCTGCCTCCACTGCCGATGAATGATTCATTAGAAGCACGGATAAGTTAGCTCAGCGATGCAGACGATTAATTACAATGAAATGGTCGGTCTCAATCTGTCCACCCGCCAGAAAACGGCATCAGCATTACAGGAATCTATTGCACGATTATCGTCTGGATTGCGCATCAACGGTGCGAAAGACGACGCTGCAGGCCAGGCGATTGTTAACCGCATGCGCGCCAATGTTAATTCGGATACCGTGATTTCACGCGGGCTTGACGATGCCATGAATATGGCGCAAACCGCCGAAGACAGCCTGGGTACCGTCGGTGAATTGTTGATCCGAGCGAAAAGCCTGGCCATCCAGTCCGGTAACAGTACGTTGTCGGTAAGTGACCGGGAAAGTTTGCATGCTGAATATCAAGAAATTCTTGAAAATATTCAGTACCTTTCAGAAAACACAGAGATTTTTGGTCGCTACCCGCTGGCCACCGACACCCCGGATCTGCCGCCAGAGTTAATCGGTAATGTTCCGCCACTGGACACGAAATTTCCCGTTGCAGGAACGAATTACACATTCAGCTCGGGAATTGTTTCTCTGGCGTATATTCCCGCGGGGGCGAAGGATATCACCCTCACTATTGATTCATTGGGACTTGACGATGACATTCAGCTCTTCACGCGCGATGGCAAGCACCTTGCCGGTACGCCGATCGACGGTACCGATCCGGATTACACCTGGAAAAGCCGCGGTATTACCACCCCGGCAAAAGCGACCAGCCGCGTACTGACCGAGGCCAACGGTTTTGAGGCAGGTGCAATCTATGATGATTCATTATTGATAGAAGGAGGTTCCAGTTGGGTGCTGAATGGCAGCGCAACGCTTAATTACGACGGCATGACCATCCGATACAGCGGTGATGGCGATCGCTACGAATCCGGCAAAGCCTACAACGACGGCAGTAATGGTTCCAACCGGCTGGAACGAATCAAAATAGATAACGTTACGGAAGATTTGGTGGTGATGATTGTCGGTAGCGGCTCGTTTACCAGTAACCTGAACTGGGGCACCCTGCCCACGCCAAAAATCACGCCCGCCGAACCGCCAAAGCAGAGTTTTCCCTGGGAGGTGGTCACCAGTGCAAATTTTGATGGCGAGGTGGGTGCAGTCACGATGCCGACCACGCCGGCCGATCTGAAATCGCTGGGGTTACTGAATACCGATATTCGTTCGATGGCGACCGCTGGCGATGCGATGGGAACACTCGATAGCGCGCTGGAGAAAGTCAGTCGCTATCGTTCTCAGTACGGTGCGTTCATTAATCGCTTTGAATCGTCAAAATCAGTGCTGGCGCAACAAAATATGGCCACACAGGCGGCAAAAAGCCGCATTGAAGACGCAGATTATGCACTGGAAATCAGCAAGATGGTGAAAGCACAAATATTACAACAGGGGCAGGATGCCGTACTCAAAGTGGCAAATCAATCGGCAGAAAATATTTTATCTTTGTTGCGGAGTTAAACAGACAACCTATTTAACACCTGTAGTTCTTTAAATATCACCGTCAGTTTTCGTCAATGTTTAATAAAATACAGAGCGCTAATTTTACATTAGGGGATAATTAAAAAAACCGGTACTACACTCTCCGGTTTTTCAAAGTTAATGAATTAACTAAGAATCTACTTAATTCCATTCACCAGCAACCAGCGTATGCGCATCAAACGCCTGATCGTTGGTTCCGTGAGTAGATTGTGCGACCGGCACCATATTGGAGCCTGCTTCAATGTTAGTGATATTCGTGTTGCTCTGGCTGGCTGAAGTAACAGGCTGAGCCGCGAAGACGCCAAAAGAGAGTGCAGAAAGCACCACGGCAACTGCGGCAGTTTTGATTGTTTTCATAATTAAGTTCTCTTTCTGTAATACGAACATTATTTGCTGGGCCGTTTTTCCGCCCGTAAAACCAGTGTAGATCTGGATCACACTTTTGCCCAGTCAATTTATTTATCCATTCGTGTCAAATAAACTGAATATGTGTCCAGGTAATTAATTATGAAGACAATATGGAGAGAGGAATTTACTTAAATAAAACTGAATATAAGGCGCGATAAAATAGCACAAATAAACAAAAACAGTGGGCCGGAATTTCCGGCCCGGCGTATTACATTTTATAACCTAACGTAACCGTCGTTCTGCGATCGGTATGATCCGGCGCAGTTGAAGGCGGCTGGGAGTTCCAGGTCAGGTAATAACCTACTTTCAACGCGAAATGGGCATTGATAGCCACTTCCAGCGCTGTTTCTGAGTTCACTGTGGTGTCATCCGCGCCAAACACAGACACACCCTGCGTGAATTTGGTGGTGTCAGTCACTTGCCAGGTATAAGTACCGGATGCATAACCCAGCGCGGTGGTTTTGGTGTTGTCATCGGTGTACTTGTCGTAACGTACACCAGGACCGAATTCAAAGCGCAGGCTATGAACCGGGCCATTCAGGAACTGACGACCATAACCGGCGGTAAATACATCACGATCCTGATAACCGTTATAGCGATCGGTCAACCAACTGGCCTGGCCGAAAATATAGTCATAATCCGTCAGGTTATAACGACTACGGCCGCCAACGGCGTATTTCTCAGACGAACGAACATCGTTCGATGAGGTATTACTGGCGTTGCCCCACAGAGACCAGGCCGTGGTATTGCCGTACCAGGTCAGGGTGGAATCGGCAGTCAAAGAGGAGCTCTTTGTGTTGCCGGACTGCGCCAGATAGCCGCCGTTCACGCTACCTTCAAACGGGTGTTTCGCGGTGGATGGGTCATCCATGACAGTAAAAACGGTATCATCTGCGGCAGCATTCATTGCCGCAAATACGCCCGCGACCAGTGCAAACGCGGGTACTGTCTTCAAAAGCTTCATTTTTTTAGAGTCCGAACAGCAAAAAAAAGAGACCATCACGGTCCCGGAAACTTTCATCAGGATCAACGACTAACGTTCCAAAGAAAGGTAACAAATTATAAAAAGGCCGCTTAAACATATCAATGAAATATTATTGGAATTTTTGAATAAGAGAGATCTCAAAAACTACAAAATGGTTATTAATCCTCTAAGCCAGGTTAATCGATATCATATTTAAATCAGGCTGTTATTTCCTTTCCCTCCGCTGGATTCAGTGCCAGGCTTACTGCAACCGAAGAAAAAGGAGGTCATCATGGTCGCGATTTATACTTTGACGCTGGCACCTTCACTGGACAGCGCAACATTAACGCCGCAGATTTATCCAGAAGGGAAACTGCGCTGCACTTCACCTGTTTTTGAGCCCGGCGGCGGCGGCATTAATGTCGCAAGGGCCATTACCCATCTTGGTGGTAAAGCCACAGCGATTTTTCCGGCCGGTGGCGCAACCGGCGAACACCTGACTGCGCTGTTAGCAGATGAAAACGTGCCAACCATTAGCGTCGACGCCAAAGACTGGACACGGCAGAACCTGCATGTTCACGTTGAATCCAGCGGCGAGCAGTACCGCTTTGTCATGCCGGGCGCCAGCCTCAGTGAAGATGAATTTCGCCAGATCGAAGAAAAAGTGCTCACCATTGAGCCAGGCGCATTGCTGGTGGTGAGCGGTAGTCTGCCGCCAGGTATTACCATCGGGAAACTGACACAACTCATTAAAACCGCACAGCAGCATGGGCTGCGCTGCATCGTTGACAGTTCCGGCGAAGCCCTTAGCGCTGCGCTGGCTATCGGCAACATTGAACTGGTCAAACCGAATCAGAAAGAGCTGAGCGCGCTGGTGGGCCGGGAGTTGACCCAGCCGGATGATGTGCGCAAAGCCGCACAGGAGATTGTTGATAGCGGTAAAGCGCTGCGCGTTGTCGTATCGCTGGGCCCTCAGGGTGCGCTGGCCGTCGATGCGAACCAGTGTGTGCAGGTCGTGCCGCCGCCGATGAAAAGCCAGAGTACGGTAGGCGCTGGCGACAGTATGGTGGGTGCGATGACGCTAAAACTGGCGCACGACGCGCCGCTGGACGATATGGTCCGTTACGGTGTTGCTGCCGGGAGCGCCGCCACGATCAACCATGGTACTCGCCTGTGTGCGCTGGCCGACACGCAAAAGATCTACGACTATTTGCGCAATGCCTGAGAATCGACAAATAGCGCCTGACGACTATGCTAAAAAAACCTTCAGGATTACAACGAGGTGATATATGAGCAGCGACGGCATCACGCGCTACGTGGTAGTGGTGAAATTTCATGAGCAAAGCCTGGCCGAAATCAACGAGCTAAATAACCACTTTACACGTGCAGGTTTCCTGCTCACGATGACCGATGAAGATGGCAATGTTCACGATCTGGGCACCAACACCTTCGGGCTCATCAGTGCGCTCAGTGAACAGGAAGTGCTTGAACTCGCCCGTGGATTAGCCACCGCCGCGGTGGCTGAAGAGGCTGATATCGCCATCAGCACCTGGGAGGCATGGCAGCAAAAAGAGCATTAAGTGCCATGGCGCACCGCCTGTCCCGCAGGTGTGCGTTACGTCGTATTTTTTCACAGCTTTAGTGCGCTAACCTTATGATCTGGCTGATTACATGGGAGAGACATCATGTGGCAAGCGATAAGTGGTCTGTTACGCGAACAACTGGGAAGTGGCGAGATTGAGCAGCGGGATGAGCTGCCAGGCGGCGAAATCCATGCTGCATGGCATGTCCGTTACGCGGGTCGCGATCTTTTCGTAAAATGCGATGAACGTGAACTGTTGCCTATTTTTACCGCCGAAGCCGATCAGCTCGCACTGTTGGCGCGCAGTAATACGGTAAAGGTGCCGACGGTATGGGCGGTGGGTAGCGATCGCGATTACAGCTTTCTGGTCATGGAGTATCTCCCTGCCCGCCCGCTGGATGCGCACAACGCGTTTCTGCTCGGTCAGCAACTGGCGCGTCTGCACCAGTGGAGCGATCAACCGCAGTTTGGCCTCGATTTTGATAACGATCTTTCCACCACGCCGCAGCCCAACGCCTGGCAGCGCCGCTGGTCAACGTTTTTTGCCGAACAGCGTATTGGCTGGCAACTGGAGCTGGCTGCGGAAAAAGGCATGGAGTTCGGCAATATCGACGCCATTGTCGAGCATGTCCAGCAGCGCCTTAGCTCTCACCAGCCGCAGCCGTCCTTACTGCATGGCGATCTGTGGTCCGATAACTGCGCGCTGGGGCCAGACGGTCCTTATATTTACGATCCGGCCTGTTACTGGGGCGATCGTGAGTGCGATCTGGCGATGCTGCCGCTGCATCCGGATCAGCCGCCGCAGATTTACGACGGCTACCAGTCAGTCTCACCGTTGCCCCTCGATTTCCCCGAACGTCAGCCGATCTACCAGCTTTATACGCTTTTCAACCGGGCCATTCTTTTTGGTGGCGAACATCTGCTGAACGCACAAAAAGCGCTCGATCGCGTATTGGCAGCGTAGAACAGACAAGCCCGGGAGCATTATCGCTTTCGGGCTTGTTACCGCTTACAGAAAGCCCAGCAGTGAAAAGAAGAAGTAGCCTGCGATAATCACAATCACTGGCAACACATAAAGTGGGAAAATTTGCAGCAGAATGGTGTGGTGCGGCACGACGATGCGCGCTTCGATCTGCTCGCGAGACAACCCTTCAGGCCCTTTGGCTTGTTCAAGAATCATCTGGTTTTCCACCCCTTCTCGCAGAAAACGCGCCTGGCGGCTCATGCGCGCGCCGGAGGCCTGCAACGCCAGACCAACAAAGATCAGCGCGTAGATAAGCCAGAACACAATGTTCAGGCTCTGGTGGAAGTCGGGCGTCGGCGAGTTGTACCAGAAAAGGTTAAGAAAAGGCGTATTAAAACGCATCATCTCAATCATGACATGCGCAAAATCCAGCATCACGGCGTTAATGCCTGGCTGTTTTTCACTGTGGTCATACATAAATTTCAGTACAGAAATGACTGTCGAAATTACGGTCGGAATAAAAATCACCCAACCCAGAACGCGTTTCAGAATAGCGATGCGTCCAGCTTGTTGATACGTCATGGATTCCCCTTGTAAGTGACGCACTGTTTCCGCCTTAGTCTACCTGCTGATAATCATTTTCGCCTGATCTTTAAAGTCGGTATGATGAACGTTTAACCATACTTACCGTTTATTCCCCGGCGACATGCCATAAAAAAGAGAGGTTTTATGACAGCTCCGCGTCAAATTCTTGCTGCCATTTTTGATATGGATGGATTGCTTATCGACTCCGAGCCACTCTGGGATCGCGCCGAACTGGAGGTTATGGCAAGCCTGGGCGTGGACATTAACCGACGTAATGAATTGCCCGATACCCTCGGTCTGCGCATCGATATGGTGGTGGAACTCTGGTACGCGCAGCAACCGTGGAATGGCCCGGATCGCAAAGAAGTGACCGAACGCATTATTCAGCGCGCAATTTCGCTGGTTGAAGAGAAACGCCCGCTACTGCCTGGCGTGCGCGAAGCCATTGCGTTGTGTAAAGCCAACGGCCTGCTGGTCGGGCTGGCCTCCGCATCGCCGCTGCATATGCTGGAAAAAGTGCTGGCAATGTTTGAACTGCGCGACAGCTTTGATGCGCTGGCCTCGGCAGAAAACCTCCCCTACAGCAAACCGCACCCGCAGGTGTACCTGGATTGTGCCGCCAAACTGGGCATTGATCCGCTGACCTGTGTGGCGCTGGAAGATTCCGTCAATGGCATGATCGCCAGCAAAGCAGCGCGGATGCGCTCGATTGTGGTACCGGATGAAGAACACCGCGCCGATCCGCGTTATGTGCTGGCTAACGTTAAGCTCACCAGCCTCGAACAGCTCACGCTTGCCCATCTTATCGGCTAATTCCACCGGGGCAGCCGCTTTTGTTGCCCCTTAATTTTATTTTTGAAACATCATTTCATTTTATTTGTATTTTTCTTGCCCACCTTCTATTCTGATCTTCAGGCGCTGATGCCCTGTTACAACAATAATGATTACGCCGGAGAGAACATGATACTGGATGCCTTTAAGCTTGCAGGTAGAGTGGCCATTGTGACCGGGTGCGATACCGGTCTGGGTCAAGGAATGACGTTAGGGCTTGCGGAGGCGGGCTGCGATATTGTCGGCGTGGGCCGAAAAATTCCACTCGACACGGCCGAACGCGTTCAGGCTCTCGGGCGTCGTTTTGTTTCTGTGCAGGCGGATCTGCGCCATCAGCACGGGCTTGATGACATTGTTAATCAGACGGTGAACCAGATGGGCCGGGTAGATATTCTGGTGAATAACGCTGGCGCCATTCGACGCTGCGACGCCCTCGATTTCAGCGAGCAGGACTGGGATGACGTCATGAACCTGAACCTGAAAACGGTCTTCTTTCTGTCGCAGGCCGTTGCGAGGCAATTTATCGCCCAGGGCAACGGCGGCAAAATTATTAATATTGCCTCGATGCTCTCTTTCCAGGGCGGCATCCGCGTGCCTTCTTATACTGCGTCGAAAAGCGGCGTGATGGGGCTGACCCGACTGTTGGCCAATGAGTGGGCGCCGCACCAGATTAACGTCAACGCCATCGCGCCAGGCTATATGGCGACCAATAATACCCAGCAACTGCGGGAAGATGCCGAACGCAGCCAGGAGATACTCGATCGCATTCCCGCCGGGCGCTGGGGCGAGCCCGAAGATTTGAAAGGCGCAGCGGTGTTTCTCGCTTCACAGGCATCCGATTACATCAATGGCTTCACCCTTGCCGTCGATGGCGGCTGGCTGGCGCGCTAATCTGACAGGATTGTGACAAAGAGTTACAACGTCACCTCTTCCGCCTACTGTATAAACATCCTATACTGTATGCATCGACAGTTTAGTGAGTTTGATCATGACGGCGGAAGGACACCTGCTTTTCTCCATTGCCTGCGCGGTGTTTGCCAAAAATGCCGAGTTAACACCTGTCCTTGCTCAGGGTGACTGGTGGCATATTGTTCCGTCGGCCATTCTTACCTGCCTGTTACCGGACATCGATCACCCGAAATCCTTCCTCGGCCAGCGTCTGAAGTGGATATCAAAACCGGTGGCGCGAGCCTTCGGTCATCGGGGCTTTACGCACAGCCTGCTGGCGGTTTTTCTCTCACTCGCCCTGTTTACGCTAAAAGTCCCGGAAAGCTGGATTGTCCCTGCGGATGCATTGCAGGGAATGGTGGTGGGCTATTTGAGCCATATCCTTGCAGATATGCTGACGCCTGCGGGCGTGCCGCTGTTATGGCCTTGTCGCTGGCGCTTTCGCCTGCCGATCCTGGTGCCGCAAAAAGGCAATCAACTGGAGCGCGTATTATGTATGGCGCTGTTCACCTGGGCGGTGTGGATGCCGCAATCGTTGCCCGAAAGCGGTGCAGTTCGCTGGTCATCACAGATGATAAACTCGCTGCAAAATCAGTTTAATCGCTTTATTCATCCACAATCCGGCCATTAAACCAGCAATTCCCCTGCTTTTTGCATAAAACATTCCATTTGGATATAAGGCCACCCCGGCACTTCTGCTAACCTTGCGCCACTGGATTAACCGGCAAGGTTGACCGAATAATGAAATCAGGAGAACGGGGATGAATCTTCCATTAATCGCGAACGTCGTTGTGTTCGTGGCATTGCTGTTTTTGCTGGCGCAGGCCCGCCACAAACAGTGGAGCCTGGCCAAAAAAGTGCTGGTCGGCTTAGGGCTTGGCGTGGTCTTCGGCCTGGCGCTACAGGCTATCTATGGTGCTGACAGCCCGGTACTGAAAGCCTCTATCCAGTGGTTTAACGTGGTTGGAAACGGCTATGTTCAACTGCTGCAAATGATCGTAATGCCGCTGGTATTCGCCTCTATTTTAAGCGCCGTCGCGCGCCTGCATAACGCCTCCCAGTTGGGTAAAATCAGCTTCTTAACCATCGGCACACTGCTGTTTACTACGCTGATTGCCGCACTGGTCGGGGTGCTGGTGACTAACCTGTTTGGCCTGACCGCCGAAGGACTGGTGCAGGGAACAGCGGAAACGGCGCGTCTGAATGCCATCCAGAGCAATTATGTCGGTAAAGTGGCCGATCTGACCGTACCGCAACTGCTGCTCTCTTTCGTGCCGAAAAACCCGTTTGCCGATCTGACCGGCGCGAATCCGACCTCGATCATCAGCATCGTAATTTTTGCCGCTTTCCTCGGCGTCGCCGCGCTGAAATTGCTGAAAGATGACGCACCGAAAGGCCAGCGCGTGCTGACCGCTATCGACACGCTGCAAAGCTGGGTGATGAAACTGGTGCGTCTGGTGATGCAACTTACGCCGTATGGTGTGCTGGCGCTGATGACCAAAGTCGTGGCGGGCTCCAACATTCAGGACATCATCAAACTGGGCAGCTTTGTTATCGCCTCCTATCTTGGCCTCGGCATTATGTTTGTCGTGCACGGACTGCTGCTGGGCGTTAACGGCGTCAGCCCGCTGAAATTCTTCCGCAAAGTATGGCCGGTGCTGACCTTTGCCTTCACCAGCCGTTCCAGCGCGGCGTCAATTCCGCTGAACGTCGAAGCGCAAACCCGCCGTCTGGGCGTGCCGGAATCGATCGCCAGCTTCTCGGCCTCTTTCGGTGCAACGATTGGTCAGAATGGCTGTGCGGGTCTCTATCCGGCAATGCTGGCTGTCATGGTGGCGCCCACCGTCGGCATTAACCCGCTGGATCCGTTGTGGATTGCCACGCTGGTCGGGATTGTCACCGTCAGCTCCGCCGGTGTCGCGGGTGTCGGCGGTGGCGCAACATTTGCCGCGCTGATTGTACTGCCAGCCATGGGCCTGCCGGTCACGCTGGTTGCGCTGCTGATCTCCGTTGAACCGCTGATTGATATGGGTCGTACCGCGCTGAATGTGAGTGGTTCCATGACCGCCGGGACGCTGACCAGCCAGTGGCTGAAGCAAACCGACAAAGCTATTCTGGAGAGCGAAGACGACGCCGAACTGGCGCATCGTTAAGCCAAAGACGACAAGGCGGGGAATCTCCCCGCCTTTTTTATATCTCATCGCTTTTTGCTATCCAGCGCAGCAATCAACGTTTTTGCCAGCGCATGATCCGAGAAAGGGTTTTGCCCGGTAATCAGCTCCCGGTCCGTCACGACATTGGCCTGCCAGGCGTTGGCAAATGCCATCTTGCCTCCTGCTTGCGCCATCGCCTGCGCCGGGTAATAACGCAACTTCGCCCCTTTCAACGACGTTTCAAAGGCCTGTTCTTCGACATCGGAAAAAATCGTCATCTTATAGCCCGCATAAATCCAGTTTTTCGCCGCCGCTGGCGCGCCCGCAATCAGCCCCTGCTCAAACGTCTGCGGCTGCTCCTGCACCGCCAGCAGTGCAATCGGCCCATGACAGATAGCCGCCGTCGGTTTACCGCTGCGGTGGAACTGACGCAGCAGCGCACCAACATCCGCATTCCCCGGCAGATCGATCAATGGGGCGTGCCCGCCAGGAATAAAGATCCCCGCATAACTCTCCGTTCCCTGCGCCAGAACCTGTTTAAGCGATTTAACGTTACCTTCGGCAGTCAGTGTGTCCACAACGCTCTTAATGCGCTGCATTTCTTGCGGGTTATTAGCGAAATACATCGGGTCGATCGAGTGCTCATCCGGTAGCGGCTTATTGCCTTTGGGGGTGACAATCGTCAGCGAATATCCGGCCTTGAGCAACGCATCGGCGGGCACACCAAATTCATTAAGGTAAAAGCCGGAAGCATAACTTTTCCCCTCTTGCAGCGGCAGCGCGGTCTCGCTGGAGAGCAGCACCAGTACATTGCCTTTCGATGCGGCATAGGTGGTCACGCTGGTAGCCAGCGCAATAACAGCAAGCAAACCCTGTAGCAGTTTTTTCATGGTTGGTTCCCGATAGGTTAACAGTGCGAGAAATGTACTGGTTCACTTCCTGTAAATAAATTAACCTGAAAGAACTTTATTGATTACACCAGAGAATAAATGTCACGGTCATTCGAGTCGGTACAACTGGGCAGTATTGAGCTTTTCTGCAAAGCAGCGGAGAGCGGCAGTTTCACTGCGGCGGCAGAAGCACTGGGGATCACGCCAGCCTCGGTTAGCCGGACGATTGGTCGGCTGGAAACACGGCTTGGCGTCAGGTTGTTTAATCGCACCACCCGCAGCGTAAAATTGACCAGCGATGGCGAATTGTATCGCGCTCAGTGCCAGCAGGCGCTGGATCAGATTGCCGAAGCAGAACGCGCACTAACCGGACAACAGCGCCGCCCGCAAGGCGTACTGCGGGTCAGCGTCGGAACGGTGTACGGGCATCACCGCATCGTACCGTTGCTACCGGCGTTTATGGCGGCATACCCGGATATTGAGGTCGAACTTAACATTTCGAACCGCAATATAGATTTTATTGAGGACGGCTATGATCTGGCCATTCGGATGGGAGAACCGAAAGACTCCCGCGTCGTGGCACGCAAGCTGGAAGATGCCAGCGTCGGCGTCTTTGCATCGCCAGCGTATCTGGCAAATCACACGCGCCCGCAGACGCTGGATGCCCTGCGCCAGCACGATTTAATCCAGTTTATTTTACCCAGCACGGGCCGCCCGGTGGCGTGGATTTTCCGCAACGCGCAGGGTGAAAACCAGGATTTCAGTTTCACCAGCCGCCGCAGGGTTCACGAAGATGTGCTGGCGGGTGTGGGCTGGGCGATGGCGGGCGGCGGACTCTTTCAGATCTACCATTTTGTGGCGGCACAGGCAGTGGCGGAAGGACGGCTGGAAGAAGTGATGCAGGAGATGGCTGGCCGTTCGCGTCCGTTCTATCTTCTTTACCCGCAAAACCGGCATCTTTCAGCCAGAGTCAGAGCGTTTGCCGATTATCTTGTCACCGCGCTCCGCCAGCCGTAGCGCCAGAATTACTCTTCGTCGAGTTCGTCCTGCTGGCGCATCTGCGTCGCCCAGCGTTGGGCCGCTTCAGGGACGCTGAAAACCGGTGAACGGTGAAAATTTTCCCCCATCAGCACGAAAGCGACATATTTACCGCGCAGCAGCCAGACATCGCGATACCCGTCCACTTTTTCGGCATGATCGGGCGGAGCGGGTTCAACCCGCGGGACATAGCTGATAACGACTCGGTTTTGTTGGCGAAGAGTTTTCATAAGCGATGCATTCACTAAAGACAAAATCTACAGACATGAAAGACCTATCATAGCCGATTGTTACCCCGCCCGTCGCCTCTGGCGCACTTTTCTCCGCTTTTTCATCGAACCGCCATCTGCCGGGCTGGCGGGCAGCAACAGGACAATGTTCTATAGTTAGAGGGGTTTTGCCATAACAACGACCATTTTTCAGTAATGAAAACAGGAGACGAGTTCAATGTCGCAACAGAAAAAAGACCCCCAACATGCCCCGGTACATGATGCCAACGAATCCCGCCCCGGGCTGGATTCCCTCGCGCCAGAAGACAATTCTCACCGCCCTTCCCCGAAGCCCACTGCGCCTGGTGAACAGCCAACCGCGCCGGGGAGCCTGAAAGCGCCGGATACGTCCAACGACAAACTGAACGCGCTTGAGCCTTTCCGTAAGGGCAGTGAGAATTTTCCACTTACCACCAATCAAGGGGTGCGCATCGCCGACGATCAAAACTCCCTGCGCGCCGGAACCCGTGGCCCCACTCTGCTGGAAGATTTCATTCTGCGGGAGAAGATTACCCATTTTGACCATGAACGCATTCCGGAACGGATCGTGCACGCGCGTGGTTCAGCGGCGCACGGCTATTTTCAGCCCTATCGCAGCCTGAGCGATATCACCAAAGCCGATTTCCTCTCCGATCCAGAGAAAATCACGCCGGTTTTTGTCCGCTTCTCCACAGTGCAGGGCGGTGCCGGTTCGGCAGATACCGTGCGCGACATCCGTGGTTTTGCCACCAAGTTTTATACCGAAGAGGGCATTTTTGATCTGGTGGGCAACAACACGCCGATCTTTTTTATTCAGGATGCGCATAAATTCCCGGATTTTGTTCATGCCGTAAAACCGGAACCGCACTGGGCAATCCCGCAGGGGCAAAGCGCCCATGACACCTTCTGGGATTACGTCTCTTTGCAACCGGAGACGCTGCACAACGTGATGTGGGCGATGTCGGATCGCGGCATTCCGCGCAGCTATCGCACCATGGAAGGCTTCGGCATTCATACCTTCCGGCTGATTAACGCCGAAGGCAAAGCGACCTTTGTGCGCTTCCACTGGAAACCACTGGCGGGCAAGGCGTCTCTGGTGTGGGATGAGGCGCAAAAACTGACCGGACGCGATCCGGACTTCCATCGTCGCGAGTTGTGGGAAGCCATTGAAGCGGGCGACTACCCGGAATATGAACTGGGGCTGCAACTGATCCCTGAAGAAGACGAGTTCAAATTTGATTTTGACCTGCTGGATCCGACCAAACTGATCCCGGAAGAACTGGTGCCAGTGCAACGCGTGGGCAAGATGGTGCTCAACCGGAACCCGGATAATTTCTTTACCGAAAACGAGCAGGCCGCGTTCCATCCGGGGCATATCGTTCCGGGACTGGACTTCACCAATGACCCCCTCTTGCAGGGGCGTCTGTTCTCCTACACGGATACACAAATCAGCCGTCTCGGCGGGCCAAACTTCCATGAAATCCCGATTAATCGCCCTACCTGCCCGTATCACAATTTCCAGCGCGACGGCATGCACCGCATGGATATTGATACCAACCCGGCCAATTATGAACCGAACTCGATCAACGATAACTGGCCGCGGGAAACACCGCCGGGCCCGAAACGCGGCGGGTTTGAAACGTATCAGGAGCGTGTTGAAGGCCATAAAATCCGCGAGCGCAGCGCCTCTTTTGCCGAGTATTATGCCCATCCACGGCTTTTCTGGCTTAGCCAGACGCCTTTTGAGCAGCGCCATATCATCGATGCATTCAGCTTTGAGCTCAGTAAAGTGGCGCGCGCCTATATTCGCGAACGCGTTGTTGATCAACTGGCGCATATCGACGTTCATCTGGCGCAGGGCGTTGCCGAAAACCTCGGGATTACGCTCAGCGATGAACAGTGCAATATCGCTCCGCCACCGGACGTTAACGGCCTGAAAAAAGATCCGGCGCTAAGCCTGTATGCAGTTCCGGACGGCAGCGTCAAAGGCCGGGTAGTGGCTATCCTGCTGCATGATAACGTCAGCGCTGCCGATGTACTGAACGTGCTGCAAGGGCTTCAGGCAAAAGGCGTGCACAGCAAACTGCTGTATGCCCGCATGGGTGAAGTGACCGCTGATGACGGCTCCAGCCTGCCGGTGGCGGCAACATTTGCCGGATCACCTTCGCTGACAGTGGACGGTGTGATCGTCCCCGGTGGCGACGTGAGCGAGCTTTTACAAAATGGGGATGCGAAATACTACCTGCTGGAGGCGTATAAACATCTGAAAACCATTGCGCTGCTGGGTGATGCGCGTCAGTTCAAAGCGCTGCTGGGCGTCGATGCGCAGGGGGAAGACGGTATTGTGGAAGCCGACTCAGCCTCATCGATACTGGTGGATGATTTCCTCACCCACCTTGCCGCGCACCGGGTGTGGTCACGAATCGGCAAGATTGACAGCATACCGGCGTAAGATAAAAAAACCGGCCAGCAGGCCGGTTTTTTTAATGCTCAGGCAAAAATAAATTACTGCTTAGTTTGCGGGTCGGTATCGTACTCGGCGCAAGTTTGATAACCGGAATTCATCACGTGGCCAGTTTCATCAAGTGCCACAAAGTAAGTTTCGGTTTTACCGTCACGTTGACCCAGAATATAGGTCTGGCAGGTACCGCGCGCATGAATCATGGTGACTTCAGAAGAAGGACGACCTGCAATCTGCATCACCTGCTGGCGGCTCATGCCTTTTTTCACATCTTTCACAACCGGCTGCGTGACCTGATCTTTTGCGCGATCGTAGGCAGTACACCCTGCCAGCATGGTCAGTACAGCGGCGGTGCCCAGAATTCCTGCGATGTTCTTATTCATATTCCATCCTCTTTAGTATCCGCTTGTGTATCAGCGTGTTATCTAAGCCTGGAATATAAAAGTGCATTTTTCAACTATGGGTTGCCGATGGCATATCTTTCGGAAAAATCTAATGAAAGTGACATAAGCTGCTAAAACGCAGCAAATTGCGCCACTCAGATCTGTGATCCTTGTCGTTTTACCGCCAAAGGGTTAATTTGGCTCTATATTAGCTATTTGCAACCTGCCAGGCAGGATTACATAACGGAGGGGTAAATGACTCTGCAACAAGAGATTATTCAGGCGCTAGGCGTGAAGCCGAGCATCAACGCCGAAGAAGAAGTTCGCCGCAGCGTGGATTTTCTGAAAACCTATCTGAAGACGTTTCCCTTTATTAAATCGCTGGTGCTCGGCATCAGCGGCGGCCAGGATTCCACGCTGACCGGCAAAATCAGCCAGTTGGCTATCAGCGAACTGCGCGCGGAAACCGGCGATGAAGCGTATCAGTTTATCGCGGTGCGTCTGCCTTACGGCGCGCAGGCAGACGAGCAAGATTGCCAGGATGCCATTGGTTTTATCCAGCCGGATCGCGCATTGACCGTGAACATCAAAGGCGCAGTGCTGGCGAGCGAACAGGCGCTGCGTGATGCTGGCATCGAGCTGAGCGATTTTGTTCGCGGCAACGAGAAAGCCCGTGAACGTATGAAAGCACAGTACAGTATCGCTGGCATGACCAAAGGCGTGGTGGTCGGCACCGATCACGCTGCTGAAGCGGTAACCGGCTTCTTCACCAAATATGGCGATGGCGGCACCGACATCAACCCAATTTTCCGTCTGAATAAACGTCAGGGGAAACAACTGTTGGCGTATCTGGGCTGCCCGGAACATCTCTACAAGAAAGCGCCAACGGCGGATCTGGAAGACGATCGCCCGTCGCTGCCTGATGAAGCTGCGCTGGGTGTTACCTACGAAAATATCGATGATTATCTGGAAGGCAAAACGCTGGATGCCGGTATCGCCAAAATCATCGAAGGCTGGTATCTGAAAACCGAACACAAACGCCGCCCGCCGATCACCGTTTTCGATGACTTCTGGAAAAAATAATTTCTGAAATTCATCATGATCTTATCAGGCCTGCCCGCCGGGCCTGATAAGCGTCGCGCCCTCTGTGTCCATCCCCTGCTCCCTGATATTGTCGCGGCTTTCCCGGCCTGCCCACATCCTCGCCTGTTTGCCACTTTTTTAGCCTGTCGTTAGTTGTTATACTGGATGGGTAAACAGTATCAGGAGTTTCTGAGTGGCAAGGCGTCAATCCGCCCCGCGTCTCGAATTCGACGCAGCGGCAATTTATGAATACCCCGAACATTTGCGCCAGTGGCTGGAGGCCATGCCAAAGCACCCTGGCGTCTATATTTTTCATGGCGAAAGCGAGGCGATGCCGCTGTATATCGGCAAAAGCGTCAATATCCGCAGCCGGGTGCTGTCACATATGCGCACCCCGGATGAAGCCTCAATGCTGCGCCAGTCCAGGCGTATCAGTTGGATCTGCACCGCCGGAGAGTTGGGTGCGTTGCTGCTGGAAGCCCGGCTGATCAAAGAGCAGCAGCCGCTGTTTAATAAACGCCTGCGCCGCAATCGCCAGCTCTGCTCACTACTGCTCGGCGGCGAGAAACCGCAGGTGGTCTATGCGCGCGAAGTGGATTTTTCCGCCACGCCGGAGCTCCACGGGCTGTTCGCCAACCGCCGCGCCGCGTTACAGGCGCTGCAATCCATCGCCGATGACGAAAAGCTCTGTTACGGTCTGCTGGGGCTGGAGTCGGTCACGCGAGGTCGTCCCTGCTTCCGCTCAGCGCTGCAACGCTGCGCCGGAGCATGCTGCGGCAGAAAGCGCACGATGCGCGTTTCGCGGCGGCGATGGCGCGCATGAAGCTGGTATGCTGGCCCTGGCAAGGGCCGGTCGGATTGAAAGAGAGTTTCGGCGCGATGACGCAATACCACATCATTCACAACTGGCTGTGGCTGGGTTCGGTTAACAAGCTGAGTGAGGCCACCGCGCTGCTACGCACGCCAGCCGGTTTCGACCATGATGGTTACAAAATACTCTGTAAACCTTTGCTCAGCGGCGAGCATGAAATCATCGATCTGGATTAATGCCCGGGCAGCCAGCTGATTTCACTGAACAGCAACTGCCCTTCTGGCTTCAACAACCGCAGCGTGTGCCGCCCTTCCTGCCAGCAAGCGCCCTGATCGGCGGTTAACAGTTTATCTCCCAGTTGCCACGCGCCACTAAGAATAAACACCACGCCGCCACGCGTCCCGAAGGTGGTAAACGTGCGATCGGCAATGCGCACTTTTGCCTGGCAACGGTCACGGCGCGTCAGGATATTGAAATCCATCGACATTTTCCCTTCCGACAGTTCCACTTTCACAGACTGTTCACCGGCAAAGGTAAAAGGCTGATGGTGTTTCAGGGTGTGGCGGAAAACGCTACCGCCATCCAGCGTCACTTCACCGCCTTCCAGCAGGGTTATCACCCGATCGACGCCGGGGAACTGAGGAAATTCACCGTTACTTGCCAGTGAAGCAATACTGGCGCGCCAGTTAAAATCGCGAGTGGCGGGCGGAAAACAGCAAATCTCCCGGGTCTCGCCCGCACCATTACGCCAGAGATTCACCGGCATTTTGCGAATATCAAAGAATTCCATCATCACTCCTGAAGGGCGCGGTTATGCAATCCGCGCCGCTGCTTCAGCAGGCAGCTTGTTATTGTTTATTGTCGTTGTCGGATTATCGGCAGCAGCAACAATTTGCCTTAGGCCACAGCGTAACCAGACATGTAAAAAAATATAAATTTCAGATAAGTAACGCACCCGAGAAGAGGGGCTTCACGAGAATACCGTGCCACGGGCGGCTGGCAAGAGGGAAGGAAAGAAAAACCGCCGATTCTGCCCATCACGTACTGCATGCAATAGGCAAAACCGGCGGTCTTGATAGGGGGTGCTGAATTACTCAGCAGGTGCAGGAGGCATTTTACCTTCCGCTGCCGGACGTTCTGTCAGACGCTTCTCAAAATTCGCATTGAACTGCTTTTTCTGCTCCGGCGTCAGGATGTTGTAAATTTTGTTCTGCGTTTCCATATGTCTCAGCATGCCAGCTTTATGCTGTTCTTCCATTTTCGCGATCTGTGCTTCCGCTTTCGCTTTGTCGAAGCTGTCGCTGGTGATGATGTCATGCATTGCACGCATCTCTTCAACCCGCGGACGTTTCATCTCATCACGCTGGCTTTTCATAATTTCGTGGATCTGCTGTTTCTGTGCATCGGTCAGATTCAGGTCTCTGAACATCATATCGTGCGGACCTTTACCCTTGTGGTGCATCATCATCGGCTTACCGTCAGCAGGTGCAGCCGTTGTATCGTCGGCGTGCGCCAGGCCAGCAGCGCCAAAAGCCAGGGTAGAGGCAACAAACAGAGCAGTCAATTTACGCATAATTTTATTCCTTACTTCGGTTTTACTTACGGCGATTGCCGTGTTGACGCTATTTACTTTACCGTCTTTATCGTCAATTAATCAGAGCGACAGTAAAACAATGAAAGTGTAAATACTCTTTTTACGTCAAATGTGAGGGAAATAAGGATAAACAGTGGAGAGTTGAAAATTAAATAATCAATACATTGATTAATAAGGAATTATGAAGAGTATAAAGTAACGCTGATTAATAATAAACCCAGCAACCAGGATTTTTCCGTAATTTATTTAAAAAGCCACCAAAAAAAATAAGCCCTGTGGTAACAGGGCCGAGGTATTAGTTTATTTTTTCCAGCATTAATCCGGCGCGCAAACCTACAGCAACACCAGGATTCGGAAATAGCACATACTCTTCATCATGCTGCACAACGTAGCGTTCACCGCGATCTTCCGCCAGCAGCGTCCCTGCGCTGAAAGGCGTAAAGTTCAGCGTTTCTGCTGACATATACAGTTTGAACGCCTCACTGTGTCGCGTCAGTTGCTGCACAACCCGGTAACGTACCGGCGTACTCTGCTTGTCCGGCGCAGGTTCACCGGCCAGCAATGCTGCCAGCGCCCATGCGGTACGCTGAAACTGGCTGAGATCGTTCTCGCCAAACGGCAGCGCTTTACCCAGCTCCAGCGTACAGGCCAGCGCCTCAAATTGCGCGCACGTGAAGTGGGTAAACGTGCCGCCCGGCGCCTGATGGAACACCAGCGCTTCCAGCCCTGCAGAGCCCAGCCACTCCAGAAACAGTTCATCCCACGGCTGCGCACGCTGCGGCAGCACGCCGAAACGCACATGATGCGATCCGCGAATCGCCGTATGCAGATCGAGGTGCCAGCGCTCCTCATCGCCACCGGCAAAAAAGTGGGTGACCGCACGTTCAAGCTGCGCGGCACGCACCGTTTCATCGCTGGGCGGGAGTTGTTGCCAGCGTCCATCAAACATGCGGTTCAAATCGCTATGCAGAAAACGCTTTCCTTCCCTCAGCGCCTGCGGGTTGCCAAGGATGACCAACAACCGCCAGGTAAGCGGCTGCGTGCCGGAAAACATATTTTTCAGCAGGATGTCCAGCATCTCCACCGGCGCGGTTTCATTGCCATGAATGGCGCAGGAGAGCACCAGCGAACGCCCGGTAGGGTGCGGCGGCACCAGTTCAAGGATCCCTTGCTCATGCCACAACCAGTGAATACCGCCCGACTCCCCTGACATTTTACGCGGGATGTCACCCGATAACGTGGTGGCAAGAAAGTTATCCATACAACCTCCGGTTAACGCTGGAAGGGATAAACAGAACCGAGGTTCAGCAACTGCGTGAGTCTGTCCAGCGCTTCCCGCCCTTCCCGCAACAGCTGCGGATCGGCAAGATCTGCCTGTGTCAGACGGTCGCGATAGTGGCGTTCAACCCAGTAATTGAGCGTGGCGAACAACGTATCGTTCATCATCACCGCCGGATTTACCGCCTGCTGTTCCGCCCCGGTTAACACTACGCGCAAGCGCAGGCACGCCGGGCCGCCGCCGTTTGCCATACTCTCGCGCAGATCGAACACCTTCAGCTCAGCGATCGGGTTATCCTGCGCCAGCAACTGGTTCAGATAACGCCAGACGCCTTCATGCTCCCGCGACTCCTGCGGCAACACCAGCACCATGCGACCATCTTCATGGCTCAGCAACTGGCTATTGAACAGGTAAGTCGACACCGCATCGGCAACCGATACCGCCTGCTGCGGCACTTCGATCGCCATAAAACCCGGCACGCGACGGCGTAACTCCGCCAGCAGTTGCGCTTGATCGGCAAAGGCGTGCTCGTGGCAAAACAGTAACTGGCGATTGGAAACAGCAATAACATCATTATGGAACACGCCCTGATCAATGACCTGGGAATTTTGCCTGGCGTACACCACCTGCGAAGGGCGAACCTGGTTGAGACGCGCCACCGCCTGGCTGGCTTCCAGCGTCTGACGAGCCGGATAGCGTGTCGGTGCAAGCGTGCTGCCCTCTTCGCGCCCATAGACAAAAAGCTGGACGCCCGGATCGCCATAGTCGCCACCAAAGCGGTTGTGGTTAGCGGCACCTTCATCGCCCAGCATTGCCACTTGCGGTAGCGCCGAATGCACGCTGAATGTCTCTTCATCGCGGAAAATCGCCCGCAGCAGCGCTTCAGTGGTCGGCGCTTCGATCGCGCGATGGAATTTATTGTTGAGATTCGCCACCGTCAGATGGACTTTGCCATCCGCGGAATCCGCCGACGGGCAAACCGTGGCGGCATTGGCAACCCACATCGCCGATGCCGAACTGGCGGAAGAGAGGATTTGCGGCGCCTGCGCTGCGGCTTTTTCGACCACCTGCTCATCGCTGCCGCTAAATCCCAACTGGCGCAACACCGGCACATTGGGGCGCTCATGCGGTGGGATCACCGCCTGCAGGAAACCGGCATCGGCCAGCGCCTTCATTTTCAGTAGCCCCTGCTTCGCTGCCAGCTTAGGGTTGGAGACCTGGAAACGGTGCCGGGTCGAGGCTTCATTGCCGAATGACAACCCGGCATAGTGGTGCGTCAGGCCGACCAGCCCATCAAAGTTCACTTCACGCGCTTTCATGGTTGTTCCTCGCGGGAAAAATCGAGACCCGGGCTGAGCGTTTGCGGCAGGGTCAGATCGGCAGATTCAAGGCTCGCCATAGGCCATGCGCAGTAATCCGCCGCATACCAGGCGCTGGCGCGATGGTTACCGGAAGCGCCCACACCACCGAATGGCGCGGTGCTGGCCGCGCCCGTCAGCGGTTTGTTCCAGTTAACAATCCCGGCGCGCGCTTCCAGCAACAGCCGATCAAACTTCTCGCGCTGCGGGGAAATCAGCCCACAGGAGAGCCCGTAACGGGTATTGTTCGCCAGCGCGATAGCTTCATCGAAATCGTCATAACGCCAGACGCACAGCAGCGGGCCAAACACCTCTTCATCCGGCACGTCAGCCACTCCGGTCATCTCAATAATGCCCGGCGTCAGCAGTGAAGTGCCTTCTTCCAGCAGACGTGGCGCCAGCAAGGTTTTGCCGCCGCGCGCTTCATGCTCCTGCCACGCGTGCAGCACATGCTGCGCAGCCTGAGCGGAGATCAACCCCCCCAGGAACGGTTGCGGTTCTGCATTCCATGCCTGCGGCGTGAGACGTGCGCTCACCTCCACCAGCCGCGCAAGGAAAGCATCGCCCTCTGCTGAGCGTTTCACCAGCAAACGTCGCGCGCAGGTACAGCGCTGTCCGGCGGTAATAAAAGCGGACTGGATAGCCAGATGTACGGCGGCATCAATATCCTGAATATCTTCGACGATCAGCGGGTTATTGCCGCCCATTTCCAGCGCGAGGATCTTCTCCGGCTGACCCGCCAACTGGCGATGCAATTGATAACCAGTATTGGCGCTACCGGTGAACAGCAAACCGTCCAGCCCCGGCAACACACTCAGCGTCTGCCCGGTTTCGCGTCCGCCCTGCACTAAATTGAGCACCCCGGCGGGCAGACCAGCCTGCTCCCACAGTTTAACCACCGCTTCGCCGCTCCACGGCGTCAGTTCGCTCGGTTTGAACAGTAGCGTGTTGCCCGCCAGCAGCGCCGGAATAATATGGCCGTTCGGCAAGTGGCCTGGAAAATTATAGGGCCCGAAAACGGCGAGAACGCCATGCGGACGGTGGCGCAACGTTGCTGCGCCGTCGGCCATTTCCGTGTGCTGTTCGCCGGTTCGCGTGTGATAAGCCTTCACGGAAATGGTGGCTTTATTGATCATCGCCGTTACTTCGGTCGCTGCTTCCCAGCGCGGTTTCCCGGTTTCACGGGCAATGATTTCCGCCAGCGCGGCTTTATTGGCTTCCAGCAGGCTGGCAAATTTTTCCACCACCGCCTGGCGCACGGAGAAAGGTTCGCGCGCCCATGCCGGAAAAGCGTTACGCGCAGCGCGATACGCCTCTTCGACCTGTGCGGCGCTGGCATCAAAACCGTGCCACAGCGCTTCATGGCTTACCGGATTACTTTTCACCCGACGCTCACCTTCACCGGTTACCCAGTCGCCATTGATCCATAAACTCATTGTGATTTCTCCTCGGCACACAGGCGAACCAGCCGCACGGTATCGCCCGGCTGACATTTCAACGCATCCAGTTCTGCGGCGCTTAACAGCAGCCGCTCCGTGTTGGGATCCGCTTTGATAAGCATGGCTCTAAATTGCTCGTATTGCTCGTTCGCTACCATACAGGCTGGCCACTCTCCCGGCGCGCGCTGCCCTTGCGCCACGGTAACCAGCCGGCTTTTGCGGATCGCCCGCACCCGGTCAACATCGCATTCCAGCGTCGGCCCGCCATCAAAAATGTCGACATAATTGCGGTAGCGAAAGCCCTCTTTCTCCAGCACCGCGCGTGCTGGCGCGGTCTGCGGATGCACCTCGCCAATAACCGCCTGCGCCTCGTCGGAGAGGAAGTGGGTATAAATAGGATGTTTGGGCATCAATTCGGCGATAAACGCTTTCTGCCCGGTACCGCACAGATAATCAGCACGGCTGAATTCCATTGAGAAGAAACGTTTTCCCAGGCTCTCCCAGAACGGCGAGTAACCATGCTCGTCGATGACGCCGCGCATCTCCGCCACCACTTTTTCGTTAAAGCGATCGCGAAAAGCCGCCATAAACAGAAAGCGCGACTTCGACAGCAGATAGCCGTTGCCCTCTTTGCGCCAGGCCGGATCGAGAAACAGCGTGCACAGCTCGCTGCTGCCGGTGTGATCGTTACTGAGAAATAACGTTGGCAGCGCATTGTAGACATTCAACTCTTTCGACGCATGAACCTGAGTCCCCACGCGGTAGTTATACCAGGGATCGTTAAGCCCCACCGCCACTTCGATGGCGCAGATCCCGGCCACTTCACCGCTTTGCGTCTCTTCCAGCACAAAAACATAGCCCTGCTCGCCCTTCGGCAACTCCCCTTGCCATGTACGGCGGGCACGCTCAATACGCGCGGCCAGCGTCGCTTCATCGGCTGGTAACGATGTCAGCCCACCGCCGGTTTTCCCGGCCAGCTTCATCAGCGCCGGTAGATCGCTTGCCGCGACAGGACGGATCACCATCATGATACGTTCTCCGCAAGGAATTTTTCACAGGCGCGGGTAAAGCGCGCAAGCCCGGTGCGAACCTCTTCTTCACTGATATTCAGCGCCGGAGCAAAGCGCACCACGTTGCCACCGGCAATCAGCACCATCACCCCTTCCGTTGCCGCCAGTTGCGAAATCTGTTTCGCTTTTCCGGCATGTTCCGCCACCAGTTGGCAGCCAATCAGCAGCCCGAGGCCGCGAATGTCACTGAACAGAGGATGGCGATCGTTGAACGCCGTCAGCTGCTCAACAAACCACTGGTGGCGCTGTTTCACACCGGTCAGTGTTTCCGGCGTATTGACGATATCCAGCACCGCACCAGCAACTGCGCCCGCCAGCGGATTACCGCCGTAGGTCGTGCCATGTGTACCCACATTCATCACTTTGCCGAAGGTTTCAGTGGTGAGCATCGCGCCAATCGGGAAACCGCCGCCCAATGCTTTCGCGGTGGTCAGTACATCCGGTGTCACACCATAGTGCATATAGGCATACAGTTCGCCGGTGCGGCCGACGCCGGTCTGCACTTCATCAAAAATCAGCACCGCGTTGTGACGGGTACAGAGATCGCGCAAGCCCTGTAAAAAGGACTGACTGGCCGGGAGCACACCACCTTCCCCCTGCATTGGTTCAACAATGACCGCGCAGGTGTCGTCATTAATCAGTGCGCTGGCGGAAGCCAGATCGTTGTAAACCGCATGCTGGATCTGCGGCGGCAGCGGCGCAAAATCCTGTGAGTAGGCCGGTTGCCCGCCAGCGCTGACGGTAAACAGCGTGCGGCCGTGGAAAGCATTTTTGAAAGCCACAATGCCGCTTTTCTGCGGGCCGAAAGTGTCGTGGGCATATTTACGTGCCAGTTTCAGCGCCGCTTCATTCGCCTCCGCGCCGGAGTTACAGAAGAAAACGCGATCGGCAAACGTGGCATCCAGCAACCGTTTCGCCAGCTTCAGTACCGGCTCATTGGTATAGCCATTGCCGGTATGCCAGAACTTCGCCGCCTGCTCGCTCAGAGCCATGCACAATGCGGGATGGGCGTGGCCCAGCGCGTTTACCGCAATCCCCCCGGCAAAATCGATGTACTCGTTGCCCTGTTGATCCCATAAACGCGACCCTTCCCCGCGAACCGGAATAAAAGGCGCTGGCGCGTAGACAGGCAACATCCATTGATCAAAATTTTCACGCGTAATTGACGTAGACATAGCGACCTCATCCGGTAAATAAAAAGTTGAATAAATGTTAATGAATATGAACATTCTCGCTGTAAATGTAGATTGCACAGTTCGTGCCAGCCAGCGATAAAAATGCATAAACGTCCTGGAGCAACGAAATATCAGCAACTTACAACCTGTCGCTATTCACATAAAATGCATAAAAAGTGAATAAATGTATATCCAGGCGAGGTGATGGGCGATCGGAGGCGCGGGTTTATGCAATAAGAATATTTAATTCTGGAACTGTGATCATCAGCGAAATTAATCTTCAGCGCCGCCCCATTTCGGCGCAGTGCGCACCAAACCAGGGCGACCGGCGCGTTTTTTGCTCATCAGTAACAGCAATATCAATAAGTGGCGGTGGTTAAATGTAAATTCTGCTAACATCTGTGCATCTTTTTACTGCTAAGTGGCGGCGACTATGAAATTTGTCTCTTTTAATATCAACGGCCTGCGTGCCCGGCCTCATCAACTGGAAGCGCTTGTCGAGCAGCATCAGCCGGACGTAATCGGTCTGCAGGAGACAAAAGTCCATGACGATATGTTTCCGCTCGAAGAGGTGGCGCGACTGGGTTACAACGTCTTTTATCACGGGCAAAAAGGTCACTACGGCGTTGCACTGTTGACCAAAGATACGCCGGTTTCCGTACGTCGCGGCTTTCCCAACGACGGCGAAGAGGCGCAGCGTCGCATTATCATGGCGGAAATCCCGTCGCCTCTCGGCAATATCACCGTGATTAATGGCTACTTTCCGCAGGGCGAAAGCCGCGACCATCCGCTGAAATTCCCGGCGAAAGAGAAGTTCTACCAGGATCTGCAAACCTTCCTCGAAACCGAGCTGAAAAAAGAGAACCCGGTACTGATCATGGGCGATATGAATATCAGCCCGACGGATCTGGACATCGGCATCGGCGAAGAGAACCGCAAGCGTTGGCTGCGCACCGGGAAATGCTCGTTCCTGCCGGAAGAGCGTGAATGGATGGAGCGCCTGAAGGGCTGGGGGCTGGTGGATACTTACCGCGAAGCAAACCCGGAAACCAACGATCGCTTCTCGTGGTTTGATTACCGCTCTAAAGGCTTTGATGACAACCGTGGCCTGCGCATCGATCTGTTGCTGGCGAGCCAGCCGCTGGCCGAGCGCTGCATCGAAACCGGGATTGATTACGACATTCGCAGCATGGAAAAACCGTCCGATCACGCACCGGTCTGGGCCAAATTTAAGGTCTGATGCCATGACGTCCGGCAATCCGTGGGTTACCGCGCAGTGGCTGGACGATTTACTGCAACACAATCCGCCAGCCGAAACATGGCGGCTGCTGGAAGTCGGCTATAACGCCGAGCCAACCTATCGCGCCGGGCACATTCCCGGCGCGCATTACATTGACACCCAACTTGTCGAAAGCCTGCCGCTGTGGAATGTGGTGCCGCCCGAAATATTGCGCGCGGTGCTGTGCCGTTACGGTTTACGCAGCGATATGACTGTTATTCTCTACGGTCGCGGCAACCATGCGGCCGAGCGGCTGGCGCATATTCTGCTGTACGCGGGCGTTAACGATGTCCGCCTGCTGAATGGCGGCTGGCAGAGCTGGCAACGCGCCGGGCTACGGCAAACAATCGATCTGCCGTCCGCCATCACCGCGCAGGATTTCGGCGCGCCGCTCCCTTCACAGCCAGACGTTTTACTTAACCTGGCGCAAACCCGGCAACGAATGGCGCAGCCAGAAACTGTGCTGGTCAGCGTACGCAGTTGGGATGAATTCAGCGGCAACAGCAGCGGGTATCACTATATTTCCACCGCTGGTGATATTCCCGGCGCGCGCTGGGGACACGCTGGCGGCAACAGTCAGTTTATTACGGATTACCATCATCCGGATGGCACTGTACGCTCCCCGCAAGAGATTGCCGCATTGTGGCAGCAGCAAGGCATCACCGCCGATCAACAGGTGATTTTTTACTGCGGTACTGGCTGGCGTGCATCGCTGGCATTTTTGCTTGCCCGCGCGCTCGGCTGGCAGAAGATCGCCGTGTATGATGGCGGCTGGTTCGAGTGGAGCCAGCAGCAGAAAATGGAACAGACGGATGACAACCCTGAAAACAGTTGAGGTGGTCGCGGCGATCATCGAGCGCGATGGCAAAATTTTGCTGGCGCAGCGCCCGCCGCACGCAGATCAAGCCGGGCTATGGGAGTTTGCTGGCGGAAAGGTGGAAACCGGGGAAACGCAGCCGCAGGCGCTAACGCGTGAGCTGCGTGAGGAACTGGGCATTGATGCCCTGCCTGCTTGTTATGTCGCCAGCCACCAGCGGGAAGTGTCCGGGCGGATGATCCATCTGCATGCGTGGCATGTTGTTGCCTTTCATGGCGAGCCAACCCGCCACTATCACAGCGCCTTGCTGTGGTGCGAACCCGCTGACGCCCTGAAACAGGCATTGGCGCCAGCGGATATCCCGCTACTGGAAGCGTTTATGGCTTCACGCGACGCCAGACCAGCGGATTAGTGGAAATGGCGCGTTCATCGCGCTGGCACTGTAACAGCACGCCTTCGGCTTTCACCACCGCGCCTTCACTGTAATTTTGATTGCCATACACGCAGCACTGGATGCACGGCTGCGTAGTTTGCGTCTGCCCGCCGGAGCTAAAGACTTCCGGGGGGACATTCACTTCAATTCCCGGCGAGGGTAAACGTTCGGCCAGCGCGCTGCCCGCTGCTACCACCAGTAATGCTGCTATCCACGATAAACGGGCCATAACTCTTCCTTTCTGATTGACGCCACGTATTACTATAACGGATCTATTTCCCACAGCTTTAGTTTCCTCAATCATCGTTTTTCGTTATGACGATGCGCAGATTATTAATTTGCCTGGTGTGGGGCATTTTCCTTTGCGGCATGCACCATTACGGATGTTATAGTCCGAAAGTGCCCGTTTTTTGCGCACCACAATCACAACAACTTCACCTAAAAATAAGAGAAGCTTATATCTATGGATCAGACCCACTCTCTTGAATCCTTCCTCGGTTATGTTCAGCAGCGCGATCCGCACCAGCCGGAGTTCGCCCAGGCCGTGCGCGAAGTGATGACCACCCTCTGGCCGTTTCTTGAAGCTAACCCGCGCTATCGCCAGTTGTCGCTGCTGGAGCGGCTGGTTGAACCGGAACGCGTGATCCAGTTTCGCGTGGCCTGGGTTGATGACCGCAACCAGGTGCAGGTCAACCGCGCATGGCGCGTACAGTTCAGCTCCGCCATTGGTCCCTACAAAGGCGGGATGCGTTTTCACCCGTCAGTGAATTTGTCGATTTTGAAATTCCTCGGTTTCGAGCAGACCTTTAAAAACGCGCTGACCACCCTACCGATGGGCGGCGGCAAAGGCGGCAGCGACTTCGATCCGAAAGGCAAAAGCGACGGCGAAGTGATGCGTTTTTGCCAGGCGCTGATCGCCGAACTGTACCGCCATCTCGGCGCGGATACCGACGTTCCGGCGGGCGATATCGGCGTCGGTGCGCGTGAAGTCGGCTTTATGGCCGGGATGATGAAAAAACTCTCCAACAACACCGCCTGCGTCTTCACCGGCAAAGGGTTGACGTTCGGCGGCAGTTTGATCCGCCCGGAAGCCACCGGCTACGGCCTGGTTTACTTCACCGAAGCGATGCTGAAACGCCACGGTCTCGGTTTTGAAGGGATGCGCGTGGCGGTTTCCGGTTCCGGCAATGTGGCGCAGTACGCCATCGAAAAAGCGATGTCCCTTGGCGCGCGCGTGATCACGGCTTCTGATTCCAGCGGCACTGTCGTTGATGAAGCCGGTTTTACGGCGGAAAAACTGGCCCGTCTGTGTGAAATCAAAGCCAGCCGCGATGGCCGGATCGCCGACTATGCGCGGGAGTTTGGCCTGAACTATCTGCAGGGCCAGCAGCCATGGTCCGTGCCCGTGGATATTGCGCTGCCATGCGCCACGCAGAATGAACTGGATGTGGATGCCGCACGAGTGCCGATCGCTAACGGCGTGAAAGCGGTGGCCGAAGGGGCGAATATGCCCACCACTATCGCGGCGACCGAACTGTTCCTTGAAGCAAACGTGCTGTTCGCGCCGGGTAAAGCCGCCAATGCGGGCGGCGTAGCCACTTCCGGGCTGGAGATGGCACAGAATGCCGCGCGTTTATGCTGGAAAGCAGAGAAAGTGGACGCCCGTCTGCACCACATCATGCTTGATATTCATCAGGCCTGCGTCGAATACGGCGGTGAAGGTAAACAGACGCACTATGTGCGCGGCGCCAACATCGCCGGTTTTGTGAAAGTCGCCGACGCGATGCTGGCGCAGGGTGTGATTTAACCCCAGGCCTGATAAGCGAAGCGCCATCAGGCATTCATTGCCGGATGGCGGCATACAGGCTTTATCCGGCCTACGACACAACAGCGTCGCCGCCCGCCTCAGTTGATGGCGGGCGTTTTTTACTCCGTCCTTTGGCAAACGTTTTTTTCTTCTCGCCGCCCGGCGCAACCAGGCCACGGAACTGACGCACCGGCGTATTACGCGCCTGGTGGATCAACTCATGCAGCGTGCTGACCAGCGGCTGCATGAAGTCCTGATAGCGGCACTCTTTTTCGCTGATTTGCGTCAGCACCGACTCCCAGTGCGCCGTCATATCCGGTCTGGCCGCCATTTCCGGCAATGAATGGATCAGTGCCCGTCCCGGCTCGGTGGAGTGGATGTAGCGCCCTTTTTTAACCAGGAAACTGCGTTTAAACAGCAGCTCGATAATCCCGGCGCGCGTTGCTTCCGTCCCCAGCCCGTCGGTGGCGCGCAGGATCTTTTTCAGCTCTTTATCCTGCACAAAGCGGGCGATACCGGTCATCGCCGACAACAATGTGGCGTCGGTAAAGTGGCGCGGCGGCTGCGTCTGACGGGCCACCACTTCGCCCTTCTCGCACAGCAGCTCGTCGCCTTTCGCCACCACCGGCAGCGGCGTGCCATCGTTCTCCTCATCGCGCTCTTTCGAACCCAACAGCGTTCGCCAGCCGGCTTCCGCCAGGAAACGCGCTTTGGCGATAAACTTGCCGTTGGCGATATCCAGATCGATCTGGCATTTGCGGAACACCGCATCCGGGCAGAACTGCATCAGATACTGGCGGGCAATCAGGTTATAAACGTTGGCTTCGTTATCGCTGAGATTCACTTTCGATGCCCGCGCGGTCGGAATAATGGCGTGGTGCGCATCGACCTTTTTGTCATCCCAGCAGCGGTTGCGCGTATCCGGGTTGACCACCGGCTGCGGCAGCAGATCCGGCGCATGCGCGCCAATTGCATTCATCACCGCATGGCGCCCGGCAAAGTGCTCTTCCGGCAAATAACGGCAATCCGAACGCGGATAGGTAATCAGCTTGTGGGTTTCGTACAGCTTCTGGCAGATATCCAGCACATTTTGCGCGCTGAGACCGTAGCGTTTCGCCGCTTCAATCTGCAACGCCGAAAGGGAAAACGGCAGCGGCGCCAGTTCCGATTCGCGCTTATCGTTATACGCCGTAACCAGCGCTGGCTGGCCGGTAATGCGGCTGACCACATGTTCCGCCAGCGGACGATGCAGCAGACGCCCTTCTTCATCCTGATACGGCTCGCAGGCATCGCTCGGCTGCCACAGGGCGGTAAAGCGCTCTCCGGCAGGCGTGACGATATGCGCTTTCACCTCAAAGAAATCTTTCGCCACGAAGTTTTCGATCTCTTCATCGCGGCGCACCACCAGCCCGAGCACCGGCGTCTGTACGCGGCCAACCGAGAGCACGCCCTGATAACCGGCGTTGCGCCCCAGCAGCGTATACGCGCGGGTCATGTTGATGCCGTACAGCCAGTCGGCGCGGGCGCGGGCCAGCGCCGATACGCACAGCGGAATAAACTCGCTATTGGCGCGCAGGCGTTCGATCGCGCGCTCCACCGCCTGCGGGTTGAGATCGTTAATCAGGCAGCGTTGCACCTGCTGGCGCTTTTCCGGCGCCAGTTGCAGGTAGTCGATCACCTCGTCCACCAGCAACTGCCCTTCGCGATCCGGGTCACCCGCGTGCACCACCTGCTCGGCATCCGCGAGCAGGCGTTTAATGACATTGATCTGTTTCAGCACCGACGGGCGCGGTTGCAACTGCCACTTTTCCGGCACAATCGGCAAATCCGCCAGATTCCAGCGGGCGTAGCGGCTATCGTAGGCATCCGGCTGCGCCTGCTCCAGCAGGTGACCGATACACCAGGTCACCACCTGACCATTACCGCACTCAATATAGCCGTCGCCTTTGCGATGCGGTTTGGGTAACACATCGGCAATGGCGCGGGCCAGACTGGGCTTTTCGGCAATAAATAACCGCATGAATTAACGGATCTCGATCATCGGACGGCCGCCGCGAGCACTGACCAGCTCGCCAATGGCGCTCAGTTCAATGCCGTACTCTGCCGCCGTGGCTTTCACCTCGTTTTCCGCTTCCAGCGACACCGCCAACAGCAGGCCGCCGGAGGTTTGCGGATCGCACAGCAGATCGCGCACGGACGCAGGCATTTCGCCCATCAGATGACCATAGCTGGCGAAGTTGCGCTGCGTGCCGCCCGGCACGGCGCCTTTGGCAATATACTCTTCGACGCCCGGCAGTTTCGGCACAGCCTGATAATTCACCTGCGCCTGCACGCCAGCGCCCTGGCACATCTCGCCCAGATGGCCGAGCAGGCCAAAGCCGGTGACATCGGTCATCGCTTTCACCCCGTCGATATTCGCAAAGGCTGCGCCAGCAATATTCATCCGGCACATCACTTCCGTTGCCAGGCCAACATGTTCCGGCTTAAGCAGGGATTTTTTCTCGGCAGTGGTTAATACGCCAATGCCCAGCGGTTTGGTGAGGAACAGTTTGCAGCCCGCCTGCGCGGTGCTGTTTTTCTTCACGCGCTCTGTCGGCACCACGCCGGTCACGGCGAGACCGAAAATCGGCTCCGGCGCATCAATAGAGTGACCGCCCGCCAGCGCAATACCCGCCTGCTGGCAAGCAAAGCGCCCGCCATCGATCACTTCACGGGCAATTTCCGGCGGCAGTTTATCGAGCGGCCAGCCGAGGATGGCAATCGCCATGATCGGTTTTCCCCCCATCGCGAAGACATCGCTGATGGCGTTGGTTGCCGCAATACGGCCAAAATCGAACGGGTTATCGACGATAGGCATGAAAAAATCGGTGGTACTGATAATGCAAGTGCCGTTACCGAGATCGTAAACCGCGGCGTCGTCGCGCGTTTCATTGCCGACCAGCAGATTCGGGTCGAGAAACTTTGCCTGCTCGCTGTGCAGAATGGTATCCAGCACTTTGGGGGAAATTTTACAACCGCAACCGGCTCCGTGGCTGTATTGCGTTAAACGAATGGTTTGCTCGCTCATGGACATCTCCTGTCATTGCAATCCCGCTATGGTAGCGCCCAAACGGCATGGTGGTAAGTCTGCGTGTCTGAATTCACGCGCTGTTGCTCATTAAGCGAACGAATAACAGCATTTCGCTGCTGAGTATGTCGCCACATAACATCACTGAACTCAATACATCGGCCATTTTGCGATACAGAGCAATTTTTTAAACCGTGAGTTTATTTATTACTGTTATATGACAGAAATATTACTTATCTTTTCAACTGAGGATGTTATTGATAATTAAAGGAATCACTAATGAAAAGACGTTTACTTACCCTCTGCATTGCCAGTTTGTTCTCTGTTAATACCTTTGCGCTTGTCCCTGCGGGCAACGATGCCACCACCAAACCAGACCTCTACTACCTGAAAAATGCGCAGGCGATTGACAGCCTGGCGTTGCTGCCGCCACCGCCGGAAGTAGGCAGCATTGCGTTTCTCAACGATCAGGCGATGTATGAACAAGGCCGCCTGCTGCGCAACACTGAACGTGGCAAACAGGCTGCGGAAGACGCCAACCTGAGTAGCGGCGGCGTCGCCAATGCCTTCTCAACGGCATTCGGTTCACCGATTACCGAAAAAGATTCCCCGCAGTTGCATAAGCTGCTGGCCAATATGATTGAGGATGCGGGCGATCTGGCGACGCGCGGTGCTAAACAGAAGTACATGCGCATCCGCCCGTTTGCCTTCTATGGTGTGCCGACCTGCAATACCAAAGAGCAGGATGCATTGTCGAAAAACGGCTCCTACCCTTCCGGACACACCTCAATTGGCTGGGCAACGGCGCTGGTGCTCGCAGAAATTAACCCGCAGCGCCAGGATCAGATCCTCAAACGCGGCTACGATCTGGGGCAAAGCCGGGTGATCTGCGGCTACCACTGGCAGAGTGATGTTGATGCCGCGCGGATCGTCGGTTCTGCCGTTGTCGCCACGCTACACACCAGCCCGGCATTCCAGCAACAATTGCAGAAAGCCAAAGCGGAGTTTGCTGCGAAGAATAAGTAGCAAATTAATAACGCAGGCCGGATAAGCGTTAGCGCCATCCGGCCTGTGAATAGATGTGGTGATTAAAAACGCGTGACGAACGGAGCGATATCCGGAACCGTAACGGTGGTGGAGGCTTTCAGTTGCGGCGTGCCGAGATACAGGAAGCCGACGATTTTGTCCTGCTCGCGGCAGGCAAACGCCTCGCGCACCTGCGGGCTGTCGGTCAGCGGGCCGGTACGCCAGATGCCATTGAACCCCTGAGCCAGCGCCGCCATCTGCATCGCCATCACGGCACAACCGGCAGAAAGCAGCTGTTCCCACTGCGGCACTTTATGACCCACTTCACATTTCGCGACCACGGTAATAATCAGCGGCGCGCGCAGCGGCGAAGTGCACGCTTTCTCAATGCCCTTCTCATCCTGGCCTGCCGCAATTGCGCCCTGCTCCAGCACCTTACCGAAGCGTTCGCGCCCTTCGCCGTCGATAACGAAAAAGTGCCACGGTTGCAGCGTACCATGATCGGGTGCGCGCATACCGGCACGCAGAATGTTATCCAGTTGTTCACCCGCTGGTGCCGGTTCCGCCAGGCGTGACGCGCTACGACGGTTGACGAGCAGTTCAAGTGCATCCATTAGTTAAACTCCTGTATTAAAATTTATTCTTAAAATTAACACGGACGTAGAATTTGTTACAGCGCCGCAGGCGATTCCTGCTGACAAGAGGCGGCGGGATAATTAGGATAACCACACTTCGCCGCCCGGGCAGCGGTGGCCTAAACAAACCAGGGAGAATACATGCGAACACTTTGGCGTTTTATTGCCGCTTTTTTTCGATGGAGCTGGCGATTGCTGAATTTTATCCGCAATCTGGTATTGAATTTGTTCTTTATCCTGCTGGTTCTGGTGGGCGTCGGGATCTGGATGCAGGTAAGCGACAGCAAAACCGAGCACAGCAATCGCGGCGCATTACTGCTGGATATCACCGGCGTAGTGGTCGATAAAACTTCAACCAGCGGACGTCTTGGTGCACTGGGCCGCCAGCTCTTTGGCGCCAGTTCCGATCGCCTTCAGGAGAATTCGCTGTTTGATATCGTTGAGACCATTCGACAGGCGCAGAGCGATCGCAATATCACCGGTATTGTGATGGATCTGAAAAACTTCGCCGGCGCCGATCAACCCTCAATGCAGTACATCGGTAAAGCGCTGCGCGCGTTCCGCGACAGCGGTAAACCGGTTTACGCTATCGGTGATAACTACAGTCAGGGCCAGTATTACCTTGCCAGCTTCGCCAATAAGATCTGGCTGTCGCCGCAGGGTGTAGTGGATCTGCACGGTTTCGCCACCAACGGCCTCTACTACAAAACCTTGCTGGATAAGCTGAAAGTCACCACGCATGTGTTCCGCGTTGGCACGTATAAATCTGCCGTTGAGCCGTTTATTCGTGACGATATGTCCCCTGCCGCGCGCGAAGCGGACAGCCGCTGGATCAATGAGCTGTGGCAAAACTACCTTAATACCGTTGCAGCAAACCGCCAGATCACAGCACAACAGGTCTTCCCTGGTGCGCAGGCGATGCTGGACGGTCTGCGCAAAGCCGATGGCGACACGGCAAAATACGCGCTCGACAACAAGCTGGTGGATGAGCTGGGTTCCGCTGCTGACGCCGAAAAAGCGATGGTCAAACAGTTTGGCTGGAGCAGCGAAGATAAAAACTTCCGCGCTGTCAGCATGTATGACTATCAGACGAAGAAACCGAGCGATGTCGGCGGCACCGTTGCCGTGATCTTCGCGAACGGGGCGATCATGGATGGCGAAGAAACACCGGGGAATGTCGGCGGCGATACCACAGCCGCGCAGATCCGCGACGCGCGTCTTGATCCAAAAGTGAAGGCGATCGTCCTGCGGGTGAACAGCCCTGGCGGCAGCGTCAGTGCTTCCGAAATCATCTGCTCTGAACTGGCAGCGGCAAAAGCGGCTGGCAAACCGGTGGTGGTGTCGATGGGTGGCATGGCGGCCTCTGGCGGCTACTGGATCTCGACCCCGGCGAATTACATCATCGCCAATGCCAGCACCCTGACCGGCTCGATTGGTATTTTTGGCGTGATCAATACGCTGGAAAACAGCCTCGATACCATTGGCGTGCACACCGACGGCGTCGCCACGTCACCGCTGGCGGATGTCAGTATGACCAAAGCGCTGCCTGACGAAGTGCAGCAGATGATGCAACTGAGCATCGATAATGGCTACAAACGCTTTATCACGCTGGTCGCGCAGTCACGCAATAGCACGCCTGAGCAGATCGATAAGATTGCCCAGGGTCATGTCTGGACAGGCCAGGATGCGAAAAACAACGGTCTGGTTGATGCGCTGGGCGATTTCGACGATGCGCTGGCGAAAGCCGCGGAACTGGCGAAACTCAAGCAGTGGCATGTGGATTACTACGAAGAGGAGCCGAGCTTCTTTGATCGGGTAATGGACAGCATGACTGGCTCCGTGCGCGCGATGCTGCCGCAGGCGTTGCAGGCTTATCTGCCTGCGCCGCTGGCCAGCGCTGCGCAGGAAGTAAAAGCCGAAACGGACAAACTGGCGGTGTTTAACGATCCACAAAATCGTTACGCCCTCTGTCTGAACTGCGCCAATATCCGCTAAACTCACCTCACACGTCCCCTCCACCGGAGGGGATTTTTTTAGATGCGGCAAGAACGAAACCATGCAAAAGAAATCTATTTACGTTGCCTACACCGGCGGTACCATCGGTATGCAACGCTCAGAACACGGTTATGTGCCGGTTTCCGGCCACCTGCAACGTCAACTGGCGCTGATGCCGGAGTTCCATCGCCCGGAGATGCCGGATTTCACGATTCACGAATATGCCCCGCTGATGGACTCTTCCGATATGACGCCGGAAGACTGGCAGCATATTGCTGATGATGTGAAAACGCACTACGACGAGTACGACGGTTTTGTCATTCTGCACGGCACCGACACCATGGCGTACACCGCGTCAGCACTGTCGTTTATGCTGGAAAATCTTGGCAAACCGGTCATTGTGACAGGGTCACAAATCCCACTCGCCGAGCTTCGCTCCGACGGACAAATTAATCTGCTGAACGCGCTGTATGTGGCGGCAAACTTCCCGATTAACGAAGTGACGCTGTTCTTCAACAATCGCCTCTATCGCGGTAACCGCACCACCAAAGCGCATGCGGACGGTTTTGATGCTTTCGCTTCGCCGAACCTGCCGCCGCTGCTGGAAGCCGGCATTCACATTCGCCGACTCAATACGCCACCAGCACCGCATACAGTGGGAGATTTGATCGTACACCCTATCACCCCACAGCCGATTGGCGTGGTGACGATTTATCCGGGGATCTCCGCCGATGTGGTGCGTAATTTCCTGCTTCAGCCGGTAAAAGCATTGATTCTGCGCTCCTATGGTGTGGGAAATGCGCCGCAAAACAGCGAGTTCCTGAAAGCCTTGCAGGATGCCAGCGCGCGCGGCATCGTGGTGGTTAACCTGACACAATGTATGTCCGGCAAGGTGAATATGGGTGGCTACGCCACCGGCAACGCTCTCGCCCATGCCGGGGTGATTGGCGGCGCGGATATGACCGTCGAAGCCACGCTGACCAAACTGCACTACCTGCTGAGCCAGCAGCTTGATGCGGACGCGATCCGTACCGCCATGATGCAAAATCTGCGGGGTGAACTGACGCCGGATGAATGAGGAGGCTTGTATGACGCAACGTGCTCTGCTGTTGGTCGATATCCAGAATGATTTTTGCGCTGGCGGCGCGCTGGCCGTGGCCGAAGGCGACAGCACCGTGGATATTGCCAATACCCTGATCGACTGGTGCAAATCCCGTGGCGATGCGGTACTGGCAAGCCAGGACTGGCACCCCGCCGATCACGGCAGCTTTGCCAGCCAGCACGGTGTTGCGCCGTTTAGCACCGGCGAGCTGGACGGCTTAGCGCAAACGTTCTGGCCGGATCACTGTGTGCAGAACAGTGACGGCGCTGCGCTGCACCCATTACTGAATCAGCAGGCTATTGATGAGGTGTTCCGCAAAGGTGAAGATCCGAACATCGACAGTTACAGTGCGTTTTTCGATAACGATCACCGCAAAGCTACGGCGCTGCATGGCTGGCTGCAACAGCACGGTATTCGCGAGTTAATCGTGCTGGGGCTGGCCACCGACTACTGCGTCAAATTCAGCGTGCTGGATGCGCTGCAACTGGGCTACGAGGTCAGCGTGATCAGCGACGGCTGCCGCGGCGTCAATATCCAGCCGCAGGACAGCACGCAGGCATTTATGGAGATGGCGGTAGAAGGTGCCACGCTCTATACATTGGCGGACTGGCAGGAAACACACGCCTGAGAGACAAAGCCGGATGGCGGCTGTTGCCGTCCGGCTTACAGTTTTACAGGCCAGATAAGGCGAAGCCCCCCTCTGGCATTGCGCGACGCTTATGACTTAAATGTCGCGATCGGCTTCGGCGCAATGCCGAAATCCTCTTTCAACTGCTGTTTACTTTTCATCACCATCTGCCCGTTGGTGTCGATGGTCATGTGCTGCGCCTGCGTGTTGTTGCGCGCCTGCCATAACATCACCAATTGCAGGCTGTTCTCTTTTTGCTCCGGCGTCAGCGCCACGCCGTCTGGCCATTTTCCTAATTCAACGGCCGTCGCCAGTCGCTGGTAGATCTCTGGCGTCATACTGTTAACAATTTGTTCGAGATCCATATTACTCATCTCCGTGGAATAATAGCTGAATCGATTTTTCAACCACGAGTCTGGCTACCGTCTTCATCATCCATGAAACTCAGCGAGGCGGAGTTCACGCAATAACGCTCTCCGGTCGGCTGCGGGCCGTCCGGGAAGACATGGCCCAGATGTGCGTCACATTTCCCGCAGCGAATTTCTATGCGCTGCATACCGTGGGAGTAGTCATTGATGTAGCGGATCGCGTCTTCACTTACCGGCTCAAAAAAACTCGGCCAGCCGCAGCCAGAATCGTACTTGGTTTGAGAATTGAACAGCGCAGCATCGCACACCAGGCAATGGTAAACGCCATCGCGTTTGTTATGCAGCAGACGGCCCGTAAAAGGGGGTTCTGTGCCGTGATTTTGCGTCACATAAAACTGCATTTCAGTCAGTTCTTTTTTCAGGTCGTCTTCGGAGGAATTATTCGCCATATGCTCACATCTCGCGGTAAAAGTAAGACCATTTTTTCCAACGATTCTAACAAAACATTAACACTAGGGTGCTAACTTTTGTTCTAAACTTAGCAGTTGCGATAAAGCAGCCAGGTAATTGTGATGTGTTTCACATTTTTATCCTGTCTGACCTTTAAAATCCCACGCGGCGCCTCCATATGGGGAGGATGCTCAAAGGAAGAGTGAGGCGAGTCAGTCGAACAAAGGTTATGCGGAGGATTGATTTGTCGCAATGATTGACACGATTCCGCTTGACGCTGCGTACGGTTTTTGTAATTTTACAGCCAACCTTTTATTCACTAACAAATAGCTGGTGGAATATATGACTATCAAAGTAGGTATCAACGGTTTTGGCCGTATCGGTCGCATTGTTTTCCGTGCTGCTCAGGAACGTTCTGACATCGAAATCGTTGGTATCAACGATCTGTTGGACGCTGACTACATGGCGTACATGCTGAAATATGACTCCACTCACGGCCGTTTCAACGGTACCGTAGAAGTGAAAGACGGCAACCTGGTTGTTAACGGTAAAACCATCCGTGTTACTGCTGAGAAAGATCCGGCTAACCTGAAATGGAACGAAATCGGCGTTGACGTTGTTGCTGAAGCTACCGGTATCTTCCTGACCGATGAAACTGCTCGTAAGCACATCACTGCTGGCGCGAAAAAAGTGGTTCTGACTGGTCCGTCCAAAGACAACACTCCGATGTTTGTTCGCGGCGCGAACTTCGACAAATATGCTGGCCAGGACATCGTTTCCAACGCATCCTGCACCACCAACTGCCTGGCTCCGCTGGCTAAAGTTATCAACGACAACTTCGGCATCATCGAAGGTCTGATGACCACTGTTCACGCAACCACCGCAACTCAGAAAACCGTTGATGGCCCGTCTCACAAAGACTGGCGCGGCGGCCGCGGCGCATCCCAGAACATCATCCCGTCCTCTACCGGTGCTGCTAAAGCTGTAGGTAAAGTACTGCCGGAACTGAACGGCAAACTGACTGGTATGGCGTTCCGCGTTCCGACTCCGAACGTATCTGTTGTTGACCTGACTGTTCGTCTGGAAAAAGCAGCGTCTTACGAAGAAATCAAGAAAGCCATCAAAGCCGCTTCTGAAGGCCCGATGAAAGGCGTTCTGGGTTACACCGAAGACGACGTTGTATCTACCGATTTCAACGGTGAAGTTTGCACTTCCGTGTTCGATGCTAAAGCTGGTATCGCACTGAACGACAACTTCGTGAAACTGGTTTCCTGGTACGACAACGAAACTGGCTACTCTAACAAAGTTTTGGACCTGATCGCTCACATCTCCAAATAAGTTGAGATGAGAACATGATCTGAAAGAGCGACTTCGGTCGCTCTTTTTTTTGTTTTCAAGACAGAGGATTGCGTTAATGATTACAAAAATTTTTGCACTTCCGGTACTCGAAAAAATTACCCCAACGCTTACCCGCCGTAAAATGGACGAACTGGATGTGTTAGTCGTTGAACATCCGCAGGTTAAAGCCGCCTTTACCTTACAGGGCGCACATCTGCTCTCCTGGAAACCACAGAGCGAACAGGAAGTCCTGTGGCTGAGCGGCAACACCCCGTTTAAAGATGGCGTCGCAATCCGTGGCGGTATTCCGGTGTGCTGGCCGTGGTTTGGCCCGGCAAAACAGCAAGGCCTGCCTGCGCACGGTTTTGCGCGCAATCTGCCGTGGACGCTGAAAGCGCACAACGAAGATGCAAGCGGCGTGGTACTGACTTTTGAACTGCAAAGCAGCGATGCCTCGCGCAAATTCTGGCCGCACGACTTTACTCTGTATGCACGTTATAAACTGGGCGCAACCTGTGAAATTGAGCTGGAAGCCCACGGTGAATTTGAAACCACCTCCGCCTTGCACACCTATTTCAACGTTGGTGATATCGCCGCGGTGAAAGTGAGCGGCCTGGGCGATCGCTTTATCGATAAAGTGAATGACGCAAAAGAAGATGTGCTGGCCGATGGCGTACAGACCTTCCCGGATCGTACCGATCGCGTCTATCTGAATGCTGAAGGTTGCAGTCTGATTCATGATGCCGCGCTGAACCGCACGATTGAAGTGACTCACAGCCATAACGCCAACGTGGTGGCCTGGAACCCGGGTCCGGCGCTCTCCGTCAGCATGGCCGACATGCCGGACGATGGTTATAAAACCTTTGTCTGCGTGGAATCAGTCAATGCGACCATCGCGCAAAAAGCGACCGCCGAAAAACCGTCCCGCCTGGCACAGAGCATCCGCGTGGTTAAACGCTGATCCGCTGCCTACCCTCTCCCGCCGGGAGAGGGTTAAAGCACGTTATTACACAACATCGAGCGGTGTTTTACGGTTGGGCGCCGGAAACGCATTATCGAGTCGCGCCAAATCATCCGCATTGAGCACGATTTTCAACGCTGCCGCATTTTCCTCGACGTGCGCCACGCTCGCCGCTTTGGGTATTGCCATCACCCCCTGATGACTGATAACCCACGCCAGCAGAATTTGCGCCGCGCTGGCGCGGTGCGCATGGGCAATATCCTGCACCACACGGCTTTCCAGTAAACCATCCCGCAGACGCCCGGCCTGCGCCAGCGGACAATACGCCATGACAGGCATCGCCTGCTGCTGGCACCAGGGCAGTAAATCGAATTCAATCCCGCGGGAGCCGAGGTGATACAGCACCTGATCGGTAGCGCAAGCCTCACCGCCGCTGACGCGGGAAAGTTCCTGCATATCGCTGTAATCGAGGTTAGAGACGCCCCAGCGGCGGATTTTGCCCTGCTGCATCAGCGTTTCCATCACCTCTACCGTTTCAGCAAGCGAGTAGTTGCCACGCCAGTGCAGCAGATAGAGATCGAGCACATCGGTTTTCAGGCGACGCAAACTCGCTTCACAGGCCGCGATCGCTTTTTTACCCGCCGCATTCCACGGATAAACTTTGGAAACCAGAAACGCCTTATCGCGCAAACCGCCCTGTAGTGCTTCGCCGACCACCTCTTCAGCACCACCTTCCGCGTACATTTCGGCGGTATCAATCAGCGTCAGCCCCAGATCGATGCCCGCACGTAGCGCATCCACTTCTTTTGCCCGCATGCGTGAATTTTCACCCATGTACCAGGTGCCCTGGCCGATCGCGGGTAGCGTTGCGTTACCGGTAAAAACGATGTTTTTCTCTGCCATCTTCTCCCCCTGCGATAAATGCACCACCGTAAAACAAAACAGGGCCAAAGGCCCTGTTTTAATGCACAGATTACGCTATTCAAATGCACAATCAGAAACGGTAAGTGACACCCGTGGATAACAAACCCGCCCAGGATTTATCCACCATCGGACTGTCTTTTATTTCATCCGACAGATGGGTATAGCGGCCGGTGCCGTAGATGCTCCAGCTATCGGTCAGGCGGTAGCTGACGCTCAGCTCAAGATACGGGTTCCAGCTACTGTCTGGATCGTAGCTGTTTAAACCGCTGCGACGCGCTTCAGAAGCGGAGACGCCATAATAGTACTCATTCTGGTTGTCGCTATTCCACTCAACGCCAATCCCCGGAGTCACCGTCAGACCGCCGTTGTGGTATGCGTACAACCACGCGGCATCCCAGGTGATACCGTTGCTGTTATCCAGCACATCGCCAGCAAGCGTGGTGCGCAGGAAACCATACGGCGTGTTGTGAATATACGATAGCCCCGCCATCATGGTCGCTTTACGGCGATCTAACTGGCGTAACTGATTGTTATCACTGTCTTTCGGTTTAAACTGCCACGGTGAATAGTAGGCCGTAATCGACAGCTTATCCGCATCATCATTCCACAGATAGTAGCCGCCACCGATGCCACGAAACCAGAAATCATCGCCTTCATAGGTGATCACCGGAATCGGCAGTACATCCCTGTCATACTGTTTGTACGGCGTTTCCACGACGCCGACACCAGCGCCCAGGGAAAAGGTATTTTCTGCATTCGCCGCAAAAGCGGAACCTGCAGTCAGCACACCCAGTGCCAGGAGTTTGAGTTTGGTCACAGTCCTTTCTTTCCTGTAGTCAAATAATTGGCGCAAGAAGTTTAACCGCCCACGACATCCTACCCAAATTTTTTTACCTGAGCATTACAAAAAAGACGCTAACTGTTCATAACACCTCGCCTGGCATATCCGGTGTGACAAAACGCTGCTGCCCCCGGCTCAGCAAAACTGCGGTGAGCCGTTTCTGGAATTACTGGCGATAAATGACGCGCTGTACATACTGTTACACGGCAATACTCATCATTCCCCTGCGGCTGGTATATAGTGTCGCGGAAACAAAGTTTCCTTTGTCTGTGAACTTAAAAAAACAACAATTTTGAAACATAAGAACATCAAGTAATTTCACGTTTATAATGAAAATCAAAAATACTTTTTGCCTACATATCCTGATGGCACTTCTTGCCGTCCTGTTCCTTTGTATTCATCCACTGATGAACAGTTATGCCCCGCCGCTTAAATTCCAGCCGCTGATCGAATCTATGGACGGAACGACAAAAGAACAGGCGGAAAAAATAGCGACTATTTCCCATGCATTACAGGGCAATGCGATTTTTTTCATTGGTGCATCGGAGGTAGCCACCTCTGAAGATGAGCCTTACGCTGTATATAATTATCTGAACAATGATTTACATCGTAATGTAGTTGCATTTGGCGACAGTTTTGATGACAGCATCACCCATTTTCTTTTGCTGTCACGCTTTAAAGATTCCCTTAACGCAAACAGTAAAGTGGTTTTACTACTGGCCCCCGACAGCTTTTATTCTACTGGTGTGCCTCCCACTATTTTCGCTAACAATTTCCCGGCGCCCGTATTTAATCCATTAATGCAGGATGAACAGACTCGCCCATTTTTGGTCAATTACTTGCGCAAAATAGATAAAAAGGAAACCAGCCATTTAACGTTTGCACAAATGAAAATCTCTGGCTGGGACCTGGACAATATCTGGCAAGAAGTCAGTTATGAGTTTGACAACTTCTGCACGCTGATAAAAAACGACTGGCTGACGATGCTGCATATTGTCCCTTCACCTGCGCGGCCCTGGCCGGTGCAACCTGCCGTTGCCATCACACCGGATTGGGATCGCGAACTGGCTCATGCCCGCAAACTGAACGAAGCGCGTCAGGAAAGCGCCGATACCTTGTGGATGGATAAAACTGTCTATGAACCGGGCGAAAAACCGGAAGTGTGGGACGACTCACCCGTTGAACCCGAACAAATGAAAGCGTTTCGCGCCATGATCCAGTTGCTGAAAGAACACCACGTCCAGGTGGTGGTCATTATCGATGCGATTAACCGGCGCGCGGTGCAAAACCCCGAACTCGTACAGCCTGCAGTAACACAGACGACGGCCATCCTGAAAGAAAATCAGATCCCGTATCTTGATATGTATTCAATGCCCTATCAGAACGGCTGGAACTGGGATCGCCTACATCCTACCGACCTCGCATGGGTTCCGATGGACCGCTTTATTGTTGAGAGTTTTAAATGATGAAATACGCTATTCGCCTGTTTTTCCTTTACCTCTTACTGGCGGTCACCATTATCGCGTGGTCCTCTGTTGATGAAAGCATGAATTTAAAAGTGCACTTTGAATATCAAAAGTTCTGAGGAATGAATGATGTACAGCTCCGGAACCTTTTTCTTCTTACTCTTTTCTTCGGCGTTGCTGTTTGCGCTGATTAACCGGGTGTTGCGTTACCGGTTAACTTATTTATCCGCTTTTTCCGTGCTGGCGGCATTCGGCTGGGGATATATATTTCAGGGTGATTACATTGTCCCTGTTGCGGTATTCCTCAGTTTTTATGTTCTCGTGACCTTAAAAGAGAAAGGCTGGTTAAAAACCTGGCAAGCGGTAAGTTTAACCCTGCTGCCTTTGTTCGCGGTGAAATTACATTTAAATAATCACTGGGGAATGATTGGCTTATCTTTTATGACTTTCCGCGCCATTGATGTCCTGCTCTACCGCAACAAAAAAGATGGCAACAATGTTTTACATTATTTCTGTTACCTGTTTATGCCGTTTATTATTCTGGCCGGTCCGATGTATCGCTGGCGAACATGGATCACAGATATTAATAAACCGATATTTACGTTGACACGTGAGCAATTTCTCGTTGCCGCAGAACGCATTTTTACCGGCATTATCCAGAAATTCTTATTTGCCATGCTGATCGATAACCTGGTCATTCAGTCGTGGAGCCATCGTCCGTTTACCTTAAGTGTTGGCATTGTTATGTCGCTGGCCTATAGCGCCTATCTCTATTTTGATTTTGCCGGTTACAGCAATATGGCAATCGGTGCCGCGCGTCTGTTTGGTCTTAATATTCCGGCAAATTTCAATATGCCCATTCTGGCGAAAAATCCACAGGATTTCTGGCGCCGTTTCCATATCAGTCTGTCTGAATGGTTACGCGATGTGGTCTTTATGCCGATTTATATGAATTTAATGAAGCTCGACTTTTTCCGTCAGAACAAAACGCTGGCGCAGAATATCGGTATTTTCTGCACGCTGTTTTGTATGGGGGCATGGAACGGGCTCGAACGGCACTATGTCATTAGCGGCGCGCTGTTTGGCGCCATTTCAGTTGCACACAACATGTTGCAATGGTCAGCGAAGCGCAGCCCGGCACTGAACCGTTGGTTGCAATACCCCGTGATGCTCTTTTTGGGACGCCTGTTAACGCTCGCAAGCGCTGCGGTATCCCTTTACATTTTTAGCGGAATGTCTCCCCTATGAATCTTCACTCTGATCTCCAGGCGCTCCAGGATTTCCTGCGTGCAGCATTACTCGATCCTGCTCGTCCGCATCAGTTAGCGATCAGCGGCAGCGATGAAACATTAACCTGGCAACAACTCTCTGTGGCGGTAACAGAGTGGTTACAGCGCTATCAGCGTTGCCAGCCACCGGCAGGAACGCCAGTGGTGTTATATGGCCACCAGCAGGCGGAATTCGCGGTGGCAATCTATAGCTGCCTGCTCCATAACATTCCCTATATTCCGGTGGACTGCATTTACCCCCAGGAAAGGCTGAAGGAGATTTGCCACCTCGCCAGCGCGCCGTACTACTACGACGTAGCGACCCGGCAGTTTGTGCCAACCGGTGAAGTCGGCCAGCCGCTGGCAGAACCGGATCTCGCCTATATCATGTTTACTTCTGGTAGTACTGGTAAACCGAAGGGCGTGCAGATCGGGCGGGAAAGCGTGTGGCATTTTATGCAGTGGGTGAGCCAGGATTTCGCGTTGCCGCAAGTGCCGGTGCTGATGAACCACGCACTGTTCAGTTTCGATCTCTCGTTGATTCCATTACTGGCGAATCTGGCAACAGGCGGCCACATTGTGCTGAATGCCAAAGAGGATATCGCGGCGGAAGACTGGCTCACCCGGCTGAAAAATAATGCTGTCTCAGTCTGGGTTTCCACCCCCTCTTTCGCCTACCAGAAATTGCTCTCGCCGCAGTTCAATAGCGACTTTTTACCGACGCTTGGCGTGTTTATATTTATCGGCGAGGTGCTCAACAAAGCGCTGGTTAAACAGCTGCGCCGCCGTTTTCCGCACGCCAAAATCCTCAACTCCTATGGTCCGACCGAAGCGACTATCGCCACCACCGTGGTTGAAATCACCGATGAGATAGTGAACCGCGAGAACGACCTGCTGCCGATCGGCACCATGATGCCGGAATCCAGAATGGAGATTACTGCAGAGGGTGAGCTGATAATCTGGGGCAAAAACGTGATGCGTGGCTATCTCGGCCTGCCGCAGGAGAACGCAGAAAAATTGCTGCGCCGGGAAGGCGAAGCATGGCGCGGCTATAAAACGGGCGATCTCGGCTATGAAGATGGGCTTCTTTACTGCCAGGGACGTAATGACAGCCAGATCAAACTCAACGGCTACCGCATTGAAATCAACGAGATTGAAAACCGCCTGCTGGCGATGTCCGGCATTCGTGAGGCGGTCGTATTGCCGTTGATGAAAACGGGCGGCGGCGTGCTGCGTATCGCGGCGTTCTGCGTAACAAAACTGGCACCTGACGCTATCAAACATTCACTTTCACAGGTGGTGCCATCATACATGGTGCCGTCGCAAATCATTATCCAGGACGCTTTGCCGTTGAACCCTAACGGTAAAATCGACCGTAAACTGCTGGACAGCCACGCCCGCAGCAACTGATTACACAGGAAAAGACAATGGAACAAGAAATTCTCGCGCTGTTTGAAAAGATTCTGTCCCGCAAGGTGGGCTTTCATGATGAGCTGATCGAGTCCGATATTCTCGACTCCATTCTCGCGGTAGATATGGTTCTGGAAGTGCAGGACGTTTACGGCTGCATGATCCCGCCGACGGAAGTCGCCAGCGTGCTGAAAACGCCCGCCGATTTAGCACGTTACGTTGAAGAGCACCGCGGCTAATCACACGGGCTTTATGATATTCAAAAGCTCCAGGCATTATCGCCAGGAGCTTTTTTTCGTCTTAACAACGAAAAAACGCCCCTCTGTCATCATCGTTTCACACTGCTCACGTAGTTAATATTGTCGCTCATCTTTGTACTGAGACGAAGTGACCATGACGGCGTCACTTTTTCTATACTTGCGATTCCGCACATCCTGTAAAAATTTACCAACATTCGCCCGGTGCGAAATGTTGGCATTTTCCAACGCAAAAACCCGCTATCAATCATAAAAAATCTGTATAAATCAAATTAGACAGATATTTAATCTAAATAATGAGTAAAAAACACCCTCCTGCCATCAGAATCGTCTCCAGCGATAACTTGATCAAAGACGGATACACGCTCATAACAGATAGGACGGAGCAGATTTTTTATCCCGTTGGTTTGCGACGCTAAAAGTGGAAAAACTGATAGCTGTAATGTTCCCACAGATTAAGAAAGGACGGCATGCCATGAATATATTCGATCACTATCGCCAGCGTTATGAAGCTGCCAAGGACGAAGAGTTCACTTTGCAGGAGTTTCTTGCTATCTGTAAGCAAGATCGTAGTGCCTATGCTAACGCCGCTGAAAGGCTGCTGATGGCTATAGGTGAACCTGTGATGGTAGACACCGCCCAGGAGCCACGGCTTTCCCGTCTCTTTTCGAACCGGGTCATTGGACGCTACCCGGCATTTGAAGAATTCTATGGCATGGAAGAGGCAATAGAACAGATTGTCTCGTACCTCAAACATGCCGCTCAGGGTCTGGAAGAGAAGAAGCAGATTCTCTATTTACTCGGTCCGGTGGGCGGCGGGAAATCGTCGCTGGCTGAACGGCTGAAATCCTTAATGCAACGGGTGCCGATTTACGTGCTGAGCGCCAATGGCGAACGCAGCCCGGTAAACGACCATCCTTTGTGCCTGTTTAACCCGCAGGAAGATGCGCAGATCCTTGAGAAAGAGTACAACGTTCCGCGTCGCTATCTCGGCACCATTATGTCGCCGTGGGCCGCCAAACGTCTGCATGAATTCGGCGGCGACATCAGCAAATTCCGTGTGGTCAAAGTATGGCCGTCGATTCTGGAACAGATCGCCATCGCCAAAACTGAACCGGGTGATGAAAACAACCAGGACATCTCCGCGCTGGTGGGTAAAGTGGATATCCGCAAGCTGGAAAACCACGCGCAAAACGATCCGGATGCTTACGGTTATTCCGGCGCGCTGTGCCGGGCAAACCAGGGGGTCATGGAATTCGTCGAAATGTTCAAAGCACCGATCAAGGTGCTGCACCCACTGCTGACCGCCACGCAGGAGGGGAACTATAACGGTACGGAAGGCATCTCCGCCCTGCCGTTTAACGGCATTATCCTCGCCCACTCGAACGAATCGGAATGGGTGCAGTTCCGTAACAACAAAAACAACGAAGCATTTCTTGACCGTGTTTACATCGTCAAGGTGCCTTATTGCCTGCGCATCTCGGAAGAGATGAAAATTTACGAAAAACTGCTCAATCACAGTGAGCTGTCCCATGCGCCATGCGCGCCGGGCACGCTGGAAACACTGGCGCGTTTCTCGATCCTGTCGCGTCTGAAAGAGCCGGAAAACTCGAGCATCTACTCGAAAATGCGGGTCTACGACGGTGAAAGCCTGAAAGATACCGATCCGAAAGCCAAATCATACCAGGAGTATCGCGACTACGCCGGTGTCGATGAAGGGATGAACGGTCTGTCGACGCGTTTCGCCTTTAAGATCCTCTCCCGCGTGTTTAACTTCGATCATGTGGAAGTGGCGGCCAACCCGGTGCATCTGTTCTACGTACTGGAGCAGCAAATTGAGCGCGAGCAGTTCCCGCAAGAGCTGGCCGAGCGTTACCTGGAGTTCCTGAAAGGCTATCTGATCCCGAAATACGCCGAGTTTATCGGCAAAGAGATCCAGACGGCGTACCTGGAATCCTACTCCGAATATGGGCAGAACATTTTCGACCGTTATGTCACTTATGCGGATTTCTGGATCCAGGATCAGGAGTATCGCGACCCGGATACCGGCCAGTTGTTTGACCGTGAATCCCTGAACGCGGAACTGGAAAAAATCGAGAAACCGGCAGGGATCAGCAACCCGAAAGATTTCCGTAACGAAATCGTCAATTTTGTGCTGCGCGCCCGCGCCAACAACAATGGCCGCAACCCGAACTGGACCAGTTACGAAAAACTGCGCACGGTCATCGAGAAGAAAATGTTCTCGAATACCGAAGAGCTTTTGCCGGTCATTTCGTTTAATGCCAAAACCTCAACCGACGAGCAGAAAAAGCATGACGACTTTGTCGATCGTATGATGGAAAAAGGCTACACCCGCAAGCAGGTTCGCCTGCTCTGCGAATGGTATCTGCGTGTTCGTAAATCATCATAACAACGATCGGGCCGCGCCCTGCGCGCGGCCTGTTGCAAAGTTGGCATTCGCAGCGGGAGGCACTAATGACCTGGTTCATTGACCGACGTCTGAACGGCAAAAACAAAAGCACGGTTAACCGCCAGCGATTTTTACGCCGTTATAAAGCACAAATAAAACAGTCGATTTCCGAAGCCATTAACAAACGCTCGGTGACCGACGTGGAGAACGGCGAGTCTGTCTCCATCCCAACGGAAGATATCAGCGAACCGATGTTTCATCAGGGGCGCGGCGGCTTACGTCATCGCGTGCATCCGGGAAACGATCATTTTGTGCAAAACGACCGTATCGAACGCCCGCAAGGCGGCGGTGGCGGTTCCGGTAGCGGCCAGGGTGAAGCCAGCCCTGACGGCGAAGGCCAGGATGAATTCGTCTTCCAGATCTCCAAAGATGAGTATCTCGATCTGCTGTTTGAGGATCTGGCGCTGCCGAACCTGAAACAAAACCAGCAACGGCAGCTTAATGAATTTAAAACGCACCGCGCTGGCTACACCTCCAACGGTGTACCGGCGAATATCAGCGTCGTGCGATCGCTGCAAAATTCGCTCGCCCGTCGAACCGCGATGACTGCCGGTAAACGCCGTGAATTGCGCGAACTGGAAAATAGTCTCGAAACGGTGGAGAAAAGCGAACCGGCACAGTTACTTGAAGAGGAGCGTTTACGTAAAGAGATTGCGGAGCTGCGCGCAAAAATCGAGCGTGTGCCGTTTATCGACACCTTTGATTTACGGTACAAAAACTACGAAAAACGCCCGGAACCTTCCAGTCAGGCGGTGATGTTTTGCCTGATGGACGTCTCCGGCTCGATGGATCAGGCCACCAAAGATATGGCCAAACGTTTTTACATCCTGCTCTATCTGTTCCTGAGCCGGACCTATAAAAACGTCGAAGTGGTCTATATCCGCCATCATACGCAGGCAAAAGAAGTGGATGAGCATGAGTTCTTCTACTCGCAGGAAACGGGCGGCACTATCGTTTCCAGCGCCCTGAAACTGATGGATGAAGTGGTCAAAGAGCGTTACGACCCGGCACAGTGGAACATCTATGCTGCGCAGGCGTCGGACGGCGATAACTGGGCGGACGACTCACCGCTGTGTCACGAAATCCTGGCGAAGAAAATCCTGCCAGTGGTGCGTTACTACAGCTACATTGAGATCACCCGCCGGGCGCACCAGACGCTGTGGCGCGAGTACGAACATCTGCAAACGATGTTCGATAACTTCGCCATCCAGCATATCCGCGATCAGGAAGATATCTACCCGGTATTTCGTGAACTGTTTCACAAGCAAACGGCAACATCAGGGAATTAACCACACATATCAGCCAGTCAGGCCCGCCCGGCTGGCTGATTCTCCTCAGGCGCGTTCTTTCCCGCAAACCCTTCTGATTCCGCTTGCGCGGAGCTAATCCACGAATTGCCCTACAAAAGCGCGGCTATTTCACCCCTTGTGAGCAAAGAAATGTGGCACATTTTACGCACGACAAATCGTGGCGTTCTCTTTCGTCGCGAAAGACAAATTGACAGGAACCGTGCGCATGATCGACCTTGAGGACTTAAAAGTATTTGTACAGAACCCTGAAATAAAAGGGATTATTGATACCGTCTGGGACGATCTGGGAGAAGCCTTCGTGCAAGCACAGGCCATCCTGCCCGCTGAAAAAGCGATGCCGCGCCGGGAACTCTCTTTTCACGACCACGTTAAGCTGCTCGGTTATCTCTGCTGGTTAGTGAATAATGCCAACGCCGCTGGCGATATTATTGAAATCGGCGTCTGGAAAGGCAAATCCAGCGCCTTTATGAACGCCCTCTGCCAGGGTAACCGCCGCATTATCAGCATCGACCCGATGGAATTGACGAACCAGCCTCTGGAACTGGGTTTCTACCACGAGCATATTTTCCCGGAAGTCACGCTGATACGCGGCTATTCGCAGCACAGTATTGAACGGGTAATGGCGCTGGCGCCGAAAACCATTCTGCTGCATATTGACGGCGGCCACCTGAAAGAGCACGTTCTTACCGATTTCCTGCTGTATGCGCCAACCGTGGTTAGCGGTGGATTTATTGTCTTCGATGATTATCGCGACTTCATCTACTCTCCGGAAGTCGGACCCGCAGTTGACCTGCTGCGCGCAGGCGGCTTCTTTAACGGATTCGACGTTATTGGTAGCGTTCCGGGCTTTGAAAACAGCTACCTTTTGCAAAAAAAATAAACAGTACACACAAAGCGTTGTTTGTAGTGCTTGTATTTTTTCGCCGCCCTTCAGGGCGGCTTTTTTATTCTCATCGTCCGGCGGGTGGATTATGCTTTCACTCTTACTGTTTGTTATTGGGAGAGATCATGTCTGAGATTGCCAGCCGCGACGTCCATCAACATCTGTTGACCCTGCTGGAACAGCAGCAAGCACGTTTTCAGGTAGTCGAGCACGACGCCGTCGGTAAATGCGAAGCGGTCAGTGAAATTCGCGGCACCGCCCTGGGTCAGGGCGCTAAAGCGCTGGTGTGCAAAATTAAAGGTAACGGTGTGAAAAAGCATGTGCTGGCGATCCTGGCCGCCGACCTGCAAGCCGATCTCAGCCGTCTGGCGCACCATTTTGGTGGTCTGAAAGCCTCGCTGGCCAGTCCGCTGGAGGTGGAGCAGCTCACCGCCTGCGTCTTCGGCGCGATTCCGCCGTTTAGCTTTCATCCGGATCTGCATCTGGTGGCCGACCCGGTGCTGTTTCAGCGCTTTGACGATATCGCCTTCAACGCCGGTCTGCTGGAAAAATCAGTGATTATGGATACACAAGATTACCTGCGCATTGCGCAGCCGGAAATTGTCGATTTCCGCCGTCTGTCCGCGTAATGGGCCGGTTACCACTCCGAGCGTTCCAGTATTAACACGCAGATCACCAGCCCAACGGCCAGCGTCGTAAACAGTGTGGTAAGAATATAGATATCTGATGGCATGATGGCGGCTCGCAATTGCCTGAAATTTCACCGGGCGATGCGCTATTGATAAGCGCCGAACATGACTGATTCATGACAGATTGCCAGAACTTGCGTAAAAAATCGCCACAAGTTCTGGCAACTGCCCGAAATTAGCCGTACGAAAGAAAAAAGCCTGCCTCATCATCCATTTATGCGTAGAGTGAACAGGCTTCTTTTTTTGGCAAGGAACCTCTGCATGTTTGATAGCACGCTGTTTATTTTGCTCGCGCTCGCCGCGCTGGGATTTGTCAGCCACAACACCACCGTCGCCGTTTCCATTCTGGTGCTGATTATTGTCCGCATCACTCCGCTGAACACCTTCTTTCCGTGGATAGAAAAACAGGGACTGACGGTGGGGATTATTATTCTGACGATTGGCGTGATGGCGCCGATTGCCAGCGGCTCGCTGCCGCCGTCCACCCTGTTGCACTCCTTCGTCAACTGGAAGTCGCTGGTGGCCATTGCGGTGGGTATTTTTGTCTCGTGGCTCGGCGGGCGCGGCGTGACATTAATGAGTACGCAGCCGTCGCTGGTGGCAGGGCTGCTGGTCGGCACCGTGCTGGGTGTGGCCCTGTTTCGGGGCGTTCCGGTCGGGCCACTGATTGCTGCCGGGCTGGTGTCGCTGCTAATTGGTCGGCAGTGAATAACGACGCTGGTGGCGTTTGACGGCAAACTCCAGCGCGCTGCACAGCAGGTAGTAGACCAGACCGGTAAAGATAAACAACGCCGCAGGATAGACCTGCACCCGGTTATTCACCTGCCCGGCTACGGTGGTCAGCTCCGGCACGTTGACGATAAATGCCAGCGAGGTGTCCTTCAGCAGCGCGACCAGCAACCCCACGTATGAGGGCAGCGCATTGCGTAACGCCTGTGGCAGCAGTACCAGCCGCAGGGTTTGCGCGCTGCTAAAACCACTGCTCAGCGCCGCTTCGTACTGGCCGTCTGGCAACGCGCCCAGCGCCGCCAGCGTCGAATACATTACCGATGCCGAGGTAAACCACGCCAGCGCCAGCGTTACGGTCACCGCGCCAGGCAGATCCGTTCCTGTCAGCCACGGCAGTAAAAACCACAGCCAGAAAATCACGAAGATCAGCGGAATGCCGCGGATAATCTCTGCCCACAGAAACAGTACCCTGCGCGGCAAGCCGCGAAAGCGCCAGGCGCAACAGGCCAGCAGCACGCCGCCGGGAAAGGCCAGCGCCGCCGCGCCAAAGGTCATCAGCAATGAGAGCAATACCCCGCCCGGTTCTCCCTGGGCTGCTCGCCCCCACAACAGATAATCGAGGTTATCGGTGATAACCGTAACGTTAGCGATCACGCTGACCTCCCGCCGCGCGGCGTAAAATCCGCCAGCTTTGCGCCCCATTGAACAGCACACTCATCACCAGCCCCAGCAGCAGATAGAGCGCGCTGCCAATGGCAAACGCTTCCAGCGCATGTGCGTTGTAACTTTCGATCTGTCGGGTCTGGTAGGTCAGTTCGCCAAGGCCAATCCCGGTGGCCAGCGAGGAGAGTTTCATCAGGTTGAGATATTGCCCCACCACCGGTTGCCAGGCATTGTGCAACCCCTGCGGCAACAGCACCCAGCGAAACAGCGCCAGCGGGCTGAACCCTTGCGACTCGGCCGCTTCAATTTGCCCGCGCGGTACCGCGTGTAGCCCGGCCTGAATCTCTTCCACCAGAAATGCGGCGGTAAACAGCCCTAAGGCCCAAGCGGAGGAGAGAAATTCCGGGGTAAACCACCAGACATTACCCGGCAGGATGCTGAATGCATGGTCGTCATTGACGTACTGGCGAAAATTCAGCGGCAGCAGGTTCCAGGCGGCGAAATACCAGAACAGTAACTGCACCAGCAAAGGCGTGTTGCGAAACAGCGAAACCCACACCGCCACCGCTCCACGCCCCACTTTGCCACCGGTCAACCGCAACGCCAGCAGCAGTACCGTCAGCGCCGTCGCCAGCAACATACCGGCGATAGTGACCCAAATGGTGGTGAGAAAACCGGAGACGATCCATTGCGCGGGCTGCCCGGTCAGCACGCCCGCCCAGTCGAGATGCAGCGCCATCACAACTCCTTGTTATCCGCGTGCAGCGGGTTGAGCACTTTTTGCAGGAAACGCTGCGCTCGGGGGTGTTGCGGCGCGGAGAAGAACTGCGCCGGTGCCGCCTGTTCCAGGATCTCGCCGCCGTCGATAAAGATCACCCGATCGGCAATTTCACGGGCAAACTGCATCTCGTGGGTGACAACAATCAGCGTGATGCCGCTGTGCGCCAGCGATTTCATCACCTGCAACACCTCGCCAATCATCTCCGGATCCAGCGCCGAGGTGGGTTCGTCGAACAGAATGATATGCGGATCGGCCGCCAGCGTGCGGGCAACCGCCACCCGCTGCTGCTGCCCGCCGGAGAGCTGCGAGGGAAAGTGATGCGCTTTATCCTGCAACCCCACCCGCGCCAGTAGCGCCAGCGCGATAGCCTGCGCGTCACCGGCACTTTTACCGTGAATGTGCCGCAGCGCCAGCGTGATATTGTCCAGCGCGTTGAGGTGCGCATAGAGATTGAATTGCTGAAAGACGAAACCGACATGGCGACGCAGTTCGCGCAGCGCGCGCCCGGAGAGCGTGCTGGTCGGTTGGCCATCAACCTCAATCTCGCCGCTGCTCAGGGTTTCAAGCTGGTTGATCAGGCGGATCAGGGTCGATTTGCCGGAGCCAGAGGGGCCGCACACGGCCAGCACTTCACCAGCGGCGACCTGTAAATCAATGCCATTCAGCACAACATTATCGCCATAGCGTTTTGTGACGCCGCGAAATGTCACCGTTCCTTTTTGCACGGGAAACGCCTCCGTGGCGGGAGCCACAGAGGCGGAAAACAGACCTGACAGCATATTACTTCGCTTCTATTTTAAAGCTGCGTGGAGCCGGAGTTTTGGTTTGCGGGCCAAACCAGGTATCGTAGATTTTTGCCGCGTCGCCGCTCTTCTCAAGGTTCACCAGTTCATCATTCACCGCTTTCAGCAGCGCGGTTTCACCTTTACCCACCCCAACGCCAATCTCCTCTTTCGACAGCAGATCCGGCAGGATTTTAAATTTCGCTTTATCCGGCGCTTCCGCCAGTAACCCGGCCAGAATGGTGCTGTCTTGTGTAATCGCCTGTACGTTGCCATTACGCAGCGCGGTCAGCGCCAGTGGGATATCGTCATAGGCCAGCACGCGGGATTGCGGGAAGCGCTGGTGCAGCGCCTGCTCTCCGGTAGTGCCTTTCACTGCGCCGATACGCGCTTTGCTGTAGGCATCCAGTTTATCGGCAGCCGTTGCCGGGACGAGGAACTGCTGGCCGGTAACAAAATACGGCGTGGAGAAGTCAATCACCTGCGCGCGTTCCGGGGTGATGGTGATATCTGCAACAATCAGATCCACCTTGCCGGATTGTAACAGCGGAATGCGGTTCGCCGGGTTGGTCGCGACCAGCTCCAGTTTCACCCCAAGGCTTTTCGCCAGCGCTTTAGCAAAATCGACGTCATAACCGACGATATCGTGCGATTTCGGATCAATTGCGCCAAACGGCGGGTTGGCGTCGAAGGTCGCCACTTTGACGACACCAGCGGCTTTGATATCCGCCAGTTTGTCGGCATGCGCAGCAAATGAGAGTGCGGAAAGGAGTGTCAGCGCGCTGAGCGCGGTGATTTTTGTGTGTAATGTGGTTGCCATGCTTATCCTTATGCCCTGTTATTGTGGTGATTTCAGCGCTAAAGTCACATAACCCCATTCATCAGACAAATATCAAAAAGTGCATTGATTATCTGAAAATATTATTAAAAACAGATTCACCATATAAATCCCTTATCCACCATCACTCCACAGAACAAACCTTTTAAGACCTTATAAACACAAGGGAATAGAGAGCAGAAAATATTACTCTGCGCCGAGTGTGGCCAGATAACGCCCCGGCGTCTGACCCAACCCCTTTTTGAACATGGTAATAAATGCCGTGGTCGAGTCGTACCCCAGCGTCTGGGCGGCTTGCTGTACGGACTGGCCGCTAATCAGCAGTTGCAGGGCGAGGATCAACTGCATCTGATGCCGCCAGCGACGAAAACTGAGGCCCGTCTCCCGAACCACCAGCCGCGCCAGGTTACGCTCGCTCATGGCGAAAATCTGTGCCCACTGCGTCAGCGTTTGCCGCTCAGCCGGGCTGGCCTCCATATGATCGACCATCTGGCGGATCTTCAGATGCGCGGAAACAGGAAGCTGCAACTGCATCTGCGGTTGATCCGGCAACTCATCAAACAGCACCTGCACCAGCCGCTGCGTAGCAGGCTGGCGTCGCTGCGTCGGCGTTCGTGCGGCAAGCGTCATAATCAGCTCGCGCACCAGCGGCGAGATCTTCAACGTGCAGCAATGTTCCGGCATCACCACCGACCAGGGTTCGATAAATAAAAAGCAGAGCTGCGCGTTGGGAGTCGCGTGATTACTGTGCGACACCATACCGGGCAGCCACATGGCATGGTGCGGCGGCACCATCCAGCGTGCATGTTCAACTTCGCAGGTGATGGCCCCTTTCAGCGCCAGAATCAGTTGCCCCTTGCGGTGACAATGCGCAGGAATGCGCTGCTCTTCTGCCGCAACGGTGATACGAAAAGCCACCGCCGCTTCCTGCTGGCTGTCGGGATCGTAGCCGCCCAGTCCGAGTCCGTGCATTAAGTTGTCCGAATTTAGCGATAAACTGTCATTTTAGCTTGATTAAAACCAAAGAAAAAACCGCTATCGTAACGCTCTGTTGTTTATCAAGAGAATACAATGACCACTCGCCTTTCTTCCCGTGGGCAACAAGGGGTGCTGCTGATTGCCGGTATCCTGATGATTGCGACCACGTTACGCGTCACGTTTACCGGCGCGGCGCCGTTGCTCGATGCCATTCGTGCAGAATATGGTTTAAGTACCGCACAAACCGGCATGCTTACCACGCTGCCGCTGCTGGCATTTGCGCTGATCTCTCCGCTGGCTGCCGGTGTCGCCCGCCGTTTCGGCATGGAGCGCAGTCTGTTTGCCGCTATGGTGCTGATTTGTCTTGGCATCGCCATCCGTTCCCTGCCGTCCTCCACGCTGCTGTTTGCTGGCACAGCGGTGATTGGTTGCGGTATCGCACTCGGCAACGTGCTGTTGCCGGGTATGCTGAAGCGTGACTTCGCCGGGCATGTAGCGAAACTGACTGGCGCCTACTCCCTGACGATGGGCGCGTCTGCGGCGCTTGGCTCCGCACTGGTGGTTCCGCTGGCGCAGAGCGGCGCGGGCTGGCACGGCGCATTGCTGATGCTGATGGTGTTTCCGCTGCTCGCGCTGCTGCTGTGGTTGCCTCATCTGCGTCGCGGTGTACCGGCGCAGATCAGCGCTTCCGGAGCGCTGCACAGCCGGGGGATCTGGCGCTCGGCGCTGGCCTGGCAGGTCACGCTGTTCCTCGGTATCAACTCGCTGATTTATTACATTATTATTGGCTGGCTGCCGTCGATTCTGCTGACTCAGGGTTTTAGTGAAGCGCAGGCCGGTTCCCTGCACGGTATTTTGCAACTGGCGACTGCCGCGCCAGGCTTACTGGTGCCGGTTTTCCTGCACCGGCTGAAAGATCAACGCGGCATCGCGGCGCTGGTGGCGCTTCTGTGCGCGGTGGGTTCGCTGGGATTATGGTTGCTGCCAGCACATGCCGTGCTGTGGACGGTTATTTTTGGTTTTGGCTCCGGCGCGACGATGATCCTCGGCCTCACTTTTATTGGCCTGCGCGCCAGTTCCGCACATCAGGCGGCAGCTCTCTCCGGGATGGCGCAGTCGGTCGGTTACCTGCTGGCAGCCTGTGGCCCGCCATTGATGGGAAAAATTCACGACGCCAGCGGCGACTGGCACCTTCCGTTACTGGCATGTACCGTGCTGGCGGTGGTGATGGCGGTGTGCGGCGCGTTTGCCGGCCGCGAACGGGAAATTATTTCCCGCTAAACCGCGCGCCATCCGGCCGGATACCGGATGGCGCGTAAGAGCTGCATGGCTTATTCGCAGGCAGCGCGCAGCATCGCCTGTACCAGCGGTGAAGGTCGTCCAGCCAGCGCGGCGCGTTCATGCTGGAACAGCGTGGCGACAAAGAACGGGTGCGTCACCAGTTCCACCGCGCGGATTTCACCCTCTTCATCCCAACCGGTCACGCGCAGATCGCCGCTCTCCAGTTCGCGGGCAAACTCTGCCGAAACGCCAAAGCTGCAACGGTATGCCTCTTCCACCATTTCACGACCATACGCGCGGGCAATCAGCGTATTCGGTCGCAGTTCGATGGTACCGGTTTGATCCACCAGCGCACAGGTCAGCGCGGAGATCACCATGCGCCCTTCGTTTTCCGTTTCAGCATGTGCAGCGTCGCTCCAGCCCAGCACATTACGGGCATATTCGATCACCGCATGCTGGAAACCGCCGCAGGTACCGAGGAACGGCACGGCATTTTCTCGCGCATACTGAATGGCAATAAACGCGCCACGGGCATTTTTATAAGGGCTTCCCGGCACCACCCAGATGGCATCGTAGCCGACCAGATCTTCGGCGCTGTTAATTTCGCTGGTCGGTAACCAGTCGTAATCAGCGGTAATTTCCAGTACGGCAGCGGCATCATCAATCGCCAGCGGAATCGCCTGATGAGCAACAATGTCATGGCTGTAATCGCCGACCAGTGCGATACGCAGTGTTTTCTTCGGAGGGATATGATGCATGAATGTGTCCTTATGCCGGGGCAAATAACGAATAACATAAGGAACATCACATTAGCTGTCTTTTACTGGAATCACAACACCTTAAAATTGAGATCATGTATCACGCGGAAAAATGAAATAATCTGTTGCGCAAGAACAAATTATCAGGAGTCACCCGTGCAGCAAACCCGCATCCTCGTGAGCGCCTGCCTTTCCGCACGACAATTACCGGCGCTGATTGCCTGGGTTGAAGAGAGGGAGAGCCATGATCCAATGTAAACGTGTTTATGACGCCGCCAGCGACGACGATGGTTACCGGGTGCTGGTCGACCGGCTCTGGCCGCGCGGCATAAAAAAAGCCGAGCTGCGTTTTGATGAATGGAACAAAACGCTGGCACCCTCAACGGAGCTGCGCAAAGCCTTTCACGGGGAGGTGCTCGATTTTGCCAGCTTCAGCGAAGCCTACCGCAAAGAGCTGGATGCGCAAAAAACGGCAGGTGAACAGCTTGCGGCACGGGGTAAAAAGGAGACTGTTACGCTGTTATACGCGGCGAAAAACAGGGCGCAGAATCATGCCATCGTGCTGGCCGAATGGCTGCGCTCGTTGAGTTAGTCGATCACCCGCTCGCGCAGATCCTGCGGTTCGCTGTCGGGTTGCAACGGCATCAGATGCTCAGCCCGGATAAAAGCAAAGCCCTGCTGACCATCGAAAGCGGTGACATTTCCGGTGACCAGCCACAGCGCCCGGCCGGCGTTGCGCGGCATCTCAGTGATTACACCGTTCACCGGATTTAAAAAACGTTCTCCCGGCTGGCACAGGCCGAACAGTTCAACGGCTTTACCAATATTGCAGCGACCATTGGCGGTCTGGGCGCCAATCACTAAGGCCTGGCTGCCCGCTCGTAGCTGAAACATACTTCTCTGGTACTCTCGCAACAGTAAAAATGAGATTAATCTGAAAGCGAAGTTTACCCTGGGCCGCCCGCTGCTGTCACGATCCGGATTGCGGATGATCGCGACGCCACAGCGTCCATTCATCGATCACCTCACCGTTCGGCAATTTACACTCGGTGCGCACACCCTGCGGGCTCTGAACCGGCACCCGCTGCCCGCCCTTTTGCTGGCAGTACATCGCCGCCGGATTGGCTTTCCCGATCTGCGGCGGCAGCGGCGCATCGGGTTTCGTTGTGGAGCAAGCGGTGACTAAAAACGGCAGCATCCATAAAACATGGCGCATCATTTTTTTCCTTCATCTCAGGCGAAATCGCTCTTCAGCATAGCCTCAAGCCGGAGGTATCTCCATGATTTCTCCATTCTTACTGCACTTTTGGTCATTATAGTGAGTCTCGTTCTCACCCATGACCAAGAGAACATCATTCCGTAATCAATGAGTTTTTGCCCCGCTTCATCAACGGGGCTTTTTTTATTTTCCCCTGCCAGCTTTAGTGGCTACCGCCCCCCGATATATCAAATGTCCGGCTTTCATGATGTAATGTCGCGCAGCCAGGATCTGCGGCATTAACATGCGCGGCTGTGCCTGTGAATGAGGGAATGTATCTGGTGAAAAAAATAAAAAGAAAAAACCCTTTCCCCGTCTCGATTAAGCTTATTGACCCCCATGGATAGCTTGAGAAAAATCTGATTTTCTTCTATCTCTTATACAATTCATTTCTGGCGAATATCGCCGGTGAAGGAGTTTTCGTGAGAAAGACAACCATCATTATGCTGATTGTGGCAATTGTCGCCGTGGCCGGAACGCAATTGGGCTGGTGGTAATTCCAGACATATTGTTATTTCAGCGCAGAACTCAACCAAACGAATGATGGCGTCCTCTGAACAGATTCCTACGGTCTCATTTATTTGGGCAGGAGCTCGCTATGTTCACTGGTCTGAAAAAAAGCGAAAGCAAACGGTTAGCCACTCTGGAGCTGCTGAGCAAGGAGGATAAATCCCGCGATGCAGCACTGGCCGAGTTTGCTCTTCTGGCGTGCGAAGTTATGGGCGTTGAAGGCTGCTTTATCTCTACATTCGATGATGTTTTTCAATATATCAAATATGTTAAAAACATACCGATTGAGCACGTAAAAATACGTATTGAACAGACCATGTGCCAATATTCTTTGCACAGCGGCCAAACGGTAATTAGTTCAGATACCCGCCTTGATGGTCGATTTAATCATCAGCCGCTGGTAAAAAGCGGCGATATTGTTTTTTATGCTTCAGCGCCAATGATAAATAAAGATGGCGTGATCATGGGTACGCTGTGTGCGAGTCATTCCGAAACCTACGTGCCCACGTCCAGCCAGGTTGCCAGCTTTTTGCGCGTTGCCGCCCTCGCTGCCGCGTATCTTGAATCCTTTTATACCGTCGGGTTGGTGGATGCGCTGACCGGTCTGCCTAACCGCCAGTTTCTGATGAAAGAGATGGAGCGGCTGACCAATGAAAAAGTGAGTTCCCCTTACGGGCTGGTGATTTTTGATTGCATCGATATGCCGCGTGCTTACGAGCTCTCTCGCTATCTCGGCCTGGAAGCGGTGGAGAAACTGCTACGCAGCTTCGGCTCGCTGCTGCGTTTACGCCTGAGACTGAAAGAAGAGGTCACGCTGTACGCCTTTACCACCGCGCGTTATGCCGTGCTGGTGGATATCGATTATGCGCTGACGCTGGCAAAACGGGCGGAACGTTTACCCTGTACGCAGGCGAAAGTGGCCGGCGATATCGACATCAACCTGACCCTGCATACCGGCTACGTTAAATTTTCCCCGCAGGAAGACAATGTGCAGGAAGTGGTGCGCCAGGGAATTAGCGCCCTGCATGAGTCCATTCGCCAGGATATTCCGGCGTTGCAGTTCAACCCGATCCTCGACCACAAACGCAATAAAGACTTCAAATTGCTGCACGATCTCAGTGAAGCCATTAAATCTCCGGACCAGTTGTATATGGTCTATCAGCCGAAGATTTCGCTGCGCTCAGGTAAAACCGAAGGCGTCGAAGCGTTACTGCGCTGGAAACACCCGCAGCTGGGGAATATCTCCCCGGCCGTCATAGTGGAGCTGGCAGAAAAAACCACCCTGATGAGCGATCTTACACAGTGGGTGATTAAATCGGTGATCGCGCAGCTAAAAAGCTGGAAACAGCAGGGCGTTTTGCTGCCGGTGTCGATCAACGTTACGGTAAGCGATTTCTCGCGTCCGGGGTTTGCCGACGAGCTGGAACGCAACGTGCTCGCTGCCGGGCTTTACACCTCCGATCTGCGTATCGAATGTCTGGAGACAGAAAAAGTGCTGGAAAGCGACCCGGCGCTGGCGGAACTGGACAGGCTTAAACTACTGGGCTTTACCATTCTGCTTGATGACTTTGGCGCCGGTTACAGCAATATCAGTTACTTACGCCGAATTCCGATCGACGTTATCAAGCTCGACCGCTCGCTGGTCAGCCAGGTAACCACCGATACCGGCAGTCGGATTATTGCCCGTAATGTGATTATGATGCTCAAGGAACTGCAGTACGTGGTGCTGGCCGAGGGGATTGAGGATCTCGAAACCGCACGCATGCTGGAAGAGTATGGCTGCGATGTCGCACAGGGATATCTCTTTTCTCGCCCGCTGACGCCCGAAGAGATCCCGGACTGGCTGGCTGACAGTAAACCCTTTCGTTTGCTGGCGAAAATCAACGCTGGCGAGAATCACCATCAGTACGGTATATAACCACGCATGTTATTTATCAGGCCTGTTGTATTAAGCAGCAGGCCGCGTACTGTCATGAAAATGTCATAAAAAAGATATTATATTCCGCCTCAATAACTTAAGCCAAATACGCTCAATTTCCCTGCAGACAGCCGATTAAAGCCCCGTAAAACCCGGTCGATATTGCTGGCGTGCGCCGGTTCGCGCTCCACTGACAACGGGAAGCAGAAATTCATGAAACTCAACCACCTCACCATCGGGCAGCGCCTCGGTTTTCTTGCGACCATTCTGCTGCTGGCAACGCTGTTTATTGGTATTCGCGGCCTGGCGATTAACGCTGGCGGATTAGTACAAAATCAACGGATCATGACCACGGAAAAGGTCGTTGCCCAGAGTATTGACACCGCCCGCAACGCACAGGTGCAGTTTAAAATTCAGGTGCAGGAGTGGAAAAATACGCTGCTGCGCGGTACACAGGGCCAGCAATCTTTCGACAAATATAAAAACGCGTTTGTAGAACAGAGCCAGAAAACGCAGGCGCTGTTAAAAACCCTGCGCGAATTGCTACCGCAAATCGGCCTTCCCGCAACAGAAGTCACCAATACCATCAACCTGCATGCGGAACTGGAGCAGCATTATCTCTCCGCCTTGCAGCAGTACGCTATACAGGATGCCACCAGCGCCCAACGGGTCGATCATCTGGTCACCGGCATCGATCGCGAGCCTACGCGCATGATCGACGAAGTGGTGGCCTCGACGTTGAAACAGGCGGCGCTTATCCGCGAACAAACTGAGGCCAGTAATTATCAACACTTTTCCCAAACGCGCCTGATGTTACTGCTGGTAATGGCATTGACTTTAGTTGTCGGGCTACTGATCACCTGGTGGCTGATCCGCAGTATCACGCAGCCGCTGGCGCAAGCAGTATCGGTGGCCCGCAACGTTGCCTCCGGCGATCTGCAATCAACGATTATCCCCGCCGGACGGGATGAAACGGCGGAACTGATGCATGCGTTACTGGAAATGAACGGCAACCTGACGCGTATTGTTACCGGCGTGCGTTCCGGTACCGAAACTATCGCGGGCGCATCGCAGCAGATTGCCAGCGGCAGTCGCGAACTCTCTTCGCGCAATGAAGCGCAGGCCAGCGCGCTGGAACAAACCGCAGCCTCGATGGAGGAGCTGACCGCGGTTGTCAAAAACAACGCCGAAAATTCACGCATCGCCAGCGATATCACTCGCGAAGCGACCCAGGTTGCAAACCAGGGAGGTGAAGTGGTTGAGCGTGTGGTGCAGACCATGAGCGAAATTAATCAGCTTTCGACCGAGATCAGCAGCATTATCGGCGTGATCGACAGCATTGCTTTCCAGACCAATATTCTGGCGCTGAATGCGGCGGTTGAAGCCGCCCGCGCCGGAACAGAAGGCCGGGGTTTCGCTGTCGTCGCCTCAGAAGTTCGCGCACTGGCCCAGCGTTCCGCGACGGCCGCGAAAGAAATTAGCGCCCTGATCCAACGTTCTGTCACGCGTATTGACGAAGGTAACCAACTGGTGAAAAGCGCAGGCAGCGCCATGGACGACATCATGCAGAGCGTGGCGCACGTCAGCAAACTGGTAGAGACCATTTCGCTGGCGAGTAACGAACAGAGCGTGGGAATCGATCAGGTGCATGTCGCCATTACTCGTATGGATGCGGCGACGCAGCAAAATGCAACGCTGTCGCAGGAATCATCGGCGGCGGCGCATGCCATGCAGCAGCAGGCGGAAAACCTGCTGGAGATGGTGCAAATCTTCAAACTCCGGACAAACAATAAGATGGTTTAATGAATCTGGCTGCTACGGCGTCACATTCCGCAGCAGCATGTGGCTATCAAACGATAGCGCAGCACCAGTAATCATCAAATTCATTAATCTTTCCACAGAAAAATTTGCGTTGGCTCACAATCGGGTTACAGGTTATAAAGTGCGCACGTGACGGATATACGCTTTAACAATCTCAAAAAAACATTCGCTGGCAGTTTTGGTGTCGAAACTGCCGCATTTTATTGCTATTCCCCCCTGCTTCAACCAGCCAGTGAAAACAGGAACTTTTTTCTCTGCAATTAATTCTCCGCAACTAAGATATATCGCATAAGAAACAGCGAATTAATTCAGTGCGTACGCAGAAGCATGCTAATGGCATCCTGTTCAGATAATCCATAGCCTTTCACAGAGACCTCCATCGCTTCATTCTGAGTCTGGTTAAACAGCGTCTCATTGCCGTTAGTGTGCAGGTTTCCAGAAACGATATCTCCCATCTCAACATCATAATTTCCCAGCAGCTCTGCGATGGCGAACTCGCCTTTATCGTCGCGAATCACAAGAAAGCCAATGCGGTGCTCGTGGTGAACGACAGTACCTTTCATAAGAACAATCCTTTCGCAGTAAGAGAGTTTCAGCGTAGCTGAATCCAGCCCGCCAGGAAACGATCTGGCGCGTATTTGGCGCACCGTAGCAACAGGTTTATGATCCCGACCACAACTCTTATTCACGTATTTATAGTCTCAGCGGAAACATTATCCCTGCAGCTTCAACAATAATAAAAACAGCTACACTATGTGTGGTTATGCTTGAATATAAATATACACTTAACTTACTGTTGTGCGCTTTTTAGCTCCTTAAGTAAAATTTCCTTTTATCTCCGGGAAAAAAGATGATGGCTTAAATGAAATTATTTTATGCACTATTTCGCCAGTACGTAAGCAACAGAAAAATATAAAGCACGCAGTACTCCATGCCGTAAATAGATATAAGAAATGCAACATGTTTCAGGCTCGTATCCCTTTTCCTGAGAAGGCTCACTATGCGTAACAATGAACCCGTCACACAGCAAGAATACGTTTTCGACAATGATGCCACTTTAATGTCAACGACCGATCCACAGAGCCATATTAATTATGCTAACGACGCGTTTGTTCAGGTCAGTGGTTTTTCGCTTGAGGAACTAAAAGGTGAGCCGCATAACCTGGTTCGCCATCCCGATATGCCAAAAGAGGCTTTCGCGGACATGTGGGGCACGCTGAAGCAGGGGGAACCGTGGACGGCACTGGTAAAAAACCGCCGTCGTAATGGCGATCACTACTGGGTACGCGCTAACGCTATTCCGGTGGTACGTGAGGGCAGAATCAAAGGTTATATGTCAGTACGTACACGGCCCGCAGCGGAAGAAGTCGCGGCGGCGGAGACACTGTACCGAGAGTTTCGCAACGGCCAGAGCAAAGGCCGACGTTTTCATAAAGGGTTGATTATTCGCACCGGTTTAATGGCGTGGCGCTCGCTGTTCGTCACCCTGCCCCTGCGCTGGCGATTACGCTCAGCGCTAATTATCGCGCTGTTATTCAGCCTTGCTGCCGCCTGGCTGCATGCATTAACGCCAGGGCAAATGGCAAGCTTCTCGGGTTTTATGGCGCTACTGCTGCTGGCTATCGATATCTGGCTTGAGCAGCAAATCGTTCGCCCGGTTGAACATCTGCGGCGCCAGGCGTTGCAGGTTGCCAGTGGTGAAATTCATCAGGTGGAACAGCTCAACCGCGTAGATGAAGTGGGCGTCACGCTACGCGCCATCAACCAGCTTGGCCTGATGTTTCGCTGGCTGGTTAACGACGTCAGCGGCCAGGCAGTGACCGTGCTGAAAGCGTCAGATGCGCTGCGGGCAGGAAATGACTCCTTAAGCCGTCAGACTGAACAGGCGGCGTCAAATGTGCAGCAAACGGCCGCCACCATGAACGAAATGACGGCAACGGTAAGGAGTAACCGCGAAACGGCGGCGGAAGTCACCGCCCTTTCGCAAGGTACGCAGAGCGCGGCGCAGCAAGGCGGACAGGTCATGAATCAGATGATCGAGATGATGTCAGCGATTGCGGACAGCTCGCGGCAAATTGCCAGCATCACCAGCATCATCGACAGTATTGCCTTTCAGACCAATATTCTGGCACTGAACGCCGCGGTAGAGGCTGCACGCGCGGGGGAACAAGGTAAAGGCTTTGCGGTGGTGGCTGGCGAAGTGAGAAGCCTGGCAAGCCGCAGCGCCAGCGCGGCCAGCGAAATCAAAGCACTGATCGAAACCAGTGTGGCGAACGTTGATTCCGGTAGTGCACTGGCCGATAACGCAGGAAAGACGATGAAAGAGATTGTCAGCCAGGTACAGAACGTCACCGCGCTCATTGCGCAAATCAGCGCCGCCACCGCCGAACAAGCGACTGCGCTGGGCGAAGTCAGTGTGGCCGTGGAAGATCTGGACAGGATCACCCATCAGAATGCCGAGCGCGTGCAGGAAGGCGCGGAAGCCTCCGGGCGTATGAATCAGCAGGCCATTCGTTTAGCAGAAGCGATTTCGGTGTTCCAGTAACGATATTTCGTAATAAACCTGGAGGCTGCGCTCATTTTCTCGCCACTGGCAGGCATAGTGTAGGCGTATCTTCCAGGAGGACAGAACCATGAAAAAGTTACTAATATGTTGTCTTTTCGGCAATACCGCCAACGCGCTGGCGAAACGGATGCAAAAGGCAGCCAACGAACATGGCTATCCAATGCTGATTAGTGCCATCGGTCTGGAGAATTTTGCCAGCGTGGCTCCCGCCTTTGACTGTTTTCTGGTCGCGCCGCACATCCAGTACAAACTGGACGAAATTAAGGCCGCCGTGGGTAATGCGCCTGTCGCGATTATCGAAAGCTATCCTTTCGCGTCAATGGATGGTGAAAAAGTGCTGGAGTTTGTCATGGCGAAAATGCCTGTGCCGGCAGAATAAACGCTAAAAAGCCACGCTTGCTGGCGTGGCTTTTCTTTTTATCTCTTCAGGTTATCTCTTCAGGATTGCAACGTTGCCAGACGGGCGGCGAAGCCGACAAAGATTAAACCAATCAGCGAATTTCCCAGACGGGTTAAGCGTTTTTTTGTCTTCACCCACTGTGTCACATACGAGCCTGTCACGATCAGGAAGCTGAAATAGCAGAAGCTGATGATCTCCAGCGTGCTGGCGAGAATAAAAAAGGACACGCCGGGACGGGCATAATGGATATCGATAAACTGCACAAAGAACGAAACATAAAACAGAATCGCTTTCGGGTTGGTCAGGCTCAACACCAGCGAGCGTTTTAAAATATCGCCTTTATGCGCATCATCATCGCTTTGCGGCTGCGTTCGCTGCACAAAGGTACTGTAGAGCATTTTCCCGCCAAGCCAGAGCAAATAAATCGCGCCGAGATAACGCACGATATTGAACAATACCGGTGTCGTTTTAATCAGCGTGGCGACACCAGCGTACGCGAGAAACATCAGCACAGCATCACCAATAAAAACGCCTGCCGCAGCGGTATACCCGTTGCGTAATCCACCGGCGATACTGGTTTTCAGCACAAAAAAGGTGTTCGGACCGGGCACCAGAATGATAAAAATTGCGCCGATAAAATAGGTCCAGTAACTGATAACGCCAAATTCCGCAAACACACTCACTTCCTTAGAGCTAACGCTGCAACCACAATAAAATTCGCGACATATGCTACAAGGGGAGCCGCAGAAACAAAAGCGTTGCGGTTATTTCAGCAAAAAACGGCGTTTCAGGGCTGCGCCTCTTGCGCGATAAGCCTGGGGAAGGTCGTTGAATACCACTCGGGAACCTCTTCAGGAGGCATCGGTCTGGAAAAATAGTAGCCCTGGACCACCGGACACCCGATATGCCGCAGGAGCTGTAACTGTTCGCGGCTTTCAACGCCCTCTGCCACCACCGTCATGCCAAAGCTCTGCCCGATGCTGGTTATCGCCTCCAGCAGCGAACGGCTCCGGTTATCCGTCAGGCAACCATCGACAAAGCTTTTATCAATTTTAATTTCGGTCACCGGCAGCGTGACCAGCCGGGAAAGCCCGGAAAACCCCGTCCCGAAATCATCAACCGACAGACCGACTCCCATATCGCGCAGTGCCTGAAAACGCGTTGATAGCTCATCATCCGGCGCCATGACCATACTTTCGGTAATTTCCAGCGTCAGCATTTCACCGGGGATGGCAAACTCGTTGATCGCTTGCAGTACCTGCACGGGAAGCTGGATATTGTGAAAGTGAATGGCCGATAAATTGACAGAAAGCGCAGGAAAATCCGGCCAGGTTTTGCGCCACTGCGCCAGTTGGCGGCACGCCTCGCGCAACACCCAGACGCCGATATTTTCGATTTCTCCCACCTCTTCCGCCAGCGGTATAAACCGAGCAGGCGGCACATCTCCGTGTTCAGGATCCCACCATCTTGCCAGCGCCTCAAAACCATATAATTGACTCGTGGCGATATTGATCTGCGGCTGAAATACCAGCCGCAGGCGATTTTCCGCAACGGCGCGTTTCAGCGCCGCCCCCAGAAGCAGACGCTCCGTTGCAGCGCGGTTAAGCTCCTCATTGAAGAACTGCCAGCCGTTACCGCCGCTGCGGTAAATATGATCCATGGCGCTGTGCGCAGTGGACAGCAGCCAGTCGCGATCTTTACCTGCTTCATGGCTGATACCGATACTCAGCGTCAATGAAAGCGTCGTGTTATTGAAGCTAATGGGTTCACTAACGGCGTTTTCGAGCGTTTCCACAACTCGTGTCATGCTGCTGACGTCATTTTCGCTATCCACCAGCACAAACTGTTGCCCCTCTATTTTGCTCAGATACTGACCCGCTCCGAGGCTATTGTGCAGACGGTTAGCCACGATTGAGAGGATCTGCTCAGCGGCGCTATACCCCTGCGCATCAATGACGTCCTGGAAGTGATCAACCGTCATCATCAACACCACCGGCGCTTTCGTCTCCGCTGTCGCCAGCTGTTGATCGAGATGCTCTTGCAGATGACTGCGGTTAGGCAGCCCGGTTAGCGGATCGAATTTAATCAGATGTTCAATCTGCTGGCGGCTGTTTTCCTGCTCCAGTACCAGCGCGGCCAGGTGCTGGCTAATATCGGCGACACGCTCAGTAAAGGCTCTGTTTTCCTTGCCTGCCACGGTGTCGATCGCCAGGATGCCTGCGGCAACGCCGTCACGACGGCGAATCGTCACCGCGCGCGACATGACTCCCGGGCTGTCGAGTTTTTCGGCGCTGGACGCCCAGTGTTGCGGAACATTATTTTGCAGGGTTTTCAGCGAAGCGTGCGCCTGCCCCAGCACGGCGACGATATTACGGCAGATGATTTCGCCCATTTCAGCGATCGGCAGGTTGCTGCGCATCGCGGAAAGCAACGCTCGTTCAAGTTCGCGGATCTTGCGATCTTCAGTGATATCAGAAAAGGTCATCACCAGATTCTGCAACTGACCATTTTTGGCAAGAACCGGGCTGAGGGTGGCGCTGAACCAGACGTTTTCGCCAGTGCTGGCAAGCGCCTGAAACTCATTCTGGTCACGCTCGTTCTTGCGCAACAGGTTTTGCAGACGCTGCCGGTTATCCGGCGGAGCATCGGGAATGTTGAGTATGTTATCCAGGCGTTTCCCTGCCGCCTGGCTTACGCTCAGGCCAAACGCCTCCGTAAAAGCCCGGTTCGCCTGAACAATACGCCGTCCGGTATCCAGCACAATCACTGGTTTGCTGATATGGTCAACAGCCAGTAGCAGCAAACGCGTCTGTTCCCGCTGTTCCACCTCCAGAGTGGCGTCACGCGCCAGCGCGAGGTAACAGACTTTTCCTGCGTTCACGACCCGGGAAAGGGAAAAGCGCGTCCAGATCCTCTTGCCGTCCTTTCGCTCCAGTTGCAATTCCCGGCTCATCCCTTCAACGCGTGAATCTCCGCCCTCGCGATGATGGCGAATAAAGCCAGGATGCGCGGCCTTCAGGTCATGCGGAATCAGAATGGAGACACTTTGTCCGAGCACATCGTCACGGCTGTAGCCCCACAGTCTTTCTGCCGCGCGATTGTAAAACATCACCCTGTCTTGCTCATCAATCAACACGGCAGCCATCATATTCTGCTCAAGAGCAGCAAACAGAATATCTTCCCCCTGCCATGGCGGCACCGCCGGTTTCCTGTACTGGTGCATTCGTTTTTTCAAATGATTAAACATGCGGCTTCCCACTGTTCAACACCGTTACGCCTGCGGTGAAGAAAGATATGTACGAACCGGCATCATCAACCAGTTACAGTCACTGCGCTTCCAGGCTATTTCGACATATTTCCGGACTGTACTGGCGTAAGCCTTCCTGGTGAACAAGCACAAAGGGGCCTTCGCTTTCGCTACTCAGTTCAGTGTATGCCATTCGATCGTGCCAATAGTGGCCCGGCACGGGCAAAATCAGATATTGCACTCTCTTTTTTTAATCATGTGGTTGGCAAACGCTGCGCTTTCACGATCGGCGAGAGGGGATGCTGCACGGCGGCTTTATCCACCAAAATGCCGGTTATCCCGGACAAATAGATATGAGCGATGTCTATGGCACCCCACGGTTTGCTCATAGGTTTGACGGCAGCGTTAAACACAGCAACTTAAAAACAGTTGGGACTGAATTGACCATGACACTATTCCGTTCAACTCGGTTGTTTCAACCGTAGATATAAAATATCAACTGGCGCATTTTATATTGTTGCCTTCTCTGCATTGAGGATAATTACCTTCCCAGGGATATTTCATACACGTTCCTTTTTACAGTCAGTTCGCTGATATTGAACAAATTGCTATATCTTTTTTAATCCTTTCACATAAGCAAAGAATGCAGCAGAAAATTAGCTATATCATTCATCCAGAGAATGATGATCTGGATCATGGTGTAGTTCTGCACCTGGAGAGAATACTTATTTCGCAGCAGTAATCTTAACTTCAATGTTTTTAATTCGAGAGAAATGACGGACATAGAGTTACTGTGTAAACGGTAATAATTTGAAGTAATTAGATAATTTCGTATGGCTGAAAAAACTGCATCGATTAAATCGTCATAAACAGGCTGATAACATTGATCCTATTTGAGTGGCTACACACTCTGAGGCTACGGGTGATAAATGGAAAACTTCAAGCTAAGACTTAAAAATCATATTGAACATGTCAAAAATGTTGGCATTCATTGCACGACGGAGGAAACAACCAAGCAAGCGCTGATTCTGCCTTTTTTAGATATTCTGGGGTTCAATGCTTATGATCCACAAAAAGTACGGGCAGAGTACGGTGCCGATTTTCCGGGTGTCAAAGCCGGGGAACGTGTCGATTACGCACTATTTTGTCAGGGCGTACCGGTGATGTTCATCGAAGCTAAAGCCTATAAAGAAAAAATTGATAATCACTGCCCGCAGCTCTCCCGTTACTTTAATTGCACGCCGGAAGTCACCATTTCGGCCATTACCAATGGCCAGGAGTGGCGCTTTTTTACCGACCTGCAAGAAAAAAATATCATGGATCCGACGCCCTTCCTGAGAATCAGGATGGACGACATAACTGATTCTGATGCCGAACAGCTTTTCAGATTTCGCCACGATAAATTTAAGCCAGAAGCGTTACGCACGCTGGCTGAAGAGAGTGTCTATATCTCTTCATTCTCGAAAGTCGTCAGTTCAAGCCTGAAAGAAGTGGACTCGGAATTTGTAAGATACATCGCCTCCCGCGCCAATATAGGTCGCCAGCTTAATCAGCGATTTATCGACTCCATCACGCCACTGGTCCGGGAAGCGGTTCAGCGCTCCGTAAGCGCCATGGTTGTTTCCGGTTTGTCAGCGCACCAGCCCATTCGGGAAGAGTTAGCGGCTCAGGGCGTGGATGATGCCGTATCAATCGATGAAACGGCCGATCATATTGATCCGGATAATCCCAACATCGTGACAACCCATAACGAACGTTCTTTATTTGAGAAGATCGTCGCCATTCTGGGGGCAGAAAAAGACCTTCAACCGAAGGATACGGAATCGTATTACAGCGTTCTCTATCAGGGAAAAACCACCCGATGGGTGGTTCGCTATTACGATAAAAAAAACCGCTCCTCGCTCCAGTTACCCATTGAACTAACGCCTGTCACCGCTAATGAAGTTTCCAGAGCGGGGCTTGAGCACGATGGCACGCGAATTTATCTCGACCGGCCCGAAGATATTCTCAGAATATCGGGGCTGATTCTCGATGCATTCCAGTTTGTGATTAATGACGAAAACTTTAAAAAGAAAAAAAACCGTACAGCCCACCTGATCTCCACCCAAAATTCCCGCTCAGAATCGATCATAAAACCGTGAGTCCTGAAAAGGGCTCACGGTGATATACAGCAAATGCCGCGACTGTTTTTCACCCATTGCGCGCAGAAATAGCGCGGAATAACCGATCGCTATCCCACAAAATACCTTCTGCCCTTCCCCTCTCACTTTCATTGTTGATTACTGGTGTTTTATACAGTATAAATACTGCGCTATTAATTCACACACAGGAATGGTTAATGTTCGTTGAACTGGTCTATGACAAACGCAATGTTGAAGGGCTTTCCGGCGCCAGGGAAATTATCCTTGAGGAACTTACCCGGCGTGTTCACCGTCTGTTTCCTGATGCCGATGTCCGGGTAAAACCCATGCAGGCCAACGGGCTGAACAGCGATGCCAGTAAAAACGACCGGGAAAAGCTGAACCGGATGCTCGAGGAAATGTTTGAAGAAGCGGATATGTGGCTGGTGGCGGAGTAAGGCAGTGCCATTGTGGATGACGCCCTCTGAATTTGCGCCGAAATCTGCCGGCTGCCAGAACGTGCAGCCGGGCTGAAATCGGTAATGCCTGAAGTACACCAGGAGAAGCGGCCAGCGAATATTCACTTCACGTCCTGCTCCTCCTTCGTTTTCAGCACTCCCCTCTATGCTTTTTCCGCAAAACGCATCGCCAGCCATTGTGCCTGCTGCTGCATCACCAGCACCTGGCGGCCCTGCTCGCGCCACTGAATATCGCCCTGGCTAAGGCAGTGCCTGAGCTGCTCCAGTGAGGCCACCTGAAAGCAGAGCGCCACCATTTTCGCTGGTGCCTGCGCAGCAACAGGCGGCAGCGCAAACTCCAGGCTGGCTTGTTGATGCGTGATAATACGCAGGCAGCACGTTCCTGAATCAAGCACATAGCCGCCGCTATCTTCCGCACGGGCCTCTGTACTGAATAACTGACGATACAGCGCCAGCGTCTCTTCAGGTTGCGGCGAGGCAATAACGAACGCGGACAGCGCCTGTACGCCATTAGGATGTACTTGCCAGGCGGGCTGCCAGACAGCTTGCGGCGTCTGATGTTCACAGAAAAAACTGAAGCCGTATGCCAGGGCGCTGGCGCGGATCCGCGAGATACAGAACCGGGCCTCAGTCTGACTGCCGTCCGGCAGTATCACAGGGCGGAAGAAGCGGGTCGGTGGTTCGCCATCGAGTTGGCATTGCTGTAGATGGCGCCATACCGCATGTGCATCGCGAGTTTTCCAGACCAGTCCGGCAAGGCCTGGCGCAACGTTCCATAAACCTCGCGAGTCTGTCTGCCTGGCAGGTTCATAACCTAAAAGTTCCAGATAGTTATCGGCAAAGATGGCCAGATGGTTGCTGGAGCCCATCGAATGGTGCCCCCGCGTACTGAGCTGAAATCCCATCCGCTGGAACAGGGATTGGGCTTGATCCAGCTCTTCATCAACATTAATCACCGCGTGATCGATAACCGGGGTAATCGGCATGGTGTATTCCTTCTGCTCTTTTTATTGATCCTGTCAGGCGGCACGACCGCCAAAATAGAGCTCGCGCATACGGGGGTCGTCCAGCAGATCCCGCGCACTGCCCTCCATCGCCACTTTCCCCAGCGCCAGTACGTAAGCCCGGTCGGAAATGTGCAGTGCCTCCATGGCATTCTGCTCGACCATCAAAATGGTCACTTTTTCCTGGCGGCGAATGGTTTGTATGGCGCTAAACACTTCCGTCAGCATTTTCGGTGACAGCCCGGCCGAGGGTTCATCAAGCAGCAGTACCGCCGGTTCGGGCATCAGTGCGCGGGCGAGCGCGAGGATTTGTCGCTCACCGCCGGAAAGCGCGGACGCGGGCGATTGCCACTTTTTATGTAATACCGGGTAATGTTCCGCCAGTTGCGCCATCCGCTGCTTACGCTGGCCGGGCGGTAAAAACTGCCCCCCGGTTTGCAGGTTTTCTGCCACGGTCAGATTGTTGAAGACGTTGTCCAGTTGCGGGACAAATCCGAGTGCGCATTCGCGGATTTTGCGGTGCACCGGAATTTTTGCCGTTTCCCGGCCATCGATTTCAACCCGCCCTTCGCGCGGGGAGACAAAACCGGCAATCGATTTCAGCAGGGTAGATTTGCCGCAGCCATTTGGCCCCAGCAGCGTCACGATTTCCGCCTGTTCAACGTGCAATGAAATACCATGCAGAATATCAATCCCCGGGGTATAACCGGCGACCACGTTTTCGAGGGTAATCATACGGCCTCCTGCAATGTTGCGGTGCTGTGCCCAAGATAAGCCTCCAGCACCTGCTGGTTCTGCGCCAATTCGTCCGGGCGGCAACTGGCGACAATCTGCCCGCGATCCAGCACAATGCAGCGCTGGCACAAAGTGTTGATAAAATGCATGTCGTGCTCGATGACCAAAAGTGAAATGCCCTGACGGCTCAGGCTGACCAGCGTTTCCACCAGCTCCTGGCGTAATTTCGGGTGCACGCCGGCCATCGGCTCATCCAGCATCAGAAGCGTCGGTTTGCCCATCAGCGCACAGGCAATGCCCAGCAATTTTTTCTGTCCGCCGGAAAGTGCCGCAGCAGGCAGGTCTTTCACTTTGGTTAATAACAAGATATCCAGTAATTCGCGGGCGCGGGCTCTGTCTTCCTGTTCAGCTTTACGCCCGGAAGCCAGCCCCAGCAGACCGTTGAATAAACCGTGCTGGCGAGTGCCCGCCGTCATCACGACTTCCATAACGCTCATCTTTTCCGGCATGACCGGTAGCTGGAAGGTACGCGCAATGCCTGCCTGGATGATCCGGTGGCTGGGCTGGCAAGCAATGGAGCGGCCATCAAATGTGATGTTGCCGCCATCCGGCCGGGTAAACCCGGAAATGGTGTTAAGCAGCGTGCTTTTACCGGAACCATTCGGCCCCAGCAGACCAAGAATTTCGCCCTTCTCCAGCGTAAATGATACGGATGTCAGTACCTGGTTGCCGCCAAAGGCTTTGCTGACATCAGCCACTTCAAGCAAACGGCTCATGATAAAGTCCTTAATTTTTCCGGTAACAGGCCGCCTGGGCGGGTGAGCAGACAGAGTAATAAAGCCAGCCCCACCAACCCCAGGCGCAGAGCGCCGGTCAGGTCTGAGCTGATGTGGAAATAGTCTTTTGCAAAGGGGATAAAGTTATACAGCCCTTCTACCAGCAACACGCCCAGCAGCACGCCGCGCACATTGCCAATACCGCCGATCATCACCATGCTCCAGATAAGAAAGGTTTCCGAAGAGAGCAAATAATCCGGGCTGACATAGTCGGTGTACCAGGCCAGTAGCATGCCAGCCAGACAGCACATCACCGCGCTGCTCATTAACGCCCGGCATTTCAGCCACGGCAGCGCATAGCCCATACAGATCGCTAATTGAGGTTGCTCGCGCATCAGGCGCAGCGCCCGGCCAAACCGGCTGGCGCCGATCCGCAGGCTGGCGAGCGTAGCGATAATGACGCTGAGCAGGATAATGACCGCGAAGATACGCGTATCGGTAACGGTATCGCCGGTTGACCAGGGCGCGGACAGCCCGCCAATCCCCTGCGCGCCACCTGTCAGATGGTCTTCATTGACGACCGCAATGCGGATGATTTCAGCCAGCGCCAGCGTGGCAATGCCCCAGTAATCCGCCGTGAGCTGACGGCCCAGCAGCGTCATCAGCGCGCTGATAACAATGGCACACAGTAACCCGGCCGGGATCACCAGCCACAGCGGCAAGCCAAAATTGCTTCCCAGACCAATGGCATAAGCGCCGGTTCCGACAAACACGATATGACCGAAATTCAGCAAACCGGCGTAACCTGCCTGTAAATTCAGGGCAAGCGCGACGATGGCATAAATCCCGGCAAGGCAAAGGATATGCAGTAAAAACTCAGACACGGCGGACCTCCCGGTTAAACAGGCCATAAGGACGCAGCAACAGCGCCAGCAGCAGAATCACAAACGATGAGGCGTTCACCCAGGTCACCGGGATAAACAATAAATCGCCGCCGAACAGCCAGCTCCAGTCGATGTTGGTCACGAGGGTTTCGGTTACAGCGATAAGGAGCGCGCCAAAAATGGCGCCCATTGGATTTCCCAGCCCGCCGAGAATGGCGGCAGCGAGTACCGGCAACATCAGATCATTGCCCTGGTTAACCCATGCGCTGGCGTTCATTGCCAGCATGCTGCCTCCCACGGCGGCCAGCATTCCGGCCACCAGGTTAACGGTGTGGATAATGGCACTGGCATTTAACCCGGAGGCTGCCGCCAGATCCCGGTTACTGGCCAGCGCACGGATAGCGCGGCCTTGCGGCGTGCGAAACAGCAGCAGGCTGAACATCACCACCAGCGAAATCGTGACGCCAAGGCTCCAGAGTTCGTCGGAAGAGATGCGGGTGTCGCCAACCTGCAAGAGCGCGCCCACTGGCAGGGAATAATTCACCGGGGCCGATCCCTCAACCCCGAGAACCAGTGCAATCAGCACCATCGATACCGCCAGCGAGCCAATCATGGCGTTAGCGGTGCCGCTTTTCAGCAGCGGCTGGTACACCCAGTGATGCAACATCATGGACAACATGCCGCAGACTATTGCCGAAAACACGATTGCCAGTGACAGCGGCATGCCAAGGCGCAGCCCGGCGGCGGTAATAAATGAACCGACCATGGCATATTGCATATGGGCGATATTGGCGAACCGTACCAGCCCGTAAACCAGGCTTAATCCCAGCGCGACCAGCGACAAATCCGCGGTGCGAATCAATGTATCAATCAAAAACTGCAGCATGGTTTTTCCCCGATGATGTAGCGTGAACTGGCAAAATAAAGCGGCTCGTTACCGGGGAACCGGTACGCCATTAAACGCTTTCACTTTCAGGTACGGCTGGGACTGACGCTGGTTATCGGCGTCGAGATTTAATGTGCCGGTAATACCCGTAAAGCCAGGCGCAACGGTTTTCATTGCCGCGATCATGGCTGCCGGATCGGCACTGTGCGCTTTATTAATCGCTGCCGCCGCCAGCATCACGCTATCCCAGGCATAGCTGCCGTACACGGAGCGAGGTTTCTCATGGAATTTTTGCTGGTACAGCTCAGCATAATTTGCGCCATTGCCGCTCGCCGCTTTCTGGTCAATACCCGCGACTTCCATACCAACCTGTCCGTTGGTGTACTGCGCCGGGGAACCTTCAATGGCCATGGTTAAATACATGCCATACCAGGGCGTTTTATTCAGACCCAGCTCCCAGGCCTCGCGGTTCAGCACAATGGCATCCTGGCCGTAACTGGTATAGACATAGGCTTGCGGATGGGCGCGGGAGATTTGCTCCAGCTCGCGGCGATAAGAAGGCTGACCGCTGGTATAGAGCACTTTGGCGACCACTTTGCCGCCCTCTTTTTCAAACGCTTTGCTGAATTGCTCCGCCATCCCCTGACCGTAAGCGCCATCCGGGGCGATAAAGGCCACTTTGCTGTAACCGAGCTGGCGCACATCTTGTGCCGAGAAGCTCGCGGAAAGGGAATCCAGGCCAATAACGCTCCAGGAGGTAGCGCCGATTTTGCGGATATCGGTGCTGGTGCCGGAAATATTGATGTGCAGCAGGTTATTCTTCACCAGATATTGCCCAATCGGGATGGTGACGCTGGAGGAAAAACTGCCCATTACTAAAGGGACATGGTTAACCTGGGTTAACTTACGTACGGCATTCAGGCCTGTTACCGGGCTTTCGGCGGAATCTTCCACGATCACATGTAATGGCTGACCATTAACGCCGCCCTGGGCATTGACCTGTTCAACCGCCAGTTCCATACCACGACGCTGATCTTCACCAATGCTGGCGCTGGTGCCGGTTAAGGGCAAAATCGCGCCAATGTTCACATCGGCCTGCGCCGTGTGCGCCAGACCTAACAACGTCATACCTGCCAGTGTTGACAGCGTCATGCCCTGCCCAAAACGATTTTTCATGTTGGTTCTCCGGTTTGCTGTTGCCGGCTTCTGAGGCCGGTGTTTTGTCGCCTGCGCAAACGTGCACAAGCCTGTCTGGTAATGCCAATAAGCGCGCACTAAAGTGAATATATAAGTGCATACACTTGTGCATTAAGCAAAGACGATGCCAGGGAGTCTGGATGTTTCCGACATCAGGTGCTTATTTCAGGCGAGACAAATGCAAATTCCCGAATAAATACAAGGGAATCTAAAATAATGAAAATCGCATCATGAAACTTTCATTTTCGTTTTTTACTGTGGTTGATAAAAACATCTGCGTGCAAAAGTGAATACACTTTGAGTCATTTTGGTGCAACGCTGCCGTAAAATGGTGCGGAAAGAACCAACGGCAACAAATAATATAAAATAACTTATAAATCAGTAACCTTTAAATGAAACTAAAGTGTATTCACTTTTGTGTTGAGTTGTTTTTTTCGCTGTGCTATCTATAAAAATATTACGTGAAATAACCTGTACAGCATTTTTATTTTCGTGCTGAGTGTGCGGTAAATTAAGGGGATAATGTGGTTGCTATTAAAAAGAAATCCCGTAGCGCTGACAGTGTGGAAAAGGTCTACGAGAAAGTGAAAGGCCTGGCGATTGATTACCACTTTCGTCCCGGCGAACGGGTGAATGAAGTTGAGCTTGCGGCACAACTGGGCGTCTCGCGTACCCCGGTGCGGGAAGCGCTGAACCGTCTGGCGAAAGACGGCTTTATGAACTTTGTACCCAACCGGGGTTTTTACTCCCGCGACCTGACGCCGGAAGGTGTCCGCGAACTGTATGAAGTGCGAATGGTGATAGAGCAATCGACCTTTCGTTTCGCCTGCCTGCGGGCAACCGATGAAGAGATCGCTGCGACCACGGCTATCTGGGAGGAAGTGAGCCAGCATCGCCCGGCGCAAACCGAACAGGACTGGGCGAAGATCGCGGAAATCGATGAGCGTTTCCACATGGAAATAGCCCGTATTTCCCATAACAGCCGGCTCTATGAAATGCTCGACAGCCTGAATTCGCTAAGCCGTTTTTTCCGGCGCATCGATCTCGAAGCCCCCGTACGCCGGAACAATGCCTATGACGAGCATGTCGAAATTATCGCGGCTTTACGTCAGCGGGATATAGAAAAAGGCGTGGTACTGATTGAGCAACATATTTCATTGAGTGCCGAGCACGCGGTTGAAGTGACAAAAGAAGGGCTTGCGAGGATCTATTTTGGCAAGCCCTGAGACGCTCTTTCCGTCAGGGTCACAACGATAATTTAATCAGCTACCAGAGGGCATTACGCGTTCCGGTAATCCATTCACAGCGTTATGCTGCGGCATTGCGCCGGGAAAATGTAGAGGAAATATGCGCTCCATTCCCGAAGAGATTATTCAACAGGCGATTATCTGGCGACGTGAGATCCACGCGCGCCCGGAGATTGGCTTACAAGAGTTTCATACGTCCGCGAAAATCAGCAGCCTGCTGCGCGAATATGATCTTGAAGTGCATACCGGCATCGCAGGCACTGGCGTGATTGGTGTTCTTCGCAATGGCGAGGGACCGGCAATAGCCCTTCGCGCTGATATTGATGCCTTACCCATCCAGGAAAACAATGTTGTTGACTGGTGCTCAACCTCGCCTGGCACGATGCACGCCTGTGGACATGACGGACATACTGCCATTCTACTGGGTGCTGCGCGCTATCTCAGCCAGACCAGGGCATTCAACGGTACGGTGTACTTTATTTTTCAGCCTGCGGAAGAGAATGCCGGCGGCGGGCGTTTGATGGTGGAAGAAGGGATCTTTACGCGCTTTCCCGTTTCTGCGGTTTATGCGCTGCACAACTGGCCGGGGCTTCCGGTGGGAGAAGTGGCCGTGAGCGCAGGCCCGATGATGGCTTCGCAGGACAATTTTTTTATCACGCTGACTGGCGTGGGATGCCATGCAGCGATGCCGGAAAAAGGTGCCGATCCGGTGCTGGCCGGTGCGCACCTGATTACCGCATTGCAAACGATCACCACACGCCGCCTCTCACCGCTGGACAGCGCCGTGATCAGCGTGACGCAACTGCAGGCAGGAGAAGCAATAAATGTCGTTCCGCAGACAATGCACTTGTCCGGCACGCTGCGTTGCCTGAGCCAGGCCGCCAGAGCGCGTTGCCAGGCCCTGCTGGCGGAGTATGTTGAACAACTCACCGGGCCGTTTGGCGTCAGTGGCAGCATTCGCTGGGAATACGGTTACCCGGTAACTGTCAATCATGCGCAACAGGCAAAAATTCTGGCGGATGCCGCACGCCATGTCCCCGGGATCACGCAGGTCCACACACAGCTCTCGCCATCCATGGCGGCAGAAGATTTCGCCTATTTTCTGGAAGCCTGTCCGGGCGCTTATCTGTGGCTGGGGGCCGATGGCCCAACGCCTGGCGCGGCGTTACATAACCCACATTACGATTTTAATGACCAACTTATCGCGCCTGGCATCGGTCTTTGGGTATCGCTGGTGGAGAGGTCATTGTGCCCTGTTTCTGTTACTTCCGAGGATTCACTATGAGCCATATCCACTTTATTGGTGCCGGTCAAATGACCGAAGCGATTCTGCGTGCCGCCTTAAAACGCGGCGCATTAAACCCGGATCAGGTCAGCTTATCGGATATTGATCCGACGCGAATTGAAACGCTGAAAACGCGCTATCAGTTGAGCAATACACAAGATTTACCCGATGCGCTGGCCGCAGCGGATCACATCGTGATGGGGGTTCGTCCGCAGGACGATATTGCCGGTGTCGCACAACTGATCAAGCAGCATGCGGCGCCACAGGCGTCGGTCATTTCTATTATTGCTGGCGTAACGCTGGCTCAACTGTCCGTAATGCTGGGCGAGTCGCGCCCGATTACGCGGATCATCCCGAATACGCTGACGGATACCGGGCTGGGCTACAGCGGCGTGGCGTTTAATGCTTATGTCAACAGCGCCTCCGTCATGCCGTTCCTCGAAAGTTTCGGCAAGGTGATGGTGCTGGAAGAACGGCTGATTGACGTCTTCACCGGTTTTGCTGTCGCTGGCGTCAATTATGTCTATTACTTTGTCGAAGCGCTGGCTGACGCCGGTGTTCTTGCCGGGTTAACCCGCACGCAGTCCACGCAGGTGGTGTGGGAAAACCTGGTCGGCGCGGTTGAAATGCTTAAGTTATCCGGACGCCATCCGCGCCAACTGATGGATATTAATAACTCTCCGGCGGGTGTCGGCATTAATGGCTTATACGAGTTGAATAAAAGTGATTTCGCCGCTGGCCTGCAAAGCAGCGTTCTGGCTGCGGTACGTCGTACAACGGAGCTTTCCGGTCAAAAATAACGCTACTTTTTAACAAGGTTGGTCTATGTCAGCAATTTCAACTTCCCAGGCGCCTGCCGCTATTGGGCCTTATGTTCAGGGGGTAGATTTAGGCTCCCTGGTGTTCACTTCCGGTCAGATCCCGTTAAACCCTGCGACGGGCGAGATGGCGACGGATATTGCGCAGCAAACCCGACAGTCACTGGAAAATGTGCAGGCCATTATCGAGGCCAGTGGTCTGCAGGTGGCGGATATTGTTAAAACCACCATTTTTGTCAAAGACCTTAATCATTTTTCGCAGGTGAATGCGGTGTATGAAGCCTTTTTCCGCGAACACCACGCCGCTTTCCCGGCACGTTCCTGCGTGGAAGTGGCACGCCTGCCAAAAGATGCCGGTGTGGAAATTGAGGCCATGGCAGTACGCCGCTAATCATATCAGTGCATGATTCAGGGCAGCTCGTCTTGTGTGGACAGGTCTGTTTTCACTGACGTAGTCTGCCCGAATCGCCATGCTGCCCTTATCTCTTCAGATACGATGAAAACAGCTACCCCACTCTTCTCACTATCCGCAGCAACATACTCACCGGCAAACCTTCATTATTGTGACCTGGATAAAATGAGAACCAGTGAATAAACAATTCCAAACGTTTATTACTCCAGCAACTCAACAAAACGCTGCCCTGGCAAAGCTATTCACTGCTACAAATATTTATTGCTAAACCAGAGGATTCCCACCGAATAGCATCATCGTCACGGGTCCAAAAAAAATAACCTCTACTGAGATTTTTCTTTTATTGGTTTTATTTAATGGCAACTCAGATCATCGGTATAAATCCGTATATTTTTCAAAAATCTCATTCAGATAATCGCCTTCTCTGGAGGGAATTCACGGATAACAATATAACGCCCCGCAGATGCGAAGCGTTGATGAAAAAGAGATGGTGGTTAATCAAATACACCATTGATGATGGCGGTAACAATGGCTGTACTCAGTGCGACCAGCACCAGATCGTCGCCGACAATACGCCATTCATAACCGGGATAATAAGGCAACTGGCCCAGCATTGATGCAGGTACGGCTTTTTTAGCAATGCCCGGAGGTAAAGGTTTACCGCGCGCAAGGTTTTTAGCAATGCCAGGAGGCAGTGCCTGGTAACCTGTTAAGCCATAGTTTATCGCCAGAGAACGGGCGCGGGAGACACTAATGTCCGACTCCACGTGGTCCGGTTTTCCATAGTTTTTACGATTACCCTGATCGGCTGCGGCACTGCTGTTCCCTCTGTTTCCGCTGTTGCCTTTATTGCCGCTATTGCCATGATTACCACCACTATTGCCGTTACCATTTCCGTTGCCCGGATTAGCAAAAGCAGGAGCCGCGAGTAAAGAGAGTGAAATCACCGCCGCAAGAGCAGTATTAAAAGTGCGACGCTTAAACATGATTTTTATACCTTCACAGTGAGTACACTTTATAAGCATATTAAGTGTACCCAGATTCGGAAATCTCATTAATTCTTATTTTTAAGCCGCATTACCCCAACTACGCAGGGAATATTAATAAAACCTTAAGATTGATAACCAGCAATGAGTAAAAACCAAAGCATTATTGCAGACTAATATAGTAAATATCCGCGAAGTTAATTTTCATCAGTCTGCTAATTATTCACACGCAATAAAAAACGGGAACCCTCAGGCTCCCGTTCTTGTGTAACCCGCGAAGCGGATTACATGTTCGCGATAATCGCGTCGCCAAACTCTGAGCATTTCAGCAGCTTAGCGCCTTCCATCAGACGTTCAAAATCGTAGGTCACAGTTTTGGCGTTAATCGCGCCGCTCATGCCTTTGACGATCAGGTCTGCCGCTTCAACCCAGCCCATATGGCGCAGCATCATCTCAGCGGAAAGGATCACCGAACCTGGGTTCACTTTGTCCTGACCGGCATATTTCGGTGCCGTGCCGTGGGTCGCTTCGAACAGTGCGCATTCGTCACCGATGTTCGCGCCAGGCGCAATACCAATACCACCAACCTGAGCAGCCAGGGCGTCAGAGATGTAGTCACCGTTCAGGTTCATACAGGCGATAACGTCATATTCAGCCGGACGCAGCAGGATCTGTTGCAGGAACGCATCAGCGATCACATCTTTAACGATGATCTCTTTGCCGGTTTTCGGGTTCTTGATTTTCTGCCACGGGCCGCCGTCGATCAGTTCACCGCCGAACTCTTCGCGAGCCAGCTGGTAACCCCAGTCTTTGAACGCGCCTTCGGTGAACTTCATGATGTTGCCTTTGTGAACCAGCGTCACGGAATCGCGGTCGTTGGCGATCGCGTATTCAATCGCAGCGCGCACCAGACGTTTGGTGCCTTCTTCGGAGCACGGCTTGATGCCAATACCGCAATGTTCCGGGAAGCGAATTTTCTTCACGCCCATCTCTTCGCGCAGGAATTTGATCACTTTTTCTGCGTCAGCAGAGTCCGCTTTCCATTCGATACCGGCGTAAATGTCTTCAGAGTTTTCACGGAAGATGACCATGTCAGTCAGTTCCGGATGTTTAACCGGGCTTGGGGTGCCCTGGTAGTAACGAACCGGGCGCAGACAGATGTAAAGATCCAGCTCCTGGCGCAGCGCAACGTTCAGGGAACGGATGCCGCCGCCAACTGGCGTGGTCAGAGGGCCTTTAATCGCAACGCGGTATTCACGAATCAGATCAAGTGTTTCAGGCGGCAGCCAGACATCCTGGCCATAAACGTGGGTCGATTTCTCACCGGTATAAATTTCCATCCAGGAAATTTTACGCTCACCTTTGTAGGCTTTCTCCACGGCGGCATCCACCACTTTCAGCATTGGCGGGGTCACGTCAACACCGATACCGTCACCTTCAATGAACGGGATAATCGGGTTATTCGGAACGTTGAGTTTGCCATTTTGCAGGGTGATCTTTTTACCTTCCGCCGGAACAACTACTTTGCTTTCCATTCACCTCTCCTTCGAGCGCTTCTGGTTGTTTGCTCGCTGACTTCATGCCGGGGCGCTCAGACTTCGTCCGTTCACCTGTTATCTGAATCACACAGAGCAAACCGTTTTTTGTTAATGAATTGTAATGAGCCCGTCAATACTAACCGATACTCAGGCTCCATGAAAGGCAATCGTTATTCCGCTATAATGCGGCAATTGATAACTACTGAAAATACCATGAAGAAAACTTCTTTTAGAAATCACCGGGTTGAGCGATTCAGCTCGCGACAAGCGTCTAAACCTTCCGGACAAAGCCAACCAAAACGCGTCATTTTGTTCAATAAACCCTACGATGTTTTGCCACAGTTTACCGACGAAGCCGGACGCAGCACGCTGAAAGATTTTATTCCGGTGCAGGGCGTATATGCCGCCGGTCGTCTTGACCGCGACAGCGAAGGGCTGCTGGTGCTGACCAATGATGGCGCGCTACAGGCGAGCCTTACCCAGCCCGGCAAACGTACCGGCAAAATTTATTACGTGCAGGTGGAAGGCGAACCGACTGACGAAGCCATCACCGCGCTGCGCAGCGGCGTCACCCTCAATGACGGCCCAACCCTGCCCGCAGGTATTGAGCGGGTCAATGAGCCAGACTGGCTGTGGCCGCGCAATCCGCCGATCCGCGAGCGCAAATCGATCCCTACCGCATGGCTGAAAATCACGCTGTACGAAGGGCGCAACCGCCAGGTACGCCGTATGACTGCCCATGTTGGGTTTCCCACTCTGCGTCTCATCCGCTACGCTATGGGAAATTACACGCTGGATAACCTCGCCAACGGCGAGTGGCGTGACGCTTACCAGGGAGCCAGCCATGTTTAAACCGCATGTTACCGTCGCCTGCGTGGTTCACGCCGCCGGCAAATTCCTCGTTGTAGAAGAGACCATCAACGGCAAAGCACTATGGAACCAGCCTGCCGGCCATCTTGAAGCCGACGAAACTCTCGTGCAGGCGGCAAAACGTGAGTTGTGGGAAGAGACCGGGATCCGCGCCGAGCCGCAGCAGTTTATCCGCATGCACCACTGGATCGCCCCGGACAAAACTCCGTTTCTGCGTTTTCTGTTTGCCATCGAGCTTGACGAAATGTGTGCCACCGAGCCGCACGACAGCGATATCGATCGCTGCCTGTGGGTAACTGCCGAAGAGATTTTGCAGGCGCCAAATTTGCGCTCGCCGCTGGTCGCGGAGAGCATTCGTAGCTGGCAGCGCGGGGAGCGCTATCCGCTGGCGCTAGTCGGGGAATTTAACTGGCCGTTCACCGCGTAAATGGCCGTTGTGTGCCTTATGGCAACACATTCACAACATGAATGGGCACAAAGGGATGCCTGCGCTGTCAGCCCGTGATAGAATACGCCGCCCTGAAGTTCTTAGTCGTGAGTATTCTATGTCTGATAGCCCAAAAAAAGTGATCGTCGGCATGTCCGGCGGTGTCGACTCTTCCGTTTCCGCTTACCTGTTGCAGCAGCAAGGTTATAAGGTGGAAGGCCTGTTCATGAAGAACTGGGAAGAGGATGACGGCGAGGAATACTGCACCGCGGCGGCGGATCTGGCCGACGCGCAGGCCGTTTGCGACAAGCTCGGCATTGAGCTTCACACCGTCAACTTTGCCGCAGAGTACTGGGACAACGTGTTCGAACATTTCCTGGCTGAATATAAAGCCGGGCGTACGCCGAACCCGGATATTCTCTGCAACAAAGAGATCAAATTTAAAGCCTTCCTTGAGTTTGCCGCCGAAGATCTGGGCGCAGACTACATTGCCACCGGCCACTATGTGCGCCGCGCCGACGTTGACGGCAAAAGCCGCCTGCTGCGCGGCCTTGATGGCAATAAGGATCAGAGCTACTTCCTGTATACGCTGGGCCATGAGCAAATAGCCCAGAGTCTGTTCCCGGTCGGCGAGCTGGAAAAACCGCAGGTGCGTAAAATCGCCGAAGAGCTCGGCCTGGCCACCGCGAAGAAAAAAGACTCTACCGGCATCTGCTTTATCGGCGAGCGTAAATTCCGCGAATTCCTCGGTCGTTATCTGCCAGCCCAGCCGGGCAAAATCCTCACCGTCGACGGTGAAGAGATTGGCGAGCATCAGGGGCTGATGTACCACACCCTCGGCCAGCGCAAAGGTCTGGGGATCGGCGGCACCAAAGAGGGTAGCGAAGAGCCGTGGTACGTGGTTGATAAAGACGTGGAAAACAATATTCTCATCGTCGCGCAGGGTCACGAACATCCGCGTCTGATGTCCGTTGGGCTGATTGCCCAGCAGTTGCACTGGGTCAATCGCGAGCCGCTGCAAGGGACGCTGCGCTGCACGGTGAAAACCCGCTACCGTCAGGAAGATATTCCCTGCACCGTCACCGTGCTGGACGACGAGCGCATCGAGGTCCGTTTTGATGCACCGGTTGCGGCCGTCACGCCGGGGCAATCCGCTGTCTTCTATCTCGGCGAAGTCTGCCTCGGCGGCGGCATTATTGAGCAGCGCCTGCCGCTGCCCCTTTAACGAATTAGCGTAAATACTGGACTGGCGAAAGCCCGCGCAGCAGTTAACACTGCGGGCAGTGGAAGGAGTGAGTGTGGCGAAGAACTATTACGATATTACCCTCGCGCTGGCAGGCATTTGCCAGTCCGCACGGCTGGTGCAGCAACTGGCGCACCAGGGGCATTGTGACTCCGACGCGCTGCACGTTTCGCTCAATAGCGTTATCGATCTTAACCCGGACTCCACGCTCAGCGTCTTCGGCGGCAGTGAAACCAATCTGCGCACCGGGCTGGAAACGCTGCTTGGCGTGCTGAACGCCAGCAGTCGCCAGGGTCTGAATGGTGAATTAACCCGCTACACTCTTTCTATGATGGTGCTGGAGCGTAAACTTGCCGGCAGCAAAGGGGCAATGGAGACGCTCGGTAACCGCATTGCCGGATTACAGCGCCAGCTTGAGCACTTCGATCTGCAATCGGAGACGCTACTCAGCGCGATGGCCGGTATTTATGTTGACGTTATCAGCCCGCTGGGGCCGCGCATTCAGGTCACCGGTTCGCCCGCCGTGCTGCAAAGCCCGCAGGTGCAGGCAAAAGTACGCGCCACGCTACTCGCCGGGATCCGCGCCGCCGTGCTGTGGCATCAGGTCGGCGGGGGCCGCCTGCAATTGATGTTTTCCCGAAATCGCCTGTCGACACAGGCCAAACAAATTCTCGCTCATTGTTAACCTCCCGGAGTTGTGACTTATGGAATTATCCTCACTGACCGCCGTTTCCCCTGTCGATGGACGCTACGGCGATAAAGTCAGCGCACTGCGCGGGATCTTCAGCGAATTCGGTTTGCTGAAATTTCGTGTTCAGGTTGAAGTACGCTGGCTGCAAAAACTGGCGGCGCACGCGGCGATCAAGGAAGTTCCTGCTTTTGCTGCCCACGCAAACGGTTACCTCGATAAAATCGTCGAAGACTTCAGTGAAGAAGATGCCGCCCGCATTAAAACTATCGAGCGCACCACTAACCACGATGTCAAAGCGGTCGAATATTTTCTGAAAGAGAAAGTGGCCGATGTTGCCGAACTGCACGCGGTATCTGAATTTATCCACTTTGCCTGCACCTCGGAAGATATCAATAACCTTTCCCACGCGCTGATGCTGAAAACCGCCCGTGACGAAGTGATCCTGCCTTACTGGCGCAAGATCATCGACGCGGTAAAAGATCTGGCGGTGCAGTACCGTGATATTCCGCTGCTCTCGCGCACCCACGGCCAGCCGGCAACGCCGTCCACTATGGGTAAAGAGATGGCCAACGTCGCTTACCGTATGGAGCGTCAATTCCGCCAGCTGAACCAAGTGGAAATTCTCGGCAAAATCAACGGCGCGGTAGGTAACTACAACGCCCACATCGTCGCCTATCCGGAAGTGGACTGGCATCAGTTCAGCGAAGAGTTCGTCACCTCGCTCGGGATCCAGTGGAACCCGTACACCACGCAGATTGAGCCGCACGATTATATCGCTGAGCTGTTTGACTGCATGGCGCGCTTCAACACCATCCTGATCGACTTCGATCGTGATATCTGGGGCTACGTTGCGCTGAACCACTTCAAGCAGAAAACCATTGCCGGTGAAATTGGTTCTTCCACCATGCCGCACAAAGTTAACCCGATCGACTTTGAGAACTCCGAAGGCAACCTCGGTCTGTCAAACGCCGTGTTGCAGCATCTGGCCAGCAAACTGCCGGTTTCCCGCTGGCAGCGCGATCTGACCGACTCGACGGTATTGCGTAATCTCGGCGTTGGCGTTGGCTACGCGCTGATCGCTTACCAGTCAACGCTGAAAGGCGTAAGCAAACTGGAAGTGAACCGCGATCGTCTGCTCGACGAGCTCGACCACAACTGGGAAGTGCTGGCCGAGCCGATCCAGACCGTGATGCGCCGTTACGGCATCGAAAAACCGTACGAGAAGCTAAAAGAACTGACCCGCGGCAAACGTGTCGACGCCGAAGGGATGAAGCAGTTTATCGACAGCCTGGCGCTGCCGGACGACGAAAAAGCGCGTCTGAAAGCGATGACACCGGCCAACTATATCGGTCGTGCCATCACCATGGTTGATGAATTAAAGTAACCCGTTGTTCTGCCTGCCAACCCTCTTTTCCCTGAAAAGAGGGTTTCTTCCCTCCTGGTTTAGTAAATGTTTATCCCCACCGCCTGACAATCAGCGTTAAACTATTTGTATCAAAAATATATGGAGAGTTCTGACGATGCGTGTTCTCGTTGTGGAAGATAATGCTCTGCTGCGCCACCACTTAAAAGTTCAGTTACAGGAACTGGGACATCAGGTTGACGCGGCGGAAGATGCCAGGGAAGCGGATTACTTTCTGAACGAACATCTGCCGGACATCGCCATTGTCGATCTCGGTCTGCCGGATGAGGATGGCCTGTCGCTGATCCGCCGCTGGCGCAGCCATGAGGTTTCGCTGCCGGTGTTGGTTCTGACCGCCCGCGAAGGCTGGCAGGATAAAGTCGAAGTGCTGAGTGCGGGTGCCGACGACTACGTCACCAAACCCTTCCATATTGAAGAGGTGGTGGCGCGCATTCAGGCGCTGATGCGCCGTAACAGCGGCCTGGCCTCGCAACTGATCTCGATGCCGCCTTTCCAGGTCGATCTTTCACGCCGGGAATTATCCGTGAATGATGAAGTGGTGAAACTTACCGCTTTTGAATACACCATTATGGAAACGCTGATCCGCAACAGCGGCAAAGTGGTCAGCAAAGATTCGTTGATGTTGCAGCTTTATCCCGATGCAGAACTGCGCGAAAGCCACACCATCGATGTGTTGATGGGTCGGTTACGTAAAAAAATCCAGGCGCAGTATCCCAATGACGTCATCACCACGGTGCGCGGTCAGGGTTATTTATTTGAATTGCCAAAATGAGACGCCTGCTGCGACACATCATGCCGCTGTCTTTGCGGGTTCGCTTTTTACTCGCCACGGCAGCCGTGGTGATGGTGCTCTCGCTGGCGTATGGCGTGGTGGCGCTGGTGGGTTACAGCGTTAGTTTTGATAAAACCACCTTCCGTCTGCTACGCGGCGAAAGTAACCTCTTTTACACTCTGGCGAAGTGGGAAAATAACCAGCTCAGCGTTGAGTTGCCGGAAAATCTCAACCTGCAAAGCCCGACGGTGGCGCTTATCTATGATAAGAACAACAAACTGATCTGGTCACAGAAAGATGTGCCGTGGTTGCAGAAAATGATCGAGCCGGACTGGCTAACAGCTAACGGTTTCCACGAAATCGAAGCCGATGTCGATGCCAGCAGCACGCTGGTGGATGACGACCATTCCATCGCGGAAGAGCTGAAAGAGATCCGCAACGACGACAGCAACTCAGAAATGACGCACTCCGTGGCGGTGAATATTTACCCCGCCACGGCGCGCATGCCGCAACTGACCATCGTGGTTGTCGATACCATTCCTATCGAGCTTAAACGCTCCAATATGGTCTGGAACTGGTTTATCTATGTACTGGCCGCCAACCTGCTGCTGGTGGTGCCATTGCTATGGATGGCGGCATGGTGGAGCCTGCGGCCGATTGAAGATCTGGCGCGGGAAGTGCGCGAGCTGGAAGAGCATCACCGTGAGCAACTCAACCCGGAAACCACCCGCGAGCTGACCAGTCTGGTGAGCAACCTGAACCGACTATTGAAAAGTGAGCGCGAACGCTACGACAAATATCGCACTACGCTGACCGACCTCACCCACAGCCTGAAAACACCGCTGGCGGTATTGCAAAGCACATTACGATCGCTGCGCGGTGAGAAGATGAGCCTTGGCGAAGCAGAACCCTTAATGCTGGAGCAGATCAGCCGTATTTCTCAGCAAATTGGTTACTACCTGCACCGGGCGACAATGCGCGGCAGCATCGGCCTGCTGAGCCGCGAACTGCATCCCATTGCACCGTTGCTCGATAACCTCACATCGGCGCTGAACAAGGTTTACCAACGCAAAGGTGTGAATATCACGCTCGACATCTCGCCGGAAATCAGCTTCGTCGGCGAGCAGAATGATTTTATGGAAGTGATGGGCAATCTGCTGGATAACGCCTGCAAATACTGCCTTGAATTTGTCGAAGTTTCCGCCCGGCAAACCGAAGATACGCTGCATATTGTGGTTGAAGATGATGGCCCGGGGATCCCGATTGCTAAACGCGAAATGGTTTTTGATCGCGGGCAGCGCGCCGATACACTGCGTCCCGGACAGGGCGTCGGGCTTTCCGTGGCGCGGGAGATCGTTGACCAGTATGAAGGGCAAATTCTGACTAGCGAGAGCCTGCTTGGCGGGGCCAGAATGGAAGTGATTTTTGGCCGACAGCACACCAGTGCAACCAGTGATTGATCGCCATCACTTACCGATTGTGCAAAAAGGGGGCGAATTCGCCCCCTTTTTCTTGTTATCTCACCCTGTTACGCAGACAAAATAGCGCATCAGCATTACTATAATCCTTTATTCAGCCACTGATTATTTGCCGGAAACGTATATGGAATATCATGTAGAGATAAACTGGCCAGACTTTATTCAACGCTACTGGCAAAAACGCCCGGTAGTGCTGAAACGTGGAATTAAAAATTTCGTCGATCCCATCAGCCCTGACGAACTGGCCGGGCTGGCAATGGAAAATGAAGTGGACAGCCGACTGGTCAGCCATCTTGATGGCAAATGGCAGGTCGGACACGGGCCGTTCCAGAGCTATGATCACCTGGGCGAAAACAACTGGTCGCTGCTGGTGCATGCGGTTAACCACTGGCATCAGCCTGCCGCCGCATTAATGCGTCCGTTCCGCGCCCTGCCCGACTGGCGTACCGACGATCTGATGATCTCTTTCTCCGTGCCGGGCGGTGGCGTAGGCCCGCACCTCGACCAGTACGATGTGTTTATTATTCAGGGCACCGGCCGTCGTCGCTGGCGCGTGGGTGAAAAAACGCCGCTCAAGCAGCACTGCCCGCACCCGGATTTGCTCCAGGTCGATCCATTCGAGGCGATTATCGATGAAGAGCTGGAGCCGGGCGATATTCTCTACATTCCGCCGGGATTCCCGCATGAAGGTTATTCGCTGGAAAACTCGCTGAACTATTCGGTTGGTTTTCGCGCGCCAAGCGGCCGCGAATTGATCAGCGGTTTTGCCGATTACGTTTTACAACGTGAATTAGGCAGCCAGCGTTACAGCGATCCGGACGTGCCGCAGCGTGCGCATCCGGCGGATATTCTGCCGGAAGAGGTGGATAAACTGCGTGAGATGATGCTGAACCTGATCAACCAGCCCGAACAGTTCAACGACTGGCTGGGTGAGTTTATCTCTCAGTCGCGCCATGAGCTGGATGTCGCGCCGCCGGAACCGCCGTATCAGCCGGATGAAATCTATGATGCGCTGCAACAGGGCGACAAGCTGGTGCGTCTGGGCGGCCTGCGCGTGCTGCGTATTGGCGAAGACGTCTTCGTTAATGGTGAGAAAGTGGATACGCCACACCGCCCGGCGCTGAATGCGCTGGCAAGCGACGTTGTGTTAACCGGTGAGAACTTTGGCGATGCGCTGGAAGACCCGTCCTTCCTCGCCATGCTCGCCGCGCTGGTCAACAGCGGCTACTGGTTCTTCGAGGATTAATAAGCGCCGGATGGCGATTGCGTCTTATCCGGCCTGGAAAATCCGTCAACGTCCCGCCCTGTCACAGGCCCGGTAAGCATAGCGCCACCGGGCATTTCCTGTATTAGTGCCCTTTTGCGGTCAATTCGGCGATACGGACAATGACCCGCACCGCTTTTTCCATCCCTTCCAGCGTCACAAATTCATGCTTGCCGTGGTAGTTATAGCCGCCGGTAAAGAGGTTCGGACACGGCAACCCCATAAAGGAGAGCTGCGCGCCGTCGGTGCCGCCGCGAATCGGTTTCATGTCCGGTTCGATGTCGCAGTCGCGCATCGCCTGCTGGGCGACTTCCAGGATATGCGGGAATTCCACCACTTTATCGCGCATGTTGTAGTAGCTGTCTTCAATCGCCAGTTCGATATAGCAATCCGGATGCAGCCCTTTACCCACTTTTTTGGCGATTTCCATCATTTTACGTTTACGCGCTTCGAAGGCTTTCCGATCAAAATCACGGATGATGTAGTGCATCTCGGCGCGTTCAACCGTGCCTTTGATGCTGGTCAGATGGTAGAACCCCTCATAGCCTTCGGTCTGTTCCGGGCTCTCCTCTTCCGGCACCAGCGCATGGATCTTGCTGGCGAGCGTCAGGGCATTGACCATCACCCCTTTCGCTGTGCCAGGATGCACGTTATTGCCGACAATTTTGATGTCCACCGACGCGGCGTTGAAGTTCTCATACTCCAGCTCGCCTACGCCGCCGCCATCAACGGTATACGCCCATTTCGCGCCAAAAGCCTCAACGTCAAAATGTTTCGCCCCTTTGCCGACTTCCTCATCCGGGGTAAATGCCACACAGATGTCGCCGTGAGGAATATTTTCCTTTTTCAGCACCGCCAGCGCGGTCATGATTTCCGCGACACCTGCCTTATCATCCGCGCCGAGCAGCGTTTTGCCGTCGGTGGTGATCAGTGTCTGCCCCAGCAACTGATGCAGCACCGGGAACATCACTGGCGAGAGAATTTCATCGCCGATGCCGAGCGCGATATCGCCGCCGCGATAGTTTTCAAGGATTTGCGGGTTGACGTTTTTCCCGCTGCAATCCGGGGAAGTATCGACATGGGAGATAAAACCGATCGCCGGAACCGGCGTTTGCACGTTCGCAGGCAGCTTCGCCATCACCGTGCCTTTGTCACTTAACGTCACATTTTCCAGCCCCAGTTCTTCCAGTTGGGCCTGAAGTAAACGCAGGAGCTTCCACTGACCGTCCGTACTTGGCACCTGGCGGACGCCGGGCTTAGATTGAGTATCCAGCGAAACGTACTGTAAAAAACGCTCTAATAATTTGTCCATGAAGCCCCCCAACAAAATGTCACAACATTATCAGTAAGCATGAAAAGATAAATATTGCGTCAAGTCACCTTTACCCCGTAAACGAGTATATTTTCAAAATTGCTCTCGCACAGGAAATGTCGTTGAGAAAGCACCTGTTTGATGAGCAAAAAACTCACAATGATTGGCGATTTCATGGCTTTGCCGTAGAATGCCAGCCCTTAAATCGTGCACAACCCTCAAGGTGGTTAATCACAAACCCCGCATCCAATACGCCATTCGATGCGCAAACACGGGACAGAGTAAAAAATTGAACACACAATCGCGTTCGCATTCGCCGCTGGTGCAACTGGCCGGTATTGGCAAAAGCTTTGATGGAAAAAATGTCATTACCGATTTTAATCTCACCATCAATAACGGCGAATTTCTCACCCTGCTTGGTCCCTCCGGCTGCGGTAAAACCACCGTTCTGCGTCTGATTGCCGGGCTGGAAAACGTCGATGCCGGTTATATCCGCCTCGATGACCAGGAGATAACGAACGTTCCGGCGGAACACCGCCATGTGAATACCGTTTTTCAAAGCTACGCCCTCTTCCCGCACATGACCGTTTTCGAAAACGTGGCATTTGGTCTGCGGATGCAAAAAACCCCGGCCAGCGAAATCACCCCGCGCGTCACCGAAGCGCTGCGCATGGTGCAGCTTGATGAGTTCGCCCAGCGTAAACCGCATCAGCTCTCCGGCGGCCAGCAGCAGCGCGTTGCAATCGCCCGTGCGGTAGTCAACAAACCGCGCCTGTTGCTGCTGGATGAATCCCTCTCAGCGCTCGACTACAAGCTGCGCAAGCAGATGCAGAACGAACTAAAAGCGCTGCAGCGTAAACTCGGCATTACTTTTGTTTTCGTCACCCACGATCAGGAAGAAGCGCTGACGATGTCCGATCGTATCGTGGTGATGCGCGATGGCCGTATTGAGCAGGACGGCACGCCGCGCGAAATCTACGAAGAGCCGAAAAATCTGTTTGTTGCCAGCTTTATTGGCGAGATCAATATCTTTAACGCCACGGTGCTCGAACGCCTGGATGAAACGCGCGTGCGCGCAAGCGTAGAAGGCCGCGAATGTCATATTCACGTCAATTTCGCCGTCGAAAAAGGTCAGCGGCTCAATGTGCTGCTGCGTCCGGAAGATCTGCGCGTGGAAGAGGTTCATGATGTTGCCGAAGTGGCAGGTCTGATCGGCTACGTGCGCGAACGCAATTACAAAGGCATGACACTGGAATCGATGGTTGAGCTGGAGAACGGCAAGATGGTGATGGTCAGTGAATTCTTCAACGAAGACGATCCCGATTTTGACCACTCGCTGGACCAAAAAATGGCCATTAACTGGGTGGAAAGCTGGGAGGTCGTACTGGCTGATGAAGAGTACAAGTAAATTCCAGAACGCGGCGATCATCACCATTGTCGGTTGGCTTGTACTGTTTGTCTTTCTGCCCAATCTGATGATCATCGCCACCAGCTTTTTAACCCGCGATGACGCCCATTTCGTTGCGCTGGTCTTTACGCTGGACAACTACACGCGCCTGTTCGATCCGCTCTATTTCGACGTGCTGCTGCACTCGTTGAATATGGCGCTGATCGCCACGCTCGCCTGCCTGGCGATCGGCTATCCGTTTGCCTGGTTTCTGGCGAAGCTGCCTGCCAAAGTGCGTCCGCTGCTGCTGTTCTTGCTGATTGTTCCCTTCTGGACCAACTCGCTGATTCGCATCTACGGGCTGAAGATTTTCCTCAGCACCAAAGGCTATCTGAATGCGTTCCTGCTGTGGCTCGGCGTTATCGATACGCCGATACGCATTATGTTCACCCCTGGCGCGGTAATTATTGGTCTGGTCTATATTCTGCTGCCGTTTATGGTGATGCCGCTCTACTCCAGCATCGAAAAGCTCGATAAGCCCTTGCTGGAAGCGGCGAGAGATCTGGGTGCCAGTAAGCTGCAAACCTTTACGCGCATTATCATTCCACTGACCATGCCGGGGATTATCGCCGGGTGTTTGCTGGTAATGCTGCCGGCAATGGGGCTGTTTTACGTTTCGGATCTGATGGGCGGCGCGAAAAATCTGCTGGTCGGCAACGTCATTAAGAGCCAGTTCCTTAATATCCGCGACTGGCCATTTGGTTCAGCAACCAGCATCACTCTGACAATCGTAATGGGGTTGATGCTGCTGGTTTACTGGCGCGCCGCGCGCTTGCTGAATAAAAAGGTGGAACTCGAATGATCGGTCGACTGCTGCGCGGCGGTTTTATGACCGCCATTTATGCTTATCTCTATATCCCGATCATTATCTTGATCGTCAACTCCTTTAACAGTTCGCGCTTCGGCATTAACTGGCAGGGCTTCACCACGCAGTGGTACAGCCTGCTGATGAACAATGACAGTCTGTTGCAGGCGGCGCAGCACTCGCTAACCATGGCGGTGCTGTCGGCGACATTCGCCACGCTTATCGGTTCGCTGACCGCCGTCGCGCTTTATCGCTACCGTTTTCGCGGCAAGCCGTTCGTCAGCGGCATGCTGTTCGTGGTGATGATGTCGCCGGATATCGTAATGGCTATCTCCCTGCTGGTGCTGTTTATGCTGCTGGGCATTCAGCTCGGTTTCTGGTCGCTGCTGTTTTCGCATATCACCTTCTGTCTGCCGTTTGTCGTGGTTACGGTGTTTTCACGCCTGAAGGGGTTTGATGTGCGGATGCTGGAAGCGGCCAAAGATCTCGGGGCCAGCGAAATCACCATTCTGCGCAAAATCATTTTGCCGCTGGCGATGCCCGCCGTGGCCGCTGGCTGGTTATTGAGTTTCACGCTGTCGATGGATGATGTAGTGGTCTCCTCCTTCGTGACCGGGCCGGGGTATGAAATTCTGCCGCTGAAGATCTATTCGATGGTCAAAGTCGGCGTGTCGCCGGAAGTGAACGCGCTGGCAACGATTCTGCTGGTTCTGTCGCTGGTGCTGGTTATTGCCAGCCAATTGATTGCCCGCGATACCACCAAAGCCAGAAGCCAGCCGCGCCAGGCGTAACGAACACCGCCATGCCGGATGCAACAAGGCGTTCGCGAGAATTTCCGCCGCGTTCAATACCGGAATGGCAAATAAAATAGCCTGAAACAGAGGCTCAATCTCAGGGGACGTAATATGAAAAAATGGTCACGCCACCTGCTCGCAGCGGGCGCTCTCGCCCTCGGCATGAGCGCTGCGCACGCGGACGACAACAAAACGCTCTACTTCTACAACTGGACCGAGTATGTGCCGCCTGGCCTGCTGGAACAGTTCACCAAAGAGACAGGCATCAAGGTTATCTATTCGACTTACGAATCGAATGAAACCATGTACGCCAAGCTCAAAACCTATAAAGACGGTGCTTACGATCTGGTGGTGCCATCCACCTACTTCGTCGACAAAATGCGCAAAGAGGGCATGATTCAGAAGATCGATAAAACGAAGCTGACCAACTTCCACAACCTCGATCCGCAAATGCTCAACAAACCGTTCGATCCGAACAATGATTACTCGATCCCTTATATCTGGGGCGCAACCGCTATCGGTGTTAACAGCGAAGCTATCGATCCAAAGAGCGTCACCCGCTGGGCCGATCTGTGGAAACCCGAATACAAAGGCAGCCTGCTGCTGACCGACGATGCACGCGAAGTGTTCCAGATGGCGCTACGCAAGCTCGGTTACTCCGGCAACACCACCGATCCGAAAGAGATTGAAGCGGCGTATAAAGAGCTGCAAAAGCTGATGCCGAATGTGGCGGCCTTCAACTCCGACAATCCGGCGAACCCGTATATGGAAGGGGAAGTAAACCTCGGCATGGTATGGAACGGCTCGGCGTATGTAGCTCGTCAGGCCGGTACACCGCTGGAAGTGGTATGGCCGCAGGAAGGAGGTATCTTCTGGATGGACAGCCTGTCGATTCCGGCCAATGCGAAAAACGTCGACGGCGCGCTGAAGTTGATCAACTTCCTGCTGCGCCCGGACATTGCCAGACAGGTGGCGGAAACCATCGGTTACCCGACGCCGAACCTTGCCGCGCGTAAGCTGCTAAAACCGGAAGTGGCGAACGACAAATCGCTTTACCCGGATGCGGAAACCCTCAGCAAAGGCGAATGGCAAAATGATGTTGGCAGCGCCAGCGCCATTTATGAAGAGTATTACCAGAAGTTAAAAGCCGGGCGTTAAGCCGCAAACCGCGGCCCGGAATGTGGGCCGCGTCGCGTTAGCCGGGGAGCCGAACCGACGGGGGCTGGCTCCTCGCGCAGTTAAAAATCGGCATCAATATCGACAACCGAAATCAGCTTATGGTTGACGAACTCTTTAATCCCCAGCCCGGTTAATTCGCGGCCATAACCGGAACGGCGGACCCCGCCAAACGGGAGATCGGCTTTAACACGCGTGGGGTGGTTGATATACACCATGCCAGTAGAGATGCGGCTGGCCAGCGCTTCACCGTGCGCGGTATCGCGGGTAAAGACAGAACCGCCAAGGCCAAACGGCGAGTCATTGGCAATCTGCACCGCGTCGTCTTCGTTTTTGGCTCTGAAGATCATCGACACGGGGCCGAAGAACTCCATATGGTAGGCCGGATTGTCTGGCGTCACATTGGTCAGGATCGTCGGTTGTACAAATGCCCCGCGTTCCGGGACTTTCGGTCCAACTTCCAGCGCCTGTGCGCCATGCGCAATGGCCAGGCTGATTTTCTCTTTCACTTCGTCAGCGGCCTGTTGCGATGAGAGCGGTGCCAGCGTTGTGTTTTCATCCAGCGGATCGCCCGCCCGCAACGCGGCAACACCGTTGATGTAATGGTCAACAAACTGGTCATACACCTCATAAACAACGATCATGCGTTTCGATGAGACGCAAACTTGCCCGCCATTCCAGTGGCGACCAAATACGCCCCACTTCGCCGCTTTTTCGATATCGGCATCGGCAAGCACGATAAACGCATCGGCCCCGCCAAGTTCCAGCGTGGATTTTTTCAGCGCCTTCGCCGCTTGCTGAGCAACGGTGGCACCCGCGCCCTCAGAACCGGTTAACGCCACACCCTGTACCCGTGGGTCATTAAGGATCAGTTCGATATGGTGACGGGCTGCGTAGAGATTGATAAATCCGCCGTCAGGTAGACCGGCCTCTTTCATCAGGCGCTCAAACCGCGCGGCACTTTGCGGAACATTCGACGCATGTTTTAACAGTATGGTGTTACCGGCGGAGAGTTGCGGAGCAATGATGCGGGCGATTTGATAGTACGGGAAATTCCACGGCTCGATCGCCAGCAGCACTCCCAGCGGTTCATGCACAATTTTCGCCGTGGCTTCTTCCGGGTTTGCCACCGGCAGGATCTCCGGCGCCAGAAGTTTTTCGGCATTATGCACGTAGTATTCAAAAATTTGTGCCGACAGTTCCACTTCCGCTCGCGCTTCTGAAATCAGCTTGCCCATTTCAAGCGTAAGCAACTGCGCAAATTCATCTTTTTGCTGGCGTAACAGGTTGGCTGCGTTCTGTAAAATCGCGCCGCGCTGTACAAATGAAACATTTTTCCACTCGCTAAAAACACGGTGCGATCGTTCTATCGCGCCATTAACTTCAGCATCGGTGGCATCCGGGAACGTCTTAACGACTTCGCCGGTATACGGGTTTGTTGTGACATATGCCATGCTAATTCTCCTTTATGGGCCGGGAATCCGCGTACGGCTTCCCGGTTTTAGCTCGGCCCTTTCTCATCTGGTGGTACCGTGCAGATCGAAATCCGGGCCGATCCGGTTGTTCGCCATGATCGGTGTATCACGGGTATCAACAGAGAAATACTAAGTTTGTCACGCCTGCAGAGAAAGCCAGGAGATTTGTTGGCAACCCTCAGAATATCTGAACATCATGCACACCGGATGCGGGGTGCAGAAAGTGCTACTCACTCCCCCGTCACACACAACCTCAGCCGCAGACCGGGTTGCACATTTTCTGCCGTCAGCGACCAGCCATGAGCCACGGCAATTTCCTGGCAGATCGCCAGCCCCAGCCCGGCGCCGCTATCGCGCCGGTGTGCGCCGCGCCAAAAGCGCGTGAACAATAAAGGCAGTTCGTCCCCGATAACACCCGGCCCCCAATCGCGAAGCGTGATGGCCTGCGCATGAATTTCTATATGCACGTCGCTGCCCGCAGGCGCATGCTGGATCGCGTTTTCCATCAGGTTTTTCAGCAGGGTGAACAATGCGCCGCGATCGGCATTCCACACCACGGCAACATGCCTGAAGCTCAGCGTCAGATTGACGCGCGCCTCTTCGGCAATGCGCTGCAGAAATCGCGCGCTATCGCGGGCGACATCCGCCACATCAACCGGCGCGAAGTGGTAGCTCAGCGGCTCGCTGGCCTCCGCGAGGATCAGCAGTTGCTGTACCTGGCGGGAAAGATGTTCCACGCGAGCCAGCAGCAGTTCGCGGGCCTCGGCACAGTCGCTCATCAATTCCACTTCAGCGCGAATCAGCGTCAGCGGCGTCTTCAGCTCATGGGCGGCCTTCGCCAGAAAATCCTGCTGATTGCGAAACCCCGTCTCCAGCCGGGCTAATGCCTGGTTAAAACTGTCGATCAGCGGCGAAATCTCCGTGGGAACACCCGCCGTTGGCAAACGGGCATCCAGCGAGCGCGGCGAGATCGTGGCGGCTCCGGCGGATGCCTGTCGCAACGGTCGCAGCGACCAGGCCAGCGTCACCCAGGCGCACAAACCGAACACCACCAACAGCACCAGACTGAACAGCTCAATACCAAAACGAATAAACGGCAGGGCAAATCCACGGTGCAAAAAATCGATAATCCGCGAACTGGCGCTCACCTGGATAAACCAGCGCTTTCCCTCCATGAAATAGGGATCGCTGGTACCGCCATATTCCGCGCCCTGCAATTGAAACTTGAAGTCGCCCGCAACCGGCGCAGTAAGTTGCGGTAGCGGCGGCCAGTGCTGTGCGCCCGGCGACATCAATACCACTTTCCCGTCGGCATCCAGCACCCGGTATGCCAGTTCCTCTTCGAGGCTGCTGTAGATCCACAGCGGATAATCAGCCCCTTCACGAAAACCGATCGGCTGACCGTGAGCATCAAATTGCAACTGGCGGGCTAACGCCCGGGTGTAATCAGTCAGATCCATTCCCGGCAAACGCTCTTTCACCACCATACCGAGCAGGATCAGCAGCGCAATGCTGAGCAGCACGCCGGTGATAAAGGCCAGTAAGATCTTGAACGACAGGCTGTTAAAGCGGCGTGTTTTCCCGGATGGCATAGCCCAGCCCCCTGATATTCACAATCTGCAAACGGGAGCCAATCGCCAGCAGTTTGCGGCGCAGCCGATACAAAACAACATCGAGGGCGTTCGGCGTAACGGCATCGCTCAGCCCCCACCCGGCCGCCTCCATACTGTTGCGGCGCACAATGCTGCCCTGCTTACGGATCAACGTCAGCATGATCTGTAGCTCAGCGGGAGCCAGCGGGACATTCTGCTGCCCGCAGCACATGACCGCCGATTCCGGCAATAAAGTGATATCGCCCCACATTGGCTTCAGGGTCTGGCTTTCGGCGGGACGACGTAATAATGCCCGCACACGAGCCACCAGCTCCTCCATGGCAAAGGGTTTGGCCAGATAATCATCGGCTCCAGCCTCCAGCCCTTCGACACGATCGTGCAACGCATCGCGGGCGGTCAGGATCAGGCACGGCGTGACAACCTGCGCCTGGCGCAGGCGCTGCAATAACTGCAAACCGTCGCCATCCGGCAATCCCCGATCGAGCACCAGCCCCTGGTAAGCCACTTGCTGTATGGCATGCCAGGCGGCATCGCCGCGACCGACGATATCCGTGGCGATCCCGGCGGCGCCCAGCCCTTTACCGATCAGGCGCGCCAGATGGTCATGATCTTCTATTAACAGTATTCGGCTCATCAGAAGTCGTAGAGATAACTCACAAAAAATCGGTTTTCGTTGGTCCTGTCCACCAGCGGGCTATCCTTAATTTCTGATGCCAGCAGCGTCGCCTGCACATCCACCATCAACAACTGGTGAGTGCTGAACTGCCAGCGGCCATTGAGGCCAATTTCCGTGTTCAGCGCGGCGTCCCCCTGCCAGGCCGGTCGCCAGGCACGGGCTTCATCGCTGCGCACGCCATAGTAATAATTCACATAATTGCTGTCGTAACGGTTCGCCACAACACGCGGAGTCAGGGTCACATCGCCCCACTGCCAGCTACGCTCCGCGCCAAGACGCAGGCGCTGCCCGTTGCTGTTACCGGAGATATCGTGCGACCAGTCGGTGAAAATATTCACCAGCGGGTTCTGCCACTCCACGTTGACACCAGCCCACACGCCGCCTTTGCGCTTATCCATCCCATGCAGAATATCGGCATCGTCGGAGGCGTAGCCTGCGCCATCATAGCGGGCTATTAGACCGGCATTTAGCCGTTGGGTTTCACTCCACTGCCAGGCGGGTAATTTCACTTCGGCAGTGGTGCCTAAAAAGCGGAAATAACGGTTTTCGATATGCAGTACCGGCAGCGGCATGTATTCGCGGTCGATCCCGGTATAGGGTTTTTGCGTGCTGGCAACGCCGACACCCAGCCCCCAGGTGGTGGCGTCATCGGCAAGGGCGGAAAATGAGAGAGACAGCAAACTGGCAGCAATAATGCGGTGCGGCACAACAACCATAATGGCGCTCCTGTTAGCAATGGAAGCGCTATCATCCGCGGTGAAAACTTACGGGGAACTTACCGGAAAGCGACTTGTAACTTATTTGTCGGGGAGAAACGAAAGGCCCGGCACGCAAAGCGCCGCCGGGCGACAGGCAAACGGCTTACTCCCGCTTGTGCGAGAGAGTGTCGTTACAGCCCTTTCAGCAATTTTTCCACGAATTCAGGCACCACTTCGCTTGCCAGCCCGTAGTGCTTCTCTTCGAACTCGCTGCCGACCTGGCTCGGTTCAAGGTTCAGCTCAACGGTGTGCGCGCCCTGTAGTTTCGCTTCGTGGACAAACCCGGCAGCCGGGTAAACATGCCCGGATGTGCCAATGGCGATAAAGACATCGGCCATCGCCAGCGCGCTGTAAATTTCATCCATGCCCAGCGGCATCTCGCCAAACCACACCACATGCGGGCGCAGCGGCGCGGGGAACTGGCAGCAGTGACATTTATCTTCACGCGTGACATCGCCGGTCCACTCCAGCACCTGCCCGCTCTGCGAGCAGCGCACTTTCAGTAGCTCACCGTGCATATGGATAATGTTTTTGTTGCCGGCGCGCTCATGTAGGTTATCGATATTTTGCGTGATCAGCAGGAAACGATCGCCCAGCGCCTGCTCCAGCTTCGCCAGCGCCAGGTGCGCGGCGTTCGGCACAATCTCCGGCAATTGCAACTGCCGACGACGATCGTTATAAAAAGTCTGCACCAGCTGCGGGTTGCGAGCAAAACCTTCCGGCGTTGCCACATCTTCCACATGATGCTCTTCCCACAACCCGTCGGCGGCGCGAAAAGTACGAATGCCGGATTCGGCAGAAATGCCCGCTCCGGTCAGGACGACGACTCTTGGTTTTTCCATCAGTTCCGGTACCACTCTGTCTCTGAAGAAAATTCGCTGGCGTAACCGCTCGCGCTGGCGGCGTTTGTTACGGCGAAAACGGCTGAGACGATGTAAACGACGCGATTGCATGGCATCCTCTCAGGATTTAATCAGTTAAGTGAAGGAAGGCCGCGCCGCGCATGCCGCCCGCATCGCCGTGGCGAGCACGTTCAATACGCGGGACATCGCCTGCCGGCAACAGATGCGGCGCAATGCGTTCCGGCAACAGCCGGGTCAGTGCGCTGAAGTTTGATAAACCACCGCCGATCACCAGCAGATCGGGATCGACAATAGTCAGAATATTGCCCAGACACACCGCCAGTAAATCCACATAGCGCTCAACATGGGCCCGCGCTTTCGCCTCGCCCTGCTCCCAGTGCGAAATGATTTCCGGCGCTGACAACGATTGATGGTAGAAGTACTGATACAGCCACGCAAAACCGCGCCCCGAGAGATAGTTCTCAATGCAGCCAATTTTGCCGCAGCCGCAGCGGGTTAACGGAAAGTCAAAACCCATCAGCCCCAGCGCATCCACCGGCAGGCGAATATGACCAAATTCTCCGGTAATAAAACGACGCCCGGTCACCGATTTCCCGTTCACCACCAGCCCGCCGCCCATGCCAGTGCCGAGGATCAACCCCATCACCAGCGGATAGTCGCGGAATTCATCATCCCAGGCTTCTGAGAGGGTAAAGCAGTTGGCATCGTTATCGATACGCACATCCCGCGCAAGCAGAGCGCTGAGATCGGCGCGCAGCGGCTGACCGCTGGCGGCAGGAAGGTTGGAGGCATACAGCGTACCGTCGGCGGTCTCTGGCATACCTGGAATACCGACGCCGACGCTGCCTTTGCTACCGAAGCGTTCATCCGCTTCGGCAACCAGCCCGGTGATGGCGCGCAAAAACGCGTCGTAACTGTCGTGGGGCGTGGCGACGCGCTTTTCCCACTGTAAGCGCCGCTCAGCGTCAAAGACGCCTAACGCGATTTTGCTGCCGCCGATATCAAATCCGTAATTCATCGCCACTCCTTCGTTGTGGCCCTGTGAAAACGGCGGGATTACTGCCCGCTCAGTACTCTTGCCGGATCAATATTGCTCGCCCGGCGCGCCGGATACCAGCTCGCCAGCAGGCTCAGGAGTAACGCCGTCACCAGCACGTACACCACATCCAGCGGGTGTAACTCTGACGGCAGGAAATCGATAAAGTAGATATCCCCCGACAGGAACTGATGACCAATAATCTTCTCAATCACGTTGATAATCGGTGTCAGTTGCAGCGCCACAATAACACCAATCACCACACCGCAGAGGCTGCCCAGCAGCCCGGCCAGCAGCCCGTACCAGACAAACACGGCGCGGATCAGGCCATCTTTCGCCCCCAGCGTGCGCAGCACGGCAATGTCGCCGCTTTTGTCTTTTACCGCCATCACCAGCGTCGAGACAATATTAAAACAGGCCACGCCAATCACCAGCACCATCGCCAGATACATAATGGCGCGGATCATCTGGATGTCGCGGTACATATAGCCGTACTTGCCGATCCAGCTTTTGATATAGACATAGTTGTTCGTGACGCTGCCCGCATCGCGCACCAGCTTATTGGCGTTAAACACATCATTCACTTTGATGTCGATACCGGTAATGCTGCTGCCCATCTCCAGATACTGCTGCGCATCCGCCATCGGGATCATGGCATAGCTGTGATCAAGCTGGCCGCTGAGCTGTAAAATCCCGGTTACGTGCAGACGCACGCGTTTCGGTTGCAGCAGTTTGTGCGCGTCGTCCGAGTTGGGGATCATGATCGATACCCAGTCGCCCTGCTTCACTTTTAGCGCATCGGCAACGCCTTTGCCGAGAATGATTTGCTGCTCACCGGCACGGAAATTCTGCCAGGCATCGCCCTGCACAAATTTCGGCAGCGCGCTCAGCTCGCTCTCCTGCGCCGGATCAACGCCTTTCACCTGGATGGCGCGCAAATTCGCCCCACTTTCTACCAGCCCGGTAAAATTAATATAGGGCGCAGCGGCAGCAATGCCGGGAACTTTTTTCACTTTTTCCAGCGCCGTGTCCCAGTCGTTCCACGGCTGATTCACCGGCTCGATCTCGCCGTGCGGCACCACCGCCAGAATGCGGTTGTTCAACTCGCGCTCGAAACCGTTCATCGCGCTTAAACCGACGATCAACACCGCCACACCCAGCGCGATACCGACAGTGGAGATCACCGAAATCAGCGACACCATTCCGCCGCGACGGCGACCGCGGCTAAAGCGCAGACCAATCAATAACGACAGAGGCAGCGCCATTAATCTGCCCCCATCAGCGTCACATCGGCGCTCAGGTGGCCGTCGCGCATCTCCAGTTGGCGATTCATACGCTTCGCCAGTTGCAGATCGTGCGTCACCACCAGAAAGGCGGTGCCCTGCGCCTGATTCAGTTCCCCCAGCAGCGCAAAGATACTGTCGGCGTTGCGGGCATCGAGATTACCGGTCGGTTCATCTGCCAGCACCAGACGCGGATTGTTCACCAGCGCGCGCGCGATAGCAACGCGCTGGCGTTCACCGCCGGAAAGCTCAGAAGGACGGTGACTGGCGCGATGCTCAAGCCCAACGGCGCGCAGCATTTCCCGCGCACGGGCATCAATTTCCGCCGGTTTCTTTTTCCCGATGAGGAGCGGCATAGCCACGTTTTCCAGCGCGGTAAAATCGGGCAGCAGATGGTGAAACTGGTAGATAAAGCCGAGTTCGCGGTTGCGCAGCTCTGCTTTCGCCGCCGACGAGAGCTTGCTCATCGGCCGATCGCGGAAAATGACATCGCCAGAGGTCGGGGTATCCAGCCCACCCAGCAGATGCAGCAGCGTACTCTTCCCGGAACCGGAGCTACCGACGATCGCCATCAACTCCCCTTCACCCATGCTAAAGCTGACATTGTGCAGCACGTCGGTTTGCACACTGCCTTCCTGATAGCGTTTGCACAGGTTGTCGCATTGCAACAGGATTTTATTCATAACGTAAAGCCTCAGCGGGTTGAGTGGCGGCAGCGCGCCAGGAAGGATAAAGCGTTGAAAGCAGCGCGATGGCCATCGCCACCAGCGCAATACCCACGACCTGCAGCGGCTCAATTGCCACCGGCAGCGCCGCGCCGTCGAGCAGCGCGCCGATAATCGGCATCAGATTATTGAGCTGGCTGGCAAGCAGCGCGCCAAGCACGGCACCAAGCAGCGCGCCAATGATCCCGGCGCTGGCTCCCTGCACCATAAAGATCGCCATAATCTGGCGCGGCGTCAGCCCCTGGGTTTGCAGGATCGCCACCTCGCCCTGTTTCTCCATCACCATCAGGCCCAGCGAGGTGATGATATTAAACGCCGCAACGGCGACAATCAGGCTCAGCAGCAGCCCCATCATGTTCTTTTCCATGCTCACGGCCTGGAACAATTCGCCTTTGCGATCGCGCCAGTCCTGCCATTTTGTACCTTCCGGCAGCGTTTGCTGGCTCAGTACGTCCACTTTCAGCGGCTCGTTGAGCCACAAGCGCCAGCCGGTAATGTTACCCACCGGGTAACGCATCAACCGCGACGCATCGTCAATGTTCACCAGCATTTGATATTCATCCACTTCGCTGTTGGCGGCGAAAGTACCGATCACGGTGAACAGACGCTGGCTCGGCAGACGCCCCATTGGGGTGAACTGGCTGGCGGAGGGCACCATCACGCGGATCTGATCGCCGCGATTAACGCCTAACTGCCCGGCCAGTTGTTCACCGAGGATGATGTTGTATTTGCCCGCCTGCAGGTCGCTCTGTTTAACGTTCACCAGATACGGCGTCAGTGGATCCTTCTGCGCCGGATCGATCCCCAGCATCACGCCGACCGCCACACTGCGCGCGCTTTGCAGTACGACATCGCCGGTAGTCAGCGGCGCAATACGCGTTACGCCCTGCAATTTCACGGCGCTGGCAGGAAGTTGTTGCGGATTGAGGGAGCCGTTTTGCGCGGTGAGTGTGGCCTGCGGCATTAACCCAAGAATGTTGTTTTGCAGCTCGCGTTCGAAGCCATTCATCACTGATAACACGGTCACCAGCGCCATGACGCCGAGCGTAATGCCAATGGTTGATAGCCAGGAAACAAAGCGGCCAAAGCGGTCCGCTGCGCGTCCACGCATATAGCGCAGACCTATGAAAAGAGTGACAGGCTGGTACATGAAATCCGTCTGATTGCTGATAGCAGAGTCAGGAGTATATAAGCGAAAGCACATAGCGTAAATGAGAGGAACCGTAAGAATTCGTCAGCGTGATATGAAAAAAAGCCGGGAAATCAACTCAATAATTCCATTCTGCCAACGCTGAACTGCTGCATGTTTGCACAGAGGTCAACCACAAACGATTCTGATCTTAATCCTAAAATGACAAAATACAGATATTTTCGCATCACATTCACGCCCTCAATAGTCAGGATAAAAGACTTAATTTTTTGTAATGCAGGGGACTAAGGACGTGAAACAAAAAGCTTTGTGGCTAAACCAAATTAAAGGGTTATGTATTTGTCTGGTGGTGATTTACCACTCTGTGATTACCTTTTATCCGCATCTCAATGTATTTCAGCATCCATGGTCGCAAACGCTCTCGAAGTGCTGGGTCTACTTCAATCTTTACCTCGCACCTTTTCGCATGCCGGTGTTCTTTTTTATCTCCGGCTATTTGATTCGCCGCTATATCGATGAGGTGCCGTGGAAAGAGACCATCGATAAACGCATCTGGAGCATTGTATATGTGCTGGCGTTGTGGGGCGTATTGCAGTGGGCAGGCTTAAGCCAGCTTAATGCATGGCTGGCACCGGAACGCGATCTGAGCAACGCCGCGAATGCTGCTTACGCTGGTAGCTGGATTGAGTTTTTACAGGGGATGCTCACCGCGAGCACCAGTCTGTGGTATCTGTACGCGCTGGTGGTCTATTTCACCCTGTGTAAACTGTTGAGCCGCTGGAAGGTGCCAATGCTGGCGCTGATGATCCTGAGCAGCCTGGCGATCAATTATCTGCCGCTGCCGTGGTGGGGAATGAACAGCGTAGTACGTAATATGATTTTCTACTCGCTGGGTGCCTGGTATGGCGCAAGCCTGATGGAGTGGGTCAAAACCGTACAAATTCGCCGTTACGGCGTGCTGTTTGCCCTCGCGATGGTCGCGGCCTTCGGCCTGTGGATGTTCGCGATGCCGTTGCCGCTCTGCCTGCTTTCTATCGTCGCCATTATGCGGCTGTTCTGGGAGCTGGAGCAGCGTTTCCCGCCGAGTGAAAAGAGCCTGTTGAATGTAGTGGGCAGCAATACACTGGCGATTTACACCACCCATCGCATTCTGGTTGAGGGATTCAGCCTGGCGCTGATCAAACCGCTGAATGCCGGTGTCTGGCCGCCGCAAACCGAACTGGCGCTGCTGCTGGTCTATCCGTTTGCGACTTTGCTTATCTGTACGCTGTTTGGATTGCTGGTGCGCAAACTCTCCAGCGCCTTGTTTGGCGATCTCTTTTTCACCCCTCCGGCAAAACTCTTCCAACCCGCCACCGCACGCTGATCCATGCGTTCACCTTGGCTAAAATGACGCAATCGCGGATAATCAAGGGATTGCGTATCAGTGATATGCCCCCATGTGGGGGTATATCCACAAGAGACTCCGACACCTTCTATGCCTGAACAATATCGTTATTCACTGCCGACCAAAGCGGGTGACCAGCGCCAGTTTGGCGAACTCACCGGCGCCGCCTGCGCCACCGAAGTGGCGGAAATCATTGAGCGCCATGCTGGTCCCGTGGTGCTGATCGCACCGGATATGCAAAACGCCCTGCGCTTGCAGGACGAGATAAGCCAGTTTACCGATAATCTGGTCATGAACCTGGCCGACTGGGAAACTCTGCCCTACGACAGCTTCTCGCCACACCAGGAGATCATCTCTTCCCGTCTTTCCACCCTCTACCAGCTGCCAGCCATGCAGCGTGGCGTGCTGATTGTGCCGGTCAATACCTTGATGCAGCGCGTCTGCCCGCACAACTATCTGCACGGCCATGCGCTGGTGATGAAAAAAGGGCAGCGGCTGTCTCGCGATCAGCTGCGCGCGCAGCTGGACAGCGCGGGTTACCGCCATGTTGATCAGGTGATGGAGCACGGCGAGTATGCCACGCGCGGCGCACTGCTGGATCTCTTCCCGATGGGCAGCGCTCAGCCGTTCCGTCTCGACTTTTTCGACGATGAAATCGACAGCTTACGGCTGTTCGACGCCGATACCCAGCGCACGCTGGAAGAGGTCGAGGCGATTAATTTACTGCCTGCGCATGAATTCCCGACCGATAAAAATGCCATTGAGCTGTTCCGCAGCCAGTGGCGCGATCGGTTTGAGGTGAAGCGCGATGCAGAACACATTTATCAGCAGGTGAGCAAAGGCACCCTGCCCGCCGGGATCGAATACTGGCAGCCGCTGTTCTTTAGCGAACCGCTGTCGCCGCTGTTTAGCTATTTCCCGGCGAATACGCTGCTGGTCAACACCGGCGATCTGGAAGCCAGTGCGGAACGTTTCCAGCAGGAGACGCAGGCGCGCTTCGAGAGCCGCGGTGTGGATCCGATGCGCCCGCTGTTGCCGCCGGAAAGCTTATGGCTGCGCAGCGACGCGCTGTTCAGCGAACTGAAAAAATGGCCGCGTATCCAGCTCAAAACTGAACGGCTCAGTGAAAAAGCCGCGCACGTTAATCTCGGTTATCGCGCGTTGCCAGAACTGGCGGTACAGGCGCAGCAAAAATCACCGCTGGATAACCTGCGTAAGTTCCTTGAGTCCTTCAGCGGCCCGGTGGTTTTCTCGGTCGAGAGCGAAGGCCGCCGCGAAGCGCTGATAGAACTGCTGGCGCGCATTAAAGTGGCGCCCAAACGCATTTTGCGTCTCGACGAAGCGTCAACGCCGGGCGCCTGGCTGATGCTCGGTTCCGCAGAGCACGGTTTTATCGACACCCTACGCAACCGGGCACTGATTTGCGAAAGCGATCTGCTGGGCGAACGCGTTGCGCGCCGCCGCCAGGATACGCGACGGACGATTAATCCCGACACGCTGATCCGTAACCTCGCTGAGTTGCACGACGGCCAGCCAGTGGTGCATCTGGAACATGGCGTCGGGCGTTATGCCGGTATGACCACGCTGGAAGCCGGCGGCATTAAAGGCGAATACCTGATGCTGACGTACGCCGGTGACGCCAAACTTTATGTCCCGGTCTCTTCGCTGCATCTGATCAGCCGCTATGCGGGCGGCGCAGAAGAGACTGCCCCGCTGCATAAACTGGGCAGCGATGCCTGGGCGCGGGCACGGCAGAAAGCGGCGGAAAAAGTGCGTGATGTGGCGGCCGAGCTGCTGGATATCTACGCGCAGCGCGCGGCAAAAGCAGGTTTTGCCTTCAAGCACGATCGTGAACAATATCAACTGTTCTGCGATGGTTTCCCCTTCGAAACCACGCCGGATCAGGCGCAGGCGATCAACGCCGTGCTCAGCGATATGTGTCAGCCGCTGGCGATGGATCGTCTGGTGTGCGGCGATGTGGGTTTCGGTAAAACCGAAGTGGCGATGCGCGCGGCATTCCTTGCCGTCGAAAACAACAAGCAGGTGGCGGTGCTGGTGCCAACCACCCTGCTGGCGCAGCAGCACTTTGATAACTTCCGCGACCGTTTTGCCAACTGGCCGGTACGCATTGAGATGCTCTCACGCTTTCGCAGCGCCAAAGAGCAGTCACAAATTCTTGAACAGGCCGCTGAGGGCAAAATCGATATTCTGATCGGCACGCACAAACTGCTGCAAAGCGATGTGAAGCTGAAAGATCTCGGCCTGCTGATTGTCGACGAAGAGCACCGCTTCGGCGTGCGCCATAAAGAGCGCATCAAAGCGATGCGTGCCGATGTCGATATTCTGACGCTGACGGCAACGCCGATCCCGCGCACGCTGAATATGGCAATGAGCGGGATGCGCGACCTGTCGATCATCGCCACGCCACCTGCGCGCCGTCTGGCGGTAAAAACCTTTGTTCGGGAGTACGACAGCCTGGTGGTACGTGAGGCGATCCTGCGTGAAGTGCTGCGCGGCGGGCAGGTCTATTACTTGTATAACGATGTGGAGAATATCCAGAAAGCCGCCGCCAGGCTGGCGGAGCTGGTGCCGGAAGCGCGCATCGCTATCGGTCACGGGCAGATGCGCGAGCGCGAACTGGAACGGGTGATGAACGATTTCCATCATCAGCGTTTCAACGTGCTGGTCTGCACCACCATTATTGAAACCGGGATCGATATTCCGACTGCCAATACCATTATCATCGAACGCGCCGATCACTTTGGTCTCGCCCAGTTGCACCAGTTGCGCGGACGCGTCGGTCGCTCACACCACCAGGCCTACGCCTGGTTGCTGACGCCGCACCCGAAAGCGATGACCACCGATGCGCAAAAACGGCTGGAAGCTATCGCCTCGCTGGAGGATTTGGGCGCAGGTTTTGCGCTGGCAACGCACGATCTGGAGATCCGTGGGGCGGGCGAGCTGCTCGGTGAAGATCAGAGTGGCCAGATGGAAACCATCGGTTTCTCGCTGTATATGGAACTGCTGGAAAACGCAGTTGATGCGCTGAAGGCCGGTCGCGAGCCGTCGCTGGAGGATTTAACCAGCCAGCAGACCGAGGTCGAATTGCGCATGCCTTCGCTATTGCCGGACGATTTTATTCCTGATGTTAATACGCGTCTGTCGTTCTATAAACGCATCGCCAGCGCGAAAGATGCGAACGCACTGGAAGAGATAAAAGTCGAACTGATCGATCGCTTTGGGCTGCTACCGGATGCGGCGCGTAACCTGCTGGATATCGCCCTGTTGCGCCAGCAAGCGCAGAAGCTGGGGATCCGCAAACTGGAAGGCAATGAAAAAGGCGGCATCATCGAGTTCAACGAGAAAAACAATGTCAACCCGGTGTGGCTGATTGGTCTGCTGCAAAAACAGCCGCAGCATTTCCGTCTGGATGGTCCGACGCGGCTGAAATTTATGCAGGATCTGAGCGAACGGAAAACCCGCATGGGCTGGGTGCGTAATTTTATGCAGCAACTGGCCGAAAACGCCGTCGCCTGATGGTCTCAGCGCCGGGCCGCCTGGCCCGGCCTGATATTTTTCGCAATATTTACAAATATTTTGCAATAACCAAGGTTTCCCGACACCCTGACCAATCATAATCCCATAACAAAGTTGTATATAAATAACCTCATGATTTAAATGGATTATGGTAATGAGAAGAATTGCACGTTTTACCTGCTGGATCACCCTCCTCACCGTTGCGACCATCACCGCCCTCACCTTGCCTGCTCGGGCAAATACCTGGCCATTACCAGCTGAGGGTAGCCGTCTGGTAGGCGAAAACCGCTATCATGTGGTGCAAAATGATGGCGGTTCACTGGAAGCGATCGCCAAAAAATATAATGTTGGTTTTCTCGCTCTGTTGCAGGCAAACCCGGGCGTCGACCCTTATGTGCCGCGTGCTGGCAGCGTGCTGACGATCCCGCTGCAAACCCTGCTGCCGGATGTTCCACGCAAAGGTATTGTCATTAACCTCGCGGAACTGCGTCTCTATTACTACCCAGCGGGAAAAAACGAAGTGACGGTTTATCCGATCGGCATTGGTCAGTTAGGTGGCGATACCCTGACGCCAACAATGGTCACCACAGTTTCCGATAAACGTGCAAACCCCACCTGGACGCCAACTGCCAACATCCGCGCGCGTTATAAGGCTCAGGGGATTGATCTGCCTGCGGTGATGCCAGCCGGGCCAGATAACCCGATGGGGCATCATGCGATCCGTCTTGCCGCGTTTGGCGGGGTTTACCTGCTGCACGGCACTAATGCTGATTTCGGTATCGGCATGCGCGTCAGCTCTGGCTGTATTCGCCTGCGCGATGCCGATATTTCCAGTCTGTTTGCCAACGTGACGCCAGGAACGCCGGTGAACATCATTAATGCGCCAATAAAAGCGTCAGTTGAGCCGGACGGTAGACGGCTGGTTGAAGTACATCAACCGCTGTCGAAATCGATTGATGACGATCCGAAAACGCAGCCCATCGTGCTGAATGCCACGATGCAGGCCTTCAAAGACGATGCCCGTAGCGACGCCAGCATAATGAACCACGCAATAGAAATCCGCTCTGGTATGCCGGTTGATGTTACTCGTCATAGTGAGAGCGTCTTGCAGGCTCTGTAGAAAGTGAGCGAAAAAGAAAAGGCCCGGCGATATACACCGGGCCTTTTTTATTGCAGTGGCACAGGGAGGAGAGGTTGGGGTTATTTGTAAAGCACCGCGGTACCGTGCAGGTTGTCAGAACCAGTCACTGAAGTGATGCGGAAAGATTTCGCGCCCATTTCATCGGCTTTTTGCGCCAGTTTGGCTTCAACGGAAGAGATATCGGAACCCGCACTGACACCAATGGCCGCAACTTCCTGCTGGCCTGTCGGCGCAGACTGAACTTCAACGGCAGCAAAGCTGGCAAAAGAGAGCGTACTGAGTGCAGCAGCGGCAAAAAGCGCAGTGATGTTTTTCATGATTTTTTCCTGAATGAAGATAAAAGATGTCGTTAACTATTAAGTTAACGATCGATAGGTAAATGATAAGTGTGATCTTCATCACTGGTCAACATATTTTTGTAATGAATGTTAATTAAAGTATTAATTGCTTAAATTTCATAATCATATGTTTTATTAATATGTGCTATTTTGCTGCTGGTCATTGTCGAAGATTATTTTTATAATGGTCGTTCAACAAACCAACAAAGGTTAAGCGGCAATATGACCAGTGAAGTCACCAGTTGCACCAAAAAATGCCGTGGCCGACCGAAAGTGTTCGACAGGGAAGCGGCGCTCGACAAAGCCATGACGCTGTTTTGGCAGCATGGCTACGAAGCCACATCATTATCCGATCTCGTGGAAGCCACCGGGGCGAAAGCACCGACGCTGTACGCTGAGTTCACCAATAAAGAGGGATTGTTCCGCGCGGTGCTCGATCGCTATATTGCGCGGTTCGCCCGACAGCACGAAGCCCAGTTGCTCTGTGAGGACAAACCAGTAGAAACCGCGCTGCTGGATTATTTCACCGCCGTGGCAAAGTGCTTCACCAGCACCGATACACCAGCCGGTTGTTTTATGATCAACACCTCGGCGACGCTGGCAGCTTCTTCGCAGGCCATCGCGCAAACGATCAAATCGCGGCATGCGCAGCAGGAAGATACCCTGCTCCAGTTCCTCACTCAGCGCCAGCAGCGCGGTGAGATCCCGGCGGAGGCAAATCCTCAGGCGCTGGCTGAATTCCTTGGGTGTGTTTTGCAGGGGATGTCGATCAGTGCACGTGAAGGTGCCAGCGTTGAGAAGCTGCTACAGATCACGCGCACGACCCTGAGACTGTGGCCAAATTTGATCAAGGCATAAAAAAAATGAGACGGGAAACCGTCTCTTTTTTTATCTCTGTGATGGAGATATCACATTTCAATAATAGGTGAAAACTATCAGCTAAATCCCCCGCTTTGCTATTATTAATTGTGATTATTGCCGTGCTAATCATTCAGCAGAATGATACAAATAATAAGCGTCATGATGACACATTCACTGGCCTTCCTTTGCTCTCATTTTTACGCGCTGTAATGCATGACTTGTCGAGGATAAAGGGTACTTCACTGACTGATCACAAGCAGAAGGAAAATGGAGATGATTTTGCTATTACCATTCATTAAAGTGCTAATAGTAATTACATTGTTATTTGGTCTGTGGGTTATGTTAGGCGGTTCCGTATTATTTGCTTTTATATCTGTTCTCATCACCGGGCTACTACTGGTACGCCAACACGATTTCATTTGATCTGATTAAGCCTTGCAGCAATGCAGGGCTTTTCAATGAAAAAAAGCTCCCCAGCCTGAGCGATGGGGAGCTAACATGCAGAGTACTACTATTTTACGCGTTGTTATTCAGTATCAGCTGACCATTTTTATCCAGCGGAATCTGTGTTCCCGGATCTTTATCCATGCGAATTTTTCCCTGCTGGTCGCCGATTTTATAAGTGACGTCGTAGCCGAGCATTTTTTCCGATTTATCATATACCGTGCTGCAACGCTGCTGGGTGGTGGTGTAGGTGTCACGCTCCTGCATACCGCCCTGGATCTGGTTACCAGCATACCCGCCGCCTAACGCGCCGACGACTGTTGCGACATCTCGTCCTTTGCCGCCGCCGAACTGGTGACCGAGCACCCCACCAGCCACTGCGCCAAGTACCGAACCGGTAATACGATTTTCGTCCTGCACCGGGCGGCGATGCGTCATAGTGACATTACGGCACTCCTGACGCGGCGTTTTTACTGTTTCCTTGATTGGCGTGGCTGAAACGACCTGCGCATACTGAGGGCCGCGATCGAAGACATTCAGGCTGGCCACTGCGGCAACGCCCAGTGCAGCGGCCACGCCAATACCGATACCCGCTAACATTGATTTATTCACAGGATTCTCTCCCTGGTTGGCTATTGGTAACAATTTTGCAACTTCAGCAATAGTAAAGCCAATCGGAAAGCACGCAAAAATAGGGATACAGATGGGGTAAAAGATGATATTCAGAGTTTTCCGACCACCATACGCGTGCAAGGCAGCGGGATATGCTGCTTCCCGGCCAACAACCGGGAGAGCAGCGAAACCGGATCAGTGTAATTTCAGACGTGGGCGGATCACGCGGTTAATACTGCCGACCAGCATCATCAGACCGGTTTTGAAATAGCCGTGCAGCGCGATCTGGTGCATACGGTACAGCGAAATATACACGAAACGGGCAATACGACCTTCAATCATCATTGAACCACGCATCAGGTTACCCATCAGACTGCCCACGGTGGAGAAGTTCGACAGGGAAACCAGTGAACCGTGATCCTTATAAACATAAGATTTCAGCGGCTTATCTTTGATCTGCGCCAGAATGTTATGCAATGCAAGGGTAGCCATCTGATGAGCAGCCTGCGCGCGCGGCGGCACAAATCCGCCTTCCGGACGGGCGCAAGAAGCACAGTCGCCAATGGCGTAAATGTCCGCATCGCGCGTCGTTTGCAGCGTCGGCTCTACGACCAGCTGATTGATGCGGTTGGTTTCCAGGCCACCAATCTCTTTCATAAAATCCGGTGCCTTGATCCCTGCTGCCCATACCATCAGATCGGCCTTGATGTATTCGCCCTCTTTGGTATGCAGACCGCCTTCGTCGGCGCTGGTGACCATCGTCTGGGTCAAAACGCGTACGCCCATTTTGGTCAGTTCATTGTGTGCGGCGCCGGAGATACGCGGCGGCAACGCCGGCAGAATGCGCTCACCCGCTTCCACCAGTGTGACGTTCAGCGCCTCATTCGTCAGCCCTTTATAACCGTAGCTATGAAGCTGTTTCACCGCATTGTGCAACTCTGCGGAGAGTTCAACGCCGGTCGCGCCGCCACCGACAATCGCAATATTAACTTTGCCGTTAGCGCCAAGGTTGGCCGAATATTTCAGGAACAGGTTGAGCATTTCCTGATGGAAGCGACGCGCCTGATGCGGGTTATCGAGGAAAATGCAGTGCTCTTTCACGCCCGGCGTGTTGAAGTCGTTCGAGGTACTGCCCAGCGCCATCACTAACGTGTCATAGGCCAGTTTGCGTTCCGGCACCAGCAGATCGCCCTTCTCATCACGCAATTCCGCCAGGGTGATGGTTTTGCTTTCGCGGTTAATATCCACCACAGAGCCCAGTTGGAACTGGAAATGATGATTGCGTGCGTGCGCCAGGTAGCTCAGCGCATCAACACCTTCATCCAGCGAACCGGTTGCCACTTCGTGCAGCAGGGGTTTCCATAAATGGCTGTGGTTACGATCGACCAGCGTAATTTTGGCTTTTTTACCGCGTCCCAGCTTTTTACCTAACTGTGTTGCCAGTTCCAGACCGCCAGCGCCACCACCTACGATCACAATCTTTCTCAACGGTGTTGTCAAAATGACCCCCTAAAATATTAACCAATTGTTAATTAAAAGTTATAAAAATAGCTCTTAATTAACAACATGTTACGCACGCGCAACCTCACTTTGACGTCGAGAATATCACGAACGGTTCAATGGTCATACCAAAATTGATATGAATCAAGTTTTCATGCCTAAAAGTTGAGCAAGTGTAGTCACGCAGCGAAAAACTGCCCGTCAATAGAGGAGAAAAAGAGGAGCCCGGCAGACAAGAACCTGCCGGGGAGAGGATTAACCGAGGGTTTTAAAGGCCTTAATTCGCTGCAGGTGCGGCGAGATATTTTTAAACTTATGCGACTGTTCTTCGTCCCAGACAATCTCATAGTAATGATGCAACTCATCGGAAGAGCGCTGGCTGTCCAGTGCTTCATCTTTTCGCGACAGGATCACCAGGCAGCGATCGCGATTTTTCTCCCGAAAGTTAGCGACACACTTAGTGGCAATGTCCTCATACTCTTCCGGCCGGTCAATCTTCCCTTCCATGTTCTCATAGGGAAACAGGTTCGGATTGAACATCACCTGGCGGATGTCGCAGAGAAAACCAATGCGCTCTGCCCAGTAACCGCCAAGGCCGACGCCGCAAATCAGCGGGCGTTCATCCACGTTGAGTTGCAGCATCTTGTCGACTTCTTTCAACAGATGCTGCATATCATGTTTCGGATGCCGCGTGCTGTAGCTTATCAGGCGAACATCCGGATCGATAAACTGTAGCTGCAACACTTTTTCATGGTTGCCGGGACTGTTTGAGTCAAAACCGTGTAAATAGATAATCATTGTATCCTCACCACTTCGACATCACGTCCTCAGGGGTTAATGGGCGGCTTTCAGCTCCTGCCAGCGCTCATGCAACTGCTCCAGTGCTGTACTGACCGCTTTCCAGCGCGCCGAACTCATCAACTCCTGACGAGAATATGAACCTTTATGATACAATTGTGTAACACGCTCTGCATTGATCGGCGACAGGTTATCTAACACACTGACTGCGCCTTTACGATTATTACAGACGAGGATCATATCGCAACCGGCATCCAGCGATGCCTGCCCGCGTTCTGCATAACTTCCCATGATTGCCGCGCCTTCCATCGACAAATCGTCAGAAAAAATCACGCCGTTAAAACCCAGCTCGCCGCGCAGAATGGTTTTCAACCACCACGGTGAACCGCTGGCCGGACGCGGATCGGCATCGGTATAAATCACATGCGCGGGCATAATGGCATCCAGTTTATTTTGCTCAATCAGCGAGCGGAATACCGACATATCTTTCGCGCGAATCTCCGCCAGCGGACGCGGATCGCGCGGTGTTTCTTTGTGTGAATCTGCGGTTACCGCGCCGTGCCCCGGGAAATGTTTACCGGTCGTTTTCATTCCCGCGCTGTGCATACCATCAATAAAGTGGCTCGCCATCACCAGAGCTTTAGCCGGATCTTCGTGGTAAGAACGTTCGCCGATGGCGGCGCTGATATGTCCAACATCCAGCACCGGGGCAAAGCTGATATCAATATCCATGGCGATCATTTCACTGGCCATCAACCAGCCGGCATCTTGCGCCAGCCGCCCGCCCTCTTCTAACCCGTGCAGAGCGGCAAAAGCCTGGGCAGCAGGCAAACGCGTGAAGCCTTCGCGAAAACGCTGTACCCGCCCTCCTTCCTGATCGACCGCCACCACCAGACGGTGATGCGAAGCCTGGCGGATCTGGCGCACCAGTTCCCGCAACTGCTGCGGATCGTGATAATTACGGGTAAAGAGAATCAGGCCGCCCACCAGCGGATGCGCCAGAATCTCGCGCTCTTCCGCATCCAGTTCATACCCTTCCACATCCAACATTACCGGACCCACACTGACCTCTCTTATTCTTTGTTCTGTAACCGCCGCCAGATTGCATCTGCCAGCGTAATAAATTGTTGTTCGCCCGTTTGCTGCCAGCGGCACTCAAACCAGCCCGCCATCAACATCCATACCCAGGGCCGCCAGCGTCGAACCTGGCGCACTAATATTACCGGATCGACCGCCGCCTGCTGAGCATACTGCGCAACCAACTGCAGACGCTGCATCTCATCCTCCGTCCATACCGAGGCGAGCTCGAGAGCAACATCACCATCGCCAGCATATTCCCAGTCGATAAGCCGCAAACCCACGGCGCTGTGCACCAGGTTTCCCGCATGGACATCCATATGCAGCGGCGCGAGCCGTAGCGGCTGCGGTTCGCCCTGTTTTCTTAACTGCTTTAACTGTCGCAACCAGAAGGGGGTGCGCCGCGTCGGCGCGCTCTGCTGCCAGTATCGCTCCAGCAGCGGCAACAACGTAATACGCCAGCCAAAAAGTGGCTGGTGGTGTAAATCGCGGAGTAATGCCGCCAGTACATCAGGCTGCGGTAAGTCCGTTTTGATCTCGCCGGGTATAAAGTCCACCGCCATCCAGGTACCAGTATAGAGTTGCGGGCGCGGCGCGAGGGTTGCGGGCAAGCGGCGGAGCAAACGGTACTGACGCAGAAATGGCGAGGAAGCGGCCTGGTGACGCTGGCGCAGCACCAGCGTGTGCTGGCCATCGCGAATAAGGCAACTCCCGCCGCTTAGCCCGCTATTCTGGCTGGCGACGGGAGTATACGTCGGAAAATAGCGTGACAACACAGTGTCACGCGTCTGTTTATTGTTGCTGAACCGCACCTTTACCCGACCAGATAATTTCGCCTGTCTGCACCAGCATCAGCTGCATTTGTAACGCGGGTGCGCTGGCGTTGCCGGTCGCATTGGAATAAAGCACATACTGCGCCCCAACGTTGCGGGCAATGCCAATGGCTTTACTGCGGGTACCCAGGCTGTCCTGCGGGGAGAGCCCCAATTGCTGTTTCGCCAGCGAAAGCTGCTGCGCGGTAATCAGCGTAAATTTGCCGTTATTGGCCAGCGCGTTGCGCACCACTTCGGTGGCTTCGCCGGTGTTGATCGAACCGTTGGTACGGTTGTTTACACTATCAACCAGCAAAACGCTGCCAGCGTTGGCACCACTGGCCTGCAACATTTTACCGACCATCGGCTGCACCGCACTGTTCCAGTCATAATGACGTTCGCGCGGCGCGGGCTGTCCGGTTTGATCCTGGTGTTCGATTGGGCCAGGCTGCTGTGGTAACGTCGGAACCGACGGTACTGTCGGAACTGGCTGCGTCGGTTGCGGTTGCGGCTGGGCAGGCTGCTGAGCGCCGCCTGCCTGTTCAACCGGCGCAGGCTGTTGATTACTGATACACCCTGCCAACAACACCGACAGTGTGGTCAGTAGCGCGAAGCGTCCAAATGTTTTAATCAAGTGTCACTCCTTAGAGATAGAGATAAAGTCTGACGCTGTGCGCACCCAGATAATTAGCGCTACCATACAGCGTCACGCCGGAACGCGCCGGGATCGTGATGCTGCGCGGCGCTTCCAGCGGGTGCATTTCCAGACCTCTGGCGTCATACCAGAAAAAACGGTAGTGCACCGTCACAGGCTGCTGCCGCTCATTAAACAATCGGGAGGAGGCGGAAGGTTGAAGCTCCTGCGTGCCCATTTCCGGCGGCTCCGCGATAATGCCCGCCGCCAGAATACTGGACTCCATCACCAGCGTTTGATCGCTGGCGACCGGAATAGCCGGGCGCGAACTGCATCCCACCAGCCCCAGCGCCGCCAGCAGCAGCGCGACACGCCCGTTTATCATCTTACAGACCTTTATGAGCCAGCATTGGCCCCATTGCGCGCCCGCCCAGCAGGTGCATATGGATATGGTAAACCTCCTGACCACCATGACGATTACAGTTCATGATCAGACGGTATCCATCTTCGGCGATGCCTTCGTCGCTGGCGATTTTGGCCGCAACGGTCAGCATGCGTCCCAGCGTCTGCTCGTGCGCCTCGGTGACATCATTCAGCGTGGGGATGAGGATATTCGGCACAATAAGCACATGCGTCGGCGCTTGTGGAGAGATATCGCGAAAAGCGGTGACCAGTTCATCCTGGTAGACAATATCCGAGGGAATTTCCCGGCGGATGATTTTACTGAAAATGGTTTCTTCGGCCATGACGTTTTCCTTTTTCAGGCGCGGAGCCAACCCGCAGCCATCGTCAATTACGTGCCCTAGAGTATGATCGAGATTCTCTTGTTGTTTCAACCATAACGCTCTTTTTCTTTCTCCTTTACACCCTTCTCTGCCGCAGGAACCTTTCTCCTTTCAACACAGCGTGAATGAAATAGCATTTCAATTATGAATATTACATCTGTTTACATTTATGAAGTGAATGCGTATATTTCGCATTTGCATTTTCATGCGCAACTCTTATCAAACGCATTACAAAAACACATCCGGCGCGACAACGTATCGCCGCCGGGTTATCACGCTAACGCACTATTAAGGGTTTATTATGTCTTTCACTCAACACACCAGGGATGGCGCGTGTTCAAACGCTGCTGTGCCTTCGCTGCTGGCAGCGTGCATTGCTCTTGCGCTGACGCCATCTGCAGTATTTGCAGCAGAAACAACGGCCAACGCCGATGATACAGTTGTGGTCGACGGTGGCGGTGGGCTGAGCACCTCCGATAGCCAGGCGCAGGACTACAGCGTAAAAACCACTACCACCGGGACAAAATTGCTGCTAGTGCCGCGTGATATTCCCCAGTCCGTCAGCGTTGTCAGCCAGCAACGTATGCAAGACCAACAGTTAACAACGATTGAGCAAGTGCTCGATAACACGATTGGCGTTAACGCTTCGCGCATTGACTCACACCGTACAAATTTCTTCGCCCGTGGTTTCTTCGTCAGCAACTTTGCCTATGAAGATATGCCGACATTTCTCGATAACCGATGGAATTTCGGTGATACCGCGGGTGATACGGCGATTTATGACAAAATCGAAGTCGTGCGCGGCGCAGCGGGTCTGATGAGCGGGACAGGGAATCCATCCGCGTATGTCAACATGGTGCGTAAACACGCCGACAGCAAAACATTTAAAGGCTCGGCCGAGGCAACATATGGTAGCTGGGGTAAACAGCGTTATGTTCTGGATCTCCAGGCTCCCCTGACCGAATCCGGCAATGTGCGCGGCCGTGTTATTACCGGCTACCAGGACAACGACTCCTGGCTTGAACGCAACCACTACCGCAAAAAATTCATTACCGGCGTTGTTGATGCCGACCTCACCGATTCGACAACACTTTCTCTCGGGTATGATTACCAGGAGAGCGAAGAGGATAGCCCGACCTGGGGCGGCATTCCCTCACTGTACAGCGACGGTAGCCGTACCCATTTCCGCCGTGGTTTCAACACGGCGGCGGACTGGGCTTACTCTAACGTCGATTCACGCAAGGTTTTCGCCAACCTGACGCAGCGTTTTGATAATGGTTGGGAAGCCAAAGTCAACGCTATGCATGCCGAAACCAATTTCGACAGCAAACTGATGTATATCGATGGTTTCCCGGATAAAGCCACCGGCCTGTATGACGCCACGCAGTGGCAAGGTGCCTGGGGCGGCTGGAACCGGGGCGAGCGTAAGCAGGATTCCGTCGATGCCTTTGTTCGCGGCGGCTACGACCTGTTGGGTCGCCAGCATGAGGTGATGTTCGGTGGCAGCTACAGCCGTCAGCGTAACAACTACAACAACTCCTACCCGGTGAATGATAATTTCGGTCTGATGGATGTCGGAAATATCAACAATTACAACGGTAGTACGCTGGCCGATCCGAGCTGGTCCGACTGGGCGCTCTATCAGCGCGACGTTATTCGCCAGAAATCTGTCTACGCCGCGACCCGCATCTCGCTGGCCGATCCGCTGCATCTGATCCTCGGCGCCCGCTACACCGAGTGGAGCGCGAAGTACAACCTGGAGCGTAAACCGGACGAGATCCGTAACACCAAGTTTGATGATGTAACGCCGTATGCCGGCCTGATCTATGACATCAATGACACCTGGTCGGTCTACACCAGCTATACCTCTATTTTCGAACCGTCCAGCCAGCGCGACATTAATAGCGAGTTCCTTGAACCGACAACCGGTAAAAGCTACGAAGCCGGAGTAAAAGGCGACTGGTTTAACACGCGTTTGACTGCCACGCTTGCGGTCTTCCGCACCGAGCAGGATCACGTTGCTGTTTCCACTGGTGAATATATTCCTGACTCAGGTGGCCAGACGGCCTATAAATCCGTGAATGGCACCGTCAGCAAGGGCGTGGAATTTGAACTGAACGGTGCGCTGACCGACAACCTGCAACTGACCTTCGGGGCAAGTCGCTTTATGGCGGAAGATGGTGATGGCGTTGCGGTGAACCCTGAACAGCCGCGCACCACGATGAAGCTGTTTACACGCTACCAGTTGCCGATGCTGCCTGAGCTGGCAATCGGCGGCGGCGCGCGCTGGCAGAACAAAACCTGGCAGGATATTACCGGCCCGAACGGCGATACCCGCATTACCCAGAGCGGTTACACGGTGGTGGATCTCTTCGCGCGCTATCAGGCCACGAAGAACTTTGCCATCCAGGCGAACCTCAACAATGTGTTCGATAAAGAGTATTACGATTATCTGGGCACCTACGGCGTGTACGGTGCGCCGCGTAACTTCTCTGTCAGTGCAAATTACAGCTTCTGATAGCAGAGCAATAAAAAAGGGAGCCAGCAGGCTCCCTCAGTCTCCCCAGACTACGGCTTAGTTAGCGCGGATATAGTCATCCATTTCGGTTTTCAGGTTATCGGATTTCGTACCGAAAATTGCCTGAACGCCGGAACCAGCGACGACCACACCTGCAGCGCCCAGTTTCTTCAGGCCAGCCTGATCCACTTTCGCTACGTCAGCTACGCTGACACGCAGACGCGTGATGCACGCATCCAGGTTGGTGATGTTTTCTTTACCGCCAAACGCTGCAACCAGAGCCGGGGCCATCTCACTGCTTGCACCTGCTTTGGTATCTTCGGTTGCGTCTTCACGGCCCGGCGTTTTCAGATCAAGCGCTTTGATCAGCACGCGGAACACGGTGTAGTAAACCACGGCATAGCAAGCACCGACGACCGGGAACAGCCACAGTTTGCTGCTGTTGCCGCTCAGTACGATGAAGTCGATCAGACCGTGAGAGAACGACGTACCGTCACGCATACCCAGCAGGATACAGATCGGGAAGGCCAGACCTGCCAGAATAGCGTGGATAACGTACAGGATCGGCGCAACGAACATGAAGGAGAACTCGATCGGCTCGGTGATACCGGTCAGGAACGAGGTCAGCGCTGCGGAGATCATGATACCGCCCACTTTCGCGCGGTTTTCCGGTTTAGCAGAGTGCCAGATAGCGATAGCTGCAGCCGGCAGACCGTACATTTTGAACAGGAAGCCGCCAGACAGTTTGCCCGCTGTCGGGTCGCCTGCCATGTAACGCGGAATATCGCCGTGGAATACCTGGCCAGCAGCGTTGGTGAATTCACCAATCTGCATCTGGAAAGGTACGTTCCAAATGTGGTGCAGACCGAACGGTACCAGGCAGCGTTCAATGAAGCCGTAGATACCGAATGCAACAACCGGGTTCTGGTAAGCAGCCCATTGAGAGAATGTCTGGATCGCGGAACCAATCGGCGGCCAAATGAAGGAGAGGATCACACCGGTGATAATCGCTGCAAGGCCAGAAATAATCGGTACAAAGCGTTTACCCGCGAAGAAGCCCAGATACTCAGGCAGCTTGATACGGTAGAAGCGGTTAAACATGTATGCGGCAATCGCACCGGAGATGATCCCGCCGAGCACACCGGTATCCGCCAGGTGTTTTGCAGCGATCTCTTCAGCAGGTAAATGCAGAACCAGAGGTGCAACCACAGCCATGGTTTTCACCATGATGCCGTAGGCAACAACCGAAGCCAGAGCAGAAACGCCATCGTTATTGGTGAAGCCAAGCGCAACACCGATAGCGAAAATCAGCGGCATGTTGGCAAAAACGGAACCACCCGCTTCGGCCATAACATGAGATACCACTTCTGGCAGCCAGCTGAAGTTTGCAGAACCGACGCCCAGCAGGATACCTGCGATAGGCAGTACGGATACTGGCAGCATCAGCGATTTACCGACCTTCTGCAGGTTAGCAAATGCATTCTTAAACATAATTGAGAGTGCTCCTGAGTATTAGTGCTTTTTGTTGCGCTTTCACGCGTTGGCACGGGGGGAGAACCGCGCCTTGGGAAGGGCATCTAAGCGCCCTTTATTTATTACACAGAGTAAAATAAATCGTTTCAGCTTTGTTTGACGGCTATCACGTTTCAGCTAGCGGTCGCTTTAAAACTCACACAGATTTACAAAAGGCGCTGCCTGATGTATGAAAAACGACCATCACCGCCTTTTTTATGGCGGTGAACTTTACTCTGATCGTTTATTAATTACGAGTACTAAAATAAGCTGATATTTCAGACAGATCGCAATCTGGCGGGATCGATATGAAACAGGCTGGCAAAGTTTTGCGTGGTCTGCTGTGCGAGTTCCTCAATGGAAACCCCTTTCAGAACCGCCATATATTCTGCCACATCGCGTGTCATTGCAGGCTGGTTCTCTTTACCGCGGTGCGGTACGGGCGCGAGATATGGAGAATCGGTCTCGACCAGCAACCGATCCAGAGGCACATAACGTGCTGCATCGCGTAGTTGTTCCGCATTACGGAAAGTCACAATGCCGGAGAAAGAGATATAAAATCCCATATCCAACAGCTTGCCTGCCGTTTCACGATCCTCAGTAAAGCAGTGTAGTACACCGCCGCAATCCTGAACCTGCTCTTCCTGCAAAATCGCCAGTGTGTCGGCACGGGCATCGCGTGTATGCACGATAACCGGTTTATTCAGCTCGCGCCCAATGCGGATATGGTTGCGGAATGAGATCTGCTGACGCGCTTTGGTTTCCGGTGTATAGAAATAGTCCAGACCGGTCTCACCCATTGCCACAACACCCTCTTCCGCTGCTAACTGACGCAGCGTCGCCGCGTCATACTCTTCGTCCTGATTCAGCGGATGAACGCCGCAGGAGAACACCACATTACTGCGCTCTCCCACCAGCTCGCGCATGCTGCGATATCCGGGCAGCGTGGTGGCCACAGCCAGACAAAACTTCACATCGCGCGCGGCGGCTTTCGCCAGTACGTCATCAACATCTTTGTGCAAAGAGGCGTAATCCAGGCCATCAAGATGGCAGTGCGAGTCGACTAAAAACATAATGTCTCTCTTAAAGGTGGGATACCGGAAGCGTAGCGCCTGGTTGCAGGTACCGTTCCAGTGTTAATAAAAGATCGGTGAGCAGCAGTTCGCGGTTCACTCCCACGACATTCAGCAACTGCTCACGGCAAGTAAATACAGCATGCAGCAGAGCATGCAATGTCTCACCGCGTAACTGACGGGCAAGGTTGTGTACCAGGTCTGGCACATCAACGTTGGTCAGCAATGTCGCCCCCTGCTGTGCTTTCAGAGCATCGAGGAACAGCGCACAGACCCATTGCAAGCGCTCCGCCACCCGATCGTGGTTAAGCGCCGTCAGCATGGCGAACCAGTCACCGCTATTTAGCGCGTTTTCAATCGCCAGGCAGAGTGCCTGACGCTGCGCCCAGTGCTCTTCCTGCAACAGCGTCTCAGCCGCGCCTGGCGACCCGGCGCACAGACGCAGTGCGCTGAGGATAGCATCTTGTGACACCGTCACTTCCCGACTAAGCCATGCGCTGGCATAACTTTCCGCCGGTGGCGCAAGGTGATGCAAGCGGCAGCGGCTGCGCAGCGTAGCGAGTAACCGCGCGGGCTCGCGGCAGGCAAGAAAGAACCACGTCTGGGCTGGTGGCTCCTCCAGCGTTTTCAGTAATGCATTGGCGGCAGCATCGGTTAATAACGCGGCGTCCTGAATCCAGACCACCTTCGCCCCGCCAAGACGAGCATGCTCGTAGAGTTTTTCACTCACTTCACGCACCGCATCAATGCCCAACGTGGTTTTGCCTTTTTCCGGCGCCAGTGCGTAGTAATCCGGGTGAGTTCCGGCCTGCATCAACTGACAGCCGCGACAGTGGCCGCAGCTTTTGTGTCCTTCCGGTGTTTGGCACAGCAGAAAACGGCTGAGCGCATAGATCAGCGCGTCTTCCCCCATACCTGGCAGCGAGTGAATAAGTAACGCGTGGTGCCCACGTCCGCTTTGATAACTGGCGACCAGTTGTTCAAAGTCCGGTCGCAGCCACGGATACCATTTCATGCGCCCTGCTCCTGCACCCATGCGGTAACTGTCTGACGGATAGCGCGCACAACGTCATCCAGCGGTTGCGTGGCATCCACCGTGCGAATAGAAGCATCCTGCGCGGCCAGCTCAAGGTAACGTGCACGGGTGCGATTGAAGAAATCCAGCGACTCCTGCTCAATACGATCCAGCTCGCCGCGCGCGCGGGCGCGTTTCAGGCCCACTTCAGGGGTGACATCAAGGTACAGAGTTAAATCCGGGCGAAAATCGCCCAGCACGGCATCGCGCAACGTCGCCAGCATGCCTTGATCAATGCCACGACCGCCGCCCTGGTAGGCTTGAGTAGAAAGATCGTGCCGATCGCCAATGACCCAGCAACCGCGCGCCAACGCCGGTTTGATCACCGTTTCCACCAGTTGAACACGAGCGGCATAAAACATCAGGACTTCGGCTTTATCAGAAATCACTTCGTCACCAACAGAGCGGATATCCAGCACCAGACTGCGCAGCTTCTCTGCCAGCAGCGTACCGCCCGGCTCGCGCGTAAATATCATCTCGCTGACGCCCAGTTCTTTCAGCGTTTCGACGACGACATCGCGTGCCGTCGTTTTACCGGCGCCTTCCAGCCCTTCAATAACGATGTATTTACTGCTCATTTTTTTCCTTAAGCACTTTCAGATAGTCCTGCACTGACCGGTTATGGCTGGCGAGGTTGGTATTAAATGTGTGTCCACCCTTCCCGTCGGCCACAAAATAGAGGTATGGCGTCTTCGCCGGATGCGCTGCCGCTTTCAGCGAGGCTTCACCTGGCGTGGCAATCGGTCCTGGCGGCAAGCCGCTAATCACATAGGTGTTGTAATCCGTCGGAGCCTCCAGGTCGGCGCGCGACAGCTTACCATTATAACGCGCGCCCATCCCGTAGATCACCGTCGGATCGGTTTGCAGGCGCATTCCGACGCGTAAGCGGTTAATAAAGACCGAGGCAACCTGATCGCGTTCGCTGGCCACAGCCGTCTCTTTTTCAATGATGGACGCCATGGTTACCAACTGGTTCTGATCCTTGTACGGCAGGCCGTCCATGCGCCCTTCCCAGACCTGTTCAACGGCTCGCGCCATCTTTTGGTGCGCGCGCTTGAGTAGCGCAACATCCGTCGTATTTGCGGTATACATCCAGGTATCCGGCCAGAACCAGCCTTCCGCCCAGTTTGCATGCTCCAACTTCAGCGCCTGCGCGACAGTGGCATAATCATCATCCTTCAGCGTGTGCTTCAGATATGGCGCATCACGTAGCTGCTTCAGATAATCACTCAGACGCATTCCCTCCACCAGACGCAGCGGAAATTGCGCCTCTTTGCCGCTGGCCAATAATTGCAGCATTTCACGCACGGTCATGCCCGCCGTAAAACGGTAGGTCCCCGCTTTGAAGTGCGACAAATCAGGCTCCAGGCGTAACAACCACTGGAAAACACGCGGGCGATTGATGACTTTTTCCTGGTACAGCAATTCACCCAGCGCCACCCGGCCGGTTCCGGCTGGCAGGGTAAAAATGATTTCATCTTTGGTAAGGATCGTGGAATCCGCCAGTTGACGAACCTTCCAGACTCCGGCTCCTGCTGCAATCACTAATACCGTCAGCAGCAGGAGAACAACGCGTAACATTTTCTTCATGACTGATTTATCTGCTCACACAGTGGGGCTAAAAATTGGTACAAATCACGCGCTGACCAACGCAGTTCTCCCCATTGGCGAACGGGGACGACCGGCATCAACGCGTTACAAATAACCACTTCCTCGGCCTGCGCCAGCGCTTGCTGGCGGGCATTCACTTCGACAACACGAAAACCGGAAGATGCTAGATGTCGCATACAATATTGTCGCATGATGCCATCCACTCCGGCATAGTCGAGGCGTGGCGTGAAAACCTCCTGCCCTTGCCGCCAGAAAATATTAGCCGCGCAACATTCGGTGATCCAGCCGTCGCTGTCCAGCACCAGCGCTTCATCAGCATCGGTCTGCTCCAGTCCGGCGCGGATTAACACCTGTTCCAGACGGTTAAGATGTTTGATTCCCGCGAGCATCGGATTACGCCCGAGGCATACATCGCTCAACGTCAACGTAACGCCTTCCCGCTGCCATCGCGCGTAGTGTGCGGGCCGGGCTGAAACAGAAAGAATACGCGTCGGTGAATCGCAGTTCGCTGCACTGTAGCCACGACCTCCGCCACCACGGCTGAGGATCACTTTAACCACGCCGTCAGCTTTTCCTTGTGCCAGCGATGCCATCTCCTGCGCCAGCAGATCCCAGTCATGAAAAGGAATAAATAGCCGTTCGCATGCCAGACGCAAGCGCTGTATATGCGCAGGCGCAAACTGGATTTGCCCGGCAAGGATACGCGCGGTAGTAAAGCAGCCGTCACCAAACTGTATGGCCCGGTCACTGGCTGCAAGCTGTCGTTGCTCTGTGCCATTAATCAAGAACATAGAGGCTCCTTAAGCGTGTGGCCGGACAGTTTGGCAGGATGGAAAGCAGAGAACAAGGGGAGAAAGCTGAATAGAAAAGGCCCGACAAGCGGGCCTTTAAAACAGCAAAGGTGATCAGACTTTTTTGAAGATCAGCGAGCCGTTGGTGCCACCAAAGCCGAAGGAGTTACACAGGGTATACTCCATACCGCTGACCTGGCGCGCTTCGTGCGGTACGAAGTCCAGATCGCAACCTTCATCCGGGTTATCCAGGTTGATGGTTGGCGGTACAGCTTGATCGCGCAGCGCAAGAATGGAGTAGATGGACTCTACTGCACCGGCCGCGCCTAACAGGTGCCCGGTCATGGATTTGGTTGAACTCACCATGACGCTACGCGCGGCATCGCCAAACACCGCTTTCACCGCCTGAGCTTCAGCAATATCGCCTGCTGGCGTAGAGGTACCGTGTGCGTTGACATAGCCAATCTGGCCTGGTTCAATGCCCGCATCACGCAGCGCATTCACCATTGCTTTGGCCGCGCCAGCGCCGTTTTCCGGCGGTGACGTCATATGATAAGCATCGCTGCTCATACCGAAGCCGACGATTTCAGCATAGATTTTCGCACCGCGTTTTTTTGCGTGCTCATACTCTTCCAGCATGATGATGCCAGCGCCGTCGCCGAGGACAAAACCGTCACGCTCTTTATCCCACGGACGGCTTGCAGCCTGAGGATTATCGTTGCGGGTAGACAGCGCACGCGCTGCACCAAAGCCACCTACGCCCAGCGGGGTGCTGGCTTTTTCTGCACCACCAGCCAGCATCGCATCGGCATCGCCATAAGCAATAATACGCGCAGCATGGCCGATGTTGTGCACGCCTGAAGTACAGGCCGTTGCAATGGAGATGCTTGGGCCTTGCAGGCCAAACATGATAGTCAGGTGACCTGCCACCATGTTAACAATTGTAGACGGTACGAAGAACGGACTGATTTTACGCGGACCGCCCTTAACGAGGGAGCTGTGGTTCTCTTCAATCAAGCCCAGACCGCCGATACCAGAACCGATCGCGGCACCAACACGAGAAGCATTTTCTTCCGTGATAACCAGGCCGGAGTCGTGCATGGCCTGAACGCCAGCCACAATTCCATATTGAATGAAATCATCCATCTTGCGCTGTTCTTTGCGCGAGATAATGTCTTCACAGTTAAAATCCTTTACTAAGCCAGCAAATTTGGTTGCATAGGCGCTAGTATCGAAATGGTCGATCAGGCTGATGCCACTCTGACCGGCAAGAAGAGCTTTCCAGGTAGACTCTACGGTATTGCCGACAGGAGACAACATGCCAAGTCCGGTCACAACTACACGACGCTTAGACACGTTCATCCTCCAGGGAGGGATAAAAAAGAGATTCGAGGGATAACACTAGATAAAACTCAGGCGGTCGAGTGACCGCCTGGAGATGTTCACTTACGCCTGGTGACCGTTGATGTAATCAATGGCAGCCTGAACGGTGGTGATTTTCTCAGCTTCTTCGTCCGGAATCTCAGTATCAAACTCTTCTTCCAGAGCCATTACCAGCTCAACGGTGTCAAGAGAATCAGCGCCCAGGTCCTCAACGAAGGAAGCATTGTTGGTAACTTCTTCCTGCTTAACGCCCAGCTGTTCGCCGATAATTTTCTTAACGCGTTCTTCGATAGTGCTCATACTCTTAAATTTCCTATCAAAACTCGCTTTCGCGATGGTTTTCGTAGTGTATAAAATGTTGAAAAATTTGCAACTAAATCCCGGCAGTTCTTACCACGATTTTACGCTATTTTGAGGCCTTTCGCCCTCATAACGCAAATGATTTTAATCGTGGTTAGACCATATACATTCCACCGTTGACGTGCAGAGTCTCACCAGTGATGTAACCCGCCTCGTCAGAGGCTAAAAATGCAACCGCATTGGCGATTTCCTGAGCACCGCCAAGGCGACCCGCAGGAACTTGCGCCAGGATACCCGCACGCTGATCGTCAGAGAGCGCACGCGTCATGTCCGTTTCAATAAAGCCCGGAGCAACAACGTTTACCGTAATACCGCGGGACGCAACTTCACGCGCCAGCGATTTACTGAAACCGATAAGACCCGCTTTCGCCGCAGCGTAGTTGGCCTGACCAGCATTTCCCATGGTACCAACCACAGAACCGATAGTGATAATACGCCCATGACGCTTTTTCATCATAGCCCGCATTACCGCTTTTGACAGACGGAAAACAGATGAAAGGTTAGTGTCGAGAATATCGTTCCACTCATCATCTTTCATGCGCATCAGCAAGTTATCACGAGTGATCCCGGCATTATTAACCAGAATATCAACCTCGCCAAACTCAGCGCAAATGTTCTCCAGAACCGATTCAATAGATGCGGCATCGGTCACGTTCAGCAGCAGACCTTTACCCTTCGCACCTAAATAATCACTGATAGCCTGCGCGCCATTTTCGCTCGTCGCGGTACCAATAACCTTTGCGCCGCGAGCGGCTAACGTTTCAGCAATGGCACGACCAATTCCACGGCTTGCACCGGTAACCAGCGCGACTTTTCCTTCAAAACTCATGGTGTTCCTCTTTTATTGCGCGAGTGCTTCTGACATCGCAGCCGGCTCATTGATAGCCGATGCTGTCAGTGTGTCAACAATACGTTTTGTCAGACCGGTGAGAACCTTACCCGGGCCGACCTCATACAGATGCTCAACGCCCTGCGACGCCATAAACTCAACGCTTTTCGTCCACTGCACCGGGCTGTACAACTGGCGCACCAGTGCACTGCGGATGGCTTCCGGCGACGTTTCGCACTTCACATCCACATTGTTAATAACCGGGATCTGCGGCGCATTAAATGGAATAGCGTTCAGTTCAACAGCCAGTTTTTCGGCAGCCGGTTTCATCAGCGCGCAGTGAGACGGCACGCTTACAGGCAGCGGCAATGCACGTTTAGCACCAGCGGCTTTACAGGCTGCGCCGGCACGCTCAACGGCCTCTTTATGGCCTGCGATAACTACCTGCCCCGGGGAATTATAGTTCACCGGAGAAACAATCTGGCCTTCAGCCGCAGTTTCACATGCTTTTGCAATAGACTCATCATCAAGACCGATGATAGCTGACATCGCGCCGGTACCTTCCGGTACGGCTTCCTGCATGAATTTGCCGCGCAGCTCAACCAGACGTACAGCATCGGCAAAAGCAATAACACCGGCGCATACCAGCGCGGAATATTCGCCCAGGCTATGCCCTGCCATCAGTACCGGCGTTTTGCCACCCTGCTGCTGCCACACGCGCCACAGCGCGACAGATGCACTCAGGAGTGCAGGCTGAGTCTGCCATGTTTTATTAAGCTCTTCTGCCGGGCCTTGCTGCACCAGCGCCCAGAGATCATAACCCAGAGCCGCAGAGGCTTCGGCAAACGTTTCTTCAATGACCGGGTAAGCTGCCGCCATATCCGACAACATACCGACGGTCTGGGAACCCTGCCCCGGAAAAACAAAAGCAAATTGCGTCATCTTCTTATCCTTAATACTTAGAAACGAACCAGCGCGGAACCCCAGGTAAACCCGCCGCCGAACGCTTCAAGCAGAATTAGCTGGCCAGGTTTGATACGCCCATCGCGTACCGCCTCATCCAGTGCGCTGGGAACAGAAGCCGCAGAGGTGTTGCCATGACGATCCAGCGTAACCACAACGTTATCCATCGCCATGCCAAGCTTTTTCGCTGTGGCGCTGATAATACGCAGGTTAGCCTGGTGCGGCACCAGCCAGTCCAGCGAGCTTCGCTCAAGGTTATTAGCGGCTAATGTTTCATCAACAATTCGCGCCAGTTCCGTCACCGCGACTTTAAACACTTCGTTGCCCGCCATCGTTAAATAGGTCGGGCTTTCCGGATTCACGCGGTCGAGGTTCGGCAGCGTCAGCAGCTCACCGTAGCTACCATCAGCATGCATGTGGGTTGAGACAATGCCCGGCTCTTCCGAAGCACTCAATACCACCGCACCTGCACCATCGCCGAACAGAATAATGGTACCGCGATCATTTGGATCTAATGTGCGCGCCAGCACATCAGATCCAATCACCAGCGCATGTTTTACCGCGCCGGATTTTACATATTGATCGGCGATGCTCAGCGCGTAGGTAAACCCTGCGCATGCTGCGGCAACGTCGAAGGCAGGACAACCTTTGATTTCCAGCATATTCTGGATCTGGCACGCCGCGCTCGGAAAAGCGTGCGTTGCAGAGGTTGTCGCCACAATAATCAGGCCAATTTGATCGTTATCGATGCCGGCCATTTCCAGCGCGCGTTTAGCGGCTTCATAGCCCATGGTTGAGACAGTTTCGTTTGCCGAAGCAATACGACGCTCACGGATCCCTGTACGGCTGACAATCCACTCGTCAGAGGTTTCCACCATTGTTTCCAAATCGGCGTTTGTTCGAACCTGCTCAGGCAGATAACTGCCGGTACCAATAATCTTCGTATACATGTACGCTCAGTCACTCTTGGGTAATATACACACATTCCGGTTATCGTCGCCCTGGGCGGATGATGCCGAAAGCGCATACACAGATTCCAGGCGAGCGGCGATTCGCTGTGGAACCTGCCGCTGCACCGCCTGCACTGCCTGTTCAATCGCGACGGTAAAGGCTCGCTGATTCGCTGCTCCGTGACTTTTAATCACAGTGCCGCGCAATCCTAACAGACAGGCGCCATTATACTGGTCGGGGTTGAGGTGACTGAATCGCCTGCTCAGGCTTTTTTGTAACCAACGTTTTAATAAAACCAGCCACCACGACCTTTTTTGCCCTTCGCTCTGTGATTTCAGCAGCGAAAGAAACATCCTGACAACCCCCTCCATGGTTTTTAATGTGACGTTTCCCGTAAAACCATCACAAACTAACACATCCGTTTTTCCAGTCAGAAGTTCATTCGCCTCCAGATAACCAATGTAGTTCATTGAGGGAACCGATCGTAACAGAGCCGCTGCATCACGGATATTGTCATGACCTTTGGTTTCTTCTTCACCAATGTTCAGCAGCGCCACGCGAGGGTTAGCGATACCCAGGATCTCCTCGGCCATCACCGCCCCCATTACCGCAAACTGCGCCAGCATTCTACTGTCACAATCCACATTCGCGCCGAGATCCAGCACGACAGTTTTGCCCTTCTGCTGATGTGGCAGAACGGTCACCAGCGCCGGACGCTCAATCCCCTCAATCGGTTTAAGCAACATTTTCGCCAGCCCCATCAGCGCGCCGGTATTGCCTGCGCTGACGCAAGCCTGGGCACGACCTTCTTTCACCAATTCCAGCGCCATACGCATCGAGCTACCGCGACTGGTGCGGATCGCTTGCGCGGGCCGGGCATCACTGGCAATAACTGACTGTGCAGGAATGATAAGCAAGCGTGAGCGTTGCTCGAAATCAGCTTTGGCAAGTAATGGCGTGATAGCGTCGGGATCGCCGACTAAAAGAAGGTTGAGCTGTGAATTAGAGTTCAGTGCCTGCAAAGCTGCAGGCACTGTCACGGACGGGCCAAAATCGCCCCCCATGACATCTAACGCCAGGGTTAGACGTGTCAAGGTATCGTCGCAGCCTGGTTCGGTCTATCCCCGCTTTCGCGGGGAAATCCTCACTAAGCTTAATCACGCTTGCGCGTGATTACTTAGTGATAACCTTGCGACCGCGGTAGAAACCGTCGGCGGTGATGTGGTGACGCAGGTGGGTTTCACCAGAAGTTTTGTCTACAGACAGGCTGGTGACTGCGGTCAGCGCGTCATGGGAACGACGCATGCCACGTTTGGAACGGGTTGGTTTATTCTGTTGTACGGCCATGGACCTTACTCCTCAATTACTTACGCTTTAAGCTGGCTAATACGGCAAATGGATTTGGTTTTTGCGCTTCATCAGGCAATTCGCCAAAGACCATGTCCGCTTCGGACACTTCACAGTGTTCAGAATCATGCACCGGAACTACAGGCAAGGAGAGAATAATTTCATCCTCAACCAGCGCCAGCAGATCGATTTCGCCGAATTCGTTAACCTCAATCGGTTCATACGCTTCCGGCAGTGCTTCAGCCTGCTCGTCTGAACGCACAGGACTAAAACAATACGTTGTGTAGACCTGATGGGTGAACGGTTTCCCGCAGCGCTGGCATTCGAGCGATACCGTTACCTTCGCATCGCCGGTCAGGACCGCCAGACGCTGGTTATCGATAGCGAACGACATGGAGCACTCCACATCACTGTCTACGCTGACTACAGATTCGGCGACACGCTCCGCCTGTTCGGGGGTATAGATACCCTCGTAATCGAGGCGTTTTTGAGCCGTACGAACCGGATCAAGAGTCAGGGGTAATTTTACCTTTTGCATAGGGCGCGCATATTAACTTTGTAACGTCATATAGTCAAAGAAAAAGGCAGCCTACGGTTGCCTTTTGCCAATAATTCGCACACATTGCGGCCTACAGTTTAAAATGCCTCTCATTGTTAAGCCATATTTGGTGAAAAAAATATGTCGCAAATTATTCTCGCATCGACCTCCCCATACCGCCGTGCGCTTCTGGAAAAGCTTGGCTTAGCGTTTGAATGCGCCGCGCCGCAGGCTGATGAGACCCCGTATGCAGGCGAAGCACCGCGTCATCTGGTGCTGCGTCTGGCGCAGGAAAAAGCGCAATCGCTGGCGGAAAAATATCCTCAGCATCTGATTATTGGTTCCGATCAGGTGTGCGTATTGGACGGTGAAATAACCGGCAAGCCGCATACGGAAGAAAATGCCCGCCAGCAATTGATGAAAGCCCGCGGAAATATTGTCACATTTTATACTGGCCTGGCGCTATATAACTCGGCCACCGGTCATTTGCAGACTGAATGTGAGCCTTTCGACGTCCATTTCCGTCATTTAAGCGAGCAGGAAATCGAAGACTATATCCGTAAAGAGCATCCGCTGAACTGCGCAGGTAGTTTCAAAAGCGAAGGGTTAGGCATTGCGCTGTTTGAGCGTCTTGAAGGCCGGGATCCCAACACGCTGGTCGGTTTGCCGCTGATCGCGCTGTGCCAGATGCTACGTCGTGAACAGTGTAACCCCTTGTTAAACTAATGCTTTAGCGATCACAGTTTCTTTTTTGAGCAAAAGCTACATTCACCTCCATTATTAAAACACCGTTTTAATTTAAGGAGAGGTGATGAAGATATTCAATAAAATGGCGCTGCTGTTGACGCTTTTCGGCGCCGCGAATGCCATTGCGCAGGCACCGTGGCAAACGCAGGGAGTGGTCGAAGGTAACCTCCCCGCTTCATGGCAAACGCTGAAAGCAGAGATGCATTACCCCCATTCCTGGCTCTCCGGCCACTATAAAGATTTTACTCAGTGGCAAACCCTTAGCCGCCAGCTGTTCCGCGCAGCATTGCTTACCCCGACCTCGACGAAACCTTTCGCGCCAGAAATTCTCAGCAAAGAAGATCGTGGCAGTTACACTGCAGAAAAACTGGCACTTAATATCACCGACGATAATCGTATTGCGGCGCTGCTGCTAATGCCGAAATCCCCGGGACCTCACCCCGCAGTAGTGCTGTTACACGATCACGGTTCGAAATTTGATATCGGTAAAGAGAAGCTGATCCGTCCCTGGGGCGATGCAGGAAAGCTCGCCAGCGCGCAAGCCTGGGCTGACAAATTTTTCAGCGGGAAATTTATCGGTGATGAGTTGGCCAGCCGTGGCTATGCCGTCATCGCCATTGACAGCCCGGGTTGGGGCGATCGCGGGCCAATGGTCTACGAGCAGCAGCAGGCGCTGGCCAGTAACTATTTCAACCTTGGCCGTTCTCTGGCAGGCGAAATGGCTTATGAAGATATGCGCACGGTAGACTTTATCGCCTCATATGCCGGAGTGGACAGTCAACGTGTGGGCGTGCTGGGTTTCTCGATGGGCGGTTTTCGCGCCTGGCAACTGGCAGCACTGAGCGACAAAGTGGCGGCGACCGCCGTGATCTCATGGTTTGGTACGTATAACGGCCTGATGCAACCAGGCAATAATGTGCTGCGCGGCCAGTCTGCCTTTTATATGCTCCACCCGGGAATGCCTGCGCAGATGGATATTCCGGACATTGCCAGTATCGCTGCGCCTAAACCGATGCTGATATTCAGCGGCGGCCAGGACAAACTGTTCCCGCAGGAAGCGGTAAAGGAGGCCTTTGCCAAAGTGCACCGCGTCTGGAAATCGCAGCACGCCGACGACAAACTCGTCACCCGAACCTGGCCACAACTGGGGCATGTTTTTTACCGTGAACAGCAGGATGAAGTCTTTCCGTGGCTGGATAAGTGGCTGAAGCCCTGACCTGTTGCTTCCCCCTCGTACCGGAGGGGGAAACGCTTATTTGCCGCTGCGCAGCACCTGCAAACAGTGTTTTAGTTCATCATCGAGCGGCGCTTCAATACGCAATGTCTCACCGCTATTTGGATGGGTAAATTTCAGCGCTGCCGCATGCAAAAACAGACGAGACAAACCGGTTGCTGCCAGTTGCTTGTCAAATTCACGATCGCCATACCGGTCGTCAAAAGCAATCGGATGACCCGCATGCTGCGTATGTACGCGGATTTGGTGCGTACGACCGGTTACCGGGCTACAACGTACCAGCGTCGCAAACTCGTAACGTTCTTCCACTTTAAACCGGGTTTCCGACGGTTTGCCTTCGCTGTTGACGCGCACAATGCGTTCGCCGCTTTGCAGAATATTTTTCAGCAACGGTGCCTGCACCGCTTTTACGTGTGACTGCCATTGCCCGCGCACCAGCGCGAGATAATCTTTCTGCATCTCTTTGCCGCGCAGTTGCTCATGTAGCGAACGCAGCGCCGAACGTTTTTTGGCCACCAGCAGAACGCCGGAAGTATCACGATCGAGACGGTGAACGAGTTCGAGGAACCGGGCTTCCGGACGCAGCGCGCGCAGACCTTCAATCACGCCAAAACTCAGGCCGCTGCCGCCGTGTACCGCTGTACCGGACGGCTTGTTGAGGACGAGAATATGATCGTCTTCATATAAAATAACGTCGCTTAACGCCGCAACTTTCTGCAAATGCGGTGAAACCGCCTCTTCTTCGCGTTCAGCAACGCGCACCGGCGGGATGCGCACTTCGTCGCCCGCTTCCAGTTTATATTCCGGTTTGATGCGTTTTTTATTCACCCGCACTTCGCCTTTACGCAGAATGCGGTAGATCATGCTTTTCGGCACACCTTTTAATTGGGTGCGTAAAAAGTTATCGATGCGTTGCCCCGCTTCGTCAGCGGAAATAGCAACAAATTTTACGGATGGTGTCTCAGTTTTCATGGGAGGCGATTCTAAATAGCCATGATGATTAGCGCCACTCATTTTTCTATGCTTATATTTACATTCGCACCTGGATACTGGCGTTAGATTCTTCTGATTCGGTGGTTATTAAACCAATCTCCGTACAGAGGTGAAAAAACTGTGAGTAACCGGGTGATAAATGGTAAAAGTCAGCTTGCTATAAGAGGGTTCGCAGGGAATAATGTTGCGGTTTTCCGTGTTGAATCTTGTTGAAACAAGCAAAATAAGCGGAATGACCAGTTTTGCCTGTCCGATCATACACGCAGCAATGGCGTAAGACGTATTGAACTTTCAGGCAGTTAGCGGGCTGCGGGTTGCAGTCCTTACCGGTAGATGGAATCTTCTCTGGAGAGTTTTTCCCAGGCTGTTCCCCTGATAATTGCGCTGTATTTTCCACAGGAAATACAGGCAACCGACACACTGCGCCTCTTAAGCGAGCGACAACCGTGAGGTTGGCGACGTGAATAGTCTCGAGGCCATCGGTTCTCCCCGGAAAGGCGTTATCTTGCCCGCAGCTTAGTCGTCAATGTAAGAATAATGAGTAAGTTACGATGAAAAGAATGTTAATCAACGCAACTCAGCAAGAAGAGTTGCGTGTCGCCCTTGTGGATGGGCAGCGCCTGTACGATCTGGATATCGAAAGTCCGGGGCACGAACAGAAAAAAGCGAACATCTATAAAGGTAAAATCACCCGCATTGAGCCGAGTCTTGAAGCCGCCTTCGTTGATTACGGTGCTGAACGACACGGTTTTCTCCCCCTCAAAGAAATCGCGCGCGAATATTTCCCCGCCAATTACAACGCTCATGGCCGTCCTAATATCAAAGATGTGCTGCGTGAAGGCCAGGAAGTCATCGTCCAGATTGATAAAGAAGAGCGTGGCAATAAAGGCGCTGCGCTGACCACGTTTATTAGCCTTGCGGGCAGTTATCTGGTGTTAATGCCGAATAACCCGCGCGCTGGCGGCATCTCTCGCCGCATTGAAGGCGACGATCGTACTGAATTAAAGGAAGCCCTCTCCAGCCTCGAATTGCCGGATGGCATGGGGCTGATTGTACGCACAGCCGGTGTGGGTAAATCCGCCGAAGCGCTGCAATGGGATCTGAGTTTCCGCCTGAAACACTGGGAAGCTATCCAGAAAGCCGCTGAAAGCCGTCCAGCGCCGTTCCTGATCCATCAGGAAAGTAACGTCATCGTTCGTGCTTTCCGTGACTACCTGCGCCAGGACATTGGCGAAATCCTCATCGACAACCCGAAAGTGCTTGAGCTGGCCCGCCAGCATATCTCCGCACTGGGTCGTCCGGATTTCAGCAGCAAAATCAAACTGTACACCGGTGAAATCCCGCTGTTCAGCCACTACCAGATTGAGTCGCAGATTGAATCTGCCTTCCAGCGTGAAGTGCGTCTGCCGTCCGGCGGCTCCATTGTTATCGATTCCACGGAAGCACTGACGGCTATCGATATCAACTCCGCACGCGCAACCCGCGGTGGCGATATCGAAGAAACCGCCTTCAACACCAACCTGGAAGCAGCCGATGAGATCGCCCGCCAACTGCGCCTGCGCGATCTCGGCGGTCTGATTGTCATTGACTTCATCGATATGACGCCGGTTCGCCATCAGCGCGCTGTTGAGAACCGTCTGCGCGAAGCCGTACGTCAGGATCGCGCCCGTATTCAGATCAGCCATATTTCCCGCTTTGGCCTGCTGGAGATGTCTCGTCAGCGCCTGAGCCCATCGCTGGGCGAATCCAGCCACCACGTCTGCCCACGCTGTAGCGGCACCGGTACCATTCGTGATAACGAATCGCTGTCGCTGTCGATTCTGCGCCTGATCGAAGAAGAAGCGCTGAAAGAGAACACCCAGGAAGTGCACGCGATTGTGCCGGTCCAGGTCGCCTCTTATCTGCTGAACGAAAAACGTGCTGCGGTCAGCGCTATCGAAGCCCGCCAGGGCGGCGTACGCTGCGTGATCGTGCCGAACGACCAGATGGAAACGCCGCACTACTCCGTACTGCGTGTGCGTAAAGGCGAAGAGACGCCGACCCTGAGCTATCTGCTGCCGAAGCTGCACGAAGAAGCAATGGCGCTGCCGTCGGAAGAAGAGTATGCCGAGCGTAAACTGCCTGAGCAGCCTGCGCTGGCGACGTTCGTCATGCCAGATGTTCCGCCTGTGCCGCAAGCGCCTGCCGCCGCTGCTGCACCAGTTGCCAAAGCCGAACCTGCCGCTGTACAACCCACCACTCCGGGGCTGTTCAGTCGTTTCTTCTCGGCACTGAAAGGTCTGTTTGCGGGTGAAGAAACCCCGGCAGCCGTCGAAGCCCAGGAAGAGAAAAAGCCAGCGAAACAAGATCGCCAACAGGATCGTCGCAAACCGCGCCAGAACAATCGTCGCGATCGTAGCGAACGCCGTGATGGCCGCGCTGAAGGTAGCGAGGCGCGCGAAGGTCGTGAGAATCGCGAAAACCGCGAAAGTCGTGAAGAGAACCGCCGTAATCGCCGTGAGAAATCGCAGCAGAACGTGGAAACTCGCGAAGCGCGTCAGCCAGTAGCGGTCGAAGAGGCGGAAAAAACTAAACAGCGCGATGAGCAGCAACCGTCGCGCCGTGAACGCAACCGTCGCCGTAACGATGACAAACGTCAGGCACAGCAGGATGTTAAAGAACTGAACCGTGCCGATGCCGATCAGCCTGAGCAGGAAACTGAACAGGAAGAGCGCGTACAGGTGATGCCGCGTCGTAAGCAGCGTCAACTGAGCCAGAAAGTACGTTTTGAAGATGCACAGTCCACGGATACTACCGAAGAGACGATGGCTCAGAGTACTGAAGTGGCGAAAGTCGATCTCCCGGCCGTTGTGGAAACCAGCCAGGATCAGGATGAGAATGCGGAAGCGCGCGAAAATGCGATGCCTCGCCGCTCTCGTCGTTCTCCGCGTCATCTGCGTGTCAGCGGCCAGCGCCGTCGTCGCTACCGTGACGAGCGTTATCCGTTGCAGTCAGCCATGCCGTTAACCGTCGCATGTGCTTCACCTGAAATGGCTTCCGGTAAGGTATGGATCCGCTACCCGGTTCCGCGCGCTCAGGAAGAGCAGGCGAAAGAGATCGCGGCAGAAGAGAACGTTGCCGTTGAGCAGGAAGTTGCACCGATGGTGGCTGAAGCCACGCTGGTAAGCGCTGTAGAAACCGAAGTGGTTGAGCAGCAACCCGCAGCAGAAGCAGAAGTTGTCGCGCCAGCCGCTGAAACGGAAGTGACAGAACCTGTCGTTGTTGAGCCGCAGCAGACTGTCGCTGAGCCAGAAACCGTTGAGGTAGAAACCAGTCATCCGGAGGTTATTGCCGCGCCGGTTGATGAGCAACCGCAACTGATTGCCGAAGAAGATCGTGTCGTCGCCGAAGAGGTTGCGGAAGAAGCCGCGCCAGCGCAGGAAGCCCCGGCTCCCATCGTCGAAACCGCTCCGGTCGTTAGCGAAGAATCACAGGCCCCGGTTGCAGAACCGGTTAAAGAAACTGTGGTGCCCGCCGTCGCCCGTAAAGTAGCCACTGCGCCGATGACCAAAGCGCCTGCACCGGATTATGTACCGGAAGCGCCGCGTCACAGCGACTGGGTACGTCCTGACTTCAATTTCGAAGGCAAAGGCTCCGCGGGCGGTCACAGCGCCACCCACGCCGCCACTGCACCGGCAACGAAGCCGCCATCTGTTGGCTAATCGCCAGACAGCCAAAAGCCGACCTCAGGGTCGGCTTTTTTATGCCTGCCGCGCAGGCTGGCGCATGCCTCCCAGCCCCGGCATCACTTCACGCATCAATTGCAAAAATTTTCGCAATCGCGCCGGATAGTACCGCGCCCACGGATACACCAGATGTACCGGCAGCGCCGCCGCCTGCCATTCCGGCAACAAAGCAACCAGTTTCCCGCTGCGTATCTCCTCTTCCACCGCCCAACTGGAGATAACCGCCAGACCAAGACCACTGATTGCCGTATTCCGCGCAGCGTACAGGCTGTCGGTAAACAGTCTTGGCGAGATCGGCACCTGTTCCGCATCGCCGGTTTGCTGATGTGTCAGATGAATTTCATGCTGATAAAAAGTGTTCAGCGCTATCCACGGCAAGGCTGAGAGTTGCTGTGGGGTCTCAATTGCCGGAAAACGCGCCAGCAAGGCCGGAGAAGCCACCAGGCTGCGGGGGACTTCTGCCAGCAGCACCGACACCGTTGCCGGGTCCACTTCCGCGCCGACGCGAATAGCACAATCGATGTTCACGCTAAGAAAATCGACCGTTTTATCGTTCAGCATCCACTCGACAGAAAGCTGCGGGTGTCGCTCGAGAAATTCGGTGAGCGGCCCAAGTAACTGCTCCTGACCAAAAGCATGTGGCGCGCGCACGCGCAGAATACCGACCGGTTCATCGTCAGACTGGCTCAGCTCATCCTCCAGGGCTACCCAGGCATCCGCTACCCGTTTTGCATGTTGATAACAGCGTTCACCATCATCGGTCAGCTTCATCGCATGGGTGGTGCGCAGCAACAACTTCACGCCAAGCAGGGTTTCCAGTGACTGCAAACGGCGGCTGACCGTCGCCTGCGTCGTTCCCAACTGGCGCGCAGCTGCCGACAGCGAGCCCGCTTCCACGATACGGATAAACGTCCGCATCAAATCCACTCTGTCTATACGCTCCTGGCGCTTCATATTTATTTTGCCTATACGTTTCACGTATAACCGTTTTACCACTCCGCAGGCTACCGCGCCACAGCGTATTAGAGAAGAATGTCCTCACTGCGTAGCACGCCTACGAACTCATAAAAACCATACCGGGGAAACACAGTATGAACCGTCATTCTCTTTCGACAGATGTTGTTGGCTGGGTCATTTTAGCGCTGGCGCTGGGCGCCGGATTTAGCGTGGCATCTATCTACTATTCGCAGCCGTTGCTGCCGCTGATGGGTAGCGATCTGCACCTGACCGTTAACGGCATGGGGCTGGTACCGACGCTGACTCAGGCCGGTTATGCGCTGGGTATTTTGTTTTTACTACCGCTGGGCGATCGCCATGATCGTCGCCGCCTCATCCTGATAAAAAGCGTGGCACTGGCGATTCTGCTGCTGGCCTGTAGCCTGACCAGCAACCTGCCCTCTCTATTGCTCGTCAGCCTGATGCTGGGGATGGCGGCGACAATGGCGCAGGATATTGTCCCGGCGGCGGCCATTCTGGCACCAGCGGGCAAACAGGGGAAAATGGTCGGCACGGTGATGACCGGCTTACTGCTGGGCATTCTGCTCTCTCGTACTGTTAGCGGCTTTGTCGGTGCAGCATTTGGCTGGCGGGTAATGTATCAACTTGCTGCCGTCAGTATTGCCCTGATTGGCGTGCTGATGTGGTCCGTGCTGCCGCGTTTTGCCACCCACTCTACGCTGAGCTATCCGGCACTGATGAAATCGATGGCGCACCTGTGGCAACGTTATCCGGCACTGCGCCGTGCGGCTTTCGCCCAGGGTTTCTTGTCCATCGCTTTTAGCGCCTTCTGGTCTACGCTTGCGGTAATGCTGCTGGAAAAATATCAGTTGGGTAGTGCCGTTGCCGGTACATTCGGTATTGCGGGTGCCGCCGGTGCGCTGGCCGCACCGCTGGCTGGTGGTCTGGCAGATAAAGTCGGCGCTGAAAAAGTGACGCAGCTGGGCGCCGGGCTGGTGACGCTCTCTTTTGCCCTGATGTTTTTACTGCCGGCACTGCCGCCACACGCTCAGCTTATCCTGATTGCGCTCTCTGCGGTCGGCTTCGATCTCGGTCTGCAATCCAGCCTCGTGGCGCACCAGAACTTGGTGTACGGTCTGGAGCCGCAAGCGCGTGGCCGCCTGAATGCGCTACTGTTTACAGGTGTGTTTATCGGTATGGCGGTGGGTTCTGCACTGGGCAGTAAACTCTATTCCGTTGCCTCATGGCAGGGTGTGGTGGTGCTGGCGACGCTCTCTGGCTTTATCGCGCTGGTCATTCGCCTAGTTGATGCCCGTCGCATCCAGCAAGCAGCGCAGAAAGCATAAGGCAAAAAAAAGGCCCGCTCCGGTAACAGAGCGGGCATACGGAACATGCCCCAGTTTCAAGACATGCTCAAAATGAAACGATTACGAGTTAATCTGGAACAACGACATTCCCTGCATATCGGAGAATGCTTTGTAAGAAGCCTGCAATGCAGCCTGTTGCATGGTGTAGGACGAAATCACCGAGTTCCAGTCCACATCCACCAGATCGCTTTTCTGCTGTGTCAGACCCAGCGCACGGTCATCACCCAACGAATCAAGGCTGTCCAGCTCATTCAACTGCGTGCCCAACTCCGCGCGTACCGTCAGCACGTTGTTCAGGGAGTTCGTCAAGCCACGACTGGTTTTATCAACCGCGGCCTGTGCGGTCGCTTTGGCCGTCTCATCGCCGGAAACCGGCGTATTCAGCGCAGCGATGGCCGTATCCAGCATTTTAAACAGATCCGTTTCCGAAGTTCCCGGCGCACCGGTTGCCGGATCCGTCGGTTCAGGCGTGGCGTTACTGGTGATACGGTTAAAAATTTCATCCCCCGTATGGGCAATCACCATGGTGCGGGAAGCGTCAACCTGCTGGGTGATATTCTGCGTACCGCCGCTGTATGTACCGGTAGAGTCATACGGCGCAGTTTCAGTTTTATAGCCGCCAAAAATATAACGCCCGTTACCGTCAGTGCTGTTCGCCAGGTTCAACAACTGATCGCGATAGCCTTGCAGTTTGCTGGCCAGCGATGCGCGGTCATCGTCGCTGAGCGAGCCGCTACCGGCCTCAACGATAGTGGACTGCGCGCCCTGAATAGCGGTCGTTACCTGCTGCAACACGCTCTCTTCCAGCGACACTTTTTGTTCGGCGAAAGTACGCGCAGTCGCATACTGGGTGTTCTGCGACTGCGCCTGAGAGATCACTACCGCCTGCGAAGCGGCGATCGGATCGTCAGACGGACGGTTCACACGCTGCCCGGTAGACATTTGCTCACCGTAGGCCAGCCATTTACTCTGCGCATTGGTAACGCCGCGCATGTTTTGTTCATACATCATTTGCGTGCTGATACGCATCATTCACCCCTTACTTAGCGAATTTCCAGCAACGCATTAAACAGCGTGCTTGCGGTCTGCAGAACCTGGGCGTTAGCCAGATAATATTGCTGATAACGTTGCAGGTTGCCGTACTCTTCATCGAGGTTAACCCCGGAGATAGACTGCTGCTGGTTGCTGAGCTGTGTCACCACGTTGGTCTGCGTCGTGCTGCTGGTTTTCAGCGTGGATGTTTTGTTACCCACATCGCTGACCAGCGTGGCATACGCATCGTTAAAGGTTTTGTTGCCGCCGACTTTCGTCGCCTTTTGCAGATCCAGCATCGCCTGGCCGTTACGGTTATCGCTCGCACCGTCAGTAGCGGTTTGCGCCATAGCGATCTTCGACTCATCCGTCACTGCCACACTCATGTTGACGACAGCATTGCTCACCGGTTTAACCGTAAAGCTATCGTTGGCGACCGGCCCGGTCGTGCCGCCGACGGTAATTTTCAGACCGTCAAAGTTCAGCGTACCGTCAGTCGCATCCGGCGTAACCGTAAACGAGGTATTGTTGGACAGGCGGGTAACATTCCAGTTTGTGCCGTCGTAAACCACTTTGTAATCGGTCGCCTGTACCGCAGAGCTGTCACTCACGGTTGCCGTCAACGTGGCATCACCGGTATTTTTCGAGTTGTTCAGCGTTGCCGGGGAACCAATGGTAAAGAAATCAGTCCCCTGATCGCCGTTCGCGTCATAACCTTGCGTGTGCTGCTGGTTAAATGAATCGGCAAATGACAGCGCCAGTTGACCCAGCGTGTTACGCGTCTGATCCAAATCCTGTGAACGGAATGCCAGCAGGCCGCCCAGCGAGCCGGTGGTGATCAGTTTTTCCGGAATTTCGATATTGCCAGCGGTGTTATCAACATACGCGACGGTTGTACGTGACGGATCGGCGCTCGAAGAAACCGCCGCCAGCTGGCGAGAAGTACTGCCTTGCACCAGCGTATAGCCGTTCGCCATCGTCAGGTTGTAGGTATTACCATCCTGCACGCTGACTTCCACACCCACGATCTTATTCAGTTCGCTGACCAGTTGGTCGCGCTGATCGAGCAAGTCATTCGGCGACGCGCCAGCACCCACGCCAGTCAGGCGAGAGATCTGGTCGTTCAGCGAGGCAATCTGCTTGGTGTAGTTGTTAATCTGGTCAACGCTTGACGAGATAGACAGGTTAATCTGTTTGTCCTGGTCGCGCAGATACTGGTCAGCCACTTTGAACTGGTTAACCATGCTGTCAGCTTTACCCAACAGTGCCTGACGTGACGCTGGATCTTCCGCGTTACTGACCAGCGTTTGCAAACTGGAGAAGAAATCCTGCATGCTGGTCGCCAGCGAATTGGTGGTGCTTGACAACACATCGTCGATTTTCGACATCTGCTCATAACGCGTCGTCAGCCCGCTGCTCTGGTTTTGCGCCGCGCGCAACTGGTTGGTGATAAAGGCATCATACTCACGCTGAACGCCAACTACGTTAACACCATTACCAACATAGCCGCCTGCGCCCAGCGTACTTTTCGCCGCTGAAAGCACTGTCGTCTGACGAGTGTAGCCCGCCACGTTATAACTGGAAATGTTATTACTGGCAGTATTAAGCGCGGCCTGGGCTGCGCTGAGCCCACTCATGGCGCTATTAATCAAACTGGACATGGAGGTTCCTTATATACATTCAGTCATGAGTCCTGTTGACGATTATCGGCAACCCAGGGCGAAACTTGAGACCTTTCAGAACAGATTTTGGATGTCGGTGCTATACGCTTTGCTGACTTTTTCACCCATCGATTTCAACTGCTGAATCATGGATGTCAGTTTGCGAGCATAGTTAGGATCGGTCGCATAACCGGCATTTTGCAGCGCCTGCGCGCCCTGCTCTGGCGTTGCGGCAGTGGTGACCGCCGCGTAGCGTTTATTGCGCGTCAGCATACCAACGTAGTCGGAGAGCGCTTCAAGGTACGAACTGTAAACGCGGAATTTGGCTTTCACTTTCACCGCTTCACCGTTTTCATATTCGGTGGTGGTAATTTCCGTGGTCGGCCCCTTCCAGCCTGGCGTAGCTTTTACGCCAAAAATGTTAAAGCTCGGCTCGCCGTTTTCACGCGGGATCTGCCGCTGGCCCCAGCCAGATTCCAGCGCCGCCTGCGCCAGGATCAGGTGATGCGGAACCCCACTCTGTTCACTCGCCAGACGGGCAGGAAGCGACAATTGCGCCAGGAAATCTTTGCTGTCGCCGGAAAGCGGTTCATCGCTGCCATCCGGCGCTTTTGGCATCGCTTTACGCACCAGTTGCGTCAGCGCCTGGTTCTGATAGGTGGTGACGGTTTCCAGCGGGAACTTCATCGGCACCTGCTGAGCTGCCTGTTCCACAGGCTCAGCGGAACCCTGCTGAGCGGCCATCTGTTTGACCATCATATCCGCCAGCCCCAGACCTTTACCGGCCGTCATCTGCTGCGCGATTTGTTGGTCATACATGCTGGTGTACAGCCGCGTTGAGTCACTGCTGAAAATGCCGTCTTTCGGTAATGTTTCACGCATGCTTTTCAGCATCATCTGCACAAACATACCCTCTACCTGACGCGCAACGGGGCGCAAATTGGCCTGCGGATCCTGTCGGGTCTCGGTTTTCAGTTCGTTCAGTGATTGCGCGTCCCAGGCCGCGCTCGACAACAACCGGCTGTCCGTCAACATTAGATGATCTCCAGTTTCGCGCGCAGGCAGCCTGCACTTTGCATAGCCTGCAGGATGGACATCAGTTCCATCGGCGAAGCCCCCAGCGCGTTAAGTGCGCGCACGACGCTGTTCAGGTTGGCGCTGGAGCGGACGCTTTGCAGCGAGCCGCCGCTCTGGCGCAAATCGATCTGCGTTTGCGGTGTCACTACCGTCTGACCGCCGCCAAATGGTGTATTCGGCTGGCTGACATTAGCCTGCTGGTTGACCGTGACAGAGAGGTTCCCCTGCGCGACGGCACAGTTATCCAGCGACACTTCACGGTTCATCACCACCGAGCCGGTACGCGAGTTGATGATCACTTTCGCATCCTGCTGAGTCGTGCCGACTTCAAGGTTCTGAATATCGGCCAGCAGACGGACCTGCGAACTGCCGCCAGTAGAAACGCGGACCTGCACAGTGCGGGCGTCAAGCGCCGTTGCACTCCCGTAACCACGGCTGCGGTTAATGGTGTCGGCAATCTGCTGCGCCATAGAGAAATCTTCCTGGTTCAGTTGCAGGTTGATGGTATTCCCTGAGCCGAACTGCGTCGGTAACTCACGCTCAATCACCGCGCCGTTAGTAATACGACCGCCGTTAAGCTGGTTCACCTGAACACTGCTGCCGCCTGCCGACGCACCTGCGCCGCCAACCAGAATATTCCCCTGCGCCAGCGCGTACACCTGGCTGTCGACCCCTTTCAGCGGAGTCATCAGCAGCGTGCCGCCGCGCAGACTTTTAGCGTTACCCATTGAGGAGACAACCACATCGATGGTTTGCCCCTGGCGGGCAAATGCCGGGAACTGCGCCGTGACCATAACGGCCGCGACGTTTTTCAACTGCATGTTGGTACCGGTCGGCACCGTAATCCCCATCTGCGACAGCATGTTATTCAGTGTCTGCGTGGTAAAGGGGGTCTGCGTGGTCTGGTCACCGGTGCCATCAAGGCCAACGACCAGGCCATAGCCGATCAGGGAGTTTTCTCGCACGCCCTGTACGCTGGTGAGGTCCCGGATGCGGTCGGCCTGGGCAACAGATGCCACCAGTACCAACGCCATTGCCAGATATCTAAACATAATTCACCCCGGTTACATCGGCGATAAGTTGAGGAAGAAACGTTGCAGCCAGCCCATATTCTGCGCTTCGTTGATGTAGCCATTGCCCACATATTCGATACGCGCATCCGCCACCTGCGTGGACGGAACCGTGTTGCTGCCGCTGACGGCGCGTGGGTTTACGACACCGGAAAAGCGGATGAACTCCGTGCCCTGGTTAATGGCGATCTGTTTTTCACCCACTACATGTAAATTGCCGTTGATCAGCACTTGATCGACCGTAACGGTCAGCGTGCCGCTAAATGTGTTACTGGCGTTTGCGCCGCCTTTGCCGTCAAAGGTATTACTGCCGGAAGAACTCAGATCGGCACGAGCATTGCCGAACAGCCCTTCGAGATAACGCGGCGTGGTATCCATGCCAAAACTGGATTTGCTATCGCGGCTGGCATTCGCTGACGAGCTCTTGCTCGCGCTCACGTTCTCTTGCAGTACGATAGTCAGCGTGTCGCCGACGTTACGCGGACGACGGTCTTCAAACAGCGGCTGATAGCCATAATTGATTGGCTGCGCAGTTTGGTAAATAGAACCATTCACCATTGGCACCGGCCCCGGAATGGGCTGGGCGGTGGTTGCCCCCTGCACTAACGGTGTAGACGGAACCCAGGCACATCCAGTCAGGGTTAATGCCACTAAAGCCATAATCGGGTAGCTGCGCACGGCGTATTTTTGCATTGCATTCATCTTCGAAATCAGGGTTCCGGCGCGGCACTTACCGCGCCGGAAAACGCCTTAGAGTTGCGTCAGTTTCTGCAGCATCTGATCGGTGGTCGATACTGCCTTACTATTAATTTCGTAAGCGCGCTGAACCTGGATCATATTCACCAGCTCTTCCGCCACGTTTACGTTTGAGGTTTCCACATACCCCTGATACAGCAAACCCGCACCGTTCAACCCAGGCGTAGTGGCGTTCGGCGCGCCGGAGGCCTGCGTTTCGGTGTAGAGGTTTTCACCGATGCTTTCCAGACCGGTGTCATTCATAAAGGTGGTCAGGTTTAACTGGCCAACCTGAACTGGCGCAGCTGTCCCCTGCTGAGTCACACTCACCACACCATCGCTGGCAATGGTGATGCTCAGGGCGTTTGCCGGAATAGTGATAGCCGGCTGAACCTGATAACCGCCAGCCGTCACCAGTTGCCCGTTCTGATCAACCTGGAAGGAACCGTCGCGGGTGTAAGCGGAAGTCCCATCCGGCAGAGAGACTTCAAAGAAGCCCTGCCCTTTGATCGCCACATCTTTACTGTTGTTGGTCTGAGACAAGTTGCCCTGGCTGTGCAGACGTTCAGTGGCTACCGGACGCACGCCGGTACCAATCTGCAAGCCGGAAGGCAGCGTAGTCTGCGCGGAAGACTGCGCACCAGGCTGACGAATCGTCTGGTACAGCAAATCTTCAAATACCGCACGCTGACGCTTAAAACCATTGGTACTGACGTTCGCCAGGTTGTTGGCGATGACATCCATATTGGTTTGTTGGGCGTCAAGGCCGGTTTTTGCGATCCATAATGAACTGATCATATGTAGTCCTGTTTATTAGCCCATTGACAGCAACTGGTTGGCACGTTGCGCGTTATCATCGACGCTGGAGATCACCTTCATCTGCATCTCGAAACGACGCGCGCTGGCAATCATGTCGGTCATGGCCGCCACCGGTTTAACGTTACTGCCTTCCAGCACGCCGGACATGACGCGTACGCTCGGATCGTCCTGTAACGTCGCGCCACGCGTCGCTTGTGCGGCCTGGGTCAGACGAAAAATACCGTCATCGCCGCGCTGCACTTCTTGCGGGTCTGCTTTCACCAGTTTCAGTTTGCCAACCGGCGCAACGGTATTGGCCGGATCGCCCGGGTTCAGCGAGGAGATCGTACCGTCAGCCGCAATCGTTATTTGCGAGCCTTCAGGCACGGTCAACGGCCCGGCATCGCCCATCACCGGATGCCCCTGGATCGTCAACTGGCCGGTCGAGCTCACCTGGATGTTACCGTTGCGGGTATATCCTTCAGTACCGTTCGCCGTCTGTACTGCCAGCCAGCCGTCCTGCTGCAACGCCACGTCCAGCGGACGCGAGGTGTAATCCAGTTGGCCTGGCGTCATATCGGCACCAGGTGTTGACGCGACTACCAGCGTACGGGTAGGCAGCGAAAGCCCTTCTACCGGCACCGCACGCAGCGCATTAAGCTGCGCGCGGAAACCCGGAGTGGACGCATTCGCGAGGTTGCTGGCCGTGACAGCCTGCTGATTCAGCGTCTGGCTGGCAGCGCCCATCGCGGTATATATTGCGTGATCCATTAAGCCATCCCGTCAGACGATTAACGCAGGTTAACCAGCGTGTTAAGGATCTGGTCCTGGGTTTTGATGGTCTGCGCGTTCGACTGATAGTTACGCTGCGCGACGATCATGTTGACCAGTTCTTTACTCAGATCCACGTTCGAAGCTTCCAGCGCGCCGCTGGTCAGGCTACCGTAGTTACCGGTGTTTGCCGTACCGAGCAGCGCCACACCGGAAGAAGACGTGGCAGACCAGACGTTGTCGCCTTCGGACTTCAGGCCTTCGTTGTTGGCGAAGTTTGCCAGCACAATCTGCCCCAGCAACTGAGTCTGTTCGTTGGAGTAGTTACCTACAACGGTACCGTCATCGTTAATCTGGTAGCTCACCAGGTCACCCGGTTTGTAACCATTCTGGGTGGTCGCAACGATGTTGTTGGAACCGGTGTTTTGCTGCATGGAGTTCAGGAAGCTCAGGGAGAACGTCGCCGGGGTTGCGCCGTTAATGGTACCGGTGGTGATGTTCGCCGTGGTGCCGCTGGTCAGAGAGCCGTTCGCATCAAACACCAGTGTGCTTGCCAGCGTTGCAGTGCTGCCACTTACGCTACTGTCCTGCGTGTAAACACTCCAGGTGTTCGCCGTAGAACTTTTCACGAAGTAGACGTTCATGTCATGCGCGTTACCCTGGCTATCGTAAACGGTAACAGAGCCTTTTTTGTTGTAGCTATCCGCGTTAGTCGGATCAAAGGTGGTAACTGTCGGAGTGGAATCCGTAGAGTTCAGGTTGATCTGCATCGTTGCCGTGGTGGTGGTTTTCGCCGCCATCAGGGTGTTCGGGATAGTAATGGCCTGCGGGTTCGCGCCGGTCTGAACCGTTGGCGGTGTACCCGTTGCCGGATAACCCGTCACTTCCATGCCTTGCATGTTCACCAGGTTACGGTTCTCGTCCAGTTTGAACTGGCCGTTACGGCTGTAATAAACAGAACCGTTGCTGTCTACCAGACGGAAGAAACCGTTGCCGCTCAGCGCGACGTCAAGACCACGACCGGTACTGGTGGTGGTACCATCGTTAAAGTCCTGGGTAATCCCGGCCACCTTAACACCCAGACCGATTTTGGAACCGGCAAACATATCGGCAAAAGATGCAGTCCCGGATTTAAAGCCATATGTGGCGGAGTTGGCGATGTTGTTACCAATGACATCGAGGTTGGTGGCCGCAGCATTCAGGCCGCTGACCGCTTGTGAAAAGGCCATGACTTACTCCTGATAAGTGTTAAGGCTTAGATAATCTGCCGTACTTCGTCGAGTGTGGTTGTACCGTAGGTACCCAAATCTAAAAGGTTGCCGCTGGAGTTGAGCGTGACGCCCTGCACCATGGCAAATTGCAGCGGTTGTGCAACCAGCTGTGTTGATGCGTTGCTGGCAGAGATGGAGACTTTGTAAGAGCCATCCGGCGCTGTCGTCCCATCGGTCAGCTTGCCATCCCAGCTAAAGGTATGAACGCCAGCCGACAGCGAACCAATGTCAATCGTGCGCACCACGGTGCCGTCTTTGCTCGTGACAGTCGCAGTGACTTTGTCAGCAGCCTGCGTCAGTTCAACGCCAAACGGCGTGGTGGTTCCGCTGCCTACCAGAACCGTCTGCCCCGGGATCATGACGCCGTGACCAATCAGGTTAGATGCCTGCAATGACTGGCTGTTATCAATCTGTCCGGAAATCGAACCCAGCGTGGTATTCAGTTTTTCAATCCCGCTAAGGGTGCTGATCTGTGCCAGTTGCGACGTCAGCTCGTTGTTTTGCAGCGGGTTGGTCGGGTCCTGGTTTTTCAGCTGTGCGACCAGCAGCGTCAGAAAGCTACTCTGCAGGTCGGAAGCGCTGTTAGTGCCTGTAGTGGTAGTACCGGTAGTGCTGGTCGATGAGACACTACTGTTAGCAGTGGTGTCATTCACGTTCACGGCGATAGACATGCGTGTCTCCTTTACTGGCCAAGGGTGAGCGTTTTGAGCATCATGCTCTTAACGGTATTAAGCACTTCAACGTTTGCCTGATAGCTGCGTGAAGCGGACATGGTATTCACCATCTCACCGACCACATCAACGTTCGGCATTTTGACGTAGCCATTGGCATCAGCCAGCGGATTACCTGGTTCAAAGACCAGTTTGTCCGGCGCCTGACTTTCGACCACATCAGCTACTTTCACGCCGCCGGTCGCCTGACCCGGTGCAGCGTCCACCTGGAAGACAACCTGTTTAGCGCGGTAGGGTTGCCCATCCGGTCCGGTTACGCTGTCGGCGTTCGCCAGGTTACTGGCGGCGACGTTCAGACGTTTTGATTGCGCGGTGAGCGCAGACCCGGCGACATCAAAGATATTCAGTAATGCCATTTACTTAGTTCCCCTGTTGCAGAACGCTCATCATGCTTTTGATCTGCCCGCCCAGCACGGTCAGGCCGGTCTGGTATTTCACGCTGTTGTCAGCGAATTGCGTACGTTCGCGATCCATATCCACGGTGTTACCGTCGAGTGAAGGCTGGTCAGGAATGCGGTACAACAGATCGGCAGACGGCGTGGAGATGTTTTGCGCCGGAATATGGCGGGAAGATGTCAGCGTCAATGCAACGCCGCTGTTTTCAGCACGCCCGCGCTCCATGACTTTTTTTAATTCGCTGGAGAAATCAATATCGCGCGCCTGAAACCCGGGGGTATCGGCGTTGGCAATGTTTGCCGCCAGAATTTCCTGGCGCTGGGCGCTCAGGTTCAGCGCTTCTTGCTGAAAACGCAGAGCGGCATCAAGTTTATCGAGCATAGCTCCCCCACTGATGACAATTATTTAGCCAACAGCTTAAATCTCCTCAGGCAAACTTATCGCCGGAATAAGGGCAAAATGCGTCGCTATTTATTGCGTTGATAGATTTGCCATGCAGTTAAAATCTCTGCATCCCATCAACAGGCAGGAGTCTGCGATGAACACGTTGAAAAGCGGTTTAGCCGCGACCTTACTGTTTTTGAGCCCGCTGACACAGGCGGGCGAGCTGCAAGCTCAGCTCACATCATTTTTTGCTCAGCGCCTTGCTGGCTTTAGTGACGAGGTAGTGGTAAATATACGAACCCCGCAGAACATGTTGCCCACCTGCGATCAGCCCGCGCTGAGCGTAGTCGGCGGCGCAAAGCTATGGGGAAACGTAAACGTTGTGGCAAACTGTGCGGGAGCTAAGCGCTTTTTGCAGGTTAACGTGCAGGCGACGGGTAATTATGTAGTGGCGGCGCAATCTGTTGCGCGTGGCAGCACGCTGCAACCCGGCAGCGTGACATTAAAACGCGGTCGTCTCGATCAATTGCCGCCGCGCACGATGCTGGATATCAATCAGGCGCAGGATGCGATTAGCCTGCGCGATCTCGTTCCCGGGCAGCCGATTCAGCTCTCAATGCTGCGTCAGGCATGGCGGGTAAAAGCCGGACAGCGGGTACAGGTTGTGGCATCGGGAGATGGCTTTAGTGTGAACGGCGAAGGACAAGCGCTGGACAATGCCGCAGTGGCGCAAAATGCCCGCGTGCGTATGTCTTCAGGCCAGATTGTCAGCGGTACGGTGAATACTGATGGGAATATTCTGATTAACCTATAATCTTTTTAAAGAATTTATGTTGCCTGCCGATAAATAAGCAACGACTAAAGATATCTGGCCCGAAACGCCGGGACACCTCGATGAGGACAACACAATGAGCATTGATCGTACATCGCCTCTGAAGCCGGTTAACGCCGTTCAACAGCGTGAAACCAACGACGCCCAGACGCAGAAAGCACGTCTTGAAAAAGCCGAGACGGCGAACAGCACCAGCGTCACCATCAGCGGCGCGCAGGCGAAGCTGATGCAGGCGGGCGCGAATGACATCAATATGGAACGCGTTGAGCAACTGAAAACCGCGATTCGTAATGGTGAACTGAAAATGGATACCGGCAAGATTGCCGATGCCCTGATTAACGAAGCGCAGAGTTACTTACAGAGTAAATAACAGAATGAATCGACTGTCAGACATCCTTGATCAAATGACAGTTATCCTGAGCGCTCTGAAAGACGTGATGGATGCTGAGCAAAAGCAACTTTCCGTAGGCCATGTGAATGGCAGTGCGTTACAGCGTATTACGGAAGAAAAAAGTTCCTTGCTCGCAACGCTGGATTACCTGGAGCAACAGCGTCGTTCAGCGCAGAAAGCACAGCGCAGCGCTAATGACGATATCGCCGATCGCTGGCAGATTATTACGCAGAAGACACAGCATTTGCGCGACCTTAACCAGCACAATGGATGGCTGCTGGAAGGGCAAATTGAGCGTAATCAGCAGGCGCTGGATGTACTGAAACCCCATCAGGAACCAACGCTTTACGGTGCCAACGGCCACACCGCTTCTGCTAACCGCGGCGGCAAAAAAATCTCGATTTAATCGCCAGACATTTTTTTGCCAGGGGTTTCCCCTGGCAAAATTGTTTATGCCGTCCGGCGGGCAAACTCTTTCAGTTTAAAACCTAGCAGTGCCAGCGTGGCGAAGTAAGCTACCACCCCTACCCCCACTACCGCCATCAAACGCAGCAAGCGGTATGGCATCGTACCCAGTGACCATTCCGGCATAACATAGAGCATGCCCACCAGCGCAGCCGCCATCACCAGCACAGCAATCACCAGACGCAGCAGAAAGCTTTTCCAGCCTGGCTGCGGCGTGAAAATATCTTGTTTACGCAGCTGCCAGTAAAGCAAACCGGCGTTCAGGCAGGCAGCCAGACCGATCGACAGTGACAACCCGGCATGTTTCAGCGGACCAATAAAAGCAAGGTTCATCAACTGCGTCATCAGCAGCGTGACAATGGCAATCTTCACCGGCGTTTTAATGTTTTGCCGCGAATAGAAGCCCGGTGCCAGCACCTTCACGACAATCAGGCCCATTAAGCCGACGGAGTAAGCAATTAATGCCCGCTGCGTCATCAGCGCGTCAAAGGCAGTAAATTTACCGTACTGAAACAGCGAGACGGTCAGCGGTTTTGCCAGAATGCCCAACGCCACTGCGCTCGGCAGCGCCAGCAGAAAGCAAAGACGCAGCCCCCAGTCCATCAGGCGGCAGTACTCATCGTGATTGCCGCTGGCGAAACTTTTCGACAGTGAAGGCAGCAAAATCGTCCCCAGCGCCACGCCCAGCACGCCAGACGGAAACTCCATCAGTCGGTCAGCGTAGTACATCCACGATACCGACCCGGAGACCAGAAACGAGGCGAAAATCGTGTTGATGATTAAGGAAATCTGGCTGACCGAGACCCCAAGGATCGCAGGCCCCATCTGCTTCACGACGCGAATAGCACCGGCATCGTGAAAACTCACGCGCGGTAATACCAGCATGCCGATCTTCTTCAGATGCGGCAGTTGATAAACCAGTTGCAGCACGCCGCCCACCGTCACCGCCCATGCCAGCGCCAGCACCGGCGGATGGAAGTACGGCGCGGCAAACAGCGCAAAGCCAATCATGCTGATATTGAGAAATGTCGGCGCAAACGCTGGCACCGAGAAACGGTTCCAGGTATTGAGGATCGCGCCCACCAGTGACGCCAGCGAGATCAGCAGAATATAAGGAAAGGTAATGCGCAGTAGCTGTGAGGTGAGATTGAATTTATCCGCTGTATCGGCAAACCCCGGCGCGGTGACCAGAATCACCCACGGTGCCGCCAGCATCCCGGCGACAGTCACCAGCGCCAGCGCCAGCGTCAGTAAACCCGAGACATAGGCCACAAACACTCGCGTCGCATCCTCGCCCTGCTTGCTTTTGTACTCAGCAAGAATGGGAACAAATGCCTGGGAAAACGCCCCCTCGGCAAAGATGCGCCGCAACAAATTGGGCAGTTTAAACGCTACAAAGAAGGCGTCAGTTGCCATACCCGCGCCAAAAACCCTTGCCACAATAGCGTCGCGCGCAAAACCCAGCACGCGAGAAAACATCGTCATCGAGCTGACAGCCGCCAGCGATTTTAATAGATTCATTCTGGATTCCATAAGGCACAACGCCTGCAATGCAGGCGTTGGTATACAGCGAAGCGCTTAGTCTACAGGGAAAAAGGCGAATTACTATCGCCAGATGTTACAGGCGGTTATTCACTCATCGCCTCACGCCAGAGCTTTTCCACCACGCGCTGAGCCAGGATGGCCTGTTCACCCGCCGTTTCCGGAACCGTCTGATTTTGCACGCATTCAATAAAATGGCGCGCGCAACCCACAAAACCACGCTGTTCCAGCACGCTCTGCCAGCCAGCGACCGGACGCGCTACTACGCCCTGCCCGCGCTCTTCGCGCCATTCGCGCATATCGGTGATATCCACCAGCGCACCATCGGTGACAGCCTGAATCCATTCGCGCTGGCTTCCCGCCCGCCGGTGCATACTGGTGGTGATTTGCAGATGATCCAGTGAGAAGTGGTGTTCGGCATAAACCATTGCGCCGTCATCATCCGTGAGCAACGTACCGCTTTGTAATGCCGCCGCGCTTCCCGCCAGCCACAACGCGGTATCCACCACGTGCAGATAATCGTCGAGCAACGTGAAGCGTAAATCGTGCGGCCCTACGCTGTCGGTACGGTGTTTATCCATCCGCAACGACGCCGCCTGCGGCATCTGCTGTTTCAGTTCGCGGTACAGCGGCGAAAAACGGCGATTAAAACCGACCATCAGCGTCAGTTTTTTCCGCGCGGCCAGTTCGATAAGCCGCTCAGCATCCTGGAGGTTTTCTGCCAGCGGTTTATCAACGCAGACATGCACGCCAAGGTTCAGTAACTCACTGACCACGCTGTAGTGCGAAGCTGTCGACGTGTGGACGAAAGCCGCATCACATTGCGCGGCTAGTGCCGTCAGCGAATCAGCATACGGAATGCGCCAGGTTTCGCATACCTGCAGGGCTTTCTCCCGCGTCGGCGACCAGGCTGCGGTTAACGTCCAGCCGGTCGCAGCGCCGACAACCGGCAGCCAGGCTTTTTGCGCAATGCCGCCCAGGCCGACCACTCCAATACGTAATTTCGTCACGGCTAATCTCCTAAATGTGCGAGCAGCGAATCCAGACGCTGTTTCAGATCTGCCACTTCCTCTTCCAGCGCCTCAACGCGCGCCACCAGTGATTCTTCCGGCGGGCTGACCGCCTCAACAACATTCACCAGCGTCTGTACATCGCCGCTGAACAGGTGCATATAGCGGCTTTCGCGCTTACCGGGCTCGCGGGGCAGCCGCACGACATACGGACCATCTTCCCGCGTCGCCAACAGTTCCAGCGCCGTTTCCACTTCCGCCATATCGTTAAAGCGATGCATACGTTCCGCACGACCGCGCAGTTCCCCCGGCGTTTGCGGCCCGCGCAGCAGCAGCGTGGTGATGAGCGCCACTTCTGCCGGATTGAGTTTCAGATCGCCAAATTCAGAGTTGCAAAAACGCTGCTCGTATTTCGTTACGCGATTGCCAAAACCGCTGACGGTGCGCAGATAGTGCCGTTTCACCAATTCATCCAGCACCTCTTGTACCTCATGTTCACTGAGGTTCATGACGGGTTCACGGTTGGTCTTCTGATTACAGGCGGTAACCACGCCATTGATCGACAGCGGATATTGTTCCGGCGTGGTGATCTGCTTTTCCAGCAGGCAGCCGATAACGCGCGCTTCGACCGCTGAGAGTTGATACTTCATCGTTGCTCCTTAGCGACCCGGGGTCCATTCTTGCGCGGTGAGCGCGGTAAGTACGTGATCGCGCCACTGCCCGTCGATCAGCAAATACGATTTGGCGTAGCCTTCTTTCTCGAAACCCAGCCTCGCCAGCAAATCGCCGCTACGTTTATTATGCGGCATGTAATTTGCCATGATGCGGTGCATATGTTGCGTGCGCTGCATATAGCGGATCGCCGCCGTCAGCGCTTCAAACATCAGCCCTTGCCCCTGCCATTTTTGTCCAATGGAGTAGCCAAGGTAACAAGCATGAAACGAGCCGCGTACCACATTGGAAAAATTCGCCACGCCGACGATCTCTTTTTCCTCAGGATCGAGCAGCGCGAAATAGAATGCCGAACCCTGTTTATGAAACTCATTGATCATGCCAAGACGGGCCTGCCAGCCGGAAGGGTAGCAATGGCTTTCATCGCGCACGGGCTCCCAGGGCTTTAGAAATTGCCGATTTTCGGCGTAATAATCCGCCAGGCGCCAGGCATCGCGATCATGCACTAAACGAACCACTAATCTGTCTGTGACTAAGCGTACTTTCGGCACGTTACTGCGGTAGCCAAACATGCATTACCACTCCTTCCATTTCACCACACTTTTAACCCCTTACCTTTACTATACATTTGCGCAGCCACTCTGTGAAAACAGCAACATGGCATTTTCCACTTTGCGGACCATTTTCGATGAAAACTCTGAATCAAAGCCGGATTTTGATAAAAAAATATTGTCACCGCGAATGTGGGAAAAGATCGGGCGAACCCGCAGAATAAGAATGTCTTATCTTTCTTAATTTCCCGGAGGGGAAATGGCACGCATATCGCAGGCAAGGAGCCTGGGTAAATATTTCCTGCTTGTCGATAATATGCTGGTTGTACTCGGCTTTTTCGTTGTCTTCCCACTTATTTCTATTCGTTTTGTTGATCAGCTCGGCTGGGCGGCGTTGATGGTCGGTATTGCGCTCGGCCTGCGGCAATTTATTCAGCAGGGTTTGGGCATTTTCGGCGGCGCAATTGCCGACCGCTTTGGTGCCAAACAGCTGATCGTCACCGGCATGTTGATGCGTGCGGGCGGTTTCGTCGCGATGGGCGTGGCGCACGAACCCTGGCTGCTGTGGCTCTCCTGCATTCTTTCCGGGCTGGGCGGTACACTGTTCGATCCGCCGCGTTCCGCGCTGGTGGTCAAACTTGTGCGCCCCAACCAGCGCAGCCGCTTTTTCTCTATCCTGATGATGCAGGACAGCGCCGGCGCGGTTGTCGGCGCATTGCTCGGTAGCTGGCTGTTGCAATATGACTTTCGTCTGGTGTGTGCCGCCGGAGCGCTAATGTTTGTGCTCTGTGCCGCGTTCAACGCCTGGCTATTACCGGCGTGGAAACTCTCTACGGTAAAAGCCCCGGTGCGCGAAGGGTTGGCACGTGTGCTGCGCGACAAACGGTTCGTCACCTACGTCCTGACGCTGACCGGTTACTATATGCTGGCGGTACAGGTGATGCTGATGCTGCCGATCATGGTCAACGATATTGCCGGTTCACCGGCGGCAGTGAAGTGGATGTACGCCATCGAAGCCTGCTTGTCGCTGACGTTGCTCTACCCTATCGCCCGCTGGAGTGAAAAACGCTTTCGTCTTGAACAGCGTCTGATGGCCGGGCTGCTGGTGATGTCATTTAGTCTGCTGCCGATCGGAATGGTGGGGACGTTGCAGCAACTGTTTACGCTTATCTGCACATTCTATATCGGCTCAATTATTGCCGAACCTGCGCGGGAAACCTTAAGCACGCAGCTAGCTGATGCCCGTGCGCGCGGCAGTTATATGGGTTTCAGTCGCCTGGGGCTGGCATTTGGCGGCGCGCTTGGTTACGCCGGTGGTGGGTGGTTGTTTGATGCCGGCAAAGCCTTCAACCAGCCGGAATTGCCGTGGATGATGCTCGGCCTGATCGGGCTGATGACCTCAATGGCGCTGCTGTGGCAATTCGGCCATAAGCGCATTCGCCCGCGGATGCTCGAACCTGGCGCCTGATTTGCGCCATGCAATGCTCTCTTCCATACTGGTCTTTAACGGATAAGCCAGTATGGAGGAGAAACGTGAAACTCTACATTTACGACCACTGCCCTTTCTGCATCAAAGCCCGCATGATTTTCGGCCTTAAAAATCTTCCTGTAGAACTCAACATTCTGCTTAGTGACGACGAGGCCACGCCAACTAAAATGATTGGCCAGAAGATGGCGCCCATCCTGCAAAAAGACGACAGCCGTTATCTGCCGGAGAGTATGGATATTGTGCACTATGTCGATAAACTTGACGGCAAACCGCTACTCACCGGTAAACGAAACCCGAAGCTGGAAGAGTGGCTGCGCAAGGTTAACGGCTATGTGAATAAATTGCTGATACCCCGCTTTGCGAAATCCGCCTTCGACGAGTTTTCCACACCGCAGGCGCGCGCCTGGTTTGTCGCGAAGAAAGAGGCGGCGATCGGCAATTTCGATGAACATCTCGCCCACTCTGCCGGACTGGTGAAAAATATCAGCGACGATCTGCGCGCACTGGACAAGCTCATTGTCAAACCGAATGCGGTCAACGGCGAGCTCTCCGAAGACGATATTCATCTTTTCCCGCTGCTGCGTAACCTGACGCTTGTCGCCGGAATTAACTGGCCGAGCCGGGTGGCGGACTACCGCGATAATATGGCCAAGCAGACCCAGGTTAACCTGCTTTCATCAATGGCTATTTAGCGAACTCACGGCGGAAACGTAAGTTTCCGCCAGCCATTCAGCTTTTTCCGCTAGCCTTTGTACCTCGCCTGACGCATCCTACGCACCGGCTTTGACGCTTTCGGAATCACGTTGAGGAATTATGAAGAAGATCTTTTTTGCCGCTGCCTTACTGCTGAGCGGCGTGCTGGTGGGCTGTAACCAACTGACCCAATATTCCATCAGCGAACAGGAAATTAACCAGGCGCTGCAAAAACGCAACGATTTTGCGAAAGATATTGGCCTGCCTGGCGTGGCTGATGCGCACATTGTGCTGAACAACCTGGCATCGGAAATTGGTCGTGAAGAGCCGAACAAAGTGACGCTGACCGGCGATGCCAACCTGGATATGACCTCCCTTTTCGGTAACCAGAAAGCGGTCATCAAGCTGAAACTGAAGGCGTTGCCGGTGTTTGATAAAGAGAAAGGCGCTATTTACTTGCAGGAGATGGAAGTGGTGAAAGCCGACGTGCAGCCAGAAAAAATGCAAACAGTGCTGCAAACGTTGATGCCCTACCTGAACCAGTCGCTGCGCAACTACTTTAATCAGCGTCCGGCTTATGTGCTGAAAGAGGACAGTAGCAAAGGTGAAGCGCTGGCGAAGAAATACGCCAAAGGCATTGAGGTGAAACCGGGCGAAATTATTATCCCCCTCACCGACTGAGTCCAGGGCGCCGCGAGCGCCCTTTTTTTCAGGAAAAAGATGCAAACGAAAACGTTTCCGCTTATCCTTAGTGCCCGGCAAAAAACACCTGATTCTCACCAGCCGGAGCACTCCAATGACACAATCCCAGGTTTTGAAAATCCGCCGTCCTGACGACTGGCACGTCCACCTGCGTGATGGCGATATGTTAAAAACCGTGGTGCCGTGGACCAGTGAAACCTACGCCCGCGCCATTGTCATGCCCAATCTCGCTCCTCCTGTGACAACCGTGGATGCTGCGCGCGCGTACCGCCAGCGCATTCTTGATGCCGTGCCTGCCGGGCATGATTTCACCCCGCTAATGACCTGCTATCTGACCGACAGCCTGAGTGCGGATGAAGTGGAACGTGGGTTTAACGAAAACGTCTTTACGGCGGCGAAACTTTATCCCGCGAATGCCACCACCAACTCCAGCCACGGCGTCACCAGCATTGATGCCATTATGCCGGTGCTGGAGCGCATGGAGAAACTGGGTATGCCGCTGCTGGTGCATGGCGAAGTGACCCACGCGGATATCGATATCTTCGATCGCGAAGCGCGCTTTATTGAAACGGTGATGGAGCCGCTGCGCCAGCGCCTGCCGGGGTTAAAAGTGGTGTTTGAGCATATCACCACCAAAGACGCGGCAGATTATGTGCGCGAGGGTAACGAGCGCCTGGCGGCCACCATTACGCCACAGCATTTGATGTTTAACCGTAACCACATGCTGGTTGGCGGCGTGCGTCCGCATCTCTACTGCTTGCCTATCCTTAAACGCAACATTCACCAGCAGGCGCTGCGAGAGTTGGTCGCCAGTGGATTTGAACGCGCTTTTCTCGGTACTGATTCTGCACCGCACGCGCGGCACCGGAAAGAAGCAAGCTGTGGTTGTGCCGGTTGCTTCAATGCGCCAACCGCGCTCGGTAGCTACGCCACCGTGTTTGAAGAGATGAACGCCTTGCAGCATTTTGAAGCGTTCTGCTCGTCAAACGGACCGCGCTTCTACGGACTGCCGCTCAATGAGGGCTTTATTGAACTGGAACGCATCGAAAGCGTTGTACCAGAGAGCATTGCCCTGACGGACGATACGCTGGTGCCGTTCCTCGCGGGTGAAACCGTTCGCTGGCGCGTTAAGCAGTAAAAATTTTACTGCCCCCTGTTGTAAAGATACCTTATTAACTGTATATATATACAGTAAACACACAGGGGGCTATTATGCGCATTGAAGTGACTATCGCCAAAACCACACCCTTACCGCCAGGTGCTATCGATGCGCTGGCGGGCGAATTATCCCGTCGGCTCAATAATTACTATCCCGAACACGATAACAAAATCACCGTTCGCTACGCGGCGGCTAATAACCTGTCGGTGCTTGGTGGCGCAAAAGAAGATAAAGATCGCATAAGTGAAATTTTGCAGGAAACCTGGGAAAGCGCCGACGACTGGTTTATCAACGACTAATTTCTCTTTAAGTTTGTTCTTATTGCCGGGTCGCCCCGGCTTTTTTGTCTGTTTTTTACGCCATTCATTAATTCCACAGTTCTTTAGTAAAAATATGTGCTTAAGGTTTCGTTTTCTTATTCAAAAAAATCAAACAGCCTAAAAAACATGTTGCAGAGTGTTTATTTATTCGATCATCACCCCCATCTGTTGATATACTAAAGAGGCTTCAAATAAAACACGCATTGAACCTCGAAAGTCGTTGTCTAAATAAACACGCTAATATGGGGGTTATGATGGTAAAGAATAATGAAGTCATCCAGACCCATCCACTGGTCGGATGGGACATCAGTACCGTGGATAGTTACGATGCCCTGATGCTCCGGTTACACTACCAGACCCCAAACAGAGCCGCTCAGGAAGAGACTGAAGTCGGCCAGACGTTATGGTTAACGACAGATGTCGCCCGCCAGTTTATATCGATTCTCGAGGCGGGTATTGCCAAGATTGAATCAGGCGATTACCAACAAGATGAGTACCGCAGGCATTAGTCTTAATGCTGACCTTCATCCCAACAGGCACCCTTCAGGGTGCCTTAATTATTTCTGCCCTTGTATAACGCCGCCAGGTTAATTACCCTCCTGAACACGCTTTTTCCTGGAGAACACCATGAAATATGACCTGATTATTATCGGCAGCGGATCTGTCGGCGCAGCTACCGGCTATTACGCCACCCGCGCCGGGCTAAATGTCCTGATGACCGATTCCCATCTTCCTCCACACCAGCAAGGCAGCCATCATGGCGATACGCGTTTGATTCGCCACGCGTATGGCGAGGGTGAAAAATATGTTCCGCTGGTGCTGCGTGCCCAACAGTTGTGGGATCAATTAGCCCACGAAAGCGGTGAGGCGGTGTTCGAACGGACCGGCGTGATCAACCTCGGACCGGCTGATTCCGAATTTCTCGCCAATGTCGCCCACAGTGCTAAGCAGTGGGATCTGGCGGTAGAAAAACTGGATGCGCCTTCACTGATGGCCCGCTGGCCAGAAATCACCGTGCCGGAAGACTATATCGGTCTGTTCGAAGCCGATTCTGGCGTGCTAAGGAGCGAACTGGCGGTAAAAACCTGGATCAGTCTCGCCCAGCAAGCCGGTTGCGCACAACTGTTTAACTGCCCGGTTACCGCGCTGCGTCATGACCCTGAAGGCGTGACCATCGAAACAGCGGAAGGCGAGTTCGTCGGCAAGAAAGTGTTGATTAGCGCAGGTACCTGGGTGCGTCAGTTAATTCCAACGCTTCCGGTACAACCCGTACGCAAGGTTTTCGCCTGGTTCCAGGCAGACGGCCGCTACAGCAGCAAAAATCACTTCCCAGCCTTCACCGGTGAAATGCCGAATGGCGATCAATATTACGGCTTCCCCGCCGAAGATAACGCGCTGAAGATCGGTCGTCATAACGGCGGCCAGCTCATCGACGAGGCGCGACAGCGTACACCTTTTGGCAATGAAGCGGGAGACGGTTCGGAGTGCTTCGGTTTTCTGCGACAGTTTCTGCCGGGAATCGGCGGTTGCCTTTATGGCGCTTCATGTACCTACGATAACTCGCCGGATGAAGATTTTATTATTGATACTTTGCCGGAACATCCGGACACGCTGATTATCACCGGACTGAGCGGACATGGATTTAAATTCGCGCCAGTGCTCGGCGAAATCGCCAGTGAGTTTGCACAGGGTAAACGCAGCGATTTCGATTTGACACCTTTTTCCCTGTCACGCTTTACCCGATAATCCGTCGGCGGCCTTATTTGTGGCCGCCTTTATTTTTCTACGGAGAGATCATGCGTCGTTTATTCAACTTCCTTATTAATAACGTGCGTGAGCATTTGATGTTATATATTGCGCTGTGGCTTCTCGTTGCGCTGATCGACCTTATTTATATTGTATGGTCCTGACCATAAATACTGACAAAAGCTGACATTTATTTAAAAAAATAAAATTAAAACAATTTCTCTGAACAACAGCAACCTCACAAACCCTGCCATTAACCGCCAGACTTACCTTCCATCCTCTAATCACCTGAACATTCAAAGCAAAAATCATTCAAAAAATATGATATAGAAAAATTAATTATTTAATTGATTAATTTTCAGTTGCAATATGTATCCGCTCCCGCCATTTTAAATTAACCGTTCATTAACCAGATTCACAATTATGCAATTTCGCAACTCATCCGCCCGCTATGGCGCTATTTCCGTTGCTCTTCACTGGCTGATGGCAATAGCCGTTTATGGCATGTTTGCGCTGGGATTATGGATGGTCACGCTCAGCTATTATGATGGCTGGTACCATCAGGCACCGGAACTGCATAAAAGCATCGGCATTCTGTTGATGTTAGGGCTGGTGGTGCGCATTGTCTGGCGGCATATGTCACCGCCCCCTTCTCCACTTTCCAGTTATTCGCGCCTGACGCGAGCAAGCGCCGTACTGGCTCATATTGCACTCTATGTGTTGCTGTTTGGTATTCTCATCAGCGGTTATTTAATCTCCACCGCGGATGGCAAACCGATCACCGTATTTGGCCTGTTTAACGTGCCTGCGACACTTACCGACGCCGGTTCGCAGGCGGATCTCGCAGGTACTGTTCATTTATGGCTGGCATGGAGCGTGGTCGTGCTCTCGGTATTGCACGGCCTGGCCGCCTTAAAACACCATTTCATCGATAAAGACGCCACTCTCAAGCGCATGCTGGGAAAATCGTCGCCTGACTCTGGAGCATAATATGAAGAAAATCCTGCCGGGACTCGCTCTCGCCTCGCTACTCTTTGCTAGCGGCACTGCCGTAGCCGCAGATTATAAAATCGATAAAGAGGGGCAACACGCTTTCGTTAACTTCCGCATCCAGCATCTTGGATACAGTTGGTTATACGGTACGTTTAAAGATTTCGACGGTACATTTACCTTCGACGAAGCCAACCCGGCCGCCGATAAAGTGAATGTGACGATCAACACTAACAGCCTGGATACCAATCATGCTGAACGTGATAAGCATCTGCGCAGTGCGGAATTTTTGAATGTGGCGAAATTCCCGCAGGCGACGTTCAGCTCTACTGAAGTGAAGAAAACGGCTGATGGATTGGATATCACCGGCAATCTGACGCTGAATGGCGTGACCAAGCCGGTGGTGCTGGCGGCAAAACTCATCGGTGAGGGCAAAGATCCGTGGGGCGGCGTACGTGCAGGTTTTGAAGCTTCCGGCAAAATTGCGCTGAAAGATTTCAATATTACGACCGATCTTGGGCCAGCATCGCAGGATGTGGAGCTGATTATTTCCGTCGAAGGTGTACAGCAGAAGTAAATGAGCAGGAGAGGGTTTCCCCTCTCCTGTTTGCGTTATTCTGGATCCGGAATACCCAGTTTCGTGTTCAGACGTCCGCGTGATTTGTTGAAGATTTTATTGCCATTCTCACGTCCGGCGCGGCGTTTACGCTGCTCCTCTTCCGGCAATTTGCTCTCTTTCTGACACAATTCGCTGCAACAGCCTTCATATTTCTCCGCACAAGCCGGGCACTGAATAAACAGCAAATGGCAACCGTCATTGCGACAGTTGGTATGCGAGTCGCACGGCGCACCACACTGGTGGCAATGGGCAATCACGTCGTCGGAAATGCGTTCCCCCATTCGTTCATCGAAAACGAAATTCTTCCCGACAAAGCGAACGGGCAGGCCTTGTTCACGGGCGCGACGCGCATACTCAATGATGCCGCCTTCGATATGCCACACTTTATTAAAACCGTTGTGCTTCATCCAGGCGCTCGCCTTTTCACAGCGAATACCGCCGGTGCAATACATCACAATTTTCTTGTCTTTATGCGCCTGCATCATCTCAACGGCTTTAGGTAACTGCTCGCGGAAAGTATCGGCGGGGATCTCCAGCGCGCCGTCAAAATGCCCCACTTCATATTCATAGTGGTTGCGCATATCGATAAAAATCGCTTCCGGATCGTCGAGCATAGCATTCACTTCCGCCGCTTTCAGGTAATCGCCGACATCGCTGGCATCAAAACTCTCATCTTCAATACCGTCCGCAACAATACGATCGCGCACTTTCATGCGCAGCACCCAGAATGATTTACCGTCATCGTCAATGGCGATGTTCAGACGCAGGCCATCCAGTGCCGGATCGAAGGCATAAAGCGCATCGCGAAAAGCCGGGAACTGGCTTTGCGGTACGCTGACCTGGGCATTAATCCCTTCATGGGCAAGATAAATGCGACCAAATACCTTCAGTGCGGTAAACGCCTGGTAAAGGGCATCGCGCGTTGCCTGCGGATTCATAATAGAAAAATATTTATAAAACGAGACCGTGATACGCGGCTCGGTTTCGGCAAGCATGCGCGCTTTTAATTCATCGTTGGCGATGCGGTTGTGTAACACTGGCATGGTGTACGTATCCTGCAAAGTAGAGAGTGAAAAAACGGCGGCATCATAAAGCAAATATTGATAATTTACATCCACACATTTTGCGCTACATTTCCTCTCAATCTGCTTATTACGGTATAACAATCACCGGAAAAACCGCCATTCTGTGCGCCCGGATTTTGGCAAATTCCGAAAAAGTGCGAGAATACAGGGAATTGTTGCTTAATACAGGACAGTCATGACGCTTTTACCTAAGTTTTCAGCCTCACTTTTACACCCTCGTTTTTGGCCCACCTGGTTTGGAATGGGTTTGCTGTGGCTGGTCGTTCAGCTCCCCTATCCGGTCATTTATCGCCTGGGGTATGGCATTGGGCATCTGGCTAAACGTGTGATGAAACGACGTGTGAAAATCGCCGAGCGCAATCTTGAACTCTGTTTTCCGCAGATGAGCGCCGAAGAACGGCAGCGTATGGTTGCCAAAAATTTTGAGTCAGTCGGCATGGGCGTCATGGAAACGGGCATAGCCTGGTTCTGGTCCGATCGCCGAATGGCACGCTGGATGGATGTTTCCGGTTTTGAATATGTTCGCGACGTACAGGCGCAAGGGCGCGGTATTTTGCTGATTGGCGTGCATTTTCTCACACTGGAAGTTGGCGCCCGTATGTTCGGTATGAATGAGCCGGGTATCGGTGTCTACAGACCGAACGACAATCCGGTTATCGATCTGGTGCAGACCTGGGGCCGCATGCGTTCCAACAAGAGTATGATCGACCGAAAAGATCTTAAAGGAATGATCCGCGCGCTGAAAGCAGGCGAGGTTGTCTGGTACGCGCCGGACCACGATTACGGCCCACGGGCCAGCGTTTTCGCCCCTTTCTTTGCCGTTGAGCAGGCGGCGTCCACTTCCGGCACCTGGATGCTGGCGCGGATGTCTCAGGCTGCTATTGTACCGTTTGTTCCGCGTCGTAAACCGGATGCAAAAGGCTACGAGCTGATCATGCTGGAACCGGAATACTCTCCGCCGCTTGACGATGCAGAAACAACAGCCGCCTGGATGAACAAAGTCGTGGAACGCTGCATCATGATGGCTCCCGAGCAGTATATGTGGCTACATCGCCGCTTTAAAACCCGCCCGAAAGGCGTCCCTTCTCGTTACTGAACACCTGAATAGCCCGCATTTGCGGGCTTTTTTTCATCATACAAAAATCGTCCTTCGCATTGCAGCAACCATCACCTGGGCGCATAATTAGCATGCTTATCAATTTCCCTTATGCGCGCGTTGCAACAACGCTGTACGGATGGTTATGTCATCTTCTGATGCCCCAATAAACTGGCAACGTAATCTTACCGTTGCCTGGTTTGGTTGTTTTCTTACTGGCGCGGCCTTCAGCCTGGTCATGCCCTTTCTGCCGCTGTATGTTGAACAACTCGGCGTGACCGATCCGGGTGCGCTGAATATGTGGTCCGGGCTGGTGTTCAGTATTACCTTCCTTTTTTCAGCTATCGCTTCGCCGTTCTGGGGCGGGCTTGCCGACCGTAAAGGGCGCAAAATTATGTTGCTGCGGTCAGCGCTGGGCATGGCGATTGTCATGGCGCTGATGGGCATGGCGCAAAATGTCTGGCAGTTTTTAGTTTTGCGCGCGCTTTTAGGTTTATTGGGTGGATTTATCCCGAACGCGAATGCCTTAATCGCGACACAAATCCCGCGCAATAAAAGCGGCTGGGCACTCGGCACCCTTTCCACCGGTGGCGTCGGCGGTGCGCTGCTTGGGCCGCTGGCAGGCGGTCTTCTCGCCGATAACTGGGGCCTGCGGATGGTCTTCTTTATCACAGCGTCAGTGCTGTTCCTCTGTTTCCTGCTGACACTGTGCTGTATCCGGGAGAATTTTGTCCCAGTGGCAAAACGCGAAATGCTGCACTTCAAAGAGGTTTTTGCCTCGTTGAAAAGCCCAAAACTGGTGCTGAGCCTGTTTATCACCACAATGATAATTCAGGTGGCAACCGGCTCCATTGCGCCGATTCTGACGCTGTATGTGCGCGAATTGACGGGTAACGTCAGCAATATCGCGTTTATCAGCGGCATGATTGCGTCGGTGCCAGGCGTCGCGGCACTGATGAGCGCTCCTCGTCTGGGAAAACTGGGCGATCGCATCGGCCCGGAGAAGATCCTGGTGGCCGCGCTGGTGATATCCGTGCTGCTGCTGGTGCCCATGTCATTGGTACAAACGCCCTGGCAACTGGCGATTCTGCGTTTCCTGCTCGGCGCTGCCGATGGTGCGCTACTCCCGGCGGTGCAGACGCTGCTGGTCTATAACTCGACCAACCAGATTGCCGGGCGCATCTTCAGTTATAACCAGTCATTCCGTGATATCGGCAACGTTACCGGGCCACTTATTGGTGCAGCGGTCTCCGCCAGCTACGGGTTCCGCGCAGTCTTTTGTGTAACCGCAGGCGTGGTGCTTTTTAATGCCGTCTATTCCTGGTTCAGCTTACAGCGCCCTGCACGTTCTCACGCTGAAACGCCCACTTCCACCGCATCCGTGGTCAGCAGTAAAGAGTGATCGGTTACAGAGCGGGTCCCCCTGCTCTGCCGCCCTTTCATAATGATCAATTTCTGTTAAATATCTGATTACCTCAGCCATCATTTGACGCTGGCGAAACCAGCGACTATAGATTTTTGCAGATACTTTTTCTGCAACTTGAGGAGTTTTTCCATGGCTGAATCCGAACTGGAGTATTACTCAACACTGTCTGAAGCAATTGATGCCGCACGGGAAATTTTTATTGCCAATAATCCAGATATTGATGAAGACGAGATCAGCGTGCAGCAATTTAATGCGCAAAAGTATGTTCTTCAGGATGGCGATATCGCCTGGCAGGCTGAGTTCTTTGCCGATGAGGAGGAGCCAGGAGAGTGTCTGCCGATGCTCAGTGGCGAAGCCGCGCAAAGCGTGTTCGACGGCGATTTCGACGAGATCGAAATAAGCCAGGAGTGGCAGGAAGAGAACACGCTGCACGAATGGGACGAGGGCGAGTTTCAACTTGAACCGCCGCTCGATACCGAAGAGGGTCAGACTGCGGCAGACTAATGGGACGAGCGCTGATCACTCATAGGGGCCGTGATGCGCATCCAGTGGCAACAATAAGGTGTCGAACACCAGTGAAAAAGGCAGATCGAGCACGGTAATATAGCGCCACGCCGAATCACGAACATCCCATTGCACGCCGGGATAGTACTGATTTCCGTGGCCCTGCCCCGGGATAGTCCGACTGATAATGCTGCCGCAGCCGCTTAATAAACAGGCCATTACGACAACCAGAATAACTCTCACACCTGACCTCATCTTGCTGTTTGCAGAGTAAAAAAATACCGGCTCGGTGGCCGGTATTTTCCTTAATGTCGGCTTATTTCGCCTTCAACGCCAGCGGGTTTAGCTTCAGCTCTTCGTAATGGTTTACCCAGGAGAGATATCTCTCAGGTGCGGACCATACGCGATAGTGCAGTCGCGAAAGCGTCACGGGATCGCTTAGCAGCACCAGGCGACGATCGCGGTTCAGCTTCTCAGGCGTTTCGTTCAGCGCCTGCTCAACGTGACGATCGCGGGCAATTTCCAGCACGCGGCTGGAGCGGTGACGCGCAGTTGCCATTGCTGTTGCCAGCGCATTGAAAGAAGGATTAAACACCGCGTGCATAAATCCATCCTCCAGCGAACGCGAGCGGTTCAGTTCCAGATAGTTATCGGTATCCACCAGCACCTGCGGCGGCGAATACTCTTCCGGAATGAGGAACAGCTTCCAGCGTTTCGTACGCAAACCTACCGTGGAGCGACTGGAGATCACTGATACAAATGGCGACAGAATCAGCGAGAACACAATCGGCGCCAGCCAGAACAGGAAACGCAGATCCAGCCACGCCATTCCCACGGCCCATACCAGCCCCAGCAGTAACTGCGAGCCGTGACGCATAAAGGCTTCGCCCCACGGTGTGGAGTCATCATCACGCTGCGGCGAATTCCACACCACTTCCCAGCCGAGGAAGGCGCTGACAACAAAGACAGTGTGGAACAGCATGCGCACGGGTGCCAGCAGAACTGAGAACAGCACTTCCAGCAGCAACGAGATCGTTACACGGAAGAAGCCGCCATACTCTTTCGGCCCTTTACACCATACCAGAATGATACTTAGCAGCTTCGGCAGGAACAGCAGCACCATTGTCGAGGCGAACAGCGCGATAGCCAGCTCCGGACGCCACTGCGGCCATACCGGGAACAACTGGCGCGGTTGCAGGAAGTACTGCGGCTCCGTCAGGGCATGCACCACCTGCAACGCCGTGGAGAGCGCAAGAAACATAAACCACAACGGTGCAGAAAGGTAGGACATCACGCCCGTCAGGAACACTGCGCGGTGTACCGGGTGCATACCTTTTACCAGGAACAGACGGAAGTTCATCAGGTTGCCATGGCACCAGCGACGGTCGCGTTTCAGCTCATCGAGCAGGTTCGGCGGCAGCTCTTCATACGAACCCGGCAGGTCATAAGCGATCCAGACGCCCCAACCCGCACGACGCATCAGCGCCGCTTCCACGAAGTCGTGCGACAAAATGGAGCCAGCAAAAGAGCCTTCACCCGGCAGCGGTGCCAGGGCACAGTGCTCGATAAACGGCTTCACGCGGATAATCGCGTTGTGCCCCCAGTAGTGGGATTCCCCTAACTGCCAGAAGTGCAGCCCCGCAGTAAACAGCGGCCCGTAAACACGGGTGGCAAACTGCTGACAGCGCGCGTACAGCGTATCCATACCGGACGCTTTCGGCGACGACTGGATGATCCCGGCATTCGGATTGGCTTCCATCAGGCGCACCAGACCGGTCAGACATTCGCCACTCATCACGGAGTCTGCGTCCAGCACCACCATGTAGCTGTACTGGCTGCCCCAGCGACGGCAGAAGTCATCGATGTTGCCGCTTTTACGTTTCACGCGACGACGGCGACGGCGATAGAAGATCTGCCCTTCACCCTGCACTTCCGCGATCAGCTCCATCCACGCTTTCTGCTCAGCAACGCAGATATCCGGGTTATAGCTATCGCTGAGGATATAGACATCGAAATGCTGTTGCTGCCCGGTAGCTTTAACCGATTCCCAGGTCGCACGCAGCCCCGCAAAAACGCGATCCACGTCTTCGTTACAGATAGGCATAATCAACGCGGTACGATGTTCCGGGTTAAGCGGCTCATCACCCACCGTTGAGTGCGAAATGCTGTACTTGTCGCGGCCGATAAGCAGTTGCAGGAAGCCCATCAGCGCCGTCCAGAAACCGGCGGATACCCAACAGAACAGGACGGCGAACAGGATCAGAATGCCGGTTTGCAGCACGTACGGCAGCAACTGCATAAAGGAAACCCACAGATCCTGGCCCGCCATATCGGTCGGGTTGATCAGCGCCCAGCCCTGATAAGGCAGGATGGTTTTCATATACCAGGTCGCCACCACCGTCTGCGCCAGCGTCAGCAGCAGTAAAATATAACGGCGGATTGAGCCGACAGTACGCCATTTCTGTTCGTGTGCCTGCTCTTCTTTCGTCAGACGAGAAAGATAACGCGGAGCCACTTCCCGTCCACGAAGGCGATCCCAGAAACGCCCGATAGGGTTGGTACGCCACGGATCGGGAAACATGGAAGAACGCTTCGCTTTCGGCATTGCCTGAAGTTGCGCACGCCCTTCTTCATCCTTAATAAGCTGCTCTTTGCCCAGTGAATCCGGCCAGCTATGCTGCAAGCGCGCCGTCACAGAACCCAACGGCGTATCGTCTTCACGTTTCCAGTCTGTGTGTTCAGCATCCAGTGCCTGATGCACGCTAAGAATACTCTCTGTCGGCAGCACTGCCTTCTCCGCATCCGTGAGCGGCAGCGCGTCGATATACTCAGTTGTCTTATTCATTGGCAGGTAGCTGATAGCTCCAGGTTTCACTCAGGGTCTGGTCGGCATTTACCAGGGCCGCGCGCATATCCGTCGTTTTCTTCGGATCTTTAACTTTCACGCGTAACATCAAACGCCAACCTTGCGTCACTGGATTATAGCGAACGGTGTTTTCCACGATTTCGCCGTTATCGCCAATGCTGGCTTGCGCGGTGACTGGGGTGTCCTGCGGCAGTTTTTTCATATCCTGGCCGGTGAAATCAACGACAAAGGCGATCGTTCCGTCAGGCTGACGAATCAGGTTCGACTGTTTTACATCACCGGTCGAACGACGAGTTTGCAGTACCCAGGCGTTGTCTGGCGCATGCAGTTTATCTTCGTCGCGACTAAAGGTGATGGTGTATTTAAAGTTCATCTCCTTGCCTGGTTCCGGCAGTTGATCCGGTGTCCAGTAGGCTACGATGTTATCGTTGGTTTCGTCATTGGTCGGAATTTCAACCAGCTCAACTTTCCCTTTGCCCCACTCGCCTTTCGGCGTAACCCATGCGCTCGGACGCAGATCGTAGCGGTCATCAATGTCTTCAAAACGGGAGAACTGACGGCCACGCTGCAGCAGGCCAAAGCCCTGCGGGTTTTCCATCGCATAGCTGCTGACAGCCAGGTGTTTCGGGTTGTTCAACGGGCGCCAGATCCACTCGCCGTTGCCGGCAAGCATCGACAGACCGTTAGAATCATGCAATTCCGGGCGGTAGTTGGTCGCCGGAGAGGGTTGCGACGGACCGAACAGGAACATACTGGTCAGCGGCGCAACACCCAGTTTGCCCACTTTATCGCGCAGGTAAACTTTGGATTGCACATCCACTACAGTATCGCGTCCAGGGATAATCACGAAGCGATAGGCTCCCGTGGCGCGCGGTGAATCCAGCAATGCGTAAATCGTCAGGCGTTTATCGGCAGGCTTGGGACGCTCGATCCAGAATTCACGAAAACGTGGGAACTCTTCGCCGGAGGGGAGCGCAGTATCAATCGCCAGACCGCGCGCGGAGATCCCATAAACCTGACCTGCGCCAATCACGCGGAAGTAGCTTGCGCCCAGCATGCTGACGATTTCATCGTTTTTATCTTTATTATTGATGGGGTAAAGAACTTTGAAACCAGCAAAACCAAGATCTTTTACAGTGTCTTTATCGTGCTGAACGTTACCAAAATTAAAGTAGTCCGGGCTGTATTTAATTTGGCGAACGGCGGTAGCGGTCACTTCGTTGAGGGTCACCGGCGTATCGAAATACATGCCCTGATGATAAAACTCAAGCTTAAACGGGGTGTTGGTCGCGTTCCAGTAGGCTTTGTCGTGGTTGAACTGAATCTGCTGATAGTCCGCGTATTTCATGTCACGGAAAACAGAGGGCAGATTGCTCTTGGGTGCTTCATAGCCTTTGCCAGCCAGGGATTGTGCCTGTTTTGCGACATCGTCAATAGAAAAAGCCCAGCCTGATGACGTATAAAGTGACAACAGAACCGCAGCGCCTACCCAACGCATTTTCATCATTTGTAATTTAGGTTTCATAATAACTAAGCACTTCCCCCTTTGTGTGCTTAAATCGATCCGATCCATTTTAATGGAAACTCAGCCAATCCGACAACTGAATCCCTGTATTGTTCTGCCTGCTGGCTCATTGAATAAGCAAAGAAACTCACCCTTATCGTTTTGCAGGCTTATCCTGGAGACAGGTTATCGGACATAGTGTAGGGTTAGTTTCGAATGTAACCATTATTTGTCTTATGGATAAGGCGAAAAGTCTTAGAATGCCCGGAGTTATATGGCCAGAGTACCCGCACAACGAGAATATTTCCTTGATTCCATCCGCGCGTGGTTAATGCTGCTTGGGATCCCTTTCCACATCTCGCTGATTTATTCCAGCCATATGTGGCACGTTAACAGTACCTATCCTTCCTGGTGGCTGACCCTGTTTAATGACGCTATTCATGCGTTTCGCATGCAGGTGTTTTTTGTCATATCCGGTTATTTTTCATACATGCTATATCTGCGTTATCCGCTAAAACGCTGGTGGATGGTGCGCGTTGAACGTGTCGGTATACCGATGCTCACCGCAATTCCGCTGCTCACGTTGCCGCAATTTATTATGTTGCAATATGTGAATAACAATACCACGGAATGGCACACCTTATCGGCGTATGACAAATTCAATACGCTGTCGTGGGAACTGATATCTCATTTATGGTTCCTGTTAGTACTCGTCATATTAACAACGGTTGGCATGTGGTTGTTTAAAAAAATAAAAAACAATGCCGATCGCCTACTTGGTTCTATTTCACTCGGTACGCTTTCCCTCTGGTTCCTGCTGCTGGGCATTGCCTGGGCCGCATTTCGGCGCATTATTTTTCTGTTGTATCCCGATATATTGCGCGATGCGCTGTTTAATTTCGCCGTCATGCAGTCGCTGTTTTACATTCCTTTCTTTATCCTTGGTGCGCTGACTTTCATAAATCCGCGGCTAAAATCACTTTTTACCACGCCGTCACCGTGGTGCATGGTTGGCTCAGCGCTGGCGTTTGTTGCTTATCTGCTTAACCAACGCTATGGCAGCGGCGATGCGTGGATGTATGAAACCGAAGCGGTAATTACCATGCTGCTGGGGCTGTGGATGGTGAATGTGGTGTTCTCGCTGGGGCACCGGTTGCTTAATTTTCAGTCGGCGCGGGTGAGTTATTTTGTCAATGCGTCGCTGTTTATTTATCTGGTACACCATCCGCTGACGCTGCTCTTTGGCGCATGGATCACTCCACATATTCAGTCCAACGCGTTAGGTTTTGTCACCGGACTGGTATTCGTCATTGGGATTGCGGTTTTGCTGTATGAAATTCACTTGCGCATTCCGCTGCTGCGTTTTCTCTTCTCCGGTAAACCGCAGGAGAAAGAGGTGAAAACCCACGCTACCGCCCGTTGATTTCGCAGGCTGCTCCTGGAGTAGCCTGCGCTTGCCCTATTTTGCAGGTTCTTCGCCCTGCTGTGTTAATAATCGCTGGTAAAGGTGCGCCGTTTCGCCATCAAAGCAGACAAACAAGACCTGCTGTAGCTGAGGGCGTCGGATCAAATGTGCAGACACCGTGTTGACCGCGATCTCTGCCGCCGCCGCTTTCGGATAGCCATACACACCAGTACTTATCGCCGGGAAAGCGATCGTGGTGTAGCCGTTCGCTTCAGCCAGCAACAGACTGTTGCGGTACGCATCCTCCAGCAGATGAGCTTCGTGTTCACCGCCGCCGCGCCACACAGGGCCAACCGTGTGGATCACCGCTTTAGCGCGCAGATTTCCCGCCGTGGTGATCACCGCATGCCCCGGAGGGCACTCCCCTTGTTGCTGACTCACCTGCTGACACGCCTTCAACAACTCCGGTCCTGCCGCGCGATGAATAGCGCCATCAACGCCGCCGCCGCCAAGTAGCGACGAGTTTGCGGCATTCACAATGACATCAACCTCGAGAGTAGTGATATCTCCCTGAAGTACCTGCATACGTGGCTGCATTTTTGCCCCCTTTTCGGTCAATCAACCGCCTTTCCGATAAGTGTATCCTGGAGCGGGGGCAACATGCAGGCACAATCAGTGATAACTGATAACGACAATAGCCTTTGAATGCTCTGGATCGAGATAGTGCATCTCGACTTTCGCCAGCGATGCAAAAGACTGCTCGGCAATGTCACGCAGCGAAAATTGCTGCGTTTCGACCTTTTGCCCCTGCGGGCAAGAGAGCTCCAGTTGCTGCGAGTGGGTACGATAATCGCAACCACCTTCAACAATTGCACCCTGGAAATGAATGATCCCACCTGGCGTAGCAGCGCCGACAGAAGTGGTAGATAAAAGGATAATGAGAGACAGGAATGTCATAAAAAGCCGCATAAACACCTCACAGATTACTCATCCTTGATGGTGGGAGTCAGATATTCCACCTACCTGACTCATCGGCATTTTTAATTAATCTCTTTAATAGTTTAGCGTACAAAACGCACTGTTGCGGGCTACCAGGCTGTTTTTATAAGATTTTTTATTGATGCGATTTATACTTTTTCTTGCTCGTTTAGCAAAGGCTGCGCACGGCGAGCAGCGATCCACAAGCCGCTATTTTTCATGGCGTAACCGAAAAGCAGCCCGACGGCCAGCGAAGGCACAATCATCTGCCACTCACTCTGCCCGGCAAACGTCGCGCAGGCACCAATAAAAGTGCCCGGCACAAAAGAGAGCAGCAAGCTTTTGGCCTGCAAACACATCAGGAATGCCACCACGCCGGTCATCATATAGCCGACGATCGACAAATGCGGTGCCAGCGCTGCGCCATGAATAATCACTTGTGCCCAGACAACACCGCTCATGACGGTACAGGTGGAGATCAGTAGCCCTTTCAACCCGCCCTGCGGGCAGGCGAAATAAGCCGTACATCCGAGAAAGCCCGCCCAGCTAATCAAGCCGAGGGAAACGGCCACCCAGCCCCAAAGGCCAGAGAGGATACCCGTCGTCAGTGCAATAGAAAGGAGAATGTTCATGGCGCGCATCATAGCAGATGCGCACCGGGGTTATGTGACCACAAGCACATTAATTGAAACGATGAATTATGCGTTACATTTGATTAGTGACATGAATCACATTATTAGGCAGATTCTTCCTGCAATTCATCCCACATTGCTGCAATCGCATCTCGCGAGAGTGGTGCCATTGTGCGCCAGAACGGCGTGGTCGCGTGGGCCTCCACCTTACCGAAGAACGTGCCACACCACGGCAGCAGATAGTCTGCGAACAGGGTTTCCAGCGCTTCGCTTTCATCCTCAGCCGACTGGTCTTCCAGCCAGGAGGCTGCCAGCAGCAATGTACCAATATGATCGGCTGGCGCATCGGTTAACGGCATGCCACGGCTCGACAAAAATGAACGGACTTCAGCTTCTGTAGCGCCATCCACCCAGGCGCTGCGAAACGGCGACACCCGGCACTCTTCGCCGACAAACAGCGCGTTGTAATCGGCAGCCAGCGCCTGCGCATCGCAGTTTTTTTGCAGGCGCTCCAGCAATTCATCCTGCTCCAGGGGCCAGCTTTCCGCCAGTTTCCCCTCGCGGATCAGAGTGTACAGCGGCACCAGCAGCGGATCCTGCGGCTGACGATAAAACAGCGAGCCAAGTACGCGGCAAAGAATAGAAAATTCGTTCATTCAGTTGTTCCAGTCAGTATTAAAGTTCAGCAAATTCAGCAATCGGCGCCATGCCGCGGGACTCAAGGAAACTCAGCAGGCGACGCGGTGAGACGTTCAGAATACGTTCTTCCGGGAAACCGACATCATCGAGTACCTTACGGCATTCAGTGAAATCACCCAGTGTAAACGCGGTGTGAGAATCCGATCCCAGTGCAACCCAGCCGCCAGCATCACGCACCGCGGCAGCAATCGCACGGCAGTTATCTTCACTACCTTTGCGTGAGTGCATAAAGGAAGAGTTGTTAATCTCCAGCGCCACCTGATATTTCGCGGCAGCTTCCGCGATTGCAGGAATATCAACCTCAAATTTCGGGTTGCCGGGATGGCTGATAATGTGAACGTTGCCGCTGGCCATTGTGGCAATCATCGCCTGCGTATGCGCGGCTTTATCCTGCGGTGAAAAGACCGGTTCATGGAAACCGGCAATGATCAGATCGAGTGATGACAGCATCGGGCCGGTGCAGTCGATCTCACCATCGGTGTTTTTAATGTTGGCCTCAATACCGCGCAAAATCCCCACGCCATCCACCAGACGCGGCCAGATGCGCATATTGACGAAGTGCCAGTAATGCGGCGCATCCGCCATATCCGGGCCGTGGTCAGTAATGGCAAACAGTTTGATGCCTTTGCTTTTTGCTTCGGCAATATAATCATGAAGCGTGCTATAAGCATGGGTGCTGGCGACGGTATGCATATGCAGGTCAACGGGGTACATGGCTCACTCCTGTCGTTATTTTTTGCAAGGATAGCAGTTATCGGTGTCGATTTTAATGACAAAACCCGGCCGGGCCGGGCTTTCATTAATAACCCCGAACTCTGTCAACGCGCCCGCTGACGGTTTCTCCGCGCTCCAGTTTGCCAATAGTGTGGCTGATAAACTCAATGGCTTCGGTTGGTCTCGTGAACGCCGCAATGTGCGGAGTCATTGCCACACGCGGATGCGCCCACAGCGGATTATCAGCTGGGAGCGGCTCGCGGCTGAACACATCAAGCATCGCGCCCTTCACCTTTCCGCTCTCCAGCGCCGCCAGCAGATCGGCTTCAACAACATGGACGCCGCGTGCCAGGTTCATCACGTAACTGTGGTCGGCAAGTTGATTAAGCAGTGACTGATTAATAAGACCAACCGTTTCCGGCGTATTCGGCAGCAAGTTGATCAGCACACGCGTGCCCTGCAAAAAATCGCCCAGTTCTTCAGGGCCAGCAAAACTTTGTACACCAGGCAGCGACTTACGGCTGCGGCTCCAGCAACGCACCGGAAATCCCCACGGCAGCAGGCTTTCCGCGACTTTTGAACCCAACACACCCGCACCAAGAATACCGACAGTGAAATCGCCGTGCGCATACTCTTCCAGTTGCTGCCATCTGGACTGCTGTTTTAACGCCTGATAATCATCAAAACGCCGGAACCAATGCAGCACCTGGCTTACCGCATACTCTTGCATTTGCGATCCCATCCCGGTGTCTTCCAGGCGGAATAGCGGAATATCATCAGCCAGCATCCCCGGGTTGGCGCTGAGCTGACCAAGAATGGCATCAACCCCGGCGCCAAGCGCAAACACCCCTTTCAGTTTACGTCCTTTAAGCATTTCGACAGGGGGATGCCACACCAGGGCATAATCCGCCGGGGCATTATCGCCTGCCGTCCATGCACGCACATTCACCTGCGGCATCGCCTTACGCAGCGCGTTAATCCAGTATTCGCTATTAAAGGAAGGGTGATAAAAAATAATGTCCATTCCAACTCCAGAAATCGTTGTGATGTATCCGGATAATTCCCGGTTCTATTGGGTATTTTAAAAGGGTGATCAGCATAACAAATTTCTCCTGTACGCCGCGGAGAAAGTACCGTGATGAGAAAAAAAGCGATTTCAGAACGTTTAAGAAGCAGGTTGTTTGAAGTTTGTCTAAACACGCTAATTTATTGAAAAAGAAGATTGACGCCGCAATGGCTTTTCCCTACATTAGCGCCCGTCCCGATGACATCGGGAAGAAAATGTGGTGAGGTGTCCGAGTGGCTGAAGGAGCACGCCTGGAAAGTGTGTATACGGCAACGTATCGGGGGTTCGAATCCCCCCCTCACCGCCATCATTTCAGACGAGAGCCTGTACGAAAGTACGGGCTTTTTTCTTTTATATTCTCCCTTCCTGGGGGGGATGAGAATCCCCGACCGGGGTTCGACAACGGGCAACTGCCCGTTGGACAGACCACGAATAACATGAGTGGGCTGCCCGCAGGGCGAGCGAAGCGAGTCAATCCCCCCACTCTCCCTTCCAATGCCGATTAAACATCAGAAATGGCGTCGACACCTTATATAACCGTGGTTTTAGCCATCTCCTGCCCTGGCTTCGCGCCGGAACGCCAGGCGACAGCGACGCTTTACCCGGACTACATTTCTGGTCAAATTTTTGGTCCAAAATCCGCCATTGCTCACACCTTAAGCGAACAGCCATCAATGCGGAAAATATGCTTGACCGTTTCAGTGCAACTCCCTATAGTAGCGCCCCGTTGCCCCCCAAGTGGCGGCAGCAATACAATGTGGTGAGGTGTCCGAGTGGCTGAAGGAGCACGCCTGGAAAGTGTGTATACGGCAACGTATCGGGGGTTCGAATCCCCCCCTCACCGCCATCATTCAAAGAAGAGCCCGCATGCAAATGCGGGCTTTTTTTTCGCATGTCGCACATGCTATCCACAAACTGCACTCAACAATCGCAAAAAACATCCTCATTTCAGCTCAGAAGAAAACCCTCTGACCTTGTTCACTTTGTTTCTCCCACAGCTATCACCGGTGCATTACTATGGCGTTCCATGAGCGAAAACGAGTGCCGTAATGAAAGAACGCAATAGCGTAAGTGGGAAATTAACCCTGCTGGCCATCATTGGCGATCCCATTGCGCAAGTACGCGCCCCTTTGATGATCAATGCCGCCATGGAAGAGCGACACATCCCGGATACACTGATGGTTCCTTTGCATGTTGCGCCTGGCAATGTGCAGCAAGCGATTGAGGGACTGAAAGCTGTGCAGAATTTCGCTGGCGCCATCATCACCATGCCGCATAAAAAAGAGGTTATGCGCTTCCTTGACTCAACGAGTACCACGGCAGCACATTGCGGTGCCTGCAATGTCATCCGCCGTGACCAGCACGGGAAAATCCATGGCACAATGCTGGATGGCGAAGGTTTTGTCGCCAGTCTGCTGGAGCGGGATATTGCCGTTGGGCAAAAGAAAATCTATCTGGCAGGAACCGGTGGCGCAGGTACGGCGATCGCACATGCGCTGGCTGCTCATCAGGTTGCAGAATTGATTATCTATAACCGCACCGTCAGCCGGGCTGAAGCACTTATCCGTGAATTGTCGGTTTTCTATCCGCAGGTGCAGTTTCGGTTGGGCAACGATAAACCCGCAGAGGTTGATATTGCCATTAATGCCACCTCCGTTGGCATGGACGGGACGCAAGAACTCCCCTTCTCGCTTATGGCGCTCAACCCGCAGTCTGTGGTCTGCGATATCATTATTTTCCCGGAGACAACGGCGTTGCTCGCTGCGGCACAGCAGCGCAATTTATGCACACACTCTGGACGGGCCATGCTCGCCGCGCAGATTACATTGATGCTTGAATTTATGCTGCATGGCAAAAAGGCATAAAAAAGCCCGGCAAGCCGGGCTCTTCCATTGAGATAGCATCAATCATAAGCCAGCAGTGTGCGCTGGCAGAGAGCGGAGCGTACGCAGTCATCTTTGTTAAAGCGCACCACGCCAATCATCTCATCTTCCTCAAAACGCGCCAGCGCATCGCTCAGCCCCGATTTAACACCGGAAGGTAGGTCGCACTGGGTGATATCGCCGTTGACAATCACCGTCACGTTTTCCCCGAGGCGTGTCAAAAACATCTTCATTTGCGCAGCGGTGACATTCTGAGCCTCATCAAGAATAACGACCGCATTTTCAAAGGTACGTCCGCGCATATAGGCGAACGGCGCGATTTCCACCTTACCAATCTCTGGGCGCAGGCAGTATTGCATAAAGGACGCGCCAAGGCGTTTAACCAGCACGTCATAGACGGGCCGGAAATAGGGCGCGAACTTCTCCGAAATATCGCCGGGTAAGAAGCCGAGATCTTCGTCAGCTTGCAGGACCGGCCGGGTAACAATAATCCTTTCCACGTCCTTATGGATCAGCGCTTCCGCCGCTTTCGCCGCGCTAATCCACGTTTTTCCGCATCCCGCTTCACCAGTTGCGAAGATCAGTTGTTTACTCTCGATAGCATTCAGGTAGTGCTCCTGAGCTTCATTGCGAGCGGCAATCGGAGAGGTATCACGGCTGTCCCGCGCCATGCCAATTGCTTCTACGCCACTCATCTGCACAAGCGAGGTGACCGACTCTTCTTCACGTTGTTTATGGCTGCGTGAATCACGTCTCAGCACGCGTTTCGCTTCACGACGAGCTTTGATCACTGCTTTTTGTCTTCCCATGGATAGCACCTTGAGTTGTTGGTTTACATCACGCGTATCTGTTTCGACACGACTATGCGCACAAACGTCTGAGGGTTGGCTTCCTTGTAAGCCTTGTCTTGCCTTTGAATATGATGTGGCTGAGCGACAGGCATCATCGCCGGTCACATCGTTGAAATCGGGTATGAACAAAGAGGAGGAAAATTCAGGGGCGAAGAAGTCGTTGCCGGAGGGGGTTTCTCCGTGCCGGGTCTTACGTGGTCTTTTTGAGTGTCCGCTACAGGACTTTACCATCCGCGATCTCCTGAAGAACTTCATCACCGCAGGGAAAAACGCTTTAAACTAATTACATCAAAACTTAGCATCATTGCAACATTATTTTTACCTACTCATAACGTGCAAGCGCCCTGCGTTGTTGCAAAGAGTCTCTGATATGAATATTACAGAAAGATAACAGATACTTTCTAATACGAAAAAATGATAGCTGGATGGCAGAAAAAGTATGTCGAAATGCAACGAATGACAGAATATCCTGCCCGCAGGCGGGCAGGATAGGATCTTTACGCTTCGAGCAGAGATTGGGCAAGATAGTGATTTGCGTCTTTCACCCCAGGCAAAACAAAGAAGTAGCCGCCGCCAATCGGACGGATATATTCCTCCAGCGCCTCGCCGTTAAGCCGTTTTTGCACCGTCAGGAAACCTTTTTCCAGATCGTGCTGATAACAGACAAACAGCAAGCCCATATCAAGTTGACCTGAGTTCGTCACCCCGAGCGAATAGCTATAGCCCCGGCGCATCATCAGGCTTGATTGTGTCTCTTTGGTACGCGGGTTCGCCAGACGAATGTGGCTGTCGAGCGCAATCACATCGCCGTCCGGATCTTTTGTGTAATCCGGAATATCGTGTTCTTGCTGCATCCCCAGCGGCGCGCCGGAGTGTTTATCACGCCCAAAAATCGTTTGCTGCTCTTTCAGCGGCGTGCGATCCCAGAACTCAACATGGAACTGGATAATCCGCACAGCCTGATAGCTGCCGCCAACAGCCCAGGCCGGTTCACCTTGATCGCCGGTGACCCAGACCACTTCATTCATCAACGCGTTATTGCTGCTGTCCGGGTTGGCGGTGCCATCTTTAAATCCCAGCAGATTCACCGGCGTCTCTTTGCCTTTACTGCGCGCCGCATGATCGGAGATAAACCCCTCCCGCTTCCAGCGCACGCTGAGTAAATCAGGCGTGTGCTTAATGAGATCGCGCAGCGTGTGAATCACCGTATCCTGCGTATTGGCGCAAATCTGGATGAGTAAATCACCGTGGCACAATGCCGCATCCAGCGAATCATTGGGGAAGCGTTCCATCTTTTGCAGCTTTTTCGGCATCTGCGCCTGCAAGCCAAAGCGCGTATCGAACAGAGACTGACCCACTGAAACAGTGACCGTCAGGTTATCCGGCGAGATATACGACCCGAGAATACCGGAATCCATTGGCGGCAGCCGTGGGTTTGGCGTATCCGGTGCCGGACCGCCTGAAGTGAGAAAAGTGATGCGCTGTGTCAGTAAACGAAACAAACGTTCAAGATCGGCCTTATCCGCAGCCAGCACATCAAAAGCCACCAGCATCATTGACGCTTGCTGTGGCGTCAAAATCCCGGCCTGATGCGCCCCGAGAAAAGGCTGCTTTTCCATCCGCGAATCCGGCGACAGCGTCCCCGGCGCACTCTGCGGTTTTGCTGCATGGGCAACCGGACATCCGCCAGCAATTGCGAGCGCGCCTCCCAGCGCGCCCATCCCTTTCAGTAAACGGCGGCGCGAAGGTTCGCTGACGCCATGATCATCATGTTGCTTCATATTGTTAATCCAGCCCAAGCACGCCGCGCAGTTGCGCCAGATCTTCAGCCAGCGTGGTGATCGGCCCTTTCAGCGCATTACGGTCGGCGTCGGTCAGCTTGTCGTACGTCTCATAGCCATCTTTTGTGCGGTATTTCGCCAGAATGGTATCCACTTTCTTGAAGTTGGCATCGACTTTCGCCAGCAACTCCGCATTCTCTTTTTGCAGTTGCGGACGCAGCAGATTGACAATTTTCTGCGCGCCATCAACGTTGGCCTGGAAGTCCCACAGATCGGTGTGGCTGTAACGATCTTCTTCGCCGCTGATTTTGCTGGCTGCAACTTCTTCAATCAAATCGGCTGCACCGCCCACCACTTTTGAGGGCGGGAAAGCCAGTTCGTTAATGCGCGTTTGCAGATCCAGCACATCGCTGTTGAGCTGATCGGCATATTTGCCCATCTCTTTGGTGCTGTTATCGCCAAACAGGGCTTTTTCCAGGCGGTGGAAACCGGTGAACTTCGGATCTTCCGCTTTGTGCTCGTAATCATCTTCACGGGCATCAATCCTGCCATCCAGATCGGAGAAGAGTTCAGCAATCGGTTCGATACGTTCATAGTGCTGGCGAGTTGGCGCATACAGCGCTTTCGCTTTTTCAATATCCCCGGCTTTTACTGCATCGGTAAAGGCTTTCGTGCCGGAGACCAGTTGCGCGGTTTCCGCCACGACATAGGCTTTATAATCAGTAATGGCCCCGCTCAGGCTCAACAATGCATCGTCTTTTGCCGCATCCGCAGTTGCCGAGCCTTTGACCACCAGTTTCCCTTTCGGGTTGGTGAGCAGGCCGCAGGTCATATCATATTCGCCAGGTTGCAGATTGGCGGTCAGCTTCTGGCTGAATCCCGGCGCGATGTTTTCACGCTCTTCCACCACCATCACGCCTTTGAGAATCTCCCATTCCAGCGCTTTCTGGCTGTGGTTGATGATAATGAACTGCGTTTTGCCCGCGTTAACGGTCAGGTTCATCGGCTCACACTGCTTGTCCGTTACCGTGACCTTCACCTGCGGAACATCCGCAGCCTGTACCCCGAAAGCGCAAGACATCAGCGCCGCGATCCCTACCTGCAAAGCACTACGACGAAAATGAATAGCCATGACCCTTCCCTTAAATAAGTATGTTGTAACTACGAAGCTGTGCATATCCTCAGGAAGCCGCCTGCGAAGGCTGCGCTCTTGAGCGTGGAGGCAAAACAAATAGCACCAGCACCGGAATCAGGTAGGCAAAGTAGACAAAGACTTCGCTCACGCTCGGTGCTTCCTGATAACCAAAAATGCCTTCCAGCAAGGTACCCGTCAGCGAATGCGTGGTAAGCACGTTGCTTAAATCGAAAGCCACATCCTGGAATTGATTCCACAAACCGGCTTCATGGAAAGCGCGGATAGCGCCCGCGGCCAGACCGGCGGCCACCAGCAGGATAAACAGGCTGGTCCATTTGAAAAATGCGCCGAGATTAAGGCGGATCCCGCCCCAGTAGAGCAGAAAGCCCAGCACCACGGCCGTTGCCAGCCCAAGTATTGCGCCAAGCGGCGGCCAGATACCGAGATCCTGCTGGAATGCCGCCAGCAGAAAGAATACCGATTCCAGCCCTTCACGCGCGACGGCGAAAAAAACCATCAAAATCAGCGCCCAGCCGTGATGATTACTGCGCGCCAGCGCGTTATCCACCGCCTGCTCAAGCTGCACTTTGACGTTGCGCGACACTCTGCGCATCCAGAACACCATCCAGGTGAGGATCACCACGGCAATCACCGCAACAATCCCCTCAAACAGCTCCTGCTCTTTTTGCGGAAACTCGCCGGTAGTTTCGTTGATGGCAATCCCCAGCCCCAGACAGAGCGCGGCGGCGAGGAAAACGCCAATCCACATCACCCCGATCCAGCGTCCGCGCTGGGTGCGTTTCAGGTAGCTGGCAATCAGACTGACGATCAGCGCCGCTTCGAGGCCTTCACGCAACATAATAAGAAATGGAACAAACATGGAGAACGCCCCTGGTGTCATGTGCAGTCAACGGTTGCAAAGAAAAGTAAATTGCATTGATAGTGATTATCATTACGCTAACGAGAAACTCAAGCGAAATATGACAAGAATAATAACTGAATGTAAACGGCTGGCAGGCTACCCCAGGCGAAGCGGCCCTTATGCAGAAGTAGTTGAAATAAAGCGATAACTTAGCTTACAAAGCATTAACTTTATGTTTACCGCATCTCGCGGCTATGGCTAAATACTCCCCCATTCACCTGCAAAATTAGAGATATGATTAACTTCCTACACTTTCTGCTGGCGCTGGCGGTGATCCTCGCACTCGCCTGGCTGGTAAGTTTCGACCGGCGGCAAATACGTTTTCGCTTTATTCTGCAATTGATCGTCATCGAAATGGCGCTGGCCTGGTTCTTCCTGCACGCGCAAAGCGGATTAACGCTGATTAAATATGTTTCCGGTTTCTTCGAAGTGCTGCTGAAATTTGCCGGTGAAGGCACGGGTTTTGTTTTCGGCGGCATGAGCGAAAAAGGGCTGGCATTTATTTTCCTTGGCGTGCTGTGTCCCATCGTTTTTATTTCAGCGTTGATCGGCATTTTGCAACACTGGCGGATCCTGCCTGTTTTCATTCGTCTGATCGGCACCCTGCTGTCGAAACTCAATGGTATGGGCAAGCTGGAATCCTTTAACGCCGTCAGTTCGCTGATTCTGGGTCAGTCCGAAAATTTCATTGCCTACAAAGGGATACTTGCCGACCTCTCTTCACGTCGCCTGTTTACCATGGCCGCCACGGCAATGTCGACGGTTTCGCTGTCGATCGTCGGCGCCTATATGACCATGCTGGATGCGAAATATGTGGTCGCCGCGCTGATCCTGAATATGTTCAGCACCTTTATTGTCCTGTCGATCATTAATCCCACGCGCCCGGAAGCGGAACCGGAAATTAAGCTGGAAAAACTCCACGAATCGCAAAGTTTCTTTGAGATGCTCGGCGAATATATTCTGGCTGGTTTCAAAGTAGCAATGATTATTCTGGCAATGCTGATCGGTTTTATCGCCCTGATTAGCGCCGTCAACGCCCTCTTCTCTGCGCTATTCGGTATCAGTTTCCAGCAAATTCTCGGCTATGTTTTCTATCCGCTGGCCTGGCTGATTGGCATTCCGCTCAGCGATGCGCTGCAGGCTGGCGGCATCATGGCCACCAAGCTGGTCGCTAATGAGTTTGTGGCGATGATCGAACTGCAAAAAATCGCCGCACAGATGACGCCGCGCGGATTGGGAATTTTGTCAGTGTTTCTGGTGTCATTTGCCAACTTTGCCTCAATTGGCATCGTCGCAGGCGCCATTAAGGGGCTGAATGAGCAGCAAGGCAATTCCGTCTCCCGCTTTGGCCTGCGCCTGGTCTACGGGGCAACGCTGGTGAGTCTGCTCTCCGCCGCTTTTGCGGGTGTTGTGCTGTAAGTGATTTACCCCTCTCCTGCGGGAGAGGGGCTTCAAATCAGAACTGAACGCAAACCGGCTGATCCACGCGCATCACCGATTCCTGCGCGAAACGCGATTTATAAATCTCGCGCAACGTATCAATTTTTGCGTCAGTTTGTGCGTCCACGCTGTGGATAAGCATCAGCGCTTTGCTCGGTTCCTTAGACACCTTCCCGTTGCTGCCCAGCCACTGCCCCTGGGCATCAAAAGCCGTCAGGCCATCACGAAAACGCGGTGTGACCTCGTTATCCACATACTGTTGCCACTCCTGAGCAGTAATCAATTTACCGCCCTGGCGGGTTAAACCGTAATAGAGCGTGGTTTGTTGCATTTGGTTTTCAACCTTGCAGGCTTGCGTGCTCACACTCTGTTTCGATGTTGGCGCCGCACAGCCCGTCAGCAAACCAGCAACCACAAGCGCGGTGAACCCTGTTTTTAACTTCATATTGCTATCCTCATTGTTATTTGTTCTGAGATAACAGCGTAATTACAATTATTTAGCAATAAAAAAACCCGCCGCAGCGGGTTTTTCGTCAATGGCGCGTTATTCTGCCTGTAAACGGGACGGCGGCGCGGAATGATAATGCGCATCGGCCTCGGCAAAACGCTGCTGCATCGCCGCAGAAGGCGCTTTGCCCAACAGGCTGAACACCACAATACCCAGGCTGCCGAACACAAAGCCCGGAATGATTTCATACAGATCCAGCCAGCCGTAGTGTTTCCAGATAATGACCGTTACTGCGCCAATAATCATCCCCGCCAGCGCGCCGTTGCGGGTCATCCGCGACCACATCACCGAGAACAGCACCACCGGGCCAAACGCCGCGCCGAAACCGGCCCACGCGTAACTTACCAGCCCCAGCACGCGGTTTTCCGGGTTTGCCGCCAGCGCGATAGCGATTACCGCCACCAGCAGCACCATTGCGCGGCCCACCCACACCAGCTCAGTCTGGCTGGCACTTTTACGCAAAAACGCTTTGTAGAAATCTTCAGTAATCGCACTGGAGCAAACCAGCAACTGGCAGCTCAGCGTCGACATCACCGCGGCGAGGATGGCAGAAAGCAGCACGCCCGCAATCCACGGGTTGAACAACAGTTGCGCCAGCTCGATAAACACACGTTCGGCGTTCTGATTGACCGCGCCCGCCAGCGACGGGTTGTTATTGAACCAGGCGATGCCAAAGAAACCCACGGCGACCGCGCCTGCCAGGCAGAGGATCATCCAGATCATGCTGATACGGCGCGCATGCACAATCGTATGGTGGGAATCGGCGGCCATAAAGCGTGCCAGAATATGCGGCTGACCAAAATACCCCAGCCCCCAGCCCATCAAAGACAGGATGGCGACAAAATTCAGCCCCTTCAGCATGTCGACGTTTTCGATGCTTTTCTGCTTGATCACCTCCAGCGAATCACTGAAACCGCCCACCGTAATAATGACAATCACCGGCGTCAGGATCAGCGCGAAAATCATCAGGCTGGCCTGCACCGTATCGGTCCAGCTAATCGCCAGGAAGCCGCCAATAAAGGTGTAAATAATGGTGGCTGCCGCGCCGGCCCAGAGCGCGCTTTCGTAGCTCATGCCGAAGGTGCTTTCGAACAGACGTGCGCCCGCCACAATGCCGGAAGCACAATAAATGGTGAAGAAGACAAGGATCACCACGGCGGAGATAATGCGCAGCAGACGGCTTTTATCTTCAAAGCGACCGGTGAAATAATCCGGTAACGTCAGCGCATTATTGTTCACTTCGGTGTGCACGCGCAGACGCCCGGCCACCAGTTTCCAGTTGACCCACGCCCCCAGCGTCAGGCCAATGGCGATCCAGCTTTCCGAAATCCCGGAGATAAAAACCGCGCCTGGCAGCCCCATCAGCAGCCAGCCGCTCATATCGGACGCCCCGGCGGAAAGCGCGGTGACCAGCGGCCCCAGTCTGCGACCGCCGAGAATATAATCGTCAAAATTCTTCGTCGAACGCCAGGCGAAAAACCCGATCAATATCATGCCAAAGATATAAACAAGAAAGGTCACCAGCATCGGTGTGCTCATTGCCATTAAGGAGTCTCCAGGGTTCTTCGTCAGCAAAATCATTCTGCTGCTTTATCCATCACCGGAACGTAGTGATGGCGCGTATTGATTATCAGAAGCGCCCGTATCCTGCCGGAAGCCTCACTTATTCACAATTGATTTAACACAGCATTTACATCAAATTCATCCTGAGCTTGATAGCTTTTTGCGATAGGTTGTACTGTGTCACACTTTTCCAGGTTGCACCTTTTAAAAGTGTTATCCACCGCATAAAAGCTGCTTTGCCAGTGAAATATCCAGCGCCTTTTCCCGTTACCAGTAATTAACATTTAATTCATTTTTAACCTTGCCAGCCAGGTCACATTTAACAAGGTTGCACAAAGTTGCAACATGATGGATATTTCTGCCTGAACCGCAAAACAGCCAAAAAAAACAGGAGCAAAGCATGGGCACCACCACGATGGGGGTCAAGCTTGATGACGCCACGCGCGAAAGGATTAAAGCCGCCGCAGCGACAATCGACCGCACGCCGCACTGGTTAATTAAACAGGCCATTTTTAATTATCTTGAGAAGCTGGAGAGCAGCGAAGGGTTACCGGAACTGGCCGCCACGGCAGGGACTGCGTCACAAGATGAAGAAAGCGGCGTACCGGCTGACGAGAGCCACCAGCCGTTCCTCGACTTTGCCGAGCAGATCCTGCCGCAGTCTGTCTCCCGCGCTGCTATTACCGGTGCCTGGCGCTGGGCGGAAACCGATGCGGTGCCGATGCTGCTGGAGCAGGCTCGTCTGCCGCAGCCAGTCGCGGAAAATGCCCATAAACTGGCTTACCAGTTAGCGGAAAAATTACGTAATCAGAAAACTGCTTCCGGCCGTGCTGGCATGGTGCAAAGCCTGTTGCAGGAGTTTTCTCTCTCCTCGCAGGAAGGTGTGGCGCTGATGTGTCTGGCAGAAGCGCTGCTGCGCATCCCGGATAAAGCCACCCGCGACGCGTTGATCCGCGACAAAATCAGCAACGGCAACTGGCAGTCGCACATTGGCCGCAGTCCGTCGCTGTTCGTCAACGCTGCCACCTGGGGCCTGCTGTTTACCGGGCGACTGGTCTCCACACACAACGAAGCGAATCTCTCGCACGCCCTGAACCGCATTATCGGGAAAAGCGGCGAGCCGCTGATCCGCAAAGGTGTGGACATGGCGATGCGCCTGATGGGCGAACAGTTCGTCACCGGCGAAACCATCGCTGAAGCGCTGGCGAATGCCCGCAAGCTGGAAGAGAAAGGCTTCCGCTACTCCTACGATATGCTGGGCGAAGCGGCGCTCACCGCTGCCGATGCGCAGGCTTATATGGTCTCCTATCAGCAGGCGATCAATGCCATCGGTAAGGCGTCCAACGGCCGCGGGATCTACGAAGGGCCGGGCATTTCGATTAAGCTTTCCGCTCTGCATCCGCGCTACAGCCGTGCGCAGTACGATCGCGTAATGGAAGAGCTCTATCCGCGCCTGAAATCCCTCACCCTGCTGGCGCGCCAGTACGATATTGGTATCAATATTGATGCCGAAGAGGCCGATCGTCTGGAAATCTCCCTCGATTTGCTGGAAAAACTCTGCTTTGAGCCAGAGTTAGCAGGCTGGAACGGTATCGGCTTTGTGATTCAGGCCTACCAGAAGCGCTGCCCGTTTGTCATTGATTGCCTGACCGACCTGGCAACCCGCAGCCGCCGCCGTCTGATGATCCGCCTGGTCAAAGGCGCTTACTGGGACAGCGAAATCAAACGCGCGCAAATGGAAGGGCTGGAGGGTTATCCGGTGTATACGCGCAAGGTGTACACCGATGTCTCTTACCTCGCCTGCGCGAAAAAATTACTCGCGGTGCCAAACCTGATCTACCCGCAGTTCGCCACCCACAACGCCCATACGCTGGCGGCGATTTACCAGCTTGCCGGGCAAAACTACTACCCCGGGCAGTATGAATTCCAGTGCCTGCATGGCATGGGCGAACCGCTGTACGAGCAGGTGGTAGGGAAAATTGCCGACGGCAAACTGAACCGCCCGTGCCGCATTTATGCGCCAGTTGGGACGCATGAAACCCTGCTGGCCTACCTGGTGCGGCGTCTGCTGGAAAACGGTGCCAACACCTCCTTTGTTAACCGCATTGCCGATACCACATTGCCGCTGGATGCGCTGGTGGCTGACCCGGTAGCAGAAGTGGAAAAGCTGGCTACTCAGGAAGGCCAGGTCGGTCTGCCGCATCCGAAGATCCCCCTGCCCCGCGCCCTGTATGGTGAAGGACGCATCAACGCCGCCGGTCTGGATCTGGCGAATGAACACCGGCTGGCATCGCTCTCTTCCTCGTTGCTGAACAGCGCCACGCAGAAATGGTATGCCCGTCCGATGCTGGAACAGGTGGTGATGGAAGGCGAGCCGATCGCGGTGATCAACCCGGCAGAGCCGAAAGATGTGGTGGGTTATGTGGTGGAAGCGCGTGATGAAGACGTGGAACAGGCGCTGAATAATGCCGTTAATCATGCGCCCATCTGGTTCGCCACGCCGCCGCAGGAGCGCGCCGCCATTCTACAACGCGCCGCCGTGCTGATGGAGGATCAGATGCCGCAGTTAATGGGCATTCTGGTACGTGAGGCCGGGAAAACCTTCAGCAACGCGATTGCTGAAGTGCGTGAAGCAGTGGATTTCCTGCGCTATTACGCAGGCCAGGTTAGCGCCGATTTTGATAACGAAACTCATCGCCCGTTGGGGCCGGTGGTTTGCATCAGCCCGTGGAACTTCCCGCTGGCGATCTTTACCGGGCAGATTGCCGCTGCGCTGGCGGCAGGCAACAGCGTGCTGGCAAAACCCGCAGAACAAACCCCGCTGATCGCCGCGCAAGGCGTGGCAATTCTGCTGGAAGCGGGCGTACCCGCCGGGGTATTGCAATTACTGCCAGGGCGTGGCGAAACCGTCGGCGCACGGCTCACCTCCGATGCACGGGTGCGCGGCGTGATGTTCACCGGCTCAACCGAAGTGGCCAGCCTGCTGCAACGCACCATCGCCACGCGGCTCGATGCGCAGGGCCGTCCGACGCCGCTCATCGCCGAAACCGGCGGTATGAACGCGATGATTGTCGATTCGTCAGCGCTTACCGAACAGGTGGTTGTCGATGTGCTGGCCTCCGCGTTCGACAGTGCCGGACAGCGCTGTTCGGCGCTACGCGTGCTGTGCCTGCAAGAAGAGATTGCCGATCACACGCTGACCATGTTACGTGGTGCAATGGCCGAATGCCGGATGGGCAATCCAGGCCGTCTGACCACCGATATCGGCCCGGTGATCGATGCCGAAGCGAAAGCAAATATCGACAAACATATTCAGGCGATGCAGGCCAAAGGGCGCAATGTATTCCAGGCAATGCGCGAAAACAGCGAAGATGCGCGGGAATGGCGTACCGGCACCTTCGTGGCGCCAACGTTGATTGAGCTGGAGAGCTTCGACGAGCTGCAAAAAGAGGTCTTCGGGCCGGTGCTGCACGTGGTGCGCTACAGCCGTAATCAGTTACCGCAGTTGATTGAGCAGATCAATGCTTCCGGCTACGGTCTGACGCTCGGCGTGCATACGCGCATTGATGAAACCATCGCCCAGGTGACCGGCAGCGCGCGCGTCGGCAACCTGTACGTTAACCGCAATATGGTTGGCGCAGTAGTTGGCGTGCAGCCGTTTGGTGGCGAAGGGTTATCCGGCACCGGGCCGAAAGCGGGCGGGCCGCTCTATCTCTATCGCCTGCTCGGTAGCCGCCCGGAAAATGCGGTACTGAAAACGCTCGCCCGTCATGATGCTACCGCGCCGCTGGATGCCCAGTTGAAAAACGCGATGGCGCAACCGCTGGAAGCGCTTAGCGCGTGGGCCGCCGATCGTCCGGCGTTACAGGCGCTGTGCCGTCAGTTTGGTGAGCTGGCGCAGAGCGGAACGCAGCGTCTGCTGGCAGGCCCGACCGGCGAGCGTAATAGCTGGACACTGGTACCGCGCGAGCGCGTGCTCTGCATTGCGGATAACGAACAGGATGCGCTGGTTCAACTGGCGGCAATAATCGCCTGCGGCAGCCAGCTGTTGTGGCCGGATGACACGCTGCACCGCGATCTGGCGAAACAGCTTCCGCCGATCGTCAGCGCGCGCATCCAGTTCGCCAAAGCCGATGCGCTAATGACGCAGGCGTTTGACGCAGTGATTTTCCATGGCGATTCCGATCAACTGGTTACGCTGTGTGAAAACGTCGCCGCACGCGACGGCGCAATTGTCTCGGTACAGGGGTTTGCTCGCGGGGAAAGCCATATCCTGCTCGAACGCCTGTGGCTGGAGCGTTCGTTAAGCGTCAACACCGCCGCCGCTGGTGGTAACGCCAGCCTGATGACCATTGGGTAAACCGACAGAGAGGCCCGATAGTGTTGCGCTATCGGGTCTACGGATCGTCGACAATAAAAAAGCGCCTTACGGCGCTTTTTTGCTTAACGTTAATCCGACATCGCCGCCGGGATGCACGGCAAGTAATGTTTCCTTCGAATAACCGCTTTCGCTCATCAGACATGCGCAGGCGGCATCGAATATCGCCAGCGCCAGCACAATCGAGGTGGTTGCCAGCATATTCAGCGGATCGATCTCGCGGCGAACGCCGGTTGAAATCACCAGCCGTGAGGCCTGCGCTATCGCTGAATCCGGGTTTTCCGTCACACTGATAAGCGCCACGCCTTTCGCCGCCAGCCCCGGTAGCAGCCGCGTCAGTTCATCGGAATTCCCGCCGCGCGACAGCATAATCACCACATCATTGTCATCAAGAAAACCCAAATCGCCGTGCGCAGCATCGGTGGCATTGAGATACATCGCCGGACGCTCAACGCAGGCCAGCATATGGGCGATTTTGCGGGCCGCAATGCCGGAAGTGCCAACGCCCGTTACCGCAATTTTGCCGCGACAACCGCGCAACTCCGCCATCAGTGCCTGCCACTGTGTTTCGTTAAGGTGGCGGTTCAGCGCCGCCATCTCTTCGCTGTAGATTTGCCACGCGGCGCAGGCCTGCTGCCAGCTACTGCTCATGTCGGCTCCTGCATTAACGCGCGGTACTTCATATGATCCTGATACATCTCGTGGAACACAGTGTATTTACGATCGTAATACTGCTTAATGCGGTTAGTCTGAGGCGTGACGGTTTTACCGATACGGCTCATCGCCGCCATCGCTTCCGGGAAGCTCTCAAACACCCCGGCCGCCACGGTGCCCATCATCGCGCCGCCGAGCAGCATCGCTTCGCTCTCCTCCGGCAACAACATCGCACAGCCTGTCGCGTTAGCATGCTCCTGCACAAAGATCGGGTTTTTGGTGCCGCCACCGCTGGCCATCACCGTATCGATGCTGTAACCACTCTGATTCATGGTCTCAATAATATGCCGCGTCCCCAGCGCAATGGCCTGGATGGTCGCCAGGTACTGCAGCGCCATATCTTCCGGCGTGCGCGACAACTTTAACCCGCTGATGACGCCGGTTAATGTTGGATTAGCGCGCGGCGAACGGTTGCCGTGGAAGTACGGCAGAATATGAATATCACGGGTCAGAAACGCAATATTCTCCGGCTCGCCCGCCATTTTCCGCAACAATGCGTTCAGTACTTCGTAAATGGTTTGCCCCTGAGTTTTCGCCTGGCTAAGCAGCGTTTCGTAGCACGGATGCGACTGAATAATATGGTCGATCAGCGCGCCGGTTGCCGACTGCCCGCCCTCATTCAGCCAGTAACCCGGCAGCACCGCCGAGTAGTACGGTCCCCATACGCCGCCAATAAAGCGTGCCTGCGCAGAGATCGCCATATGCCCGGTGGAGGTGCCGCCAATCAGCGCGATACGCCGGTCGAAATCCGCCACTTCACCAGAAACGCCGCTGGCGCCGAGCGTACCGAGCGTGCCCGCGTGAGCATCAATAATCGACACGCTTACCGCCGTGCCCGGCATCAACCCCATCTCTGTTGCCGCGCGCTGCGTCAGCCCGCGCCCCAGCGGTTCGCCCATGGTTTTCACATAGCGGCCAATTTTTTCGGCGTCATGTTCCAGCAGATCTTCGAGCCCAATTTCATGGAAATAGCTGTTGTCCCACTTGTCTTCGTGGCCCATGTACGTCCACTTACACACCGTTGAGCAAAGCGAGCGGGTATCATCGCCGGTCGCCCGCCAGGTCAGAAAATCAGGCAGATCAAAGTAGTAACCGGCGTTCGCCCAGGTGTTTGGCATATGCTGTTTCAGCCACAGCAGCTTGGGGGTTTGCATCTCCGGCGAGATAATGCCGCCGACGTAATCCAGCACCCGGTGGTGCGTGGCGTTAATGCGGTTGGCCTGCGAGATCGCGCGGTGATCCATCCACACGATAATGTTCTGCTCGCTGCGCCCGGACGGGCTAATCGTCAGCGGGTTGCCCTCTTTGTCGAGCACCACTAGCGAACAGGTGGCGTCAAAACCCAGCCCTTTAACCTGGATCGGGTTGATATCCGCCTGATTCACCGCGTCACGCACGGCGTTACACACTGCCTGCCAGATATTGTCCGAGGATTGCTCAACAAAGTCGGCCTGCGGACGATAGATCTCAATGGCCCGGCTCGCCTGGCTGACCATCCTGCCGGTCAAATCAAAGACGCCTGCGCGGGCGCTGCCGGTTCCTACATCCACACCAATAAAGTAGCTCGCCATTCTTTTTCTCCTGAGATCAGGCTTTACGATTTTGTAATGCGATAAAGAGGATCAGCACCGCGCCCCAGAGCGCCATCGTCAGATAACTGCTGATGCCCAATAAGTTAAAGCCGCTCTCCAGCATTTGCAGCACCACCAGCGCCAGCACTAACCCCAGCACGCGCCCGAAGCCGCCGTCCGGGTTAATTCCACCCAGCACCGACGCCAGAATGGTCACCAGAAGATAAGATTCGCCGTAGCCTGCTTTCGCGGAGTTGAATTTCGCCATCATCAGAATGGCGGCCACCCAACCCAACAACGCCGAGATGACATAAACGGAAATCTGCACCCGCACGGTGTTCACGCCGCTAAAACGCGTCGCCTGTTCGTTCGATCCCACCAGATAAAGGCTGCGGCCAAGCGTAGTATGTTCCAGCAATACCCACAGCAGCAGCGCCACCACAATAAACAGCAACAGCGCCACCGGAATACCGAGCAGCGTGGCATTGCCGAGAAACTGGATCGCAGCCGGAAAGCCGGAAATGACCGTGCCGTTGGAGAATAAAATGTTAAGGCCGGAAATCAGCGTCATGGTGCCAAGCGTGGCAAGAATGGGTGAAACGCCGACCCACGCCACCAGCGCGCCATTCAGTGCGCCAATCGCCACGGCCACCAGCAAACCCGCCAGCAGCGCCAGCGCGAGAAACAGTGGATTGTCGGGATGAGTGACAATTACCGCGGCCATCACCAGCGAACAGGCATTCGCACCAGCAATAATCGACAGGTTGATGCCGCCGGTCAGCATGGTAATGCCCATGCCCAGCGCCAGCATGCCAAGGATCGGTAGCTGCGAGCCGATGGACTGGAAGTTGGCGACGCTGAAAAAGCGACTGCCGAGCAGCGCAGAAAAGACCACCGCGACAACGATGATAATCACGCATTGCAAACGGATGATGGCATCACCGGGGAAAAGTCTGGCGATTGATTTCATCTTAAAGCTCCCTTGCGAGTTTGCGTTTTTCATTCCACGCGGTCGCGCTGATGCTGACGAGAATAATCGCGCCGCTAAAGACCATGTGCCAGTAGGAGGAGACGCCGAGCAGCGTTAAACCATTTTGCAGGAAGGCCAGCAGAACCACCCCCAGTAGCGTGCCGGTGAGCGTACCGCGTCCGCCGGACATACTGGTGCCGCCAAGCACCACCGCCGCCAGCACCGTCAACTCAAAACCGATCAATGAGTTCGGGGCGACGGATTGGGTGATCTGCGCCTGTACCACGGCTGCCACACCGGCCAGAATGCCCATATAGCCGTAGACATAAAAGTGCAGTTTCAGCAGATTAAGACCGAGGCGCGACGCCGCATCACGGTTGCCGCCCATCGCATAAATCTGGCGGCCCAGCCGGGTGTAATTCATCAGCACGGCGGTGACAATGATCACCAGGCCCAGGCACAGCAGCGGCAACGTCAGGCCATAGTCATAACCATCCGCCGCGGTAAAAGAGAACCAGTTAATGCCGTTCATAAACCAGTCCGGGAAGCCATACAGCCAGGTGCCTTTGGTGGCGTAAACCAGCAGCCCGTAATAGACGTTCAGCGTGGCGATGGTGATGATGATCGCCGGGACGCGCAGCCAGTAGACCAGAAAGCCGTTCACTAAACCGAGCAGTAGCCCGACGGCCATGGCTAATGCCAGCGCCAGCGCGAAGTTGCCGCCGTGGGCGATCACCCAACTGGCCATCGCATACTGCGCAATCGCCGTCATTGCCGGAAACGAGATATCGATCCCGCCGGAGATCAGCACCACAAATAAGCCACAGGCCAGGATGCCGAGAATGGCGTAGCTGGTCGCCACATCCGTCAGGTTACCCAGTGATAAAAATTCATCGGTACGCACACTCAGCCCTACAGCCAGCGCAATCACCAGCAGACCAAGCCAGAATTCATGTTGCCCGACAAGGCGGGAAAGGGATGCATTACGCATTGACCACCTCTGCAATCTCCTGCTCCGTGCAACGGTGCGGATTGAATTCCGCCACCAGTTCACCCCGACGCATTACCAGCACGCGATGGCTGTTGTAATAGGCTTCCGGGATTTCGTCACAAATCATCAGTACCGCCATCCCCTGTTCCGCCAGTTGGCGGGCAATCTGGTAGATCCCCTCTTTGTTGGCGATATCCACCCCAACGGTGGGCGAATCGAGGATCAGAATGCGCGGATTGGTCGCCACCCATTTGGCGATGGCAATACGTTGTGCGTTACCGCCGGAGAGCGTTTTTACCGGCAGTTGCGCATCGGAGACTTTGATATTCAGATTGCGGATCAGCTCCGCAACCAGTTGCCCGGCTTTGGCGTGATCGAGCAGGCCGCCGCGCGTATGCAGTTTTTCAAAAACGGTGACGATGGTGTTGTCGTAAATCGACTGCTCCATGATCAACCCTTGCGTCAGGCGGTCTTCCGAAACGTAGCCAATGCCGTGACGAATGGCGTCATGGTTACTGCGCAGTTTCACCGGCTTACCGTTAATGCGGATCTCGCCATCTTCCGGGTGCGTCATGCCAAACAAGCTCATGCACAGTTCGGTGCGCCCTGCCCCTAACAAACCAACAATAGAGACGATCTCGCCGCTGCGCAGCGCCAGATTAATATCGCGATATTTGCCTTTGCGGCTCAGATGACGCAGCTCCAGCATCGGCGTCTGATCCACCGGTGGTTTTTCCGGTAGCGGGCTGTAGTGGAAACGCTGTCCGGTCATCAGATACGCCAGCTCGTGGCTGTCCAGTTCGTTTGCCGGCCAGGTACCAATCAGCTTGCCGTCACGCATCACGCTGATGCGATCGGCCACTTCCATCACCTCATCCAGACGGTGGCTGACGAATACCACGCAGATCCCTGCGGCTTTCAGTTCGTTCACCACGCGCAGCAGTCCGTTCACTTCCTGGCGGGTCAGCGAGGCGGTCGGTTCATCCATGATCACCAGCCGGGCATCGGCGGCAATCGCCCGGCAAATCGCGACTAACTGGCGATCGGCGATGGAGAGTTTCTCGACTTTTTTATCCGGATCGAGACGCACGCCGATGCGCGCCATCGCAGCCAGCGCCTGCGCACGCATCGCGCTGCGCCGCACCCAGATATCGCCGCCGGGCAGATAACGGTGGATGGCGATATTTTCCGCCACGCTAAAATTGGGGAATAACGAGAGATCCTGATAAATGACCTGAATGCCGTAATGCGCTGAGAGCTGCGGCGTCAGATGGTGAAAAAGTTTACCGTCCAGGGCAATGCTGGCACCTTTTTCCGGCTGATAAACCCCGGAGATCACTTTGATGATGGTGCTTTTACCGCAGCCGTTTTGCCCGGCCAGACAGTGAACTTCGCCTTTTTCCAGCGTCAGGTTCACATTGTCCAGCGCCCGCACGCCCGGAAATTGTTTGCTGATATTCTCAAGAGTGATAAATGCGGTGGTGTCTGTCATTGACAATACCCCTGCCAGCGCCCGTACGGGACGCGATGGTTATCTGTGCTGCAAAAAGAGCCCGGCCTTGCGGCCGGTCTCCGGTTCCCTGGTGTGGCCTGAAAAAATCAGAAGCCGAGTGATTGCGCGTTATCTTTAGTAACTTCGAGGATTTTGTTAAAGCGGATGACTTTCTTGTCCATATCAACGTCGGCTTTGCCCAGCCCGTCGATGGTCAGATCGGGAGTGACTTCCTTGCCCTGCAACAACTGGTCAGCGACGGTGACCAGCGCAAAGCCTGCATCACGCGGGTCCCACAGCAGCGCTTTTTTGATATCGCCACGCATCAGATACGGCGCGGCCTGGCCCGGCATAGCGATCCCGACAACCGCCAGTTTGTCTTTCGCACGTTTTTTCTGTACCGCCTGCCCTGCGCCAATCGGTCCCAGCGAACCAAAACCGATCACCCCTTTCAATTGCGGGTAGGTTTTCATTAAATCGAGGGTGGTGGCGTAGGATTTGTCGATGCTTTCCGCCACCGGCAGACGCGAGGTGACTTCAAACATGTCCGGGTATTTTTCTTTTTGATATTTAATGGCGTAATCAGCCCAGGCGTTGTGCAACGGTACGGTTAATGAACCAACGTAAATCGCATAACCGCCTTTACCGCCCATATCTTTCGCTAACTCATCAACGTTGGCCTGCGCGTATTTTTCGCTGTCGATGGTTTCGATATCCCACTGACCAATCTGCTGATCCGGGGATTCATGCGTCAGCACCACAATGCCTTTATCGCGGGCTTTTTTCAGCACCGGCTCCAGCACTTTCGCATCGTTCGGCACCACGATGATGGCGTTAACGTTTTTCGCGATCAGATCTTCAATCACCTTCACTTGCTGCGCCGGATCCGGGGTAGAAGGCCCGGTCTGGTAAGCGTTAACGTCCAGTTTCTTCGCTGCTTCGTTAACGCCGGTCTCCATGCGGTTAAACCACGGAATACCGGTCACTTTTGCAACCACCGCGATCTCATACTTTTCTGCTGCAACGGACTGGCCCGACACCATGCAGGCAGAAATAAGCGCTGCGCTGAGTAATGCGAGTTTGAATTTCATAGTTGTACCTTTCTTGAGGACAGAGGAAAGTCGCGAAGGGGAGATTAACAACGAAGGGAAGAGTTAAAATAATGTAAAAATGAAAAATGTGATACATGCCCACAAAAGTTAATTTTGTGAAAAATTATGGTTAAATTTAAGTAAAATAACGCCATTTTATTTTCTTATATCAGATAAAATGTGTTAAAAATAGAATAAAATAAAACATTTAATTAACAATTAATTATCATTTACCGATAAATCCAGGTATTTAGGTGCTGAATGAATGGTCATAGCGGCGGGAAAAGTTTGCAAATTTGAGAACTGAAACGAGTAAGGTAAAACGCAACATCGGCATACTGTCTTCTCCCCTTTCGATACCCCACTCTTTTTCTGCAGGAGCCGCACATGCGTTATGCCAGCGCACTGGAAACGCTATTACTCACCGATCCCCGCCGCAGGAACATACTCCATATCGTTTACTCCTTATGCCCTGAAAGCTGGATTGGCGCCGGATTTGTACGCGATGCCGTATGGGATCATCTGCACCATAGCGTGCCGCAGCCACCGGCTGGCGATGTGGATGTCATCTGGCTTAATCCACATGAGATGGCGATCGAAGCAGATATAGCGATGGAAAACCGCCTGCACGAGCGCGCACCAGAGGTTAAATGGTCGGTAAAAAACCAGGCTCGCATGCATCTGCGCAACGGCGATGCGCCCTATTCTTCACTACTCGCGGCACTGCGGCACTGGCCGGAAACTGCCACTGCTGTGGCGGTGCGCCTGGCCGGTAAGACGCGTATTGAGATTATTGCCCCTTTTGGCCTGGACGATCTGTTTGGCTTGCGCCTGCGACCAACGCCGCACTTTACAGGGCGTAAATATCCGCAGTTTCTCAGGCGGGTGGAAGAAAAGCGCTGGCTGACGCGTTACCCGCATCTTGCGCTTACCGCTGCAGATGACATTCCCCCGGGGCTATGCTAATAAAACGGCTGAATCAGAGCCTTGTACTGAAGGGGATGGGATGAAACGTTGCATGCTGGCGCTGACTGCGCTGTTAATGAGCAGCCCGCTGCTCGCGGACGAGTGCGAAAACGCCTCGACACAGGCTGAGCTGAATAGCTGTACTGCCGCACAATATCAGGCGGCGGATAAAAAGCTGAACCAGACTTATCAGAGCGCCATTAAGCGCGCCGCTCCCGCGCAGGCGTCACTGCTCAAAAAAGCGCAACAAACCTGGATAACGCTGCGCGACAGCGATTGTGCCTTTGTCAGTTCCGGCGTCGAAGGCGGAAGCGTGCAGCCGATGGTGGAAAACCAGTGTCTGACAGATAAAACCAACGAGCGCGAAGCCTGGCTGGCCTCGCTGCTACAGTGCGGCGAAGGCGATGTCAGTTGCCCGCTGCCGCCCGGCCATTAACGGACGCGGATGCCTTCAATGATCATGCGCTGCACATTATCGACCGTGCGCTGAAAGAAGACCTCATCCTGTAACGTCGCGCCAGTGACGGCTTCCACCTGGATGGCGAAATCGGCGTAGTGCTGGGTTGAGGCCCAAATCATAAAGATCAGGTGATGCGGATCGACCGCCGCCAGTTTACCGCTGGCGATCCAGCCAGCAATAATGGCCGACTTCTCCTCCACCAATGTTTTTAAACCCCCCGTCAGCTCCGCTTTCAGCAGCGGCGCGCCTTGCAACATCTCCTGGCAGAAAAGTTTTGATGCCTGTGGATAATCGCGTGAAACCTCCAGCTTCAGACGGATGTACTCCTTGATCGCCACCAGCGGAGTGAAATCTGCGCGGAAGGCTTTCAGCGGCGCCAGCCAGATATCCAGGATCTGCCGCAGCACGGCAATATAGAGCGCCTCTTTCGACGGGTAGTAATAGAGCAAATTGGTTTTCGACACGCCCGCGCCTTCGGCGACCTGCTCCAGCCGTGCGCCGTGAAAACCCACGCGGGAAAAGATCTCCAGCGCCGCCGTCAAAATCGCCTGTCGCTTCTCATTAACCGCCTGCGTACGTTTACCGACCCGCTTCACCGTACCCTGTGCCATTTTCTCTCTCCTTTTGGTTGGCAGCAGCATAGCAAAAGGCGCACGGCGACTCGACCCTGTGCACTCTGATTGCACATGAATGCCTGTTTTTTGTGCACCGTTTTTGACCATTTAGTCCACTTTTTTATGGTTCATTTCATCAACTTTCAGTTAACACCTTAATAACAATGATCTTTTCATTGTTGGCATCCGCTTTGCAAACCCTTGATTGCGCGGCTGAAAGGAAAATGCAGGATGCAACGCCACGCCAGACATTCACCTGACAAAGCGAGGTAGGTAATGAAAATTGGTGTTTTCGTTCCGATTGGCAACAACGGCTGGCTGATTTCAACCCATGCGCCACAGTACAAGCCGACCTTTGAACTGAACAAAGCGATTGTGCAGAAAGCGGAGCATTACCACTTCGATTTCGCGCTCTCGATGATCAAGCTGCGCGGTTTTGGCGGCAAAACTGAATTCTGGGATCACAACCTTGAATCTTTCACGCTGATGGCCGGGCTTGCGGCGGTCACTTCGCGTATTCAGATCTATGCGACTGCCGCTACCCTGACGCTGCCGCCCGCCATTGTCGCGCGGATGGCATCGACCATTGATTCCATCTCCGGTGGGCGCTTTGGCGTAAATCTGGTGACCGGCTGGCAGAAACCGGAGTATGAGCAGATGGGCCTGTGGCCCGGCGACGACTACTTCTCTCGTCGCTATGACTATCTGACGGAGTACGTGCAGGTATTGCGCGATCTGTGGGGAACCGGCAAAAGCGATTTCAAAGGCGAATTTTTCACCATGAATGATTGCCGCGTCAGCCCGCAACCCACCGGCCCGATGAAGGTGATCTGCGCCGGGCAAAGCGATGCGGGAATGGCATTTTCCGCGCAATACGCTGATTACAACTTCTGCTTCGGCAAAGGTGTTAACACCCCAACCGCGTTCGCGCCAACTGCCAAACGTATGCAGGAAGCGGCCAGCGCCACCGGGCGCGATGTCGGCTCCTATGTGCTGTTTATGATTATTGCCGATGAAACCGACGAGGCGGCACGGGCCAAATGGGAGCACTACAAAGCAGGCGCTGACGATGAAGCGCTGGCATGGCTGACCGAACAGAGCCAGAAAGATACCCGTTCCGGCGCGGACACGAATGTGCGTCAGATGGCCGATCCGACATCGGCGGTAAATATCAATATGGGTACGCTGGTGGGTTCGTATGCCACGGTAGCGCGCTTACTCGATGAGGTTGCCAGCGTCCCCGGCACCGACGGCGTATTGCTTACCTTTGATGATTTTTTACAGGGCGTCGAAATGTTCGGCGAGCGCATTCAGCCGCTGATGCAGTGCCGTAGCCATATTCCAGCCCCAACACGCGAGGTTGCCTGATGATTACCCTCAACGCACGCCCGGAATCGGTCGATTTTTCTCCTGAGCGCAGCGCCCTGATCGTAGTGGATATGCAAAATGCCTATGCCAGCCCCGGCGGCTATCTGGACTTGGCCGGGTTTGATGTCTCGGCCACCAGGCCGGTGATTGAGAATATCAATATTGCCGTTGCCGCCGCCCGCAAAGCCGGGATGTTGATTATCTGGTTTCAGAACGGCTGGGATGATCAGTACGTGGAAGCCGGTGGCCCCGGTTCGCCGAACTACCACAAATCCAACGCGCTGAAGACCATGCGCAAACGCCCGGAATTGCAGGGCAAACTTCTGGCGAAAGGTGGCTGGGATTATGAACTGGTGGAGGAACTGAAACCGCAAGCTGGCGATATCGTACTGCCGAAACCGCGTTACAGCGGCTTCTTTAATACGCCGCTGGACAGCCTCCTGCGCAGCCGCGGCATCCGCCATCTGGTGTTTACCGGTATTGCCACCAACGTCTGCGTTGAATCCACGCTGCGCGACGGCTTTTTTCTCGAATACTTCGGCATCGTACTGGAAGACGCCACCCATCAGGCTGGCCCTGAATTTGCCCAGCAAGCCGCACTGTTCAATATCGAAACCTTCTTCGGCTGGGTGAGCGATGTGCAGACTTTCTGTTCCGCCCTGGCACCTCAAAAACTGGTCAACATTGCGTAAGGAGACTCATCATGCCAAAACAGGTCATTATTCCACCGGGTACCACCACCCCTATCGCCCCGTTTGTTCCGGGCACGCTGGCTGACGGCGTGGTCTATGTTTCCGGCACGCTACCGTTTGATGCCGACAACAACGTGGTGTTTGTTGGCGACCCAAAGGCGCAAACGCGCCACGTGCTGGAAACGATCAAACGCGTGATCGAGACCGCAGGTGGCACGATGGAGGATGTGACATTCAACAGCATCTTTATCACCGACTGGAAAAATTACGCCGCGATTAATGAAGTGTACGCCGAGTTTTTCCCCGGTGATAAACCAGCACGTTTCTGCATTCAATGTGGTCTGGTGAAACCCGATGCGCTGGTGGAGATCGCCACCGTTGCGCACATCGGTCAGTGAGGATGCCATGAAACTAACCCTGAGCGATGCGCCGTACGCAGGTGCGCCAGTGGTGGTGCTGAGCGCCGGGTTGGGCGGTGCTGGCAGCTACTGGCTGGCGCAACTCGCGGCGCTGGAAGCGCATTACCAGGTGGTGCGCTATGACCAGCGCGGAACCGGCAATAACCCGGCCACGCTGCCGGATGGTTATAGCATGCAGGATATGGCAGCGGAGCTATACCAGGCGCTGCAGGCGGAAGGAATTACCCGTTTTCGCCTTATCGGCCACGCGCTGGGCGCCCTGATTGGCCTGCAACTGGCGCTGGATTACCCACAGGCGGTAAACGGTCTGGTGCTGGTGAACGGCTGGCTACAGTTGAACGACCATACGCTGCGCTGTTTCCGCGTGCGTGAGCGGTTACTGGCTGCGGGCGGCGCGGAAGCCTGGGTACAGGCGCAGCCGCTGTTTCTCTACCCGGCAGACTGGATGGCCGCTCATGCGCCCCGGATGGAAGCGGAGGAAGCGCTGGCGATGGCGCATTTTCAGGGCACCGGCAATCTATTGCGTCGCCTGGCGGCACTGAAAAATGCCGACTTCAGCCGCCGCGCCCAGGAGATTCGCTGCCCGACAAACATTATTTGCGCGCGAGACGATCTGCTGGTGCCCTGGACCTGCTCTGCCGACCTGCAAGCAGCAATCCCCGGTAGCCGGTTACAGGTGATGGAACGCGGCGCGCATGCCTGCAATGTCACCGAAAGTGAAGACTTTAATACCCTTTTACTCGACGGGCTGCACAGCATGCTGCCCGTTCTGACTCTGGCTCAGAAGGAGAATTTATGAGCGAAGCCGTCAACGCTGCGGCGCTGGATACCCTGTTCAACCAGGCGCGCACCCACAATGGCTGGCTGGAACGGTCGGTTAGCGATGAGACGCTGCAACAGGTTTACGATCTGCTGAAAATGGGGCCGACGTCGGCCAACTGTAGCCCGGCGCGGTTGGTGTTTATCCGCACGCCGGAAGGTAAAGAGAAGCTGCGTCCGGCGCTCTCCAGCGGCAATCTGGCAAAAACGCTCAGTGCGCCGGTGACGGCCATCGTTGCCTGGGACAGTGAATTTTATGAACAATTGCCGGTGCTGTTTCCCCATGGCGATGCGCGCAGCTGGTTCACTTCCAGCCCGCAACTGGCGGAGGAGACGGCATTTCGCAACAGCTCCATGCAGGCGGCCTACCTGATTTTCGCCTGTCGGGCGCTGGGGCTGGATACCGGCCCGATGTCCGGTTTCGATCGCGCCGTTGTCGATAGCGCATTTTTTGCCGACAGCACCTGGCGCAGCAATTTACTGGTCAACATTGGTTACGGCGATCCCGGCAAACTCTACGATCGCCTGCCGCGTTTGCCCTTTGCTGATGTCTGTCAGTTTGCATGAGGTTTAGGTTATGAGTATCGACAGCACCACGTTTCGCGACGCGATGGCCTGTGTCGGCGCGGCGGTCAACATTATCACTACCGATGGCCCGGCGGGCCGTGCCGGTTTCACTGCCAGCGCCGTGTGCAGTGTGACCGATTCACCGCCGACACTGCTGGTATGTCTTAACCGTTCGGCGTCCGTCTGGCCGGTATTCAGCAATAATCAGGCGCTGTGTGTGAATACGCTGGCGGCGGGACAGGAAGGTTTATCGAATCTGTTTGGCGGCAAAACGCCGATGGAGGAACGCTTTGCCGCGGCAGGCTGGCAGCAAGGCGAAACAGGTTGCCCGCGTCTGACCGGTGCGCTGGCCTCGTTTGACTGCCATATCAGCCAGGTTGTGAGCGTTGGTACGCACGATATTCTGTTTTGCCAGATTGTCGATATTGCCCGCCATCCAACGCCAGAAGGGCTGGTGTGGTTTGACCGGCGCTATCACGCCCTGCCAGCTAACCTTCCGACTGTTTAACGCTGTTTTCAGGCGCTGGCAACGGCGCTTTTTTCTTTTTCAGCTTCAGTTCGCTGACCAACACACCCAGCACAATCAATGCCCCGCCAAACAGCGCCAGCAGCGGCAAACGCTCACCGGCCAGACGACCAAATACGCCCGCCCACACCGGTTCACCCGTGTAAATCACCGTCGCGCGTGTGGGCGATACACTGCGCTGCGCCCAGTTCATGACCACCTGAATAATTGCGCTGAAGATCCCCAGCCCCAGCGCAACCAGCAGCAGCCCCGGCGACAACGTCGGTACCGATTCGCCAGAAGGAATCATGGCGGCAAAGGAGACCAGCGAAGCCGTCAGCAGCTGCACCACCGTCACCCGCCGGACATCGACTTTCCCGGCCCATGCGCTGATCAGGATGATCTCAGCAGCAATCGCCACCGCGCTGGCAAGCGTAATGATTTCCCCTTTCCCCAGCGCCAGCATATTGCCTTCCGGCCCGGCCAGCAGCAATAACCCGCTAAATGCCAACGCGATCCCAATGCACGGCATCAACCCCGGCATCCGCCCCAGACACAACCACTGCAACAGCGGCACCAGCGGAACATACATAGCGGTGATAAATGCCGATTTACTGCTGGGTATAAATTGTAAACCCCAGGTTTGCAGGCTGTAGCCGAGGGCGATGGCGATACCGATCACCCCACCAGCTTTTATTTCCAGCCAGCTGATGCCGTTTAAGACTCTCAGCGAGAGTAGCGCCACGGCCAGACCGGCGGTGGCAAAACGCAGGCCAACAAAGAAAAACGGGCCGCTCATGGTCACGGCATACTGCACCGCAAGAAATGTACCGCCCCAGAACAGGGTGATGACGATCAGTAACGCTTCCTGGGGTTTGACGGAAAAGGCGTAACGGGTGAGGGACATAACACACCGACCAGAGGAGAAACCCGTAGTGTGCGTTGGCGCGACGGGTTGCGCAAGCGCAAAAAAAACCGCCGGGTTTCCCCGGCGGCGGGCGTGAACGACAAGCCTGCAGGTTGTCAGTATCAAACGTTAGCTTTCACGGCTACCGTGACTATTTTTGCCCCCTTTTTTACCGGCTTCAGATGCGCGCTGAGGATCGTTTTTGAAATTACCCCCACTTTGCTGCCCACCTTTGCGGCCTGCTGCTGATGCTCTTTCACGGTCTTCAGCGAAGTTACCTGCCCCACCACGATGGTTTGCCATGTCTGACCTCCAGATAAGTGAAATGTTAGACATCATACTGCATTCAGTAAAAGAGGATTCTTTCACCGCACGACGTGAAGGCCGAGCCTTTAACAGCGCCGTGTGGAACTAAGCTTAGTGGAACACAATCATTCATCCAGTGAATGGTAATATTCTGCAACAGCTTCTCTGCCTGAAACCCGATATTCCTTAAGCGAAACCGATAAGCCTCTCTTAACGCTTCAAAATAACGCTGCCGCAAATATGTGTCAGATTGTAACCAACAGGCAGGTTGTTCTTAACTTGTTATTTATCAAAGAAATGGCGCTCTTACTTGCACTCTGGCGATCACGTCATACGCTTAAGAAGAACGCAGCGATGTGCTGCCGAAATCAGCTAATCAGGAGTGATGCAAATGGCTAAAGTGTTGGTGCTTTATTATTCCATGTATGGACACATTGAAACGATGGCGCATGCAGTCGCGGAAGGCGCGCAGAAAGTGAATGGCGCAGAAGTGGTCATCAAACGTGTTCCTGAAACAATGCCTGCCGAGCTGTTCTTAAAATCTGGCGGTAAAACGCAAAATGCCCCCGTCGCCACACCTCAGGAGCTGGCCGACTACGACGCGATTATTTTCGGTACGCCAACCCGCTTCGGCAATATGTCCGGGCAAATGCGTACATTCCTGGACCAGACTGGCGGATTATGGGCATCCGGCGCACTGTACGGCAAACTGGCGAGCGTCTTTAGTTCCACCGGTACGGGCGGCGGCCAGGAGCACACAATTTCCTCAACATGGACTACGCTTGCACATCATGGAATGGTCATCGTGCCGATTGGCTATGCCGCGCAAGAGCTGTTTGATGTCTCGCAGGTGCGCGGCGGTACGCCTTATGGCGCAACCACTATTGCCGGTGGTGATGGTTCACGTCAGCCCAGCAACGAAGAACTGTCAATTGCCCGTTACCAGGGCGAATATGTTGCTGGCCTGGCAGTAAAACTGAACGGCTAACCTTCATCAGGAGGAGACAGATGCCAACTCAAGAAGCGAAAGCCCATCGCGTCGGTGAATGGGCCAGTTTACGCAATACCTCGCCGGAGATCGCCGAGGCTATCTTTGAAGTCGCCGATTACGACGAGGTACTGGCAGAGAAAATCTGGGAAGAAGGCAGCGATGATGTGTTACTTCGCGCCTTTGATAAAACCGACAAAGATGAACTCTTCTGGGGTGAACAGACAATAGAACGGAAAAATGTGTAACCACTCGCGCCCCCGCCTTCGCGGGGGCTTTTTTTTATTTCGCTGCATCACGCATCAGCGCATTAAATTTATCTACCGGGCAGAAACCATTGCTGTCTACCGGGCAGCCTTTTAGCGCCAGGGTGACGCGCTGAGCCGGGGAAGCCAGCGATAGCGGCTCGGTGTTTCGCAGTTGTTCCGTACTCTGATAAACGTATTCAATTTTCATGACATCGCGTTTACCCGCCGTGTCGTGCCAGCGCTGGAACACAATTTTCCCGCCGATGGGCGTACGCTCATACTGGTTATGCAACTGGTAAGGCTCGAAATTGAGCGCGGTCAGCAGGGAGGCAATGTTGGAGTCATGCCCGACCAGAACGGTGATTTTCGGCGCGCTACTTGCCTCTTCCACCAGCGTTTTGTCGAGGTATTTCACCAGGGGTTTCGCTACATTGCGCGCCACTTCCGGCGAGGTGAACAGCGTGTCCTGATAACTGTTTTTCAGCTTCGACAATAGGCGCCATTGCGCGTCGCTTTTAATCTCTCCCCACGCAACCTGATCGAGCGGGAAACCTTCGTAATATTGCAGTGTAAAGGCATCCACCAGCGAATTGCCGACTTTCAACGGCCCGGACACGCCCGGCTCCTGCTGATATTTTGCGCTAAAGGTATCTTTTGCATCGGTGAGTGAGCACTGCTGTTTCTCTTTACAGGCCGGAGATGCGCGATAGTGCGTAATTTTTTCCAGCAACTGGTAACTCTCATTCAGCGCAAACTTCTGGCGCTGCGCCTCCATTGCGTTGACCGCCTGCTGGCTGAATTCAGCCGAATCTTCGGTGATCACCGGATTAAAAGTGGGATCCATGGTGCCCATTTTTTCCTGATGATGAACCGGAACATCACAGCCAGGAAATGCGCCGTTGGTGAAGAACTGCGCCGTGGCAACCGTGCGTTGCAGGCTGTTAGCCCAGACGTAGACACTGTTCGCGGATGGACACTCTCCCGCTTTCAACAACTGCTCTTTGACCAGCCATTCACGCATAAAATGGCCCATGTACACTTCCAGTACGCCGCCTTTGGTGGTCAACTCACCGCCTGGTACGTCCCACTGCGGCCAGCGGTTCGGCGTCGATTGTTCCAGTACGCTGCCGTTATTGGCTAACGGCGCACGCAGGTTGTGGCGGCTCATGATCAAAACCTGTTGTAATTGATACCCTTGAGGTATCTCCTGCGCCAGCGCGACGGGTGCGGACATGGCAATGGCAATAGCGCTTACCCTGATCAACTTTTTCACTCTTTTTCCCTCATTTCACGATCTGAAAGCAAAATTGTGACACATTTATGACACTTCGCCGTGTACGGTTGTCCGGAGTGTGCACTGGCGCAAAAAGCGATGTTTTCACCGCCCTTCTGGTTTTATAATAAAACCATTAACCGGAGGATCCCCATGAAACGTACCCGTATTGAAGAGACCTTTTGCCCTGTTGCCCGTTCGCTGAACATTATTGGCGACTGGTGGTCACTGCTAATTGTGCGCGATGCACTGGCCGGCGTTTCGCGTTTTGGTGAGTTTCAAAAAAGCCTCGGAATCGCCAAAAATATGCTCACCGCACGGCTTAAGCTGCTGGTAGAAGAAGGAATATTACAGACCCAACCGGCATCTGATGGCAGCGCCTGGCAAGAGTATGTGCTGACCGAAAAAGGTCGCGCCCTGCAAACCGTGCTGGTCGCCCTGTCGCAATGGGGTAATGAGTGGTTGTTTACCCGCGGGGAACCCGCCAGCGTGCTGGTCGATGAGGCTTTACGCCGCCCATTGCGCAAACTGATGTTGCAGGCGGAAGATGGTCGCGAGCTGCAACCGGAAGAAGTGGTATTGCGCGTCGCCAACAGCGAATAACCCACATTTTCTTTCCCTGAGAATAAAATCGCATTTTTTGCCCTCTTATTTGGTTGCATAATAAAACCATTTAGCCGATGCTGTAGCGGTTGCATGATAAAACCATTTACCTTCGAGGAATTGAGAATGACAACCACTGCTCTTATTACCGGCGCCTCTTCAGGGATCGGCGCAGTCTATGCCGACCGTCTTGCTGCCCGTGGTTACAACCTGCTGTTAGTTGCGCGCCGTGCCGATCGTTTGTCGGCGCTGGCGGCCGATCTTCATCAGCGTTATGGCATACAGGTAGAGACACTGGTTGCCGACCTTAGCCAGTCAGCGGATATTGCACGCGTGGAAACCGTGCTGCGCGAGAACGCAGCAATCGATTTTCTGGTCAACAATGCAGGTGCCGCGAACATGGCGTCGTTTCTCTCTTCAAGCGCTGAAGAGCATGAAGCCATTCATACGCTGAATACCACCGCGCTGATGCGCCTGACGCTGGCGGCACTGCCGCGCTTTGTCGAAAATGATCGTGGTGCCATTATCAATATCGCTTCAGTCCTTGCTTTTCACGCTCGTGCAGACAGCGCCTTGTACAGTGCCACCAAAGCCTGGGTACTCAATTTTACCCGTGGTTTGCAGGAAGAGTTTGCTGACAGCCATGTGCGTATTCAGGCCGTATTGCCTGCGGCAACAGCCACGGAAATTTGGGGCCATTCCGGCGTCACGCTGGATATGCTACCGGAAGGTTCCGTGATGACCACCGAAAACCTGGTCGATGCCGCCCTGGCCGGGTTTGATCAAGGGGAGTTAGTGACCGTGCCGCCAGTGGAAGATCTGCAACTGTGGCACAATTTTGATGAAGCCCGGCTGGCTCTGTATAGCGCCTCACGCAATGGCAAACCGGCTTCCCGTTATACGCTGTAATGTTATCCGGGAGCCGCTAACGGCTCCCATTAAGGTTTAGTAGAAACTGGCCTGCGTGGTGACGGTCATGTTCGGCATCGGTGCCGGTTGCCCTTTCTCGGGCATAACCGTTACATGGCACAGCGTGGGAATATGCCGCTTATCATACTGGCAGGCATTTGTTGCGCGAAAACCGGGCTGGTAAGCCGATTGATTCACCAGCGTGTAATCGACCGGCTTATTAACGCTATCCGGATAGGTCACGCTGTTTGAACTGGCAACCATACCCGAGGCATAAAATTCCGCTTTGATTAAATTCCCGTCCGCATCATAAAAATGATCCACAATCTTCTGCTCTCCCAGCATGACAGACTTCAGTTGGCCTTGCGCATTGGTGACGAAATCCAGATGGCCCGCGCTGTCATCGCGGCTCAACAGATTACATTTGCTGTCGAGGGTGAATGACAGGGGGTTCCCGTTCTGAGTACCTTTCAGCGCGTTTCCCTCTTTCACTAACACAGTCTGCATACGATTTACGTTGTCGGTGCTGTTCAGCGTTTGAACACAGCCATCAGCGGAGAGCGTCATGCTGAGTTGATACACGGCTTCACCTTTATCATTGACCGCAGAAGTATTCAGCGACTTAACGTGACCGACGACGGGGTTGAAATCCATCAGCGTTGAGAGGTTTAAAAGAACCGGGTTGTAGGCTTGCTGTGCGCTGGCTGCCGTCGCAGCCAGACCGAGCGCGACAGCCAGCAAATAAGGAGAGGTTTTCACTTTCGCCATCCTGTGACGTAAAGCGTCGAGGTTATCAAATATCAGTAGCTTAGCAAGCACAGCGGCAACCCGCGCTGCGCTTGCTGCGTTTTCTAATAATCCGTTGCTTCGCCAGCGCCTTTCCAGCGGGCAAGATCCTGACTGACCGCGCTGATTTTCTCCTGCGCCAGTTGATGGGCAATCTTGCCGGAGAAAAGATGCAGCGGCGGCGCGCTGACACTTGCGGCCTGGATCATCAACAGCGCCAGCTTTTCCGGATCGCCGGCCTGTTTGCCATCAAGCTCATTGCGGTGCAAATCCAGCGAAGCCTGCGCAGCACGATAGGCTGGCGGCGTGTGTGAAGCCGCCTTCAGGCTCGCATCAGAGAGAAAACCGGTGCGAACCGGGCCAGGGTAGACCACCGTCGCCGTGATCCCTAATTCGGCCACTTCGGCGGCCAGCGCCTCCGTTAAGCCAGCCAGGGCAAATTTGCTGGCAACGTAGCTGCCCCACCCCGCATAGCCGCCCTGAAAACCGACGATCGAAGCAATGTTGAAAATATGCCCGCATCGCTGCTCACGCAAATGGGGTAAGGCATGGCGAATGACATGCAGCGGCGCGAAAACATTAATGTCAAAGTTATCGCGCAGCTCGGCATCACTCAGTGTTTCCAGCGCACCGTACTGGCCATAACCCGCATTGTTGACCACCACATCAATGCGGCCGAAACGGGCGACCGTTTTCCCAATTGCCGACTGTACACTGGCTTCCGATCGCAGATCGACCTCCAGCGGCAAAAAGCGTTCGCTCTGCGCCTCTGGAACATGTTGCAGGCTTTGTAGCGTACGCGATGTGGCGGCGACGGAATCTCCCTGCGCCAGCAACTGGCGCGCCAGCGATAACCCCACACCTCGCGCTGCGCCAGTGATAAACCAGACTTTTTTATCCATCTGCGCCTCCTTAATATGGGCTTTGTGTTGGGCGAACAATCATTTCGCTGACATCGACGCCATCAGGCTGTGCAATAGCCCATGCAATGGCTTTGGCTATTGCGTCGGCGGGCAGCGCAATGCGACGAAATTCCTGCATCGCCGTTTTTGCGCCGTCATCCGTGATGTGATCGGCCAGTTCCGATTCCACCACACCGGGGCTGATGACGGTAACGCGGATCGTTTCCGTCTCCTGACGCAATCCGTCGGAGATGGCGCGAACGGCGAATTTACTGGCGCAGTAGACCGCTGACGAGGGGAAAACAGTATGCGCGCCAATTGACGCCACATTAATGATCTGCCCGCTGCCCTGCTGTTCCATAACCGGCAGCACCGCAGCAATACCATTGAGGACGCCGTGCACATTGACATCAAGGGTTTGTCGCCACTCATCCAGTTTCCGCGCCGCCAGCGGCGAGAGCGGCATAACACCGGCGTTATTGATCAGCACATCGATGCGTCCGTAGTTCGACAGTGCAAAATCCGCCATCCGTTGCAGGTCGCCAGCCTGTGTCACATCCACTTGCAATGCATCGATATTGCCCAGTTCCTCCTGCAGACGCTGTAACTTTGCCAGCCGCCGTGCACCGATAATCAAATGATGCCCTTCCTGCACCAACTGCCGCACGGTGGCTTCGCCAATACCGCTACTGGCACCAGTCAGCAGGACAATTTTGCGCTTCGTCATAAGGTGATCTCCTGTGTTGTGTCACCAGCAACAGAGTAGGCGGCGAGCAGGAGGCAAAACAGGTCCATTCTTATCTGATGATTGCCTGTTCCTCTTCATCCTGTTCACATAAAGAACGCAAAACGGCAGAATGGTTGCTTAATTGTGATGGGGAGAGAAGCAATGAGCGCTGAAATGGTGTCGCTGCTGAGCAGCCTGGCGCCCAACGAAGGTTACACCTGCTCGCGGCTCGAAACGGTACGCTTCATGCGCTCCGATCGCCCGTTGGGACGTACGCCGGTAGTCTATGAGCCATGCATAGTGATTGTCTGTCAGGGATATAAACGCGGTTATCTCGCCGACCGGGTCTACCATTACGACAAGCAGCATTATCTGGTGCTTTCGGTGCCGCTGCCCTTCTCTACCGAAACGGAGGCCAGCGCAGAAGAGCCGCTGCTGGCTATTGCCGTACGGCTGGAGATGACGGTTTTGCTGGAGTTAATGAGTGAGCTGGAGCATTCAGCCGTATCTGCAGCCGCCGCGCCGGAAGGGATAATTTCCACGCCGCTGGAACCCGACTTAACGGATACCACGCTTCGGCTGCTGCGCGCGCTGGCATCGCCGCAGGAGGCTAAAATCCTTGGCCCACAGATCGTTCGCGAATTGTATTACCGGGTTTTGATGGGCGCGCGAGGCGGTGCGATCCGGGCCGCGCTGGCCAGCCAGGGACAATTCGCCGCCATCTCCCGCGTCCTGCAGCGCATCCACACAGAGTTTCCGCAACCGCTGCATGTCACCCGGCTTGCAAACGACATCGGTTTAAGCGTGCCAGCCTTCCATAAACACTTTAAAGCCGTGACCGGGACTTCACCGCTGCAATACATTAAATCGGTTCGGCTTAACCAGGCACGGCTGATGATGATCCGGGATAATCTCACTGCCGCAGGCGCAGCATTCCGCGTCGGTTATGAAAGCCCCTCACAGTTTAATCGTGAATTCCGCCGTCTGTTTGGTCGTAGCCCCGGCGAAGAGGCAAAAGAGATGAAAGCGGCATTTTCACTGTTTCCACCGATATAAGTCACGGGGCGGGTTTCCACAACTCAACGCGGTTGCGCCCACGTTTCTTGGCAATATAGAGCGCTTCATCCGCTGCCTGAATTAACCGTTCATAGTCCGGATGACCGCTAAACATTGCCGCACCGATGGAGAGCGAAAGCGGAATCGTCTGGCCGTCGGGCGATTTGATCACGGTTTTTTCGACGCGTGAACGGATGCGTTCAGCAATTCGTGTCGTATCAAATTCGGAAGCCTCGGTTAAGACGATCACGAATTCGTCCCCGCCATAGCGGAATACATAATCATTGCTGCGCACGTTGTCATAAAAGGCCGCTGACACTTTGCGCAAAATTTCGTCCCCGGTGTGGTGTCCCCAGGTATCGTTAATTTGCTTAAATTTATCAACATCAATAACCAGCACCGACAAGGAAGTGGAGGCTCGTTTTGCCTGGGCGATTTCACGTTTAAAAATAGTCGGTAAGAAACGACGATTGAGCAGGCGTGTCAGTACATCCATACCCACTTCATGACGGGAGACTTCTTCAAAAAGTTCACGCAGCAACGTGCTGATTTGCGATACATTTTTTCTAAGCTGAATAAGGAATTTGGTACGCAAGCTGCGATTACTTAAGGCTTTGGTCGTCTCGCGGGTATTACGGAAGACTTCGTCAATATCCTGAATTAACCGGGAAATATGGCCAGCCTCGGCGATACCACTGAAATAATGGCGCCCTTTATGGTTAAACCATAAACCAAAATCAGCCTGGCTCAGGGACAGACTGTTACCTAAATCGGCATCAAGGACAATTCGATAGACAAGATCGATTTCCCATGCCAATAACGAGGCGATTTGTCGCTCTTTCTCCTCTTCAGCATTCTCCAGCAAAGAGAAGATACGGTAGTTTTCATCCTCTTTTGACGCATTATGTTCAGTGAATGAAAAGGCGCGGGACATAACTTCCATCGCCAGATCGATACTGTTTATTGTGAAATGGTAGACTTGCAGTTTTTCTGCCGGTGCATAATCTGCGGAATTAATTACCGGGTAAAGGAGCTTTTTAAGCACCCGAAATCCCATCTCTACCAGCTCCACGGAAATGCCAATGCGCGCATGAACCGCAGCAATCGTTTGTTGTACTTCGATCAACCGTTCTACGTCATCTATCTGGCATGCAAGCACTTCTGCGATCCAGCGGGCAAGCGCAGCTTTAAGCTGTCTTTCTACTTGCTCATTAGACAAAAATTCAGCCGCTTGCGAATCGGTTAGTACCACAGTATAGAATTCCTGGCTCAGCAGTCGTGCATGATTCTTCCCAACGTCAGCGGCGATAAGACGAATGTGTTCATCTGTTCTCTCGAGCAAATTGACCCACTCAGCCTTCATATTCTTAAGGTAAGTCTCCATCATTCAAATCCTTACGGTAGTAGATGTTGTTCTTGCCCGTTACCGTCAGCACGCAGTTGTCGTCGTTATCAGCACATAATAATCGCAAGAAAACTTTGGACGCGTTTATGACCCCTTTCATCTTCTTGATTAAGACTTAAAAACTACAAATGCAATTAATTAAGGCATAAAAAACCAACTGCAGACAGTTAAGAAACCAAAAAAACCATTTATCACCTGTCAGTATCGACGCCAGTAACACGTCAATGGAAGTATAGTCTGTCTGCCGATGTGCATCATTGTGCAGATTCTTATTTACCGCAGAAACGAGTTAAGGTTGATTTAAGATTATTTAATTATCCGAAATAAAAAATAATAATTAGAATTGCAGGATATAAATTTAATTTCCCCGACAATTTTTACGGTATTCAAAAATATGAAAATATACTCCATCAGTGAAGATGCTTATCTTCAGCATGGCATCATGTCTTTTGCCAGCACGCTAAACATCGAGATAATCGAACATAAACTGAATGCTTCATTGATTAATAATTTATCTTTCGATGACATTGTCATCCTTCACCTTGATATAAAAAGTAACTCTTGTGCGTGGGCTATATCGACACTCAACAAAACCTGCAAGCTCTTAGTGATTATGCGCAGCGCACGTAATATTGTCATTGATGAAGCTGATGAAGTCTTGAAATCAAGAGTTTCTCTTACTGAATTTAGCCAGGCACTACAGCGGATTATCAAAAAACAAAAAAATCCGACACCAAAAGACAATCACCTGAGCGATATTGAATATATGATTATCAATGAATCGCTCAAAGGTAAGAATATTGATCTTATCGCCGACACACTTAATATGCCGCCCAAAAAGGTCTATGCCTATCGGAATAAAGCCTGTAAAAAACTGGGGGGCAAAAAAATTAGCGATTTACTGCTGATAAGAGAGAGTCTGCTTGCAGAATCCAGCGCCTTCTTCGCTCCCTCAGCCACCAGCATGGCAATGATGTAATCACCTGAAAAATCACTCCGTCTGTAGTTCCTCTTAACTACAGACGGATATTTATCTGTACGCACCTCTCTGTACCACCTCCTGGCCACGCATCAAATCTGAAGCCATCGCTACCGTAATATGCCCGCCAGGCGCAGCCTATACGGCTACAACTGCCTTTCCATCATAAACCATACAACTATCATGAGGCGCTCTTACTAAAGGTAATGGGTTGTGATTACCTGCGTTCAGGAAAATGCCTGTTAGTTAATATCAGTATGTCAGGTAACGTTTTTATTCCGATAACAGGACACCATGCTCCGGAGATATTCCAGGACGCAGCAGAATTCATCGCTAAATTAAGGTTGCCATGCTGAAGGAAGTACGAAAACAGAACCAGACAGGTATTTACGAACTATATTGAGAAGAGTTTTCGAACAGAGGTATGAATGAGCTTTTTTGATGACCCCAATATGATCTCAATAACTGAGGATAAAATGCTCACCGAACATAGTTTTTTCGCCTATCTGATTTTCCCTGTCAGAATGACATTATCAGGCGCGGCTAAAAACAGAATGCCGGGGGCATTTTATCCTTGTTATTTACATTTGAAGCAAAATAGTACAGATGCGTATTTATATGTACACAGATTTAAAAAACGGTTTCCGGCAATACTCCTCACATTCCTGTAACAGGAACGAAAGATACTGAATATAAATCCACTCATGACGAGCGTTATTATCGTTTTTTTTGAAACTTATTCGCCTCCGTCACGAGGTTAATTAACGCATCACCATACCGCCGTCGATGATAATTGTTTGACCAACAATATAGCTGGCAGCCGATGAGCTTAAGTAAACGATAGTATTGGCGACTTCTGAGCTGCGCCCAATGCGCTGTAAGGGAATCGCATCCGCCATCTCGCGGACCAGGGCACCAGAGATCTCTTTCGTATTCGTTGACTCAATCATACCTGGTGCAACAGCATTTACCCGAATTCCCTGCGGCGCAAGTTCTGCCGCTAGCGTACGCGTGAAGGCCAGCAGCGCGCCATTGGAAGCACTGTAGTTACTTTGTCCTATCGCAGGAACAATTGCGGCAATTGACGCTACATTAATGACTGATGCATTTTCAGCACTCCTGAGCAGCCTCAGTATTTCTTTCGTCAATCTGAAGGTATTAAGCATATTGCCGTCGATTACGGAGCTGAAGTCATCGAAGCGCATGGATGCAAAAAGATTATCGTTAACCACGTCAGCATTGTTCACCAGCACATCCACTTTCCCGGTCTCACTGGTCAAACGGGAACCAAGCGCCGCCACCGCCTCAGGATCCGCCAGGTTGCAGTGAACAATATGCAAGTTCTGCCCCTCGGAATGTTCTCTTTTTAGTGCGTGCAATTGATCGGCACAAGATTCATGCAGTGCATAGACTACGGCATGCTGCTCCAGATATTGCTGGCAGATTGCGCGGCCGATATCGCCATTTGCCCCGGAAACTAATACTGTTTTATTTTTCAGATCGCTATATTTGTACATAACTTGCTCCATCCTTAGAGTGACTACGAAAGATTAATGTTTAAGAAACAGACTTCAGATACTCACATCTCCAGATTCCACTGGCGATGTGAGTTGATATTACTTACAACCCCACCAGAATACCTGTGCTGATGACTTTGTCAGCTCCAGCACAAGACCTTTACTACCGCCGAACGATGTTTTGTTACCGCTATTATTTACGGTTTGAGCCGTAATTAATGCATACCCTTCGGTGGCCATATTGCTTGTCCACGTTTATTTTTTAGTTCCATTGTTTATCCAGTGAAGTTTAATACTGAATTATCAAAAATATATGTGCATAAAATCACTATCAGCACATGTATTACACCAGTCATTTACTCCTAACCGGCAATAAGCCGGCTTTTATTTTTTATCAATCAAATGACGTCTGGCAAAGATGAAGTTACTACACCAGGCGTGGACAGCGTTTCCAATCTCTATAAAAGAAGCGATTCTTTTTTAGCACTACTGCATTGACCATTATACATACTTCAAAGTGCAGCTTTGAGCGTGGAGCTATATCAGCAATAAATAGTTTTATCTTTTATTTCGTTCATAAAGAACCGGACGCGTGATAAACCGAAAGCATGTCCGAATATATTTATTATTCTCCCCGACAAAATAAAGACAAGTGAACTAGTCTTAAACATTCCTTCAATGTAATTATGTTGGCACATACCACTTCAAATAAAAATATTAGTTAATCAGTAAGATATCGTTCCTGACAGCATCTGTGCCAGCTTAAGATCTTATTCACTCTAAACACCCCGCATACTCTTTACCTGTTATTCACCCTTCCCATACGTTAAAGAAAGTTATCACTTTCAATAATTGAATCCGGACATGATAATTCTCACCCTCTCCATATAATTTATTACGCAATGAAATATAAAAACCATGAAACATTCTCATTACCTCTAACTCCCAACACCATTATTTAACTCAAAAAAAATCACTATAGCCACCCTACTATTTATAAAATATATAGCTGCATATGACATATTTACACCAGCCGCATACAAATTACTCACTGGTCTTATCTTCTCTACCATCATAAAACACAAACAACAATTTTATATAAGGTTTAGCTGTGATAAAAATATGTTAATAAAATCACTTTTTCATTGAAAAACAACAAAAAATGATACTTTCCAAAATTAACAGCCAGCCAACATTTATTATTTAATCACATCCTAAAAACTTTTCCTTTTCTAATGAAATTTTATAAGACAATAATGACTTCACGAAATCGAGTGGCGCACAAAAAACTTTCTCTTTTCAGGTTTAAAGCATCATTAATTCTGAATGTCGAACAATAATTATTATACATGCATCACTTGGATTCTTCGTTAATACAGAACTCGCACATGCAATATTGATGGATATAACCATTGATACATAGCGATTAAATAACAAATTGATATATAAATAACTGAGGTATTTTATGAAACGCAATGTAATTGCACTTGCTTTACTGGCTTCCTTTGCAGCTGGCTCCGTGCAGGCCGCCCAGATGGGTCAATCTATCGCTACCTGGTCTGCTACGGCGAAAAAAGATACGACCAGCTCGCTGGTTGTCACTCCACTCGGCAGCCTGACCTTTCAGTACGCTAATGGCGTTAAAGGTTTTAACACGCAAAAAGGTCTCTTTGATGTCGCTATCGAAGGCGATTCAACCGCTACCGCATTCAAACTGTCCTCTCGTCTGATCAGCAATACGCTGACTCAGCTTGATGGCTCCGGCTCCACGCTGAATGTTGCCGTGCATTACATGGGCGAAGAAGTTAAACAAAACGCGGACACTATTATGGTGGATACCACCAGTAATAAAAATGGTGGCCTGAGCATTCTTGCCACCGACTTCAGCAAGACAGGTCGTGTAACCGCGCAAGACGCATTCACCTTCTCTATCGCCAACGGTACGACGGATGGTACGACTGCCGCTACTGATATGAGCCAATTGCCAGAAGGTATCTGGAGCGGCGATATCAGCGTTCAGTTCGACGCTACCTGGAGCTAATTCTTTTCCAGCAGGGGCGTAATAATGCCCCTGTTCAACTCTTTGGCGATATATCTATGAAAAATACGATTCTGGCGACTCTATTATTTGTAAGTGGCGCAGTACCAGTATATGCGCTCGATGTTGGTGACATATCTTCATTTATGTACAGCGATGCAACTATTATTAATAAAACGATAAAAAACCCAACCACCACCGGACGGCTGGTGAATATTCGCATCGAAAGAATTAGTTCGCCACAGAGTGACGGTAAAACAATACCCATGGAAAGTAAGGATGAATTGTTACTCTCACCAGGAAGCCTGCTGCTTCCGGCTGAAAGTAATGAAACGATTCGTTTTTACTATAATGGTCCACAGGACGAAAAAGAAAGATATTATCGCATTATTTGGTTTGACCAGGCGCTCAGTAATGCATCAAAAAATAACGCAACTCGTTACGCTGTCGCAACCGCATCCGCTCGTATTAGTACAATACTTGTCGTTGCCCCGCGAAAAATAAAATACGACTACCAATATTCAAAGGGTGTAATGAAAAACACTGGCAATGCCACGTTACGCCTCATTGCTTATGGCCCTTGTAAAAAAACATCTGAGAAAAAAGAGTGCAAAGAAAATTATTACTTAATGCCCGGCAAAACGCGAAGTTTCTCTCTGGTGGATATCGAGAATAAGAAAGCGCGACTCGCTTTCTGGCAAGCGGACAATTTTATTCCGGTCAAATAGTATTTTCACTAACGAGCCGTTATTGTGGATAAGAAGATTTTACAAACTATCATCACGTGTACTGTGGTTCTGTTTACTGATGTAAACGACGCTGTTGCAAAACCATCGTTGTATCAACAAATCAATGGGGTGATGATTCCTGATGTCTTCAATAACGCATTACGTGATGGGATGAGTATACCTCTGTACATTCATTTGAATAATACAGAGGGAAAAACAGACGATCAGCGTATTGGGCTTGCCGCAATTTGGCTTGATGAAAACTCGCTCAAAATACGGCAAGTCCAGCTTGAAGAACAGGATGGCAATGCTTCTATAAATGAGCAAACACGTGAAAAATTAACTTCGTTAATTAATACCAGTTTTAATAGCGACCTGGCTATTCCGCTGACAAATGATGCATCATTACGTTTAAATTTCCAGCAATTAGTACTGCAACTTGTCGTTAATAAAGAAGCACTGGGTACGTTACTGCATGACAGTAGTCAAAATATTGGCGCATCCAGTGCTGAAAACATCAGTGGTACGCTGAATTATGATCTCGGTGTTTATCACAACCAAATGCGCGGCGGTGATAACAATACCTCAAGCTATCTCTCTTTAGCGAGTGCTACAGCCTTACGTGAGCACCATTTATTAGTAGATAGCTCTATTTACGGCCTGGGCTCTGCTAATCAACAAACCGAAATTTATAAGGCCATGTACGAACGTGATTTCTCTGGTTATCGATTTGCCGGGGGAATGCTGGATGTATGGAATTTACAATCTCTCGGGCCGGTCACAGCGATCTCATCCGGTAAAATTTACGGCATGTCATGGGGAAACCAGGCAAATTCAATCAAATTTGATCATTCGTATTCCATCACGCCGCTCATTGCTTTTCTGCCTGCTGCCGGTGAGGTTCATGTTTACCGAAATAACAAGTTACTAAGCGTACAGAACTTCAATATGGGTAGCCATGAAGTGGATACTCGCGATCTGCCGTACGGTATTTATGACGTAAAGGTCGATGTTATTGTCAATGGCAAACTTACGAGCAGCAACATTCAAAATGTGAATAAATTGCTCACCGGAAGCCGTACAGCCGATATGCCCTTAAGCTGGCAGATCTGGGGTGGCAGCATGTATATGGACGACTGGGTTCATGAAAACGGAAACATTCAGCAGGCGAAAAATACAATACTGACGGGGGTTTCTGCGTCCGGTGGTCTTCACACAATAAACTGGATGGCGTCGGGATATCACTATAATAACATCGCAGTGGTTGAAGGCAATTTTTCCTGGCCAGTTGCGGACGTGCTCCAGTTGGGTATGCAAAACATGTTTGCTACCGATGGATCATGGAGCTTTATTAGTAATATAAATGCAACGCTTCCTGGTGGATTTAGTAATGTGTGGTTAAGCCGGGAAAAAACGGTGATTGGCCGTACCCTGCGTCGTAACAGTACGGACAATACCGCAGTAGGTTTATCCCTGAATATGAATACGCTGTGGTCAAAGTTAGGTACACTGTCGGCAAGCTACAACAGTAATAATCAGTACAACACGCATAATTACACTGTTGATTACAGCCAGTCACTGTATAGCGGCCGTTTTGGTTCACTTGGGCTGCGAGGCGGGATACAACAATATTCTTACGGAAGTCACTCCGGCGCCAACAATACGCAAAAATTTATCGCGCTCGATTTTTCACTGCCGTTAGGCAACTGGATCCAGACCGGTATGACGCATCAGAGTGGGTATACTACGGCGAATATTTCGGCGCAAAAACAGTTCGACGAGGGCATTATTCGTACTGCTGGAGCAGATGTTTCACACGCCATTTCCGGAGACATCGGTAATAATAAAACGTTAAGTGGTGGAGCATGGACACGCTATGAAACACGCTACTCCTCCGGAACACTCAACCTTAATAGTAGTGCTGATGGTTATCTTAATTCGAATATGACCTCGATAGGCAGTTTCGGCTGGCAGGCCGAGGATATTGGTGCCAGCGGTAACAATGAGGGTAATGCAGGCGTTATTTTCCACACCGATGTTGGGAATGACGGAAAATTGACCGCACAGATTAATGGCCGTGCTTTTCCAATGACCGGGAAATATAATTACCTGCCATTATAACCTTATAATAAATATGACATTGAAATTATTAACAGTAAAAATTCATTAGATAGCTACGACATTTCCCGCGGCAAAAAAAGTCATCTGACACTATACCCGGGCAATGTCGTGGTCATTAAACCAGAAATTAAACAAATGGTTACCGTATTTGGCAGAATTCGTGCCGAAGACGGCACACTGCTGGCCAATGCGCGCATAAATAACCATATTGGTCGTGCACGGACTGATAACAATGGTGAATTTGTCATGGATATTGATAAAAAATTCCCGGTTATTGATTTTAATTACGGCAATGATGAAAGCTGCGAGGCGGCACTGGATCTTAGCCAGGCGCGCGGCGCGGTATGGGTCGGCGATATTACATGCCAGGGTCTGAAAAGCTTTGCCAGCCTGATGCCGACAGGAGAACACAATGAAAGTTAATCTTTCACGCCTTTTATTTTTGATTATTTTTTATGCTATCGCCTCTCCCGCTAACGCGGCGGTGACAAAAATAAGTTACGCCGATGCCCCAACACGTAATTTTATTTTCGTCGAAAACGATACCGATGATAACTATTTTGTTACACCAGCTGGCGTGCGGGATCCGCGAATGACTGGTTCAAACCGTTGGACGGGTCTGAAATATAACGGTTCGGGTTCCATGTATCAAACCAGCCTCGGTTATATTGATAATGGCTATAACACAATAATCGGTGATGAATATCAATTCGATATGTGGCTGACGAATGCCCCCGCCTCCAACCTGCTTGTCGGTATGCGTTGTATCAACTGGTACAGCGGCTGCGATATGGCAACCTCTCTACTTCCGGCGACGTATACGGATAGTCAGGGTTTCTATGGCGTGGACGTAACGTCAGGCGGTACAAAATGGGCGCACGGAATGATGTCAGATCAGTTTTATCATTATTTGAACAATTTTCCCGTCGGCCAGACATTCTCAATAACCATAAATACATGCCGGACCGAGGACTCCTATGATCCCAGAATGGGCCAGCGCTGTCGCGATATGCCCAGCGGTACCTGGTATGAGCGTACTGTGTCCCATACCAAAGCTGCACATTTCAAATTCTTCAGTACCAATTCGATATCAGAGATCTTCTTTAATACCGACGGAACGCCAACAATAGGTGAAGGCAATGCAGATTGCCGGATGCAGGTGATCGGGAGTGTTTCAGGCATTGCCTGCAAGGTTGTGACTTACACGTTAAATCATAACGGTATTAGCGACACCGATGTGCGTTTTTTCCCGGCAATATCCCATGCCGGGCTGGAATCAGCCATCAGAGCAGCGGATATGCAATTCAGCCTTGATGGCGCAAGCTGGCAAACAGTATCAGGCATAACGCATTACTACACGTTTAATGCGATGAAAGGACATAACTCAATTTATGTCTTTTTCTCAAACAATTTTTTTAAGGAGATGATTAATCAAGGCGTTAACGGTGGCAACTTACGTGATTTAGTGACTTTCCGTTTAAGAAACCTCACCGCACCGGAATCGGGCTGGTATGAGTTTTCAACCTCCGCACAACTTATCTTTAAACCGACGAATTTTAGCATCAGTATTATCCCGGCAGATTTCATGGTTAATCCCAGCAGGTCCGGAACCGTTGGCTCAGGTAATCCCGATCTCGATTTTGATTATCTTGTTACCACAAATGGAAAAACGGCTGCGGATATGGTCTTAGTCAGTGTCAGTGGCCCGACACAAACTATAAATGGTCGCCCCTGGTGTATATTCAGTTCAAAAGATGGCAAAACGCAGGTGCCCTTCCCTGGTATCGTGAGTTTTGCCACCGCCAGCGGAAAGCGCGAAGTGGTCGATGTGGGCTGCGACGGGCAGTGGCGTGACATGACCAGTGCATTATGGGCATCGACCCCCCTGGCGCTGGCAAACGGCGAAACCGGTGTAACAAGAAAATCAACCGTCCGCTTTTCCATTCCTATGAACGATCCACAATCATTGAAAACCCTCAATAATGCTAGCTGGTATGGAGATGTCAGCGCTTCGGGGAAAGTTACCGTAATGGCGATGTGGCAAAATGCAAGGTAAATTCATTCACTCTCTTTTCGTTCTGCTGACGCTACTGGCACCAGCAGGTTGCCTGGCTATTTCGGTTGGCGACATGACGTTTTCCATGCCAGCAGAAAAAAGCATGGTTGCCAAATATGTGATGAACAATAGTAAGGGAGCGCGCCTTTACCGCGTGAATATCCGATCTATTGACAGACCCGGAGAGCAGGAAGTCTCCTCACGCGCAACTGATGGAGAATTGTTGTTCACACCGCGACAGATACTACTTCAACCTGGGGAAAATCATTTTTTCAAATTCTTTTATCATGGCCCGACTGATGATAAAGAGCGTTACTATCGCGTCTCTTTTGCGGAGATACCGCCACAGAATCGTACCACGCATCATTCATCTCAAAGTACTGTCGGCATGATGCCCGTTATCGTAATGGACACTATTCTTGTTGTCCGGCCGCGTGATACCCATTTCAAATGGGAGTTTGAGCGCCAACAAGGGGTATTCAAAAACAGTGGAAATACCTGGTTTAAGCTAATAACTAAACCCCGCTGCGATTCAACAGAAGAGGATGGCAAAGCCTGGTATATGCGTCCTGGTGATATCATTCATCAGCCAGTGCTTAAAACTTCTGCGCAAATATTTATCACCTACAATGATAAATTCATAAAGATAATAAGTACGTGCAATTAATGCCTCTCTTAAATTCCGCGTCCATCCTTAATTAATTCTTAATAAGGCATTTAAGATATACAAAAAGACAATAAATCGAGCGCGACGAGCCACTAATAAATTGTGTAACCCTCTGAAAAAATAGTTTCATTAACTATAAACCATTCAGAGCTTCAATTAATTACAAATCGGCAGCTGAATTACATATAAAAATCATGGAAAACAAGTCAAGGGTATGGTCAAATATTTAAATGAGATTCACACAGATAAACCTGTCATTAAAGGGACACATCCAATGGCTGTGTTGTAGCGTATATGCACTGGATTATTAACGATAACATTGAATTCAGACCGGAACTGAAAAAGCTTATTTCGGTGAGCAATCCTGAAATAAACGTCACACTGACAGCCCCCGCCAGCCGTTGTTTGTTGCTTCTGCTTGAGGCTTCACCTGAAATTGTTCTCCAGCAAGATTTCTTCAAAAAAGTGTGGGAAGAAGAAGGCATGCTGGTTCCAACAAATACGTTATATCAAAATATCTCGATCGTGCGTCGCGGGTTGCGGGCAGTTGGCGAAACGGATAGCCGATTGATTGCAACCATTCCCAGAAAAGGTTTTCAAATTGACGACAGTGTGAAAATCAAAAGGCAGGACAAATCTAACGCAGCGGTTACATCTGAAACCGACATTACCAGCGTCGATATTCCCGCAGACGCAAAATATGAAGATCCTGTTATTACCCACGGGAACGCCGCGAACCTGTCGACATGGTCAACGCTAAACCCGCATATCAATGAGTATGAACAGAATCCGCTGTCAACGCCGGGAACTGCAAGCAAACCCGCGCGATTCGCTGGCTGGCGTTTATCCGCAGTGATTATATTAGCCGCTTTTGCCACGGGTTTGCTGATAATTGCGTACTCTTTACCATTCGGTAAGACACCTGTTTTCTTTGATAACTATAACTTTGTTGAAAATGACAATGGCTGTCAGATTTATATTAAAGATGATACGCATGATAGCAGAGATTATTATCAGAGATATAAAAATTTGATTAAGAATACCGGACTGAACTGTAAGATTTATCCCTGGATCTATTTTCCAGTATCAGCAACATCACCAACACTTACTGCATTAGCCTGTAAGAGAGACTTTAAAAACTCCGCTTCACCGGGTTGTATTTCACTCTATTTCAGAGGAGTACAGAGTGAATAGCAAGAAAACAATTCTATTCAGCTTTATATTTTTAATCGCTGGCGCAGTCGCAGGTTATCTTTATTATCTGTTCGCCGCATCATCTGGCTATACGGAAACATGCTCAGCCTCAGTGATTGTTTATAACAAAAACATACAGGCTAATTTCACTCTCGACTTTATGTACAACAGAGAGGCTAAACGCGGTGTTATATCCGTAAGCGGTGGTTATATGGAGGACAACAAACCGACAGAAACGATCAGGCGAGATGTATCTTATACATGGACTGAAAACCGTCACTCCTATCATTTTACGTCAACCATGGTGAATAAAGTGGACAGTATCGAAACTGCCACTGATGAAGTTATCGCAACCGTGCTGCCAGATTTTTATGTCTACCCCAATAAAGAGATAAACTATTCCATTCGCCCACAGGGCAAAAATGGTTTTTTGTTTGTCATTGGCAAACGTCCGCTGTTTTTATGCGCTCGCTGAGGCGATAGCACAGGGAGACGTATCGTCTCCCTGCCGGGCACTCCATTAACACCTATTATGCCGCTTCCGCCAGCGCTCTTACCGCTCGCCCAAACGCCTCGATGGCCAGCGCAACATCTTCCATCTGTACCGATTCCGCCGGATGGTGGCTAATCCCGCCTTTGCAGCGCACAAACAGCATACCAACCGGCCAGCGTTCCGCCATGGCGATGGCATCATGCCCTGCGCCGCTCGGTAACGACAGCGTCTCACCCTGCACAACCTGCACCGCATCGGCAAGCAACGTTTGCAGCTTTTGATCACAGGGCGTGGCGGCAATACGGTAAAACTCCTCGGCGCTGAATTGCAGATGGCGGCGCGCCGCGATGACCTGCGCCATCGCCAACAATTCATTGAGTAACGCATCAAGTGGCGCATCCTGCGGGCCACGGATATCAAGCGATAGCGACACCTCGCCGGGGATGACATTCACCGCGCCAGGCAGAACCCGCATATTCCCTACGGTAGCCACCAGATTACCGCCCTGTTGTTGCGTGGTGCTCTCAACGGCGACCATCCATTCGGCCGCCGCGGCCAACGCATCTTTCCGGTGACTCATCGGCACCGTGCCAGCATGTCCGGCTTCGCCGGTAAAGCGGCAATTTAGCCTGCGCGCGCCATTGATCGCCTCGACCACGCCCAGCGCCAGCCCAGCCTGTTCCAGGCACGGCCCCTGTTCAATATGCAATTCGAGATAGCTGCTGAAGGCCGCCGCATCGCGCGCCGCCTGCGGGATCCGCTGCGGATCCAGCCCGGCATCCACCATCGCCTGCGCCACGCTGATACCCCCGGCATCAGTTTGCGTAAGCCAGTTCGCTGGCCAGCTTCCGGTCAACCCGCGGCTTCCCAGCAAAGTGATACCAAAACGCGTTCCCTCTTCATCACAAAAACCGACAATCTCGATCGCCTGCGCCAGACGTAATCCCTGCTGATGGAGGCTCTGTACTACTTCGATGGCCGTCAGTACTCCGAGCATCCCGTCATAACGCCCGGCGTTACGCACAGTATCAAGATGCGAACCAAGCAACACTGCAGGAGCGCCTTCCTGTGCCGCCTCATAACGACCACAAATATTGCCCACGCTGTCCTGCCAGACGAGCATTCCCGCCTGGCGCATCCACTCCGCAACCCGCTGGTTGGCCTGTAAATGCTGTGTGGAAAGATAAACACGGGTCAGCGCATCCGGTGTTTCACTGATTGCTGCCAGTTCATCAGCGCGGGACATCACACGTGCTGCCGCCTCCAGGCGTGTCGGTTGAATCATCACACGTCCTCGCTGAGATAGTGATCCCACGCGGCCTGCATCGCCGCCCCTTGCGTGGTGGCGAATTTCAGATAATTCAGCACCGACTCCAGTGCGCTCAGGGTATTCATCACACAGGCTTTACGCGCGTTATAGCCCATGGTGCCAATACGCCACACTTTGCCGTGCAGCGGGCCGAAAGAAGTCCCGATTTCAATGCCGAAATCCTCCAGCATCAATTTGCGCACCTGGTCACCGTTCACGCCCTGCGGAATGACGACGCCCAGCACGTTGTTCATTTTGTGTTGCAAATCGCCATAGGCCTCCAGCCCCATTGCCTGAATCCCTTTCAGCAACGCATCGCCATGCAGCTTATGGCGCGCAATGCCATTATCGAGCCCCTCTTGCAGGATCAGGCGTGCGCATTCACGCGCGCCGAATAGCGCGGTAGTCGCTTCAGTGTGGTGATTCAGTCGCTCCGGCCCCCAGTAATCCATTACCATGCCGAGATCGAAATAGTTGGAGTAAACCATCTCATCCACACCGTCGAGATGCGCATCGGTGCGAATGCCCTCTTCAACACATTTACGCCGCCGGATCACCTCTTCCATACGGCTGCTCAGGGTAATGGGCGACGTACCGGACGGCCCACCTAAGCACTTCTGCATCCCCGCAGAGACGGCATCCAGTTGCCAGGCATCGGTTTCCAGCGCGTTACCGCCGAGTGAAGCGGTGGCATCGGTGTAAAACAGCACATCGTAGCGACGACAAATAGCACCCAGTTCCGCCAGCGGTTGCAGCATGGTGGTTGACGTATCGCCCTGCACCGTTAACAGCAGGCGCGGACGCACGCGCTTAATGGCATCTTCAATCTGATCCGGCGTGAAAACCTCGCCCCACGGTACTTCAATCGTATGCACTTCGGCGCGACAGCGACGGGCGATTTCACACAGCAGATGACCAAAGCGGCCAAACACCGGTACCAGCACTTTATCGCCCGGCCGGATTGCGGAAATGAGGATCGCCTCAATCCCGGCACGCGACGTGCCGTCAATCAGCATCGTCCAGCGGTTTTCCGTGCGAAACACGCCGCGATAAAGCGCCATCACTTCATTCATATAGTGGGTCATCGCCGGATCGTACTGGCCGATCAGTTGGCTCGACATGGCGCGCAGCACGCGCGGGTCAGCATTGATTGGCCCCGGCCCCATCAGCAGACGTTGCGGCGGATTGATTTGCGGAAATTGAGCGATATCCATCTGAAATTCCTTACGTTAATTAAGACCGCGCACGGAAGAGATAAACTGCTTCAGCTCGGTAGTCTGCGGGCTGGCAAACAGCGTTTTGCTGTCGCCCTGCTCCCACACCCGGCCCTGATGCATAAACACCACGCGGTCGCCCACTTCGCGGGCAAAATTCATTTCATGGGTGACGAGGATCAGCGTCATCCCTTCTGCGGCCAGTTGCTCCAGCACTTTCAGTACTTCGCCCACCAGTTCGGGATCGAGCGCGGAGGTTATCTCGTCACAAAGTAAAACTTTCGGCGACATTGCCAGCGCACGGGCGATCGCCACGCGTTGCTGCTGGCCACCGGAGAGATTCGCCGGGTAGTAATCGAGGCGGTCGCCAAGCCCCACTTTCTCCAGCATCCGTTGCGCCAGTTCGCGGCACTCGGCGGCGCTTTTTTTCAGCACCCGGCGCGGCGCCAGCATGACGTTCTCCAGCGCGGTCATATGAGGAAACAGATTAAAGCTCTGGAATACCATTCCGATGGAGCGGCTGATCTCCCGCGCCTGTGAATCACGATCGGTAATGGTCACACCGCCCAGCTTAATGCTCCCTTCCTGGTAGCCTTCGAGGCCGTTAATGCAGCGCAGCAGCGTGCTTTTACCCGATCCGCTACGGCCGATAATCGAGATCACCTCGCCCATATCGATGTCCAGATCGACACCCTTCAGCACGTGGTTGTCGCCGTAGTACTTCTGTACCTGATTAATGGTGATGAGAGGCATTGAATTTATTCTCCAGGTAACGGCTGTAGCGGGACAGCGGATAGCACAAAATGAAGTAGCCCAGCGCCACCAGCGCAAAGACTTTAAACGGCTGATAAGTGACGTTGGTCAGCATCGTGCCGGCCTTGGTCAATTCAACAAAACCGATGATTGACGAAAGCGCGGTGCCTTTTATCACCTGCACGGCAAAACCGACCGTTGGCGCAATGGCGATGCGCAATGCCTGCGGCGCCACTACGCGGAATAATGTCTGACCAAAGCTCAACCCCAGGCAGCGCGAGGCTTCCCACTGCCCTTTCGGCAGTGCGCGAATGCTGCCATAGCCGATATCGAGTAAAAATGCGCTGGTATAGAACGTCAGCGCCAGCGAAGCAGCCGTCCAGGGCGACACATCGATGCCGAAGAGCGCCACACCGAAAAAGGCGAGGAACAACTGCATCAACAGCGGCGTGCCCTGAAACAGTTCGATATAGGCGCGGATCAGGCGTTTCACCAGACGTCCACCAGTGAGTCGCAGCAGCAACAGCGGCAGCGTTACCAGCGCACCGCCCATAAACGCCACCAGCGACAACAACACCGTCCAGCGCCCGGCCAGTAACAGGTTGCGGATAATGTCCCAGTCGGTAAATGTGGTCATCATGCCTGTACCCCCAACCATTTCCGTCCCGCCGCCATCATCAACTGACGCATGGCAATCGAGAGCAGCAGATAAATGCCGGTGGTCACCAGATAGACCTCAAAGCTGAGGAATGTCCGCGACTGAATCAGGTTGGCGGCGAAGGTCAGCTCTTCATAAGAGACCTGCGACACCACGGACGATCCCAGCATGACAATAATGCACTGGCTGACCAGCGCCGGATAAATGCGCTGCAACGCAGGGGGAAGCACCACGCGGATAAACGTCTGGCTTCGGCTTAACCCCAGCACGCGCCCGGCTTCCCATTGCCCTTTTGGCGTCACCTGGATCCCGGCACGCACGATCTCCGTGCTATAAGCGCCCAGGTTGACGATCATAGCCAACAGCGCCGCTTCGCCTGCCGTCATCTTGAAACCGATATTCGGCAGACCAAAAACGATAAAAAAGAGCTGCACCACAAACGGCGTGTTACGGATCAGCTCTACATAACCGCCCCAGATCCGGCTGAACCATGTCGGTCGACCGCTACGAATAGCCGCACCGAAAATGCCAATCGCCAGGCCACCCACCGTCGCCATGATCGTCAACTGCACGGTGACCCACATCCCCGCCAGCAACTCCGGCCAGTGCGGCCAGAGTGCAGAAAAATGAAGTTGTTCCGTCATTCACACGCCTTATGCGCCAAGGTTTGTCGGCAGCGGCGCTTTCAGCCACTGCTCAGAGAGGCTGTTCAGCGTACCGTCCTTAATCCCTTGCTCAATCAGCGCATTCACCTTCTCTTTCAGCGCCGGTTCGTCCTTTTTCAGGCCGATAAAGCACGGAGAATCTTTCAGCATAAAGCTCGGCACCGGAGCTTTATCCGCGTTCTGTCGGGCAATTGCCGCCACGACAAGGTTACCGGTCGCGACATACTGCACCTGCCCGGAGAGATATGCCGAGAGCGTGGTGTTGTTATCTTCATAACGTTTCACATCGGCATCTTTCGGTGCGACGCTGGTCAATACCATGTCCTCAACCGCGCCGCGCGTTACCCCGATGCTTTTGCCGCTCAGCGCCGCAGCATCTTTCAGTTCCGCCCCTTTCGGCCCGAACACGCCGAGGAAGAACGGCGCATAGGCGCGGCTGAAATCAATCACCTTTTCGCGCTCGGCATTCTTACCGAGGCTGGAGATCACCAAATCCACTTTATCGGTTTGCAAATAAGGCACGCGGTTAGCGCTGGTGACCGGCACCAGTTGCAACTTGAGTTTCATCTGTTTGGCGAGATAACGCGCCATATCGATGTCATAGCCCTGCGGTTGCAGATCGGTGCCTACCGAGCCAAACGGCGGGAAATCCTGCGGGACGGCAATGCGGATCACGCCGCGCTTTTCAATATCCTGTAATTGGTCAGCCTGCGCAGCCGCAGCATAGGTGAACAGACAAGCGGCCCCGGCCAGTGCGATCAAAAGTTTTCTCATGGTGATTACCCGTTACGTTAACATGAAACAAAAGATTCCTTAAATGTATATCTGCAACTAATGTGCCAGCGATGCACAATAAAAATGCCGATGGTGAAATCGGCATTTATCGCAGAGAAAACAAAGAAAAGACGCCTGAAGCCGGAACGTTTGGCGGTAATCAAATGCACCAAGATAATGCAAAATCACCACACTGGTGCCCCATTATCGCTGTTCCAGTTCATCCAGCTTCTGATACAGCGTGGCAATGTCATGAATACGCGGGCGTCCCTTATCGAGAATTTCATGCAAAAACGCATTCGCCAGCAAGTTGATCAAACTATTGACCGATGAATAGCTGTCATAGGCCGAAACGCTGTCCAACGGTGCGCACAGGTGCCAGCTCGCCAGCGGGAAAAGGTTGTGCGCCTGCGGCTCGCACAGCAGCAGCAGCGGAATGTTCGCGTTCTGTAGCTGCTGCATCAGCGGGCGGATAATGCGTGGGCGACGGCGAAACGCGACCATCACCACCAGATCGTCCGGCGTTAAATCCACCAGTTCCTCACCCAGGCTCTGCCCCGGCTGCGGCAGTACCTGCACTTGTCCGCGCGCCTGCAATAACTGCTGGCGCAGGTGCAGCGCCACCGGCCAGGAGTTACGCATACCAATAATAATGATGCGTTGCGCCTTCACTATCGCCTCCAGCGCGCCGGCAAACTGCTGTGTATCCAGCGCATTAACCCACTGCGTCAGGTTCGCCATCTCCTGCTTATAGTGGCGCGCCAGCAGCGTATTGCCCTGTACCGCATCGCGGTTATCCGTCAGCGGCATCCCGCTTTGTCGCAGCGTACGCAGTTCATCGCGCATCTCTTTGTATTTCTCATACCCCAGACGCTTGAACAGGCGGCTGACGGTAGCCTTCGACACCCCGCTGAGCTGCGCCAGCTCAGCACTGTTATAGCTTATGAGGTCATCAAAGTGATCGAAGATAAAATCGGCCACCCGCTGCTCCTGGGGCGATAACGAGGCATATTGCCCTTTCAGACGTTCATCAAGCTGTTCCATAAGACCTCTGTAACTTTCGTTTCATCGCACTATACCGATTTCCCCTTTCACAATGCATGCCAGCCCGGCAAAAAAATGACACTTACCCTCTCTGTGAAACTTTTTATTCAGAAATGGAACGGCTTTTGCAACTTCAGGCTACTTTTCGGCTTACGAGGACAGCGAATGCAAAGTAATGTCTCCACCCACGGGATGGCGGTCGCCCCCCATCATCTGGCCAGCCAAAGTGCGCTGTCTGTCCTGCGCGAAGGCGGCAGCGCCATCGAGGCGATGGTTGCCGCTGCGGCGACGATTGCGGTGGTTTATCCCCATATGAACAGCCTCGGCGGCGACGGTTTCTGGCTGATTGTGCCGCCGGAAGGCAAACCGATTGCCATCGACGCCAGCGGCGCTGCCGGTTCGCTGGCGACGCTGGCGGCCTACAGCGATCTGGCGACGATTCCGCATCGCGGCCCGCGCGCCGCGCTCACTGTTGCGGGCACCGTCAGCGGCTGGGATGAAGCGTTGAAGGTCTCGCTCGAAATAACCGGCAAAGCGTTGCCGCTGCCGCGTCTGCTGGCGGATGCGATAGATTACGCCCAACACGGCACGCCGGTGACACTTTCCCAGGCCACCGCCACTGCGGATAAACTGGCCGAGCTGCGCGATCTGCCTGGCTTTGCCGACACCTATCTGCACAACGGCCAGCCGCCAAAAGCGGGCAGCCGTTTCCGTCAACCGGCGCTCGCCGCCACGCTGCAACACCTTGCTGAAGAGGGGCTGGAGAGTTTTTATCGCGGCCCGCTGGCCGGGAGGCTGGCGCGCGGCATGGCGCAATATGGCCTGCCGGTGACGCTGGAAGATCTCCAGCAGCATCACGCGCGCCGCACCACGCCGCTGCACTTGCAGCATTCGCAGGGTGATGTATGGAACCTTGCGCCGCCGACGCAAGGGCTGGTTTCACTGGCGATCCTCGGTATTACCGACCGTCTGGCGATGGAAAACGCGGATGATGCCGCCACCGTTCACCGCATTGTAGAGGCCACCAAACTGGCCTTCGGCCTGCGTGATGCCCACATCACCGATCCGCGCCACCTGAAAACCGACATACAAAGCCTGCTGGCCGCAAGCGAACTTCAGGCGCTGGCTAACCGTGTGGATGAAAGGCAGGCCGCGCCCTGGGGCGCAGGTAAAGGGCCGGGTGATACCGTCTGGATGGGCGTTATGGATAACAGCGGCCTCGCCGTGTCATTTATTCAGAGCATTTATCATGAGTTTGGCAGCGGCGTGGTACTGCCTGATACGGGCATCGTCTGGCAAAACCGTGGTGCGTCGTTCAGCCTCAACCCCGATCACCTGCTGGCGCTTACACCGGGCAAACAACCGTTTCATACCCTCAACCCGGCGGCAGCACGGCTGCATGATGGCCGCGTGATGGTCTACGGCTCGATGGGTGGCGACGGGCAGCCGCAAACTCAGGCGGCGATTTTTACCCGTTACGTGATGCAAGGCGTACCGCTGCAAGAGTCAATCAGCCGCCCGCGCTGGCTGCTGGGGCGCACCTGGGGGCAAACCTCGGATTCACTGAAACTGGAAGGTCGCTTCTCGCCCGAGACCATCGCCCGCCTGCGCGCGTCAGGCCATGACGTTGACGTGCTGGCGGATTTCACCGAAGCGATGGGCCACGCAGGCGCGATTGTCCGCCATCCTGACGGCCTGTTTGAAGGGGCATTCGATCCCCGCAGTAACGGCTCCGCCGCCGGTTTTTGAGGAGAGAACCATGAACAATTCACAACCCGAATGGGACGTCTATCTGGACGCCATGATCCGCATTCATGGCGTGGAACTGACGGATGAGCGGCGCGCCGAGCTGCTGCTACAGTTTCGCCGCATTGCCGCGATGGCTGAACCGCTAATGGCGCTGCCGCTGGACGATCGTCTGGAAATTGCCGGAGTGTACAAAGCATGAAGCTGCATGAGATGAGCATTGCCGACATCCGGCAATCACTGGCCGCAGGGGATTTGAGCGCGTGCGACATTGCCCGCCAGACGCTGGCGGCGATTGAGCAAATCAACCCACAGATCAACGCCTGGACGACGGTAACCGCAGCACGCATGCTCGACGAAGCGCAGCGCATCGATACCCTGCGGCAGAATGGCCAGCCGCTGCCGCCACTGGCAGGCATTCCTTACGCGGTGAAAAACCTGTTTGATGTCGCCGGGCACACCACGCTCGCAGGCGCGGAGTTATTCAGCCAGCGCCCCGCCGCCACAGAAGATAGCCGGGCCGTGCGTCAGTTACAGCAGGCTGGCGGGCTGCTGTCGGGCATGGTCAATATGGATGCTTACGCCTACGGTTTTACCACCGAAAACAGCCACTACGGCGCGACTCGCAACCCGCACGATTTAGCACGCATTGCCGGCGGTTCTTCCGGCGGTTCAGCGGCGGCAGTAGCTGCAGGGCTGGTGCATTTTTCGCTCGGCAGTGATACCAACGGCTCCATCCGCGTCCCCGCCTCGTTGTGCGGCATCTTCGGGCTTAAACCGACATTTGGTCGTCTGTCGCGTGCCGGAACGCACCCGTTTGTCGCCAGCCTCGACCATATTGGGCCCTTCGCCCGCCGGGTGAGCGATCTGGCCGCGGTTTATGACGCCTTACAGGGGTGCGATCCGCAGGATGCCTTTCAGGCACAAACCGCCAGTGAAGCGACACAACCGCTGCTGTCACGCGGGATGGAAGGGTTACGCTGTGCGGTGCTGGGCGGTTATTTCACTACCTGGTGCGACGACGATGCCAGAGCCGCACTCAAACGTGTAGCGCACGCTCTCGATGCGCGCGAAGACGTGTTCTTTCCTGAAGCGGAACTCTCGCGTTCGGCGGCGTTCATTATCAGCGCCTCGGAAGGCGGTAATCAGTATCTGCCCGCGCTGCGCCGCGAACCACAGCGTTTTGAACCACACTCGCGCGAACGTCTGCTGGCGGGCGCGATGATCCCGGCGGCGTGGTATTTACAGGCGCAGCGTTTTCGCCGCCACGCGCAGCAGGAAAGCCGCGCGCTGTTTGCCCATGCGGATGTGCTGATCGCCCCGGCCACACCGCGCAGTGCCACGCTAATCGGCGAACAGACGATGGAGATAAACGGCCAGCCGCTGCCAATTCGCGCCAGCATGGGTATGCTGACGCAGCCGATTTCGTTTTTAGGCCTGCCGGTTGTGACCGTTCCGCTGCGCACCGCGTCCGGCAAGCCGATTGGCCTGCAACTGATTGCTGCGCCGTTTAACGAACAAGCCTGCCTGCGCGCCGCGCGTGTGCTGGAAGAACAGGGCATCACCGATGCCCGCCCTGCGGAGATAACACTATGATGCATCAGGACGACATTAACCGCCCGTGGGTACTGGCGGAGGTCACAGCCGCGTTTTACCGCTATGAAGACGCGCTGGTCAGCAACGATATTGCGGTGCTTGATGAGCTGTTCTGGCACGATGCCAGCACCGTGCGTCTCGGCGCAGGCGAGAATCTCTATGGCATTGAGGAGATCCGCGCCTTTCGCGCCGCGCGCCCGGCCGCCGGGTTGCAGCGCGAGCTGCGCCATACGGTAATTACCACTTTCGGCGAGGATTACGCCGTGTGCAGCACCGAATTCACCCGTGAAGGCAGCGATCGCATTGGTCGCCAGCAGCAGAGCTGGGTGCGCTTCCCCTACGGCTGGCGCATCGTTGCCGCCCAGGTCAGTTTGATGAGTTAACAAAAACGCCCGGATTACGCGTTCCGGGCTATATTCAACCTTAGTGAAGAATTATCCCATTTTGGGACTTAGCGCTTCCCATAGTCCCGTAATGGGACTATCCTGTCCGCATGAAGATCATCTCCGTGAAAACATTAAGGGACTTCTGGGCGGAGAATCCCGACGCTGAGCAACCGCTAAAAGCCTGGGTCGATGAAGTAACCAAAGCAGATTGGAAAACCCTGGCAGAGATAAAAGGACAATACCGCAGCGCCAGCATTTTGAAAGAGAGGCGAGTGGTGTTCAACATTAAGGGAAATCACTATCGATTAATTGTGGCGATTGCTTACCAGCGCGGATGGGTATTCGTGAAGTTTATTGGGACGCATAGCCACTACGACACTATCGACGCCGAAACCGTTGAACTGGAGTAAAAATGAACATTAAACCGATCAGAACTGAAGAGGACTATGAAGCCGCTCTCCGGGCGGTTGAGCCAATGTTCGACAATGAACCGGAACTGGACACGCCGGAAGGTGATTATTTCGAAGTGATGTGCTTACTGATTGAAGAGTACGAAAAGAAACATTACCCCATTGATCCCCCCTCACCCATTGAGGCCATTAAATTTCGTATGGAGCAACTGGGGCTGAGCGTGAAAGATCTGGAGCCTGCTATCGGCAAGTCCAATCGTGTATACGAAATTCTTAACGGTACACGTAGCCTCACGCTACCGATGATTCGCCGCCTTCACACCCAATTTGGTATCCCATTAGAAAGCCTGATTGGCGTTTGATAGAACCCCATCTTAGTGCGAAATACGGCGGCATAAGAAATCTCTTTTCTTGCCGCAGCGTCAGTAAAAACGCCCGGATTTTCCGGGCGTTTTTTATTGTGCGTAGGGATGAACCTGCCGCCAGTGATCGGCAATTTGCTGGCGGGTACAGACCCAGACGCGATCGTGCTGCTGGAGATAATCAAGAAAGCGTTGCAGCGCGCGAAAACGGCCAGGACGCCCCAACAGGCGGCAGTGCATGCCGATGGACATCATCTTCGGCGCACTTTCACCCTCGGCGTAGAGCACATCAAAGCTGTCTTTCAGATAGGTGTAAAATTGCTCGGCGGTATTAAAACCCTGAGCGGTAGCAAAGCGCATATCATTGGCATCCAGCGTGTACGGCACAATCAGGTGAGGTTTGCGCGTGCCGTCGCGACAAGTAACTTCGCTCCAGAACGGAAGATCGTCGCCATAGTAATCGCTGTCGTAATCGAACCCGCCATGCTCGACCACCAGCTGTCGGGTATTGGGGCTGTCGCGCCCGGTGTACCAGCCAGTGGGCGCTTTACCAAACAGCTCGCGCAGCACCTGCACCGCTTTTTGCAGGTGTTCACGCTCTTCATTGATATCCATATTCTGATAGTGGATCCAGCGCCAGCCGTGGCTAACCACGTCATAATTCGCCGCTTTAATGGCCGCAACGATCTCCGGCTGACGCGCCAGCGCCATCGCCACGCCAAACACCGTCAGCGGCAACCCGCGTTTGCTGAACTCCTGATGGATGCGCCAGAACCCGGCGCGGCTGCCATATTCATACAGTGAATCCATCGACATATGCCGATCCGGATAGCTGGCCGCGCCAATAATATCGGAGAGAAATTGCTCCGATCCGGCATCGCCATGCAGCACATGGTTCTCTGCGCCCTCTTCAAAATTCAGTACAAACTGCACGGCGATGCGCGCCTGCTGCGGCCACTGCGCGTGCGGGGGTTTCCCTGCGTAACCACGCAAATCGCGCGGATAGTTATCGTCGAAAAGTGCCATTCTCCCTCCACTCGCTAAGGCATTAATGCCTGAAATTTACCGCTCAACACTTTATTTTCCGGAAAAGCCAAATCGCCCCGCTTGCTGGTCGATAAGCCCAGCGCCACCAGCGACTCCACCATTTTTACCGCCGCGCTGACGCCATCGATCACCGGCACATGCAGTTCACGCGTCAACTCCTGCGCAAGCTGCGCCATTCCGCCGCAGCCGAGCACAATCGCGCCACAGCCATCTTCTTTTAACGCCTGAATACAGCGCGCGCGCACTTTTTCCTGCGCCAGACCACTGCCGTCCTCCAGCGCCAGCACCGGTAAATCGATGGCGTGCAGCGCCGCGCAGTGTTCCTGAAAACCATACTGCTGCAACAGATGACGGGCGATAATCAGCGTGCGCGGCAAGGTGGTGACGATGGAAAAACGGGTCGCCACCAGCGTCGCCATGTGCATTGCGGCTTCGGCGATGCCGACCACCGGCCCCTGTGCCAGCTCGCGCGCCGCCAGCAATCCCGGATCGCCAAAGCAGGCGATCACGTGGCCATCCACGCCCTGCTGACGCCCGGCTTTCACCTGTTCAAGCACACCGATGGCGGCTATCGCTTCATCAAAATGCCCTTCGATCGACGGCACGCCTTCGCGCGGGCACACCGCCACAATTTCGGTGCCAGGTGCTGCCACCGCTCTTGCCGCTGCGCCAATGGTTTCGGTCATCGCCAGGCTGGTGTTCGGGTTGATAACTTGTATACAAACGGCAGACATTATGCCTCCTTGTGACTGGCAAACAGCCGGGCGAAATCCGGCAGACAAACGCCAGCCCGCTCGAAACAGAGGCTGTCGACGATATGTCCAAAATGGTGCGTCAGCGCCGCGCTTAGCGCCTGTAGATCCTTTTTACGCAGTAAATCAACCAGTTGTTCATGATCGTTACAACGACACCCCTGGCGCCACGGCGATCCCCAGGCGGCGATCACCAGCGAAGAGCGCTGGCTCAGGCCGGTGACCATCTCGGTCAACACCGGGTTGCCGGAAATAGCCTGAAGCTGAATGTGGAACTCAGCGGAGTAGCGAATGGCCGCCGGGCCGTCATAGGCTTCGTGCGCCTGCTGCTCCTGGCGGATAATCGCTTCCAGCGCCGCCAGATGTGGCGGCTGGCAATGCGCCAGCACGTCAGGCAGGTTGGCCACTTCCAGCAGCGTGCGGGTACGGAAGATCGCCTGCGCCTCTTCTACCGTTGGGCTGGCGACGTGTGCACCACGTTTGGGCGTTAAGGTGACCATTTGCACAGCATTGAGTCGTTGCAGCACTTTTCTGATCCCGGTGCGGCTGACGCCAAACACCTCCGCCAGCGCCTCTTCCGGTAATTTGCTCCCCGGGAGTAATTGATGTTCGACAATCGCGGTCATCAGCGACTGGTAGATGGTTTCATCCTTGTCCTGCAAGGCCGTTGCGGCGTGCAGACTGTTTTCATTACTCATTAACCACTCCGCTTTTTTACTTTTCGATATCGGATCGTATACATGAAATTAAATTATTGGATACAAGATTAATCATTTTGGCCTGAATCCTGCAACAACATCAGCACTCCCTTTTCACGGGCTTTTATTGACAGGAGCAGGTTTCATGCCAAATACACAAAACACTCATCAGGTTAAGGCCGCTGATTCCGGAGCGGTATACAGCCCACGGCTTTGCAATGAGGATCTGGCGCCGACGCGCGATCAGAACTGGAGCTGGTACAACATCTTTTCGTTCTGGATGTCGGATGTACACAGTATGGGCGGCTACGTCGTCGCCGCGAGTTTCTTTACGCTCGGGCTGGCAAGCTGGCAGGTGCTGCTCTGCCTGCTGGTGGGCATTTGCATTGTGCAGCTCTGCGCTAACCTGGTCGCGAAACCGAGCCAGATGGCAGGCGTGCCCTATGCCGTTATCTGCCGCCAGGCATTTGGCGTCTTCGGCGCCAACATTCCGGCGGTAATTCGTGGTCTTATCGCCTTCGCCTGGTACGGCATTCAGACCTATCTGGCAGCGAATGCCCTAATGCTGGTGCTGCTGAAATTCTGGCCGTCGCTCTCTTCTTTAACGCAGGGGTCGCTGTTCGGCCTGTCGCACCTGGGCTGGCTGTGCTTCGCCACGATGTGGATTCTGCAGGCAATGGTGTTCTGGCACGGGATGAGCGCGATCAAGCGCTTTATCGATATTGCCGGTCCGGCCGTGTATGTGGTGATGCTGGCGCTGGCGGGCTGGATTGTATACAAGACCGGTTTCGACGGTATCTCGTTTACCCTCGCCAGCAAATCACTCAGCGCCGGTGAGCAAACCTGGCAGATGATAACTGCGACTGCGCTGGTGGTTTCCTATTTTTCCGGGCCACTGCTCAACTTTGGTGATTTCTCGCGTTATGGCAAAAGCATGGGCGAAATTCGTCGTGGCAACCGCTGGGGCTTACCGTTCAACTTCCTGCTGTTCTCGATCGTGACCGTGGTGATTGTCTCTGGCACCCAGTCGCTGTTTGGCCGCATGATCACCGATCCGATTGAAACCGTCAGCCGCGTCGGCAACGATCTGGCGGTGGCGATTGGCCTGCTGACCATGATCACCGCCACCATCGGCATCAACATTGTTGCTAACTTTGTTTCGCCAGCGTTTGACTTCTCCAACTGCTCGCCGCAGAAAATCAGCTTCCGTACCGGTGGCATGATCGCCGCTGTCGGCTCGATTCTGCTGACGCCGTGGAACCTGTTTAACTCGCCGGAACTGATCCACTACACCCTCGACGTGCTGGGTGCCTTTATCGGCCCGCTGTTCGGCATTCTGATTGCGGATTTCTATCTGATCAAACGCGGGCAGGTGTTTGTTGATGACCTGTTTGATGACACGCCAAAAGGCAAATACTGGTATCGCAATGGCTTTAACCCGAAAGCGATTGGCGCGCTGGTGCCGTCAGTGGCCGTCGGGTTGATCATCAGCTTTATTCCGGCGCTGCACGAAGTCGCCAACTTTAGCTGGTTTATCGGCGTCCTGCTGGGCGGCATCACCTATCGCTGGCTGGCCCGCGAAGAGCGCGCTGTTGTCACGACATCGCATTTCAATACCAACGTCGCGGCACAAAAAGAGTAACCCTTCACCTCAGGCCGCGGCGTTTCTCGTCGCGGCTGGCACTCATTTTGCTTTAACACTTCACCCACAATGGAAACGATCAGGGCAGGAACGATGATTGATTATCATGCCGCGGTCCGCGGCGCGCTGTTTGACATTGCAGAAGTCTGCGACAACGCCGACGATATCGCCCACCACGCACGTTTCATTGAAGATGGTCTGCTATTTATTCGCGACGGCAAGATTCAGGCGCGAATGAGCTGGCAGGAGGGCGAGCAATATCTGGATGCGCATAAAGGCTACACCGACCGGCGCGGCAAACTGCTGCTCCCCGGTTTTATTGATGCCCATGTGCACTATCCGCAAACCGAAATGATTGGCGCATTTGGTGAACAACTGCTGGAGTGGCTGACAACGTACACCTTTCCGGTTGAAAGCCAGTTTGCTGATGAAGCCTACGCCACAGAGATTGCCGAATTCTTTATCAGCCAGTTACTGAGCCACGGCACCACCACCGCGCTGGTGTTTTGCACGCTGCACCCGGAATCTGTCAACGCGCTGTTTAGCGAAGCGCTGCGCCTGAATATGCGGCTGATCGCCGGTAAGGTGATGATGGATCGCCATACGCCGGAATATCTCAGCGAAACCGCTGAGCAGAGCTACCAGCAAACGCGCGAGCTGATCCAGCGCTGGCAGCATCAGGGGCGGCTGGGTTATGCCATTACGCCGCGCTTTGCGCCCACCTCCTCGCCGGAGCTGCTTGAGGCGGTACGCCGTTTACGCGAAGAGTTTCCGCAGACCTGGCTGCAGACACATTTAAGCGAAAACCCGAATGAAGTGGCGTGGGTCAACGATCTCTGGCCGGAACATCAACGTTACCTTGATGTTTACCACCACTATCAACTGACCGGCGAGCGCAGCGTGTTTGCCCACGGCATTCACCTGCATGATGAAGAGTGGCAGTGCCTGCACGATACCGGTTCGGCGGTGGCGTTTTGCCCTACTTCGAACCTGTTCCTCGGCAGCGGGCTGTTTCGCCTGCCCGCCTGCTGGCAGAACAAAGTGCGCATGGGCATCGGCACCGATGTAGGTGCAGGCACCACCTTCAGCATGCTGCGCACGCTGGGTGAAGCCTACAAGGTGGGCCAGTTGCAAAGCTATCGCCTGCGCGCCAGCGAAGCGTTTTACCACGCCACACTTGGCGGCGCGCATGCCCTGCGTCTGGACGATAAAATTGGTAATTTTGCGCCAGGCAAAGAGGCCGATTTTGTGGTCATTGACCCGGCGGTGACGCCCCTGCAGCGCCTGCGCAACACGCGCTGCAAGGACATCTACGAGCAACTGTTTGTGCTGATGACCCTCGGCGACGAGCGCAATATCAGCGAGACGTGGGTTAACGGTCAGTGCGCATGGTCAACTGCCGCGGTAAGTTGACCAGCCGCCGGGAGCAATTAAGAACGGCAGATGGAAATGCTCCTCTGCCGTTTGCGTAATCACAAAGTCAATTTGCGCGCAGGGAAACAGTGTCGCCACGCCGCGCTGTGCAAACCATTCTCCCGTTTGCGCCACCAGCCGGTAATGTCCCGGCATCAATGAAGAGGAAAGCGCACCGATTCGCCCGTTCGCATCGGTGACGCCGCTCGCCACCGTCTGCTCGTCGAGTAACAGATTAACCGTCACCCCCTGCGCGGGCTTACCGCTGGAAATATCCAGAATATGGGTACTGAGGCTGTTCATTCGCCAATCGCTCCTGCCAGTCGTAATAAGGTGATTTCCCGTAATTGCTCCAGCGCCGCCGCGATCTCTTCGGCGTCGCTGTTGGTCAGCCGCTGTTCCAGCGCGTGCAGAATCTCTTCTCCGCTACGGCCTTTGGCGCGGATCAAAAAAACGCGGCCAAAACGCGCTTCATAGCGCGCATTCCCCTCGCGCAGCGCCGCCGCCAGTTGCGCGTCGCGATCGTCCACCGCCGACTGCTCCTGGCGCGATAACGCGGCATGCGCCTGCGCCCCCGCAGGCTTTTCGCCAATGCGCGGGTGTGCGCTGAGCGCCTGCTCCAGCTCGGCGCGGCCCCAGGCTCCGGCGATGTCACTCGCGGTTTGCTGAAGTTCCGCGAGCGAGGCAAACGGACGCGCGGCCACCAGCGCTGCCGTCCAGCCGGGGAGCGCCACGCACGGCTGCAACAGTGCCGCAGCCTCATCGCCCGGTAGCTGATTAAAGTGATTCAGCGCGATCATCTTTGCTCCTTACGTCAGCGGCGATGGCCGTTTTTTCTTCCGGAATAATCAGGTTCAGGACAATCGCCACTAAGCCGCCGCAGGTCGCCGCCGAGCCAAACAGATTACCGATAATTGGCGGGAAATGGGCGAGAAAAGCGGGTACCGCTTCGACGCCCATACCAAAACCAAACGCCAGCCCGACAATCAGCATGTCGCGGCGGGTTAACGGATTCTGGGTAATGATGCGGATCCCGGCCGCCACCACGCAGCCAAACATCACCATCGTCGCACCGCCCAGCACCGGCAACGGGATCTGGCGTAATATCTCGCCAAACGGCGGGAACACCCCCAGCAGGATAAGGATCACGCCAATATAGCGGCCAACAAAGCGGCTGGCGACGCCCGTCATCTGGATAACGCCATTGTTTTGCGCAAAGGTGGTATTGGGAAAGGCGCCCAGCATCGCCGCAATCATGCAACTGATGCCGTCAGCAAGAATGCCGCCCTTCAGCCGGGAACGAAACGCGCTGTTATCGATGGGCTGATGCGAGATTAGGCAGTTGGCGGTGAGATCGCCGACCGCCTCCAGGATGCACACCAGCGACACCAGCGCCACAGGCAGAAAGATGGCGCTATTAAACTGGAACCCAAACGGGAACAGCGCCGGTAAACGGAACCAGGTATCACCGAGACCGCTGAAGTGAAACTTACCGACGAGGGCTGCGGCGATGCAACCCAGGGCGATGCCGACCACTACGGAAGAGAGACGCAGCCAGCGGTTTTTCGCACAGCTCAGTAACACAATCACCGCCAGCGTGCCTGCGCCGAGGCCGATGTTGCTCATACTGCCAAAATCTTTCGCCTGTACGCCGCCACACCAGTTATTCACGCTGACTTTAATCAGGCTGATGCCGATCAGGGCAATCACGCTGCCGGTGATGATCGGCGTAAAAATGCGCTTCAGCGGCTCAATAAAGCGGCTGACGATAATCGGCACCAGCGCGGCCACGAAATTGACGCCAAACAGCATCGCCATCACATCCTGCGCCGTGCCGCCCTGCCCTTTCACCCACATCCCGCCCGCAATGGCGACACCGAGAAAGGCAAAGCTGGTGCCCTGCATGCAGATCATACCTGCGCCAACGCCCCACACGCGGTTGGACTGTAAAAAGGTGCCAATCCCGGAGGCCAGCAGCGACATGCTAATCAACCACGGCATCCACTCGCCCAGCCCCAGCGTCGCACCGATAATCAGCGGCGGCGTAATGATGCCCACTAACCCGGCCAGTACGTGCTGTAAAGCGCTGAAGAAAGCCGGAAGCGGCGGGATCCGCTGCTCCAGCCCGTACAATAAATTGCTGTTCTTTTCATCAGACATGGCGTTCCATCCTGTTGTCAATTCGCGTCAACGCCCTGATGCACAAAGCAGGCCAGAGTCGCTCCTCCCGCGCCAGCGCTGTGAAACTTTAGATTCCTTGCACTAAATTTGGAAATTTTTGATTCACAAAAAGGCAACGTTAATACAAATACGCACTACAAAAGTGCAACACAACCTCGCCACGCCCGTTTTCTCTCGCGCCAGCGCCCGTCGTCATTCTGGTACGCAAATTGCTCCATCTGTTATACGCATGTAAAAGGAGAACAGAATGAAAGCATTGGTGATTGGCGCAGGTATCGGCGGCCTGAGTGCGGCTGTGGCGTTACAGAACGCAGGTATTGCGTGTCAGGTATTCGAAGCGGTGAAAGAGATCAAGCCGGTCGGCGCGGCGATCTCCATCTGGCCCAACGGCGTGAAGTGCATGAACCATCTGGGTATGGGCGAGATGATGGAGACCTATGGCGGCCCGATGCGCTTTATGGCCTATAAAGATTACCGCAATGGCGAAACGATGACGCAGTTTAGCCTTGCGCCGCTGGTTGAGCGGGTGGGTGGACGCCCGTGCCCGGTATCGCGGGCGGAGCTGCAACGCGAAATGCTCAATCACTGGGGACGCGACCGGGTGCAGTTTGGTAAACGGGTTAACGAAGTGGAGGAGCATGCCGACGGCGTGACCGCGTGGTTCAGCGATGGCAACTGCGCCCACGGTGATTTTCTGATTGCCGCCGACGGCAGCCATTCGGCGCTGCGCCCGTATGTGCTGGGCTATACGCCGGAGCGTCGCTATGCAGGTTATGTTAACTGGAATGGCCTGGTGAAAATCGATGAAGCCATTGCGCCTGCCGACCAGTGGACAACCTTCGTGGGCGAAGGTAAACGGGTGTCGCTGATGCCCGTCTCCGATGGACGCTTCTACTTTTTCTTTGACGTGCCGCTGCCCGCCGGGCTGGCCGAAGATCGCAGCACACTGCGCGACGATCTGACGCGCTACTTCAGCGGCTGGGCGCCGCCGGTGCAACGGCTGATTGCCGCGCTGGATCCGCAAACCACGAACCGCATCGAGATCCATGATATCGAACCGTTCGACACGCTGGTGCGCGGTAAAGTGGCGCTGCTGGGCGATGCCGGACACAGCACCACGCCGGATATCGGCCAGGGCGGCTGCGCGGCGATGGAAGACGCAGTGGTGCTGGGAAACCTTTTCCGCGAGCAGAGCGACATCGAAAACGTGCTGCGTCAGTATGAAGCACTACGCTGCGACCGGGTGCGCGATCTGGTGCTCAAGGCGCGCAAACGCTGCGATATCACTCACGGCAAAGATATGGCGCTGACGCAGGCGTGGTATCAGGAACTGAAAGAGGAGACCGGCGAGCGCATTATCAATGGCCTGTGCGATACCATTCAGGGCGGGCCGTTAGGCTGATGCGCCAACGCTCTGCATCGCTTCCAGCACCTGGGTCAGTTTCTGGATCGCCATTTGCGCCGGGCGGGAAAGCTGGCGCGATGGCGCGGTACAGAGCGCCAGTGTCAGCGGGCGCAGCAGTTTGTTGCGCAGCGGCACAAACGCCAGTTGCCCGTTTTTCACTTCGTCCAGCACATCCAGCAGGCTCAGCACCGTGACGCCACTCCCCTTCAGCACCAGCGATTTAATCAGCCGGATGTCATTACAATTGATGGTATTCGACGGGGCGAGATCGTAGTGGCGATAAAGCATGCCGACACGTTCATGCACAATGAGCGGCGCGCCGGGCAGAATATGCCGCGCCTCGCTCAGCTCACCCAGCGATAACGCTTGAGCAGTTGCCATTTCGTGATCCGTACGCATCACCACGCCCATCTCCAGCTCGGCGAAGGCCAGCACATTGAGCCCTGATTGCCCTTCCGGGTCGAGGATCAAACCGAAGTCGAGATCGGCCTGCCGCACTTTCTGGCTGACAGTGTGGCTATCTGCGACCTTGAGTTCCAGCTCCAGCCATGGTTGCCCGGTGATAATGTCGGCCAGCGCGCTGGCAAAGCTCCCCTCCGCCAGCGCCTGCACCATTCCCACACTGACCGAGCCGCGCTTCAGCCCTTGCAACTCATCAAATTTTTGCCGCGTAAGCTGAAACTCTTTTTGCCAGCGCAGCAAATTGTCATACAGCAACTCGCCGGCAGTGGTCATGCGTAAACCTTCCGGCAACCGCTCAAACAGCGGCGTACCAAACTCCTCCTCCGCCTGCAAAATCTGCCGGTTAATCGCCGATGCGGAGATATGCAGTTTTTCTGCGGCGCGGCGCAGGCTGCCACTGCGGGCAACTTCAGCGAAATAGAGGGCGAAACGGGAAAATGGACTCATGCTGCACCTGTACACATTTTTGCAACGCAATAGTGAATTAATGGCGATGGATGTGAACACCCTAATATGACAACAATAAACTTACAACAATTAAACAATTGCTTTTATGTGAGCCTATGATGACCATGAAAACAGCACTCCCCACCCCACCTGCCCATTGCACCTTCGAGCCGGAGGACTGGTTACGTCTGGCAAAATGCTGGCATCCCGTCGCCCGCGCCTGCGATATTGGCGCAGCGCCGGTGAAAGCCACGCTGCTTGATGAACAACTGGTGATTTATCGCGTGAAGGGCCAGGTGGTGGTCGCCCGCGATGTCTGCCCGCACCGCGGCGTGCCGCTGACGCTCGGTTTCCACGATGAAGAGGGCATCGTCTGCCCCTACCACGGGCTACGTTTCGGTGAAGATGGCCGCTGTAACCGCATTCCTTCCAGCCCCGATCAGCCGGTACCGGCAAAACTCAACCTGGTAACGTTTGCGGTTGAAGAGCGTTTCGGCCTGATCTGGACCTGCCTGGCGTTTGACGCGGAAAACCCGCAACCGCTCCCGACGATGCCGCACTGGGATGACGAGGGTTTTCAGCAGATCAACTGCCCGGCCTTTGAGGTGAACGGATTTGCAGGCCGCCAGGTGGAAGGCTTTCTCGATGTCGCCCATTTTGCGTGGATCCACACAGACACCTTCGCCGATGCCAATAACCAGTTCGTCCCGGATTACAGCCCGCAGGAGACCGAGTTTGGCTTTATTGCTGATTACTGGAGTTCGGTCGGCAATTATCCGGCGAGTTCTGACTATCGCGCGCCGGAAGGTTTTCAGTGGCTGCGCCATTTCGAGATGCACCTGCCGTTTACCGCCACGCTGACGATCCATTTTCCCGGCGAGGCGCGGCTGGTGATCATGAATGCCGCATCGCCGGTCTCCTCGCGCGTTACCCGCATGTTTGCGCCGATCGCGCGCAATTTCGATCTGCATATCCCGATCGAAGAGGTGCACGCGTTCAACCTGCGCGTGTTTGAAGAAGATCGCCTGATGGTAGAGACACAACGGCCGGAAAGGCTGCCGCTGGATCTGACGCTGGAAGCCCATATTCCGGCGGACAGAAGTTCGATTGCCTATCGCCGTGGCCTGAAAAAAATGGGCTTTGGCGAGTTCTTTCTGGTGTGAGGTGTGCGATGAATGACGTGCTGAATGTGGTGGTTGATGGCTTGTGGCGTCAGGGCGATAAAAACCTCGCCGTGCGGCTGGTCTCCGCCAATGGCGAACCGCTTCCCGGCTGGCAGCCCGGCGCGCACATTGATGTGCATCTGCCCTGCGGCCTGATCCGCCAGTATTCGCTGACCGGAGAAAGCACGACGGAAAGCTACTTGATCTGCGTGGCGCAGGAGAGCGCATCTCGCGGCGGCTCGCGCTATATCCATCAGACGTTACGCCCTGGCCAGACGCTGACAATCTCAGCGCCACGCAACCTGTTTGCGCTACGCGATGACGGCCCGGTGCTGCTGCTGGCCGCCGGAATTGGCATTACGCCACTCTATGCGATGCTGCTGCAACGGGAGGCGACAGGCGCGCCGTTTACGCTGCACTATTTCGTGAAACGGCGAGAAGAAGCAGCATTTGCGCGCGAGCTTTCCCACTCGCTGAAGCACGGGGTTTGTCTTATTCACTGCTCCTCAGAAGGCAAAAGCCCGCGTCAGACGCTGGCGGCAACGATCCCCGCACCCGGCGACGGGGAGCGCATTTACACCTGCGGCCCGGCGGGTTTTATGGCGGCGGTAAGAGACGTTGCGGCGGCAAAAGGCTGGCCTGAAGCGCAGATCCACAGCGAGGCATTTGCGCCTGCCGCCCCCGTTGTGGCGTCGCAACAGGAAGAGACCTTTACCATTACGCTGGCCTCCAGCGGAGAAAAATGGCCCGTTCCGGCAAATAAAAGCATTGCGCAGGTGCTGCAGGATAATGGCGTGGCAGTGCCGCTTTCGTGTGAGATGGGGATTTGCGGTGCCTGTCTGACGCCGGTGCTTGATGGCGTGGTCGATCACCGCGATACGGTGCAATCGGCAGCGGAGAAAACCGCCGCCACGCAGCATATCGCGCTATGTTGTTCACGCAGCCACTCGCGGGATTTGGTGATTGATTTGTAGCCGCCGTGACGGCACGTTGTGCCGGGTCCGAAACCTGACGCTTCGGCCCCGGGCATTTTTCACCGTCAACACAGCGTTTAGCGCATCTCTTTATCCGCCAGCGCTACAACAGGGCGTGGGAAATCTCTTTAATGGCTTTCAGATCCGAGCCAAAACGCATAATGGCGTCGCGGTGCTTTTCCAGCTCGCTGTAGGGCAACCAGGCCATATTGAGATCGGTGATGCGGCTAAAGGCCGGGCGCTGTAGCTGGCTTCTGACATCATTTTCGCGGCTGTCCGGTGCCACCAGAAAAAGCTCGGTTGAGGCGGACAAATCATTGCCGTTGAGCGCCAGATCCAGCATCCGGCAGATCCCGGAGTAGATGGAGGTTGAATGCTCAACTTCAAATGCCGCCACCACCTGTGCACCTTCTGGTTTCAGCCACAGGACATCGATCAGACGCGTCGCTTCAGAACCGTTTACCGACAGGATATGTTCCGGCAGTGCTTTCAGACAGCCGTGCGACAGCGCCACGCCCTGATGCAGACGACTGCGGTCGTTGGCGGCAATCCATACGTCGTAACCGAGCGCTTTGCCAATATCACGCAGCCAGGCCTGGATTTCCGTGTGCGTGCGTTCATTCTCTCCGTCCTGGATTTGCGCTTTATTTTGCGCCGCCGGCGGGCGAGCCGCCTCCAGATACGTATTCCAGTCTGCGTCGGCAGCGGCGGAATTTTCCAGCGGCGGCGCAGGATAGCGACCCGAACCGATATCAAAAAGCAGCCCGCCAATAGCGCCCAAATCGTTTGACAGTAATTCGCGGTACTGTGCGTTCAAATTCAGGATCCCCTGGCGCATGGCGAGAAAATGCGGCCAGCTACCGAGCTTAACTTTCGCGCCGGTAAGGGCGTTATAGCCATTAACAATGGCGGTATTAAACGGGGGAATGTGCGTGGGGTGAAGAAAATAGAGCAGATTCGCAACCGCCGGGCCGAGCCCTTTAATTTTCAACGCATCGATAGCATTGATATGTCCCACAATATCGTCCGCGCACGCCGCACAGGAGCAGTGATGCAGAAGCCGGGCAAAGGCCTTCTGATTAGCGCTGTTTTCATAAATATCCGGAATACGCAGCTTTGGTTTCCACAGAAAAGCGTGATCGGCACCTTTGAAGATCTGTTTCTGCTCGGCAATGGAGTGAACAATTGTCTCCAGTGAGGAACCGCGGTAAGCAACGCCAAATTTTTCCTGCTCAATTTCATCCACCACGACCGCAATACCGCTGCGGATCGAGCGAAAGTTTTTCAACCTCTGCTCCCATAAAAACCACGTCTGATAGGTGGCTTCGGGATCGTTGCGCCAGCGCTGAATTAGACGACGAACACGATCTGAATGTACTGACTGAAGCTGCGGAACAGCATTTTCCATGACCATAACCAGATTGTTTTAATTATCGAAGAGCGGTGCGAACCGCATACCGGGCAAAAACTCTGCTCTGGTATTCAACAGCGGCATCGCAAAGGAGGGATTGATATCTGTCAAGAGAATGCAGGAGGAGGTGAAAACAGGTGAACGGGTTTAATCAATACCGTTTTGCGGCGTATGTTTACCGTTTGTACGAAGATTCAGTAACAACCTGGTGAAACCTGAGAGAGAAAAGCCGTTGAGCCTCCGCAAGAGATAACGTATTCGCTCCGCCTGCAAAGCCGGGATCCGATGACTGGACAGAATCATATTCCCATTTACACAGGGCAAATCTCATAATTTCCAGGCTCAGTTATTGTTTTGCGGCCACAACTGCGCACTGTGCTATTAGCTGATTTCCATCAATAATCCGTTCCCCCCTCATCCGATTTATGGTAAGGCTGAATTTCTTTATTAAACCTACGGATTGATCATTCTTTTCTAAAATCATTTCCAGGTGGTTCTTCATATTTAACAAAAATCAAATAATTTATTTACCAGCAAACACCCATTTAATTATCAACTATAATTTATCATAAGCCTCATCAAGTATTTTTTTCCAATACTCCGAACCATTTCAACATCCTGAGAGGTCTTCTGCTCAAGCCATTTAGATAAAACATCACAATCAACAAAATTATCATAAATTATGTTTTTTATCGGTTCTAAGCTTACATTACTATTGATCCCCAAAACGCCTTTATCAACTGGTGTTTTTTGAAAAAGTGCCCAGCGTTTATTTTTCTCTATAATTGTCAGAGCACCATAGTCACCAGCGTTGTTCAATCCAGTGGTCATGTCTTTTAACTTAGAAATCCAGTTCTCATCTGCATAGAGTTCCCCTAAATATGCAAAATCAGTACTGGAAAAAACATCCGCAACTGAATCGCAACCAAAGGATTGGTTGATGATTGCCCAAGTGCAATTAATTAAATCCTCTGAGGTACAGATGTCGTTATCAAAAAAGAAATACTTTATAAATTTCTTATGAAAAACTTGCTCTGGAAGATTAGCGTCTGATATTACAAAATCTTTAATTAAAGTCATGATATCATCATTTAATTAGCAAGATTGTTACTGCTACTTTGCGGGAAAACTAACCATAACGATGAATGTCAAAGCCTGCTCCACAAAATATACAAAAACACACATTTCATTATCAAATTGACAGGTAATTATGCCATTAACACCCCAGACACATTTGATTTAAACATATACTAACTTCTTCCTCTACCCTATAAAATTATATTTATCTATATATCACCTCCACAGCCAAGCGGAATAATAATCTCTTGATGAAAAATAATTTCATCTGCAAAAAAAAAATAACAACATTGATTATTTTTATATAATTTACACCCCCACATATATACTCACGAAAAATTATTTCTTGTTACCCGACCAGAACCCTATTGATTTACAAGCAGCATGTATTTTGTGTATATCGCATCGTCAAATTATCGACATAACTCACTTAATTTGATATATCAATACTAATCACTTTTTCTGGTAAATGATATAACAAAAAGACGATATGATGATGCCATTACTTCCTGGGAAAAATGGTTTTTTGCCACATCATCATAACGCGCATATATCTTTGCAACTAAATCTTCTGTGAAATTCAACCTAAATGATGTTTTACTGTATTGAGCCAATCCATCCATCGCAGCTCCGAGTACAGGAGCAGACATCTCCATCACATGAGAAGTTACATAATCGAGAGCGTACTCTTTGTTCAGATCAAAAAGACGTCCAAGACAAAAACCATCCAAATAAGGATCACCAACATCTACAGACAAGAGAATTTTTTTACAAAAGAATTCACATGCAGAACTATCAATAGAACGTAACTCACATAACGCTGTTGCAGCCTCATCACGAGGGTCATCAAAAGAATCAAGCGTCAGGTATCCATTATTGATATAGCTGGTTAACTCCGAAATCAGCTGCTCTTTTTTTAGTATCGACATACTCACTTACCTTTTAAAAAATACCCGTAGTGACGGTCGCTAACCGCTTTGTTCCATCAGGCAATACTTTCCATGTTGCGTTAATTCGCACAGAACCATTTGTTCCTGTAAGAACGATAGAGCTTTTCGTATTTGCAGCGTTAACTTCTTTAGCTGAACTTAACAACTTATCAATAATAATACTATTATTTAAACCACTTTTGTTGTCTATACCGATCGTTTCCAGATCCTGTCCCATTTGTCTGGATCTATTGATCCTATAAATATCCTTTTCAATTTTCTCTAGTTCATCGCTCTTACCAGATTTAGCGAAAGCACTCTGATTCTCCCTCCTCTCAGCTTTTAATACATCTAAGCGGGATGTCAGTGCATCCAAATCTCCTGCAGCACCACCTCGTAACCATATTTCTATTTTATCAACAGGAATATATGCATCCCCTTTTACTATTGTTGCATGAAGTTTACCTTGAACATCCGGCAACCATTGAATACCACTTTCCATTTGCGCCGCTTTTTGGATTATTTTTGCCGCAGCGCCCGATAAGATCATACCGGTACTTAGGTTCCCTATAATTTTACCTTGTAACGCACCAGCCATTTCTCCTGCTAATTCAGGATCATTGACTAATGCATACTCATATAGCTCATTCCATTGTGCTATAGAGATTTTAATTGCCCCATAAGTTTCATCATAATCCCAGACAGCCGTAACTAAATCAGTAATGGAATCAATAGGATGAAGAATCGAACTTACAGTGCCTTCTACAGCTTCGACCATGCCATCTTTAAGACCCTCTTGTGCCCCTTTCTCCCTTCCTTTCCTGTAAGCATCTTTTTTCCCTTGGTCTTCGCCATAAAGTTTATCTAAATCAACGCCATCAGCCTGTTTACGAACGCTGTCTATAAACTCTTTATCAGTTCTTCCTGCCAGGTTGAAGGTATTATTCTCAACCTCCACCCGTGCCGCATTTGCTCCGCCGCCGATGCCGCTGCTGTTCCCGGCAGCCACGCTACCGCCTGCCGCACCCAGCGCAGCCACAAGGTTCACTATCACCGTTTTTTCATCCGGTGATAGCTTATCCGGCTCTTTGTTGTAAAACGCCAGCGACAGCGCTTCTGAACTCGACGCCGCAATAAAACCACCGGCCGCTCCGGCAGCAGCATTGCCGCCCTGTAACTGCACCAGTACCGCTGACGCCAGCGTATGCAGTGCAATGCGCGCGCTTTCATGACCATCGGTGACGCTTTTTATCAGCCCTGCCACATACGGTGCTGCGCCTGCCGCCATCCCGCCAGTGACATTTCCACCCAGCGCCCCCGCCAGTAGCCCCGTCAGCGCAGTGCCGTTACGCCAGAAATCACTGCCGACACCGTATTCCTTATCGACCTCTTTATACTGTGCAGAACCCGCGATTTTGTCATCAATCTGCTGTTCCGTCAGGCCATCCAGTTCACCGTTCGCCTCCATATCCGCGCGGATTTTCTTTTTACCCTCGTCCAGCTGGCTCTGCCGCCAGGCATCCATCGCCTGGGTACCCAACGCAACGGCCTGGGTCTGAATATCTAACTGATCCTGAATTTTGCCCTTGTCAAAATTGTTCTCCAGCGCCTTGTGCGCACCGGCAGTATCGCGGCTCAGATCGGCAATATCCTGCTGCTGTTTGTCTTTATCGCGAATGATGATATCGCCAGCCGCCACCGCACTGTGCGTGGTGCTGCTGGCGCTGTCGGACACGCTGGCCAGTGACGTTCCCGGCAGCCCGGTTGACACGGGTTGCAGATTACCATTCTCTCCATTCTTAGCGCCGCCAGAGACACTGACAGCAAACTGACTGCCGCCTGACTCAGCCTTGTTGTGGATATCACTCCAGCCCAGCGTTCCGGTGTCAAGACGGTTTTTACCGGCATCGGCTTCAGAAGCGATAACCGCTCCGTCAAGCTGGGTGTGATTACCCACATAAATATCGAAACCGCCTTTGCCCGCATAAATGCCGCTTTGATCAATGACCGATTTGTAGTCATTGGTGATCTTCCCGCCAGCCGCGGTAACGCTACCCTGAACCAGATTCCCCGCGCAGATAGGGGGAACGCAGACACTGACACTCACGCCACCAGAAGCCAACTTACTGGCATACTCATCCGTATCCTGCTGGCTGGCGATAGTCAGGTTGCGACCCACATCAACAGCAACCTTGTCACCTTTAAGTTCTGTTCCTTTCAGCGTGGTATCGCGCCCGCTGGTAACGGTCAGGTTTTGCTCAGCGGTGATGGTGCTGTTGTGATGAGTAAGGGTGCTGCCATCCTCTTTATTGCTGTAAGTGCTCGCCCCGGCCTGGACGGTAATACCATTTTGTGAACCGCCGAATGAAAACCCCGCTCCTGCGGAAATCTGATTGCCGCTGGCGCGGGTTTTCAGCTTCTCCATATCCTGTGCCGTAATAAGCGTGATATCGCGCCCGGCATCAAGGTTGATATTTTTCGCGGCAATATTGACGCCCGCACCTTCAATATCCTGACGAGCTTTAATATTGACGGTATCGCCCGCTTTAATGGTGCTGCCCTGTTGCTGCTGGCTGCTGTAATCCTGTTGCTGTTTTGACGAACCGGCAGTCACGTCAACACTGACTTTGAATGCCGACGGATTCATGTCCGACAGGACAGTTTCCGTGGCAACGCTCAGCCCTGCCTGCGCAGCATAGATGGCGGAGAGACGGGGATCGCGGTTCTCTTCTGTAGCACGTGCCGCATTCTCCGCCGCCTGTGCCGCTGTAACGGCCCAGCCCGATACCGAGGCTTTCACGCCGTATTGCGTATTAGAGGATTCGCTGTGCGTTTTCAGACTGTCTTCGCTGACGTCCAGACGCACGTTTTCCCCACCAAGCGTGACCGATTTCCCGGCGCTGATGTCTGCGCCATCAATCGCCACATCTTTTCCGGCCTGCAGACTCACATTGCCATCCCGGCTGGCAATCTGGCTGCGCAGTGTGCTTTGCTGGTTACGATCCAGTTCGGAGGCATATTTATTATTGTTCCAGCCCACCGTCCCGCTGTAACCATCGCCGCCGAGCGAGCCAATTTGCGTCTGGCTGCCGGAACTCTCTTTCACGACATGGTTATTACCGGTACTGACCGTGATATCCCCGTTTTCAGCTGACAGCATCAGGTCATTGATTGCCGCCAGTGAACTGCCGGAGATATTCACATGGCCGTCTTTGCTGTTGATATAGATATCATTCGCGGTTATCTCGCTACCGGTCTGCGCCGTCGTCTGGCTGCTCTCGTTACTGTTTGCTTTGCTGTAGCTGAATGGAAGGACGCTGGCGCCGTGGTTCGGGCCACCGCTGACGGTTCGGATCACCGAACCTGCGCCCGGAAGTGCATCCGTCACACTCCAGCTTTTACTGCTGGATTTGCTACTGCTGACCTGCGTATCGGTGGACGGAATGATGTCCACATTGCGTTGAGCTTCGATAATCGCCGCTTCTTTCGCGCTGATCTTACTGCCACTAATCAGCACATCGCCGTTACCTTTCGCGCCGGTTGCCGACAACTGAACGTTCCCAGCAGAGGTCAGGGTGTTCCCCACGGCATATTCGCCGGTGTAGTGCATTTCGCTACTGGAAGAGGATTTACCGTAAGTGATCGGTAATGCTGCCTGCATTCCCCCACCAGAAATATCAAACGCTGCGGCGGCCGCTTCCCCGGCAAGCGCTTTCGCCTGCGTGATACCACTGCCGCCCATTTTGACGATATCGCGGAGATTGCGGACCGTGTCGATAATCGGGTTAGAGAGCGAGATTCCTATGCCACTACTTTTGCTCTCCTGTTTCACCGAACCGCTGACCACATCTTTGCCCGCCACGATCTCAATATCGCTGGCTTTCACATCGATATGCCCGGTTTTACGGGTGGTATCTTCCGTATCCCGCCCGGCAACCATATTGGTTGCTACCAGCTTCGCCTTATCACCGGCCTCGATGATAATGTTGCCCGCAGAAGTACCGATGACGCTGCGCGAATCGCTTTGCGTAATCTGCGCTCCTTTGCGCGTCTCTTTGGATGACTGCGAACCAATGGTGATGCCCAGCCCGCCGCCGAAAACCCCACTTTTGGTGGTTTTCTTCATGCTGTAGTTGCTGGCGTTTTCCGTTGCGGCATCAATGGTGACATCGCCTCCCCCTTTAATCGCGATATCGCCGCTCGCCGTGACAGCTGATCCTCTGACAAGCAGATCCTTGCCCGCCTGCAGGGAGACATTATCACCACTCACCAGTGACGCCAGTTCATTGGTCGAACTGTTTTCCCTGATGGTGTGTGTCGTTTTTTTGCTCAGAAAACCTTTCTTGGTTTTGTACTCTTCAAAGTAGTCATAATCACTTTCGGTCGCGGTCGTCAGAGTCAGATTGCGACCGGCAGAAATGCCGACATCGCCTTTTGCCAATACCTGCGCCGCTTCGGCATTCATATCGCGTCCGGCGATAATAGTGGTGTCGGTGCCGCTGGCAATCTCGGTGCCCTGCTGGCGGACCTGCTCGTTAATGACCGTTTTCTTGCTGGCTTTGTAGCTGTCGCCCTGGGTGGTGGCTTCCGCCAGCAGATTGACATCGCGTCCTGCCTGCATGCCGACCTGCTGCTCTGCCGCCAGCCCGGCGGCCTGCGAGTTGATGTCCCGGCCTGCCGTCAACAACAGATTGTCGCCGGCGCTGACCGTGGTGCGATCAACACCGGTGCTGTGGTTTTCACTTTTGCCGCTGCGGCTGGCGTTGCTGGTCTGCTGCGCATCGAGGTTCAGATCGTTGCCTGCCGACAACTTTGCCGATTTCCCGGCGCTGACATTGCTGGCACTGAGCGTCAGATTGTTGCCCGCCTGCATCGCCAGATTGCCACCTGCGGTAATGCTGCTGCCCTGGTAACCGACGGTGGAGCGGCTGGTATCCGTGCGATTGCGGAAACCAGACTGGCTGTAAGCCTCATTTTTCTGGATGGCGTTAACGGCGATATTGCCGCCAGCGTCCATCAACAACGCGCCACCCGCTGAGGCCGTCGCGCCGGTAAAGGTGATGTCCTTGTCAGCCACCAGCGACAGGCCATCCGTCGCGGTAATGCTGGCAATGCTGCCCAGCGTGGTGTCCCTGATACCGACCGAACCC